>WBZO01000245.1_pt1 | contig 132090 bp, 116 predicted proteins | sample 5204261 | NCBI WGS metagenome assembly WBZO01 (sample SAMN12412400, study PRJNA552823) | activated sludge metagenome | isolation source: activated sludge from anammox sidestream of wastewater treatment plant... | place: USA: North Carolina | collected 2017-09 | reverse complement strand
CTGCGTTGCGAACACTCCGTCATTCGAACTCTTCGATATCCACCACTCCGAGCCGTTCACTCCATTCGGTCGATAGATCCCGATATCCGTCTTCCCGTCCCCGTCAAAGTCGAACGCGGTTCCGGGCTGTACCGGACTGAAGATCGTGAATTGAAACAAGCGCGACACGGCAAAGCCGTTCTCAGCACCGGCATCCGTTACGTACCATCGGCCGTAGAATGTGCGGCCGACAAAGGCCGGATCGGACGGAATGGCAAGTGTAATGCTGCCGTATCCGTTACCGCTTCCGGTTCCGGCGAGTGTAATGGTGTACACGCCGAAGCTGCCGATCGTCGGAACTGATGCGCCGACGCCCGGATCCGCAGAGTCGATGACGAGTTTTGCGGCAGCACCGCCGAGACCGTTCGAGACGCCGAGCGTAAAATTCGGATTGCCGAGCATCGGCGGTTCGATGGCTGTCGCATCAGGCACACGCGCGCCGGAGCCCGCACGGCCGGTACCATGTATCAGCGGCACGCGCTCGCTTTCGGTATAAAGCCTCGGCCGGTCGAATGGGGCCGTCTCATCGCGGACACGCGGATCGGTAAGCGGGCGTTTTAGGAATGCCGCAAGGTTAGCCCGCTGTTCGTTCGTCAGCGATAACGGATGGATCAGGTCACGATCAATATTGGGCGCATTGAACTCACCGCCTATACGATAGAATTCGACAACTCCTTCGATCGCCTCTTTCTTGCCGTTATGAAAGTACGGCGAGCGGAGGAACACATTGCGCAGCGACGGGGTGCGAAAGCGGCCGTCGTCATCCTGAAGGCCCGTGATAGCGCCGCGGCCGCGGTCCTCGAACTGCGGGCGTACGCCGATGTTGTGGTAATTTCCGTCGCTGAGCAGCGGCCCGCCATGGCACGCTATGCACGAGTTCGTCAAAAAGACGATACGGCCGCCGTCCTCGTCCGGATGTAGCTCCGAAATGCCCTGTGCATATTCGTCAAGCGGCGTGCGGTCGGAGAAAAGCGTACGCTCATGCGTCCCTATCGCCATCGCGATCCGAGCCGGCGTGACCTGCGGCGTACCGAAGGCTTCCTTAAAAAGCTCCGGATATGAGCGGCCGCTTATCCAGTTCTTAAGTCCCGGCGGGATATGTGTCGCGAGGGCGAGCGGCCTTACGTTTTGAATGCGGGCAGCGACATCGACCCAAGAACGGCCATTATGACCCATCTCGCCCGCATTGACCGGCGGGCCGGCCGCCTGATTTTCGAGGCCTCCGTATGCGGTCAGAAGGACGTCGTTCGTTATCTGATCGTGAAAAACGTCGCCGGCGCGGCCGTCCCAGAACAAACCGTTGCGCGTGTAGCCCGCGTTGAGATAGGTCGGCGATTTGCGGCCGGTTACCTGCTCTCGGAATTTGAAGAGGCTGTTCCAGTTGTAGAGTCCGTTCGCGTTGTTGTCTATCACGCCCGGCGAGCCGAAGACATCGTCAGCGGTGTTAAAGACGTTGTCAAAGCCGGGATTTCGCGCCCGATCATCGTTGAAGATCGTCCGCGGGTCACTACCGCCTGCGCCGGGCCGATGGCAGGTGCCGCACGATACAGTATTCGTTGATGAAAGCTGCTCATCCCAGAACAATGCCTTGCCAAGATACGCCTTTGCGGCGGTTATGGGATTCTCGGGCGGTGCGGGCGGAGGTTCGAGCGGAAAAAAATCGTTCGGGTCGCCAGTAACCACGGCTCGAAAACCGCCATCGCCTCGGCTGAGCTGGCTTACGTTGCCGCCATTCTCGGCACGAACCCAATAATAGTAGGGCGTCGCAGCCGCCGGAGGCGTATCAAAGAAATAATTTGCCTCGGTCGTTCCGACATCAACGGCTGTAACATAGTTTTCCGTATCGTTGCGAAAGACGCGGTAGAGTGTTGCATCACGAACCGTCTCCCACGAGACCTCGATCTTCTGGGCGTAATTACCATCCGACGCAGAAACATTCGTCGGCGAGCCGAGCGGAGCATCGAGAATTCTGCCCTTCACGCTCGTCGTTCGCGACGGCAGTAGATATAGGGCCGCGGACCCTCCGATCAGAGCAAAAATGATGCTGAGTTTAAGCCGACGCATTCTAAATACCTCTTGACGCGTGATACAACGGGACACTTTTCGGTTCTCAGGAGTATTCCCGCACATTTTAGCAGTTTTTACGGTATTGCCAAAGGAATTATGCGGCCGTTTCGGAGGACAGCTCTGCCGCAAATAATGATCGAGTGAAATAAATTGTGCAGAACATCCAGAGGTCGGGTAAAATCAGCCGTATGAAGATGCGTTCAACGGCTGCGGCCGTTCTGTTTGCAGCGGTATTTGTAGGCATTGTGGCCCACGGCAATCAAATATCGGCGGCGGCGTGGCGATCGGTCCAGGTTCAGCCGACCCCACGTCCGAGGGTGGTCGTTACGAGTGCCCCGACCTTGACGCCGACACCTACGCCGGAAGCGGCCGCTCCAAAACCGACGCCGAACGCGACGGGGCCGACCCTCGAAGAATTACAGTCAAAGATCCGTCAAAAGCTTTTCTCGCCCGATGTTCGACGAGGCCGCGTCGGCGTAAAGATCGTGTCGCTGGCAACGGGCAAGGTCGTCTTTGAGAGTGATGCCGACAAGTACTTCATTCCCGCGTCAAATATGAAGAATTTCACGATCGCAACGGCGATCGAACGGCTCGGGCCTGATTTCAAATTCATCACCGATATCATCGGCGAAGGCCCTGTCGATCCCGCAGGCACTGTCAAGGGAAACGTACGCATCTACGGACGCGGCGATATCTCGATGTCAACATCATTCGACCCTGCATTCCCTTCAGCGACGAACTATTTCCGTGCTCTCGATATGGTCGCGGATAAGCTGGCCGCCGCCGGCGTTAAGAGGATCGAGGGTGATCTGATCGGCGATGAAAGCTACTTCCGCGGCTTTGCCATTCCGCCGACGTGGGAATGGGACGATCTCGCGGCGTATTACGGTGCAAGCATCTCCGCACTGCCGATGAATGACAATGTGGTAGATGTTTCGATCCGTCCGGGTACAAAAGGCGGGCCGTGCATCGTGTCGATCCTGCCGTCAACACAGCTCGTAAAGATCATCAATAACTGCATTACGGGCAGCAGCGACACTGTTGAGATCAACCGGTTGATCGATCAAAACGTCGTTGAAGTGAACGGCGTGATGACAACGAACGCAAAAGAGAAGAAGGTCGCGATCCCGTTCTCACACATCGCCGACCTTTATATCGAGCTGCTGAAACAACGGCTTGCCGCAAAGGGCATTATCGTAACCGGCCGTGCCTTTTCGGTCAGCTCACCTCCGGCGGTGTGTAACGGCTGTACGAACGCGCCGACTTACCTTCTCGGCAAGGTCGAATCGCCGCCGCTTTCATACATAGCCGCAAAGACGATGAAATCCAGCCAGAATATGTACACCGAGACCATCCTTTGGGCTCTCGGCGAAGAGTCCGGACGTAAGAGCGGCGGTTCGGGGCCAAGTTCGGCTCTCGGGCTCGCGGCAGTAAAAAAATTCCTCACTGAGATCGGCATTCCTGCTGACGCCGTTCTGCAGTACGACGGCAGCGGAATGTCGCGCCACGATCAGATCACACCGTCCTCAGTGATCACGCTCTACACATATATGGCGAAAAGTAGGAATGCTCAGGTATGGCGAAGCAGCCTTGCGGTCGGCGGAGCGGACGGAACATTGCGGAGAAGGTTCGCAGGCACGGCCGCGGCCGGCAACTTCCACGGCAAGACCGGCACGGTCGATCAGGTTTCTGCGCTTTCCGGCTATCTCAAGACCGCAGGCGGCGAGGAGTTGGCAGTGTCGTTCATCGTCAACGGAGTGCCTGACACGCAAAAACGCATCTCACTTATCGATTCAATTGTGGTTGACCTTGCGAATTTTGCCGGCAAGGTCGATCAATGATCTCTGCACGCTAACGCCGCAGTACGTCGAGCAGCTTTTCATGGATGCCGCCGAAGCCGCCGTTCGACATCACGGCGACCACGTCGCCGGCGCGCATTTCAGGCGCCAGATGTTCGACGATCGCATCAGCGTCCGCGAAGGTCGCAGCCTCTTTTCCGGTCGCGGCAATGTCTGCGACAAGCTTTTCTACATCGAGGAGTTCACTGCCGAAGCGCTTTGCATCCTCAGGATTGAAAACGCCGGCGATTATCACTTTGTCGGCGTGAGCGAACGCTTTTTTATAGTCATCCTCAAAAACTGAAAGGCGCGATGAACGAGAACGCGGCTCGAAAACAGCTATCAGGCGGTCATCCGCATAGCGTTGGCGGAGGGCTTTGAGCGTCTCGTCAACAGCTGTGGGATGATGTGCAAAATCGTCGATGACGGTAACGCCGCGTTCGACACCGCGAACTTCCATCCGCCGTTTTACCGACTCGAAGGTATCAAACGCCTCCTGCATCTTTTCTTGTGAGATACCCCACGCATCAGCGGCAATTATGACCGCAAGGCAGTTGCGGACGTTGAATTCGCCGATCATTTTTGTGCGAAAGCTGCCCCACTTTTCGCCGGCGCGATAGATCTCAAAGCTCGTCCCTTCGGCCGAGAACCCGATGTTGCGTGCCTGCCATTTTGCACGGTCGCCAAGCCCGAACGTCTCGACATTCGTGAAGAGTTTTCCCCGCATCGAATCAAGCACCTCTACCACGACCGGCGAATCGACACCGCAGATCAAGCGGCCGTTGCCCGGAACAAGGTTCATCAGCCGTGAGAACTGCCACTTGACAGCATCAAGATCCTTGTAGATATCGGCGTGGTCGAATTCGATATTATTTATGATCGCGATCTCCGGCAGATACGACATAAACTTTGGCTTCTTATCAAAGAATGCAGTGTCGTATTCATCACCTTCAATAACGAAATGATCGCTGTCCGTTACTCTGAAACTCCGGCCGAAATTCTGAACCACGCCGCCGACCAAAAATGTCGGATCAAGCCCGCCGACCTCGGTCATCCAGGCCGCGAGTGATGTCGTTGTCGTTTTGCCATGCGTTCCCGCGATCACCAGCGAGCGTCGGCCGCGTATGAATTCCTCGCGCACGACCTCAGCCTGCGAACGATAGAGCAGCTTGCGGTTCAACACCTCTTCCAGCTCGGGATTACCGCGCATTATGGTGTTCCCGACGATCGTTACATCGCGTTCGAGGTCGGCATTCTCGGCCTTGTAGCCCTGTATTATCTCTATGCCGAGCGCAGCAAGCTGCGTTGACATAGGCGGATAAACGTTTTGATCCGAACCTGTAACGCGGTGGCCGCGTGCCTGCAGCATTCCGGCGACCGAAGCCATCGCGGTGCCGCAAATTCCGATGAGGTGATAGTGCATATTTTACAGAACGCCGGCACATACAGGCCTGTCCGCAGGCCTGTATGTGCAAATTGGCAGGATACCGGAGCTGAGCCGTAAAAACCGAACGGCAAACGAACCCGCAGCTACCGCGCAAGAAGCTCATTTACCAGGCTGTCGGCCTTGTATAGCTTTTTCAGCGCTTCGAGTATCCCCGCGGAATGTACACCGACCGCACGGCCGCCGTCAGCTTCATCGACATACCAATAGCGGTTTGAGAGCTTCTGATTATTGCTGTCGAAGTTGATACCGACGAATTCGCCGTTACGGTTTACGACCGGCGAGCCCGAATTGCCGCCGATGGTATCAGCCGTATAAACAAAATCGAGCGGCGTCGAGAGGTCGAGCTTATCGCGTCCGTTCTGCCAGCGGGGCGGCAAGTTCCACGGCTCCATTTGGTTAAAGCTGTCGGCGCGATCATAAAGGCCGTAGAAGGTCGTCTTATACGGTACAAGCGTCGTATCCTCTTCGTAGCCCTTGACACGGCCGTATGAGATGCGAAGGTTGAAGTTAGCGTCGGGCGGGATCGTCCTGCCGTAAACGGCGAAACGTGCCTTGGCGATCTTTTCGCCGGCGGCGGCGTCAACATTGGCGATATTCGTCTCATTCCACGCACGCAGTTCGCGAATGATAGGCTCGATCTTTCGCGCAATGACGATAAGCGGATCGGTCGAAGCATCGACCGCCGCAGAGCCGCCGTCGAGCAGCGCCTTGCGTGCCGCCGGATCCTTGAGCGTCGTCTTGTCGATCGCCTCGCTGACCACCTCGGCCGGTTCGCGAGTGCCGAGAACCGCACGTATGAACGGGTCGTTCGGCCCAAGCTCCTTCTTCGCATCGATAAGCCATTGCGTCAACGCTGCTTTATCAAGGTCGGGATAGATCGGGGCCGGCGACAGAAGGCCGAGCTTGAGCGAATCGAGGCGATTGTCGCGAAATTCGTCATATCGCTGATCGTTCGGCTTTTTGACCTCTTGCGAATAACGCACGATCTGTGTCGCGATCGAGCCGAGCCGCGACGGCGATATCGAAGTAAAGGCAAGGCGATTCGCCATACGCGGCAGTGCCGCATAAGCACGCGCGATCTGTGCCCATGCCGGTGCGTATTGAGCATTGAGCTTTGGTTGTTTTGCAAGCCCGGCTTTAAGCTCGGCTTCTTCTTTCTCTTTCTTTGCGAATTGCTTCGGGTCAAGAAGGCCGTCCTGCTGCCCGGATAAACGCTTGAGTGAGTTGCTAAGCGAGCGGATCGTGCTATGTGCCTGCCGTGCCTGCTCCGGCCCGCGTTTCGAGTAGTCCTCGAGGGCCTTGAGCCGCGATCCCCAAATCAGCTTCTGAAGCGGATTGCCGACATCGCGCTGGTATTTTAGCTGTGCAACGGTCAGCAGGCGTGATGTTGAGCCCGGATTGCCAGGCAAAACGATGAACTCGCCGTCCTGTGCCCCTTTTGCCGACCACTTGAAATAATTGGGCGTTTTGATCGGCTTGCCGTCCTCATAAACACGCAGGAAGGTAACATCGAGGTCATGCCGCGGAAATACGAAATTGTCATAATCGCCGCCGAAGAAGGCGATCTGCTCCTCGGGTGCGAAAACGATACGCAGATCGGTGTACTTTTTGAAACGGTACAACCAATACTCGCCGCCGCTGTAAAATGAGATAACCTCGCATTTAAGCGCCGTCGCAGCGGCGCATTCACGCTCGATAGCCGCGCGTTCGATCTTTCGCTGCTCGCCCGCTTGCTTGTCGGTCGCCCCTTTTCTGACGGCCGAGGTTACGCGGCCGGTAACATTCTCGAAGGAGAGCAAAACGTTCGCTTCAAGGTCGGGCACGCGGATCTCATCCTTCTGGCTTTTGGCGTAAAACCCGTCCTTTATGTAGTCGTTCTCCTTTGTCGAGGATTTTGAGAGCTGGCCGCTCGCAACGTGCTGATTGGTAACAAGCAAGCCGTTCGGCGAGACAAAGCTGGACGACCCGCCGTCGCTGAGCCGTACACTCGCAAGCCGCAGGTTGTCGAGCCACTCCTTTGTCGGTTCGAAGTTATAGCGCTCTTTCCACTGCTTGAGCGGCGGATTATCAAAGGTCCACATTCCTTCATCGGCGTATCCTGCGGATGCAAGGGTGAAACTCAAAAGAATCAGAGACGTTAAAATTCTTTTCATTGCCAATACCTCAAATTGTCGATCTAATACAACGTAGTCAAAATGCCGCGATATGTCGAGTTAGCGCAGCAGCTTCTCCACCTCATCGACAGCTCGGCGCGTACGCTCGGCAAAGCTTCCGGTCAGCTCAACGAACGGAACCGTACCCGCTGTAAGACGCTCCTTAAAGCGGCAGTGCATCCAATCGCGTATCATCTCGCCGTCACGCACGCCGTCCTGAACGAACGGCACGTCCGGCGTCGGGATCAGATACAGGTCTGCCTTATCGAGTGCTCCTATCGCATCAACCTCCGCGTCGCGGCGGTTCTCGTACCGCTCGAACCAAGTGCCTGTCGTAAAAGCATTCGTATCACAGATCAGCACTCGGTTCGCGTTTCGTGCGGCCTCGTTCTCGCGCCGCTGCTGCTCCTGTGCGATATGCACGAAATCTTCGCGCGTCCACCAAACTGACGGCTTGTCCGGCGTCAGCGCACGTATCTTCTCTTCCCAATTCTCGCGGCCGTATTCGGCGACCCACAGCGTGTCGAAGTGCTCAGCCAGATGCCGTGCCAACGTGGTCTTTCCGGTTGACTCAGCCCCTATGAGAACGACCCTCTTGACAAAATAGGCACGTACGCAAGGCTCAAGGGACTGCAAGTTGTCGAGCGGTGCGGCTAATATGGCTGCCGACGAGAGATCTTCAGTCTCGCGTGCGCGTTCGATCTCAACGAATTCCGCCCCGATCACGCGTGCATATTCCGCCGGCGAAGGGTCGCCGCCAAACACGATATCCGCTCCGGCAAGCTGCCCGTTGTCGGTGAGTTCTATCACGCAATCAGGATGTATCTCTTTGAGCCAGCTCATTCGCAGATCTGCTGCGATGGCATCATTCGCTCGAGTGTCGATAGCCACTGTCAGCATATCAACTCGACGGCGGGCCGTCCCGATCAGCTGCTTGTGTCCCAAGTGCGGCGGACAGAACCTTCCCGTGATCAGGCCTCGTGTCATACTGCGGCCGCTCCTTCAAGCCAGCTCTCGCGCCACTTGTAGTAGCCGACGAACGCCAGCCCCAAAAAGATCGCATACAGCACGGCCGTAAGATACAGCTCTTTATAGATATACAAAGGCACGTAAATGGCATCCACTGCGATCCAAAAGAGCCAATTTTCCAATAGTTTACGGTTGAGGAGCCACTGCCCGCACAGGCTGAATGATGTGGTAAGCGAATCAAAAGGAGACGCCGACCCGCCGACCTTGCTGAGAAATGTCCAAAGCAGGAGAGTGAGCGCAGTACCTATTGCAAGAACGATGGTCAATTCATGGCGTTTGATACGTGTTACGGCCAGAGCGGTTCCGCCCTCGCCGCCGTGCAGCCACATATACCAGCCGATCGCCGTCAGCACGAAATATACGATCTGCAAGCCTGCATCGGCATACAGCCGCGATCCAAAGAAAACAATGCAGTACGCCGCGACATTTATCAGTCCGACAGGGAAATTCCAGATATTTTGCCTGACCGAAAGCCAAATATAGATGGCTCCCGCAGCAAAGGCAATGGTCTCCAGAAGCGAAGGCATTACTTATCCGAGCGTGCTCCTGAGCTTTGCCATCGCACCGTCAAGGATCTCATCTTCGCGAGCAATACAAATGCGGACGTGGGCATCCCAAAGGTCATTGTCTGCGAACGCACTGCCGGGCGTCATGCCCACTCCGGCGTCGCGCATCAGCATCTCGTTGAAGGCTATGGCATCGCTGAATTTGCGCGGAATTCGCGCCCAAATGTAGAACGCCGAGCCTGAGTTATAGATCTCGAAGCCAAGCTCCGCAAGGCCCTCACAGACACGGCGGCGTTTGGCATCGAATGTATCGCGAAGCTCTGTATAGTAGCCGTCATTTGCCGTCAGTACCTTGGCAAGAGCGGCCTGAAGCGGCGTCGCCGGACAAACGTATATCACATTTGCCGCATTGTTTATCGGAGCGATAAGCTCGCCCCTGCCGAACGCATAACCAAGCCGCCAGCCCGAGATGTTCCACGATTTTGAGAACGAATTGACCGTTATCGTACGCTCACGCATCTCGGGCAGCGATGCGATGGGAATGTGCGGCGTTTCGCCCGTTACGTAGTGCTCATAGACCTCGTCGGAAACGACAAGAAGGTCAAGTTCCTTCGCGACATCGGCAATGGCTTCAAGTTCGGCTTGCGACATCACCTTTCCGCTCGGATTCGCAGGACTGCAGACGATGATCGTATGCAGCGGGTAGTCCTTGCGGCCTTTAAGTTCGCGGCAGTGTGCAAGCAGTTCATCTTTGCCGAAAGCTAGATCGGCATCCAACGCGAATGTCTCGGTCTTTGCTCCGAATTCCTCGAGTATGCGTTTGTGATACGGATAATACGGCTCGAAAACGAGCGCGGCCTTGCCTCGAAGATAGCTTTGTGCGATACCGATCAACGCGCCGGTGCCGCCGTTCGCGATCATCAGCTCAAAGGGCCGAGCATCCGCGTCGATGGAAATGCCGTTATATTTTTCGAGCTTTGCCGCGACTGCGCGCCGCAGCCCTTCATGGCCTTCGCTGCCGCCATAATGATTTTGGCTCGCGGCAATTATCGCGGCCGCCTCGGCAGCAAGCTGCGGATCGATCGGCAGTTCAGACTGCCCCTGCACAAGGTTTCCGCTCGCCGGCACAAGCCGTGTGATAGCGCGGATGTCGGGTTTTACCTTCTTAATGACCGGTTCTGACATAAACAATAAAAATAACAGCTTTCGCGGCAGGACGCTAAATAAGCTGCGGCGTCATTTACGGCTTACGAATGGGTTTCCGCTCACCCAGAACCGCAAAAGACGTTCGGCATCTTCGCCCGCAAAATCGATCCCGATGCGTTTTCCGACGGCCACTTCTTCATCCTTGAATCTCTTGTAACGCTCGATATAGATGTTCTCACCCAACAGGTCTTCGCCGTTGCGGTCGCGATCGAGGTCAAGTGCGATACAGAGCTTGCCCGGCCCTGAAGTAAGATTCGTGTCCTTCATATCGCCGCGCCGCAGCCGCATTGCATCAATGCCTTCGACCGGCTCGATGGCGCGAATAAGCACGCCGTGCGGATGGTCCGCCGGGCCGGTAACGATATTGAGCTGATGATACATCCCGTAAATGAAGTAGATATACGCATGGCCGCCCACGCCGAAGCTGACATTATTGCGAGCTGTGCGGCGTCCGCCGAAACTGTGGGCTGCGCGGTCATTGTGCCCCATATACGCCTCTGTCTCGACGATCATTCCGGAGATGCGCCTACCGTCATCGCCCGGCACGACAAGCAGCTTGCCGAGCAGATCGCGGGCAAGCGACGGTGTATCGCGGGATAGATAGAATTTGCGCGAAAGCTTCTTCATGGCAACGTTCGGGCGAATAAAGGTGTCGAATTTGCTATCATCTGACCTTTGCAGCGTATGCGCACTCGAACATTACTCGCTATCTTACTTTTATCCTGTACCGCCGCACTTGCGCAAAAGCCGGACACCGTCATCGCAGTTGCCGCAGGCCACACGGTCAAGCTGAGCGACCTCGCTGATGACGTGCAGAAGATCGCGTCTGAAATGCCGGCGTCTCTCGCAAAGCAGCGGCGCGAACTGTTCTCGGATTTCCTGTTCCACCGCGTCATGAGCCTCGAAGCGGCATCGAAAGGAGTCTCGGAAAAGGAGTTTGTCGATTCAGAAAAACGAAAGGCAGCAGATCCGTCAGAGGCCGAAATAAGAACGGTCTATGAAGCGAACCGCGACCGTCTGGGTGATAAAACCTACGAAGAAGCTCATTGGATGCTCCTAAATTTCTTACGCACCGGCCCGGAAAGCAAAGCAGTTAATGCCGCGTATGACAGCCTGAAACAAAAGTACAAAGTAACTTTGGTAAAGGATATTGACGCAAAGGGCATCGCTCCCGGCGACACTGTTGCCTCGATCAGCGGTAAACCGCTGACATTAAAGGAGTTCGACACCTACGCCGCGCCTCGGCTTTATGACCTGCAAGCAGGTGCAGCCGATGAGATCATCGCAGATGCCGAGGGCCTTTTGCTCGACCTTCTTGCCCGCGACGAGGCAAAGATACAGCAACTGGAGCCGATGGATCTGTGGGCAAAGGAGGTAACCGATAAGATGAAGGACTTTTCGGATGACGAGCAGGACCGCCTCACCGAAGCCTTCAAACAGAAGCTTTTCGTCAAATACAATGCGACGATCGTTTACAAAGGCCCCGAGCCGGCGGCATATCCCGTATCTGCCGATCACGGACCTTCGACCGGGCCGGCGAATGCACCCGTTACGGTCATAATGTTCAGCGATTTTCAATGCCCGGCCTGTGCGGCAACTCATCCTGTTCTGAAGAAAGTGCTCGCAGAATATCCGGGTAAGATCCGCTTTGTCGTGCGAAACTTCCCTCTCGAAACGCTGCATCAAAACGCCTATCGTGCGGCACTTGCGGCCGGAGCGGCCAACTTGCAGGGAAAATTCTTTGAATATACTGACATACTCTACCGAGATCAGGACAAACTCGATGACGCATCGCTCAAGCGCTATGCCGCAGCCCTCGGTTTGAATGCCGCCAAGTTTGATATAGACTTGAAATCCGCCGCTGTCGCCGCCAAGGTCAAGAAGGATATGGTGGACGGCTACGACCTTGACATCACGGGCACACCGACGATCTATGTCAACGGCATAAAGGTGCGGCGGCTTACAGCCGATGCGTTCCGAGCCGCGATCGACCGCGTGCTGAAGAAATGAGCCTTTCTTTGTTCCTATGCGTTCCATATTGATCGTTTTCATTCTGAGCGTTGCCGCTGCCTGCGGCGCCCCGCCCGTAAACAACAAGCCGAACGTCAATAAGGCGCCGGCAGTACCGCAGCGGACGGCGTTGCCTGTTTACGGCTTCGAGGTCGTCAAGGCATATCCGCACGACCAGCGGGCATTTACCGAAGGGCTTTTTTTCCATGACGGCGCTTTGTATGAGAGTACGGGCGAACAGAGACGCTCATCGATCCGAAAGGTCGAGCTTACAACCGGAAAGGTGCTTCAAAAATGGGATCTGCCGGCCGAGGACTTTGGCGAAGGCATAGCAATGATCGGCGACAAGATCTATATGCTCACATGGCAGCAAGGCCTCGGGCGCGTGTTCAACGCCGGCGACTTCAAACTGCTTCGCGAGTTCAGCTACCAAGGCGAAGGCTGGGGTATGACGACCGACGGGACGAACCTGATACTCTCACAGGGCACGCATGTGCTGAAGGTCATGGACCCGAACACGTTCGAAACGGTGCGGACCATTCCCGTGATGCGTGAGGACGGCAGGCCGCTTATGCGCATCAATGAACTCGAATGGATCAAAGGCGAGATATGGGCGAACGTGTGGCATTCGGAAGACCCTGAGGTGCTCGGAAAGCCGAATTATATCGCCCGCATCGACCCGAATTCGGGCAAGCTGCTCGGCTGGATAAACCTCGCGGGCATCTCGCCTGACGATCAGGACAAGCCCGGCCAAGAGGAGAATACGCTCAACGGCATTGCCTATGACAGCACCGGCGACCGCATCTTCGTCACCGGAAAGAACTGGAAAAAACTGTACGAGATCAAGATAAAGGAGCCGGCCGCACAATGAACGAGGACGATAAGAGATTCATGCTGCAGGCGATCGAGCTTGCGATCGAAGGCGTAAGAGCGGGCGACGGCGGCCCGTTCGGCTGTGTAGTGGTAAAGGACGGCGAGGTCATCGGCCGCGGGAATAATCGAGTTACCTCGGCGAACGATCCGACCGCACACGCCGAGATAGTTGCCATCCGTGATGCTTGCGGCAGGCTCGGCTCGTTCCAATTGGAGGGCTGCACCATCTATACAAGCTGCGAACCGTGCCCGATGTGCCTCGGTGCGATCTATTGGTCGCGTCCAAAGGCGATCTTCTTTGCCGGTACACGCGATGACGCAGCCGCCGCAGGCTTTGACGACGCTCTGTTTTACAGCGAAATGGATAAGCCGAATGACGAGCGCGTGCTGCAAATGAAAGCTCTCTGCCGCGATGAGGCTAAAGCGGCATTCCGAGCGTGGACTGACAAGGCCGACAAGACCGAATATTGATGTCGAACAGCTCTTACATCTTTATGCTGATCGCACTCGTCGCCGGTGCTTTTATGCCGACACAAGCCGCTACGAATAACAAAATGGCGGCAGTGATCAACAGTCCGCTGCTGGCGGCTTTCCTCTCGTTCCTGATCGGGACAGCGGCACTTCTTGTCTTCTCTGTCCTTTCCGGCAACGGGCTTGCATCACTTACGGCAGCGAAGAATGCACCGCCCGTAGCGTGGATCGGCGGACTGCTCGGGGCCTTTTTTGTTTACGCCACGGTGCTGTTGGTACCGCGTCTCGGTGTTGCGCTGACGTTCAGCCTGATCGTTGCGGGACAAATGCTTATAACGCTCGTCATCGATCACTTCGGGCTGCTCGGCGTCGATGTCAAAGAGGTAAGCCTCGCACGCGTCGCAGGCATCCTGCTGATCACTGCCGGTGTCGTCCTTATCAGAAAATTTTAAGAAACTGTGATCGAATTCATCCTCAACAACGAGAAGATCGCAACTGACCGGCCAAGCGGCACGACCATACTCGACTTCGTCCGCTATAACAAGTCTTTGACAGGAACAAAGATCGGCTGCCGCGAGGGCGATTGCGGAGCATGCACTGTCTTGGTCGGCGAACTCGCAGGCGGAACGGTTCAGTATCGCTCGGTCGTCTCTTGCTTGATGCCGCTCGCGGCGGCGCAAGGCAAACACATCGTTACCATCGAAGGCATCACGCCCGCCGACGGCTCACTGACGAGCGTTCAACAGGCGATGGTTGACGAGAGCGGCACGCAATGCGGCTTTTGCACGCCCGGCTTTGTGATGTCGCTCACGGGATTTTGCGTAAATGCCGCTCGGTGCGGAGCGCAGTGCGAGGATCCGGAAAGGCTTCTCGACACTGCCGTATCAGCAATTGACGGCAATATCTGCCGCTGCACGGGCTACAAATCCATCGAGCGTGCCGCTCGGCAATTATGCGGGCTTTTATCAGAACCGCCTGCGTCAGCGGGCGGCCAGTTCGATACGACACCTTTTACGTGCGTGCCGCCATATTTCGCTGACATCGCGCCAAGGTTGCGAGACCTCGTCACTAGAGCGGCTGCAAATTCGCCACAAACTGACCGCCTGCTCACGCAGGCGGTTCTGACCGGCGGCGGCACGGACCTCTATGTGCAAAGGCCTGAGCAAATGGCAGACAACGGCAGCATTCCGCTGCTGTACGATGACAGCCTTCGCGGTGTTCGTGATAATGGCGAATTTATCGAGATAGGAGCTGCCGCAACCGTCTCCGATCTGCTTAATTCGGACGTGATGCGCTCGATCTTTCCCGATCTTGCCAAACATCTAAAGCTCGTATCCTCGACACCGATACGCAATATGGCGACCATCGCCGGTAACTTCGTCAACGCCTCACCTATCGGCGACATGACCGTCTGGTTCCTCGCTCTTGACGCCGAGATCGATCTGTCGGAACCGCCTGCGTCAGCGGGCGGCCGGCTTCGTTCGATAAAACTGCGTGACCTCTATCTCGGCTACAAACAGCTCGCCAAGCAACCGGACGAGATCATCACTACGATTCGTTTCAAAAAACCGCCTGGTGATTTCCGCTTCAATTTCGAAAAGGTCTGCAAACGCACATACCTCGACATCGCGACAGTGAACACCGCGATCTCGCTCACTGTAAGGACGATGCCGGGTGAAGGCTGGACACCGCCCGCACTGTCAGAACCCGGAGCGATAGCGACTGGGCCCAGTGTTGCAAATATCGACTATACGATCATCGACGCTCACGTCGCCGCAGGCGGCGTCGCGGCGATACCGCTTTATCTAAAAGAAACGTCGGCTTTTCTAAAGGGCAAGCGGATCAGCGAGGAAACTATCAACGCCGCCGGCGAAATCATGCAGTCCGAGGTCTCGCCGATCTCAGACGTACGCGGAACCGAGCATTACAAACGTCTGCTGCTGCGGCAGCTTTTCCGCGCACATTTTGAAGAACTCTTCGGCACGAACGGCGCGGGATGATCGCCAAGCGGCACCTCGCGTACCGTACCAAAGATCGGCTTTATGAAGAACATCGACTCATATTCACACGTTCGCGGCGAGAGCGTTTATCTCGACGATATTCCCGTTATTCGCGGGACGCTGTATGCGTGTGTTTTTGATTCGCCGGTCGCACATGGCGGGCTGAAAAGCATCGATACGAGCGCCGCGGAACAAAGTGACGGTGTCGTATGCGTGATAACGGCAAAAGACCTCGTCGGTGAGAATCAGATCGGCGGGGTCGTACCTGACGAGCCGCTTCTGGCCGAGGGCGAGGTTCATTTTCAGGGCCAGCCTGTTGCGATCGTGGTTGCCGAGTCGGACGATCAGGCACGCAAGGCCGCAAAGCTGGTGACAGCGGAGATCGAGCCGCTAACGCCCGTTACCGATCCGCGCGTGGCGGCGGCGAACGGCGAGCTGATAGTACCGCCGAAGAAATTCGTGCTCGGTGATGTTACCGCTGCGTTCGCTCGCTGTGAATACGTTTTCGAGGGCCGCGTTGAGCTAAACGGCCAAGAACATCTCTACATCGAAACGCAGGGTGCATACGCGATCCCGACCGAGCAGGGCGGCATTCGCGTTCACTCTTCGACGCAAGGCCCGACGGCGGTTCAGCGTGCCGTCTGCCGCGTAACAGGCCTGCCGATGCACAAGGTTGAGGTCGATGTACAGAGGCTCGGCGGCGGCTTTGGCGGCAAGGAAGATCAAGGCAATGCATGGGCGTCGATCGTCTCAGTTGCCGCACAGCTGACCAAACGGCCGGTAAAATATTCGCTTCATCGAATGGAAGATATGCGGATGACAGGCAAGCGGCATCCCTATTCGAGCGATTATAAGATAGGGCTTGACCGCGACTTGAAGATAATCGCGTATGAGGCCGTCTTCTATCAAAATGCCGGTGCGAGCTGCGACCTTTCGCCGGCGGTGCTCGAACGTACGCTCTTTCACTGCACGAACAGCTATTTCATCCCGAATGTTACGGCGACGGCGTACAGCTGCCGCACGAATCTGCCGCCGAACACCGCATTTCGCGGCTTTGGCGGGCCGCAGGGTATGTTCGTGATCGAAGCGGCGATCGCCCATGCCGCAGAAAACCTCGGCGTAACGGCCGCGGAGATCCAGCGGCGAAATCTGCTTGTTGACGGTGATGAGTTCCCTTACGGCCAACTTGCCGAGAGCGACGCGGCCGCCTCATGGCAGCAGGCGGATGAGAAATTCCCGCTCACACGGCTGCAGCAGGAGGCAGACGAATTCAACGCGGGATCGAAGTATTTTAAGAAAGGCGTAGCCGTTATGCCCATCTGTTTCGGCATTTCGTTCACCAATACGCCGATGAATCAGGCTCGCTCGCTTGTTCACGTTTACACCGACGGAAGCGTTGCCGTCTCGACCGCGGCCGTCGAAATGGGCCAAGGCGTCAACACGAAAATGGCACAGGTCGCGGCAACGATCTTCGGGATGGATATCGGCAATGTGAAGGTACATTCGACCAACACGCTCCGCATAGCCAATACATCGCCGACCGCGGCTTCGGCCGCAGCCGACCTCAACGGCCGTGCGACGCAGATCGCGTGCGAAACGATACGCGACCGCTTATTCACGGTCGCAAAGGACCTGGTCGAGGCCGCGACCGTCGAAGACCTTTCGCTAAAGGACGGCTTTGTTTACCGCAGCGGCGAGCGAACGGCGCTTTCGTGGCGTGCACTTGTTGCCGAAGCTCATCTCAGACGCGTAAGCCTCAGCGAACACAGCCATTATGCGACGCCCGGCATCAATTTCGATTGGGCGACGGCAAAAGGACATCCTTTCTCATATCACGTTTACGGCACGGCATTCGTGGGCGTAACGGTCGATTGCCTTCGCGGCCGCTATGTGGTCGATTATGTAAAAGGCTGTCACGACTTCGGAAACTCGATGAACAAAGCCGTTGACTACGGCCAGATCGAAGGCGGCATCGTCCAAGGCCTTGGCTGGATGACAATGGAGGAACTTGTTTACGACGCGGAAGGCAGGCTTCGCTCGAACGCGCTCTCGACCTACAAGGTCCCCGATATCCACTCCGTGCCAAAAGAGATCGACATCGTACCGCTTGCCGATGCCCGCAGCAGCCTTGCGATATTCAATTCAAAAGCCGTCGGCGAACCGCCGCTTATGTACGGCATCGCCGGCTATTTCGCGATCCGCAACGCGATAAGGGCGTTCAACGGCAGTTCTCCGACGTTCGACTGCCCGTTCACGCCTGAGAAGGTTTTGATGAACCTATACTCCGACGACCGGCCGATGTCGGACGAATAACGAACAACGGCCTTCGCCCCGTTCTCTACATTGCTGCCTTTCTGCGGTAAAATCCTGCTGTGTCTCCACAACCTGAATTTTGGCAATTCGTTGCGGCCCGCCTGAAGGATGGCGCTTGTGTCGAGCTTCTTGTCGTAGCGGTAAGTTCAGGGTCGAGTCCCGGGCGTGCAGGCTACAAGATGGCGGTCGCGGCGGACGGCGGGCTTTGCGGCTCGATAGGCGGCGGCGTAATGGAGGTAAAGCTTGTCGAGCAGGCGAAGGCAACACTTTCAGAGCCGCAATGTCCTGCCCGAGGATTGGTCATCCAACAGGTGCATCGCAAGAACGTCCCGAACTCGAGCGGGATGATATGCTCCGGACGGCAAAGCGTGATCGTAAAGCACCTTACTTCCGGCGACCTGCCGACGGTCGAGGGGTTACTCGCCCGCGGCGGAGCTAATTCGCCCGCCGCATTTGAGGTCTCAAATTCCGCGTTCCGAATTGTCGAAAGTACGGATGACGGCGAGCCGGTCTGCTTTCGTCAGGAAGGCGAAGCGTTCGTCTATCAAGAGGCGCTCGATCGTAAGGATCGGCTTGTTATCATCGGCGGCGGACATTGCTCGCTGGCATTGAGCGAGATCGCTGCGGGCCTCGGCTTTCACGTTTCGGTCTTCGACGACCGTCCGGAACTGAACACCATCGAAAAGAACGTATTTGCCGATAACGTAACGATCATCTCATCTTACGACCGTATTGCCGAGCATATCCCGCAGGGCGAAGATGTTTACGTGGCCGTGATGACGCTCGGCTATGTAAGCGATGCCGAAGTGATCAGAAAACTCATCGATCACGATGTGCGCTATTTCGGCGCGCTGGGCAGCACGGCAAAGATGGCGGCTTTGCTCAAGGAGCTCCGTGAAGAAGGCTTTGACGAAGCCAAGCTCGCCCGCATACGAACACCTATCGGCATAGCGATCAACAGCCGGACGCCGAAAGAGATCGCCGTTTCCATTGCCGCCGAGATCATCTCGGTCAGGAACGCCTGATCGCAGTGCAGCCACGAATTCACCAATAGCGATCACTGCCGTTCGTGCATTCGCGGGCGCACTTTCCGCTATGCTACGATAACGTTTCAGTTACCGGACAATGGACAGCAAAAATATCGCTAAGCCTCTTAAACGAAGCTATTTACGTAGTTTGGCCGGGCGTGAATATTACACACTTCGCAGGCAGCTCAAATGGCTCTCGCAGTACCGCTCATTCGCAAAGAAGGACCCGGCAGCGCGTCTCGATCATTCGATCATCAAGCATCGCTCATTTATTCTCCGTCCGCTTCGCGATGTCGAAATGTACCTGCAGTACAACAAGATAACGAATCTGCGGCTCGCTATCGCTCCGCTCGACGGTATCGTGATAAAGCCGGGTGAAACGCTCTCGGTCTGGCACGAGGTCGGCAGGCCGACAGCCCGGCGGGGCTTTCTCGAAGGCCTTGTCCTGCACAACGGCCGTATCGAAAAAGGCATCGGCGGCGGACTTTGCCAGCTCGGCAATCTGCTGTATTGGATGGCTCTTCATTCGCCGCTGACCATTGCAGAACGCTACCGGCACGGCTTCGACGTATTTCCGGATATAAACCGAAAGATACCGTTCGCCTGCGGTGCTACGCTGGCGTACAACTATATCGACCTGCAGCTCCGCAACGACACGCAGGACACGTTCCGTATTGACCTGTGGCTCGACGATGAGTATTTGAACGGCGAAATGTGGTCGAGCCGCCCTGCCGAAAACGCCTATGAGATTTTTGAGACCGATCATCTGATAAAGCTCCAGCCGTGGGGCGGCTACACACGGCACAACCGCATCTGGAAACGCACAACATCGCTCGTTGACGGCATGACGAATGAAGAACTCGTTACCGAGAACCACGCGATAATGATGTACAACCCTCTGCTCAGCGACGGCAAATAATTCCACGCCTTGCACGGAACTTTTTCTTCCGAACGGTGTCTAAACATTCAGCGGTTGGCACCGGCAACAGAGGAGGAATTATGTTTGACAAGATGATCGAATCCGCAGCCGCCGGAGCTGACCTGAAAAAGCGGCGCAAGTACTTTGCAACATCAGCTGCCATCGTTGGTGTACTGTTCATAACTGCTGTCGTTATAAGCATTTACTCGGCAGAGTTCGGCGTTCACGGGAGCTTCGAAGTGAGCATTCTCGCACCGCCGATCGAGATGGCCGCTGCCGAGCCGCCAAAGCCCGAGCCGCGTACGCCTACCGCTCCCGTTACGCACGAAAAGAATACGCTCCCGACCCGCGTCGTAAATATGGCACGCGTTGACGAGCCAACCGTTATTCCGACGACGACCTCGGTGGTTAAGAATCCATATGCCGCAAGGCCGAATACGGCATTCACGATCTCGAAGGTCGATACCGATCCTGCAGTTGAAGCGTCAGCCGCGGGCCCGACCCGCAGCGGCGACACTTCAGGGACAACCACGGCAAGTATCGGAACGCGCCCAACGGGAAGCGACACCGTTGATGCCGAGAAGCCTTCAACGCCTCCGCCTGCAAAGCCCGTAAAACCTCATGTGCCGCCGACGCAGACGAAAGGCGTGATAAACAGCCTTGCTATCGATCTGCCGAAGCCCGTCTATCCGCCGCCGGCAAGGCAGGTGCATGCTATGGGAACGGTAAGCGTTCAAGTTACGCTTGACGAAAAAGGCAACGTGATCGCGGCAAGTGCCTTGAGCGGGCATCCGCTGCTTCGCGATTCGGCGGTAAGGGCCGCACGCGATGCACGCTTTACGCCGACACTGCTTTCCGGCGTGCCTGTAAAGGTAACGGGCATAATCACTTACAACTTCACGTTGTGATCCTAAATAAAAGGGGCGAGATGGCGTACGGCGTGCGTCATCTCGACTTAAAGAGGAACTTGATGAACGTGTCGAGGTCTATATCGTAGATCGGCAGCGGGAATTTGTCATTGAGTTCGGCGACGGTCATTCCGTCGATAAAGATCGGCTCATCTGACTTGATCATCACACGCGGTATCACCGCAAAATCTCCCACTATCTGTTCCTTCACCGCCAAAAGGTCCTGTGCTCCAAGCAGCCCGACAACTGAAACATCGCCGCCGAAGTATGTATTCGGCACGGCAAGCACGTGCAGCTTTGCACCTGTCGCGGCATTATAGCGCTCGATATATTCACTGAGGATCGGTGCGAACATCTCGCCGGTCAGGATCGTGCCTCGGCGCGAAAGTATGTCGGGAGCGGCGATCTCGCGTGCCTTCGGAAAGATGGCCGCCGAATTATATCGGGGATTCGCCGGTGCGGACGCACTGCTAAAAGCGTGCCTCACTTTTTTGGGCGAAGCCTCAAGTGCTTTGAGCAACTTCTCGAACCGCGTGCTGAACGAACGCACCATGCCGACGCCGTCCTCGATCTGCGGATAATTGCCGTAATGCCGCCGCGAAGGTATCGCGACGCCGGCCTTTATGTAGATCTCGTCGCCGAGATACGCGAACGTAACGCCGAGCGTCCGGCGAAATTCCCTTTGCAGTTTCTCGACCTGTTTGATCGTCCTGCGGCAGAATTCGGGCGTAACGCGCGTCAGCCGCGGGTCCGTGTTATAGCGTGTCAGTGCAACGGGGACGATAGCAGTGCTTATCACTCGCGGGTATTCGGCGGCGAGGTCGCGCAGCGTCTTTTCAAGTATCTCGCCGTCATTTATCGCGGGGCAAAGCACGATCTGAGCATGTATCTCGATATCGTTATCGAGCAGGAACTGCATCTTATCCGATATGTCCGCACGTTTTTCCGGGACGCCGAGCATAAACGCCCTCGTCTTCAGATCGGTCGTATGTACCGAAACGTACTGCGGCGACATACGTTGCTCGATGATGCGCTTCATCTCGTCCGGCGTGATCGAAGAAAGGGTAGTATAATTGCCGTAAAGGAATGAAAGCCGTATGTCCTCATCACGTACAAAGAGCGAGTGGCGGGCGCCGTCCGGATTTCCCTTTGTAAAGCAGAATAGGCACTCGTTGGCACATTGCCGAGGCACGATCTGCTCGAACATAAGCCCGAGATCCTCACCCTCTTCGCGGTCGAATTCGATATCGAGCGTTTCGCCGCTCGCCTTCTTTACGCGAAAAGTAAGCTCGGTCTCGCCCGCCGTCTGAAACCTGAAATCCAGATAATCACGCACGGGCCGGCCGTTCACGCGAACGATCCTGTCATTGACGCACAACTCCAGCTCATCGGCGACACTGCCGGGCGTAACCTCCGTGATCGTTACACCCTGCCGCCTCAACTGCGAAACCGCCGGCTCTACCGCAAATTCATACATAGTCAGAACCGCCTGCGTAAGCGGGCGGCCAGTTCCTTCGGCCAACAGTCAACAGGCTCAAACTCAGGCAGCGGCCCGCCCTGCCCGTTCAGAACATAATTTGATGCAGCCCCGACGTGTTCCTCTGTCCATAGATAACGTCTGCTGCCCTTATCGACCCAAGGACTGTGAGCCTGCCCCCAAATGCTTGCCTCACGCAGCCTCCGAGTCGAGTATGCTTTCAGGTCGTTCAGCATCTTTGCCGAATCACAATTCCCCGATATTACGGCATGTACATGATTCGTTCGGACGGCAAGAGCTATCAGATACCATTCCCGAAATTTACAGACCTCTTTAATTGCGGCTTCTACGATCGTCCTGGCGTCAGCGTTAAGTAGAAACGGTTCCGATCTAAGCCTCGCGGAATGAATACCGGAACGAGCCTCGCTGGCAACCGCTCTCGGCCCGCCGTATTTATTATGATACTTGTCTATCGATCCGCGTTCGTCGCCCGGCAGCCACGTTCCGTATGTTCGGAACGTGATCAGAAAGGCAATCGGCTCGTCTGTGTCGTTCCACTTGCCCATATTTAGAACCGGCCGCCCGCTTGTGCCGTATCGAACTGGCCGCCCGCTTACACAGGCGGTTCTGACCGGCCGCCCGCTTGTGCCGTACCGAACTGGCCGCCCGCTTACGCAGGCGGTTCTGACCGGCCGCCCGCTTACACAGGCGGTTATGACAGGAGCGTATCGAGCGGTGTGAATTCGCGGCCCTGCGACGCAGCTACGGCGTCGTAGGTCAGCTTGCCCGCGTATGTATTCACGCCTTCGCGGAGGCTCTCATCATCCTTGATGGCCTGCTCAAAGCCCTTGTTCGCGAGGTCCAGTGCGTACGGCAGCGTTGCGTTCGTCAGAGCGAATGTCGATGTACGCGGCACCGCTCCGGGCATATTCGCGACGCAGTAATGCAGCACGCCTTCCTCGTAGAATGTCGGGTTCGAGTGGGTCGTGGCGTGGGTCGTCTCAAAGCAGCCACCCTGATCGACGGCCACATCAACAAGTACCGCACCTTGCGGGATCAAGTGCAGCATATCGCGTGTTACGAGTTTTGGTGCGGCGGCGCCGACGACCAGCACGGCACCGATCACGAGATCGGCGTGCGATATCGCCTCTTCGATCTGGTAACGCGATGATGCGAGCGTCTGCACCTTTGAAAGGAAGATGTCGTCAAGCTGGCGAAGCCGGTCAAGGTTGCGGTCAATAATGGTAACGCGGGCACCGAGGCCGACGGCCATCTTTGCTGCTTCAGTGCCGACGACACCGCCGCCGAGGATGACAACATTCGCCGCAGGAACGCCCGGAACGCCGCCGAGCAGGATGCCCTTGCCGCCGTTCATTTTTTCGAGATACGTCGCACCGACCTGAACCGACATACGGCCTGCGACCTCTGACATCGGCGTAAGGAGCGGCAGGCGGCCGTCCTTTGTGATCGTCTCATAGGCAACGCCCGTAACCTTGCGTTCGAGCATTATCTTGGTCAGCTCGACCTCAGGGGCGAGATGCAGGTAGGTGAACAGAAGCTGATTCTCACGCATTCGCGGATACTCGGGCGCGACCGGCTCCTTGACCTTTACGATCATATCGCCTGCATGCCAAACCTCGTCCGCTGTATCCAAAAGCCGGCCGCCGGCCTTCTCATACTGCTCATCGCTAAAGCCCGAGCCTTCGCCCGCCGAACGCTGTACAAAGACGCTGTGTCCGGCGTGTGCCAATGCCTGAACGCCCGCGGGCGTCAGCCCGACACGATATTCATTATCCTTAATCTCTTTCGGTAGTCCGATATTCATCCGTGATCTCTCCAGCTTCTAATTTATAACGAGAACCAAACTTCTCATTCTACTTTGTTATCCGGCATTTTGCCATTGGCAGAAGCCATCGCGGCGCACCTTTCTCCATTTATCTGATCGCGGATCATTACGGCTCCATCGGCACCATCTCTTCCGGCTCGGTGTAGAGCTTTTTAACAAGCGGCGAGATCGCGAAGAGGACGAGTGCCGCAACGATCAAAATAACGGCAACGATGGTGAAGATATTCGTCAGAACATCGGCCTTCGCCTCGAACTCGCCCGCGATGCGGCCCGCTACGTAGTTGCCCATCGATATCGAAAGGAACCATACGCCGAGCATCAGGCTTACCATCCTTGAGGGTGCGAGCTTTGTCATCGAGCTAAGCCCGACAGGGCTGAGGCAAAGCTCGCCGATAGTGTGGCACCAGTAAACAAGCACCAGCCACATCGGGCTGACCTTGCCGCCCGTTGTGAGCGACGCCGCGTACGCTACGACCACGAAGCCGACTCCCGCCATAAAAAGCCCGATGGCGAATTTCACTGCGTCGGCAGGCTGCCTTTTACCGAGCTTCATCCAAACCCAGCCGATGATCGGTGCGAATATGATGATGAGAATGGCATTGACCGACTGGAGCCAGCTTGCGGGAAATTCCCAACCGAATATGCGGTTGTCGGTAAGCTGATTTGCAAAGAGGTTAAAGCTGGTAGCCGCCTGCTCAAAGCCCATCCAAAAGAGCGTCGAGAACGCAAAGAGGATCATCAGCACGGCAAGACGCTTCCAATCGTCAATCGTCAACTTATCCTGCATGCCCGTAAAAAGAACACCGAGCAGGCCGGCTATCAGCACGGTGGGCATCAGCACATAACTGATGGCATCCGTAACGCCTTTGAAGTACGCAGTGCCGCCGATCACGGCAGCCGCGATCACTATAAGGCCGACCATTTGCACGATATACGCGGTGCTGATACCGTCTTCCTTTTTCTGAAGGGCGGAAGGCTCAGGCTGCGGCACTTCGCCGACGTTGGCCAGGCTGCGCCTGCCGAGATAATACTGAACAAGCCCGAAGAACATCCCGATACCGGCGGCACCGAACCCGAAGTGCCAGCTCATGTTCGGGTCGATGCCCATTCCGCCGATCCACGAACGAAAGCCCTCAGCCTGTGCCAGAAATCCGACAACCAGCGGAGCAATGAATGCCCCGAGGTTTATGCCCATATAAAATACCGAGAACCCGGCATCACGCCGCGTATCCTCACGCGTGTAAAGGTCGCCGACCATTGCCGAGATGTTCGATTTAAGAAATCCGGTGCCGACCGCGACAAGGATCAATCCGAGGTAGAATGTGGTGATCGTCGCGAACGCAAGGGTGAAATGGCCGAACATTATGATGACGCCGCCGACAAAGGTCGCCCGCTTTGCACCGATAAAGCGGTCGGCGATCCAGCCGCCGATAAGCGGCAGAAAATAGACGCTCGCGGCGTAGAGGGCATAGATCGGCGCTGCCTCGGCAGGCTTCCAGCCGAGGCCGCCGATCGCGGTCGCCGATGTCATATAAAGCATCAGGATCGCACGCATCCCATAGAAACTGAACCTCTCCCACATTTCCGTAAAGAAAAGTGTCGAAAGGCCCTTCGGATGGCCGAAAAATGCACGGTCATGGCTCGGATCAGCGGCAATCGTATCAACGTTCATTAGGATCTCCTCGTTTGCAAAGTTGAACTATCGGACGAATTACGCAAATATAACAGAATTTCCCGTCTCCTGAAAGGTGTAACTATGCGTTCTAAAATACTTGCGGCATTTGTGATATCGGTGTGCACGGTGTTGTTCGCGGCAGATGCTTCGGCCCAGAAACGTGCGAGCGTTTCGGGGCCCGAGGTAACCGGCACATTCAGGATGAATTTCACCGGAAAGTTCAAGGGAAACTCGAACGAGATCCAGATACAGGCCCTCGGCCGCGGTAAATTACGCATCGGAATGATGCTTGTTTACCCGTACTTTGTCGGCAAAGAGCAAACGGTAAATATCGGAATTCTCGACGGCGAAGCCTCGATCACCGGCGATACGGCCGTTTATGAATCGGACGAGTTCGGCGAGTGCAGGATCATCATTACCTTTGTACGGCCCGGGACGATCAAGGTCGAACAGCAGGCCTCGGATTTTGCCTGCGGCTTCGGACATAATGTAACGGCCGACGGAACTTACACTAAGGTCAGCTCCGCCAAACCGAAATTTTGACCCAGCAGCATTGCAGGATCGAGATCGCGGCTCGCAATTCGGGCCGCGATTTGCTCCGTTTTTGCTAATTCTGTAAACTGCTTGCTTGTGCCCTTGTAGCTCAACGGTCAGAGCAGCGGACTCATAATCCGTTGGTTGTAGGTTCGAATCCTACCGAGGGCACCATCGTTGTCCCCTTCCGCACTCATCGAATTTCAAAGGCGTTCATTTTGCTCAAACCCACCTAGGCTTGAAAGCCGTTCAGTGCGGCGTCAGAATAGAGCTTTGGAGGTTTTGCGATGAAATTACAGATCGAATCTGACCGGCTTGAAGATTACCTTAGCGAGATCCCGCCGATCATCGAATTCTCTACACCGAGGGTCAAAGAGACGATCGCCGCGATCGAAGCCCAGACGGATTCACCGAGAGAACGTGCGAAGCTCGCATTCGAATTCGCACGCGACAAGATCTCACATTCCTTTGATACGAACAGCGACGCCGTAACCATCAATGCCGAGGATGCGATCGAGCAGAAAGAGGGCATTTGTTTTGCAAAATCCCATGTCCTCGCGGCGTTATTGCGCGGAATGCACATTCCCGCGGGATTTTGCTATCAACGCGTACTCCGTAAAGGCACTGTCGAATCCGGCTATGCGCTGCACGGGCTGAACGCTGTCTATCTTGACGAGACGGGTTGGTTCCGCCTCGATCCGCGCGGCAACAAACCGGGCATTGATTCGCAATTCTCTACCGACGAGGAAAAGCTCGCTTATCCGATCCGCGAAGAGTTGGGCGAGTATGATTATCCGCATGTTCTTACCGAACCGCTGCTTTCGGTTATCCGTGCGATGCAGGATACCGAGAATTGCCATACGCTTTTCTACGATCGGCCTGAGTCTATGTAACGCAGGATACGTCTTTCGACGCTTTTTCAGACATTGAAGCGGAAAGCACACCGTCATCTTCCTTGGAGAAATGTCTCCAAAAACTCTCTGTCTAACAATGAACTTCCCAAGTTTTTTTCTAAAACTTCCGCCGCTTCAGCGAGTGTGTGCGCGTTCGGAAATTGACTCTGGCGGCGCTCCCGAATGCACGGACAGAAAATGCCGATCTTTCTTGGCTTGTAGTGAACGGATCTAGTTGATCCCGTGCGCTTGACCCAAATTCGCCCGTGTCTGCCGACGGACGCAGTCTCACCCGCCGTATTCTTTTATCAGTTCAGCGCGTATTTGTTCGACGGACATCTTCTGCTCTTTTTGGAGTTTGAGTGCCTTGAGAGCTGAGTTCATACAGATATCGCAGACCGAGGCGTGACGATCCTCAAAGCAGCTGTGCAGGCTCTTGTGCCCGATCGAACGGTCGCAATGGCAATAACACGGAAGCTGAGCGATCGTCTTGGGGATCTCGCGCACGGCGGCGTAGGCTGCCTTTACATCGCTTTCGAACAGATCGGGCGAGAGCGTCGGCGGCAGGTCTTTCGCCTCTTCGGCGGTCATAAATGCCGGGATCGGCGGCTTCTGTCTTTGCTTAACACCGCTGTTCGCAACGGTTCGCGGTGCCTCATGCGAATGCGCGTTATCCGGTGCGGCAGTATTTGTCTCGGTATGCGTTGCGCAGCCGGTAAATGCCTGGAGTATCGATAGTGCGAGTGCGAAGACAAGAAAGCGTTTGAACATAATGTTTGTACTCGAAAGTCTATGGTAACAAAGCGGGCAAGAACAAGCCATTGCCGTACGGCGTCAGACATTAAAGCGGAAATCGACGACATCGCCGTCCTGCATAACGTATTCCTTGCCCTCAAGCCGAGCCAAGCCTTTTTCGGCGGCGGCCTTTCGCGAACCGCATGCGACAAGGTCGTCGTATGAAATGATCTCGGCGCGGATAAAGCCGCGTTCGATGTCGGTATGTATCTCGCCGGCGGCCTGCGGTGCTTTCGTACCGATAGGTATGGTCCACGCACGCACTTCCTTTTCGCCCGCCGTCAGGTAGGACATAAGCCCGAGCATGTGATACGCCGCCTTTATAAGCCCATCGACGCCGCTTGATGCAAGTCCGAGGTCTTTTAGATATTCGGCACGCTCATCCGCATCGAGTGCGACAAGCTCCGCTTCGAGCTTGGCACAGATAACGACAACATCGGAATTTTCTTTCGCTGCGTACTCCTTGACACTCGCTACATGCGGGTTCGCATCCGGATCGGCGAGTGCGGCCTCGTCAACATTCGCGGCGTAAACGGTCGGCTTTGTCGTCAGCAGGAACCAGCTTTTTACGATTGCCTTTTCGTCATCATCGAGACTGACGGCACGTGCCGGACGGCCCTGCTCAAGCACGGGCTGGATCTTATCGAGGATCTCGATCTCGCGTTTCGCATCCTTATCGCCCGCCTTTGCGGCACGCATTGCCTTATCGCGCCGTTTCTCTGCCGAAGCAAGGTCGGCAAGCGCCAATTCGATCTGGATCGTCTCGATATCGCGGATCGGATCGACACTGCCTTCGACGTGGACGATATTGTCATCGTCAAAGCACCGTACGACCTGCACGACGGCATGCGTCTCGCGGATATTTGCGAGGAATTGATTGCCGAGGCCCTCACCCTTTGACGCGCCGCGCACAAGGCCCGCGATATCAAGAAACTCCACCGTCGCAGGCACGACCCTTTGTGCGCCGACAAGTTTTTCGAGCACCGCCAACCGTTCGTCAGGCACGGCTACGACACCGACGTTCGGCTCGATCGTCGCAAAAGGATAGTTTGCCGCCAATGCGGCCTCTTGTGCGGTGAGTGCATTAAAAAGCGTGGATTTGCCGACATTTGGCAGTCCTACGATCCCGGCTTGTAACATAATCGTCTCTCGAACAAAACGAGTATTTTACAATGCGGCCTGCGATATTACTACCGAACCCGTCAAGCAGATGAAATATTGGCGACAATCTGACGCAGCTTCGGGTATAATCTTCTATTGAACACTATGCGCCTCTCGAAGCTCTCAGCTCTGCTCATTATCTTTCCGGTGCTTTGCTTTTCGGCATTTGCACAGCCGGAACCCGACAAAGCTGTGTCAAAAATGCCGTTCGGCCCCGGCGAAGTGCTTGTTTATGAAGGCAAACTGACCAAGATCATAAGTGTCGGCGGTATCGCCGACCTCACGTTCAGTGTTTTGCAAGGCGAAGAGCCGGGCCGGCTCATCATCAAAACAAAAGCGGTCTCGAAGGGCGGGTTTCTGAGCCTCCTTAGCTTCAGCTTTCTTCAGGAATACGAAACGGTCGCCGATATGTCTGCCGGGCGCGTCTATAAAACAACCAAGCACGACGTGCAGAAAGAACGTGTACGCGACAGCGTGGCCGATTTTGACTACAAGGAAAAGCGCGTAACCTTTGTCGAAACCAACCCGAAAGAGCCGACACGGCCGCCGCGAAACATTGCCTCGGCAGTCGGCGATAAGATGTGGGATCTGACCTCGGCTATCTATTCGCTGAGGCTCGCACCGCTCGCGGTCGGAGCGAATTTGCAAGTTCCTGTCAGTGATTCGGGCCTTGTTTACGATGTGCCTGTACGCGTAACTGCACGCGAACGCCAGAATTCGATCTTCGGAAAGGTTTGGTGCTGGCGGGTCGAGCCGATGATATTCGGCGATGGCCGCCTTATAGAACAAAAGGGTAAAATGGTCATTTGGATAACGGATGACGCGCGTCGGCTTCCGGTTCGTTCGAAGATCTCGACGTCATTCGGCAAATTGGACGTCCGCCTGAAGTCGGTCGTGAGCTAGCCGCATTGCCTGCATTATCCCCTTCCTGCTTGTGCTTTTTTCTGCGATGGACGAAAATATGATTTTGCACGGTCAAAATGGCTAAGAGCACAGAAAGCACAACATCAAAGAAACGAGCAAAAAAGGCCGAAACGGCGCCTGTTGACCCGTTTGCTGAAACAGCGGACGGTACTCCTGCCGAGCCTGTCAAAAAGCCGAAGGCCGCAAGAACGGCAAGCTCGGCCAAGCCCGCTTCGGCCGACGCGTCGAAGCCTGGTCGCACACGCGCTGCTGTAAAAGCGGCAGCGGCTAAAGATATTGGGGAGCCAAAGAGCGTTCGCAAGAAGGCTCGTAAAACAATTGCACTTGAGATCGATCCTTTTGCAGATGTTGCGGACACAGCACCGCCGATGCCGAAAAAGGCTGTGAAAAAGTCCCCTGCAAAGCGTACGGTAAAAACAAAAAAGGCGGCTGTTGCGGTGATCGAGCCGCCGGTGTTGCCGGAGCCGGAAGTCGAACTTTCGCCCGTGTTTCTCGCCCTTCGCGATGTTACGCTGCCCGAATTGGAACGCGAGAATCGTGCACAGCTGCTTGTTCAATCGCCGACGCGCATCTATTTCTACTGGTCTGTTCGGGCAAATCCCTGGCAGCAGCTTAAAGGTATTTTCGGTAATGATCTCGGCAGCTACACTCTTGTGGTAAAGCTCACCGACCTGACCGACGGCTCCGAGCAGATCGACCGCTGCGATGCCGAGGGCAATTGGTGGTTCACTACCGAACCTGACCACGAATACCGGGCCGAGATCGGCTTCTACGCCGTCAACAGGCCCTATTTCCGCATCATTTACTCGAATCAGGTACGCACGCCGCGCCGCAGCCCGAGTACGCACCCTTCGACCGAATCACGCTGGACCATCTCGGCGACAAAATTTGCCGAAGTGCTTGATGCATCAGGCTTTTCGCGCGACGCGTACGATGTCGCGATGGCAGGCGATGACGTGGCGGCGGCTGAGAATACGACACACACGGCATTTCGGCAGTTCATCGGAAACTCAGCGGCCGACCTCAGCAAGATATCGGCGGATGACATTCGCTATGTAATGCTGGCACTCGCATCCGGCGTCGCAGTTCACGAGCTTAACGGCCGCATCAGCCCGGCACTGTTCGCGATGCTGCAGGCCAGTGCTAAGAATGTCGGAAAGTCCTCGGCACGCGCTGCGCTGAAAGAACACTTCGAGATCGACGGCAGCGAGTGGCACGAAGAAGAAGCGGCACCGGTCGTATTCGGCTCAAGCCTCGTCAATTTCCCGAAGACGTTAAAGCCGCGAAAGGCCGCATTCTCGTCGCCGCGATACAATCCTGTCAGCTCGCACAGCCTGCGGCAGTAGTTATTGGCGGCCGCCGATGTTAACATCAACTCACCATAATTTTACCGCCGTCAATGGCAGCTATTCGCGCGGCTGTAGATAACATCACGTATGCCAGCAGGATATTTCAGCTTGATACTACACGCCCACCTGCCATTCGTCAGGCATCCTGAATATCCCGAATTCCTTGAAGAAGATTGGCTCTACGAGGCGATCACAGAAGTTTATCTGCCGCTCGTTTTCATATTTCGATCGCTGCACGAAGCCGGCGCGATGCCGCGCCTTGCAATGAACCTCTCGCCGCCGCTTTGCGAGATGCTCGCCGACGAACTTCTCCAGACGCGATACACGCAACACCTCTCGAACTTGCTTGAACTTGCGGAAAAAGAAGAGCTTCGCACGCAAACCGAAGACACCGAGTTCAATGATGCGGCGAAAATGTACGTCGAGAACCTACGCGTGTCATACGACCTTTGGAACAACCGCTATGGACGCGACCTGCTCAACGCCTTTCGCGAGCTGAACGACGAAGGTGTCATCGAGATCATAACGTGCTGCGCAACACACGGCTTTTTGCCGCTTGTTTCGACACAAGAGGCACGCCGCGCACAGATCGAGGTCGCGGCGGCAAATTATAAGAAGCACTTTGGCCGCAGCCCGCGCGGCATCTGGCTTGCCGAATGTGCGTACGAGCCGGGTGTTGAGGTGCTGCTGAAAGAGGCCGGCATCGAATACTTTATTGCCGACACGCATGCGATCCTTTACGGCGAGCCGAGGCCGCGTTACGGCGTTCATGCCCCCGTCGTAACACCGAACGGCGTCGCTGTTTTTGCACGTGATGTCGAAACGAGCCAGCAGGTATGGTCGGCCGAAAGCGGCTATCCGGGCAATGATGTTTATCGCGAATTTTATCGAGATATCGGCTGGGACGCGCCTCTGGATATGCTGAAGCCGCATCTGCACGCGGACGGAGCACGTCGGCATTTGGGGCTCAAATATCACCGGATCACAGGCCGCAACGTCCCGCAGAATAACAAGCAGGCATACATTCCCGCGTTGGCTCGGCAGCAAGCCGCGGATGATGCCGGACACTTTCTGAATGAGCGTATCAAACAGGCCCGGATGCTCCGCGACACGTTCGACGGACGCCCGCCGCTCGTCGTTTCGCCGTACGATGCCGAATTGTACGGCCATTGGTGGTATGAAGGCCCGCAGTTCCTCGATTTCTTTTTCCGAAAGGCACATTTCGATCAGAACACCATCGAGTGCATCACGCCGGGCGATATGCTCGACAGCGGCGTGCCTATTCAAGAACAGATGCCGGCAGCATCAAGCTGGGGCGAGAACGGCTACTACAAGGTGTGGCTCAACGAAGGCAATTCTTGGATGTACCCATATCAGCATGATGCTGAAAAGAAGATGACCGAATTCGCGAACGCCGCCGAAGATAACGAAATGAACTCGCGCCTGCTCAGCCAAATGGCTCGCGAACTTCTGCTCGCCGAGTCGTCGGATTGGGCGTTCCAGATCTATCAGGGCACGACCGTCGAGTACTCGAGCCGGCGCTTCCGCTCGCATATTCAGCGGTTCGATATGCTTGCAAAAATGTACACGTCGGGCGAGATCGATGAACCGCTGCTTGTCGAGATCGAGTCGCGCGACAATATCTTTGCCGAGGTGGATTGGCGGCATTACCGCACGAAAGATGATTGAATGAGGCTCTTTATCTAACTCATTCGCTGAGGAAATGCTGCGTTTTGCAGGATATTTGCCCCGATCCGCGGCACCTAACCGCGCAGACGGTTTTTGTTAGCAACATCTGTCCATTAAAATAGAACATTGAGTATGACGCCATGCGCGGGCGCTCATGCCATCGGAGAAACTATGACAAAAAGTGGCGTTGAAGTTGCGCCGGCAGAGGGAAGGCTCGGTATCCTGCTCGTCGGACTTGGTGCCGTAAGCACGACCTTGATCGCGGGTGTCGAATCTGTCCGCCGCGGCATTTCGCAGCCAGTCGGCAGCCTTACACAGATGGGTACGATCCGGCTCGGTAAGCGAACTGATGAACGTGTGCCGAAGATCAAGGATTTCGTGCCGCTTGCCTCGCTCGACGACATCGTCTTCGGCGCGTGGGACATCTTTGCCGAAAATGCCTTCGATGCGGCAATGAATGCCGGTGTTCTCGAAAAGAGCCTTCTCGAACAGCTCGCCGAACCGCTGTCGTCATTAAAACCGATGAGTGCAGTTTTTGAGCAGTCGTATGTTAAACGTCTTCACGGCGATAACATCAAGCAAGGTAAGACCAAAATGGAGCTTGCCGAGCAGCTCATCGAAGACATTGCGGAGTTCAAACGCTCGAAAGGCTGCAGCCGGCTCGTAATGGTGTGGGCCGCTTCGACCGAGATATTCCTTCAGGCGTCCGACGTGCACGGTTCGCTCGCATCTTTTGAAAAAGGCCTTTACGACAACGATCCGCAGATATCGCCGTCGATGATCTACGCCTACGCGGCAATTAAGAGCGGCGTGCCTTTTGCAAACGGTGCACCGAACCTAACCGCCGACATCCCGGCGTTGATCGAGCTGGCCGAACGTGAGAAGGTGCCCGTCTGCGGCAAGGACTTCAAGACCGGCCAGACCTTGATGAAAACCATCGTCGCGCCGGGCCTAAAGGCTCGAATGCTGGGCCTCGACGGATGGTACTCGACCAATATCCTCGGCAATCGGGACGGCGAAGTGCTCGACGACCCCGAGAATTTCAAAACCAAAGAGGAGTCGAAACTCTCGGTACTCGAACACATCCTTCAGCCGCAGGTCTATCCTGAGCTTTACAAGGATTTCTCTCACGTCGTGCGGATCAACTATTATCCGCCGCGCGGCGATAACAAAGAAGGCTGGGACAATATCGACATTGTTGGCTGGCTCGGCTACAAGATGCAGATAAAGATCGACTTCCTCTGTCGCGACTCGATACTCGCAGCACCGCTAGCTCTCGACCTTGCTCTCTTTATGGATCTTGCTCAGCGTGCCGGTATGAAGGGCGTCCAGGAATGGCTTTCGTTCTACTTTAAAGCCCCGCAGACCGCACCCGGGCTTTATCCCGAGCATGATCTGTTCATCCAGCTTCAAAAGCTTAAAAATACTCTGCGGCACATGATGGGCGAAGACCTGATCACGCACCTCGGCCGCGAGTACTATGATGAATAGCGTCGGAACGAGGCGATCTCTATTGCTTTTTTCTCGGCAAATATGTTAAACAGTAAGTTGTCGAAGGCCTTCATACCTTTGGCGTTCCGATGGGCGTGTTGCTCCCGCGACATGTACCCGGCCAACTCATCAACTTTTGAAATCATCAATACTGGCGACAGACGGCCGTCTTCTTTACGGCAAGTCTGGTGTTCTGACCACGTCCCTTTACAGGGCGTGTCCTTGGGAGAAGTGAAATGAAGCAGGAATCGGCAAAGAAAAAAGAGAACGGCGAGACAGGGATCTTACTCGACCCTGACCGAAAAAGCCCTCGTGCGGCTGAGTTCGAAGATAAGCTCAGCGCTCAGATCGTCGGCCAGGAGCGCGCCGTCCGGCGTATGAGCGGCCTGTTCCAGATCTATCTTGCGGGAATGAATAACCCGACACGGCCGATCGGAACGATGCTCTTCCTCGGGCCGACCGGCTCGGGCAAGACGCGTGTTGTCGAGGCTGCTGCGGAAGTGCTATTTAACGACCCTTATGCGGTCGTAAAGATCGACTGTGCCGAATTCCAGCATTCGCATGAGATCGCCAAACTCATCGGCTCGCCTCCGGGATATCTCGGCCACCGCGAGACCTCGCCGATGCTTACGCAGGAGAACCTCGACAAGGCCCACACTGAAGATACGAAACTCACGTTCGTGCTTTTTGACGAGATCGAAAAGGCCTCAGACTCGCTTTGGCAGCTCCTGCTCGGCATTCTCGACAAAGCAACCCTTACACTCGGCGATAATCGGCGTGTCGATTTCTCAAGAACCATCGTCATCATGACATCGAACCTGGGCGCCCGCGAAATGTCTGAGATGATCTCCGGCGGCATCGGCTTTGCACCGACCAAAGCCGATAAAGCAAAGGAAGACAACGAGATCGACAGCAAGATCTATCGTACGGCTCTCGAAGCGGCCAAGCGGAAATTCTCGCCCGAGTTCATGAACCGCATCGATAAGGTGGTTGTTTTCCGCAGCCTCAAGGAACATCATCTTCGCCAGATCCTCGACATCGAGCTTAAGGCCGTGCAGTCGCGCATCACTGAATCGGCGGGGACGAAATTCATCTTTGAATGTACCGAGAAGGCAAAGGATTTCCTGCTCGGCGAAGGCATCGACCTTAAATATGGTGCACGCCATTTGAAGCGTGCGATCGAGCGATTTCTTGTCTATCCGCTCTCAAATCTTGTAGCGACCGAGCAACTCCGTACAGGCGACTTCGTCATCGTTGATTTTGACGAAAGCCGCGAAGGCCTGATCTTCAGAAAGCAGGAAGGTAAGATGATAATTGCCGACCCCGCAGAAGAGTGGGTCGAGCAAACGCCGCTTGAGAGCGCCGATGCCGCAGGCATGCCGCTGCCGCAGGCACAGCCGGCAACAGCACTTTCACGCTCGCAAGGCGAGAATAACGAGAGCTGATATTCCGCCCGCCTGTCATCACCATCGAGGCCGCTGCTAACAGCGGCCTTTTTTCTTGCATTACATATACGGATAACGTAATATGTGCAGCATGGCCACAAAAACCGATGAGCAAGAACTGACCGACGTCTTTCTCGCACTTGCAGACCACACCCGCCTGCAGATCGTCAGGCTGATCGGCAATTCCGAGGTTTCGGTAAGCAGGTTGTGCGAAGCTTTGGACGAAAGCCAGCCCAAGATCTCACGACACTTGGCAATGCTGCGCTCATTTGGCCTTGTAAATACAAGGCGGGACGGCAGGTCGATACACTACAGTTTGGTATCGCCCGTAAACCCGGCCGCGAAGGCGATCCTCGAAATCGCAGCGAACGGAACCTCGGCCGCCTCCGACACGGACGATGCAGTTACTCTAAAACAACATACATACGCCGAGACAGATATATCAACTCCTGCATTGAACGATATCGAGATATTCCTGCTTTGACCGAATGGCTGCTCACATTGCGGTGCTTTGGCCCGCTCAATGCGTGCAGCGTTCCATGATCCTAACTTGTGAGGCCGCTCAAGGATCGAGGCGATAAAGTGCCAGAAATTCCTTATTCCCTTCGGCCCCCAAGATCGGCGAATCGATCAGCCCGGCGCGGAACAGCCCGAGGCGAGCGGCGAAATCGTTCACCTCTGCGACAACACGCTCGTGCTTCTCTGCCTCACGGACGATGCCGCCCTTGCCTACCTCGCCGCGGCCGACCTCGAACTGCGGCTTGATCAGAACGATCAACAGACCTTCCGGCTTCAGCAATTCCATAACGGCGGTAAGCAGCATCTTGACCGAGATAAAGGAGACGTCCATTACCGCGATATCGAACCGCCGGATAAAGTCCTCGGGCTTGAGTTCGCGAGCATTCGTATTTTCGCGTACCTCGACGCGCGGATCGCTGCGAAGCCGCCAAATAAGCTGGTTCGTACCGCTGTCGATGGCAGTGACCGAAGCGCCACCGTGCTGCAAAAGGCAATCGGTAAAACCGCCTGTCGATGAGCCTATGTCGATGCAGTGAAGCCCTGCCGGATCGATACGGAACTGCTCCAGCGCGGCTTCGAGTTTCAAACCTGCGCGGCTCGCGTATTTTGATTCGCGTGAGACGCCTTTGATCCGTATCGCCGCATCAGGGGCGAAACTCTCTGACGGTTTCTCGACACGGCGTTCATTGACCAGCACCACGCCTGCCATGACCATCGCCTGTGCCTTTGTTCGCGAATCCGCCATTCCGGCAGATACAAGTAGTTTATCGATGCGTTCCTTTTTCACGATGCGCTATACAGAATGTTATGTTATTAAGTTCGGGGCCGTTAATGGAAAAGATCGAATTACCTGCATCCGTCCGCATGGCCGCGTTCACGCGATACGCTTGGGCGACACTATTTTATAACGTCATCGTTATTCTTTGGGGCGTATTTCTTCGCGCGTCGAAATCAGGCGACGGCTGCGGCCGGCATTGGCTTACCTGCCAAGGCGAGGTGATACCTTCGGCACCCGAATTAAAGGCCCTTATAGAATATTCGCATCGTATAACCAGTTTCTTCTCGCTTGTGTCGGTCGTGGTGCTGGTAATTTGGGCATTTCGCAGATTCGGTAAAGGCGACCGCGTACGAAGATCGGCGGTCGGTGCTCTTATCTTTGTCGTAACTGAAGCGCTTGTGGGTGCGGGCCTTGTTCTGACCGGCAACACGGCGGAGACCCTAACGAACGCAAGGCCATTCTGGATGGCAGGCCATTTGCTGAACACATTCATTCTGCTTGGCTTTCTGACGTCAACTGCGTGGTTCGCAAAAAACGGCCGCACTGTGAACCTCCTGCGCCCCGGCAAATACGCGGCAATGCTCGCCGCCATTGCTCTCGGCATAACGGTCATCGGAATGGCTGGGTCGCTCACGGCACTTTCCGAAATGTTATTCCCTGCCGAAAGCCTTTTGCACGGCATTGATCAGGATCTTTCATCCGCATCGCACATTCTTGTCCGCTTGCGGCTGCTGCATCCGATATTGTCGGTCGTGATCAGCGTATTTGTGATCTTTGCCGCCGGTTGGCTTGCCCGCGAGAGCGGGCGCGACCGCAGCACCGTTCGCTGGTCGAACGCGATCACGGGCCTGCTTATCTTTCAGATCTTCTTTGGTGGGGCGACACTGCTCACGCTCGCACCCATAGTTATGCAGGTCGGTCATCTGCTGATCGCTGACCTTATTTGGGTCTCGTGTGTATTGCTGGCACTAAGTTTTTATGCGGCGCCGGCAACAGAAGCGGGCGGCGGGTAGAAATCATCGCTTCAATTACGTTATTATTTGCAACAACAAGCGGCGCCGAACCGTTATTCTTTGCGGGATCAGCCGACCATCGATGCAGCGACGTATCCTTATTGTTGACGACCATAACGGCCTTGCCGGATCGCTCGGTGAGGCGTTCGGGCAGATGGGGCATTTTGTCCGCACGATCCATTCGCGTTCGGAGGCTGCGGCTGTCGATGACATCGAGAGTTTCGACCTTCTGATCAGCAACCTTGACGTCGCCAACGAACAACCAACGCAGTCAGTTTGCACATCGCCGTCATCGTGTCCTGCTTGCTCCACACTGATCGGCGATCGCGAACAGGCGACGATATTTAAGCTTTGTGCCACGAACTTTCGACGTGCGGAGTTTGACGAAGACGAGGTCTGCAAACTCGTCGCGACCGTTCTGGAGCACAAACTGAGGTCGTCGGGCACTTGTTCAACACCTAATTCGGTCCGCGAATATATCGAATTCGAGCTGCCTTCCGTTATCGGGCTGATGCACACCGTGCTCGAATATCTGATGCGGCGAGTAGAAACGCGGGGGCTTACAAATCCCGAGCGTTCGAACCTTTTTGTTGCGCTCGACGAGGCGTTCGTGAACGCCGTAAAGCACGGCAATAAGTACGACCCGACCAAGCTCGTTCGTCTAGCAGCCTCGATCTCAAGCACCGAGGCACGGTTTGTGGTCGAGGATCAGGGCGAGGGTTTCAACGTAAAGGCCATCGCCGACCCGCTCGACCCCGAAAATCTTTTCAAAACTTCGGGACGCGGCGTTCTCTTTATCCACAACATCATGGACGAAGTTACCTACAATGAACGAGGCAATCGCCTCACGATGGTGAAACGCGGCGACACCGTAACGCTCGAGAAAGCATAGATGAAAGTTACGATCGGCCAGATCAACACGACCAACGGCGACATCGCAGGCAACGTCAAAAAGATCATTGATGCGATCGAACGTGCAAAGGCCGACAGATCTGACCTTGTCGTCTTTCCTGAGATATCCACTCACGGCTACACTTCGCAGGATTGGTTCGAGGATCCCGATATCATCAATAACGCAGCTCACGCCTTGGATGAGATCATTCCGGCGACAAAAGGAATCGCTGCGATAGTCGGCACCATTCGAATGAATGACAGCGCTGACGGCCGCCGTATATTCAATTCCGCGGCTGTAATAGCGGACGGCAAATTGCTCGGTATGGCAGATAAGACACTGCTGCCCGAGTACGACGTTTTTGATGATCCGCGATGGTTCGAGCCGAACCACGCACCGCACCGCCTTTTTGACATTGCGGGTATCAGAACAGGCGTCGTTGTCTGTGAGGACCTTTGGAACGACAAGACCTTTTGGGATGACCGCCTCTACAGTAGCGACCCTGCCGATGAGGCCATAGCCCTCGGAGCCGAACTTCTGGTCTCCATAAATGCGTCGCCGTACAACAAGGGCAAAATACGGCTTCGATGCGAAATGGTCGCCCATCGTGCACGCACACAGGCCATACCGATCGTTTTTGTCAATCTCATCGGCGGCAACGACGGGATCATCTTTGACGGAGCGAGCCTCATTGCCGATGAAGAAGGCGACATTATCCTGCAGGCGGCGGCTTTTGAGGAATTTGTCGAAAGCGTCGAACTTGACGTACGCAAGCCGGATACACGCGGCATCACGGGCGGCGAGACAGCCTCCGTTACAGATGCGCTCGTGCTCGGCATACGCGATTACGCACACAAGAACGGCTTTAAGAAGGCCGTACTCGGACTGAGCGGCGGAATGGACTCCGCTCTTGTTGCAGCCCTTGCGGCACAGGCACTCGGGCCGGAGAACGTACTCTGCGTAATGATGCCTTCGCCCTTCTCATCGGAAGGCAGCGTGCGTGACAGCGAGGAACTAATCCGCAATCTCGGCTGCGACAGCCGCATCGAACCGATCTCCGATGCATTTGAAGTGCTTATCAAACAGCTTGGCCTCAGCAAACCTTCACGCGGCGGCGAAAGCCTTGCGGCCGAGAACCTGCAATCGCGGCTCCGCGGCGTGATCCTGATGGCGATATCGAATTCCGAAGGCCGCCTGCTGCTGGCGACCGGCAATAAGAGCGAACTTGCGGTCGGCTACTGCACGCTCTACGGCGACACGAACGGCGGAATTGCGGTGCTCGGCGACGTGCTTAAAACAGAAGTATGGGCGATCGCGCGTGACATCAACCGACGGGCCGGACGCGAGGTCATTCCAGGCAAGATCATTGAGAAGCGTCCGTCGGCCGAACTGGCGCCGAACCAGTTCGATCAGGACAGCCTGCCGCCCTACGAACTGATGGATCCGATCCTACAGATGTATTTTGAACAAAAGGCGGCACCCGAGGCTATCATTGCCGCCGGGCATGATAAGGAGCTTGTCTATTCGATACTGAATAGAGTTGAGCATCCGGCGAACGAATTCAAACGGCGGCAATTACCGCCGCCGCTCATCGTCTCAAAGAATGCGATAGGCGTCGGCCGCCGGCGTCCCGTAACGCACAAATACCGCCGCTAGACGGCCTATTTGGTGTAATATCCGATCCGCGAACGCGAACGCAGCCCCGGCCGCGACGGCAGCGTAACTTCCAGTTTCACATATTGGCCCGGCGGAAGATCTATCTCGGAATAGTATTGGATGAGGTACTGCGAACGCACCTCATTTGCAAGCTGACGAAATATCCGGTCAAGTGCGGCAGTGTTCGCACGGTCGTTATTCTCGTTGGCGTAATTATCCTTTGTATCTATAGGCTGAAATTTCGGCAGGAACGCCGTACCGCCGGTTTCGTCGGCGAAGGCCTGCATATTCTCTTGCCCGAAGGTACTTATCTTATTGAGCTGAAATGAGCTTCCCGCAGGATTTATCGAGTAAAAGACGGTGTCGCCGTTCTGCAGGATCTGCAGAACACGCTGCCGCTCCTTGCGGCTTGCGGCATCACGGGTTGCGACCGTCAGCTTGTAGAGCTCTTTCGAGTCTATGGTATTGATCTTTCTGCCGATCTCGGCATAGCCCTTCTGAAGTGCCTTTGCGATGTTATCGCTGTTGGTATCTTCACCGTCCGATATGGTTACAATGACGCGCCGAGTGCCATCCAGCGCGTTCTGCTTGAGGTATTCTGCCGCCGCCCGCACCGTATCGTAGAACGCCGTATATTCCTTCGTCGCCTGTATCGAACGAAGTGCCGCCGCCGCATTCTCAGCCGTATCGAGCGGATGGACGAGCCGAGGTGAGGCCCCGATGCTGAATATGCACGCCCTATCCTCGGGCCGCATCACATCCTTTAGGAACTTGGCGGCGGTCTCGGCCTGAAATTTGAACATCGGGCTGGTCGTCGCCGAAATATCGAACAATAAAGCGATGTCGAGCGGCACTTTGTCCGCCGACCCGACCGAGTCGATCACCTGCGGCTTGCCGTTCTCGATCACACGAAAATCCGCGGCCGTCAATCCGCTTACCGCAACGCCCTGCTGATCGGTAACCGCGACAGGTATCATCACAAGCTGCGAATCGACCTTTATGATCTCATCATCCGGCGTCGGCGTTTGCTTTGGTGCGGTTTGTGCGAAAATGGCGGCAGCACAGGCAATGCTAAGGACAAGCAGATGCGCGGCTCGCACGATCGGTCGGCTGTTCATAATATCGGCAAAGAAAAAGGCGTTGCTGCCTGAGTGTGTCGATCTCAGCAAAAGCAACGCCTTGTCACAGGATGGTTATTCTTCGTTGGGATTGCTGTCCGGAGCCTTTATCTCAACGTTGGTGTTGATGCCGCGGCTCACAAGCAATTTTACTTCGACGCGGCGATTCTGGGCACGGCCTTCCCTTGTGGAATTATCGGCGACTGCCTGCAGTTCGCCAAAACCATATGATGTACCGATGCGGCGAAGCGGAACGTTGCCCTGCTCGACAAGGTAATCAATGACGGCCTGAGCACGACGCTGGCTTAGAACCTTATTCTTGGCCGCATTGCCCTCCGACGACGCAAAGCCTGTTACCTCGATGCTGAATCCCTTGAGTGTTTGCGAAGCGGACGCTATCTGGTCAAGCTGAGCCTTTGCTTCGGGCGAGAGCACCGAGCTGTTGACCTTGAAATTGACTGTCGCCGTTGACTGCACAACATAATCGTCTATATCGCTAATGCGTTTATTTGTCGCATTTACACCCGCGACCGCCGCATCGGCAGTATCTTGTGCGGCCTTTGCTCCGCCTTTTGCCGCGTTCGATATTGCCATCAGCTCATCGATCTGACCCGAAAGGCGCGAGGCGTTCTGTTCGGCTGCCGTAATGCGTTCCTCAGCGGGCGTTACACGGGCATCGATCGACTGCGCGGTCAGCAAATTGCTCTTGCTGAAACGGACCTTCGTCGCCGATAGTTTGCCGCTGCTGTCGCCGCGGCCCTCGACCTCTAGGTTGAGTCCGCGCACGAGGGCCGAGGCCGGATAGCGGTCGCCGCCGAAAAAGGCATTATTCTTGATGCTTGCATTTGGTTCGATCGCAATGCGTGTATCAACACCGGTCGCGTCGCGGATGATCATGGTCGAGTCGTTCTCTTTTGAAACGATAACGCCCTGGATCTTGTATTTCTGCCCGTTGGTCAGCGAGCGAAGTTGGTGATCTTGTGCAGGTGCCGCCACTGCAAAGATCGAGAGCATGAAGACGACTGCACCAATTTTCCTGATCATAGTAATTCCTCCGAAATGTCGCTGTATTGTCGCGAGAAGATGGACAACAGTGTTTCGACGCACGCCGTGCGAACGAGGTTGCAAACTTCTGAAATTTGTTTCAAATATCCGGTTCGTGCATCGAACCAAGAGAAAAGGACTGAAGACATTATACGGCACCGCGACCGCAAATGTCAGCAAAAAAGTTACGCAAAATGCATATCGGCCCCGCGCGAAGAGGCAGCCGCACTGCGACAATGCCGGGCCTATTCGCTATATCTCGAACGGCGCGTTCTCAATATAACGCTTCATATACGAGAGGAACTTCTCTGCATCTGCACCGTCAACTATACGATGATCGTAAGTTAATGCAAAATAAGCCATTTGCCGGATCGCAATGTAGTCATCACCATCGGGTGATGTCATCACTTTCGGGCGTTTTTCTATTGTGCCGACGCACAATATCGCAACCTGCGGCTGATTGATTATCGGCGTACCGAAAAGGCCGCCAAAAACGCCCGGGTTCGTGATCGTGAAAGTGCCGCCTTGAACTTCGTCGGGGTTTAACTTCTTGGCTCGAGCGCGGTCCGCCAGGTCGTTCGCGCTGACCGCAAGCTGCGAGAGCGACATTCGGTCGGCCTGTTTGATGACCGGTACGATCAGGCCCCAATCGAGTGCGACCGCCATACCGAGATTGATGTCGCCTTTATAGATTATCTGATCTCCGTCAACCTGCGAGTTCATTATCCGATGCTCGCGTATAGCAGCCGTTACAGCCTGAAAAATGAACGGCATAAATGTAAGCTTCGTGCCGTATTTCGCCTGAAATGCCGCCTGATTTGCCGCGCGGAACTTAGCGACATTGGTCATATCGAACTCGTAAACGCTCGTAACGTGTGCCGAGGTCTGCTTTGAGAATGTCATGTGCTCGGCGATCTTCTTTCGCATCACCGACATCTTCTCGATACGGTCATCGACCGCTATCGCAGGCGGCGGCGGGACGAACGGCACGGCCGCCTTTGCCGCAGGCGGCGGTACCGGCGGAGCTCCTTTAACAAGCAGGTCTTGCGGCCGAAGAGCAGCACCGGTCTCGATAAAGCTGAGTATGTCGCCCTTTGTAACGCGGCCGCTCAAACCGCTTCCCGGAATTCGCGTGATATCGATTCCGTGTTCAGCCGCGATCTTTCGCACAAGCGGGCTTGATTTGGTTCGGCGAAGTTCATCCGCCGATGCCGAGCTTGTATCCGCATTTGCGTGGACATCCGAGATCACAGGCGGCGTTATTATCGGAGCGGCCGGAGGCGGAGCAACAGGCGATGCCTCCGCGGCTTTGGCAGGTTCCGAAACCGTAACAGCCGACCCTGAACCGCCGACAAGTGCAAGGACCGAGCCGACCTCAACGGTTTCGCCTTCCTGCACTTTGATCGCGAGCAGTTTGCCCGCCGTAGGCGACGGAACCTCGGCATCGACCTTATCGGTCGAGATCTCGAGCAAAGCTTCGTCCTTAGCGACATCGTCGCCAACGGCCTTGAGCCATTTTGAAACGGTTCCTTCGGTGATCGATTCGCCCATTTGGGGCATTACGACCTCTGCGGCAGCCGACGGATCCGCCGGTGCGGGAGTTTGCGGCACAGATACGGCTTCTGCGGAAGGCTGAGGCTCTTCAGCCTTTACCGGTTCTGCCGGCTGCTCAGGCACGGCGGCCGGTTCGGGCTTCGCCGGCGTTTGCGGAGCATCAGCAGGCTGCTCGCCTTCTTCGCCTATAACGGCTAGAGCAGTGCCGACCTCGACCGTCTCGCCCTCTTGAACATTGATCGCAAGCAGAACGCCGGCGGCCGGACTCGGCACTTCGGCATCGACCTTATCGGTCGATATCTCAAGCACGGCCTCATCCTTATCTACCTTATCGCCGACAGCTTTCAGCCACTTTGAAACGGTTCCCTCGGTGATCGATTCGCCCATTTGGGGCATTACGACTTCAACGCTCATAAAATCTCCGCAAAAAAAGGTGTCAATTAGGTAGGATACAAGAATTTGGCCGCAATTTGAATTGATAAAGCCTATCCTGCGGATGAACGGCTACGACTGTCGGCCGATATTCGCCCTTACTACCGATACAAGCCGGTCGAACTGCGCTACCGAACGCGGCAATGCCACGGCTCCGCCGGGGTTCGTCATAAGAACACCGCGTTCGTCAATCGCTAAGATCTCTGTCCATAAAAGCCTGTGCCGCTTGAACTTAATTCCATTGGCGCACACGGTAACGACCGTCTTTCGCTGTACGGCGAATGAGAACATCATAACGACATAGATCACGAGGAATGCCGAGGCAAGCAAAAAATAGCCGATATTCTGCCGCAGATAAAAGGCAAGCATCATCGCCAAAAAGAACATGAATGAGAGCACGCCGATAAATACGGCACGCTGAATTATCGCGGGCTGAATCGGGTGGATCGACACTGTTTTGCCGAGATCGGACATCAGAAAGGATGTAATCATATCAAATAACGCTTGATGGTGAATACCGCAGCGGCGGCGAAATGCAGTACACTGATGGGTGATACGGAAACAAAACTTTCGCTTCTGCGTACTAGAACAAATGAGAAAACTATCATTCTTCGTCCTTTTGATCGCGGCTTTCGCTTTTACGGCGAATGCACAAAATGCTCTTACGGCCGAGGACTACGCCCGCGCCGAAAAGATGCTCAGTTACAACACTGCGCCGCTCGTTGACCGTGCGGGCGTTCGTCCTGTATGGCTGCCGGACGGCCGTTTTTGGTACAGGGTGCTGACGCCGACGGGAAGTGAATTCGTCCTTATCGACCCGAAGGACGGATCGCGAAGGACGGCGGCAAAAATAACCGATCTCGGGCTGACCGCGGCTCCGTCAATGGGAATGTTTCCGGCACGCTTTAGCGGCAACGCGATCATCTCGCCTGACGGCACAAAGCAGGTTTACATAAAAGACTGGAACCTCTGGGTCAAGGACCTGAATTCTGGCAAAGAAACGCAGTTGACGACCGACGGCATCAAGGACTTCGGCTACGCCACTGATAATGCCGGCTGGAAGCACAGCGAACGTGCCATTGTGCTGTGGTCGCCCGATTCGAAAAAGGTCGCGACCTTTCGGCAGGATCAGCGGCACCTGCAGGATATGTATCTCGTTACTACGAACGTAGGCGCACCGAAACTCGAACAATGGAAATATGCCCTGCCCGAAGACAAGGACATCGCAAAGATCCATCGCGTGATAATTGATGTCGAAACAGGCAAGCTTGTACCGCTCAAAATGGAGGCGGACGACCACCGCTCGACGCTTTGCGACGATATAGCGTGCGGCGGTGAATTCACCGACAACGAATGGAGTGCCGACAGCAGCACACTCGCTTTTGTTTCGAGCTCACGCGATCATAAGTCGGCAAAGTTCCGCATTGCGAACGCTGCTACCGGCGATGTGCGCGACGTTTTTCAAGAGGTTGTTCCGACACAATACGAGTCAGGGCAAGGTGCGGTCAACTGGCGTTACCTGCCTGAGACCAATGAAGCGATCTGGTACAGCGAACGCGATGATTGGGGCCACCTTTACCTCTACGACCTCGCAAAGGGTACGGTCAAGAATCAGATAACGAAGGGCAATTTTGTCGTAACCCGCGTAAGGCGCGTCGATGCCAAGAACCGCGTGATCTTCTTTGAGGCGAACGGCCGCGAAGCGGGACGCGACCCGTATTTCTCGCACTTTTACCGCATCAATTTCGATGGCTCCGGCCTGACACTCCTAACCCCTGAGGACGGCAACCACGCTGCGATGTTGTCTGACGACGGCAAGTATTTCGTTGACAGCTTCTCGAAGCCGGACGTGCCGCCGACAGCGGTGCTTCGCGATATGAACGGCAAGTTGATCGCTAACCTCGAGAAAGCCGACATCTCGCGCCTGACGGCAACAGGCTGGAAGCCGCCTGTTCCTATAAAGGTCAAGTCGCACGACGGCCGCTGGGATCTTTACGGCGTAATGTTCCTTCCGACCAACCTCGATACGAGCAAGAAATATCCGGTCGTAAACTATATTTATCCCGGGCCTCAGGGCGGAGGCGTCGGCTCGCGGTCATTCTCACCGGCACGCGGCGACCATCAGGCTCTCGCGGAACTCGGTTTTGTTGTCGTCATTATAGACGGAAGCTGCAACCCGAACCGATCGAAGTCGTTCCACGATGTCTGCTACGGCAATATGGCCGACAACACGCTCGAGGATCAGATCTCAGGCCTCAAGCAGCTTGCCGAAACCCGCCCGTATCTCGACCTGACGCGCGTCGGCATTTGGGGCCACTCGGGCGGCGGATTTGCGACGGCGGCGGCGATGTTCCGCTTTCCGGATTTCTACAAGGTCGGGATCTCAGAGTCCGGCAATCACGACAACCGCAACTATGAGGACGATTGGGGCGAACGCTACATCGGCCTGCTAAACGGCGACAATTACGCACGGCAGGCAAATCAGGTCTATGCCAAGAACCTGAAGGGCAAGCTGCTGCTCGCACACGGTACGATGGACGATAACGTGCCGCCGTACAACACCCTGCTTGTCGTTGACGCTCTGATCAAGGCGAATAAGGACTTTGACCTGCTGATGATCCCGAACGCAAGGCACGGCTTCGGTGCGGCGAACAACTATATGATGCGCCGCCGCTGGGATTACTTCACGAAGAATCTTCTCGGCGTCGATCCGCCGAAGGAATACGAGTACCTGCCGAAGCAGGACCCGCGACTGATGCAGTAGCGGCATCCGCATTCACTTAGCGAACTCAGGTATTAGCCGCGTCGTAAATGGCGCGGCTAATTCGTTTTTGAAAGGTCAACTGAGAGGCTTTGTATCATCCTCTGAAGCATCGAAAAGCGATGGCGGTTCGGGCATCTGCGGCGCTTCGCTCTGCATATCACGCTGCATTTGCACTACGGCCATTTGTGCCTGCTCGGCATCACGCGCGGCAATGCGCAGCGTTAATTTGCCGTCCTTGTGGGGAACGCCGTTGAACGCGATCAGGCTGCGCGGCCGCACCTCGACCCTCGCCGGCACAACTAGGAAGCCGCGCTTGAACTTGATGTCGAGGATATCCTCGATCGAAATGCCCTTTTCCTTCACACCGTCGGATATTATTCCGAAAAGCTTCGATTCGAACTCAAGGACGATGCCCGCCGGCGAAAATTTCGCCAGTCCGTTCACTTCGGAAAATCCGCCGTTCGTCTTTGTCTTAAATGGAATACTGACAAAAGATCGCATATCTCACCGGCGTCAGTTCTGCCGCAGGAACCACTTTCCGATCCCGTAGAGGCTGATCAAAAGCCAGAATGATTCTACTATAAAGGACGGCAGGTTGAACGCGAAGATCAGCGAGATAAGTATAAGCAATGCTCCCGCCGCGTTCAGCAGCGAATAGCTCAGTTGCTCGACCTTGACCCTTTCTGTCTGAAGTAAAATATAGCCGACAATGATGGTCGCCACACCGGCCGCACCTACGACGTCGAACCACTGAACGGTCATTTCAGCTTGTAAACACCGGCGGCGGCGCCGACCGCCCACACCGATGTTCTGCCGCGGGCAGCAACGGCGTTCAAACTCTCGCGGCCGATCTCCTTCCATGTCGCTCCGCCGTCATTTGAGATATCGGAGCCCAGCGCACCGACGGCGATGACCGTCTTTGCGTTAATGAACGCAACGCCCGAGCGATAGCCGAGGCCGCCGGTCAACGGCTTCCACGAATGGCCGCCGTCCGATGTGGCAAATACGTTGTCGCCCGCAGCCATAGGCTTCTCGTAATTGCCGCCGACAATGATGCCGTTGTGAGCATTGCTCATAGCGATCGAAAAGATGCCGCTGCCGGACGTGCCTTTGACCATCGGCGTATCGGCCGCACCCCAGCTTTTGCCGCCGTTATGCGAGTGAAAAACGCGGGCATCGGAGCCGCCGGTCACGAGGTAGAGCAGGTTCTTATCAACGGCGATCAGGCATGTGCCGCTCGCCGCGAACGCCGCTTCGCCGGGCTTTGCCTGCGGAAGGCCGTCGGCAGGCAGCGGCTTCCATGCCTTGCCGTCCTCGGTCGCGATCAACCGGAATTTGCCGTCAACAGGATCGCTCATCGCCACGCAGTGCGTCGCATTCCAACAAGCGACAGCGTCGTAAAATGCCTTCTCGTCCGCGTTTTGGAACTGAAGCTCCCAGGTCTTGCCGCCGTCCGTCGTTTTATAGATCCGCGAGGCCCCGCCGTTGCCGATGCTCAAGACATACGCCGTTTTCGCATCGAACGCCTCGACATCGCGGAAGTCCAGACCCTGTGCACCCGGCACGCGTATCACGTCCCACCGTTTTCCGCCATTGATGGTGCGTATGACCGTGCCGCCGGTTCCGCTTGCCCAAATGACCTTTGCGTTCACAACCGAGAGCCCGCGGAATGACGTCTTCGCCTCAAGCCCCGCAACCTTCTGCTGCACCCACTGCGCCGACACCGCAAACCCGCACACCAGAACCGCCGCGGCCAATAAGATCGTTCTTCTCATAACTGCTATTCGTACCACTTAAATACGCCATCTGCAACAGTACCGCACACCAGCATGGCCGCGGCTATCAGTTGACTTTCGGCTTTCGCTTTGCGGCCTTTGCGTCCTCAGCTTTATCATCTTTGCGGTTCTCGATCTATCAGCAGACGGAAACCGAAAAGATCGCGTAAGACCTCAGCGCTGCACAAAATGATCGGCTCAATAAACCATTCTCGCCTTGACGGTCGCGGGCACGTCCTTCATCAGTTCGAACGCTTCTTTTGAAAGTTTCGATTCGACATCGAGGATGACGTAGCCGATCTCGTCGTTGGTCTTGAGATACTGGCCGGCGATGTTGATGCCGCGGCCCGAGAGACGCGAGTTGATCTCGCCGAGTACACCGGGGACGTTGCGGTGAATGTGCAAAATTCGGTGAGTGCCGGCCTGTGCGGGCAGCGAGACGGGCGGCACGGTATGTGAGCCGTCGCTGGTGCCGTACTCGACATACTTTATAAGCTTGCCGGTAACGTCGAGGCCGATATTCGCCTGAGCCTCTTCGGTCGAGCCGCCGATGTGCGGCGTCAGGATCACGTTCGGCAGATTTTGCAGGACGCTCGTGAACGCGTCGCCCGTCCTTTCGGGCTCATCGGGAAACACATCAACCGCCGCACCCGCAAGCTTGCCGCTCTTTAACGCCTTTGCGACCGCGTCGAGATCGACGACATCGCCGCGGCTGTAGTTGATGAGGATCGAACCTTTTCGCATCGAACGAAGCGCGTCGGCGTCGATCATATTCCTCGTCGTGCGGTCGGAAGGAACGTGCAGCGTGACGATGTCCGATCTTCGCAAAAGGTCTCGAAGCTCGCGTGTCTGTCGTGCGTTGCCGAGCGGCAATTTCGTCGCCGCGTCGTAATAGATCACCTGCATTCCCATCGCCTCGGCCATCGTCGAGACCTGCGAACCGATGTTGCCGTAGCCGATGATGCCGAGCGTCTTGCCGCGCAGCTCGAAGCTTCCCTTCGACTCCTTGAGCCAAATTCCGTTGTGTGCGGCAGCGTTCTTATCCGCGATCTTGCGTATCAGCATCACGCACAATCCGATCACCAACTCGGCGACCGAACGCGTGTTCGAGTACGGAGCGTTGAAGACCGCAATTCCCTTCTCCGTCGCCGACGCGAGATCGACCTGATTAACCCCAATACAAAAACACCCGACCGCGAGCAGCTTATCAGCCGCCTCTATCACGTCCCGCGTGACCTTCGTCTTCGAACGAATGCCGACAAGGTGCACGCCCTTGACCGCCTTCACCAGCTCGGCCTCGCTGAGCGCACCGCTCATACGCTCGATCTGCGTATAGCCGCCCGCCTCAAGCTCCGAGACCGCCGCGTTAGAGATATTCTCAAGCAGAAGTACCTTAATTTTGTCGCGAGGATATGATGTTTGAGGCACTTGTTACGCAATCTCCAAATGAATCTCTTTACCCAACGCACGGGCGTACTTTCGAAGCGTCGAAAGCCGAATGTCCTCGGCATGATTCTCGATACGCGAGATCGCCGATTTATTTGTCTTGAGCTTCCGGGCAACCTGCTCTTGCGTGATGCCGGAAGTCTCGCGGGCCTCGCGAAGAACCACCCCGATCTTGAACTCCTCGAACCCCTTATCGTAGTTTTCAGCAAACGCCTTGTCGGTTTTTTTTCTTTTTGCAATGTATTTTTTTAGATCGCTCATTTTATGCCTCTTGATAAATGATCTTTCTTTCGCTGCTGCGCGAGGTGTATCTCCGAAGCCGGCGTTTTTCGCGACTTTTTAGCAAATCCGTTAGTCAATACTACAAGATTACCACGATGAATAAATCCCAAAAGCCTAAAAGAATTGCTTCCAAAATCTATTCTCACTTCCCAAATATCGTCTGTTCCTTCCAGCTTCTTGAAATACTGAACAGGCACGAGTGAAAATGTTTCGACAACCTGAAGAACCCAAGTGACCTTCTTCGCCTGTTTGGCCGACAGAGAATCAAGAAACGTTTCAACTGGACAATCGCCGTTAATGTTCTTGTAGAAGATTATCTCACGCACGAGCCAAGGTTAACATGCATGTAAACCAATCGACAACGCTGATAGGACTTTTTCTTAGTAAATAGAAGGAGGTTTTCGCGAGAGTTATGATCGGCGAGGCGTTAAATACGACCTTATCAATCGACATCGTTTAATTCATTTGCAACTTCTGCGGCGGAATACTGAAATGGCGAGGCGCGATAGAGCGACAAGGCATCGATGAACGCCGAGCGCAATAGACCAGCAACTTCGGCGGCTTTCCCTTGCGACAATCGACCAAGTTCATACCATTTCACCGCCGCCGCGATACGCAATTCACTCACAAACTCATCAGGCGTGTCGCCAAGTGCCGCATCCGTCGTAACCGGTATTTCAACAGAAACACTTTGAATTATCTCAATATCATACACCGAATTGGTTGACGTGGCGTGAGGTTAATGAAGTGAAATACTTTTTTCTACTTCTCTTCGTGTAGATACAGCCGGTTGCCGTAGAGATCGCGGAGGAAGATGAACTTTCCATACGGCTCGTCGATAAGGTCACCTTCAAGTTCTACGCCATTTGCCTTGAACCTAGCGATATCGGCCTCGATGTCATCGGTGGTGATCCCGAGCAATGCATTGTCCGCATCTGACTGTTTACCCACCATTGCCTTGCCTTCGTCCGTGTGAACCGGCGCAAGCGAGATCTCAAATTCTTCCTGGCCAGGCAGGCAGACGGTCAGCCATCGATTGCCTTCGCCGAAGCTAGCGTCAGTGTGCACCGCAAACCCTAGCTTCTCCGTGTAAAAATCCAACGCCTCCTGCTGATCGCGTACGAGCAGGACAAATGATTTTACTTTTTGCATAATTACTATTGTCCGCGAAATGCTATTAACGGTTCAAGGCTAGCTGCAACAAAAAGAGAGTAGAGTGAAAAAAAACGAGAGCGAAGATTCGGCTCTCGTTTGGATCCGGGTCTTATTTGGGCCAGCTAAGCCGCGAGCGGTACGATCTCTTTCTCGAGCTTCTTTCCGAGCTTGATCCTTGCAATATCCAGATCGTGGTCAGACTGAAGCCCAAGCCAAAACTGAGCGGATGTCCCAAAGAATCTTGCTAGTCTTAGAGCAATATCGGCTGTCACACTTTCCTTGCCGGATGCTATCTTCATGATGCGATCCGTCTCAATGTGAGTCTCCGCGGCAAGCTTCTCGACCGAGAGACCAAATGGCCGGAGAAATTCCTCGCACAGAACTTCCCCAGGATGGATAGGTTTTAACAGTTCGACAGCCATCACTTCCTCTCAATGATAGTCCACTATCTCAACATTATAAGCATTATCGCCAAACCACTCAAAGCAAATTCTGAACTGATCGTTTATCCGAATACTGTGCTGGCCAACCCGTTTGCCAGCCAACTTCTCAAGCCGATTCGCTGGCGGAACTCGTAAATCATTGATCGTCTTTGCATTATCTATCATCCTGAGCTTTCGAAGAGCAACCTGTTGAATATCGCCCGGCAACCTGAGCGATCGGTTCAAGTTATATATCTTCTCGGTTTCACGATCTCTGAAAGATTTGATCATTCATCCAGAATTCCACAAGCGATTTGACGTTGTTTTTAGAAACACCAAACTGAATGCACGGCAACCAGTACGTTCGTATCGACAACGAGCTGAAGATTATCCATCTACATATGAATCGTCAGGTCGTGGACGCCTTCGGCGGCTTCCATTACGGATTCGGAGACGGTCGGGTGAGCGTGGATGACGCGGCCGAGTTCGTCTGCGGTAGTTTCGAGTGCCATGGCGACGCAGGCTTCGGCGAGAAGCTCGGTGGCGTGCGGGCCGATGATGTGAACGCCGAGCACCTCGTCGTATTTTTTCTCGGCGACGATCTTTACAAAGCCGTCTGTCTCGCCAAGGATGCGAGCCTTGCCGCTCGCAGAGAACGGGAATTTGCCGACCTTGACATCGTAGCCCGCTTCCTTTGCCTTTGCTTCGGTGAGGCCGACGCTTGCGACCTCGGGATCGCAATATGTGCAGTTCGGGACGAGGTTGAGTTTGATCGGCTCGACCTTCTTGCCGGCGATCTTTTCGACGACGAGAATGCCCTCTTTCGACGCGAGGTGCGCGAGTTGCGCGGTCGGGACGACGTCGCCGATCGCGTAGATTCCGGGTTCGGCCGTCTCGTAATATTCGTTCACCTCGACGGTGCCTTTCGGGCTAACCTTGACCTTCGTATTCTCGAGCCCAAGGCCCTCGAGATACGCCATGCGGCCGACCGCGACGAGCAGCATCTCGGCCTCAAGCGTAACGGTCTCGCCTTTGGCATTCTTGCCGGAAACCTTGACGCCCGACTTGGTCTTCTCCATCTTGTCGAGCTTCAGTCCGGTCTCGACCTTGATGCCCTGCTTCTTGAATGCCCGCTGCAGCTCCTTTGACACCTCGGCATCCTCGAGCGGCACGATGCGGTCCATAAGTTCGACAAGCGTCGTATCCGTGCCGAAGCGGTGATACACGCTGGCGAATTCCGAACCGACCGCACCCGAGCCCATCACGATCAGCGACTTCGGAACCTTTGTGAGTTCGAGAATGTGATCCGAATTGACGACCGTCTTGCCGTCCGTCTCAAAGCCCGGAATGGGCCGCACGACCGATCCCGTAGCGATGATGATGTTCTTGGTGTCGATCGTTTCTTTTTTGCCGTCGGCGAGAGCGACCTCGACCTTGCCTTTTCCGGCGATCTTACCGAAGCCGTTAAAGACCGTAACCTTATTCTTTTTCATCAGATAGGTTACGCCCGCCGAATTCTTCGCAACGATGTCGGACTTGTACTTCTGAACCTTTTCGAAGTCGAATCCGATGTTCTCGACGCTTAGACCGAAATCTGCGAAGTGATGAGCTTTGTCATACAAATGCGCCGCGTTGAGCAATGCCTTTGTCGGAATGCATCCGCGCAGGCCGCACGTGCCGCCGAGCCGCGCGTCCTTCTCTTTCTCGATGATCGCGACCTTCAAACCCAATTGCCCCGCTCGAACCGCCGCGACATAGCCGCCGGGCCCCGAACCGATGATCGTTACGTCAAATTGTTCCGCCACAGAGTATTTCCTCTCGATTATCTAATTACTAACCAAACTAATTATTATATTGATTGCCGCTCTCCGAAGCTAGCCGACGGCACGCTCAAGCCGCCGCCGACCCTTCTGCCGACCAAATACAGGCAGTAGCGGGCACCCCTCATAGGTCAAAAAGAATGCTTCGTTCACGTCAGTTTGACCGAATCTGATGTGCGGCATCGTACGCAGACCCGAAAAATCCCTGGTATTACGGAGTTTCGAGCATGGCACAGCCGTTGCTTTGCAAGAATATGTCGAACGCCGCATAAGTATTTTCGCACGTTCGGACAAAACAAGGAGACCTAGCACCAGAGATCATTCAATGAAATACTTTGCACACCTACTTTTACTATCGGCCATGCTGCTGCAGACGTTTTCCGTCACTGCGCTCGGCCAGAGCCTTCGTGGAGAAAAGCAGCTTGCGGCGCCCTTTGCGCCGATCGAAGTTCCTGCCGCCGCCGATACCATGTCATTTGATGAGGCCGTTTCCAAAACGAAGATCGCACCGGATCTCGAAGAAGACGCGACGAACGCTTTTGCACAAAGAATACCGAACGAGACGCGCCGCGTGATCATTCAGCTAAGATCGGAAAGCGGGCTGAACGAACAGCTCAGTGCGCTTCCGCTCGAGACCCGATCCTCGACGCTTGCCCGCGAGAGCCAAACGAACCGCAGACTCGCTTCCTTCGTAGGCTCGAAGGTCGGTACAATGGGCGGCAGGGTCAGCAGATCTTTCAATAATCTCGGGTTGGTTGCGGCAGAACTACCGCTAGCGAAGGTTCGCGAGCTGTCCGAGAATCCCGATGTCGCGTATATTTCACCCGATCGCGAAGTAGCATCCTTTCAACACATCGGCAATACGACAGGCATAAACTTGCCCTCAGCGGGTATAGATCTCGGCGACCACAATGACTTCACCTGGCTGAACGGAAGCGCCGGTCGCCTGGCCGTGATCGACAGCGGCATTGACACATCGCATCGAATGATCAACCAGAATTGGTACGGCCAGTACATCGCGAAGGTCGATCTAAGCAGGGATTTCACAGGCGAAAATATCACCGGCGACCCGTACGGACACGGAACGCACGTCGCATCAATGTTCGACGGCGATTCGACATTCAAGAACGGTGCCTACCGCGGCGTTGCAGACGGCGCAAGGATCCTGAACTTGCGTGTGCTCAACAGCGTCGGCACCGGACGGGCAAGCAGTCTGATAGCTGCACTCGATTGGATCGTCGCAAACAAGACGATCTGGGATATTCGCGTCGTGAACATGAGCCTCGGTACGCCGGCAAGCGACAGTTATCTGAACGACCCGCTTTGCATCGCCGCGCGACGCGCCGTTAATGCCGGCGTCGTTGTCGTCGCATCCGCAGGCAATTACGGCAAGGACGAATACGGCAATAAACTCTACGGAACGATCGGGTCGCCCGGCATCGAGCCGTCAGTTATCACGGTCGGGGCTGCCAACACGTTCGGGACAGATTCCCGGTTGGACGATCAGGTCGCAAGCTACAGTTCGCGCGGCCCGACGCGCGGCTACCGCACGCTTGCGAATGGAGCTCGAAAGTACGACAACCTTATCAAACCTGATGTCGTTGCCCCCGGCAACAAGATCATCGGCGCACGCGCGTACTACAACGGACGCGAGAATATGCTCGCCCGAACCTATTCAACACTTCGAGTCGGGAACGATCCTGTTAACGGCGACAAAGTAATGTATATGTCCGGGACATCGATGGCGGCTCCGATGGTCGCCGGAACGGCGATGATGCTCCTGCAGTTGAATCCTCTGCTTACACCTAATCTCGTGAAGGCGATCATTATGTATTCGGCACAGCCCCTGCAGGGAGCGAACTCACTCGAGCAAGGTGCAGGCCTTCTCAACGCCGATGGTGCGATCCGTCTCACGCGGCTGATCCGTCCCGGCAGATTCGTCGCAAACGGAAGTCCGATGCTGAGCGGCCCACTGCCTGCGAGCCAGTCCAGCAATTTTTGGGGAATAACCATCTATTGGGGCAAAGGCGTCGTCACGAACTACGGTCTCCTTACCGGCGACGATCTGATGACGCGTTGGCAAGGAATGTACGCGAATGGCGTTCTCGTGGGTGACGGCACCCCATTCTCAGGAGATTCGATCTCGCGGTCGCAGGCCTTAACGTACGGAAATCTAGGCCTGTCTCAAGGTGCGGTCAGCAGCAGTGGTGTTCTTGTCGGTGACGGATCTGTCTTCTTGAGTGCAGATGCGATGGGCGGCAGCCCTCCGCCGAGATTAGATCGTTTCGGCGTGCTCGTAAGCGACGGCGTCCTCGTGGGTGACGGTGTGCTTGTCGGCGACGGTGTTCTCGTCGGCGACGGCGGAGCCTATGTAGCGCATACGATCCTGGGAGACGACACTTCAGCGATGCTGCCCGTTCCGTGACGGATCCTTGATAGCTTTCTCTTTAACCCTGTTATCTGGCACTGAGGCCTTCCTCAGTGCCATTTTTTCGTTAGCCACAGGCTCCGTTTCAGGCGTAGAATCTTTCATTATGTCAGAAAACGCGCTCGATCCTCGCGAAAGGGTCCAACAGATACAAACAGAATTCGCCGAACGCGGCGATGCGACAGGCTGGTTTGATGCACTTTATAAAGAATCGGCGGGCGACAATACAAAGATACCGTGGGCCGATCTTGAGCCGAACCCATATTTCCAAAGATGGGTCGAGACTGCCGGCCTGAAAGGCGACGGAAAACGGGCGCTCGTCGTTGGCTGCGGGCTTGGCGACGATGCTAATTATCTCAACGGCCTTGGCTTCAAAGTAACTGCGTTCGACATCTCGCCGACAGCGATCGAATGGGCGAAGAATCTCTATCCGAGTGACGAGATCCAATTCGAGGTCGGCGACCTTTTCGAACCGGCTAACGACTGGATCGGGGCGTTCGATCTCGTGCTCGAGATATACACGATTCAGCCGCTTCCGCTTGAGTTTCGTGAAAAGGCCATAGCGGCGGTCGCGAGCTTTGTCGCTCCGAACGGCGAACTCGTTGTCGTTACCCGCGGCCGTGAGGATGATGAAGACCCCGGAACGCTGCCGTGGCCATTGTCTCGTAAAGAGTTGTCGCTCTTTGAGACACACGATCTCGAACAAGCAGAGTTTGTTGAAATGGCTCCGGAGGAAGACGGCGATCCGAGGCGGTTCCTTGCTCGTTTCATTCGGCGACAGGGCGGCTGACGGGAACGCTTATTGCGGGACAATGGGACGGGCAATGCCTCCAATGAGTTGATAATATAACCATATAGTTATACACTTATCGTTGGTTAAGGATTTTTGAAAGAATGTACAGGATCGCCAAATTGAGAGCAGTATTTGTGGTTGCGTTGATGAGCCTTGCCTTTGCGGCTTGTACGGCGACACCGCCGCACACATCAGACACAACATCCGGCTTACAAGCCGGTGTCAGCGAGATGACACCGAAAGAGGCTCTGCCGTATGTTCAGGCCGCATATTCGCAGTTCATCGATGTCCGCACCGTTGAGGAGTATGCTGAGGGACACGCCGCTCGTACGAGGAATATCCCGCTTGACACGCTTGCCGCAAACCTCGATATGATCGAGAAGAACGAGCCTGTATTCCTGATCTGCCGGAGCGGTGTACGTTCTCTTGCCGCCGCAAAGATCTTGGTTGATAACGGTTTTCCGCAGGCGATAAGCGTTTCGGGCGGAACCAATGAATGGAAGGCAGAGGGGCTGCCGATGGGAGAATAATATGAACGATGCGTTGTTATTGTTGGGCCTGCTCGGGCTGTGGCTGCTGTTCCAGTTGGTCATATTGCCGCGAATGGGCGTTTCGACCTGAATGCGTGGTGCATGTGACGCCGGGTCGCGTCAGGACAAAACAGAAGAGACGAAGATAAAGGAAACGGAGCATTAGGAGGCCGATATGGAAAATGCAGTTGCCGCAAGAACGGCGGAGAAATTCAGCTACGGTATGAAGCGCGAGATCGCATGCGGATTTGATGAGGCGGTGGAAAGGACGCGCGAGGCTCTTAAGACGGAAGGCTTTGGCGTGTTGTCCGAGATCCGAATGGACGAGAAACTCAAGGAGAAGCTCGGCGTCGATTTTCGCAAGTACGTGATCCTCGGGGCGTGCAATCCGCCGCTCGCTCATCAAGCGGTCGGCGAAGAGATCGACCTCGGGCTTCTGCTGCCGTGCAACGTGATCGTTTACGAGGCAGATGACGCCGCGAAGTCTGTCGTTTCCGTGATCGACGCCGCAGCGATGATGTCGGTCGTCGATAACGACAAGCTCGCATCCGTCGCAGGCCGGGTGAACGAAAAGCTCAACCGGGCACTCGACGCTATCTAGCAGCGATGGAGCGCAAGGCTCATTGGGAAAATATCTACGCCGCAAAAGCGCCCGGCGGTGTCAGTTGGTATCGGCGGCATCTCGAAACTTCACTGAGCCTGATTCTCGGCACAGGCTTGGGTACGGACGCCGCCGTAATTGACATCGGCGGCGGTGCTTCCACGCTCGCGGATGACCTGCTTGAGAACGGCTTCGGTGATGTTACCGTGCTTGATATCTCTGCCGGTGCCATTGCGGCCTCGCAAAAGCGGCTTGGCGAAAAGGCCGCTCTTGTAAAGTGGATCGAGGCAGATATTACCGAGGCCGCTCTCGAAGCCGGGCGTTATGACGTTTGGCATGACAGGGCGGCCTTTCACTTCCTTACCGATGCAGCGGATCGGCGGCGATACGCCGAGCAAGCCGCCCGAGCGGTACGCACTGGCGGGCGGCTGATCGTAGCGGCGTTTGCGGAAGACGGGCCGGAGAAGTGCAGCGGGCTTGATGTCGTACGTTACAGTTCAGAGTCAATGCCGCAGGAATTCGGCCGCAGCTTCCGGCTGATCTCGTCAACGGCGGAATCTCACATCACGCCATTCGACACCACACAGAAATTCGTTTATTGTCATTATCAAAAAATATGACAAGGCGATTCGACCCAAGCGACGAGATCCAAGATCATCGAGTATTCGGCGAATTCGGCGATGTGAACCCGTCGATCACCGACTCGTCAACCTATACATTCCTAAGCCCTGAGCGGATGGAAGAGCTGTTCGAACACGAGATCGAAGGCTGCTTTCTCTATTCGCGGCATTGGAACCCGACGAACAAGTATTTGGCGGATGCGCTTGCCCGTATGGAAGCGAGCGAGGCCGCACAGGTCGCGGCTTCGGGAATGGCGGCCATTTCATCGACGATAATTCAGCTCTGCGGTGCCGGCGACGAGATAGTTTGTTCACGCACGGTCTATGGCGGAACATACGCCTTGTTCAAGAATTTCCTGCCGCGGCTCGGCATAAATACGCGGTTTGTCGATATGCGCAGCCTCGACGAGGTACGCTCGAACATAAATGAGCGAACTCGTATCATTTATTGCGAATCTATATCGAACCCGCTTCTTGACGTCTCCGACATTCCGGCGCTTGCCGCGATCGCCCGCGAGCACGGCCTCAAACTCGTCGTCGATAATACGTTCAGCCCGCTGATCCTCTCGCCGATACGGCTCGGGGCCGATGTGGTCGTTCACAGCCTCACCAAATTCATCAACGGCACAAGCGACTGCGTGGCCGGCTCAATTTGTGCTTCAAATGAGTTCATTCACCGGCTCACCGATATTAACACCGGAGCATCGATGCTCTTCGGAGCGGTACTCGACAGCACGCGCGCCGCGAGTATTCTCAAGAATCTGCATTCGCTGCACTTGCGTATGCGGCAGCACAGCCGCAATGCTCAATTCCTAGCCGAAAAGCTTACGGAATTGGGAATGAGGGTACATTATCCCGGCCTTGCAGCACACCCGCAGCACGATCTTCTTACAAAACTAATGAACGACGGTTACGGCTATGGCGGCATGCTTGCCCTTGATGTCGGCGACGCGGCCGCGGCCAACCGTTTAATGACGCGTATGCAGGAGGAAAAGGTCGGCTATCTCGCCGTCAGCCTCGGTTATTTCAAAACGCTCTTCAGCTCGCCGGGCCACAGCACGTCATCCGAAATACCCGCTGAGGAACGCGAGCAGATGGGCCTCAGCGACGGACTTGTCCGTTTTTCGATCGGCCTAGACAACAACATTGAGCTTGCGTTCGAGCGTATGAAGCACTGCCTCTCAGAGGCCGGCATCATCTAGCCCGGTACCTTCGAGAACAAGTTTGGCTGTATAATAGGGCTTTTGAATTAACTATGTCAGAAGCAATTGAAACAGCAGCAGCAACGCGAGTCGAGACGGACTCGATGGGGCCGATCGATGTGCCGTCGAACGTTTATTGGGGAGCGCAGACTCAGCGCTCGCTTATCCATTTCAACATCGGTTTTGATGTGATGCCGCGCGAGATGATACGCGCTCTCGGCATCCTGAAAAAAGCCGCGGCGATAGTCAATTGCGACCTGGGCAAACTGCCCGAAGACAAAAAGGACCTTGTCGTGCGGGCCGCAGACGAGGTCATCGAGGGCAAGCTCGACGCACACTTCCCGCTGCGTGTTTGGCAGACAGGTTCCGGCACGCAGACGAATATGAACGCGAACGAGGTCATCTCGAACCGCGCCATCGAAATGGCGGGCGGCGAGATGGGCTCGAAACAGCCTATCCATCCGAATGACGACGTCAACAAGTCGCAGTCGTCGAACGACACCTTCCCGACGGCGATGTATATTGCGGCAGCCGAACGGATGACCGCGTTGATACCGGAAGTTGAAAAGATCAGCAACGCGATAAAGACGAAGGCGAAGGAATTCGAGGGCGTCGTGAAGATCGGCCGAACGCATCTGCAGGACGCTACGCCGATCACCGTGAGCCAGGAATTCAGCGGCTGGGCCGACCTTATCGACCGCGATATCGAACGCCTGCGTCTCGTCATGCCCGGCCTTTATGACCTTGCGATCGGCGGCACGGCCGTCGGCACGGGCCTCAATGCGCATCCTGAATTCGCCGAACGTGCCGCGGCAAAGATCGCCGAATTAACGGGCCTGCCATTCAGATCGCATCCGAACAAATTCGCGGCACTTTCGGCACACGATGAGATCGTTTTCGCTTCGGGCGCGGTTAAGACGCTGGCCGCGAGCCTTATGAAGATCGCAAATGACATTCGCTGGCTCGCTTCCGGCCCGCGATGCGGCCTCGGCGAGATATCGATCCCAGAGAACGAGCCCGGTTCGTCGATCATGCCCGGCAAGGTCAATCCTACGCAGAGCGAAGCGATGACGATGGTCGCCGTGCAGGTTTTCGGCAACGACGCGGCGATAGGTTTTGCGGGTTCGCAGGGCAATTTTGAGCTGAACGTCTTCAAACCCGTGATGATCCACAACTTCCTGCATTCGGTGCGGCTGATACACGATGCGTGCCACGGATTTGTAGATTATTGTATCGCCGGAATTGAGTTGAACCGCGACAAGATCGACCATTACCTGCACGATTCGCTGATGCTCGTTACCGCACTAAATCAGCACATCGGCTACGACAACGCCGCAAAGATCGCTAAGCACGCTCACAAAAAGGGCATTTCGTTAAAAGATTCGGCTCTCGATCTGGGCCTGCTCACTTCTGAGCAGTTCGACGAATGGGTCGTCGCGGAAGATATGACGCATCCGTGATCCGGCGTTGAATCGAATTATCCGCCGATGATAACGGTCGGTTCGCCTTTCGTGATGGTGTTTTGCGGTCCGAGTGCCTCAAGGATCGTATCACCCATGCGGCCCGCAGGCAGATTATTGATCATAACGGTTGCCGAACCCGTAATATCGACGCCCGGCCCGTGCGGCGGTATAGGCAGCGGTGTCGTGCATAAATGTATATCCGCACCCGCGGCCGCGCTGCTGATAGCACTCGACATTGCAGCTAACGCGGCGGCTTTTGCGGCCTCCTCCGCGGCCTTTGCGGCGGGTCCTGCCGGCGTGCCTGCGGCTGCGGTGCTTGCAGCCTCGGCCGCCTTTACCGCAGTATCGGCAGTTGCTTTTGCTGATTGAAGTGCGGCTACGGCCGCGAGCGGAATGCCGCGCCAAGCCGGCAAAAAGCCGATCAACACGTTCGGGCTTCCCGGCCCCGGCGTCAAAATCGGCGGCAGCGGATGTGCTACCGGATCAGTTACCCTTGCTGCTGGACCTTGCGGCATATTTGCTCCCTAAATTCGGCAACTACATTGCATACGGTATCGGCAGACCGCTTTCAAGTACATTCTCTTTGATCGAAACGCTTCCGTCGGATGCGACATCGGCATCAAAACGCACAAGATCGCGGCCCTTGACGGTAAAGAGCGTACATATCGTGCCTGAGCATTTCGGCGGAACTACGACACGCGAAAATTTCTTCTGTATCTCGTCAAATCTCGCATTGTCCGCATCGCTCAAATTCGGCCGCCGGCGAATGCCGCCAATATCATCAAGTATCGTCAATGCTCCCGCAGGTGCCGCGACAGCCGCCAAATATAAACGCACGTATTCGAGGCGGTCAGACGATGAGATCAAGCTCAAGCCGGCACGTCCGACAAAGCCGGTGAATTTACCATCGTCGCCGTTGAGCACCGTACAGTCGCCTTCGCCCGGGCAGCCGATGTAGAAAATGACCGGCCGCGTAGGCAGGTCTGCCTGAACACGAAAGATAGAACCCTTTTGCAGGAACGGTGTCGCCATTTGTTCGTTTCGTTTGCCCTTTGCTCGGATCAACGAAGCGGTCGTCGGATCTGTTCTCTCGATCTTTTTTGCCAACTCTTCTATATCCATTTTTGCTTCCTTCCCACCGGCCCTATTTTCAGGGTAAGGTGTCGGTGTTGCGAGGCTCGGCGGAGTACTTTGCAGGTTGGGCTCAATTGAGAATGTTCCCGCTCCGCAACCGATAAACATCATACAGGCAAGTACTGTTGCCAATGCCGACGCGTCTGCCATACGCTGTTACGGAGTTCCGCCTCCGCCCGGATGGTGTGCATCCCAATCACCGCCATAATAGTCGGGGTATGTCTGTCCGGTCGATGTCGAAGGTACGACCTCTCCGTTATCAAAACCCTGCCGCACACGTTGGCGGCCCGCTTCGCGGCCGATCGCCTCAGCTTGCTCGTCGGAGATATTCGGGTCCGCCGCACGGGCATTGGCAACGGCCTGATCGTGTGCCTGCTGATATTCGTTTTCGAGCGGAAAATGCGAACCGGAGACATCGGTGCCGTTGGCCGCCAGTTCATTCCTGGCCTCTATGCTTCTGACAGTACCTTCCGTTTCTTCGTCGAGCATCGTATCTACATAGTCGTTTCGATTCTGCGTATCTACGTTCGCACTTCGGCCTTCGTGATGTGCCTCGGCATGATTCATCTCATGCGTGAATGTAAGTGCCGAAGTTGTCGGATCTTCGCTAGGATCGAGATTCATCCTATTGTCGCTCGAGCTGAAATAGGAGCCTTCGCCAGCGTTGAACGTCGGGTCTACGCCATAGCGATCATAAACCTCAAGAGCGTGCCGCCCCTGCGCGGAGTTTGCTAGAGTATTGCGCATCGAGGTTATGCGAGGATCTTCACCGGGACGCGGCGGGGCGATATGATGCTGCGACTTCAGTTTACGGCTCCTTCTGGTGCGGCCGCCGCCCGACCGCGGACGATCAAGGTAGCCCGGCGCGCCCGTGTCAGCGGTTTCGGCATCCATCGGATCATCTATCGACGGATCGCCTGTTTCGGTTCCGAAGCCCCCGGAGTTGATCTTGACCATAGACCCTGCGATCGTAACACCCGAAGGGTCGATCACGACGCAGCTGCCGCCGACCTTCAGGCTTATTTTTGTTGATGCCTCGAGTATGATGTTCTGAGCGTTCGACTCTGCTTTCCCCTTCACCATCAAAGAGAGTCCGCCTTCGTAATTTTTGACGACGTCGCCCTTGACGGTCTCATTCAATTTGCCGTCGATGCCGATGAACTCATCTTTTTTGACGTGCAGATCGTAGCTGCCGCCGACGGTGATGGCGAGATTGCCGCCGGGTTTATTATCGGAGCGTACGCCGATGCTCTCCTGACGGTTGGCGCCGCAGGTCTCGTACATCGACTCCTTTACACGAAGATCGTAGCGCTTCTGCGAGTGGACAAAGACCTGTTCCTTGTCCTTCTTGTCCTCAAAGCGCAGCTCATTGAACCCCTTGCCGTCATCGGGCGAGGTGCGCGTTTTGATGTAGGTCAATGTCTTGAACTTCGGCAGTTCGTAGTGCGGCATCGTCTCCGGATTATAGACCGCGCCGGTGATGATCGGCCGGTCCGGGTCGCCCTCGAGAAAATCGACTATGACCTCCTGCCCGATTCGCGGAATGAACATCGTGCCCCACTTGTTGCCTGCAATTCCCGTACTGACGCGGAGCCAGCAGGATGATGTGGCATCATACTTGCCGTCGCGGTCCCAGTGGAACTGCACCTTAACGCGGCCGAACTTATCCACAAATATCTCTTCGCCCGACGGGCCTGTAACTACGGCAGTTTGACTGCCGCGCATTAGCGGCTTCACGGTGCGCCTGATCGGGCGGAACGGTGCGGAGCCGTCGCCCTGCGGTATGCATGTAAAGTTCGCAACGTAGGCATTTGCGACCGACGATTCGTCCAAGTAGGCGGGCGTCTGTATGGCCTCGGTCTTGACCGAGATGGTCAGATGATTCCGGTTGTTCGCAGGATTGGGATGTTCGGTCATACGGAACCGATAGCCCGGCGTCAGTGCACAGCAGTCCGACATACCGTAGCTCGACCTCATCGCGACATCGATCTCCTGCTGCCGCAGGCTTGTGGTTCGTTCACGATCATCAAAGATCTTATTCAGTTTGCCGGATTGCTCACGCCCGCCCGAATCGATCCCGTCAAAGCGTTTTGCGTAGCCGCCGGGATAGTCATAGATCTCAGCATCCGACATACCTTTTGAATTCATCGCATTTGCTTCGAGCGAATTCTTAGGCAATTGGAAGTTATGATCCCGAAGCGTATAGCGGCCCGAGCAGGATTTACTCGCGGCACGCCAACTTCGGATGGCTCCTTCCCATTCATCGACATTATCGGAGATATCAATGCCGAAACGGATCGTCGAGCGCCCGGGCAATTCACGATGTGAACCCGGCATATTGCCGAGGATCATTCGGTGCGAGTTCTCAGTGTGCTCGAAATAGTAGTAGATGCCTTCTTCCTCCATCAATCTGGAGGCGAAATCAAAGTCAGACTCGCGGTATTGAACACAATAATTGCGAGCCTCGAAATTGCCTTGGATCTCGTGATCCACCTCAAAGCCTTCAAAGACCTGCCGCAATATCTCAGGCACGGACAGATTCTGAAATATGCGGCTTTGCGAATTCTGTGTAAGTATCCAAACGGACGGCACAAGTTCGGCGTGAAAATGCGACCAGCGGTGGTTACGCGAGCCTTGAGTGAACTCGACACACATTCCGTTGAAGAAGCGTTTTGTACCGTCAGGCTGAAGGACAGTAACGGTCATCTTCTGGCCGAGCATCTGTTCAGGATCGATAAGTGTAGGCACATTTCCTGCCTCTTCTTCGTCATGCACCATCTCGACATCAAAGCGGAACAGGTGCGAGATCTGCTCAGCAGCCCGCAAACGCTTGATGAGCAGAAAATCATCGTCGAGCGGCGTCGTTACCTTTAATGTTCTTCCTGCTTGTGTGGTCGGCATAGCTCTTTTGTGGGGCAATATCGTTCAGCCCGCAATATAGGACGCGCGGCAAGCGCGTTTTTTGCCCTAACGGCCTCCGTGCCGCTGCCTGTGGCTGTCATACCAAACGGCCGGCCGCGGCTCGCGTCTCGGATCGTGCACACCGCCGTCGCCGTCATACCACACGCTCGGGTTGCCGAACCGCGAAATAATACTGCCGTCACGGCCGTAAACAACGACCTCGCCTTCCCAATCACCGAATTCGATCGCCGTTTCCTCACAAAAGAAGAGCGAACAATGTTCTTCGCGGTAGTAGGTTTGCACTTCGCGGGCGGCGGTAACCTCGGCAGCGGCATTGAGAGCAATGCGGCGGCAAAGCTCATCGCCGTCGCCGCTTCGCGTCATTGTGGTCTCGGCGGCGTGACACGCAAAAAGCACGATCCGATCGACCTTTCCTCGAAGGCGCTGGAACTCCGAGACGTTCCGATACGAGATCAACTCGTGGCAGAACTGGAGTGCCGTAGTGTCCTCGGCGATGACGTGCAGGCCGTGGCACATAATATACAGCACATCTATGCCGCCGTGCGCGTCCGCGATCTCTGCGGTGTCGTTGAAGAACTCGTCGAGCGGCGTGTCCTCTGACACCTCGATCGTAAAGCTGTGCATATTCGTCGCGGGTGCACGGCCCTCGAGCCTTCTGTCATGTGCGATCACGTTTACGGCCATACGCTATTCGAATGTGTAGGCGAACTGCTCATTGTCGCCTACGGAAACACGCACGCTCTTGATGCCCTCGCCCTGTGCCATCCTCGAAAGCACCTCGCCGGACATCTCGGGCAGCAGCGTTCCGGTCAGGATGTTGTAAACATTGCGGGCACCGCTATCGACATCGGTGCACCGTTTCGCAACGGTTTCGATCACCGCATCGTCATATGAGAATGCCGCGTTGTGGTTTACCTTGATGCGGTCTGCTATCTTGCCGAGCTGCAGCTTGATGATAAGCCGCAATATATCATCCGAGATCGGATAATAAGGCACGGTTACCATACGGCCGAGCAGCGCCGGCTTGAACGCCTTTGTAAGCTCCGGCCTTACTGCATCGATCAGTCCGTCGGGCATCGGCTTGGTCTCAGGATCGGCACACAACTTCATTATGGTGTCGGTACCGACATTCGACGTAAGCAGGATGACGCAGTTCTTGAAGTCGATCTCGCGGCCTTCGCCGTCTTCGAGCACACCCTTATCGAACACTTGGAAAAAGAGTTCCATCACGTCAGGGTGTGCCTTTTCGACCTCATCAAGTAGCACTACCGAATACGGCTTGCGCCTGACGGCCTCGGTCAGCACACCGCCTTCGCCATAGCCGACGTATCCCGGAGGCGACCCTTTAAGGCTGGACACGGTGTGTGCCTCTTGATACTCGCTCATATTGATCGAGATGAGGTTGCGTTCGCCGCCATACAGCGCCTCGGCGAGAGCCAAAGCGGTCTCGGTCTTGCCTACGCCCGACGTTCCGACAAGCAGAAAAACGCCGATCGGGCGTTTCGGGTCTGTAAGGCCGGCTCGAGCGGTACGAATACGCTGTGCGATAGTGTCGAGTGCATGATCCTGCCCGAGGACACGTTCGCGGAGCGTCGAAGAAAGGTTCAGCACGGCATGGATCTCGTCTGCGACCATCTTGCCGATGGGAATGCCTGTCCAGCCCGAGATGACCTCGGCAACCGTTTGGCCGTTCACCACCGGCTGCATCAAGGGATCCTCGCCCTGAACTTGCTTCAGCTCATCGGTCGCGGTTTTGAGGTCGGCCTGCAGGGACGCGATATCGGCTGACGGCTCAGCGGCATCATCAAGCCGTGTTTGTTCAAGCTTGATACGGATACTGCGTATCTTCTCGACCAGCTCCTTTTCTTTCGTCCACTGCTCGTTCAGCTTGGCAAGCTTTTCTTCGGCAGCGGTGCGTTTCTCGATCAACTCCTGAAGACGTTCATCATGGCCCGCACCCGTGAGCTGCTCTCTTTCGAGGGCTCCGATCTCGGTGTTAAGATTCTCGATCGTTCGTGTCGTATCCTCGACCGATGCAGGCGTTGCACCTTGCCCTATCGCGACCTTCGCACACGCGGTATCAAGTACCGAAACGCTCTTATCGGGAAGCTGGCGTCCGGTAATGTAGCGAGCTGAGAGTTTGACGCATTCGACAATGGCTTCATCAAGCACGCGGACGTTGTGATGCTCCTCCATTTTATCGGCGAGGCCGCGCATCATCGCTACCGCCTTTTCTTCGTCCGGCTCTTCGACCTTTACAACCTGAAAGCGGCGTGCGAGGGCGGCATCCTTTTCAAAGTATTTCTTATATTCGGCCCATGTCGTAGCCGCGATGGTACGCAGTTCGCCGCGTGCTAGTGCGGGTTTGAGAAGGTTCGCAGCATCATTTTGGCCTGCTTGGCCACCGGCACCGATCATCGTGTGAGCCTCGTCGATAAACATTATTATCGGCTGCGGCGACGCCTTTACCTCATCGATCACGTTTTTCAAACGCTGCTCGAATTCGCCCTTGACGCCCGCTCCTGCCTGCAGCAGGCCGAGATCGAGCGAACGGACCGAAACATTCTTAAGCGGCTCCGGCACATCGCCCGAGGCGACGCGTGCCGCGAAGCCTTCGACAACGGCGGTCTTTCCGACGCCGGCCTCGCCCGTAAGTATCGGATTGTTCTGGCGGCGGCGGGTCAGAATGTCCACGATCTGGCGGATCTCACTGTCGCGGCCGAGTATCGGATCGATCTTGCCGGCGGCGGCCTTTGCGGTCAGATCCTCGGTATATTGATCCAATGCCTTTGTGCGGCCCGGAACACCGGTTGCGACCGGAGCACCGTCACCGGCGGCAGACGTCTCGCCGAGAGCCACGGCGTCGCGTGCCTCTGCTGAATCGGCGGTGATCTCTTCGAGCTTCGTTTGCAGCGATTCAGCCGAAATGTGATTGAATTCACGCGATATCTCGCGCGCAATGCGGGCAAGTCCGTCGTTCAGGACGAGGGCAAGGACAAGGTGGCCCGAACGCACGCGTGCCGCGCCGAAATCTACCGAAGCAAGCAGCCACGCATCCTGTATCCAACGCGGCAGCCGATCGCTCAATCCCGGAGTTCGCGTGTTGCCTGTCTTCAAACGATCGAGAGCTTCGCTGACATCCTTTGAGAGCCGGTCGATGTTCACCTCGTAATGGCTGCAGATCTTATGCAGATCGGTGTCATCCTGCTCGAGCAGTTTTGCGAGGATGTGTTCGATCTCGATGTCATAATTCGTGCGTGAGAGGCAAAGCCCCGCGGCACCCTCGAGAGCGTTGCGGCATGTGTCGTTGAGTCGTGCTACAAGTGATTTAAGATTTACATTCATTCCTTTTGCCTATTTTCCGTCTTTCCCTCAGGCGAGGACGACCTGTTCATCATCCTGTGTGAAGGGCTTCGTTTTCAAAAAAGTGGTCCACCCGAGCATTGGCTTTCTCACCGCACGTGTGGTCAGAATGGCCGCGGGGACCTGTTTTGCCGCAAGTACGAGCTGAATATCATGATCGAACTCGAGGCCGAGTAGGAATTTAATGATCGACCGCAGCGGCGCGGCCGCACTTCCGTTTGGCAGGAACGCCCGAAAACGATCAAAATTCAGCGGGCCGATGCGGATGCGGAGCTTCGACTGCTGATCCCAAACGCGTGTACCGATAATGGTGTTGACACCCAAATGGCTGTTCTTTTCGCCGAGTATGCTGTGATCGTCGGAACTGAGCTTGAGCCACTGGCCCGAGAACTGTTTGACCTTGACCGGCGTTTGAAAATAATCGCCAAGGATATTCTCGACCGCGTTATTGCTGTGCGGCCGCTGTGCGACGATGCCCGCGTACGGCAGCAGCGATTCGTCCTCGACGCTCATCCGTCCGCGAAGCCCTTTTGTGCCAAGCCCCGCAATGTCGTACAGGAACGCCGTAAAGCCGTCATCGCCGCGCTCATACGAAACCGGGAAACGATACTTTCGCCACGCCCTGTAAAAAAGCGAAACAGCCCGATGCGTAAAGATATCGAGGAACGACCACATCGCGGTATCGCGATGGCGGATGCGGTCAAAAACAAGCTCGGTATAGTGCGTCGGCAATACACCGCTGACGCCGACCATGCCCATGAAGTTGACCATCATCTCGACGCGCGTCTCGTCCGCGGTTCCAGTTTCGACCTCGTTGATCTCTTGGATCTCGCTTGGCGGAAAATCAAGGGCGACGCGCGAACGGAACCGGACGATCTCATCGGCAGGCATCGCCTCAGCACCGACACTCTGCTTGCCCGGCCGCGCCTTCTCCAGCACTCGCACGGCTTGGAAGAACTCGAACGAGTACGGCTCCTCCGCCAATTTTTTGGCAAGGCCCATCTCTGTCATAAAAGCTCCTGTTCTCCGGCACGCGGCGGAAATCGGCAAAGCTCTTCTTCACGCTGATCGGTACGAACAACGGTTTGATTGAATGAGTTGATGCCTGCGTAAAGGCCGAGGAAATGCTCAATGACGCACGCGAAAAGGAACAGGCCGCTGCCCACGAACTGCTCTTCATCGAACGTCAATGTCGTTTCGATCCCGCGGACAAATCCCGCACCGACACGCTGCCCGATCTGGCGCACGACCTTGCGCGACGAGATACCGGTGATGCCCAATATCTGCTTCCGGGTGATCGCCGAGTCGTTGAAGTTATACAGGTGCAGTATCTCCTGCAACGCCTCGGCCGAGCCGTTGTTGTCGCCCACGATCGAGAGATAATTGAGGTTCAGGTGCGAGATCAGCCGCCAATGAGCGCTCCGCCGCTGCGGCGGCCGGAGCGTCTCGGTCGGTTTTGTAAGGCACTTTACACGCGAAAGCAACGCCGTACCTTCGATCTCAAAATCGCCTTCCTTGCCGCCGAACGGCAGCTTTGCCGGCAGATCGCGGTTCGTGCAGGTGGTCTTAACATTGAGCACCTCGACCGCAGGCACATTCGGGTCGAAATTCATATCGACGAGCGACATAAATATCTCGGTGCCTTCGTCGTCGGGACGCTGCGACTGCCGCCTGACGGTGTACCAGAACGATTTTTCCATCTGTTCGCCGTAGGCGTGCCGCATGGAATAGAACGGCGAGAATTCGCGTGTCGTATTGGTACGCGGATCGCTTGTTATGACCTCATCGACAGAATATATCTCGGTGGAATTCTGCCTGTGGACATCGGGAATTACCTGATATTCGTAACGCTGCTGCGACAGGTAGATCGGATCGGAAAGCCGTGAGAAAAGGTTGACGATCGGTGTGCATCCGAGGCGGAAGGTATCCGCTGTTACAGGTGCACTCGGCGGCACAATATCCTTGACATCTATCACAAGCTCAAAATGGCTGCCGAAATTAGCGGCAATGGCACGGTCGAGGCCTTCGACATCAAAGAAAAGGAACTTGTACGGGAACGCGAAATATTCCGTCAGCAGGCGATAGCCCATGAAGGAACGCTTGGTGTAGGGCAGCATCGCCTCGTTCTCTGCAAATCCGACCTGCTTGATCGCATCTTTAGCCTGCAGAACAACGGGATCGGGCAAACGAAGCTGTATATGTTCAATGGTCTGACTTCCGATGGGTGCTTCCTTTGCGCGGAACTGCACCGTAACCGCGTTGTTGAAGATCAGCTCATAGAGCGGATACACAAGCTGCGGATCACCGTCGATATAGAACCGAAGCGTCGTCGGTACATCCTCGAGCGAACTTCTCCGAAGCTCACTAAGGCGCGAGTTGCCGTAGCAACGCATCCCGATGCGTATCTGTGCCGTCGCAAAACGTCCGCGTCCGTCCTTCGGTGCCGGCGATTCGAGCGAGGCGGACTCGACCTCGATCGGCATCAGATCGACATCATAAGCAGTTCGAAAGCGGCACGGGCTGCCGTCGATCGGCCGTGAATTGAGCCGCGTGCCGGCATCCATCTTCTGCACGGCTGTTAGTTTGTCGTGCGGCGAGCCGTAATTCATCTGCACGATCGACATCGATGGGATCGGGGCCAGATAGTGCGGATACAGGACGTTGAAGAAGGCTTCGGTTATCTCGGGCAGCTCATCATCAAGCTTCAGTCCGATGCGGCCCGTGAGGAACGCGAACGCCTCGATCAGGCGTTCAACGTGCGGGTCTTCGATCTTTTCTTCGCTGAGTTCAAGACGCGCGGCGATCTTCGGATAACGGCGTGCAAATTCCGCGCCCATGCGGCGCAGAAAGATGAGTTCGCGTTCGTAATATGCTAATAGTTCGTCACGCATCGCCCGTTAAGACGCCTCTATCGCTCCTTTACTTCAAATTCGCCGCTGCCCGACTGAAGTACCGTATCAAATACGACCGGCTCCGGTGTCGGCTCGATATCGAGGCTCGCCTCGATGCGGAATCTGAGGCTCCGCTCCGCTTCGTTCATCGGTTCGAGGATGATCCTCGGATGCAGGAACCGCGGCTCAAAATATTCAATGGTCTGTTCGAGTGCCTTTATGAGCCGCCTTTGCTCGGCGGGATTAGTCGGACTCATGGACATAATATCGGGCAGGCCGTAGCATGCCACAGAGTGCCGCACCTCGGCATCTTCGGCAACGTCGAGCTCGGGTGCCCGCGTATTGAGCAGCCATTCCAGGTCGCGGCGGACAGCCTGCTTCAGCTCACGCATCGATGTTGAGCGCGACTTCGGCGCCTCGGTCGAGACGCCGGGCTCCATATCGATGAGCCGGTCCAAGACCGACGGTGTTACCCTTACTTCTGCATCCTGTCTCGGCATTCGACTAAAAACGCGAAGGCAGGGTGGCGGGTCTTACGGTTTTCACGCCGCCCGCCTGCCCTGCTGTCCTATGGAGAAAGCTGAACGGTCGTGCTTAGATCAGCTTGTTGGCCTTCACATCGTAGCCGGCCTTAACGACACCGCCGAGCGTTCCGTCGAGTTTCTGCTCTCTGTACTCGAGCGTCATCTTCGCAAAGTTGAGCGAGATCTGATCGAGCGGGATCGTGTCAGCACCATCCGAACCGCCTGTGGTGTAGGACGATACGAGAATGTCCTCGAACGTAACCTTCAAGAACTCCTGCTGCTCCTTACCTGCCTTGCGGGTAACGAGAACGGCGCGCTTGATATGCTCGCCGGTGGCGCACGCAAGGAAAAGCTTCGGCGAGGCCTTGTTGACCTTCATCACGAAGTGAAAGTCCTGCATCGCGACCTTACCCGCGCCGCCGCCGCCGCCGTATCCGAACGATCCGGTCTGGTTGGCACCCCACGAAAAGGATTCGATCTCGATGTCTCCCTTATGTTTCGCATCCTGGCTTTCGCCTTCGATGCCGTCTATCTTCAAGAAAAAATCTGCTATTGGCATTTTAGTTGCTCCTTTGACCTCGGTTAATAAAACAGCTGTGAATTACTTCTATCAGCTTCAATTGATTGACGTCTGCCGGGAGCTCTTTTGCCGAATAATTTCACATTTTTTCGGCAAAAGCTCCCGCCCCCTTGATCACGCCTGCGCAGGTGCCGGAAGATCGGCGACCAACCGCAGCGATACCGACAGCTCGTCGAGCTGGAAGTGCGGCCGCAGGAATGCGACAGCTCTGTAAGCTCCCGGCTTGCCCGGAACTTCTGCAACATCGACGCGTGCTTCGCGCAGCGGATACTGTGCCTTGGTTGCCTGCGACGCCGTGTCGTCGTCGGTAACATAATGGCTGATCCACTGGTTGAGGAACATTTCGCAGTCCTTGCGGGACATAAATGAGCCGATCTTGTCGCGCATCATTGATTTCAGATAATGTGCAAAACGCGAAACCGCAAATATGTACTGAAGCTGCGATGAGAGACGCGCATTTGCATTTGCGGCATCGGAATCATACTTCTTGGCCTTATTGGCCGACTGTGTGCCAAAGAAGGCCGCATAATCGGTGCCTTTGCAGTGGACAAGCGGAATAAAGCCGTTATCGGAGAATTCCTTTTCGCGCCGATCGGTGATAGCGATCTCCGTCGGGCATTTCATTGCTATCTCGCCTTCGTCGGTCTCGAAGGTATGTGTCGGCAGGCCTTCGACAAGGCCGCCGCCCTCGACGCCTCGGATCGCCACGCACCAGCCGTACATCGAGAATGCCTCGGTCAGCCTTGTACCCAGAGCGTACGCCGCATTGCCCCAGAGATACTTTTTGTGATCCTTGCCGTCAACATCCTCTTCGAAGCGGAAGCTCTCGGTAGGCTTCGTCGCAGCTCCGTACGGTTCACGCATTAGAACGTGCGGAATAGTAAGGCCGACATAGCGCGAATCTTCCGATTCGCGGAAGCTCCGCCATTTCATATACTCCGTGCGGTCGAAGATCTTCGCAACATCGCGGACCTCGGCCATCTCGGAGTAAGAATCCCACCCGAACAGGCCGGCCGACGCGGCACTGATGAAAGGCGCGTGTGCAGCGGCCGCTACCTGCGATATGTTTTCGAGCAAGGCCATATCCTGCGGATGGTTGCCGAATTCGTAATCGCCGATGAGAGCCCCGAACGGCGAACCGCCGAACGTTCCGTACTCTTCCTCGTATATCTTCTTAAAGAGCGACGACTGATCGAATTCAAGAGCCCGTTCGAAGTCCTTAAGCAGGTCCTTCTTAGTAACGCTCATAACCTTGATCTTGAGCATCGGGCCTGTAAGGCTGGACTTGATCAGGTGATGCAGGCCGCGCCACGAGCCTTCCAGCTTTTGAAACTCCTCGTGGTGCATTATCTCGTTCATCTGTGCCGAGAGCAGCCGATCGATCTCAGCGATACGCGAATTTATGGCGACATCCATATTCTTTGACATCGTCAATTCGCCGCTCATGACCTGCGAAACGAACTCGCCGATCATATCCTTAGCCTGCTGCTTCTGATAGTCATCGCGGGCCATTCGGCCGTCAGCAAGTATTTGATCGAGCAGGCCGCCGCCGGATTCCTTTTCGACGGTTTTGACCGCAGCTTCTTGTTCTTTCTTAGTTGCCATTTTTATTGCTCCTCCTAACCGTCGATACCAAGCTCATCCTTGAGCTCCTTTTGCTTATCGGCGTTCGCAATGATGTCCTCGAGCATGGATTCAAGTTTCTCATTGCCATCCATTTTGGAACGCAGGTCGGCGAGCTTCTGCCGCGCTTCAACAAGCTTTCGCAGCGGCTCGACCTGCTGAACTATCTTATCCGGTTCGAAGTCGTCGATGTCCGAGAACTTAAGCTCGACGCCCATTTTGCTGCCGTCGCCGCTGAGCTTATTGTCAACGGTGAATGCAAGCCTCGGGGCCATACCGGCAAGCACTTGATTGAAGTTGTCAGGGTCGATCTCGACGAATTTCCGATTCTTGAGCGCCGGCAGCGGCTCTTCGGGTTTGCCGACAAAGTCGCCCATCACACCGACCACGAACGGCAGTTCTTTCAGTTCGATGGCACCGCCGACCTCGACATCATACGTGATCTGGACACGCGGCGGACGCACACGGTCGATCTTATGCTGTAAACTCTCTTTTTTTGGCATAGTTACTCTCCTTTTACTTATTTAATATCAAATACTCCGGACCATTACGTGCGTATGGCCGCCGATCACCAATCGCTGCTTGGCTCATCGGTCGCCGATGTTTCCGAAGACGTCTCGGCCGAACCCCAACTGTCATCCGACATCTGCCCTTGGGAATTATCAAGCCCGAGAGTGTCTCGAAGCTGAAAAAGCACATTCTCATCCTTTATCACGTCGCGAAGCCATGTTTCGAGCGGCATATTGCCCCACTTGACCGCACGCTGAACCAGATACGCGACCGGCGAATGCGGCTCGGTCCTCTGAAAGAATGCGGCTATCTCGGCAAGCCGCTGCAAAGCCTCGCCGCGGCCGCGCACAGGCCCCGCACCGCCGCCGCTTGACGTTCCTTCGGCAGAACCTTCACCGTCCGCGTTCTCATCAGCCGCAACGCTGTCAGCCGGATCAGGCTCCTCGATACGCTTGCGTTCGAGGATCTTCTTTGCGAGGCCGCTAACCTCATCAAGCGTCTTTTTCAGATTTGAAAGCCCCGGCGTCTGGTTGCGGTCGTATTTCACCTCATCGACGTGATCAAGTTCGGCAAGAGCAGCCTCACACTCTTCGATCGTAAAACTCGTCTTTTCGCAGAATGCACGGCGTGTCTGGGCAAGAGCGGCCTTCCATTTCGCACTTGTCACGCGGTTCTCGCGTTCGGCCTGCGCCTTTAGGTCTGCGTAGTGCTGATACGACTCAGAATCCAGAGAGTCGAGATTATCGGGTATGTCAAACCTCTTTGCATCGACCCAATCGGCATAACCGTAACCCGCGCCTGAGGTCAAAGGAGCCGATCGGACGACGAACGTACCCTGGGAATCCAGCCAAGAGATCGCATTCGCGCGGCCTTCCATATCGCCTTCGTCGATCTCAGGGTGCAATGTGTCCCAGAACTTGTCCTGAAGCGCCGCAAGCAGTTTGAGGCCGTCACGCAGGCCTGCAAGGCCGTGCAGCTTTATCAGTGCTTCGGTCAGCCAAACCGCAAGCTGGATGTCCTTCGACCGGGTTGTAAGCGCGGGAATGGCGATCTCGGCGACCTTGCGATGATCCGCGGTCTTAAGCTCGGTCTGCCAATCGCCCTGCGACAGTGCGTCATCGGCGCGGCGTGCCTCGGCGATCTCGTCATAAATGCCCGAATATCGCAGATTTTCACCCGAAGGCTCGTCGTCCGAAATTGGCACAAGCAAGGCGTCAATATCTATGACCGGCGGTATTTGAAGTTCTTCGCTCATTAACAAACGGCTCCTCGCTGTAGGAACAAAGACGCTCTTTCTCAAACAATTTGCGTTATGCGCCGATAATGATACATCAAAACAATGCGCAAATACACAAGAATCTCTTATCGGCCGTCAGCCGCGTTATTCGGCCTCGTGGTCGAATTCGATGCTTTTCAGTTCAAGGATCGGCCTGTCTTTGCCGTCCATCCAGAACAGCCTAAGTCCTACACCGACAAACAGGTCGTTGCCGACGTCACGCCAATCCGTCATTCGGCCGAGCCTTACTGCGTCATTATCATGCCGATACGAGCCTGAATAGAGTGTCGGGAAGAACATTTCGCCGGCGGTTCCGTTCGTCATTTCGACATTCGCCTGCAGCCAATAGAGGTCGCGGAGCGTCTTCGGCTCAAAGAATTCGACCTTTGCCACGTTCTCGAACGGCAGCCACGTATATGTATCTTTGAAAATGACCTCGAACAGGCACATCGTCGCGTCGTTATAATCCCTGAGGTCCTCAACCGCTTCGCCGTTCACCTTGCATGCGAAGGCGGGCCGCTCTTCCTCAACTCTGTCGAGTATCGCCCGTGCCTCGGCGCTGTTGCCCTCGCGCAGGCGATTATTGGCGTTGAGCATATCTTCGATATAGCCGGGCGGCGGTGCGAGAATGCCGGGCTTTAGCCCATCGTTAAAGAATTTTTCGCGATCCTGCTCGGCGCGGAGGCACTGCCGATAGATCAGCGAACCGATCGCCGCACCCGCATCCTGGTGGCCGATGACATCCAACTGCCGTTCTGCCCTTTCAAAATTTCCGGCAAAGAGTGACAGCTCAAAGAGAAAGATGCGGCTCGAAACATTGGTCGGCTCGGCGCGCACCATATCGAGTGCCGCGGCGATGGCCGTATCAAGGTGGCCTGCATCAAGAAGTTTTTTCGCTTTATCCATTCCTCCTCCTTACTCGAAAAGGCTCTGCGGCGCCCTGACGGCCTTAAAGATCTCTCTGTCAAAAAGGTCGCCGCCGTTCGGCTTTATCGACGCAGAAACAGACTTGCCGCCGACGCTGTAACTCAGCGAATACTCGCCGCTCGCTTGCTTGGACGGATGTCCCGCATCGACGAATCTGAACAGACCCCACGTGCCCGGGAACTTGAGCGTGCCCGGAGCCGCAGGCGCTGTCGCAGTGTTGCTGTTGCCCGCGGTCGCGGCCGCCGCCGAAGTGCCTGTCGTTACCACCACGCCGGTCTCCGCCGAGGCCGCCGCCGGAAATACGCCATTGATGGATGAAGTTCCCTCGGACGTTATCTTCTGGCCGTCGATGACAACCTCGATAAGCGAATCCTTGCCCGGCTTCAAGCTGAAGCCATATTCGAATTTTGGTGTCTGACTCGAGCCGTAAAGAGCCTTTCGTATGGCGAAGGCGCTGTTCAGATAGGCGACGAACTTATCGCTGAACTTGACCTCGGCAGTATCTTTCAGCTTGAGCACTCCGTTCGACTCTTCAAAGTATTTCTGCAAACGGTCAGTGTAGAACTTCGACAGCAGCCCGTCCGCAGGATTTAGGAATGCCGAGACCTTTGTCATATCGCATTCGGTGTCGCTCGCATCGAACGGATAGCATTTCTCGATCTCTTTTGCGGCCGGCAGCACTTGATCATTCCACTGCTTGGCGATCTGGCTCTTGGCGTCGGCACCGAGCAACGCCCGCAGGTTGCCGAGCGGTTCTTGGATCAACTCGGCGACATCCTGCGACGAAGGGGTTTCGCTAAAGCCCTGTATCAAGTTCGAGATCGCCGTCTCCGAGCGCCTGATGCCGAGGCGATCCTGATCGTTCGCAAGCTCTTGTGCGACCTGCTTGAGAGCATCGGCGGACAACCCGTTGATCGCATTCGACACTTTCCCGATCTCGCTGCGGTATTTTTCGACAGGTGCGTTCTCCTTATCTTCTTTCTTTCCAATAAATACGAATAGCGGCCTGAATTCCTTCTCCGGCTGCGAGTCGCCGCCCGTGTCGGGTGTGTCATCACGCGTGAACCAGCTCTTTATCCATTCCCACCAGCCCGTCGCTTCGGGCTTTGCGGAAAGATTTGTGTTCTTCGCGACCTCGGTCAAAAGTACCTTCATCGGCGAGTTCGCCGACGAGAACGTCTGAAGTGCGGCTTGCGCCGCGTCCTTATTCTTGTACGGCCTGACCGTGGTAGCCTTGATAAAGGCACGCCATTGATCGGCATAATCACGCAGATAACGATCCTCGATCTTTGCCGCATCGGTGGTCTGTGCTACCTCCTTTTTGCCGAGTTCGCCCATCACCCAATCATCTTCGGAGAGTTTGTCGTTCGCCTCGGTGATCGCCTTCTTCATAAGGACGAAACCCGACTTTGTATATGCGCCCGGCACAGTGTAGCTGCCGTCCAGCAGGTTAGCATCGGCGCCGTTGCGGGCGAGGATCGCATCAACCGACATCGGGCCCAGCTTCTCGTCGATCTCACGGCTGATCTCGGAGACCTTACGCTTGTAATAGCGGTAAACCGCCGGGAATGCCTGCAGCTTCTTCCGCGCGTCGTCAACAAGCTTTCCGTCGGGCATTATCCGCGGAAAGCTGTAATCGCTGTCATTGCGGTCAACCTGCTTCGCCCAGAAATCGAGCTGCTGGAGCGAAACGAGCTTCATGTCCGGCGGGATCTTCGCATCGCTCGTCCAATAGTCCTTGAACGTCGCAGCGATAAAGCCGGCGTCCGCCTTATCCTTGAATTGCCCCGTAAGCATCAAGTAAGCCTTTAGCAGATCGTACTTTTTACTAAGCAGGTCCTCTTCCTTATCGGTCAGCTTGCCCGGATTTGCGACGGGATCGGAGTCGGCGAATTTTCTAAGGTCGGTCTCGACACTTTTGATCGTAGCCGTCTTATAGCGGTTCTCGATCACCGCCATATAGATCTTCAAAAGGTTCTGCTTATAAACGCGGTTGCCGCTGTACAGCCCGAAACGCATATACCACGGAGCACCGTTCCGCTCATAATCGTCAAGCTTTACAAGCAGTTGCCTCAGATCTTCGGTCGTATTCAGTTCGTTGCGGAGCGAGCGCTCATCCGCTTTCGACGGGTCTTTGAATGCATCGGTACGCGTGATGGCAAGAAGCTTTTCGCCGCGGTCGGTGGCCTCATCCAGTAATTTTTTATTGTTGTACAGCGAGACGCCCGATAGGATCAGCAGCAGCGTTACGAGGCCCGCAAGGATGGTTGTCAACGCCCAGCCAAAGATCGGCGGACGCTGCTTTTGCGCCAAAAATGTTGCCACGAGATCGCGGTCACGCAGGATGACATCACGAAACAGCCTCTCGGTAAAATACGATGAGCCGACCGTTGGCGGGATGTTCGCGGCAGACCTTGCACCGACGTTCGACGCAAAATAGAAGCCGCGCAGGAACGGATTTTCACTAAATGGATTCGGCCGAAAAAGTGCCGCAACAAATGCTCCGATCTTACGGCGGGCTGAGCCGAAGTGAAGCGGAAAATTAAAGATACGAAGCTGCTTGACCGCGGGGAACGGTGCCGAAAGCCGTACGATGCGCCGCTTCATCACGGCATCGCGGAGGAGTTCGAATTCAGGGTCGAACTGTGCTTGTGCGTTCTCACTCTTCTCGATCGGAATGGTGGCGCCCCAAACCAGGTTCTTCGCCTCGTTCTTTGTTACGGAGAACGAATCCGAAAAGCCCTCGATCCCGTCAGCATGCGAGAAGACCAAATAGACCGGAAAACGGACCTTCAACCGCTGAACGGCATCATCGAGCCGCGTTCGCAGCACCTTTGCCGCCTGTTCGTTCTGCTGCTCGTCAGACTTAAGCGTCTGATCGGCATCGACGACGAGTATGAAGCCGTCGATCGGACGGCCCGGACGATGCTTCTTGATGGCTTCGAGCAAAACGCTCCAGTCATCCGCAACGCTTCCTTCGGCCTGATAACGGCCTGTCGTGTCGATAAAAACGCCTTCGCTCGTTACACGCCAATCGACACCTTTGGTTGGCCTAACAAGCCGCTGCTCGGATTCGCGCTGGCTTGCGGTTGTGCGAAAGTCGAGATTCGAACCGATTATCAGCGAACTCTTGCCCGACTTTGAAGGCCCGGCAACGATGTACCACGGCAGCGAATAAACCGCATCTTTGCCCGCAGCCCCGAGATTGGATGACTTTAGGAAATCAACGACCTCTTGGATGCCGCTGTCGATCTCGACATTAGTGCCGACAGGGCCGGCCGCCTTTACGGGAGCCGCAGCCTGATCGGGCTGCGGGGTCTCAGCGTCAGGTTCGGCGGCAGCTTCGGCAGCCGCACGTTTGCGTTCACGCCTTGAGCGCACAAAACTAAAAAGCAATGCGAACGGAAGCGTCAGCAGCAGGAATGCTACAAAGATTATCCGCTGATTATCGCTGATGACGTTGCCCGGAAGCCAATAGGCAAGAACGGCCATCGCGCCGTAGAACGACATAATGCCGCCGAGTCCCAGTGCATACGATAATTGGCTTGTGTGCCAGCTCATATTTGTTACTGCTACGCTCCGAACTGCAAGTTATCTACCGCTTTCTGCAGATAATTCGACGCCATTAAAAAGAAGATCAAATAGACGATCACGGCAAAGCCGAGGCCCGCGAACGCCGTTATCTTTGCCCACATCGGCATACCGCGCTTCTTCGGCGGCTCGGGCTGATCGTCCGCCAGCCAGTGCGGCGACAGCTCAACGGGATGTATCTTGCCTGCCTTTACGAGCGCATTGGCGGTCGATTGCATGATCGCCAGCAGCTTCTCCTGCTCATAGACGCCGTAACGCCCCTTAAAGCCAAGCAGCATACAGAAGTAATAGACCTCGACCGCATCCTGCGTTACGTCGATCTGCCGCAGCATCGACTCAAGCTTGTCAAAGAACTTGTTGCCGGCGAGCTGTTCGCCGAAATACTCGAGCTGTAGCGGATTGTGCTCCCACTCATCACGCAGCGGGAAGTTGTTCGTCAGCACCGTCTCGTCCACAAAGGACGCGAGAGCGAACTTCGACACCGAAACGATCTTATGATTGAAGCGGTAGCGCTCGGCACGCTTTTCAAAGTCGTCAAGCATACCCGCGATTCGCGGCCGCAACTCGTTCGAAGGCGCGACGATTCCGGACTTCAGCCGTAGGACCAGATCAAATATCGGCCCGGCAAAAGCGATCAGATCGTTCTTACTTGCGTTTTCTGACATTCAGCTTGCCTACATTCTAGCCTTAAAACATTTATTTTCCAAGACTTTGCTGCCTTCGTCCTGACCTAGCGTTCAGGTGACGGATTTGCCGTCGGGCGCGGCCCCTGACGCGGTGTCGGCGCCGGTGTCCTTGGAGCGATATTCGTAAAACGCGGCGTCGGCGATACTTCCGGTGTCGGAGCGGCGGTGCGTTCGGGCGTCGGTTCGGGTGTCGCCGTCGGACTTGGGCTCGGTTTTGGCGTCGGCGTCGGTGTCTTGATCTGCATATTAAAATTCGTGTTCAGATTGACATCGGGTGTTGACGCACTCGGCACCGCATTAAAGTTAAAATTCGAATCAAAGCCGACATTTGTGTTCAGGTTCGTATTCTGATTCGCGTTCAAATTCGTATTCGCGTTCGCATTGGCCGGAGCACCCTTTTGAAGGAACCAGAAAAGCAAAGCCCCAAGGCCCAGCAGCGCTATCGTGCCGAACACGGTCAGAACAACGATCTTCAGCGTGCTTGGGGGCGGCTGCGGCGGCGGATAATACGGCGGGATCGTACGGGGGCGAACGTTCTGTTCACGCGGGGCTTCGGCAGTATCGATCACGATGCGTTCCGACACTGGTTTTACCGAAGGCAGGCCTTCATCAAGATCAGGCGGCAGCGGCGGTACGCTCGCGTCATCCTTTCGCCGAATGACAGTAACCTCGCCCGGATCGTCCTCTTCCCCTTTGACAAAACTCTCGCTCGGCAGCTCGGTGAATCTCGGTTCGGCCTCCTCGATAAGCGGCGTGCCATCGACCGTGCAAAATCTTATTACTTCTTCATCAAACCGCGTCTCGCATTTCGGGCAATATTTCATAGGTATCACACGCCGCACACGCGGCCGCAGGCGAATTCATAGAAACGCGATAATTCTAGCACGAAACCGTTAACTTAAAGTAACAGAATACAGTTATCGCGGGCCGTCTAGCCGTCGCCCGCGAAATTGCCGTTAATGTAGCCGTGATACATCGGGTTTGAGCGCAGGCTGTTGCGCAGCTCATCGATAAAGAATTCAATGTTTGCGGCGTTCCCCTGCCGCAGCTCGTTGACCGCATAATAGGCCACTCTCGATTCCGAACCCAACTCAAATGCCTCTATCGAGAGCCCCGAATTACGCGCGTAATAGGCCTGTGCAATATACGCGGCGGCTTCGTTATCGATCCACGGCAGTGAAGAACTCGTCAGATCGAACGATGCGTGAACCGACTCATGGCAGATCAATGCGTTGAACAGCCGCGAATAACGCTTATTACGCCCGAGGTAGAAAGTGTTGGCGTCGTAGCCGCCCGCCGGATCGGCACGTGAGCTGTACATGGCAATATCGCCCGGAAACCTATTCTCGACGACCGCGATACTGCCGCTCTGAAGCGCGTTCGCAACGCGAGTAAATGTCGTCCTGTCAATACTTATCGTTGCGCCATTCGAACCTCTGAAGCTGAAGGCGATGCGCGCCGCCTCGCCGCTCGTAAGAATGCCGATCATCTGCTGCTTTACGCTCATCTCGCACTAGACCATCCTGTTTGTTTGACGTATCCGTCTGTCATTTTTGCACTTTAGCGTGTTTATGTCGATTTCTTTCATGTCGATCGCACCCGAAATATCGCACAGGCATCGCCCTCAGCGTGGTTCGGATGTTATCCTATCCGCAGGAGTGAACTTATGAAATTTCCCGGTGGTATGGATATTGGCTCGATGATGCGGCAGGCTCAAGCTATGCAGGAAGAGATGAGCCGAGAGATGAAGAACACCTCGGTCGAAGCGGCCGCAGGCGGCGGTGCCGTTACCGTCAAGATGCGCGGCGATTTTGAGGTGCTGAGTGTAGTGATATCGCCTGATCTCTTTAAGGAAGGCGATGTCGAGATGCTGCAGGATCTGATCGTTGCCGCCCTTAACGAGGCTCGCCGCAAGGTCGAAGAATCACTCAAAGGCAAACTCGGCGGAATGCTGCCGCCCGGACTAATGTAGAAAGGGCAGTCCGCTTTCGCCGCCGGCGATCCGGTCTGCGGCCGCAGCTTCTATGCTTGACCATTCAGAGCCTGTCGAAAAGCTGATCGACGAATTCAAGCGTCTGCCGGGCATTGGTGCGCGTTCGGCGCAGCGGCTTGCGTTCTACATACTTCGACGGCCTGCGGCCGAGGTCGAGTCCTTTGCCGACGCCCTTCGCGATGTAAAGGCCCGCATCGTTTTCTGCTCGACGTGCAACAATCTGACCGACGTGGACCCGTGCCTTTACTGCACAAATCCGAAACGCGACCGCTCGCAGATCTGCATCGTCGAAGAGCCGTATAATCTCGTATCCATCGAAAAGACACGATCATACCGCGGTCTTTATCACATACTGCACGGCTCACTTTCGCCGCTTCGAGGCATCGGGCCGGACGAACTGATGCTCAACAACCTGATACCGCGCCTTCGGCCCGAGAATAATCAGGGCATCGAGATCGCAGAGGTGATCATCGCGACAAACCCGACGACAGAGGGCGAGGCTACAGCGAACTATATCGCACGCCTGCTAAAGCCTTTGGGTGTAAAGGTTACACGGATAGCGATGGGAATGCCCGTAGGCTCCGATCTTGAATTTGTTGATGAAGTAACGATGGACAAAGCTCTCGCTAATCGCCACGAGATTTAGCAAAAAAGCCCGTCTTAAGCAGCCTCTCCTAGAATCTCACATGCTCAGGCGGAGCGTCCGAAGCGCTTCGCGAAACTTTCCATTCTTCCTCGGTGTCGTAAAAATTTACGTCAAAACTCAGCAGCGAACGAGCGGGAATGCCGTCAAACTCATTGGGAGCATCCTCGAATTTTACGATAGTTCCGATCCCTATGACTTCGGCGCCAAGTTCGCGCACAAGCGCGATCGTCTCGCTGATCGCCCTGCCGGTGCGGTTAATGTCGTCAACTATCAACGCGGGGAAGAGTTTGTCGTCCGATACGTATTGCCTGAATTGGCGCTTGCCGTTCTCCATTTCGGCCCACGATATCTGCTGCGCCGTCAGTGCTTGCCGGACGCCGAATGCCACCATAATGCCGCCCGGGCCGGGGCTTATGACCGAGATATTCGGCAAATGGCTCGAAACGGCCTTATCTTGCCGGAACATTCGGCTAAGTCCTACTGACAGGATCCTGGCGTTGTCGTAATAACGAAATGCAAGCGGCATCTGAAAATAATGCGACGCACGTTTGCCGTTCGGATAAATGAATTGCCCTCGGCGATAAGCACCCGTGTCGGTCAAGAGTTTCATCACAGATTCCGGCTCAGGGATCAAATTCACCATATTATTTCTCCTACGAAGTTCAATTCTAAGCCCCTTACGGCCTTTTATCAAATTTCTGTCCCGAACACGTGTGCGAGCAGCGACCGTTGATCCAGATTCATCTCCGTCGGTATGTCGTCCGCCGCGAACCACCGTATCTGTTTGATCTCGCGGCTCAGTATGCGGCCTTCGCCGGAGGAATTTGCCCTGTAAAGCACCTCGACGTGACGCTTGAACGTCCGAACGCGATAAAAGCTCACGTTCGTCAGCTCCAGCCCTGTCTCTTCGCGGATCTCACGCCGCAAAGCCGCTTCAGGCTGCTCGCCCGGCTGAATAAAGCCGCCCGGAAGGCCCCAACCCGAGCCCGGCCGCAGCAAGTGATCGAGCAGCAGCACCTCGCCTTGCGGATTGGTAACGATGCCGGCCGCCGAGGCTGTAAACTTATGCTGCGTCGCCCTTGTCAGGCGCAAACGCGCCCAAGGCGGCATCTTTTTCCATAACTTACCCAAGAGATGAAGCATTTTAAGGAATGCTAACGGCGTTAAATGTTTTTATTATTGGTAGAGGTGTTAACATTGCCGCTTGGCTATACTGACATCTTATATCAGTTCCACCTTCCGGAGTTACAATGAATTCTTACATACTTCGCTCGGCCTTCTTTTTATTGTTCGCTGCGGCCTTTCCGGGCGTCATTTTTGCTCAAGGCGGCCTCAGGGCAGACCTTGACGCAAATTTTCGCTCATACGATCTCGTGCGTATTGATGCCGGATCGACGAATCTGAATTTTCGCGCAGCGGCGGGCAGTGTCTCGATCGAGCTTATCGAACACGACGTGCGAAGCCCTGACTACCGCGCAGAATCGGACGGCATTCTCGGACGCGTTGCCGTTGAGCGCGGCAAAGTGAACACATTTATCGGCCGTATCGACGGCGATGCGTCGGCAATTTCGAGATTCAACCGTGTAGGAAACGGACTTGAGGGCTTTTTCGATCGCGGCGGCGAGCGCTTCTTTGTCGAACCTGCAAAGAACTACTCGGCGGACGCGGCCCCGTCGCAGTATGTGATCTATCGGCTCGCCGATGTTCGTGCCGACAGTTTCTTTTCATGCGGCTCAATAATGGAGAAGAAGATAACGGACGGCCGCTCGATAGCCTTCGGCGGCGAGAACCTCGCGTCCGTACCCAAACGGCTTCGCATCGCCACTGACGCCGACCAGGCGTACGTGAATACGCTCGGCAGCTCATCGGCGGCAAATGCCGAGATACTCGGCATTCTCAACACGATCGAAGGCGTCTATCAACAGCAGCTCGGCATCAAGATCTCGGTCGTTTATCAGCATACATGGACAACCGCAGATCCGTTCGCGGGCACAACGCCCGAGGCCGCGGTTCGCAGCTTTCAGGCATATTGGAACAGCAGCCTTCCCGTTACCGAAGTGCCGCGCGATATTGCACATTTGTTTTCCGGAAAGGCAAATATTCAATCGCAGGGATGGGCGTTCATCGGCGTAGCCTGCACAAGCCCGACCTACGCATACGGAATGAGCGGCTACATAAGCTGGGCACCGGGAAAATATCTGATCACCGCACACGAGGTCGGACACAACCTCGGAGCGAATCACGCCGAGGTGGCTCAGGGCTGCGGCTCTACGATCATGAATGCACAGATCAGCGGCGCTACACCGTTGGAATTCTGTACGTATTCGCGAAATGAGGTCGCGAACTTTGTCGGCCAGAACTCGTGCCTGCTGCCTTCCGTCGGATGTAAATACGATATCGACGGCGACGCAAAGGCGGATATCGGCATCTTTCGGCCAAGCGTCGGCGAATGGTGGTTCCTGCGCAGCGGCAACGGCTCGAACGGAGCCGCTCAATTCGGAACGGGCACAGACAAGACGGTGCCGGCAGACTTTACCGGCGACGGCAAAACGGATATCGCGATCTGGCGTGAAACAACAGGCTCGTGGTATATCCTCCGAAGTGAGGATCAAACATATTACGCATTTCCGTTCGGCGCCTCGGGTGATGTTCCGGTGCCGGAAGATTACGACGGCGACGGCCGTGCAGATGCCGCCGTGTATCGGCCTTCGGCCGGCACTTGGTATGTCAACCGCTCAAGCGGCGGCACCGATATCGTTCAATTCGGCACGGCGGGCGATGTACCCGTTCCTGCGGACTACGACGGCGACGGAAAGGCCGATGCAGCGATCTTCAGGCCGTCGGACTCGGCATGGTGGCTCAAGCGTTCGACGGCAGGGGTCGCAGCATTCACATTCGGCTCGGCCGGCGACCGGCTGGTGCCCGGCGATTATACCGGCGACGGCAAAGCGGACGTCGCCATATTCAGGCCTTCGAATGGTATGTGGGCGATACTCCGCAGTGAGGACGGCAGCTACTACTCACTTCCGTTCGGCCTGGCCGATGATATGCCGGCACCGGGCGACTATGACGGCGACGGCAAGTTCGATCAGGCTGTATTCCGGCCTTCAAATTCGACGTGGTACATACAAGGTTCGTCGGCAGGAACTATCGTAAAGCAGTTCGGCACGGCGGGCGACGTCCCGATCTCGAACGGCTATGTCAGATAAGCGAGGTTTGCTAACCTCGACCGACCCGTTATAACGTCGTGGCAGATGGGCCGCGCATTTCGAAAAGCCGATATCGGCCGCGTATTCACCTGGGATGAGGTGAGCGACATTCATCGCTCACAGCACGGCATATATCAACGCGACGGCACGGTCATCTCGCTGCTGACCGATCTTGGCAGGATCACGCCGTGCTATCCCGACACGCTTAGCAATGGCGGAAAAACTCTCACTTACACCGGTTCGGGCCGCCGCGGCGATCAAAAACTCGACATCCGCAACCGTACTTTGCTCGACGCTGCGTCACGCGGGCGTGTCGTGCCGCTTTTCAATAAACTCGGCGTTAACCGCTGGGAATATATGGGCCGCTGGCGTATAACGGCTCCGCGTTATGTGTTTGACGAGGCCGGCGAACGCATGGTGTGGCAATTCACGCTTGAAAGTGCGGAGTAGGGCGCTGTTACTTCTTACCGAGGGCGACGGCCCGCTTGTACGCCGAATAAACTGCCTTTGAAAGCACGGTACGAAGGCCGCCTTTTTCCATCTGATAAATTGCCTCGGCAGATGTTCCGCCGGGCGAGGTTACCATGTTGCGAAGTTCGGCGGGATGTTTGTGCGATTCCATCGCGAACTTGATCGAACCGAGCATCGTCTCTTGAACAAGTTCTTTCGCCATATCACGCGAGAATCCGAGATGCACGCCCGCATCGGTGAGCGCTTCCATGACCAGAAAAGTGTATGTGGGGCCGGTCGCCGAGAGCGATGTCGCCATGTCGATCATATTCTCGGTCTCGACGAAAAGCTCTTTGCCGAACGCCGAAAGGAGCTCTCGTACATGTGCCTGCTCCTCGCGTTCGACAGCCGCGGTACACGTCCACGCAGTGATGCCCGCACCGATCTGCGATGCAGTGTTCGGCATCGCCCGAACGACCTTTGCAGTGCCGAGTTCTTCGGCAATGTGGCTGATGGTCGCACCCGCAACTATCGAGATCACAAGCTGTTCGGGATGGACAACATCCTTTAGGTCTGCGAGAACACGGGCCAACCGCTGCGGCTTGACGCAGATGACGAGCGCCGACGCCTCTTGGCCCGCGGCTGAACGCGCGGCGTCCGCGTTCGACTCGAACACCGCAATGCCGTATTTTGCCGCAAGCTCGTCGCGGCGGTTCACCCTCGGATGGCTCGCCGCGATCTGTTCAGGCCCGACGAGGTTTTGCTCGATAAGCCCCGCGAGCATCGATTCGCCCATAACGCCGCAGCCGATAAAGGCAAGATGCAAATCTGTCAATTTATAGTTATTCATACAGAGCCGGCTTCGTACTCCCAAGGATTAAAAACCCTTATACCCTCGACCTCAAAATCCCTGACGTTTCTTGTGGCTATAGTAAGATCATGCCTGATAGCTATTGCGCAAATAAAAGTATCTACGATGGGCAAAGTGCGGTGAATAACGGCCGGGTTTCCAATGATCTTTCCCCAGATCTCTGCGGCTTCCGTATCAAATGAACAGATGCGGCCGTAAAAGGTCGTCTTTATTTGATCCAGCCATACGTCGAGATCGTCCCGTCGGCGTGACGGCTGTAACTGAGCGATCCCTTTTCGCAGTTCGCCTATTGAAAATGAACTGATAAAAAGGAAAGCAGGCGTTTGGTTATTCAGCCAGGCGATCACATTGGGATTTTGCTTTCGTGCCGTAAATTCCGATACGACGCAAGTGTCAAGCAGAATGCCCATCTATATTTCCTCTTCAAAATCGAGCGGCGGCGGTCCTACTTCCCGACTTCTGCTAAAATCCAATTCAATGCCGTATTTTCGGGCCGGATTATCAAGCAATATTTCGACGAGGTTTTTTTCTTTTTTTTCGCCTTTCGCCGACAGCTTGCGATATTCCTCAATTGAGATCACGACCGCAGTTTCCTTGCCGTTTTTGGTGATTATCTGCGGTTCGCCCTTCGCCGCATCGGCGATCACTTGACTGAACTTATTTTTTCCTTCGAATACTGACAGCGTCTTCATTTCTATGCCTATCTAGCTTAGCTAGATAAGTAGTATTGTATTCCGACATTTCCTCGTTAGTCAATGGCGAAAATTCAACAGACTGTCTTACAATCACCATTTATGACCATTGACGAGCAGCTTGAATTTTTGAAGAAAGGCACGGTTGACCTGATACGCGAGGAAGACCTGCGCAAGAAACTTGAACGAAGCGAACGCACAGGCAAGCCTTTGCGTGTGAAGCTCGGGCTTGATCCGACGGCGCCGGATATTCATCTTGGGCATACGGTGGTGATCCGCAAATTGAAGGCGTTTCAGGATCTCGGCCACACGGTGATCTTCCTTATCGGTGATTTTACGGGAATGATCGGCGACCCTTCGGGCAAGAACATCACGCGGCCGCCGCTCTCGCGTGAAGAGGTGAACGCGAACGCAGAGACCTATAAAAAGCAGATGTTCAAGCTGCTTGACCCGGAAAAGACCGAGCTGCGGTTCAACGGCGAATGGATGGACAAATTCACCGCGGCAGATTTTGTAAAGCTCTGTGCGCGAACGACCGTCAAACAGATACTCGAACGCGATGATTTCGCAAAGCGATTGGCTGAAGAAAAGCCGATCTCGCTTCACGAACTGCTCTATCCCCTGACGCAAGGCTATGACAGCGTTGCGCTTAACGCCGATGTTGAGCTGGGCGGAACCGATCAGAAATTCAACCTCTTGATGGGCCGCAACCTCCAGCGTGAATACGAACAGGAGCCGCAGGTCATAATCACAACGCCGCTGCTCGAAGGCCTCGACGGCGTCAATAAAATGTCGAAGTCTCTCAATAACTACATCGGCATCGAAGACGCGGCTGATGAGATGTTCGGCAAGGTGATGTCGATCTCGGACGAGCTGATGTGGCGGTATTATGAACTGCTCACTGATCTGTCACCATCTGAAATTTCAGGCCTCAAAGCCGAGATCTCGAACGGCAAAAATCCCCGTGATCTGAAAGTGAACCTTGCAAAGCTCATCATCAAGGACTTCCATTCGCAAGCGGATGCCGACGCAGCAGAGGAGGAATTCGTCAAGCGCTTTGTGCAGAAAGAAGTGCCCGATGAGGTCGAAGTAATGACACTCGCGGCAGGCGAATATGCCCTCGCCCAACTGCTTGTCGATACAGGGCTTACGGCGTCAAAAGGCGAGGCACGACGCCTCATTGATCAAGGCGGCGTAAAGGTGGACGGCGAAAAGGCAGGTTCGGCAACCGCACCCGTAGCGGTAGATGCGGAAGGAGTGCTGCTTCAGGTCGGCAAGCGTCGTTTCTTGCGTGCCAAGGCGCAGCGTTAATGCCGTTTGTTTATCATCCGCAAGCGTGAGAGCGGTATCAATGCCTGGCCCGACCTTTCAGGCTCGTCCGACCGCGAGAATTCGTAGGCGTGGTTGCGCAGATACTCAAAGAATCGCTCGAACTCACGCTGCATCTCATCCATCTTTGAGCGCATATTGAGGATGATCTCGACGCCCGCGAGATTTACGCCGAGGTCGCGTGTCAGCGACAGTATGACCTCAAGGCGTTCAAGGTCGGTATCTTCGTAAAGCCGTGTATTGCCCACCGAACGCGACGGCTTCAAAAGGCCCTCACGCTCATACAGCCGCAGCGTCTGCGGATGTATCTCGTACATCTCAGCGACCGCACTGATCGTATAAGTTTTGACACGCTTCTTCATGATCCAAAAGTTACGGAGTTACAGAGTTACAGAGTTACAGAGTTACAGGGTTTTAGAGTTTTCGCGTTTTAACGTTATCGTTTTCCCGCAGATATCTTGCCAAAGCTAAACACATTTTTGATACTTCGCTAAGGTCCTCATAATTAGTTCTAAACTCCGTATCGTCAATATAGCCGAGACCGCGGGCTATATGTAAGTGCGACTGAACCTCGGCAGCAGACCCGCGAGCAACACTCAAAAAATTAGCGAACTCAGAATTAGTGCGGCGTCCGTGCCCTTCGGCGATATTAGCCATTATGGAAACCGACGCTCGGCGTATTTGATCCTTCAAACCGAAATCTTTCGAAAAGCTCCCATTCGATGAGATCCGATATACATCCATCGTAACCTCGAACGCCCTTTTCCAAGCGTTTATCTCCTCAAAGCTGTTGAACTTTGCCATCTGCGTCGGTCTCCGAACTCATTAGCTTTCGGCAACTCTGAAACACTGCAACTTGCCCTCTACCCCAATCCCATTGCCTTACGCGGGTTCTCGGTATTGAGCTTCTCGAATTGCCGCAGCAGTTCCTTCGTCTCCTCTGAGATGACCTTCGGCAGAGTGATCTTGACCTCGATGAACTGATCGCCGCGAAGCGACGGGTTGCGAAGGCTCGGAAAGCCGCGCTCGCGCAAGCGGAACTTCTGCCCCGATTCGGTTCCCGGCGGGATCCTGAGTTGCGCCCGGCCCTCGACGGTCGGCACCTCGATCTTTGTCCCGAGTGCAGCCTCCGAAACCGTGATCGGCACGGTAACGTAGATGTTGTCGCCCTTGCGTTCGAGAAATCGGTGTTTACCGACATTCGTAACGATAAAAAGGTTGCCCGGCTCGGCACCCAAACGCCCGCCGTGCCCTTTTTTGGGAACGCGCACGCGCGAACCCGTATCAACTCCCGCAGGTATCTTCACTTTTACCTGCTCGGTCTTAGGCGTTGTGCCTTTGCCGTTGCAGAGCGAGCAAGGTTCGCGGCGGCGGCCCGTTCCCTCGCAGTCGCTGCACGTTGCCGAGAACTGCAGCCGTCCGCCGGTGCGCATCACTTGGCCGCTGCCTTTGCATGTCGGGCACGTTACGACCGGCCCGCCCGTATCGCCCGCACCTTGACAGCGTGAACACTGTTCGCTGCGGTTCACGGTCAGGTTGGTCGTAAGACCTGAAAATGCCTCTTCAAAGCTGAGCGCAAGCGGTATCTCGATATCGCGGCCGCGTTTCGGCATCGGTTTCGGAGCCTCGGGCTGCGTTCGCGTGCTGCTGCCGCCGCCAAAAAGATCCGAGAAAATATCCCTGAAACTCGAGCCTCCGGAGCCGGACCCGGAAAAATCGAAGCCTGAAAAGTCGTAGCCCGAGGCAGAGCCGCCGGCCGGACCTGCGCTTGCAAAAGGCGAATCGGGATCGAGATTGTCGGCGTAGTAGCCGAAGCGGTCAAAGACCTTTCGCTTCTTTTCATCCGAAAGGACATCGTAGGCTTCCTGCACCTCTTTGAACTTATCCTCAGAGACCTTGTCGTTCGGGTTCACGTCCGGATGAAACTTGCGCGCGAGGCGCCGATAGGCCTTTTTTATCTCATCGGCCTTCGCATCTTTCTTTACACCGAGAATCTTGTAATAGTCCTTCTTTGCCATTTCGGGTCTTCGACGAGTCTAAAGGCAAGAAGGACGAGAGGCAAACCTGTTACTAGCCTGTCCCTCGTCCCTCACCAGTTCGTCAAGAAGCTAGTCCTTCTTTTCGTCCTCTACATCGATGTACTCAGCATCGATCACATCGCCGTCATCCGATGGGGCAGCCGTTCCGGCATCGCCCGACGCCGAAGCCGACGACGCTTGGTCGGCGGCGGCGCCGTCCTGACTCGTCTGGCTGTAAAGCACTTCGGCAAGTTTGTGCGACGAGGTCTGCAGCCGCTCAAATGCGTTATTCATCGCATCAACGTCATCGCCGCTGAGCGCCGTCTTTGCATCAGCGATCGCCGCTTCGATCTCACCGGCTGCGGCCGCATCAAGCTTGTCCTTGTTCTCGGACATCGTTTTTTCGACACTGAAGACAAGGCCGTCCAAGCGGTTACGAGCTTCGACCGCAGCCTTTTTCTTCTCGTCCTCACCGGCATGCGACTCTGCATCCTTGATCATCTTGTCGATCTCGTCCTTTGAAAGGCCGCTCGAAGCGGTGATCGTGATCTTCTGTTCACGGCCGGTGCCTACGTCCTTTGCTGATACGTTCACGATGCCGTTCGCGTCGATGTCGAACGTAACTTCGATCTGCGGTACACCGCGCGGTGCCGGCGGAATACCGACAAGGTGAAACTTGCCGAGCGTCTTGTTGTCAGCGGCCATCGGCCGCTCGCCCTGCAGAACGTGCACCTCGACCGACGTTTGATTATCCGAAGCGGTCGAGAAGATCTCCGATTTGCGGGTCGGGATCGTCGTATTCTTCTGGATCATCGGCGTGGCAACGCCGCCGAGCGTCTCGATGCCGAGCGAGAGCGGCGTAACGTCGAGCAAGAGAATGTCCGTCTTCTCGCCTCCGAGGACGCCCGCCTGTACGGCGGCACCGAGGGCAACGACCTCATCAGGGTTCACCGACTTATTCGAGTCCTTGCCGAAGAAGCCCTTGACCATCTCCTGAACCTTGGGAATACGCGTCGAACCGCCGACAAGCACAACCTCTTGGATGTCCTTTGCCGAGAGGCCCGCATCCTTGATCGCCTGCTCGACCGGCGGCATCAGCCGCTTGAGCACAGGCTCGGCAAGCTGCTCGAACTTGGCACGCGTGAGCTTCATTACGAGGTGCTTCGGGCCGGATGCGTCAGCCGTGATGAACGGCAGGTTGATCTCGGTTTCCATCGCGCTTGAAAGCTCGACCTTTGCCTTTTCACCGGCCTCTTTCAGCCGCTGAAGCGCCATTTTGTCGTTATGCAGGTCGATGCCCTGATCCTTCTTGAACTCGTCAATTATCCAGCCGACAAGCACTTCGTCAACGTCATCGCCGCCGAGGTGCGTGTCGCCGTTGGTCGATTTTACTTCGACAACGCCTTCGCCGACCTCGAGGATCGAGATGTCGAACGTACCGCCGCCGAAGTCGAATACGGCGATGGTCTCATCCTTTTTCTTATCAAGGCCGTATGCCAATGCCGCCGCCGTCGGTTCGTTGACGATGCGGAGCACCTCAAGCCCGGCGATCTTGCCGGCGTCTTTCGTCGCCTGACGCTGTGCGTCATTAAAGTATGCAGGGACCGTTATAACGGCCTGCTCGACCTTTGAACCGAGATAATCCTCTGCGGCCTGCTTCAATTTCTGCAGCACCATCGCCGCAACTTCGGGCGGGCTGTACTGCTTGCCCTCAGCGTCGATGCGTACGTCGCCGTTCGAGGCCTTTTCGACCTTATAAGGCACCTGCTTTATCTCGTCCGAGACCTCATCGTACTTGCGGCCCATGAAACGCTTGATCGAATAAAGCGTATTCTCGGGATTCGTTACGGCCTGACGTTTCGCCACCTGGCCGACCAGACGATTTCCGTCCTTGGTAAATGCCACGACCGACGGCGTGGTGCGGCCGCCTTCGCTGTTCGTGATAACGACCGGTTCGCCGCCTTCCATAACGGCAACGACCGAGTTTGTCGTTCCGAGATCGATACCGATTATCTTTGCCATATCTTAAAAACTCTCCTAATGATCGCGTACTCAATAATTACACTGCTTGAGCCTTTTTGAATGATAATAGTTGAGTGCATTATTGTCAAGTTTGTTCTGCCCGCTGAATTCATAATATTCTCAACTTATCTTGTATCACGGGAGTAAAAAATATATCATTTCTCCGCTGCCCCACATTGGCCGGTGATAGATCGGCCTTTTTATTCAAATTTGAGGTAACGTATGATATTCGCGAATCTGTTCAAATCGCGGCGATCAAGCAAGGCTGCACTGTGTGTGCTGTCGCTGCCCATCGCCTTTTTCTTGCTGATATTTGCCTTTGAAAGCAGCTCTGCGGCACAAAATGTCAGCGGCAGCCTTTGGACCGATGTGCCTGAAGCGTCGCTCGTTTCGACAGGACGAAGGCTGATATTTCCGGATGTTTACAGGACACTGCGTATCGATCATGCGGTGCTGCATAACCTCATCGCTATCGCGCCCGAAGAATTCTCGCCCGAGGTGAGCGGTGCCGGTAACATCATCACGCTTCCGATGCCTGACGGCAGCTTTCAGCGATTCCGATTTTACGATTCGCCCATAATGGAGCCTGAACTTGCAGCAAAATTCCCTGAGATACGAACCTTTTCGGGTCAAGGTATCGACGAGCCTGCCGCGATAGTGCGTTTTGACGTAACGCAGTTCGGCTTTCACGCTCTTGTACTTCGGCCCGAGGGCAGTGTCTATATCGACCCGTACGCGCTTGGCGACAAAGATAATTACATCTCGTATTTCAAACGGGACTTCTCGGCACCCGAAAAGCGTTTTGTTTGCGAGACGCAAAGCGACGATCTGATCCGCTCGCTTCGCCCGCGAGGGCCGATGTCAGTATTCGGCGAGGATGAGAACGTCGTAAACAACGGAGGCACGCTCCACAAATACCGCCTCGCAATGGCGGCGACCGGCGAATACACGGCATTTTACGGCGGAACGGTCGCCGGGGCGATGTCCGGCATAACGACGACGGTCAACCGCGTCAACACGGTATATGAACGCGACCTTTCGGTACGGCTTATCCTGATCGCGAACAACAATCTCATCGTTTATACCAATGCCGCTACCGACCCCTACACGAACACGTCGAGCGACCTTAACGCGAACCAATCCAACATCAACAGCGTTATTGGTTCGGCAAACTATGATGTCGGCCATCTTGTCGGGACGGGCGGCGGCGGGGTCGCACAGTTGCGCGTTCCGTGCACTTCATCCAAAGCAAAAGGCCTGACAGGCTCGCCCTCGCCGATCGGCGATCCGTTCGACATCGATTATGTATCGCATGAGATGGGCCATCAGTTTGGCGGCAATCACACTTTCAACTCGACGCGGAGCAGCTGCGGCGGCGGTAATCGTAACGCCGCAACAGCCTTCGAACCCGGCAGCGCATCGACTATCCAGGGTTATGCGGGCATTTGCGGCACATCTGACCTGCAAAGGAACAGCGACGACTACTTTCATATCATCAGCCTCGAGGAGATGACCGCATTCATCACGGGCACGGGCGAGTCGTGCGATGTTGACACATCTACGGGCAATAGCATTCCGACGGTAACGGTTCCGGCGGATTTCACTGCACCGATGCAGACGCCTTTTGTCCTTACGGGCAGCGGCTCGGATGCGAACGGCGATACGCTTACATACACTTGGGAGGAATACGACACCGGAAGCTCGACGAACGCCATACCTAACTCCGACAGCACGGCCGAGCGCCCGATCTTTCGCAGCTATAAGCCGGCAACAAGCCCGACGCGGTACTTCCCGTCGCTGCCGTTCATACTCAACAATGCCAACGTGCCGCCCGCGACATTCTCGGGAACGAACGCGGTCGGCACTTACTGTTCTTCCGGCAATTGTCTGACCGGCGAACTGATGTCGCAGCGTGACCGCACGATGAAATTCCAAATGACGGTCCGCGATAACCGAAGCGGCGGCGGGGCGGTACGATCGGCACAAACTAACGTTACGATCACGACGGCGGCGGGCCCGTTCAAGGTGACCTCGCCGAATTCCGGCGTTACATGGTACAGCGGTACGAATCAAACGATAACATGGAATGTAGCTAATACGACCGATGCTCCGGTGAGTTGTCCGAACGTTGACATCCTGCTTTCGACCAATGGCGGTTTATCATTCCCGTTGCTCGTCTTGGCCGCCACTCCGAATGACGGTACGCAGAACGCGTACATTCCGCCATCGGCCGGAACAACATCGCGGATCAAGATCCAATGTTCGACGGCGCCGTGGTTCGACATATCGGACGTCAACTTCACACTCCTCGCACCCTCCGCCGGCGGCGTTACCGTCGAAGGCCGTGTTACCGATGCAAGCGGCCGCGGCGTCTCGCGAATGGCCGTTGTCTTTACGGATCAGCACGGTATTGCCTACACCACGGTAACAAGCAGCTTCGGGTACTTCAGGTTCGACGACCTGCCGGCCGGCGTAACTTATGCCGTAAGCGGAGCGTCGAAGCTCTTCACCCTTGTGCCGCAGGTGATCCAGGTTCAAGATCAGATGACGAATGTTGAACTCACAGCAGCCTCGAACTAGAGCCTACCGAAAGAGCGGGCCGAACTTTTTGCTTCGGCCTGCTTTTTTGGAAAACACCCTCAGACATTTTTTTTGCATCAAACACTAGTCCGATGCGGCGAAAGGTATTATTATTTATCTTTTCCATAAATTTGGCGGGAGTAAAACTCAAACGATGAAGAAAGCAATTTTTGTAGCAGTTTTGATGGCAATGGTCGGTGCATTTTCTGTTGCCGCCATCGCACAAAACAAATCGAGGGAAGAGTCGCTTAATGAGATCGCGGCACTCACGAAGACGAAGAAGCCGGAAGATCAGGCAAAGGCCTACGAACTCGGCAAGGAGTATCTGAAACGCTTCGGCAGTGAAAAGGATAAGGGCACAAAGCAGGTTGCTGCTTTTGTCGATCATTATCGTGAGGATTCATTCTACAAAGCGGTAGATAATAAAAAGCTTGACGAGGCATTCTCGCTCGGCAATGAGCTGCTCGCCGAGAACCCTAATAATGTTCCTGTCCTGATGAATCTGGCTTATACGGGCTTTAACGGCCTCGCCGTCGGCAACAACACGCATGCTGCTGAATCAATAAAGGTATCCGACAAAGCCATCGAACTTATCTTGGCAGGCAAAGGCCCCTCAAACTATGCACCGTTCAAGGATAAGAATATGGCTCTTGCGTGGCTCAACTACATTAACGCGATGATCTCGCAGACTACCAACCTTAAGTTGGCCGCAGCACATATGTATCAGGCTCTTCAGTATCCTTCTGAGATCAAGGATAACGTCGATCCGTATCACTTCATTGCGTTCTATTACGAGGAATCATATACCGCAGCCGAAGAAGCATTGGGCAAGAAGGTCGCGGCAAAGACCATCTCCGATGCAGAACGAAAGACGGAAGAGGACAACATCAATAAGATCCTCGACTTTGCGCTTGACGCCTATGCACGAGCTATTAAGGTCGCCGATACGACAAAGAACACTAAAGCGACCGAGCTTCGCAAACGGCTTACGCAGATACTGAAATTCCGGAAAGGGACGGATGCAGGAATGGAAGACTTTATTAAGTTCACCGCTAACTCGCCGATGCCCGACCCTGCAAAACAGTAGGCACTATCGCGTGTAAAAAGGTTCACGGCGTTTCGCTTCGATAAGCGAAACGCCGTAAATTTTTCCCCTGCGGATCAATATTCCTAAAACCAGCTCTTCTTGCCTTTGCCGCCGAATATACCGCCGAGTACGCCTCTGATTATTGAGTTGCCGATCTGGCGTCCGATCGTCGAACTGGCCGAGCGCGCGGCACTCTTTGCGATCGACTCGACCAGGCTGTCGTTGCGGCTTGCCGCACGCTGGGCACGTGCTTCCTCTTTCTCCTGTTCAGCGGCGGCCTTGGCTTGAGCTTTCGCCTCGGCGTCCTGCTGCTCTTGCTGCATTCGGGCTTCTGCTCTGGCGGTGAGCAATTCAAATGCCGACTCGCGATCGACGGCCGCGTCATAAACGCCCGCAACAAGCGAATTTGCAATAAGCGCGGCTCGCTGCTCATCGGTGATCGGCCCGATGTGGCCTACCGGCGGTATCACGAACGCCCTATCGACCATTGACGGAATGCCTTTTTGGTCGAGGCATGAGATCAGCACCTCGCCGACACCGAGCTCAGTGATCGTTCGTTCGGTATCGAGTGCAGGATTGACGCGAAATGATGTCGCAGCGGCTTTTACACCCTTTTGCTCCTGCGGCGTATATGCGCGCAGTGCATGCTGCACTCGATTGCCGAGCTGCGCGAGCACTTTTTCGGGAATATCTGCGGGATTTTGCGTTACAAAATAGACACCGACGCCCTTTGAGCGTATAAGGCGGACGACCTGCTCGACCTTATCGATCAATGCCTGCGGCGCATCGCTGAAAAGCAGGTGAGCTTCGTCAAAGAAGAACACGAGCTTCGGTTTGTCGAGGTCGCCTGCCTCGGGCAAATTCTCAAAAAGCTCGCTCAGCAGCCACAGAAGAAACGTCGAATAAAGCTTCGGTGCGTTTATTAGCTCATCCGCCGCGAGAAGGTTCAGCACACCCTTGCCGTCCAGCGTCTGCATAAAATCGTCAAGCTTTACCGCAGGTTCGCCGAAAAAGATGCTGCCGCCCTGCTGTTCGAGCTGGAGCAGGCCGCGCTGTATCGCACCGACAGATGCCGACGAGATATTCCCGTACTGCAGCGTCAGGTCCTTCGAACTCTCACCGACGAATCTCATCAATGCCTGCAGGTCCTTAAGATCGAGCAGCAGCATTCCGTTGTCATCAGCATATTTGAATGCGATGGCGAGCACGCCTTCCTGTGTATCGTTCAGGCCGAGAAGACGGCTGAGAAGCAGCGGGCCCATTTCCGAAACGGTCGCTCGCAGCGGCGAGCCTTGTTTGCCGAACACATCCCACAACGTCGCGGGGAAGCCTTGGAAAGCGGGCGTGATGCCGAGCAGCGTGTTCCGCTCGTCAATTTTCGCATTCCCGCCTCCGGGCTGCGTAACGCCTGTGAGGTCGCCTTTGATGTCGGCCATGAATACAGGAACGCCTCGTTCGCTGAATCCCTCGGCCAGACGCTGTAGCGTAACGGTCTTACCGGTTCCCGTCGCTCCGGTGATCACGCCGTGGCGATTCGCCATTTGGGTCAGAAGGAAAAATCCTTCGTCCTGTGCATTCTTCTTTGCTGCAAGTATCGGTTCGGTCATAATCCAGTTCTCAGATGCCGGATGAATTGCCTGACGCTGTACGCAAACAGGTCGCCGCCAAGCGTTGGACATCTTCAGCGTTCGTGCAACGAATTATACATATTCGCATTGCGAATACTCAAATTTGCGGCTCGCGGCGGTCTCATTTCGCGGTATTTGCCGCTCTGAAGTTGTTTAACCGCCGCGATTATCTCATAATTATCGTTTTTGATATCCGCGTACCGTCGCAAAAGTAACGGCGGACCGATACTAACTTCTAACTTTGTTCGGGAACGCCTCTTGTCAGGCGGCAGTTTAAGAATATGAATAGCTACGTGATCTATTTGGTACCTGCACTCGGTATATTGGGCCTGTTGGTGATGGCTTTCAAATCGTCGTGGATCGGCAAACAAGATGCCGGCGACGCGACCATGAAAGAGCTTGCCGGACACATTGCCGACGGCGCTATGGCCTTTCTGAAAGCCGAGTGGAGGGTGCTCAGCATCTTTGTCATCATTACAGCCGCACTGCTCGCTTATTCAGGCACGGTGCATGAGATCGGCGGCCGCAAGATACATTCAAGCTGGGTCATTTCCATAGCCTTTATCATCGGTGCCGTCTTTTCCGCGACTGCCGGTTTTATAGGTATGAAGGTCGCGACAAAAGCTAATGTGCGCACAACGCAGGCCGCACGGACAAGCCTCAAACAAGCTTTGAAGGTATCATTCACCGGCGGCGCCGTCATGGGCCTCGGTGTTGCCGGCCTTGCAGTGCTTGGCCTCGGCGGGCTTTTCATCGTCTTTTTGGCAATGTTCGCCGGTCTCGGTGCAGATCAGGTGGCAACCTCTATCGAAGTTCTTACCGGCTTCTCGCTCGGTGCCGAGTCGATCGCTCTGTTTTCGAGGGTCGGCGGCGGCATATATACAAAAGCCGCTGACGTCGGTGCGGACCTTGTCGGAAAGGTCGAGGTCGGAATTCCCGAAGATGACGTACGTAATCCGGCAACCATCGCAGATAACGTCGGCGATAATGTCGGCGACGTGGCCGGCATGGGCGCCGACCTTTTCGGCTCCTATGTCGCGACGATCCTTGCTACGATGGTGCTCGGCCAAGAGATCAAAGTGCACGATGCCTTTGGCGGCCTCTCGCCTATCCTTCTGCCGATGATCATCTGCGGCCTCGGCCTTGTCTTTTCGATCGTGGGAATGTTCTTTGTCCGGATCAAGGATGACAGTTCATCCGTGCAGAACGCCCTCAACCTCGGCAACTGGGGAGCAATGATCCTCACCGTTGCGGCATCGCTCGCCGCCGTCATCTTGGTGTTGCCCGACGGCCCTATAACGCTCCGCTCGACCACATTTACGCGTATGGATGTCTTTTGGGCGATCGTTGTCGGTACCGCGGTCGGCGCGATAATGAGCTTTGTTACCGAATATTATACGGCAATGGGCAAAGCTCCGGTCCGCTCGATCGTTGAGCAGTCCGGCACTGGCCACGCCACCAACATCATCGGCGGCTTGGCCGTCGGCATGAAATCGACCGTCATCCCGATCATTACGCTTGCGGCCGGCATCGTGATCTCATACAGATTTGCGGGCCTCTACGGCGTTGCTATCGCCGCCGCCGGTATGATGGCAACGACCGCAATGCAGCTTGCCATCGACGCTTTCGGGCCGATCGCTGACAACGCGGGCGGCATCGCCGAAATGAGCCAGCTTCCATCCGAGGTTCGCGGACGCACCGACGCACTCGATGCGGTCGGCAACACGACCGCCGCGACAGGCAAAGGCTTTGCTATTGCCTCAGCTGCGCTTACGGCACTTGCTCTGTTCGCAGCGTTCGTCGGCATCGCGGGTATTGACCGCATCGATATCTATAAAGCGAATGTCCTCGGCGGCCTGTTCGTCGGCGGTATGATTCCGTTCATCTTCTCTGCCCTTTGCATCGAAGCCGTCGGAAAGGCCGCGATGGACATGGTCGAAGAGGTTCGCCGCCAGTTCCGCGAGATCCCCGGCATCATGGAGTACAAGGCAAAACCCGAATATGAAAAGTGCGTTGCCATCTCGACCAAAGCATCGATCAGACAGATGATCACTCCCGGAGCCATCGCCCTATTGACGCCGGTCTTTGTCGGTTTCATCTTCGGCCCCGAAGTTCTCGGCGGCCTGCTTGCGGGCGTAACGGTCTCGGGCGTCCTTATGGGCATTTTCCAAAATAACGCCGGCGGCGCTTGGGATAACGCAAAGAAATCGTTCGAAAAAGGCGTAGAGATCAAGGGCGAGATGCACTTTAAGAAGAGCGAACCGCATAAGGCCTCGGTAACCGGTGACACGGTCGGCGACCCGTTCAAGGACACTTCCGGCCCGTCGATGAACATCCTTATCAAGCTGATGTCCATCGTCTCGCTCATCATCGCTCCCTACATCAACGGCATCGGACAGTAAATTCCTCCGCCGTTCAAAACAGAAAAAGAGGCCGCTCCGAAATGGCGGCCTCTTTTAATTTTCCCAAAAAACACGTGGTGGCGGGGGGGAGACTTGAACTCCCGACCTCGGGGTTATGAATCCCGCGCTCTAACCAGCTGAGCTACCCAGCCACAAACTCTTAATTATAGGTTTGCACGGCATTTTTGCAAGTCGCAGCCTGCTCCGCTTCCTGCTATGATATCCGAAACGTCTTGCAGGCAACGCGGACGGGCGTTCGCACAGTCCTATGGGACACACGGTGTTCGCTTATGAAGATGCGTAAGTTCACTGACCTTTCGATATTTGCCTTTATGCTGCTTGTGTTTGCGGCACTCAGCATACCGGCGCAGCGTGCCCCTGCGGCTTTTCGTTCAATTACTGTCAAAAGCGAACCGGGAGCGGCGGTTTGGGTCGACGGCGTTCTATTCGGCAGAACAGCAAAGGATGGAACGATCACGATCTCGACCGTTTCTGCCGGGGTTCACACGATCCGCGTCCGTGCCGACGGATTCAGCCAGATCGAGCAGCCGCTCGGAGCTGCACAAAAAGGCACCATCAATATCACATTGAAGAAAACGGACGATCCGGCGGAGCTTGCGTTCCAAGAGGCCGAGCGGCTGACGCTCGTTGATCGTGAAAAGGCGGTCGCGGCTTATGAACGTGCCATAGCGGCAAGGCCCAAGTTCCCCGAAGCATTTCTTGCAATGGCAAGGATGCAAACCGATATGGGCGACCTCGATGATGCCCTGCGCTCGATCAACTCGGCACGCAAACTGCGCCCGGGCTATGCGGAAGCAACTGCCGTCGAGGGCCGCATCCTCAAGGAAATGGGCGAAGAACAAAAGGCGATCGCCGCTTTCAAACGTGCCGTTGCCGAAGGCAATGGTTTTCAGCCCGAAGCGCTTACCGGACTTGGACTTTTGTACAAAGACCGTGCGGAGTTCGCCGGCGGTACCGGCGAGTTCAGCGAAGAAGCGGCAAATTACGCCGAAAGCGCAAAGTACCTGCGCTCGGCACTCAAGCAGCTTTCGGGCGCACCTGACGCCATCGTCATTTATCAGATCGTCGGGCTGATCTACGAACGCCTTCAGCGGCCCGATGATGCGATCGCTGTTTACGAAGAATTCCTGCGGATATTTCCCTCGGTTCCCGAGGCAACTGCGGTCCGCTCCTTCATCACTCAACTCAAGAAGACGCCGGCGCAGCCGCAATAAGCCTATCCGATCGTCCTTTGCAGGGCCGCGTCGGCGGCCCTTTTTTGTTTCTCGGTCTATCTGACCAACTCGCTGTCAATTTGAAAGAAAAGTTTCTCTCATTTTGCGAAAACAAGTTGTTGACTTCCAAAAAGAAAACAATGTATCATCAAGTATCAACGATGTTTGTCATCGTTGGTCTAGTGCCTCTCAAAAATTTTTTGACCGGATCATACTCGCGCTGTTTACCCCCAAATAGATGTCGATTGGCCGCTCGAACTTCGCATCCAGATGTCTGCAAAACTTGGCGAAATACTTATCCGTGAGAATCTGATAACCTCGGAGCAATTGCGCGAGGCGTTAGAGTATCAGCGGGCCCACGGCGGACGGCTCGGTTCCAACCTTGTAAGGCTCGGCATCGTTTCCGACGATGTTGTAACGGCGGTTCTTTCGCGTCAATACGGTGTGCCGTCGATCAATCTCGAGCTTTTCCAGATCGGGCAGGACGTTATCAAGCTTATATCGCACGAGGTCGCTGTCAAGTACTCGGTGCTCCCCGTCTCGAAGGTCGGTGCAACGCTGACGCTCGCGATGGCCGATCCGACGAACGTCTTTGCGATGGACGACATTAAATTCATGACCGGATTTAATGTTGAGCCTGTGATCGCGGCCGAATCGGCGATCCAGCTTGCCATCGGCAAATACTATGTCGGCTCGAACGAGATCGATATCTTTGACGCCGCCTTTGCCATGGAGGCCGAAACGCTAGCAGCCGCTCCGGCAACGAACGGCAACGGCAAAAAGGCCGTTCACGGCAAGGCCAATGGTTCGGCTGATGCCGGCCCGCAGCGGCTTACATCGGACGATCTTGACGTATCGCTTGACCGTTTTGAATTCGATGCCGCAGAGGGCGAAGACCTCGAGGTCGTCGAAGAGAACGACGAGATCGATCTCGCAGCTCTCGCACGGGCAAGTGAAGATGCTCCGGTCGTTCGGCTTGTCAACGTCCTGCTGGTTGACAGCCTTCGCCGCGGCGCATCGGACATACACGTCGAGCCGTACGAGAAGGACTTCCGCATCCGCTTCCGTATCGACGGCGTCTTGTACGACGTGATGCACCCGCCGCTCAAGATCCGCGACCCGCTTATATCGCGTCTCAAGATCATGGCCAAGCTTGATATCTCGGAAAAGCGCCTGCCGCAGGACGGACGCATCAAGATCAAGGTCAAGGTCGATAACCGCTCCCGCGAGCTCGACTTCCGCGTATCCAGCCTGCCGACGCTTTTCGGCGAGAAGGTCGTGCTTCGTCTGCTCGACAAGGACAAGCTGATGCTTGACATGACCAAGCTCGGCTTTGAGGAAGAGAGCCTCGAAAAATTCAAGCGGGCGATCGCGAATCCCTACGGAATGGTGCTCGTTACAGGCCCGACCGGTTCGGGAAAAACGAACACGCTGTACTCGGCACTTCAGTCACTGAATACGCCCGAGACGAACATTATGACGGCGGAGGATCCGGTCGAGTTCAACCTCACCGGCATCAATCAGGTGCAGATGAAGGAGCAGATCGGCCTGAATTTTGCCGCCGCCCTTCGATCCTTCCTGCGTCAGGACCCGAACATCGTCCTCGTCGGCGAGATCCGAGACTTTGAAACGGCTGAGATCGCTATCAAGGCCGCTTTGACCGGCCACCTTGTACTATCGACGCTGCATACGAACGATGCTCCTTCGACGGTTTCGCGTCTCGTAAATATGGGCATCGAGCCGTTCCTTGTGGCGACATCGGTCAATATCATTCAGGCGCAAAGACTTATCCGACGCATTTGCGGCAACTGTAAAGAAGCGGTCAAGGTTCCGGAAGAAGGACTTGTTGAGATCGGTTTCAGCCCAGAAGAGACATCGACACTCGAGATCTTTCGCGGCAAGGGCTGCGCCACGTGCAACAACACCGGCTACAAAGGCCGTGTCGGACTCTACGAGGTCATGGAGATCAATGACGAGCTTCGTGAACTCATCATCATCGGCGCAAGCGCGATGGAACTGCGGAGAAAGGCAATTGAACTGGGAATGATCACCCTTCGCGAATCAGGCCTGCACAAGATACGCCAAGGCATCACGACCATAGAAGAGGTGGTGAAAGAAACGGTCCTCTAGCAGAGGGCCACGGAGGCAATATGTTAGTAAGAGCTATCGCATTATCAATGGCACTGCTTGTCGGCATCGGAGTGATCGTACCGCTCTCAACCGACAATGTTGAGGCGGGGCCGCGAAAGCACAAGAAGCATCGCAAGGTTAAGAGATACCGCAAATATTCAAAGGCATGGTGGCGTCAGTACCGTGCCAAACAGCGGAAGCGCGCCGCTGCAAGGAAGAAAGCCAGAGCGCTGCGTCTGCGACAGCTTCGCCTTGCACGCGCCGCAGCGGCATCGAACCGTCCCGAGACGAGGTCCACAAAGCCGCCGAAGGCTGCAAAGGCGGCAAAGCTGCCGAACGGAAAGAGTGCTCCTGAGGGCTGGACCGCTTCCTCGTCATCTCCTGCGGAGCTCCGATTCCGTGTGGAGGATTCGGCCGGCTCGCAGGTCGGCAATGCCTCGATCTCCGTCATCGGCCCGGCCACCGGCGAAAGCGTCAACACGCCAAGGCAAAAGGCGGTCGGCGGTGTTGCGACGACGGCCCTTCGCCGCGATGTGATCAACAAGATGATCCAAGAGAACGGCTGGGTGGTCAACGACTATCAGAAAGAGATCGGCGGACGCCAGGTCTATGTTGTTGTCGCCCAATCGCAGAACCGCAGCGGCCAGATCGAATCGCGTATGTACTATTTCACCGAGGTTGACGGCCGCATTTACAGTGTTGCGACGAACTCGCCTGTCGATCAGGAAGAGCGTCTTGCCGCCGAATCGGAAAAGGTCATCGACTCGCTCCAGAATCGGGTTCGGGGTGTTCAGCGTGCATCAACAAGGGAATAATCAAGCATTATGAGTTACGAGAATCAGGCATCTGTCGAGTCGCAGGTTACATTGCCCGACCTTCTCCGCAAGATGACGGACGCGGGCGGCTCCGACCTCCACCTTTCGACGAATTCAGCTCCGCAGGTACGTATTCACGGGCATCTGTCGGCACTCGCGGGCTTTGCACCGCTGAGTGCTTCAGATACCAAGCGTCTCGCCTACAGCGTACTGACGGATGCGCAGAAGCACCGCTTCGAAGAGAACCTCGAACTGGACTTTTCGTTCGGTTTGAAAGGTATGTCGCGATTTCGTGCCAATCTTTTCAATCAAAAAGGTGCGGTCGGTGCGGTATTCCGAGCGATCCCTTATGAGATAAAGACCTTCGACGCTCTCGGCCTGCCGCAAGTGGTCTCCGACCTCTGCAAAAAGCCCCGCGGCCTCGTTCTCGTAACCGGCCCGACCGGATCGGGTAAATCAACGACCCTCGCCTCTATGATCGATAAGATCAATATCGATCGCCATGACCACATTCTGACGATCGAGGATCCGATCGAATTCCTTCACAGCCACAAGAACTGCGTCGTCAATCAACGTGAGGTCGCAGCCGACACACACAGCTTTGCGGATGCCCTTCGCACGGCGCTTCGGCAAGACCCTGACGTCGTGCTCGTAGGCGAAATGCGTGACCTCGAAACCATCGAGATGGCACTTCGTATCGCCGAAACGGGCCACCTGACCTTCGCAACGCTTCACACCAACTCCGCATACTCGACGATCAACCGTATCATCGACGTATTCCCCGCGGGCCAGCAGGCACAGGTCCGGACACAGCTCTCGCTTGTACTCGAAGGTATCCTTTGCCAATCGCTCCTGCCGAAAGCCTCCGGCGACGGACGCTGTATGGCGTTGGAGATACTTATCCCGAATGCCGCTATCCGAAACCTCATCCGAGAGGACAAGATCCACCAGATATATTCGATGATGCAGACCGGACAGGATAAGTTCGGGATGCAGACCTTCAATCAGGCCCTGGCATCGCTTGTTCACAGCCGGACGATAACGATCGAGACGGCGATGCAGCGGACATCGAACGCTGACGAACTCAAGGAGCTGATCGAGCGCGGCAGCGGGCTGAACACTTCCTACGGAGGCGGCGTCCGTCCGGGCGTTGCAGGCACCCGCACCGGAACGAACGGCACTGCAAGCGGCCATGCAAGCCCCTACGCACAAGGCCGCCCTATCGGCCAAAGGCCGAACACCCGTTAGTAAAGACTGACCTTTTTCTACCTACCGAAAGGAGCAGACGCAAGAAATGGCTACATACGTTTTTAAGGGAAGAAACCGCTTGAATGAACTCGTCAGCGGTGAGCGCGAAGCAGCGACGCAGGATGAACTGCGCGCATTGCTGCGTCGTGAACAGATCGTTATGACGCAGGCCTCAGAAAAAGGCCGCGAGATATCCATACCAAAGCTCGGCCGACGCAAGAAGGTCAAGGCGCACGAGCTTGCGGTCTTTACACGACAGTTCTCGGTGATGATCGATGCGGGCCTGCCGCTCGTGCAGTGCCTCGATATCCTTGCCGAGCAGCAGCAGAATGCATTCTTTAAGGACATTCTCCGTGATGTGAGGCAAAGTGTTGAGGAAGGCTCGACGCTTTACGCGGCCCTCGACAAACATCCGAAAGTCTTTGATAAGCTCTTCACTCACATGGTCGAGGCCGGCGAAACGGGCGGTGTGCTCGATCTGATCCTCCAACGCCTTGCCACCTTGATCGAAAAGGTCGTCAAACTGAAGCGCAGCATCGTGTCGGCTTCGATCTATCCGGCGGCTGTCATCCTTGTTGCTATCGGTGCGATCGCGATCATCATGATCGTCGTCATCCCGCAGTTCCAGCAGATATTTCTCGGCCTTTTAGGCCCCGGCGAACAGCTTCCGCTGCCGACGCGTATCGTGATGGCAATAAGTAGCTTCCTCGCAGGTTGGGGCGGCTTGACCTCGCTTGTCGCGATAATCGCCGCTTCCGTTGGCATTAGTTATTACTACAAGACGCCAAAGGGCCGCTGGCAGATCGATGCCCTTCTGCTGAAGGCCCCGATCATCGGCAGCATCCTGCGAAAGGTCGCGGTAGCTCGTTTCTCACGGATACTTTCGACACTGCTTTCATCCGGCGTACCGATCCTGCAGTCGCTTGATATCACGGCAAAAACGGCCGGCAACGTCATTATCGAGGATGCGATCCTTAAGGTGCGTGCCGGCGTCGAACGCGGTGAGAATTTCGTCGATCCGCTAAAGGCGACCGAAGTGTTCCCGCACATGGTCGGCCAGATGATCGGCGTCGGCGAACAGACCGGCGCCCTTGATGCGATGCTCGGAAAGATCGCCGACTTCTACGAAGAAGAGGTCGATACGGCGATCGCCGACCTGCTCGGTTTGATGGAACCTGTGCTCATCGCATTCCTCGGTATAACGATCGGCTCGATCGTCATCTCGATGTACCTGCCGCTCTTCTCGCTTATCGGAAAGCTCGCGACCGGCGGAGCAAAGTAACGGCTTTACAACCGGAACAAAAGCAAAGAGGCTGTCATCTTCGGCAGCCTCTTTCGCAATTATCAGATATGGATACTCCCTTGTTCCGGCGGATGCTCCTCAGGCGGCACGACCTTTGGCGGGTCGGTAATGTCCTTTTCGAGCGTGGCATTCAGCACCTCGCTGATCCATGCGCAAGGCACGATGGTCAGCTCTTTCCGCACGTCCTCAGGTATCTCTTCTATATCGGCTTCGTTGCGGTCGGGCAGAACGATGCGGCGAATACCCGCACGGTGCGCCGCCAACACCTTGTCCTTTATGCCGCCGACCGGGAACACCAGTCCGGACAGCGTTATCTCGCCCGTCATTGCCGTATCGTGACGGACTCGGCGGCCCGTATAGAGCGATGCGAGCGCCGATGCCATCGTAACGCCCGCCGAAGGGCCGTCTTTCGGTATCGCACCGGCCGGAACGTGCAAATGAACGCCGTTCTTCTTTATAAGCTCGGGGTCAATGCCGAATTCCGCAGCATGCGACCATAGATAGCTTCGTGCCGCCTGTGCGGATTCCTTCATAACATCGCCCAACTGCCCCGTAAGCGTAAGGCCTCCTCCGCCCGGCAAGAGAGTTGCCTCGATAAACAGCACTTCGCCGCCCATTTCGGTCCACGCCATTCCAGTTGCAACGCCTGCGGGCAGCTCGCTGCGCGCCTCTTCGGGAAAGACCTTCGGCGGCCCGAGATAGCCCTTGATATCATCCTTGCCGATGACGACCTTTTCCGTGTGCCCTTCGGCTACCTTCAGCGTAACCTTGCGTGCAAGATTGCCGATCGCGCGCTCCAACTGTCTTACGCCCGCCTCGCGCGTGTAGCGCGTTGCAAGCAGCAGTATCGCGTCATCCGTAATATCGAACAGCTCCGGCGTGAGGCCGTTCTCCGTGATCTGACGCGGCAAGAGGTATTGCTTGGCGATGCCCAGCTTTTCGCGGTCGCTGTAGCCGGCGAGCTGAATGATCTCCATACGGTCGCGAAGCGGCATCGGGATCGGCCCGAGCTGATTCGCAGTAGCGATAAAGAAAACCTTTGAGAGATCGAAAGGCAGATCCAGATAATTGTCGCGGAATGTGTTGTTCTGAGCCGGGTCAAGTATCTCGAGCAGTGCGGACGCCGGATCGCCTCGAAAATCGTTGCCGAGCTTATCGATCTCATCAAGCATCATCACCGGATTATTGACGCCGACACGCCGCAGCGACTGAATGATACGGCCGGGCATCGCCCCGATGTACGTTCGGCGATGACCGCGAAGCTCTGCTTCATCGCGCATACCGCCGAGGCTCATGCGGTCGAATTCGCGTCCCAACGCCCGCGCTATCGAACGCCCGAGCGACGTCTTGCCGACTCCGGGCGGGCCGACAAAAAGAATGATGGGCGACTTACTGTCGGGCCGCATCTTTACGACGGCTAGCGATTCCAGGATGCGTTCCTTTATGTCCTCGAGGCCGAAATGATCCTCGTCGAGTACCTTTCGCGCTTCGGCAAGGTCGAGTTTTTCTTCACTCGACTTACGCCACGGCAATTCAAGGATGTATTCGAGATAAGTGCGGATAACGTGGTAATCCGGTGCCGACTGCGGCAATGCCTCCATTCGCTTAAGTTCGCGTTCGGCTTCTTTGCGGACATCGTCGGGCAGGTCAGCCTTTTCGAGACGCTCGCGAAGCTGTTCAGCTTCAGCTTTTTCACCCTCGTCCTCGCCGAGTTCCTTTTGGATCGCCTTCATCTGCTGCCGCAGCACATAATCACGCTGCGACTTGTCCATTTCGACCTGTGCTTCGGTTGCGATCTTCGAGCGGATCTGCATGATCTCAAGCTCACGCGCAAGCGCGGCATGCGTCAGCGTCAAAAGCCCGTCAACGGTCGAAGACTCGAGCATTTTCTGCTCGGTCTCGGTGCCGAGATCGAGTACTGAGGCAAGAAAATATGCGAGCTGCACAGGATCTTCCTGTGACATCACGGCCATCCTTATCTCAGGCGGCACGTTCGGAAGCAAAGCGAGAGCTTCCTGTATCATGCTCTGTATATTACGTTTAAGTGCCTCGACCTCTTCATCGTCAACACGGCGAAGCTGCGGCAGCATCACGACCCGCGCTTTCAGATAAGGCTGCTCCGTGAGCCACTCGACGATCTCAAAGCGATGGACGCCCTGCACGATGAGCTGCATCACATCGTCATTGCGCATCATCCGCTTTATGTTGACCACAGTGCCGATCTTATACAGGTCGCCGGGTGCGGCATCATCACCGTTGACATTTTCGGTCCGCGTGGTGATACAGGCCAGCAGCTTTTCTTCCGTCGCAAGTGCCTGCTCGGTCGCGCGTACCGAACGTTCGCGGCCGACGGCGAGCGGCACGACGGTTTCCGGGAAGAGTGTCGTATTCTGAAGCGGCAGAACGGGCAGTTCAAGCTTATCGGGCACCGATGCCTGAACATCATCGGCCTTTTGCGTGGTCTCTTTATCGGACATAATCGATCTTTGCTTGCGTCAATTCCATTCCTGTCGCTTCGGTCGGCAGAAGAGCGGCAGCGGCGTTGGACGCGGTGTGTTACGCGGCGTTCTTGTTTGCCGCTTGTTTCCTCAAGTGGATGATCAGCAGGCCATTCTCGAATTGATGCTCTATCTGAGCACCCTCAATGGCGGCGGGAAAATGCAGCGTCTTTTCAAAGTTGCTGTACGTGATCTCCATCTGCTGATACGACGCGCCGGCGCCGCACGAACGGTCCTTTCGCGAGCCTGCGATATAAAGCACATTGCCTTGGATATCAAGCTCGATATCCTCGGGTGAGACACCCGCAAGCTCGACCTTGACGACCCATCCCTCGGGGGTTTGATAGACGTCAGCGGCCGGATACCAGAGCTTGCCGCTGCCCACATTCTTTGATGTGCCGATGAACTGAAAGTGCCGATTTATCGATCTTGCCATTGTGGTATCGGATCACGGTCGATCCTAAGCGATCCTGAAACTGCAATATACGGCTAAAGGGCCGTGCATTCTATGTTCTGCCCCAGAAAGATGCGCCGCTCGATATCTCTTCGATGGTCTCGGCGATCTCGCGTTCGTCTTCGGTTCCGAGTGCAACATCCGCGAGAGCGATAATGCCGGCCAAGGTACCGTCGGCATTTGTAACCGGCACGCGCCTGACCTGCTTGTCGCCCATCAATCTGACTGCCTGAAATACAAAATCATCCGGCGCGACCGTGTAGATCTCCGATGTCATCACACCGTCTATCGGTGAATCAGGCGAACGCCCTTCTGCGACCGCACGTACGACGATGTCGCGGTCGGTAACAAGGCCGACGAGACGCCCGGCGTCAACGACCGGCACGGTGCCCATGTCGCCGTCGCGCATCATTGCCGAAACCTCGCGAAGCGTAGCCGCGCTCGATGCGGTAACGACATTTTTCGTCATTATTTCACTGCAACGCGTGCGTGAGATAGCAGCATTTTCGGCATCGCCCATGGTTAAAACTCCTTGCTCACATTTTGAAAGAGTTAGCCGCAGAAAGCAAGACGCGCCGCTCGGCGTCGGCCGCTTTGCCTTGCACGTCAGTTCTTGTTCTCGGTCAGCGAGATCATACGGCCGAGGGCGACGTTGGCATAGTGTCGGGTCTCAGCATCAACGACGATCTCATTCACCACATTGCCCGCGGCGAGGTTGTCGAGCGCCCATGCGAGATTTTGCGGTGCTATACGAAACATCGTCGCACACATACACAGGTCGGGGGCGAGCAGCCGAATGTCCTTGTCCGGGAAACGTGTCTTGAGGCGGTTGACGAGGTTGACCTCGGTGCCGATCGCCCATTTTGAGCCGCTCGGAGAATTTTCCACGGTCTTGATGATGAACGATGTCGAACCGTCAAGGTCGCTCTTAACCACGACCTCGTGCGGGCATTCAGGATGTACGAGAACCTTTACTCCCGGCACTTCCTCACGCACCTGATCGGCGTGCCATTCCTTGAAGCGGCCGTGTACCGAGCAGTGGCCACGCCAAAGGATCAGCTTCGCGTCATGCACGGCCTCGGGCGTATTTCCGCCGAGTTCCTTATGCGGATCCCACACGATCATCTTGTCAAGCGGTATGCCGAATTTTGCTCCGGTGTTGCGCCCGAGATGCTGGTCGGGAAAGAAGAACAGCTTGTCGAAATTCTTGAGATAATGATCAAAGAGCGGTATCGCATTCGATGACGTACAGACCACGCCGTCGTTGCGGCCGCAGAAAGCCTTGATCGCGGCAGACGAGTTCATATAGGTGATCGGTGCAACACGCTGTTCGAGTACGCCGATCTCCTCGAGCTGTTCCCATGCATCCTCAACCTCTTCGACCGAAGCCATGTCCGCCATCGAACAGCCGGCGCCCATGTCGGGCAGAACAACGGTCTGGCCGTCCTTGCCGAGAATATTCGCGGATTCGGCCATAAAGTGTACGCCGCAAAACACGATGTATTCCGCATCCGCCTTTGACGCCATTACCGACAGTTGGTATGAGTCGCCGGTAAGGTCGGCGTGCTTCACCACATCATCACGCTGATAATGATGGCCGAGAATTACGACGCGGTCACCAAGCTCACGCTTTGACTCGACGATCGACTCCGCAACATCCTCATCGGACATCACGAGAAAATCTTCCAACGGACGTACCGCTTCTGCTACTGCTGACATAAAAAAATGATGACACTTTTGCAGTATGCGTGCAAGGCCTATTCGGTTGGTGTAGTTTTAGGCGACGCCGATGATCTTTTCAAACAAAAGCAGCACCGCATACGATGCGGCAGCGATCAACGCGGCGGCAGGGATAGTAAGCACCCATGCCCAGATGATGCGGCCTGCGACGCCCCACTTCACTGCCGAGAACCGCTTTGCAGATCCGACCCCGACGATCGCTCCGGTAATAGTGTGCGTCGTCGAAACGGGAATTCCGAGAGCCGTCGCGCCAAAGAGCGTTATCGAGCCGGCCGCCTCGGCACAAAAACCGCCGACAGGCTGCAGCTTTACGATCTTCGTACCCATTGTCTTGACGATACGCCAGCCGCCCGAGAGCGTTCCGAGAGCGATCGCCGCACAAGCAGAGACCTCGACCCAAAGCGGTACGTCCGGCAGCTTGCCGTCCGGCGTCATATTCAGAAAACCGCCCGCCACGAGTGCTATCGTCATAATGCCCATCGTTTTCTGGGCATCATTACCGCCATGGCCGAGGCTGTACGAAGCTGCGGAGAAAAGTTGGCCGATGCGAAAGATACGGTCGACCTTGCGCACGGATACGCGGTGAAATATCCAGTAAACACTCACCATCAAGCCAAAGCCGAGCAGCAATCCGATGGTTGGCGAAAGCACGATGAAAGCCAGCGTCTTTATCCAGCCTTCGGGCTTCAGCATGCCCTCAACGCCCGCTGACGTGCCCTTTTGGATTATGTAGGCCGTTATTGCGGCTCCGGCATACGCGCCCACAAGTGCATGCGAACTTGACGTCGGCAGGCCGAGATACCATGTGATCAGGTTCCAGAAGATGGCACCCAAGACGCCCGCAAGCAGCACGTAAAGACGCGTCTGCTGTTCGAGCATATGAATATCGACGAGGTCGCCGCCGACCGTCTTTGCGACAGCAGTGCCGAACACTATTACGGCAATAAAGTTAAAAAAAGCGGCCATCGCAACGGCGGCTCCGGGCGAGAGCACGCGAGTAGCAACAACCGTCGCAATGGAGTTAGCGGCATCGTGAAAGCCGTTGACATAGTCGAACGCAAGTGCGACCAGAATGATAACGATCGCGATGACGGTTGCTGAAGATACTTGATCCATAAGAGGTTTGGCTTGGGTATCAGTTATGTTTCAGCACGATGCTTTCGATGATGTTGCCGACATATTCGCATTTATCGGTAGCAGCTTCGAGCAGTTCATAAAAGGCCTTCCACTTGATGATGTTGAGCGGGTTGCTTGAGTGCTTGAAAAGATCGGCCATTGCACCGAAATAGATGTCGTCAGCTTCGTTCTCGAGGCGTTGTATCTCGAGCAGATGCGGCTCCATTCCTTTGCCGCGTTCGAGCAGATCGATAGCGCTTTTTATTTCGGCGGCTTGCTTCTTGATAACTGCGGCGAGTTTGACCGCATTCTCGTGGATCTCGTGAATGTCATACATTACGATCGCACGGGCCGATGAGTCGATGTAATCGCAGACATCATCGAGAGCGACCGAAAGCGTATAGATATCCTCACGGTCAAAGGGCGTGATAAAAGAGCTGTTGAGCCTTGTCGTAACGGTATGCGTAAGCTCGTCGCACTCGTGCTCGATATGCTTGATCTTTTTTGAGAATGAATCGAACTCAGAGTTGTCCGCCTGCACCATCTCGTGCAAAACGCTCGCCGCTTCTTCGAGCTTACTGCTCATACGCGCAAATAATGCGAAATATTGATCTTCTTTTGGTAAGAAACTAAACCCCATCGTCAGGTCTCCTTAATAAAGGCATTTATTATATTCAATTCCGCTGCACGAACACCGTACAAAGCGTCCGATCATTCCGCTGCCCTGCAGGACTTGCACTCGAATTTCGTACATACTTATAGCCGCCCTTTCGGGTTCCGGTTCAAAAGGTCTCAAAGGGATGTGCGGCCATAACCGCTGCTTCAATTAGTTCCGCCAAAGGCGCCGTATGCACTCGATTATACTCGACATTGCATACGGATGTGGAATGTAGGAAATAAGAAATCTCTGCAAAAGCCGTCTTGCCGCCACTGATAACTGCGGCAAACTCGCGCTGTTATACGGCTCATCATACCCCGCGAGGCCGCCACTCGTGCTAAAATGGCGGAAAACCTTAGAGGACTTATGAGACAACAGACCCAGGCGATCGACCTTCGCAACAAAGTATCTGCAGCAGCTCTTGTTTTTGCACTGATCGTTATGCCGCTGGCGGCGATCGCGCAAACGCGGATCGATATGCCTAAGAACAAATACAAGGTGCAGGAAGACGTCAAGCTCGGCAACCAGGCAGCGGCCGAGATCGAGAAGAAATTCCCTATCCTGCGCGATGCCGAAGCGACTAACTATGTCGGGCGCATCGGCAGGCGGCTCGTCAACGCGATACCTGCGAGGTTTCGGCAGCCGGATTTCGATTACCGATTCAAGATCGTGAATGCCAGCGATCTGAACGCATTTGCTCTTCCCTCAGGGCCGATGTACGTAAACCGCGGAATGATCGAGGCGGCACGCAATGAAGGCGAGCTTGCAGGCGTCATGGCTCACGAAATATCGCATGTCGCCCTCCGCCATGCGACCGCGCAAGCCACAAAACAAAACAGCTTCGGAAATCAGCTCGGTATGCTCGGCATGATCCTCGGCGGGGCGATCTTGGGCGGCGAGGCAGGAGCACAGCTTGGTGCCCTTGGTGCAATGGCGTGGATGACAAAGTACAGCCGCGCGTATGAGACGCAGGCAGATATCCTCGGATCGCAGATAATGGCCGATGCAGGCTACGACCCGCAGGACCTTGCAAACGTTTTTAAGACAATACAGGCCGAGAGCAAGAACAGCACTCCTCAATGGCTCAGCAGCCACCCTGATCCGGGCAACCGTTATCAACGGATCAGCGAAGAGGCTTCCCATTTGAACGTAAGCCCGAACCCGATAAAGATCACTCGTGATTTCGAGCGTGTCCAAGCCCGCTTGCGGGCTATGCCGAAGGCACCGACAATGGCCGAGATCGAAAAAGGTGCTGCGGGCAATTCGAATCCGACCGCCGGCGGCCGATATACGACGAACGTGCCGGCGCCTTCATCACGCACACAGCGGTATTCAGGCAGCGGGATCAGTTTCTCATACCCGTCGAACTGGCAGCGATTCGACACATCTGAAGGCTTTATGCTCGCACCCGAAGGAGCTTACGGCGACCAAGGCATAACGCACGGAGCTATGTTCGGTGCGATGCAGGTGCAGTCAGGCGACCTCAGCAGTGCCAACGACGAATATATCCGCTCGATGCTTCAGGCCAACACATATCTGCGTCAGCAGGGCAGCACGACGAGCAGCTATATTGCCGGCCGCCAAACGCTCATTACAAGGCTTCGCGGCACCTCGCCCGTTACGCGCCGCGTCGAGAGCGTTACGATCTATACACTGATGGTGAATAACAGCGGAATGCTCTATATCGCGACCGTTTCGCCCGAACGAGACGCCGCAGCGTACTCGCGTTCGTTCACGAATATGCTCAATTCGCTTCGGCTGCCTTAGCCGCCACACCCTTTACGGTAAGGAACATCGCAAGTGCCGTCATCGAAACGGCCGCACTTGCGATGAATGCCGTTGCCGCTCCGAATTCATACCACAAAAAGCCGAACAGCAATGATGCGGGCAGCACCGTAATGCCGTACGCGAGGTTGTAGATGCCGTATGCCGTGCCGCGCTTATCCTCACCGACAAGGTCGGCGACAAATGCCTTTTCGACACCTTCCGTAAGCCCGAAATATGCTCCGTAAATAATGAACAGCGCCCAGCATTGCCACGCCGAGCTGACAAAAGCAAAGCCGAGATACACCAGTGCATAGATCAGCCAGCCCGACGCTATCACCGGCTTTCGCCCGAGTTTGTCCGACATCACGCCGCCCGCGAGCGAGCTTACGACCTTACTGAAGTGCAGCGTCATCCAAAGAAGCGGCAGCACGGCGGGCGAGATACCCGCTTCGGCGGCACGCAAAAGAAGGAACGCGTCGGTCGAATTCGACAGCGTAAAAAGAGCTACGACGCCCATAAGACGCCAAAAATTCTTATCAAAGCCGGTAAATGACAGCGACGGCGACGCTTCGGAACGGCGTCCCTCCGGTTCATCGCGAACAAAGGCCGCAATAACGAACAGCCCGGCAATGACCGGCAGCGATGCGAAAAGGAATGTCCGCTGATATTCGGCGACGCTCGGCGAACTCGGATGGGCGGCAAAGTACGTCAAAAGGAAAAATGCCGCGACCGGCCCAAAGACGGCCCCGAGATGATCTGCGGCACGATTGAATCCGAATGCGGCACCGCGCCGCTCGACCGATACGCTCGACGCAATGATCGCATCGCGCGGAGCGCCGCGTATGCCCTTGCCTATGCGGTCAGCCGAGCGCAGCACAAGGACGCCCGGCCAACTTCCAACAAACCCGAGTAAAGGCCGCGTCAATGCCGCAACGGCATAACCGAGCAGTACCGGCATCTTCCGCGTCCCCAAACGGTCGCTTAAATAGCCCGAGACAAGTTTCAGAAGGCTTGCAAGTGATTCGGCAAAACCCTCGATCAGCCCGATGGCGAAAGGCGACGCACCGACAGCAAGTGCGAGAAAGGCAGGCAGCAGCGGATATATGATCTCGCTTGACGTATCGTTGAGCAGGCTGACGGCGCTCAGCGCAACGACATTTCGCGGCATATTTGCGAATCTTCGCAGGCCGCGCGCTTCTGAAGCAGGCTTTGTCGGATCCATTCGGCTTATCTTTGCGGGCCGGGACGTGCCGCAGGCCGCGGCCGCGGGCTTGGCCCTGTCGCGGCGAAGTAGATGGCAAGCGTCCCTGCAATTCCGATTGCAAGCGTGATCAGGACGATTAGTATCCTGACACTCATCTGCACCGACCTCTTGAGAACCTTGAATGCAATGAGGCCCACCGCAGCAAAGGTCAGAAAAAAAGCGACCGCCGCAAAGATGCCGACACCGCCGCCAAGCGGATTCATATCAAGGAGCATTGCTGTCATCTCGTTCCTCCTTCGCTTGCTCGATGCGGATGCGATCCTCTTCGCTCAGTTCCGTGGTCTGGGCGGGCAGCGCATATTCGCCGTCGGCCCACGCCCCGAGGTCGAGCAAACGGCAGCGTTCCGAACAGAACGGACGAAAGTCGTTGCCTGCGAATTCAACCTCTTTACCGCACTGCGGGCATTTCACTAACGCCATACAGTCGAAAGATTATCACAGACGTCTGCTGCGCCGAACATTACGCCTGACAAAAGCGTATCAATCGTCATCGAACCTGTGATAAAACTTAGGTATGAGTGACTATAAAGATAAATTCAACGCTTGGACGAAAAAGGCGACCGATAAGCTGGGCGAGATCGATTCGCAGCTCGGCCTGAAGGAAAAGATCGAGGACGGCGCAAAAACGCTCGTCGATGCAGCCAAAACAGGCGCGGGCTACGTAAAGCAAGAGGCGAATAAAAGCGAACTCGGCCGCAAGGCCGTCGATCTGGCGGAAACCGCGATCGATACTGCGACCGATGCCGCCCAAAAGGCTTGGGACGCCAGCGAACCCGTGCGCGACGCAGCCGTTGATGCAGGAATGAGGACGGGCGGCGCGGTAGTCGATGTCGCCGAACGCGCCGGAGGCATCGCCGCCGATACGTTCACCACGGTCGGCGCCGGTGCAAAGCATGCATCGCGTGTTGTCGGTTTTGGGGCGAGCCTCGCTTCTACCCTTGATGCGGCGATCTCCTCGGCAAAGAAGGCAGCCGCGTGGGCCGCCGATGATCCGGTAAAGGCCGCAACAACGGGCGTTTCGATGGCGATCGGCGCCGGTCTCGGCGTTGTTTTCACGGGCCTAAGCTCGCACTGGCTGATGAACTCAGCGATACCGACACTCACGGTCAAAGAACTTGCCGTGCGTTTCGACGGCTATCTGAAACGCCGCGAGGAGCTTATCAAGAAAGGCGCTCTCAATCAGGCAGACGCCGAAAGGATACAGTTCGAACGCGACCTCGCAAAGCGCGTCGGCGCTCCGCTGCTCGGGGCATTCGCATTCGCATCCGGTGCCGTTATGATGACCAATGTCCTCGACCCGTCGAACATCACGGGCTTCCCGATCGGCTCGATCATCGGCGGCAGCCCGCTGCTCGAAGGCATCTGGTTCTTCGGCAACGGAATGGTGTGCATCAAGACGAGCTACGACCTATTTATGATCGCACTCGACGGCGACGAAGATGTTGAGCGTATGGTAAAAGAGATCAAGGGCCTTCTGCCGCAAACGAGCTAATTTATCTGTATCGGGAACGGCACAAAGCAGAGAACGAATATCGCTAATGTGATCAGGGCGACAAGCTTGCGCTTTGCGTCAAGCGGCGTGTCATCGAGAGGCGTCGGGTGGCCGACCTTCATCATTACCGCGAGGATCACCGCTATCAGGAAGCCGCTCGGGCTTGAGTAAAAGTAAGCTCCCGCTATCGACAACAAAGCCATTGCCGCGAACGCGATCCGGCCCGACCATTGATGCACTGCACGCCCGAAGACGGCAAATAATGCGTGTCCGCCGTCAAGCTGCCCCGAAGGGATGAGATTCAGCGCGGTAACCAGTACACCGACCCAAGCCGCATAATAAAATGAGTTGCCCACGCCGAAATTCAGGTCGATCCCGAAAAGATACGCGATAAAGCGCATCAGCAGCGGGTCGCCGAATACAAGCTCGCCGGATGAATTCGCGATCTGTACAGGAGTTGCCGTTTGCATTGTCGCGATGCCCCAAACGGCGATCGGCAGAAGTGCGATAAAACCCGCGAGCGGCCCGGCAACACCGATATCGAAAACAGCACGCCGCGAGGGCATCGGCGAGCGTATCTTTATGAACGCGCCGAATGTGCCGGCAGGCCCGATCAGCGGCGGCGTCGGCAGAAAGAACGGCAAAGTTGCATCGACGCGATAGATGCGGCAGGCGATATAGTGCCCCATCTCATGACAAAAGAGTATGAAGAGCAGCGAGCACGCGAACGTTACGCCGTCGGCCATTACGCCCGGGTCGGTGAACATCTTGCTGAGCGCCGTCCCGACCAGCCCGATATACTTTTCGGGCATTTGATACAAAAATGTCAGAAACTCGCTGAATGTCTGCGGGTCGCCTTCGGGCAGCGTCGTTATCGGCCCGAAAGGATAGAGCGTTCCGGCCGTCATTGTCGTACAGAACGTGATAAGCAAAAGAAGGAGATGACGCGCGATCGTGCGGCTGTCAGGCTTTGGCGGCGGAGGCGGAATGTATTGCCGATAAATACTGCTCTGATCGGTCATCGGTTCGCATGATGCTAAAAGCGCGTGCCCGCAAACCCGAAGGCGTCGTTCTGCGGCCCGCGCTGTATGGTTTTCGTTACTACAAGGAACTAGCCGACGGCTTTTGCCGAAAGTTCCTTACCCGGCTTGAATCGTATGGTCTTGCCCTCTGGGATCGGCACCTCGGTGCCTGTCCGCGGATTACGTCCCACGCCGCGTTTGCGGTCCTTTACGACAAAGACGCCAAACCCGCGAAGTTCGATCCGTTTGCCCTCGGCGAGAGCTTCTTTCATAGCTTCAAAAAGAGAATCTACTACCTTTTCAGCTTTTTGTTTTGCCACACCCGTACGCTCTGCCACCAGGTTTACGATGTCTAATTTTATCATTCTGCCTCCTTTTGAAAAGAATGCCAGTGCGGGAGTAAGCCGAAAACCCAGGAACGTCTTGAATGATAATCCTCTAACTTCCGATATGTCAAGATTTTGCGGTGATATCAGCACAATGTCTCAGCTTTTTCCAATCAGTGCTACAATGCTAGAATTCTGTTCGATAAGGAGAATGTGGTATGCGTTGGAGTGATCTGCGGCCAAGCGGAAATGTTGAGGACAGGCGCGGCATAAGCGGCGGAATAGCGATCGGCGGTGGTGGTATCGGGATCCTTCTGCTGGCTCTCGCGATCTATATGTGCGGCGGCGACCCGAGCGCGTTGCTGACCGAACAGCCGCCCGTCTCAGGGCCGGCGGCGAACAGGCCGGAGCCGGCTAACGATCAGAATATGGCGTTTGCAAAGGCCATCGAAGGCAGCCTCGAGGATACTTGGAAGCAGGTACTTCCGCAGCAGGCCGGCATACAATTCCGGCCGCCGAAGCTAGTCATTTTCACCGGACAGGTCGCGAGCGCCTGCGGCTATGCAAGCGCGGCGACCGGGCCTTTCTACTGCCCGGGCGACTACAACCTTTATCTCGATTTTGCTTTCTTTGATGAGCTGAGGCGTGAATTCCGTGCGCCCGGCGATTTCGCTGAGGCATACGTGATCGCTCATGAATTCGGGCATCATATACAGAATCTAATGGGCACGATGGACAAAGTGCAGCGTGCAGGCAACTCGAACCGCCTGAGCGTGGCTCTCGAACTTCAGGCCGATTGCTACGCCGGCATCTGGGCAAACACGGCGGCGAAACAAGGCCGCCTCGACCAAGGCGATGCCGAAGAGGCGATCCGTGCCGCGCAGGCGGTCGGCGACGATATGATCCAAAAACGGACGCAAGGTTACGTCGTCCCCGATTCCTTCACGCACGGCTCGGCCCAGCAGCGTATGCAGTGGCTTACGCGCGGTATGCAGTCGGGCAGTATGAAGCAATGCGAGACCTTCAGGTAACTAATGCGGCTTATGCACTGAATGGCTTGCCGTAGATGTCCTGATACGCCCAGCCCAGCAGTCTTGCTTCGGCGGTGTAAAGCGTTTCGAGCCAGCAGCTTGTGAGATACGCACGTTTTTCGTCGTTCGAGGGCAGGAGTTCGGCCTTTGCGAGCGGTGACGCTTCGGCGTCCGCCTTATCAAGCCCGAATGCCTCCGTCATCTCGGTACGAAGCTCGCGTGCATCGTGCAGTGCCTGCAGGCAATCGCCGATCCAAAGGCTGAGCATCGGCTCGGAATTATTCTCACGCAGCGCCTGAACTGCACCGATCGCAAACCTTGCCTCGGCACTCTCGAACGGATATGTCGCAACGCCGTTCACCTCGTCATCGGCCTGCTTCCAGATAAAAAGTTCATTCGAGTGCGGATGCCGCAAGCGGGCGGTCCGCTCGTCGTAGTTGAGGAACCATTCGATCAGGTCTGCGACAGAATCATTGTCGGGGCCGCCCTGTGCGGTTCGAAGTTTTGGCGGCTGTGATGTTGCTTGTTGTTCGGCCATATTCGATAGGTGCATCGCCGCACCTGCTCATTTACTATATAATCAACTTGCCCAAGTAACAGAATGGCCGCACGGCTCACTCAGGAATTTTAGCAGCTATGTTCACCGGCATCATTGAAGAACTCGGCACTGTCGCCGCTATCCACGAACACGAGGCAGGCTCGCGGATCGAGATCGCCGCAACGCTCGTTACCGAGGATGTCCGCGCGGGCGATTCGATAGCGGTGAACGGCGTTTGCCTAACGGCAATGGAGCCTGCCGCCGACGGCTTTGCGGCCGACATCTCGCCCGAAACGCTGCAGCGGACGACGCTCTCGCGGCTTGCGGCCGGCTCGCGTGTCAACCTAGAACGCGCGGTAACGCCTGCGACACGCCTTGGCGGCCACATCGTACAAGGCCATGTCGATACGACCGGCACGTTCGCCGGTGCTGCGGCTGAAGGCGATTTCTACACGGTAACGGTCGCCTTTCCCCGTGAGTTCGCAAAATACCTTGTCTTCAAAGGCTCGGTCGCCGTTGAGGGCATCAGCCTTACGGTCGCCGCATTGCGTGAAGGTGAGTTCGATGTCGCCGTCATCCCAAAAACGTGGGAGCTGACCGATCTTTCATTGCTGAAGCCCGGCGACGCCGTCAATCTTGAGGCCGACGTTATCGCGAAATATGTCGAGCGGCTGCTGGCCGAACGCGTTTGACGCTTCTGCCGCCGCACAACGCGACGGACGGCGGGTTTATTTTCACCCGCAGGTAAGGTAAGTTATTGAAAAGTTTAACATTGGCGAATGTTGGTCTCTGCCCTTTTTCTCATCGTATTGACGCTTGGCGGCGTCGCACTCACATATCTCGTCTTTGATGACGAGCGGCTGATGTGGCGCATTGCGGCGGGCAATGTAGCGGGCTGTGCGGTATTCGGCACGCTGCTCTTTGCACTGTCGTTCGTCAGCGGCTTCGGGCTGCCGTCGATCATTGCCGCAGTGATATTGACGCTCTGCCCGCTGCTCATATTTCAGATGCCGGCAAAGCGAAAACAGCTCAATGCTGACATCGCAAAAGCAAAGGGACGCCTGCAGGGCGGCACTGCCGACCGCTTCGTTTCGTTCGGCTACTACGCCTTTTTTCTGATCGTTATCTTCCTGTTCTTTGAGCAGGTGATGTACACCAATTCGCAGGGCATATTTACCGGCGGATCACAGAACTTGGGCGACCTGCCTTTCCATTTAGGAGCTATCTTCGGCTTTACTGACGGAGCCAATTTCCCGCCGCAGAACCCTTCCTTCGCAGGCACACGATTCTCGTATCCGTTCATCGCCGATATGCTGGCCGCAGCCTTTGTGAAGGCCGGAGCCGATGTACGCTCAGCAATGGTACTGCAGGACACGGCGTGGGCGATGTCCCTGCTTGTCATCATCGAACGCTTCTGCGCAAGGGTTACCGGCAGCCGGCTTGCGGGCCGCATCGCTCCGGCGCTCTTTTTCTTCAGCGGCGGGCTTGGTTTCGCAGCATTCTTTTCGGACTACTGGGCACAGAACAAAGGCCTCTGGGAATTTTTGTGGACGCTGCCCCGAGACTATACGATCGGCGACCATTATCGCTGGGGCAACTCGCTGGTTTCGCTGTTGATGACGCAAAGGAGCCTTTTGCTTGGCCTGCCGCTGACAATGATGGCCTTGTTGGGCCTTTGGGGCATATTTACTGCGAAAGATACCGGCGACGCTCAAAGTCCGTCCGCACGCTATGCTCCTGCCGCGATCCTCGGCCTTCTCGCCGGCACGCTGCCGCTGATACACCTGCACAGCCTCATGGTGCTCTTCATCGTAACGCTTCTTTTGCTGCTGATGAGGGCAAGGCTGTGGATCAGCTTTGTCGCATTCGGCATCGGTGTCAGCATCATTGCAGTTCCCGAGCTTATTTGGTCCGTAAGCGGCAGCGGCAGCGATGCGGCTAAGTTCTTTTCGTGGCACTTCGGTTGGGATAAAGGCAACGCGAATATAGCATGGTTCTGGCTAAAGAACGCGGGACTCGCCATGCCGCTGATCGCCGTCGGCATATATCTTTGGCTGACGGCATACAGGAGTGATGAGGAGCGAGAGGGCCGCCGCAGTTTGCTGCTGTTCTACATACCCTTCCTGCTTTTGTTCGTGATCTCGAACGCAGCGAAGCTTGCACCGTGGGAATGGGACAATATCAAGGTGCTGATCTATTGGTTCGTAGGCTCGCTGCCGTTCATTGCGTTCGCGCTTGCGTGGCTTTGGGAAAAAGCCCGGCCGCTAAAGGCGCTCGCGGCCGTTCTGCTCGTTACGCTTGTCCTTTCCGGTGCGCTGGATGTCTGGCGAGTCATCTCGGGCCAGATCAAGATACGCGTTTTTGACTCTGATGCAGTAAAGGTCGCCGATCAGATAAAGGCAAAGACGCCCGCGAATGCGCTCTTCCTCAACGCCCCGACATACAATTCAGCCGTTGTGCTTTCGGGCCGGCAGTCGCTGATGCGTTATACGGGCCACTTGTCGTCGCACGGCATTGATTACGCGCCGCGCGAGGCGGACGTACGCAATATCTACCGAGGCGGCGGAACTGCCCCGTTGCTTTTGAGCAAATATGATATCGACTACGTTCTCATCTCGCCCGATGAACGCAACTCGCTCGCGGCGAATGAGGACTTTTTTCGCCGGTTTCCCGTTGTAGCGGAATCAGGCCAATATCGCGTCTATAAGGTCAAGTAATGGTCAAAAAGAAGGCTAAAGCACAAAAACGTACTGAGGAACCCGTGGAGATAACCGTAGGGGAACCGGCAGAGAAGCCTCCGGAGATGTCCGCAGAGAAGCAGGGCCGTGACACGCAGTGGCTTGTTACCTGTGCCGCGATCACGGCGGTCGCAACGCTGCTGCGTTTCGTGCTGCTGACGCTGAAGCCGATGCACCATGATGAAGGCGTCAACGGCTTTTTCCTTACGAACCTCTTTCGCGACGGCAAATATACATACGACCCGGCGAACTATCACGGGCCGACGCTTTATTACATCTCGCTTGCATTCGCCAAGGTCTTCGGCCTCAATACGGCTGCGGTAAGGATGAGCGTGGCAGTTTGGGGCGTTCTGATGGTCGTTGTTGCGTTCTACTTAAAACGCTACATCGGCCGCGCCGGGGCGATCGCGGCGGCCGTATTTTTGACGCTCTCGCCCGGAATGGTCTTTATCTCGCGTTATTTCATTCACGAGATATTCTTTGTCTTCCTCAGCCTGACGTTCGTCATCTCGGTCGTCTATTTTATCGAGAAAAAAAAGGCAGGGCCGGGAGCCATCGCATGGCTGATGCTGCTTCTGCTCGTATGCTTCGTTTTTGCCGCCTTGCCGCTCGGTACTGCTTTTGGCGGCATCATCGGTACAACAAGCGAGACGGCGATACTCGCATACCGCTTTGTGCTGACGCTTATCGGCATTGCGATCGCGTATTTTCTGCAGAAGATCCTGCGTGAGTGGCAGGACGGGCGGCCGATCTATATCCTGCTTGCGGCCGCGTCGGCGTCGCTGCTTTTCGCAACAAAAGAGACGACATTTATCACGCTCGGCACTATGCTCATCGCGTGTTTTTGTGTTTGGATATGGAAAGCGACAGCCAACGGCAACGCATTCCAAAAGAACCGCCGCGGCGTGGTCATTTCGCTCGGTGTTGCAGCTGCGGTTGCTGTGGCCACCTTTTACGAACAGCTCTCTGAGGCGGTCAAATGGACATATAATTATTTTGTCGGCCCGAGCCAGATACCGGAACCCTTTGCGCTTTATACGATCACCGCTCTTGTCTTGATCGCATTGGCGACACTTGTAGTTTTTGCCGTTGACTATGCGCGTGCGAACGAAACATCGCTTGAAGAACCCGTCGCACTGACGTGGGCGGAATTCCGCAACGGCCTCGGCAGCGGCACAAATACTTTGCTGATCGCGGCCGCGGCGGCAATAACCTTCGCGTATCTCTTTATCTTGTTCTTCTCATCGTTCTTCAGTTATGCCGACGGCATAAAGAAAGCGTTCGAGGCATACGCGATATGGACAAAGACGGGCAATAACGCACACACGCAGAACGGAGCACTTGCATATCTGAAGTGGGGCATGAAGGTCGAGGCGCCGCTGCTGATAATGTCCGCTGTCGGTGCGGCAATGGCTCTTTTGAAGGCAAAGCACCGCTTTGCGATGTTCACGGCGTTCTGGGCATTCGGGCTGCTGGCGGCGTACTCGATCATTCCGTACAAGACGCCGTGGCTCGCCCTCAGTTTCCATCTGCCGATGTGCATTGTCGCCGGATACGGCATCAATGAGCTTGTAACATCTAAGAAGCAGATCACCCGCGTACTCGGAGCCGCACTCGCCATTGTCGGCTGCGTCGTCCTTGCATATCAGACCTACGACCTCAATTTCGTACGCTACGACGACGAGGAAATGGGCTATGTTTACGCCCACTCAAAGCGACCGATGCTCGACCTTGTGGCAAAGGTGCAGCATTACGCCGAAAAGAGCGGCAAGGGTGATGATGTCGCGATAGCGATCGTCTCGCCGGACTATTGGCCGCTGACCTGGTACTTCAACGATTACAAGAAGGCTCTGTTCCACGGCAGAATGGTCGATGTGAACGCGGACGAGATGATAATTGCGAAAAAAGGCCCGCAGGATGCCGAGGTCATTCGCCGCTATGGAGCGCTTTACGACCTCGACGGAGTTTACCGGCTGCGGCCCGGCGTCGATCTGATGCTGCTTGTGAGAAAGAACCTGGCCGACCCCGATGCGCAAGATGCGTATAAGATAAACGAATATATCCCGCCGAAATGACACGGCCTAGCGGCCCATCGAAGGCGTCATTGGCGAAGTCCCCGGTAAATTCGGAGCATTCACGGCCGGGCCTCGGCCGGGCCTCGCACCGAATTGATTGGTTGTCGGGCCGCGGAACAGAGGCGTAAATATCCACTTTGAGTGATTTTCCTGCCCGTAGTACGAGATCACCGAGCGGGCACGGCTCTGGCTCACGACGCCGATGAACGGCGTATTGTCCGTTGTAACCTCGCCCTCAAAGTCCTCCGGTTCGGTCGGTTCGGTCTCGCTCTTTGTGTTAACGGCGTTAACTATGACAAGTGTGTAACGGTCGAGCGAGCGGCTGGGGTTCGACGGCAGGATGCCGCCGCAGTAATCCTGAACGCGTTTGGCAAATGGCCCGAGGCTTTGAATGTCGGGCTTTATGAGACGCCATTTGCCGTCCTCACTCAGCGGATCGACCGCCGCCGAGGCACGCAGTATCTGCCGCTTTTTCGTGCCTTGCGGGAGCCCTTCGAGCAGGTCGTCCATTGAGTTCGGCAGCTTTGCTCCGCCGTAGAACTCCACATACTGGCGAATAGCATCCGCCACTTCTTCTCCGCGCCGGATCGCCTCAAGCTCACGCTCACGCTGCACTTCCTGCTGAACTGTCGGCGCGATCACCATCAAGGCTATCGCGATCACGGCCATAACGGCCATCACCGCGAACAGCGTCATACCGCTCTGGCTCTTCCGCGGGCTGTCATTGATCGTCGTCGACATCCTCTTTCTGCTCACGAGCTTTCTGCTGTTCCTGCTGCTTCATCCGGTTGGGATCGCCCATCTGCACCCTGGGAATATTGCACGGAATTCCGGGAGGGCAATCTTCCGTATTCATGCGCGGCTGTGGGACCGACGGGAATCCAAAGCCCGGATTTACGGTCGGATAGCTGTTTGACGGAGCTCCTGTGCTCGCACTTGCGGTCGCCTTTACGATCGGCACGCGATGCTTGAACTTAAGATCGACATCCTCAAAGATGACCTCTTGCGGTGAAATATTTATCAGCCTGAAGCGTTTTTCGACAATGTCGTTCAGCCTGGCGCTGAACGGCGTCGGCTTGTTCGCTTCTTGAAAATACGCAGTATCGTTGTTGTAGCGTTTTCGCCCGACCAGGCCGATGTACTGAACTGTCGGCCGCGGCGGGGCCATTATGGTGAGGCTGATCGGATTTGAATTCTTTACGCCGTCGGGCGTTTGCACGATGATCTGTGCGTTGCCCTGCGCGACGATCATGCTTGCCGGTATATCGGTCACGACACGCTGCGAATTGACAAAGGTCGTCGGCATCTCGGTCTGGTTGAAATAGATGCGCGAATCAGGCGTAAAACGGTCGCCGTTTATCTCAAGCCTGAAGCCCTGCGAACCCGCATAAACACTTTGCGGCTGCGTAAAACCGGCAACGAACCAAGGCGTCGGCGTAGGTGCAGGCGGCTTTATCTCGGGCGGCTTCGGTGTCGGTGTCGGGCACTCGCTCGGCGGGCACGGCGGCGGCGGTTCGAAAAAGGCGAAGATATTGCGGCCCGGATCCGGCGCATACGAGGCCCCCGGAGTGTAGCTGATCGGCACCGTTACATCGTTGAATTCCTGTTCTTCCTTTGACGGCAGTGCGAATTTATTGTCGCCCGGCGTAGGGCTTGGCCGCGGTGTCGGCGTAACCTTTGCCGATGACGTGCTACTCGAGAACATTCCGCGTCCGAAGGCGAAATAAAGAGCAAAGACCGCCAGAATGCCAAGCACGATAGCCGCGATCAGCTTGTTACGGTCTTGTTTGGTCTTTGTCGAAGGCTCTGCCATTTCAGCTTTTTTACTCTGCCGCCGCCATCGGCGCAAAGTCGGGCCGCCGGAAATACGCGGCCATTTCTAAACGCAATGCGACGACCTCGCCGTGCATCTTGCCCTTTTTGGGGTTCACCGCTCCCGCCGCGGGACCGGCCGTCGGGTTCACGAACATCGGCTGTGCACCGGTCGGATCCGGCGGTACGGCGGCACCGGTATTCTGCGATGTTGTTTGCGCCGGCGCCGTACGCTGCTCGGTATCCGACGGCGCAAGCTCGACCGAACTAATGATCACGAATTCGCGCCCTGTCTCGATCTCACGAATAAATCGGCGAAGATTCTGATACGGCCCTTCGAGCGTCATCGTTACATAAACGCCGGGAAAAAGGCTGCGAAAACGCTCGCGTCCCCGCTCCTGCTCGGTTTGATTGTTGCTTTCGCCGGGATTTGCGACATCAAGCGGCTGATAATCTGGCCCTGTGGTATTCCGCAGCCCGTAACCGACGATCAGGGCATTCAGACGCCCGTAAAGCTCCGTGCGGCCGTTCACCGCCGCCGGCAGAAAACGCGTCTCAAAGTCATCCGCACTTGTGAGCAGCTTATTGACCTGCTCGTGCGTGCTTGTGATATCGCCGTACTTCGTCTCGGCCGATGCGACCTCGGCACCGAGCCGATCATTCTCCGAGCGATCCTTTGCAAGTTCGCGGCTCGACGGCAGCACGAGGAAAAGATAAAGCAGCACCGCCAGCAGGATGCCGAGGGCACCGGCTGACACCGCCAAGATCTCCGGCATGCCCCAAATGCCTGCATTCACCTTTCGCGGACGCCTTGCGGCAAGGAGCGGATCGACACCCTGCGGCTCATAGCCTGCGGCCGGCGGCGTTTCGATGATGTCCGGTTCGGTCTCAGCCATTACTGCCCGCCTCCGTTCGCCGCAACATCGCCATCAGGAGCCGCCGAATAGCTGTAGCCCGGCGAGTAGATGATATGAAGTGTGTATTCGGTAAAGGTCATCCGATCGGTCCGCTGAAGATCCTGCCCGCGCAGCTCGGCCTGAAAAAGCCCCGAGTTCTGCATATTCTCGATCATCGACATCACGCCGGCGTAATCCTTTGCGAGCACTGCGAGTTCAAGCTCGGCCTTTAGCCGGTCGCCGTCCGTATAGACATTCTGTACAGTGATGCGCGAGGCGCTGACATTCGCCGGCATTACGGATTCGAGGTCGGCAAAGAACCGCGACCAACCGAAACGCTTATTGGCGACGAGCTTATGAGCCGCACTCAGCACGGCCTTCTGATCCGGGGTCAGCTCTTGCTGGATCTTTTCACCCTCGCCCTTTAAGTCCTTGAGCCTTGCCTCGCGTGCAGCGATAAGCCCCGCGTATTGTTTGACGCCGTCGGAATTCTGCTTGTAGAACAACAGAAATAGCCCGATCAAAAGCACGGAAACACCAAGCAGGACCGCCGACATAAAGTACGGCAGGAACCGATTTCTGAAC
>WBZO01000244.1_pt1 | contig 133637 bp, 120 predicted proteins | sample 5204261 | NCBI WGS metagenome assembly WBZO01 (sample SAMN12412400, study PRJNA552823) | activated sludge metagenome | isolation source: activated sludge from anammox sidestream of wastewater treatment plant... | place: USA: North Carolina | collected 2017-09 | reverse complement strand
CACCAAATTTTTTGGTCAGAATCGTCGTAATCGCTGCCGTTAGCGTCGTCTTACCATGATCCACATGACCAATCGTCCCCACATTCACATGCGGCTTTACACGCTCAAATTTACTTTTCGCCATTACGTTTATTCCTTTTATTTATGTTCCACTACAGCAATTTACCAATCCTGACCACGGTTTACCTGGTGCCCATGGCCAGGATTGAACTGGCGACCTCTCCCTTACCAAGGGAGTGCTCTACCACTGAGCTACATGGGCTAATCGAATATATCCTCGCCACCATATTGGAGCGGGTGAAGGGAATCGAACCCTCGTCGTAAGCTTGGAAGGCTTCTGCTCTACCATTGAGCTACACCCGCTTATACCCGGTCCACCTGCCTTATGCCCAAGATAAACAGTTATCTCGCTCGTGACTGTCAATACAACAACCAACGATATTGCCTGCCACGCATTCTGATTTTTATTTACTGGTGGAGGGGGAAGGATTCGAACCTTCGAAGGCAGAGCCGTCAGATTTACAGTCTGATCCCTTTGACCGCTCGGGAACCCCTCCAAAATAGCGGGGCATTATGAACGTTTAGCACGATCAAGTCAACGCTGCTGTTAGCCTGTACCGGTTTCAATGATGTTGCACTGCCGGACGGGCAGCTTTACACTTGCTGCCCATGAAAGAAGAGAAGAGCGGATGTGTAGCGGGTCAGTTCTAAAGAAATGGGCGGATCCATATTTTTACTTATGCCTGAGGAAACGGATAATGTCAAACCAACTGACAGTAAATCGGCGATCGCGGGAAAGGCGTATCAGGGCTGCTTTTGTTTGCCCCTACCAGCTAGGGTTCAAACAGGGGAGACGGCTTGTACAGAGACGTTCCGTCAGGGGAGCCGCTTACGTTGACCAATACGACTGGCTCTTAACAACCTGCTGCCTCGCCATCGTTTTACTCAGCGCAGCAGACGCTTTCCTGACCGTCAGCATATTGACCGGCGGTGGTACAGAACTCAATTATTTCATGGAAATACTGATTGAGAACAGCACACAGAAGTTTATTGCCTTCAAACTGGCACTGACTTCTCTGGCAGCCATTCTCCTGACCATCCACCATGAAGTACAGATTCACGGTGGATTTCGGTGTCGACATCTGCTTTACATGATCTCGACAGGTTACACCTGCCTGATCAGCTATGAACTGATACTGCTGCAGGTTATCGGTTTTTGATAGTGCTCAGACATATACCCTGAACTTCTCCTTACAGGCCGGATGGAACAGATTGCCCGTTGGTTAGTTATAGCTGGTGTGGTGATACTCGCTATTGGAGTAGTGCTGTATTTTGCTCCCTGGTTACTTAACTGGTTCGGAAAACTGCCGGGTGATATCCGGATAGAAACACGGCACAGCAAGGTATTTTTTCCTGTTACCTCTATGCTGATTGTAAGTATCGTGTTGAGCATCATAATTAACCTATTCAAAAAATAGCCACCGGCAGTTTCGTTGTCTCCCAAGTATTTTAATTCCATTGTTGTTGCTGCTGCTTATTTATATAAATCAGGATTGTTCATGAATATTACCTTTATTGGCGGCGGGAACATGGCAAAAGCCATGATTGGCGGCTTGATACACCATGGATTCACCCCCTCTCAGGTTTGCGTCGCAGAAATCAATGCACAGCAACGGCGACAACTCGCTGATGAATATGGTGTCACCACAACTGAATCAATACCTGATGGAACACATTGCAGCGAAATTATCATTTTTGCTGTAAAGCCGCAGCAGTTGCATGAAGCAGCCAGCCAGGCTGCGCAATTCCTTCAAAATAAGCTTGTTATATCGATTGCAGCCGGGGTTCGTACAAGTGATTTAAGCCAATGGCTGAATCAGCATAAATTTATTATCCGTGCCATGCCCAATACGCCAGCATTAATTGGAAAAGGAATCACCGGTTTATATGCGCTGCCCTTGGTTAGCAGCCACCAAAAAGAGCAGACTGCTGCTATTCTGAAAGCTGTCGGCACAATAATCTGGGTGGATAAAGAGGCTCAGCTGGATGCGGTAACTGCTTTGTCAGGCAGCGGTCCTGCTTATGTTTTCTATTTTCTGGAAGCCATGCAGGAAGCAGGAGTACAGCTGGGGCTGACTGCTGATACCGCAAAGCTGCTTGCTGTACAGACATTTCTTGGAGCTACCGATCTTGCCGCACAAAGCAATGACACGCTGGCAATACTGAGGACAAAAGTAACTTCAAAGGGCGGGACAACAGAACAAGCTTTACTCAGCATGGAGCAATCCGATATTAAGAACGCGTTTATTCGAGCTATGCATACAGCCTGTGATCGCTCCCGGCAAATGGGTGAAACATTCGGACATATATGATTTTGCCCGTAACCGGGCCATGATCCGGCAACCACCACAACTTCTAACGAGAGAACTATGCCTAATCAAATATTGGTGTTTTTACTGGATACTTTACTTGGACTGTTTTCGCTGGCGCTGTTACTGCGGTTTTATGTGCAGTGGTTTCGCGTGCCTTATTACCACCCGTTTACCAGGTTTCTGGTGATGGTAACGGATTTTATGGTTAAACCGGCACGCCGGGTAATCCCAAGCTGGCGCGGCCTTGATTTATCCACTTTCGTATTGGCCTGGCTTACCCAATTTATCATTCTGACAGGTATCAGCCTGTTGAGTGGCCATGGTGCAGGTATCAGCATACCGGCATTCACTTTATTAGCACTGGTTAAACTTGCCAGCATGACCCTCAATATTCTACTCATTTCAATTATTGTGCAGGCTGTATTATCCTGGGTTAACCCGAACACACCACTTGCACCCGTGCTGGAGAGTTTTACCGGGCCCATTCTGGAGCCAATACGCCGGTATATTCCTCCCATAGGCAATTTTGATCTTTCTTCATTATTCGCTTTTATCCTGCTACAGGTACTGCTGATGATTGTGGAAAATTGGCAGCATCAGATTCTGACCCTATTTTAATGAGCTGGTACAGCTTTGAGAATGGCCGGAATCTGGTTTTGAAACTTTACATCCAGCCAGGTGCCAGACAGACAAAAGTTGCTGATATTCGTGAAGGGGAGCTGAAAATAAAATTGGCCGCCCCCCCGGTGGACGGAAAAGCAAATAGCGCACTGATAGTATTTTTGGCAAGACGCTTTAATGTCCCCCTGAAATATGTCTCGTTGAGACATGGTACTCAGTCCCGGCACAAGGTCGTAGAAATCTGCCAGCCATCCGGTGGGCCCGAAGTATTGTTCAGCGAGAAAAACTGAGCAGCCTGCTGCACTCAGGGGATTTCTGCACGAATCCTCCATGCGCCGTGCTGCCGGCAAAATTGCAATGACTGTAAGGTGTGCAGCCACGAGGAAAATTCGTACAGGGATTCCTTAATACTCACCGGATATCTGTTTTTTTAAGTGTGGAACAGGAGATTACATTTATGCCTGATAAAAATATACAGGACCGTGCAGCAGGAGCCATCATGGGTGCATTCATTGGAGACGCACTGGGGCTGGGGCCACACTGGTACTATGATCTTTCGGCACTTCGCCATGATTATGGAGACTGGGTGGCCGGTTATATCGACCCCAAACCGGATCGATACCACGCAGGATTAAAAGCGGGACAGCTGTCACAATCCGGCTTCATCCTGAAACTGACCATCTCTTCCCTGATTGAATGTAATGGTTACGATACAGCAGATTTCTGTCGCCGTATAGACGAAGAACTGTTTCCGCTGCTCGATGGCACGCCAGCCAATGGTCCTGGCGGTTATACCAGCCAGTCCATTCGCGAAACATGGCGCAAACGGGTACAACAGAAATTGCCCTGGGGACAGACTGGTGGCCACGCCGATACGACTGAAGCAGCAGAGCGGACGCTTGCCATTGCTGTTCGTTATGCGTGCCAGCCTGCCAGACTTGCAGCTGCCATTTCGGATAATGTGACACTGACCCAGACTGATGAAACCGTAGTTTCAATGACGGTTGCATATGGTGCGGTGCTGGGCATGCTGATTCAGGGACATAAGCTTGATACTGACTTATCAGGCAAACTCATGAATCTTGTGAAATGTGGTGAACTGCCCTTTCATTCAGTGACCGGCAGCAACTTTCAACCGCCACGTTCCGACAATTTGAGTATGCCCTGCGCCGGGTGTTTTGCCTCTCCAGATGCTTTGCTCACACCATCTTATATGGCGGCAGCAGCAACAGACCCTGAAATTCGTATCGAACCGGCATGGAAAGTATCTGTTGTCTATGGCATGCCTTGCGCAATTTATCATCTGTTACCAGCCGCCTATTATCTGGCAGCAAGATTTCACCATGATTTCGAGGCAGCCGTTTTACATGCGGTGAACGGGGGCGGGCAGAATTTATCACGAGCAATACTGACGGGATCACTGGCGGGCGCTCAAGTCGGTTTATCCGGTATTCCTCCACATTTACTTGACGGGCTGGCTGATTCGGCGCAACTTCGCAAGCTGGCTACAGAACTTGCTGATGGGATGAATCAAATCTGAGATCGGGGAGAAAAAGATGGAATTTGGCATGATTGGTTTAGGGCGTATGGGAAGCAACATGGCACGCCGCCTCACCAGACAGAATAAACAGATTGCCGTGATGAACCGTACCTTTGATGTAACTGAAGCATTGGCCAGAGAAACCGGACACCTGGCCTGTAGGGATTATGCGGCGCTGGTGGCAGCACTTGAAGCACCACGTATCATATGGTTAATGCTACCGGCTGGCGAAGTGACTGAAGCAGCATTTTCCGCACTGCTGCCGTTGCTGTCACCCGGCGACTTGATCGTAGACGGTGCAAATGCCCACTGGCAAGATGATGCCCCTCGTGCAGCGCGCTGTGCAGCACTTGATATCGAATTTGCTGATGCAGGCGTATCCGGAGGGATTTGGGGACTGGAGAACGGTTACTGCATTATGTTTGGCGGATCAGATACAGCAGCAGCACGATTAAGGTCTTATCTGGAAGTATTGGCGCCGACTCCAACGACCGGTTGGTTGCATACCGGGCCGGTTGGTTCAGGACACTATGTAAAAATGGTACATAACGGGGTTGAGTACGGCATGATGCAGGCGCTGGCAGAAGGATTTGCGCTAATGAAAGATAAATCCGGATTCAATCTTGATTTGGCTGCGATCGCCGAATTATGGCGGCATGGTAGCGTGGTGCGCTCATGGCTGCTCGATTTGTCAGCTGATTTTTTAGCAGAAGACCAGGAGCTCGCTGATATTGTTCCGTTTGTAGCGGATTCAGGAGAGGGTCGCTGGACTGCTTTAGCCTCCATCGAACAGGGAATTCCATCGCCGGTGATGACTCTCGCGTTGATGATGCGTTTCGCAACACAGGAAAAAAATGATTATACGGCCAAAATACTTGCAAAGATGCGTCATGGTTTTGGCGGTCATGCCATTAAAAAAGATTAACAAATGGACGGCATGAAAACAGGTCAATCCGGAAATCTTCCCTGTTTATTTGTTATTTTTGGAGCAACCGGCGATCTTGCCTCAAATAAACTCCTGCCAGCATTGTTTGATCTGGAAAGTGCCGATCGCCTGGCAGAAAATCTTTCCATTATTGCTTTTTCACGCCGTGAATGGACAACTGACGACTGGGTCCTGCATTTGCGCGAGCTTTTAAAAAGCAAAGCCAGCCAGCCTTCCCGTGAATTGTTACTGGATCGTTTTCTTGCACGCTTCCGTTATCAGCAAGGCGATCTCAACGATGTTGAATCCTACAGAACGTTAGCAGCCAGTCTCGCGCCCTGCCCGACCTGTTTGCGCACGGTATTTTATCTTGCCATCAGGCCTGCCGATTTTATTGCGGTGATCAAAAACCTGAAAGCAGTCGGCCTCAATGAGCCAAGAGGCATGAATCGGGTAGTAATCGAAAAACCGTTCGGAGAAGACCTGGAATCGGCCCAAGTGCTGAATCGCCTGCTCCATCAGCATTTTGATGAAGAACAGATTTACCGTATTGATCATTTTCTTGGCAAGGAAACCGTACAAAATCTACTGGTCTTCCGGTTTGCCAATACATTGATCGAACCGCTGTGGAATCGTAATTTTATCGACCATGTTCAAATTACAGTAGCGGAATCGATCGGGATTGAAAAACGTGCGGGGTATTACGACCGTGCAGGTGCGCTGCGCGATATGCTGCAAAATCATTTGATGCAATTACTGACCGTGGTAGCCATGGAACCACCACCCGCTCTTGAGGCAGATGCGCTACGTAATGAAAAAGTCAAGGTATTGCGTTCCATTCGCCCGATCGCCAAACGTGCAATACACGCCCATGCCGTGCGGGCTCAGTATACGCATGGAAATATCGATGGTCAGGTGATAGCAGGTTACCAGCAGGAAGATAATGTTGAACGGGATTCAATTACTGAAACGTTTGTCGCTGCCAAATTTTACATAGATAACTGGCGCTGGCGCGGGGTGCCGTTTTATCTGCGTACAGGCAAACGCATGCCCAGACAGCACTCTATGATTGCAATTCGTTTTAAACATCCACCCCAGCAACTATTTCGCGAAACGCCTGTGGAATGGATTGCGCCAAACTGGATACTGCTTTCAATCCAGCCGGAAGAATCAATGCGCATGGAAATTCACGTTAAACAACCTGGCCTGGACATGAATACCCGGGTAATGCAGATGAATGCGAGTTTCCTTAAAACAGATGAACAAGCTCTGGATGCTTATGAAACATTGTTACTCGATGCCATAGAAGGTGACCGTTCACTTTTCATTCGTTTTGATGAAGTTGAATGGGCATGGCAAGTGATTGATCCAATTTTAAAACATTGGGAAGTAGAACGTGAATATATCCCGACTTATCCGGCCGGCAGCTGGGGGCCGGCGGAAGCAAACCGATTGTTTGACAATGACGATCAAACCTGGCGCAACGAACTTTAGAAGTCCGCGACCGGAAGATACGCCTGACTTTACAGGAAAAACGTATCCACATAGTAAAATTCACCCCAGTCCACACAACATCAGCCACAGAACTTGCGTTAAAAATACATGTAGCACAATCTTCCAAGGTTGGGCTACAATGCTCGGTTCAAAAAGGGCTGAGCTTGTTTCCATTAATAATACGGGCTGACTCTGCTTGGTTTTTTTGCTTGGTTTTTTCACTGTAAACACAAAAATATAGGCATCACTAAAAATGAAACGCACCTATCAACCATCCGTCATCAAAAGAAAACGTACTCATGGATTCCGTGTTCGCATGAAAACACGCGGTGGCAGAGCAGTTATTCGCGCACGCCGCGCAAAAGGACGAGCCAGACTCAGCGTGTAATCACAGATCAGCCCGAACACGCACACAGAATTGTATTTTTTGGCAGCCGGGCAAATCTGCACTCTACCCAAACAATGCAGACTGCGGAAATCTGAAGAATTTCGTGCTGTACTGCGAAATAAAATCGTGTTTGAAAGCCTTTCGTTAAGATTGCATGTAAAACCAGCCACCACTCACTGCGACTACGCGCGAGTTGGTTTGGTTGTGGCTAAACGGATTGAACGAAAGGCCGTCAGAAGAAATCGTATCAAGCGTCTGATTCGGGAGGCATTCCGCAAGCATCGACACATGCTCAAAAATTTGGATTGTGTCGTGCAGCTTCGGTGTCCCGCTGATCAGTCTGACTCATCGCACATCTATCAGGAAGCTGCAGTGCTTTTCAATAAGGCAGCAAGGCAATCATGAAGCAACTGCTCATCAGCCTTATCAAACTATACCGGTACAGTGTCGGTCTCTTGCTTCCCCCCTCCTGCAGATTTCATCCAACCTGTTCAAGTTATATGCAGGAAGCGCTGATCAGGCATGGTCTTACCAAAGGGTTATGGTTGGGGGTAAAACGTATACTGCGCTGCCATCCCTGGCATCAGGGAGGCTATGATCCTGTTCCATAGGTATTTACCGCTCATTTAGTACTTCGTATTTATCATTTTCCGCTTTCCTGAGTTCCAAAAATGGATAATAAAAAAATCGTACTGCTTATCATTTTTTCAACGTCACTACTTTTTTTATGGGATGCATGGGTAAAGGAACAGGAGAAATTTAAAAATCCCCCTGCTGTTACCCAGACTGTTGCTCCGGCCGATTCAGCACAAGCCGGTAATGACAGCAGCCTCCCTGTTCCGGGTAGCGAACTTGCTTCATCACAAGCAAACCCGCAGGATGGAATACCTGTAAGCAATGGCAGTGGCGATACAGCCACTCCGCGCCTGCTGCCTTCAGGAGAACAGATTCGCGTCGTCACCGATAAGGTAGTCGCTGAAATTGATACGATGGGGGGAGATTTACGGCGCCTGGAGTTGCTGCAGCAACCTTCAACAGAAGATAAAAACGTACCCTATGCCTTGTTGCACAGCGAAGCTGCTCGCACCTATGTTGCGCAATCCGGCCTGGTCGGAGAAGGGTTACCTAATCATAAAACCACCTACCGGGCAGAATCAGATGTTCGCAACTACGAGCTATCTGCCGGTGAGGATAAAATTACCGTTCGTCTGCTGGCACCGGAATCAGAAGGCGTGCAGGTTATCAAAACCTATACTTTTCACCGCAACAGCTATGTGATTGATGTTGGTTTTGAAGTAGCCAATAAAGGTGACGCCACGGTTCGTCCGTTTGCCTATTTCCAGATGCTGCGTGACAGCACCCCGCCAGCAGGTAAAACCATGATGATCCCCTCTTTTCTGGGGGCTGCTGTTTATACCGATGAAGGTAAATATCAGAAGATTCCTTTTACCGATCTGGATAAAGGCAAAGCAGATTATCCAGCCAATGCAAATAACGGCTGGATTGCCATGCTGGAACACTACTTCCTGACTGCCTGGTTACCGCAACAACACATTCCTCGCGAATTTTTTGCCAAACGGCAAAGTGACAATCTCTACACAGCCGGAGTAATTGTGCCTGCCGGGGTTATTGCTCCCGGTGAAACCACAACTACCACCATGCCATTTTACGCGGGCCCGGAAGAGCAGGATGATCTGGCAGGACTTGCCCCCGGTCTGGAACTGACAGTTGATTACGGTTGGCTGACTATGGTCGCCAAGCCATTATTTCGCCTGCTTTCTTTTTATCATTCATGGATAGGTAACTGGGGAATTGCCATTATCCTGCTGACCATGACGGTCAAGCTCTTATTCTTCCCGCTATCTGCTGCCGGTTACCGTTCAATGGCCAAATTGCGGCTGGTAACCCCTAAACTGCAACGCCTTCAGGAACAGTACAAAGGTGATCGGCAGCGCATGCACCAGGCCATGATGGAGTTCTATCAGGAAGAAAAGATCAACCCGATGGGTGGCTGCTTCCCGATCTTGGTACAGATCCCGGTATTCATCGCGCTGTACTGGACAATTCTTGCGGCAGTAGAATTGCGTTATGCACCTTTTGCATTATGGATCAATGATTTATCCTCACCAGATCCGTATTATATGCTGCCTGCATTATTGGGTATCTCCATGTTCGTGCAAACCAAGCTTAATCCGACACCTACGGACCCTATCCAGGCTAAAGTCATGCAGTTCATGCCGATTATTTTCAGTGCCATGTTCTTCTTCTTTCCAGCCGGGCTGGTTCTTTATTCACTGGTTAATAACATCCTGTCGATTGCACAACAATGGCAAATCACAAAAATGTATGGCTCAGCGGCCAGCAAAAATGTTTCCGGAAAATCTGCCGGTAATTCGAAAAAGACAGAGAAAAAAACGAAAGAGAATAAACGCTCGTAACTCTGCTGCCTTGTATTCCTTAACATGAAAGGAATATGCAACAGTCAGCCATACCAGTACAAAATAACGACATCATCGCGGCTATTGCCACCCCCCCAGGCCGGGGGGGTGTCGGAATAATCAGGATTTCCGGAACAAACCTGGAACCGTTTGCCCGGAATCTCCTGGGCAAACTTCCCGAACCGCGTTACGCCGGACTGTTCAATTTCCTTGACCAAAGCCAACAGGTTATCGATCAGGGAATTGCACTATACTTCCGCTCCCCGAATTCCTACACTGGTGAAGACGTACTGGAACTGCAGGGCCACGGCGGCCCCGCTGTCATGGGTCTGTTACTGGATCGCTGCCTGCAACTGGGTGCTCGACTGGCAGAACCGGGTGAATTCACTTTACGTGCCTTTCTCAGCAATAAACTTGATCTTGCCCAGGCCGAAGCTGTGGCAGATCTGATTGAAGCCAGTACCACCAGCGCCGCGCGCTGTGCAGTACGCTCGCTACAGGGAGAATTCTCCTCAACCATCCACCAGCTGGTAAACGCCCTGACTGATCTGCGTGTGCTGGTCGAGGCCACACTCGATTTTCCGGAAGAAGAAATCGATTTCCTCCAATCTGCTCATGCTGTCGAACAGCTGGCCGCCATCCAGACAAAGCTGGAACAGGTACTGGCCGCTTCTCGTCAGGGGAATATGCTGCAGGAAGGTATCAAGGTCGTATTGGCAGGTCAGCCCAATGTGGGTAAATCCAGCCTGCTCAACCGGCTTGCCGGTGATGAAATTGCTATCGTCACTGATATCCCCGGGACCACCAGAGATACCATTCGGCAATCCATCGAGATCGAAGGCATCCCGCTCCATCTCATTGACACCGCCGGGTTAAGAGAAACCAGTGATATTGTTGAGCAGCACGGTATTGCCCGCACCTACGCAGCAATCGAACAGGCCGATCTGGTATTACTGCTGGTGGACAGCCGCTATGGCATAACAGAGGAAGATCGTTCAGTACTGGCGCGCCTGCCACATCGGCTGCCTGTACTCACTGTCCACAACAAAATTGATCTGACTGCCCTGCCGCCACACGTAGCAGAAAATGCATCTGGCACAGCCGTTTATCTTTCTGTCAAAAATGGTGAAGGCATCGCGCTACTACAAACTACTCTGCTTAAAACAGCAGGCTGGCAGGCCAACCTTGCCGGGGAAGGCGCTTATATGGCACGCCAGCGCCATCTGCAAGCGTTATCACGCACAAAAGAACGACTGGAAAGTGCGGCTGTTTGGTTAAAAAACGCCGATCAGCTGGAAATATTCGCCGAAGAATTGCGTCTTGCTCAACAGGCGCTTTCCTCTATTACCGGAGAATTTTCCAGTGATGACCTGTTGGGAGAGATTTTTTCCAGTTTCTGTATTGGAAAATAACAAGCCTTTCTATTCAGTGCACGACAAAGATCGTGTGTCAGGGGTTGGGAAACCGTCTTCAGTTTTTTCCAGATCCCTGTGCTGTTTGGTCCCCCTTGCCCGGCACATTAAAACACTGGCTGATACCGGCCGGATTTCTCTATACGCCAATTATTTCCGGGGATACAAGCGTTCGTGAATTTCTTACAGCTTGTCAAATTCCAGAATTACCTCAAACGGAAAACCTGATCGGCCTCGTCCTTTCTCAACAACCAGCAGTTTTTCCAGATAACAATAAAACTCTGCATGCCCCCACATTAATTTAATCTGCTCGGCAATTCTTGCATAATCCCTGTCAAGAACAGATTCCCGCCCCCCCAGATAAGCAGCGAACTCTTTTATCATGTTCTTCAATGTCATCATCTACTCCCGCCTGGCTATTTCCAAGATAAACATGCTGCAAATATCGACCTGTATTTATTACAACTTTAACGGTAATCAATAGGTGCAACGTACTTTGTATCTGGCCTGCAAGAACCTGTGGGCCATGTCAGAAGCTTATTTTTCATCAAACTGTAACAATCGGTTTCTAGAATAAGCTGGCTCCGCGTATCCGGATTGATATTCAGACAATAAGAATGCCCACACCAGACACCCATCATTCACCTAAAAATTTACGCCATAACTACAAGCGATATCTGAAAGAAAGAACTATCGAGCTGCTCCTGTTCCTGGCTGCCTCTCTTTCTGTTTTCATCACTTTTGCGATTATTTACCTGTTGGTTTCAGAATCGCTGGTATTTTTCGAACATGTTTCCCTGTGGGATTTTCTGACTGATACACAATGGACACCGTTATTTGATGACGCCCACTACGGAATACTTCCACTGGTTTCAGGAACTGCCATCAGCTCGCTGGTTGCACTGGTTATTGCACTCCCTTTTGGCACTATCATTGCCATTTACCTTTCCGAATTCGCCCCTTTTGCGGTAAGAGAAATCGCCAAACCGTTCCTTGAACTGCTTGGAGGTATCCCAACTGTCGTCTACGGGTATTTCGCGTTACTGTTTGTTACACCGCTACTGCAAACTATTCTTCCTGGCCTGCCTGGTTTCAGTCTTCTGTCTGCCGGACTGGTCATGGGAATCATGATCATCCCCTATGTCAGTTCGATGACAGAAGACGCCATGCGTTCCGTGCCCATGCATCTGCGGGAAGGCTCTTATGCCATTGGTGCCACACGTTTTCAAACAGCGATTAAGGTAGTCATGCCTGCCTCCTTATCGGGTATCGCAGCAGCCTACATTCTCGGGATTTCCCGCGCTGTCGGTGAAACCATGGTAGTTGCCATTGCCGCAGGCATGCAGCCCAATCTGGTATGGAATCCCATGGAACCTGCAGCAACCATTACCACCTACATCGTTCAGGTCAGTCTGGGAGATTTGCCGCATGGCAGCATCGGGTACCAGACAATTTTTGCGGCAGGGTTAACACTCCTTCTGCTAACACTGGTTTTCAACATCCTGGGACATTTGCTGCGCAAACGATACCGTGAGGTCTATTGATACCCATGAATCACTCTGACAACCTGAACGAAATACGCGCCATTATTGCGCATCACAAGCGCTGGGATCTGCTGGCACTGATAGCGGGCATTATCGCCCTGATGATCGCGGTTTTGACGTTTATTGCACTGTTTGGGAATATGATTATCGACGGCATGCCACGCCTGAACTGGGAGTTTTTCACTTCTTTTCCATCACGCAAACCGGAAATGGCCGGAATTCTCTCCGCGTGGGTCGGCACTACACTGGTTATGCTGGTGACAGCCGTCGCCGCTGTTCCCCTTGGTGTAGCAGCCGGCGTTTATCTCGAGGAATATGCGCCGAAAAACTTCATCACTGAAATCATTGAAATCAATGTCACCAACCTGGCAGGTGTGCCTTCCATTATTTACGGCCTGCTTGCGCTGGGGCTGTTTGTTTATGAGCTGGGACTGGGTCAGAGCATTCTCTCGGCCGGATTAACATTGGCACTGCTGATTCTGCCAATTGTCATCGTAGCGACTCGTGAAGCAATCCGATCCATCCCCGTTTCCATTCGCGAAGGCGCTTATGCCCTGGGTGCAACCAAATGGCAAACGGTAGCGGACCATGTGTTACCTTATTCTGCAGCCGGTATTATGACAGGCATCATTATCGGGCTGGCGCGCGCAATCGGAGAAACAGCTCCAATCATCACTATCGGTGCACTTACATTTATTGCTTTTCTTCCCCCGTCTCCCCTGCAGGATCAGTTTCCGTTCATATCATTCGAATGGCTGATGGAGCCGTTTACAGTCATGCCAATCCAGATGTTCAACTGGATTTCAAGACCGCAAGAAGCTTTTCAGCATAATGCTGCAGCCGCCGGTCTGGTACTGGTTATCATGACGTTACTGATGAATGGACTGGCTATCTACCTCCGTTACCGTCTACGTAAAAATATCAAGTGGTAAATCACGATTATGCAAATTTTCAAACCGGCCAGCGGCAGCTCTGCTACGGCAATCCAAAAATCTGTAGTTAATAAACTGAATTTTTATTACGGCGGATATCAGGCACTTAAAAATATTGATATGGTGGTTCACGAAAAACAGGTTACTGCCCTGATCGGACCGTCAGGCTGTGGAAAATCAACTTTCCTGCGTTGTTTCAACCGTATGCATGATCTCTACCCGCACAACCGTTATGAGGGAGAAATCATTCTTCATCCGGATAACGAAAATATTCTTTCGCCCGAAGTCGATCCGATTGAAGTCAGAATGCGGATCAGCATGGTGTTTCAGAAACCCAACCCCTTCCCAAAATCAATTTTTGAAAATGTTGCTTATGGATTGAGAATACGGGGAGTCAAACGCCGCTCAATTCTTGAAGAACGTGTGGAAAATGCACTACGTAATGCTGCACTATGGGGAGAAGTCAAAAATCGGCTCGGGGATCTTGCCTTTAATCTTTCAGGCGGTCAGCAACAGCGCTTGTGTATCGCCCGTGCACTGGCGACAGACCCCGAGATTCTGTTATTCGATGAACCCACCTCTGCACTGGACCCAATCGCCACAGCAAGTATCGAGGAATTGATTTCTGACCTCCGAAACAAGGTCACGATCCTGATTGTGACCCACAACATGCAACAGGCCGCCCGGGTATCAGACTACACTGCCTATATGTATATGGGCGAGCTAATCGAATTTGGTGCCACCGATACCATCTTCATTAAACCGAAGAATAAACAGACTGAAGACTACATCACCGGCCGGTTCGGTTAGGACAGGTGAGCCCCCGCCCGGTCCCGCTTAGTCCCATTTGATCCCGCTTACCGCCACACCTTTCATACGGGTTGCGGGGCAATATACCTCATTCGGGTACCCTTTTCTCTTTCTTTATATGCAAGCTGATTCCGAGTGATCACACAGAAAAATCACTCACAACGCGCACGCTTTTCTCAACACATAAGGCAGGATACCGCCGTGGTAGTAGTAATCCACCTCGATCGCGGTATCAATCCGGCAACGCAGCCTGGCTTCCCGGCGTGAACCATCCTGTCTGTAAATAACCAGCACAACTTCCTGTTGCGGCTGAATATTGCCCAGGCCGGGAAGCTCGAACGTCTCATTGCCCTGAATACCAAGTGAACTGACGCTATCACCTTCCATAAACTGCAGTGGTAATACTCCCATGCCTACCAGATTGCTGCGATGGATACGCTCATAACTCTCCGCAACAACCGCTTTGACACCCAGCAGCTGTGTACCCTTTGCTGCCCAGTCACGGCTTGATCCTGTACCGTACTCCTTACCCGCAAATACAATCGTTGGAATTCCATCTCCGATATACCGCATAGCTGCATCGAAGATACTCATTTGTTTTCCTTCAGCATCATCTTTGCTGCGATACAGCGTTACCCCTCCTTCACTGCCGGGGATCATCAGATTTCTGATACGCACATTGGCAAAAGTACCGCGCATCATGATGTGGTGATTGCCGCGACGTGATCCGTAGCTGTTGAAATCTGTCCGGAAAACGCCATGCGCCAGCAAATATTGTCCTGCCGGTGAAGATTCTTTAATCGATCCCGCCGGGCTGATATGGTCGGTCGTGACTGAATCACCGAAGATTGCCAATGCACGAGCGCCGCGAATCACGTCCGGCATTCCGGCCCGATTGATTTCCAGAGAAAAATCTTCAAAAAATGGTGGTTCGGCGATATAGGTGGAATCCGGCCAGTCGTACAATCTGCCGGTAACTGAAGTGATATTGTTCCACAGTGGATGATCTCGGGTGAAATCGCTGTACAGACGACGGAAAGTTTCTGCCTGAGTGGCAAATTTCATCATAGACTCAATTTCAGCACTGCCCGGCCAGATATCATGCAGCCAGACAGGTTTACCATCTTTACCGTCCCCCAGCGGTTCGCGTGTCAGATCTTTCAGCACCGTTCCGGCAATTGCATAGGCCACTACCAATGGCGGAGAAGCAAGAAAATTAGCACGGATATTGGGATGAACACGAGCTTCAAAATTCCGGTTTCCCGATAATACAGCCGCGCATACCAGATCATCCTTGACGACAGTCTCTTCAATCACTTCTGCTAACGGCCCGGAATTTCCGATACAGGTTGTACAACCATAACCAGCAAGGCTGAAGCCCAACTGCTCGAGATAAGGCATCAAACCGGCTGCATTCAGATACTCCGTAACAACCCGGGAGCCAGGCGCAAGCGAGGTCTTGATATGTTTTCTGACCGTCAGGCCTTTCTCCACCGCTTTTTTAGCCAGTAAGCCAGCTGCAATCAGTACGCTTGGATTGGAAGTGTTGGTGCAGGAAGTGATTGCTGCAATCAGTATATCGCCATGGTGCAGCCCGATCGACTGTGCCGGCGCCCCGGTACCGGCAGCCTGCCGTGTGGGATGGTTATTGACCATTTCAACCGCGTTACGTGCGCTGCCCGGCGTAAGTGCCAACTCACTCTGACTGCTGTCGGGTGCGACACAGAGACTGGACTCTGCAGAATTACCATCACGTGTGCAATACGTATTTTGCAGTATTTCGGCCGGCTTGCCGTAACCGTTCTCCTTGATCGGTCTGCTGAACAGCCCGGTAAATTCGGATTTCAGCTCTTTGAGTGCTATCCGGTCCTGTGGACGCTTTGGCCCGGCCAGAGAAGATACAATCGTACCCAGATCCAGCGAGAGCTCCTGACTGTAATCAATTTCTCCCTGGCGTGGCATACCAAACAATCCCTGCACCTTGAAATAACGCTCAAAAGCATCAATCTCTTCATCAGTGCGGCCAGTTTGCCGGAAGTAAGTCAATGTAACTTCATCTACCGGGAAAAAGCCCATAGTCGCACCGTATTCGGGAGCCATATTGGCAATCGTGGCACGATCCGGCAGGCTGAGTGAAGTGGCGCCCTCACCGAAAAATTCGACAAACTTGCCTACTACATTAGCCCGGCGCAACATCTCTGTCACCGTTAGCACCAGATCGGTCGCAGTTACTCCTTCCTGCAGCTGCCCGGTCAGGTTGACACCCACCACATCCGGGGTCAGAAAATAGACCGGTTGTCCCAGCATTCCAGCTTCAGCCTCGATGCCCCCCACCCCCCAGCCCACTACACCGATACTGTTAATCATGGTGGTGTGTGAATCAGTTCCAACCAGTGTATCCGGGTAAACCAGCCCATCCTTCTGATGCACGCCGCGTGCAAGATATTCCAGATTAACCTGATGCACGATACCAATTCCCGGGGGGACTACGCCAAATGTATCGAACGCCTGCATCCCCCATTTAATAAACTGGTAACGTTCCCGATTACGATGGAACTCCACTTCCATGTTGCGGGCCATTGCCTGGCTGTCACCGTAATAATCCACCTGAATTGAATGATCAACTACCAGATCAACCGGTACCAGCGGCTCGATCAGTTCAGCGCCCTTACCCAGCCTTGCAGCGGCACTGCGCATTGCAGCCAGATCAACCAGCAGCGGTACACCAGTAAAATCCTGCAGCACAATGCGCGCCACCACAAATGGGATTTCCTGAGTACGTTCTGCTTTTGGCTGCCAGCCGGCCAGCTGCCTGACATGAACTTCAGTAATCTTCTTTTCGTCATAATTGCGCAATATTGATTCCAGCACGATGCGAATTGAAATCGGCAAACGTGAAACTGTTCCCAAACCAGCCGCCTCGAGCGCCGCCAGCGAATAAAACCGGAGTGCTTTCCCGCTGGAAAGCGATAATGTGCTTAAGCTATTGAATAAGTTATGAGCCATGTTTTAATTCCTTGAATGAAAGACTTTGAGCATTTTGTATTTATGCGGTAACCGATTGAGTTTATCATTCGGCATAGGTCGTAACCAAATACTTGGCCAGGTGCCGGTGGTTACAAGGTCTTTTGTATTTCTGAATAGGAAAATAATGAATATCGGGCAACTGAACAGAAATTACGGAATCGGGAAACAGGTCGTTTTCACAGAAGGAGAAGGTGGCCTGCCTTTTGTCCATGTCAGCAGTGACAAGGCCAGTGCACTGATCTCGGTTTATGCCGGACAAGTGCTTGCATACCGGCCAAAAGGCGTACAGGATGATCTTCTATTTTTAAGCAAGCGTGCTTATTATCAGCCGGGCAAAGCAATCAAGGGCGGTGTCCCAGTCTGCTGGCCCTGGTTTGGCCCTGACCCGGAAGGTCTGGGTCGCCCCGCACATGGCTTTGTACGTAACCGCATGTGGGATGTGATCGAATCATCCACCACACCGGAAGGCGATATTCGCATCGTATTGGGATTAACCGGCACTGAAGAAACACGATCCATCTGGCCCCGTTCATTCATTTTGCGACTGGAAATCACCATTGGCGACACACTCAATCTGGAACTGGTAACCCGTAACTCCGGATCACAGGCATGTACGATTACGCAGGCTTTTCATACTTATTTCAGCGTGGGAGACATTCACCAAACCCATGTGTCCGGCCTGGAAAATACTCGCTATATTGATAAAGTGGATGATAACCTTGAAAAAAATCAAACCGGGGCTGTAACAATTAACGCGGAAGTGGATCGGATTTACCAATCCGTCGGCAGTGATCTCATCATTCACGATATTGCTCACAAGCGCCGTATTTACATTACTTCCAAAGGCAACCGGACAGCCGTGGTGTGGAACCCCTGGGCAAAAATCTCGGTTGAAATGGCAGATCTGGAAGATGATGACTACCTGCACTTTATCTGCGTGGAAACCACCAATGCCGCCATAGACCGAGTACATATTCAGCCTGGCAGCGAATTCCGGCTGGTTGCCAATTACAGGGTTGAACAGGACTGACAATCGGTTCTTATGCCCGTGAACAAGGAAAAACAATGGCACTAAAACTTCATATCATCACCTGCAGCACACGCCCGGGGCGCGTCGGCCCATATATCGCAGAATGGTTTGGTACGGTCGCTAAACAACACGGCAAGTTCGAAACCGTTCCAGTTGATCTGCATGAATTCAACCTGCCGGTATACAACGAACCGGAACACCCTGTACGTCAGCAATATCAGCACGGGCATACCAGAAACTGGGCAGCCAGTGTTCATGCAGCAGATGCCTATGTATTCGTGACGCCGGAATACAATTTTGGTCCGCCACCTTCACTGCTCAACGCACTTAACTATGTTTACAGGGAATGGAATTACAAACCTGCCGGGATTGTGAGCTATGGCGGAGTATCCGGTGGATTGCGCTCAGCACAAATGCTGAAGCAAACACTGACCACTCTGAAAATCATGCCCATGGTGGAGGCTGTAACTATTCAGAACGTCTCCACACTCATTGAAAACAAACACTTTACGCCCGGAGAGTATCACACCAACTCCGCATTAGTGATGCTGGATGAGCTCTACAAATGGGCACAAGCACTCAAAACACTGCGATAACACTACAGCCACCCCTACACACAGGCACTTCCTGCATCGAACAATCTGATGCCACAAATCGCCACAAAAATTCTCCCTGCAACCCAATAAGCAGTCCCGTAAAACAACACAGCCCAGACCTTTAGGGGAAATCTTAAGTATCAACTATTCAGAGACAGAAAATGGCTTCTGTTCCAATCCGGCCATCAGTTTTCGCCTTTGATCAGGGTTCCCACACCTTCATCTGTCAGTATTTCAAGCAAGAGGGCGTGCTGTACTCGCCCATCAATGATATGGCAGGATTTGACACCATTTTTAACCGCATCCAGAGCGGATTTGATTTTGGGCAGCATTCCACCGGATATCGTGCCATCTGCAAACAGCTCATCCACCCGGTTGGCAGTCAGGCCTGTGAGCAGACTGCCATTTTTGTCTAATACACCGGGGGTGTTGGTCATCAGGATCAATTTTTCTGCTTTGAGTGTTTCCGCCAGGCAACCTGCTACCAGATCAGCATTGATATTGTAGGATTCACCATCTTCACCCGTACCAATAGGCGCAATTACCGGAATAAAATCACGACTGTCAAGTAATGTAATCAGGGTGGGATCAATATATTCAATCTCACCTACCTGACCAATGCTGACCCATTTTCCTGCTGTTTCTTTATCCTGGATCATCATTTGTTTAGCTCGAATAAATGATCCGTCTTTTCCGGTTAACCCGACTGCCTGACCGCCATGACGATTGATCAGGTTGACGATTTCCTTGTTAATGAGGCCACCCAGTACCATTTCAACAATATCCATGGTTTCAGCATCAGTTACCCGCATACCCTGTATAAATACTCCTTCCTTGCCAACACGCTTTAGCATCTGATCTATTTGCGGCCCACCGCCATGGACGATGACCGGGTTCATTCCTACCAGTTTCAGCAATACCACATCTCTGGCAAAACTTTGTTTGAGTACTTCCTCAATCATAGCGTTACCACCGTATTTAACTACGATGGTTTTATCGTGAAAACGCCGGATATACGGTAATGCTTCCGCGAGGATTCTGGTTTTTTCGTTTATGGCAGTAGAAGGTTGCATGTCTGAAGGGATAAAGAAATTGAATACGCTGTATCAGGTACAGCCAGGATAAGGTAGTGGTACTGGCGCTGATATTATTCAGCGGTTTACTTGCCGGAAAGATTCGAGCTGCACCAGTGCACGTAAATTCAGCATACGCCAGCGTCTGTCCTGGCGATCACTATATGTACCTGCAACGACAGATCGTCTATCTTCATGATTTTGCTGGCGGGTAAATTCCATTAAGTTTCGAATCCCCAGAACATTTCCGGCCAGTAAGGCATAGCCCGCACCCAAACGGGGTGTGGTCAGAAAGATTCGACTTTTTGTGCTAATACAGGTCGGTTTATTATCAAAATAACCGCTCAAATCACATAAACCATAGACACTGCCACGCACATTGATAACGCCGAGGAACCAGGGCTGCGTCAAAAAAACCGGGGTTATTTTAGGTACGGGCAGTATTTCGCTGATGTCGCTCATGGGCACCAGCCAGCGATCCTCACCAATGGTGATTCCCAGTGCCGGTATGGTGGCCGAAGTTTCCCGAGTTTTTTTGCTGATCTGTTCAACCAGTGATAGCGAATGCCCTGACATGGTATCCATGTGTAATTAATGTAGTAGTTATTGAAATCAATCCAGTCCGGCAATTTTTTGCAGTAATTCTGCAGCCATGACCGGCTTGGTAATATAATTCCGCGCCCCTTGTCTTATCCCCCAGATCTTGTCGGTTTGCTGATCTTTGGTTGTACAGAGAATAACGGGAATATGGCGGGTTGTTGCATCTCGCGCCAGTATGCGTGTTGCCTGATACCCGTTCATTCCCGGCATGACAACATCCATCAGCACCAGATCCGGCCGGATTTCCCTGACTTTGTTAACACCTTCTTCACCACTTTCTGCTATATCCACCTGATACCCGTTTTTGATCAATATGTCAGAAATAATATAGCGATCTGTCGGTGAATCATCGACTACCAATATCGTTCTGACTGTCATGTGTGATTCTCTATAGAACACTTCATTTTCATCCACACAATATGCAGCGTTTTAATAAATACCTGAAATAACCTGAACTGGAACAAGTAACAGGTTCGTATTCTAAAGTGTTGTCTACAGACAATAAAGATCAAAGGTTAGCAATCAGCAAGGTTAATCCGGTGTTAGACTACACACTGATATTTTCAGGGTTGCTCAATTGAACCCCTGTACTTTACAAAATACCTGGCAGCTTTCAGGTCGCCGGTCCGGGCAAGTAACCGTAAATCCATTGCAGATCCTTATTCGCCATGCAAAATACTTTCATCAAGCTGATATTGTGGGTACAAGCGCTACATCTTCTGACAGGTTGTGTACCGGTAGTTTTAACCGGTGTTGGCGTCGGCGCTGGTGCCGGTACGTTAATGGTTGAAGATCGCCGCAGTAGCGGAACATATATTGAAGACGAAGGGATTGAACTTAAAACAAGCCGTAGAATTGGTGAGCGTCTGGGTGATAAGGTTCACGTGAATGTCACCAGTTTTAATCGCAGTGTTCTGCTAACTGGTGAAGCACCCAATGAATCTGTAAGAAAAGAAGCAGAGAAACTGGCAATGAGCATTGAAAATGTACGGCACATTTCCAACGAAATTATTATCGCACCAAAAAGTTCATTAGCTTCACGCAGCAATGACGCACTGATCACTTCCAAAGTTAAAACTCGTTTTATTAATAACAAGGTATTTCAGGTCAATCACATTAAGGTAGTTACTGAAAATGGTGTGGTGTATTTACTGGGACTGGTTAAACGAAAGGAAGGTGAAACTGCCACACGCATTGCCAGTACCACGGAAAGCGTAACAAGAGTAGTAAAAGTATTTGAATATTTGGATTAAACCTTATCAATCCCTTAGGATCTCCTGAGCCTTCTTTGGCAATTACAAATGCTGCCTGCGAAGTTCACGGAATTACTCCAGAAACTGATTCCTCCCGAGCGCATCTACTTCGACCCGGTAGATTGTTACGCTTACGCTTACGATAACAGCAGGAAGTTTTTCCCTCCCGAGTGCGTTATATTTCCACTGACTACGGATGAAGTTGCAGAAACAATTCGGCTGTGTAATCAGTTTAATGTTCCTTTAACACCGCGTGGACGTGGTACCGGTACAGCTGGTGGCTGCCTGGCTGAAATGGGTGGCGCTACACTCTCACTGGAACGGATGATCCGAATCTTGTCCATTGATATTCCCAACCGGGTACTAATTACTGAGCCTGGGGTTTTAAATGATGCTGTCCAGTCTGTTATCAAACCTTATGGTTTTTTCTGGCCACCCGACCCATCCAGTGCAGCATTCTCAACAGTCGGCGGCAATCTTGCCACCAGCGCAGGTGGACCGCACGCAGTTAAATACGGAACAACACGAGATCATGTACTGGGGTTAATCGCGGTAACAGGCAAAGGCGATATGATTAAAACCGGCTGCTATACCACCAAAGGGGTTGTCGGCTATGATCTGACCCGCTTACTGATAGGATCAGAAGGCACACTGGCTGTTATAACGGAAATCACACTTAAGCTCACTCCATTACCCGCAGCTAAAAGTGGGCTTGTTGCACATTACCGGGATGCTGATAGCTGTGCCTTAGCAATCGTCTCTATCATGAAAGAGTCACGAGGGCCAAGTGCTCTTGAATTTCTGGATTCCGGCTCTCTCAATCTTATTCGCACCAGGAATCCAATACTATTACCAGATGATTCTCAAGCCATGCTGATGATTGAAGTGGATGGCACAGAGTATGAAATCCTGGAAACCACCGACAGGCTTCTGGCAGCCTGTCAGAATTCAGGATTACTAAAAGCCACCCCTGTTCAGAATACGGCTGAGTTATGGAAAGCCAGGAAGATACTGTCCCCCCTACTGCGGGATATAGCACCCAAGAAAATCAATGAAGATATTGTGGTACCGGTTGATAAAATCCCTCTGTTACTATCCGGGTTATCCATGCTATGCAAACAACATCAAATTGCAAATGTAAATTTTGGGCATGCCGGAAACGGGAATATTCACGTCAATCTGCTTATTGACCCGGATAATGCCAATGAAGGTAAACGAGCTTATCAATGCCTGAATCAAATCTTTGACTTGGTCATTAGCCTCAAAGGAACACTTTCAGGCGAGCATGGGGTTGGCTCCGAAAAACGGCCCTATATCAGCAAGGAGATTGATAACACTACACTCACACTGATGAAGCAGATCAAACTGACCTTTGATCCTAACAATATTCTGAACCCGGGCAAATTATTTCCTTAAACCTCCGAGCCAATAAAAATGGCCCCGCCTTAGTACAAAACGGGGCCACTTTCAACTAATCCCAATTTCCCGGATTAGATATGAATATAGTGGTCTACCAGCAATGCTGTAAAAAGTAACGCCAGATAAGCAATGGAGTACCGGAAAGCTTCCCGGGCAAGTTGGTCCGAGTAACTTAAATAAATCTTGACTGCATAGTATAAAAATACTGCATCAAGAATAAGAACACTTACCAGATAAATTAAACCACTCATCTGAGTAAGATAAGGCAAAACTGTTATTACACAAAGGATGATAGTGTAGAGTAACACATGCAGGCGAGTAAACTCATCTCCATGTGTTACCGGAAGCATTGGCATACCAATTTTTGCATAATCCGATTTGCGATAAAGCGCAAGCGCCCAGAAATGGGGCGGTGTCCATGCAAAAATAATTAAAAACAGTAACAATGCATCTGCTGAAACCTCACCTGTAATTGCTGCCCAGCCAAGTACAGGCGGCATTGCTCCGGATGCACCTCCAATCACAATATTTTGAGGAGTAAGCGGTTTTAATATTACCGTATAAATAATTGCATACCCCACAAAAGTACCTAAAGTCAGCCACATCGTTAACGGATTAACCCACTGATGAAGCAGAAACAACCCTGCCCCACCAACCAGCACAAGAAAGAAAAGTGTTTCAGGAACACTTACCTTTCCCTGAGGTAAAGGCCTTCCCTTAGTGCGCGCCATGATGGCATCAAATTTATATTCGACAAGACAATTAAGTGCTGCTGCTGCACCAGCAACAAGTGAAATCCCAATTGTTCCAAAAATTAGCTTATCTAAAGGCACTGCACCAGGGACAGACAGAAACATCCCTATCACAGCTGTAAATACAATAAGAGATACTACGCGCGGCTTCGTAAGTCGATAAAACTGCTGAATACGTGCCGATGTTTGTTGCCATGCCAAAGAACTTGTAGCCATAACATAAACCTCACATTCTTTTTAAAAATTCAGACTGATAACGTCTGTTTTTCCACACCGATCCAAGTCAGTGCCCTAACTTTATTATTAAAATATTCAGCTAATGTTCCGGATGAGAAAGCTTTATTAATCTCTTTAAATCACCGACTATTTTCTGAGCATCAGGCTTGTTAGGGTATCTCATCATCAAGTTACCCATAGGGTCCACTACATAAATATGATCTTCAGGTCTGGCCTCAAATGGAAATTCCTTTAACAGATCTCTGCCATTCGCTAATACCAGCCTGGTTCCTTTGTATTTGCTGATTACTTCCTGAGAAGGTTTAATATCATCGTTAATTAACCAAATTCGCTGAACTTTATCCTTATCAACATGTTGGGCTAAACGAGCCTGACGTATCATATACAGCTTCTCTTGGCAGTATGCATCACATTGGCCTGAGTCGATCATTATTAAACTCCAGACCCCCTTTAACTGTCTCGAACGAAAAATCGTATTATCTAAAAGGTTTGTTGCTTCTCCCTGTAGTGGCTTAACTTCGAGCAGCTCACCATAATTAATGGTGTGGCCCGGCCGGAAATTTGCTCTGTGCAAGTACGAAGATATTACTATTGGCGATAGTATTACCAGCGCCATCAAAATTAGTTTCAGTCGACTACGTAATACTTTTTCGTTTGACATTTAATACTATGTAGATAATTAAGGTCACAGCAGCGAGGGAAAACCACTGAAAAGCATAACCTGTATTTCTTGAAGATCCGGAATCAGGTTTATCCCACTGTCTTATTAAGTTATCCTCTGGCGTTTCATTCTGCTGTAACAGCAGGAAAGGCTGAAAAGTTAAACCTGTCTGGTTTTGATAACTATCCAGGCTGAAATTCTGCCAAACCCTGCCTGTATACTGCTTATCCGATAACGACAAAGTCCGGATCGACGGCGGCACTACAGTTCCCGTTAGCTTGATCAAACCTTCCGGAGTAAAAATATTTGGTAAAACTGATCGGTTGTTACCTACGGCTACCCAACCCCGATTAACCAGCACATAATTTGTCGAGTTCACTTGGCGAAGCGGCGTAAGCACGTGATAACCAGCCATCCCCTGATACGTTTTATTATCAAGAAGTATGGTACGCTCGGCTTCGAAATACCCGCTAACATCCACCCGATGGTACAAAAAATCATCCAGCTTTATTAATGAATCGGGGATATTTACAGGTGGAAGCTGGGCATAATATTCAAGTTGTGCAAAGCTGGACTCTTTTTCCTCCGCTCTGGATAACTGCCAGAATCCTAATTTTAAAAATAAAGCAATAGCTAATATTGCCGCTAAAGTTGACCATAACGGTGGCCTAAATTGTTGTTTGGACATCAGTATGGTCAAACAAATAAGCTAAGCACTTTGTCAAAGGTTCAACTCCTTATCTAAAAAGAGTTGAACCTCATTGTTTTACAACGATGATTTCTCAGATTTTTTGCTCAATTTCTATCTGTCTGCTACAGCAAATAGACAAAAATAAACAAACCTAACCAGACAACGTCAACGAAGTGCCAGTACCAGGCCACTCCTTCAAATCCAAAATGATGCTCTGGCTTGAAATGACCTGAAAGACATCTGAAAAATATAGATATCAGCATAATTGTCCCAACCGTTACATGAAACCCGTGAAAACCGGTCAACATAAAAAATGTTGATCCATAAGCTCCACTGGTCATCTTCAGGTTTAATTCTGAATATGCATGTGCATACTCATATATCTGGAAACAAAGAAAAGTTATACCCAAGGCAATTGTCGCAAACAGCCATAATTTCAGAGCACCACGATCATTTTTCTTTAACGCCCAGTGCGCAAGCGTAAGCGTTACACCCGAAGTTAACAGTAGCAGGGTATTAATGGCCGGTATCCCCCAAGCGCCCATCGGAGTAAATTTCTCATCAAAACCAGGCCCGGCAGTTGGCCATCCGCCAGAATAACCTGGCCAGAGTAATGCCTGATCAGCATCTGTTAACCAAGGCACCGACAGTACGCGCATATAAAATAAAGCACCAAAGAATGATGCAAAGAACATGACTTCGGAAAAAATAAACCACCCCATACTCCATCTGAATGATTTGTCTTCTTGAGCCTTATACTTACCAGCCTCACTTTCCCGAGCAACTTCTCTAAACCACCCAAAAATCAGAAAGGCCAGTATCACCAGACCCGTTATCAACATGCCATAACCAAGTGGCAGTTTGCTCATCGTAAATGCTGCACCAAACCCCATAAAAAAAAGAGCGGTAGAGCCTATGATCGGCCACTTGGATGGGGCAGGTACGTAATAACCCGTTCCTTGACTCATTTAATCTTCCTCCTTGTTATTAATTTAACCTGTTACAAACTTGACAACTGACAAAACACTAAAAATAAAAATAGCACCACCAATCAAGCCGCCAATTATTATTTGAACGGGTTTGATCCTGGCCGCATCACGTTCCAAATCACTCTTCTTCCTAATCCCGATAAACGAAAAAAATATTGCCTCTGCCACCTGAAATACTGTTGCCTTATCTTCAGCCTTATGAGGATCCATATTCTCTTTTTTCATTTACTGCTTAATCTGTCTTTACTTTGAAAAAAGTGTAGGAAATCGTAGCCGCATGTATATCCGCTGGTACCTCAGGATCAATCAAGAACCTAACAGACAACTGCTTCACTTCCTTGCCTTGTAACTCTTGTTTTGTAAAACAAAAACACTCTATTTTTTTCAGATATCTTTCTAAATTTTTAGGTGTGTAACTCGGAATAGCTTGCCCCACTTCTAAATTATCTGATTCATTACTGATCTCATACATAACCTCCGTAAGTTTCCCCGGATGGATCTGAACGCTATTCTGCAAGGGCCTGAACTTCCAGGAAAGCCCGCGTATGTTCGCATCCAGCAATAAATCTATAACTCTCGTACTATCTATTTCTGTATTTCTAGCCAGTGAATCCGGACGCTCCAGTTCATATATCCCGGTTACTTCACAAAACTTCTTATACAACGGAACAAGCGCGTACCCAAAACCAAACATGAATACACTAAAGATCAATAATTTTTTTAATACATCTATGTTGGTTTTGGTTACGTCTTGTTTCATTGCTGTTTAAATATAACAGTTGCAATATAAACCGCTAGCGCCATAGCTACCAGAATCAATGCAGTTTTTACCTTTCTGCGCTTTAACTCTGCATCGTCATTTTCAGACATTGAGAATATCCTGCTTATTTAACAACAGGAGGATGCTCAAAGCTGTGATACGGTGCTGGCGACGGCAGATGCGTCCACTCCAGTGTGGTAGCACCTTCCCAGGTTTTATCAGCAGCTTTCTCACCACCTTTCACACACTTAATAACAATGTATGCAAACAGGAGCTGAGTCAGCCCGAATCCAAATGCACCAATACTTGAAATCATATTGAAATCAGCAAATTGCAGTGCATAATCCGGAATTCTGCGTGGCATGCCAGCCAAACCAAGGAAATGCTGCACGAAGAACGCTACATTAAAGAAAATCATTGACAACCAGAAATGCCATTTACCTAATGTTTCGTCGTACATGTGACCAGTCCACTTTGGCAGCCAGTAGTAAGCGCCAGCAAACAGCGCAAACAGTGCACCAGAAACCAGAACATAATGAAAATGTGCGATGACATAGTACGTATCCTGTACCTGAATATCTATAGGTACGATTGCGCACACGACACCACTGAAACCACCAATAACAAACAGAAAAATGAATCCAATCGAAAACAGCATTGGAACTTCAAATGTCATGGCACCCCGCCACATTGTGGCTGTCCAGTTAAATACCTTAACACCGGTTGGAACAGCAATCAGCATAGTTGCATACTGGAAAAACAGCTGACCAACTACTGGCATACCAGCCGTAAACATATGGTGAGCCCATACAAAACAGGACAGCAGCGCAATTGATGCTGTTGCATAAACCATTGAAGAATAACCAAACAACGGCTTACGTGAAAAGGTTGGAATGATCTCCGAAATAACACCAAATGCCGGAAGGATCATGATATATACCTCTGGATGACCGAAGAACCAGAAAATGTGCTGGAACATTACCGGATCGCCACCACCAGCAGCATTAAAGAAGCTCGTACCAAAGTTACGATCTGTCAGTACCATTGTGACAGCACCAGCAAGAACAGGCATTACCAGCACCAGCAGATATGCGGTAATCAGCCAGGTCCACACAAACATTGGCATCTTCATCAAGGTCATACCTGGTGCGCGCATATTCAATATGGTCGTGATAATGTTGATCGAACCCATAATTGAAGACATACCCAGTATATGAACAGCAAACAGCATCATATCCGTACCCATACCACCTTGCGTGGAAAGTGGTGGATAGAACGTCCAGCCACCTGCAGCTGCTCCACCAGGTACAAAAAACGAAGTGATCAACAGCAAAGCTGCTACAGGCAGTAACCAGAAACTCCAATTATTCAAGCGTGCAAACGCCATATCCGGAGCCCCGATCATCAACGGTATTTGCCAGTTTGCAAAACCAACCCATGCCGGCATAACCGCCCCAAACACCATGATTAAACCATGCAGTGTCGTAAACGAATTAAATACTTCGGGTTCCAGTATTTGGATACCCGGCATAAATAATTCCGCCCTGATACCCATTGCCAGAAAACCACCTACAAACAACATAGCGAGACTGAAACACAAATACATGGTTCCAATATCTTTATGATTGGTTGTAGTCAACCAGCGCATTATCCCCGTCGGATGATCATGGCCATGATCATGGCCATGTACGTCTTGTATTACTGCCATTATCTTTTCTCCTTTACACTAACTTATTCCAAATCTCAAAATTTACCTGTAAATCAGTTTTTAGCTGCTTCATTCTCGACAAATGCAGTTTTCACAGCAGATGCAGAAGCACTTTTATGATTTTCAGCCACCCATTGTGTATATTTTTCCGGCTCCATCACCTCGACTACAATTGGCATAAATCCATGCTCTTTTCCACATAATTCTGCGCATTGACCACGGTATACACCAGGTTTTTCAACTGTAAACCATGCGTCACGAATATAGCCTGGTATTGCATCCTGTTTAACCCCGAATGCAGGCACCCACCATGCATGAATCACATCATTTGCCGTCATCAGGATTCTTATTTTCTTCCCCGCAGGGACCACCACGCGGTTATTCACCTCCAAAAGGTAGTTTTCTCCTTTTGGCGATTGATTACGAATTTGATCCTGTGAAGTCAATAACTGGCTGTAGAAACTAATTCCCTCTCCCTCTCCCTGAATGTAGTCATAGCCCCACATCCACTGATATCCCGTAGCTTTGATAGTGATATCTGACTCACTTGTATCTTTCATCTCAATTACGGTTTTGGTGGCGGGCCACGACATCGCAACCAGAATCAATACCGGTATCGCCGTCCAAATAAACTCGACAATCGTACTATGATGAAAATTAGCTGCCTTATAACCTACTGATTTACGATGTTTTAAAATTGAATACCCCATTACACCAAAAACACCAATAAATATTACCAAGCAAATCCATAAAGCCATGATGTGTTGATCATAGGTCTGTTGTGCTATGGGTGTTTGAGGATCTTGAAAATTATATTTGCTTGAAACAGCAACACTCGAATAAAAACCCAGAATTAAAACACTTGACAGCATTGCCATCAACTTACTACCGCTCATATCTTACCCCCCCACATTAATTACTAAATCAATAACTACACCCCATCTGTGACCATGGAATGTCTACACCCAACTGTTGCCTTTATCGGCTTCTGTTTATCTCTCGCCAGATATAAAAATAAAAAACCTGGCGACAGCTTTTTTGGGGCAATGTTAGCATTCGAATGCTACCAGCACAAGGAAGAAAATCATGATTCTTATAGATAAATTACCACGCTACCGCCAGGGGAATTAACCGGTTTTTACCCTGCAAGATTCTTTTTAACAGAATATTTCGTATCCCACACTCACCGATGTTGCTTGCACAAGCTTAGTTTATTCATAGATATTATTAATACATTCATTAATCCCACTTTACCATTGCGGGTTTAATTTTATTCCCCAATGTCCAGACCTCAGTCATAAGCAATAAAACTCCAAAAATTGCGTCTCGGGGCCATCCGAACAGTCTGTCAGTTTTATTTACATAAGCAGATACCGGCGAATGAACTCATCTTATTAGTTCTTACAAATCAACATCATAATTATTAGGCATACAAATTGCTTTATTAATAAAGCAGTAGTCATGGATTGCCGTAATAGCGATGAAACCAGGGTTTTATGCAGCATCCATTCCCAAACAACATGACATAGCGTCGTACTGCTGTGTACTGATGTTTTGTCAGCTGCGGGTGGAAACAAGATAAAAAATTTTAGCGATACAAATATTGATTCACTATCTTTACGGTGTTTTGAAATGAAAAAAAAGACGATCAGAATAGTTTGTGCAACAGCGCTCCTAACTGCTGTATTAACTCTTGGCCAGCAAATGTTTACAAAAGATCGGGACGCTCGTGGTGATCAGTCTGCCAGCACCCGTCCAAGCCCTGTGACAAATATCACTGCTCGCGGTCACAGCAGCACACCCAGAATCAGAAATGAAGCAGAAATTATCGGTATCGGAGAAGGTATCAGTAATTTACCCATTGGGAATAGCGATGTTGCCCTGGTAAAGGAACCTGCTATCGATAACGGAGACAGTCTCAGTAATGGCGAGAATGACTATATTGCCTATAACCCCGGGTATAACGAGGAAATTACGGGCTATCATGGTCTAAAAAATGATAATTCAGCCCATACCGGCCCGAGTACGGGTGCCCTTCACGGAGCCGCCGGATTTCCCTCGAAAAAAACAGATCAGCCTTATACAAGCCCGATCGGAAATGCGGGTAATGGAGGAGGAGGCTATGTTGGTCCTGGTGCCGGAAAAGATAGAAAAAATGTGGAAAATGAACACGATACCAGCAATACTCCCGGTACGGACACCAGTCCTAATGCGGACCGCGGCGACAGCAAGCCCAATGGCAATGATAACAAACCGACTGGTACCCAAAAACCATCAGATAAAGAAGCTCCAACCGGCACAGGTACAGATGCGGACGGTACCACAGACCCCAAAGATAAAGCCGACACCAGCCCGGGTGACAGCACACCTGCCAATAAAGATCAAAGTAAAGATCAAGCCGTTCCGAGCGGCTCACCAGACACAGAGAACCAGACCCTCCCCCATTTTAGTGACTGCCCTCCCGGTCAGCTGGGCAATATCTTCTGCTCACCAGTTCCCACTCAAAAAATTGGCAATCAGGGCCACGAGGGAGAAAAAATATCGGACACTCCGGGAGAAACGACTGTTTCCGAGCCCGCTGGCATCTTGCTGATCGGGCTGGGTGGAATAGTGTTGCTGTGGTCACAACGCAGAATCAGTCAAAGCTGATTTATCGGCGATAAATCAGACCTCAAGATTGGCAGATATGTTTACAGCATATCTGCCACCAATCGCAGAAACCAATCCGGAAGATATGGCATACTCCCCCTTTACTTTCTAATACCGGGGAAGTTTTTTTGTGTCCAGCTATGAATTCCTGATTGGGTTACGTTATACACGCGCCAAACGCCGCAATCATTTTATTTCCTTTATTTCGCTGATTTCGCTACTGGGGATGACGCTGGGCATGACGGCACTAATTACTGTCATGTCAGTCATGAATGGTTTTCACAAGGAAGTGCGTGCGCGTATTCTCGGTGTAGCTTCGCATGCACAGATCGGTAGTTATCAGGGCAGTTTATATGATTGGGAAAAAATCGGGGAGATCGCCACTCGAGACCCGCGAGTTGAAGCAATCGCCCCCTATATTGATGCACAGGGTATGCTTTCGCATAACAGTATGGTACGTGGCGTAATGGTACGAGGTATTTTACCGGAAGATGAAAACAAGGTAGCCGACTTTGCCGGAAAAATGGTGATAGGAGGCCTGAATCAACTCGTACCGGGAAAGTTCGGTATTGTAATAGGTCAGGAGCTGGCACGTAACCTGAACGCATTTATCGGTGACAAAATCGTGCTGATTTCTCCGCAGGGCCAGATTACGCCTGCTGGAATACTCCCGCGCCTGAAGCAGTTTACTATCACCGGTATTTTTGATGTCGGACACTTTGAGTATGATTCCGGACTGGCATTGATCCATCTGACCGATGCACAAAAACTTTACCACATGGCACCCAATCAGGTTTCCGGTGTACGGCTCAAACTACATGATATGTTTGAAGCACCACAGGTCATTCAGGATCTGACTGCCGTGCTGCCTGGCGACCTGTATCTTACTGACTGGACACAACAGCACGCCAACTATTTTCGGGCCATTCAGATCGAAAAACGCATGCTTTCACTGATCCTCGCGCTGATTATTGCAGTAGCAGCATTCAACATTGTTTCCACGCTGGTCATGGCGGTAACCGACAAACAGTCCGATATCGCGATCTTGCGCACACTGGGAGCGAGCTCTGGCAGCATTATGAAAATATTCATCATACAGGGCGCGCTGATCGGTATTCTTGGAACACTGCTGGGGTTGCTCGGCGGAGTGCTGCTGGCCTATAACGTTGGCGATGTTATTGCGTTTATTGAACATATGTTCAACATTCAGTTTCTATCACAGGAGGTTTACTACATCAGCAAAATTCCTTCTGACCCACAGTTAACCGATATTGTGACAGTTGCAGCAGTTTCCCTGGTTCTGACACTGCTGGCTACACTCTATCCCAGCTATCGTGCATCAAAAGTCAATCCGGCTGAGGCGTTGCGCTATGAGTAGCATTATTATCGCCTGCCGTGATTTGTATAAAAGTTATTTCCAGGGTGAAATTGAAGTTCCCGTACTGCATGGCATCAATCTGCAGGTAAATGAAGGTGAAATGATCGCAATTGTCGGTGCTTCCGGCTCAGGCAAGAGCACCCTGCTGCATTTATTGGGAGGGTTGGATAAACCGACGCGCGGAGAAGTCACGTTGCTGGATAAAAAATTTACCACCATCAGCGAAACGGAACGCAGCTCGCTGCGCAACCATGCGCTCGGTTTCGTCTATCAGTTCCACCACCTGCTGCCCGAATTCAGCGCCCAGGAAAACGTAGCCATGCCGCTGTTCATTCGTCGTATGGATAAAAAGGCAGCGATGGAGCAGGCCGCAGCAATGCTGCAGCGGGTCGGCCTGGGACACCGGCTTACCCATACTCCCGGTGAATTATCCGGCGGAGAACGTCAGCGGGCAGCAATTGCACGTGCATTAGTCACCCGGCCAGCCTGCGTGCTGGCGGATGAACCGACCGGCAACCTTGACCGGCACACAGCTGAAGCAGTATTCAACCTTATGCTTGAGCTCAATCATGAAGCCAATGCGGGGCTGGTAATTGTCACCCACGACACCCAACTGGCCAGTCGTGCAAATCGCACATTACAGCTGGTAGATGGCTCGCTGATATAACTCCCTGAAACCAGCTCTCTGTATCTTATGCAGGATCTGTTTTTTCCCCCGCCTTTTCATCCAGCGTGCGCAAATAAGCAAGTTTCTCACCAATCCTGGTTTCCAGCCCGTGGGTAGTCGGCCGATAAAACCGGACACTCGGCATACCTTCAGGAAAATAATTCTCTCCGGCAGCATAGGATTCCGGTTCATCATGCGCGTAACGATAAGCTGCACCGTGACCCATCTCGCGCATCAATTTAGTGGGCGCATTACGTAAATGTACCGGAACCGGGCGGGAAATATCCTCCTTTATAAAGGCTTGTGCCTGTTTATACGCCACATAAGCAGCATTGCTTTTTGGTGCACAGGCCAGATAAAGCGCAGCCTGCGCCAATGCCAGCTCACCTTCAGGACTGCCCAGCCGCTCAAACACTTCACAAGCGTTCAATGCCAGCGTTAATGCACGCGGATCAGCCAGCCCGATATCCTCCGTGGCAGTACGAATCAGTCTTCTGCCGATGTAACGCGGATCGGCACCGCCATCGAGCATACGACACAGCCAGTAAAGAGTCGCATCAGGAGAAGAGCCGCGAATCGATTTATGCAATGCTGAAATCTGATCATAAAAGGTATCACCGCCTTTATCGAACTGACGAATATTGCGCGCCAGTATTCTGCCCAAATAATCAGCATCAATTTTTATGATTGCCTCAGTCTCTGCCGCATTTCGCACCTGCTCCAGCAAATTCAGCAAACGGCGCGCATCTCCATCCGCAAACTCTGTCAGCAACTCAACAGCGGTATTGTCAAACTGCAAGTCCGGTACCGTAAGACTGCAGGCACGTTCAAATAACTGGCATAGCTCCTGACTGGAAAGCGCTTTCAGTGCATATACCTGAGCGCGAGACAATAATGCACTGTTAACTTCAAATGAAGGATTCTCAGTAGTGGCGCCAATAAAAGTAATCAACCCCTGCTCTACATAAGGCAGAAAAGCATCCTGTTGCGCCTTGTTAAAGCGATGAACCTCGTCTACGAACAGCAGGGTCGCCCTGCCTGTACGCTGCAGTGTGATCTGGGCACGCTCAACTGCTTCCCGGATATCTTTTACACCGGACAATACAGCAGAAATGGCAATAAATTCGGCATCAAATGCGTGTGCCATAAGCCGTGCCAAAGTAGTTTTACCACTGCCGGGCGGCCCCCAGAGAATCATGGAATATGGCTTGCCTGATTCGAAAGCCAGTCGCAAAGGCTTGCCGGCGCCCAACAGGTGAGATTGCCCGATCACATCGCCCAATACCCGCGGGCGTAAACGCTCAGCCAGCGGAACAGCTGGATTTTGGGCCATACAGGAATCAGTCACGAATTACATCCACCCCTTCCGGTGGTGCAAATTGAAATAAATCGGATGTGAGTACCGGATTTTCCTCAATCCCGGAGAAAATCAGCCATGTCACCTGACCAAAACTGTCACGCAAAACCATTTCCCGTAAATTACCGGTTTTTGAAAATCCCAGTCGGATCAACTCAAACGAATTTTCCTGATTTTTGGGAATCGCCTCCAGCCATTCTGTATCCCCCTGCACTTCGATTTCATGCAGGTTAAAGTCACGCTCGATAGTATTACCACCTGCAAGCAGTGCTGCCGGCGTACTGCCTAAAGCCTGGTCAAGCCGGTGCACCGTAACCTGGGCAAGATCCTGATCGTAAAACCATACCTGCCTGCCATCACCAACGATCAACTGCTGGTAAGGTTGTTCATATATCCAGCGAAATTTCCCGGGGCGCTCGAACATCATACTGCCACTCGCCTTCTTGATAATCTGGAAATTTTTATCGAGCAATGTCTGGGAAAAATCAGCTCGAAAGGTGAGCGCCTTGTTTACAAAAGATTTAAGGCTTTCAATTGCATTCGCTTTTGCCGGTAATGGCAACAGACACGCTGACAGCACAATCACTAAAAATAAACGGGGCATAATAAATTATCTGATTAAGTTGGTTAATCGGATACAGGCATACAGGTATCCGAATCTGATTTACTCATTACGGTCGGGAACCAGTACTTCCCGGTTGCCATTGCTTTGCATGCTGGAAACAAGACCTGCACGCTCCATTTCTTCAATCAGCCGGGCAGCACGGTTGTAACCGATGCGTAACTGCCGCTGTACCAGCGAGATTGAGGCGCGGCGAGACCTGGTCACGATACTGACTGCTTCATCATAGAGTGGATCGGACTCTCCACCGGCAGATTTACCATTTTCGCCCCCGTTTTCATCAGACAATCCCCCTTCCTCACCTGCCTGAAGAATTTCCTCGATGTAATGCGCTTCGCCATGCTGTTTAAGATATTCCACTACCTTATGAACTTCATGATCCGCCACGAATGCGCCGTGAACGCGCTGAGGGTAGCCGCTGCCAGGTGGAAGATAAAGCATGTCACCCTGGCCCAGCAGTGCTTCCGCCCCCATCTGATCGAGAATGGTACGGGAATCAATTTTGCTGGAAACCTGAAAGGCAATACGTGTCGGAATATTGGCTTTGATCAGCCCGGTAATCACATCCACCGACGGGCGCTGCGTGGCAAGCAGTAAATGAATACCAGCTGCCCGTGCTTTCTGGGCAAGCCGCGCAATCAGTTTCTCAACCTTTTTGCCCACAATCATCATCAGATCGGCAAGTTCATCGATCACCACCACAATCAGCGGCATTTCTTCCAGTAACTCAGGAGAATCGGGCACGGAACTTATCGGGTTAGTCAGCGGTTCCTCATTTTTAGCAGCATCACGCACTTTCTGGTTGTAACCGGCCAGGTTACGTACACCCAGCGCAGACATCAGTTTGTAACGTCGCTCCATTTCAGCGACACACCAGTTAAGCGCACTGGCAGCATCGCGCATATCGGTTACCACGGGTGTCAGCAAATGTGGAATGCCTTCATAAACCGACAGTTCCAGCATTTTCGGATCAATCAGAATCAAGCGGACATTTTCCGGAGAAGCTTTGTAAACCAGACTCAGGATAACAGCATTAATTGCCACGGATTTACCGGAGCCTGTCGTGCCCGCAACCAGGGCATGCGGCATTTTGGCAAGGTCAGACACTACGGGACGGCCGCTAATATCCTTCCCGAGTGCTATCGTTAATGGTGAAGCGTTATTTGTATAAACATCAGACGCAAGAATTTCATGTAAGCGAACGGTCTGGCGTTTCGGATTGGGGATTTCCAGTCCCATCACTGTTTTGCCCGGGATCGTTTCCACTACACGAATGCTGGCAACCGTCAGTGCACGGGCCAGATCTCTGACCAGGTTAACGATCTGGTTACCTTTAACACCCACTGCAGGTTCAATTTCATAACGGGTAATAACCGGTCCGGGATAGGCGGCGACCACTTTCACCTCCACTCCGAATTCCTTCAGTTTTCGTTCAATCAGACGGGAAGTGAACTCCAGCTTGTCACTGGACAACATTTCGACATTACTTTGCGGCTCATCCAGCAAATAAAGAGGAGGAATAATTTCATCAGATGAATTCGGAAACTGTAGTGCCTGTTTCTCTTTATTGCTTCGCGGTACTTTGGGAACAACTGTTTCCGGTATTTCAATATGCAGGGGGGCCGCTGGCGGGGAAGCAGCTTTCCGAATTTCTTCAGCGCAGACTTCCCGTTCACGAGCCGGGGCCGTATCAGCATGGCGATTTAACCACCCCATACATATATCCCTGACAGCAAAACAGATTGTCTCAACACCTGCTCCGGTTTTTTCAGACAGCCGCACCCAGGATAATCCTGAAAACAGACTGAATCCAATGGCAAAAACAATTACCAGAATCAGTGTGGCGCCGCTAAAACCGAGTAATGACAGGAGCTGTTTGCTGAGCATTTCTCCCAGCTGACCACCGGGAGTGAGAGGAAGCGAAACACGCAGTGTATGAAAACGCAATGCTTCAATACCGCTGCTGGCCACCAGCAAGGTGATAAATCCGGTAAAGGACAGCATGAGTACACGTGGATCGAAAACGCTGGCAATATCAATACGGCGATAGCCCCACCAAACTGCTGCAAAGAAAAATATCACCCACCACCACGCCGAAACCCCAAAAAAATAGAGCATCAGATCAGCCAGCCACGCGCCGGCACTTCCTCCCGCATTGCTTACCTGCTGAGACGCCCCGCCGCTATGTGTCCAGCCTGGATCAGTACGATCATAGCTGATCAGAATAAGTGCAAGGTAAAGTGCAATCCCGCTTAAAACCAGCGAAACAGCTTCTCGCAGTAACCGGCTAATTCTGGGCGGCAGGGGATTACTGGCGACTTTTTTCGCCATGGGCTTATTGCTCATGTATACATCTTCAACTTCAGAATGGAGGCCGGCAAACAGCTTGCCACCCTATTTTTATTTTAGCGCGGTAAAAAAGAGGTACGCCACCGTGAAACAATTCAACCAATGTTTCAACAGCGGCGCCGGATAGATAAGCAGCCTGTTACTGCCTGACACCTCACCTGCTCTCGTGAAGCGGAACAGGTTTCTTACAATATTGAGAATATCGCAAATTAATTCTTTACTGCTTTGAGCAACTCAATAATCTCGGGAAGTTTGGCGATTTCCAGGACAGTTTTACCGCTGGCCGTCTTGAGCGTGGTATCAGCTCCTTTTTCCAGCAATAATTTGACAGTATCAACATTTTCATTCAATACCGCCGACATTAATGCAGTCATCCCATCCTTATTTTGAAAATTGATTTGTGCACCTTTTTCCAGCAGCGCTTCAATAACCGGATTCTGTCCGTTTTGTGCCGCCAGGATCAGCGCAGTAAAATCATTGGTTGCTTTCAGATCCGGTTGGGCACCATGGGCCAGTAATTTCTGAACGATCGGCAGATGACCGGTCAGAGAAGCGAGGACCAGTGCGGAAGCACCATTGGTATCCTGTAAATCCACTTTGGCCCCTTTTGCCAGCAGCATATCAACGATATCAGCATAATCATTCATGGCAGCCAGGTGCAACGCTGTCGCCTTATTTTCATTTTGCAGATTGGGCTGAGCCTGATGTTCAAGCAGTAACCTGACTATTGCAGCGTTACCTTTAACAGTAGCCAGCATAAGGGGAGTCAGCCCGCCTTTATCCTGCAGATTGGGATTAGCCCCTTTAGCCAGCAGTAAATCAACAATTTCCTGATGGCCTTTCTTACTGGCCAGCAGCAAAGGTGTTCCCCCCTGGACATTAGCCAGGTCAACCGCCGCCTTCCGGTTCAGCAGCAGTTTTACGACTTCCTGATGACCGTTCTGTGCAGCAACCGATAATGCGGTAAAACCCTCGGGAGATTGCAGATCGACGTTGATTCCCTCCTTCAGCATTTTTTCAACATCCGGTAAATTCCCTGTCAAAGCAGCTTTGAGAAAAGCGGCATCTTTTTCAGTATCAGCATGGGCATGTGGTAACTGAAAAAACAAGAACAGGACTGCAACACTAATCAGGCAGATTTGCTTCAATCGGGCAGGGAATAACATGTTTTCCGTTGATTTCATTTGAAAATAAAGTTTTGTAAGAAATTGGTTTTGTTTTGGTGATAAGAAAACAGGTCACATTCCAGATACGGAGCTGCTTAATAAGTCCTTGCTTTGGGAGGGAATGACTCCACGGTCAATGGTTTCAGTCGCACCGGCTTGTAGTCAAGACGCTTGTCTTTACTGAAAAACAGGGAATGTTTGAGCCATTTCTGATCATCGCGCTCGGGAAAATCATGGCGGGTATGCGCACCACGGCTTTCATGACGCGCCTCCGCTGCAACCATGGTAGCCACAGCCACTTCAACCAGATTATCCAGCTCCAGCGCTTCAACTCTGGCGGTGTTAAACACCCTGCTTTTATCGTGAATTTCGGTATGCCTGACCCGTTCAGCAACTTCACTGATTTTTTCCACGCCTTCTTTCAACACATCCGGAAAACGGAAAACGCCACAATGTGTCTGCATGGTATTACGCAATGCTTCACTGACCGCAGCCACATTTTCTCCATCCTTCTGGGTTTCCAGGCGTAACAGCCGCGTCAGGGACTGTTCTCCCGCTCCTGGCGGCAGCGGCTTGTGATGATTGTTCCTGGTCAGATCCTCAATAATCTGATTACCGGCAGCACGCCCAAACACGACAATATCCAGTAGTGAGTTCGTACCAAGACGATTAGCGCCGTGCACAGACACACAGGCACATTCACCGACAGCGTAGAGCCCCGGCACAACTTCCTCAGGACTGGTTTTATAAGGGGCAACCACCTGGCCGTGATAATTGGCAGGGATACCGCCCATCATATAATGCGCGGTCGGAACAACCGGAATAGGATCAACAATGGGGTCGACATGCGCAAACTTGAGTGCAATTTCCCGAATTCCAGGTAATTTCGATGTGATCGTTTCCGCACTCAGATGATCCAGTTTCAGCAGCAAATGATCCCCCTTGGGGCCACATCCACGCCCTTCCCTTATTTCCATTGTCAGCGCGCGGGAAACAACATCACGGCTGGCAAGATCTCTGGCATGAGGCGCGTAACGCTCCATGAAACGCTCCCCTTCCGCGTTGACCAGATATCCTCCCTCTCCCCGCACCGCTTCACTGATCAATATGCCTGCACCATATACGCCGGTTGGATGAAATTGCCAGAATTCCATATCTTCCAGCGGAATACCTGCTCGTGCAGCCATGCCCAGACCATCGCCCGTATTAATGAAGGCATTGGTGCTTGCTTCAAAAATACGACCGGCACCACCCGTCGCCAATAACGTTGCACGAGCCTGCAAAATCATGATTTCACCGGTTTCCATTTCCAGTGCGGTGATTCCCAGCACATCACCTTCCTGATCACGAATCAGATCAAGCCCCAGCCACTCTACAAAAAACTGGGTGTTAGCACTGACATTGCGCTGATAAAGGGTATGCAGCATGGCATGGCCGGTACGATCGGCAACCGCACAGGAACGGCTGGCCTGTTCTCCACCAAAATTCAAAGATTGTCCACCGAACGGACGCTGATAAATTTTACCGCTCTCCAGCCGGTCGAACGGCATTCCGAAATGTTCCAGTTCATACACCACCTCGGCAGCGTGGCGGCACATGAATTCGATTGCATCCTGATCCCCAAGATAATCCGAGCCTTTGACGGTATCGTACATATGCCATCTCCAGTCATCTTCGGTCACATTACCCAGTGCGGCCGCAATCCCGCCCTGCGCCGCTACCGTGTGGGACCGGGTGGGAAATACCTTTGATAAAACAGCAACCTTGAATCCTGCTTCGGATAACTGCAATGCGGCACGCATACCTGCCCCGCCCGCACCAACGATAACCACATCAAATTTCCTTTGCTTAACTTTCACATCATCCCCACATAATATCCAGGAACCATATCAGGTAACCCAGTAATGCCACGATGCACATTATTTGCAAAGTCAAACGAATGGACATCGGATGAATATAGTCCATCAGGACATTACGCACACCCACCCACGCATGCCAACACAAACCGGCAAAAAAAAGCAAAGAAGCAATTTTTATCCACCGGATGGAAAATAGTGCCTTGAATTCTTCATAGCTTTCCGGTTGATAAACAACTATAAATACAATAAGCAACCCGATATATACCACCATCAGGACAGCAGTAATACGCTGAACCAGCCAGTCTTTCAGCCCGTAATGTGCGCCCGTAATAATTCGATTCGCCGGTTTCACCATAACCACACCCCTGCCAGCATTGTTAGAGCCGCCCCAAAAATCAGCACCAGTTTACTGCTCAGGCGAGCATGCTCCAGTTGCAGGCCGTAATGTAAATCAAGCATTAAATGGCGGATACCGGCGAACAGGTGGTGCAAAAAAAACCATGTTGCCAGCAGTAAAAACAGCTTGCATAGCGGATGAGCCAGACCAGATTGCAGGCTGGCAAAAGTTTCCGGTGATTGCAACAACAGCTGCAATCCATAGAGGAATAATGGAATTCCCGGAAAAAAAAGCAGTACACCGCTAATGCGATGCAAAATGGAAACAACAGCAGGAAGTGGTTCTCTGATTTTTAGCAGATTCAGATATTTAGGGCGTCGTCTCGCCGGATATTGCGCTTCCATAAACAGCCAGTCAGACCAGGTGAGTTTATCGATGGGTTAGACAGCCCCAACAGTCACTTTACAGTTTTCTAGTTTAATCCGTTCCATGTCAGCAGACAACTTAACCTGCCGGCGAGTCATCACCCCGGCCGCTGTATACATATTCATGAGACTGGACTAAACAGACGTAGCGCCTTAAACTTCAGCTGAAGCTTATTATTCTGTGTCAACTACATAAAAGGGAACGGCAATGTCACTGATTAACACTACTGTAAAGCCATTCAAAGCAACTGCGTACCATAATAATGATTTTGTCGAAATAACTGACAAAACCCTGAAAGGGAAGTGGTCGGTTATTGTTTTCTACCCCGCGGATTTTACTTTTGTATGCCCGACCGAGCTTGAGGATCTGGCTGATCACTACGAGGAATTCCAGAAAATCGGGGTCGAGGTTTACGGTGTTTCAACAGACACACATTTCACACACAAAGCCTGGCATGACACCTCCAGCGTGATTCGTAAAGTTCGCTATCCGCTGGTAGGCGATCCAACCAGAGAATTGTCCCGTAATTTTGATGTGCTTATTGAAGAAGCCGGACTGGCTCTGCGTGGAAGCTTCATTATCAATCCTGAAGGTCAGATCAAAGCATTTGAAGTGCAGGATAACAATATTGGCCGCAACGCTGCAGAACTGCTGCGTAAGGTCAAGGCAGCACAATATGTTTCCACACACTCTGGCGAAGTGTGTCCGGCCAAATGGACTGAAGGCGCCGCCACACTAAAACCTTCCATAGATCTGGTTGGCAAGATCTAAGGAACCTCTGAAAAATTCCTGCGTTGCCATTTCTGCGCTAAAAGTCGGCTAAAAATGCTCATTTATCACGTATAAACTCCGCTTTCTTGCCGACTTTTTCCTTGAACTGGCTGTCTCGCTAACATTTCTCCAAAGCTCGCTGCTTCATTTAAACCGGCCGGGATATTTTTCTTATAAAGCATCCCGACCGGTTTTCTCTCCTCTGATACCGAATACTTATACCAAACCCCACTGAACCGCGCAGTCGCCCCTGCTGGACTGGATCGTGTACAGCCACATTCAGGAGGTCGATCTGGAACAGCCCATTCCGGAACAATCCGATACAGGTTCCTGAGCCGGCCGTATACCCCCCACAATATCATGATGACATTCGCAGTTAATGCCAGGGCATAATGGGAATGACTGAAATACTGTTTTGTGGTGACCCTTCAATAATCCGGTCACTATAAGAAAGGTAAACCAGAACATTGCGTTTGGCATCGTAAAAGCGGACCACCTGCAAGGTTTTGAACAGCAGTGAAGTATTCTTCTTGAATACCTCATCACCATCCGCCTTACCGTTTTTTATATTCTCAGACAGCGTGATCGATCCGGTCTGGCGGCAGGCGATAGAAGCCTCAGATCTGTCCTCGGCCACCCCCACCGTACCGCTGATTCCGCCGGTTTTCGCCCGACTCAAATAACATGTTGCGCCAGCCACTTCCGGGTCATCAAAAGCCTCCACCACGATTTTATCGTTGGCACCCAGCAGTTTGAACCGGGTTGATACACTACCGATATTTTCTGCCAGCGAAGGTAGTGCATACGAAGCAATTGCGGCTGCCACCCCAATCCATATCCCCTGCCTGACCCGAGCTGCAAGATCAGTATGGCTCGTTTTCCTGTTTCCCTGATGATTCATGGTAATCCTCCTGTTTTCACCAATGGCTGCTGTTTTGCCGCGATAAATTGGCAGCAATGTTGCCGCCCCTGATTGGCAACCGATCGCCAAGCTGGCAGAATCCCCGGCTTATCCGATCACTTACGTATATTTCAGCAACCTGCTCCCATCCCTATAATAAACAACCTGCTGCTCTGCCCTGTTATGAAAGCTCTGTTTTTTCTCCGTCATTATAACGATATAGATCACATTACTCCGGTTGTTACCAAGTGGTCGGAATCGGGCCATAGTGCTGATGTGGTTCTGCTGGGACCCCCCAAATTTCTGGCTGATTACCGTATTCGGTTTCTGGGTACACTGAACCATGTTCGTGTAGCACATCTCCGCAGCGTGTTATTTCCACATGAATTTTTGTTATGGAAACTGCAGGCATTCCTTCTGGCCAAGGGGGTGCGGCGTATTTTCCTGCTTGGGCGGCTGGCTGAAAAACTGGCCCGGAAATACGATGCCGGTAAACGGGCGGCAATCTGGCAGAAAACAGCCCGACGATTGCTGGATCGTGCTTTTGGCAATACCGGTGAAGGCGTGGTTGTCTTTGACTGGATTACGAAAGGGTCACCCATCCCGATTGAGTGGGTTGAAACCATTATCAGCATGGCACAGGAAAGGGGACATGGCGCGGTATCACTACCGCATGGTGACAGCCCGCATGCCAACCGGCTGATACGCCATCGTGAATGGGTCGTGAAGCCGGATACCCTGTATGCCGATGCCAGAATATTCGACAAACTGGTCGTCCCCAATGAATTATGCGCAACCCGTTTTCGCCCGTTTCTGAACAGCCAGGCCATTGCTGTACTGGGCTCTCCACGCTATTGTGACGAATGGCTGGAGAGGCTTGCCAAACTGTCACCGGTATCCGGGCACCAGACTCGACCGGATACTCGCCTCAAAATCGTCATGTTCCTGAGAAAGAGTGAATTCACCACGTTCTGGGAAGAAGTCAGTGAGATCACCGGCCTGATTGCTGCACTTCCCGGCGTGGAGCTGATAATCAAACCTCATACGCGAGGCGGCTGGCGACAGTCATTCACCAGAAGCGCTTCTCTGCGTGAGCTTCCGAATGTCAGCGTGGCAGCAGACAATGTACATTCCATTCCTCTGATGAACTGGGCGGATGTCATCATTGATCTGGCGACTTCCGTCGTATTTGAAGCCATCAAAGCAAAAAAGCCGGTACTGGCAGCAGATTATCTTCATGCCGGCCGGTCCGCCATGGCGCATTACATGCCGGAAACAGAACTGAAATGCCGGGATGATGTCTACCTGCTGATCAACAAATTTTTATCCGAAGGGTGCGATAATTTTTATGTGGAAGAAAATCGCCAGCGCTTCATCAATGAAATGTTACATGCTGGTGGTGCTGATGTTCTGCCACGTTATGTAGCCCTGCTTGAGAATGAAACCCGGCGGGCAAAAGCGGGAAAAACCGGGGCCTCAGGCAAAACAACAGATGAGCAGCAGGGATGAAAATGTCAATATGGATTAACAGCCTGATGCGGTAGGCCACATCCTTTTTATGCATACCCCGCCGGATTCACCATTTTCTGCAGAATTTTCACCTGAAATTCATTTTGGCGGCCCGGATCAGATGCCCGGCCACCTGCGCAATGTGCTGGAAGCACATATTGCAGCTGTCCCCGCCGGCGGCACGATTGATTGGGTAACCTACTATTTCCGTGACCTTCGCCTGGCCGATGCACTTATTCAGGCAAAAAAACGGGGTGTCCGCGTTACGCTGTGCCTGGAAGGAAGGCCGCGCATTCCTCACGCCAATGATGCTGTTATTACCGGGCTTTCAGGGCCGGACGGGCTGGATGATGCATTGCGAATCATCACTCTTCCCGGGATCCCTTCTCCATCAAATAAATCATGGAAACCGCAGCTGCATGAAAAACTGTATTGTTTTTCCCACCCTCAGCCTGTTGCTTTTATCGGTTCTTTCAATCCTTCGGGAAACATGTTGCAGGAAGATCCTGCCATCCTTCAGGAAATTGGTGACCAGGACCGTGGCTATAACGCGCTGTTCGGCCTCATAGATCCTGTTCTGGTAGACGGCCTGGTGAAACACGCAAGACAGTTGTACCAGTCCCCTCCCGGGCTCTGGTATCGTTTTTCTGCCAGGGCGAGTCATGATATCCAGGGTACGGACACCATTATTCACTTCTGGCCGCGACTCAGTTCGCATCCTGTCATCCAGTTCTTACGCGGCATCAGCAGCAACGCGCGCGTCCGTATTGCCGCCTCGCACATCAGGACAAAGAGTGCAGTCGATGTCATGATCAACCTTGCGCAACGCGGTGTCACACTGGAAATCTTTGCAGAATCCACCCACCGGCGCGTAACCCCCGAAGTAGAACAGCGTCTGGCTTCTGCCGGAATCCGGTTCAGACGTATTCTTAATTCCGAAAAACTTCCGATGCACCTTAAATTTGTGCTGATCGAAGACGGCAATCGCGTCTGGTCAATTTTTGGCAGTTTCAACTGGACCCAGCCCTCGTTTTGGCTTAATCATGAAATTGCTGCAATTTCCAGTAACCCTCTGGTTTTTCAGATCCTGGCAGAGCGCTGGAATATATTAAGGAACGAAAGCGGGATAGCAGCAAGGTAACAACAGTCAACCCGCCTTGCAGCAGGTGCATCCTCGATACACTTCCAGCGATCTGTTAAAAAATCCCGATTCAGATTTTTTGTTTGGTCAAGGCTATCTGTGCACTTTATAATTCGGGTTTAACATTTTTACCGCGCTTCCCGAAAGCAGTGCATCCAATCCGCAAGCGTAATGTCGCGGACAATCTTGAAAAAGTATGAACCCTTCACTGGAAAATCTTCAGTTATACCCCTTTCAGAAACTTACCAGGCTGTTTGAGGATCTCACCCCCGCCGATCCTTCACTGACCTCGATCGGGCTGCATATTGGTGAACCGAGGCACAGCACGCCCGAATTTATCAGACAGGAGCTGATCAGCAATCTTGAAGGGCTGGCGCGTTATCCCACCGTGCTTGGTGCAGATAACTTACGTACCGGTATCGCAGCCTGGCTGATGAAACGCTATCACCTGCCTTCCATCAACCCTGATACTGAAGTGATTCCGGTCAACGGCAGTCGGGAAGCATTATTCGCATTTGCCCAGGCGATTATTGATACACACGGTACCTCCCGGCCGGCAGTGGTTTGTCAGAACCCTTTTTATCAGATTTATGAAGGTGCCGCGTTACTGGCGGGGGCAACCCCTTATTTTCTCAACCAGCTACCGGAAAACAGTTTTTCAATCGACACCACGCAACTTCCTGATACGGTATGGGAACGCACGCAGCTGGCATATATCTGTTCCCCCAATAATCCTACCGGCAAGGTATTGACGCTGGATGAATGGAAACATTTATTCGATCTGTCCGATCGCTACGGGTTTGTGATCGCGGCGGATGAATGTTATTCAGAAATTTATTTCGACGAGGCGCACCCTCCGCTGGGTGCACTGGAAGCAGCAGAAAAACTCGGACGCAGCGGATTTCCCCGCCTGGTTGTTTTCAGCAGCCTGTCCAAGCGTTCCAATGTACCGGGGATGCGTTCCGGTTTTGTGGCAGGGGATGCAACTATCCTCAAAAAATTCCTGTTGTACCGCACTTACCACGGCAGCGCCATGAACCCGGCTGTACAGGCGGCCAGCACCGCCGCCTGGAGTGATGAACAGCATGTAATTGAAAACCGCATACTCTACCGTGAAAAATTTGCTGGTGCCATGCACATTCTGGGAGACACGCTTCCAGTCAGCATGCCGGATGCCGGGTTTTATTTATGGCTGAGAACACCCATCAGCGGTATCGATTTTTCCAGGCGTTTATACTGTGAAAGAAATATTATTGTGTTGCCGGGCAGCTATCTGGCACGGGAGGCACATGGTATCAACCCCGGGGAAGATTTCGTGCGGATCGCACTGGTTGCGACTGTCACGGAATGTATGGAAGCAATGGAGCGAATCAGGGACATTGCCGGAAAATTCTGATCTGATTATTTTTAGTTAGGAGTCACATGGAGCAATTACAGGCTGTCATCGAAAATGCCTTTGAAAGGCGTGCCGAAATCACCCCGCGGAATGTTGAAGCCAACCTGAAGGAATCGGTTGCCCAGGTTATCAGCATGCTGGATAACGGCAAACTGCGTGTTGCTGAAAAAATCAATGGCGAATGGACAGTTCATCAATGGATCAAGAAGGCTGTCCTGCTGTCTTTCCGCATGGAAGACAACAACTTCATCAAAGGCGGGTTTTCCAACTATTTTGACAAAATCCCATCCAAGTTTGCGGATTACAGCTCACGCGACTTTCGTGATGGCGGATTTCGCGTGGTTCCACCGGCAGCGGTCCGCAAGGGTGCCTTTATCGCAAACAACGTGGTGCTGATGCCTTCTTATGTGAATATTGGCGCTTATGTTGACGAAGGTACCATGGTGGATACCTGGGCGACAGTAGGTTCCTGCGCACAGGTTGGCAAGAATGTACATCTTTCCGGGGGTGTCGGCATCGGTGGCGTACTCGAACCCGTGCAGGCAAGCCCAACCATCATCGAAGACAACTGCTTTATTGGCGCCCGTTCCGAAATTGTCGAAGGCGTAATCGTCGGTGAAAATTCAGTAATTTCAATGGGGGTATACATCGGCCAGAGCACCAAAATTTACAACCGCGAAACCGGTGAAGTTACCTATGGCCGGATCCCTCCGGGATCAGTAGTGGTTTCCGGTAATTTACCGGCTGAAAATGGCCGCTACAGCCTGTATTGTGCAGTAATCGTAAAACAGGTCGATGCCAAAACCCGTTCTAAAACCGGTATCAATGAGTTGTTGCGCGGTATCTGATCAGTTACACCAGCGTAAATACTCGTAATACTATCTGCTGGCAATGAACTGTGATATAAAAACAAGTGTGTGGATTTCATAAAGTGGGCGGCGGGGTCCGGTTTGTACGTTAGTCAGCTTTTCCCTGCATTCACCGTGTTGTGACTGAAAATTCATACACCCCGAACGACTAATACAAAGAGGAGAAGCTATTATGAAAACCCTGATAAAAATAATTGCAGCTTTAACAACCGCACTGCTTTTGAGTACACAGGTATATGCCGATTCGCATACCGTTCATGTTGATGAAGCACTGAAGCACGCTGATGAAGCGGTGGTGCATGGCAAAGAAGGCCATGTTAAGGAATTGCTTGAGCATGCCCGGGAAAGTCTGGAACACGCTAAAGAGGCAGCCAATAATGCCAAGGGCGCAGGCACTGAGCACATTGTTCATGGAATCAAACACCTGGAAGACGCCATCAAGCATGGTGAAGAAGGCCATGTTGGCGTGGCTACCAAGCATGTGGAAGAAGCAATCGAGCACCTGCGTGCCTCCGAGCGTTAAGCTGAGCAGCAGTATTATTGAAACACGTGTGCCTCTGGCAGAATCAGGGGCACACCCGGAAAAAAGCGGAGCAATCCGCTTTTTTCATTATGATCTGCCAAATAGTGACAACACCTGCAGCAGAATTGTCCGTGCCGGATAAATCGGAAACGTTTGTAAAAGCAGCCCGGAACCTGTCATGAAGCCACTGACGTTTGCCATCCTGAGAATGTTGAGCGATGGTAATTTCCACTCCGGTACAACATTGGGACAGGCACTGAATGTTTCGCGTGCAAGCATTTCCGGTGCGCTGCAAGACCTGGGAAATTACGGCCTGACAATCCATAAAATTCCCGGGCGCGGATACCACTGGCTGAATCCGGTGCAATGGCTGGATAGCGCGCAAATATACCGGCATCTTGCCGATCATGCTGATTCCGTACAAATAGAAATTGCAGATATAGTCGAATCAACCAATTCGCTACTGTTACAGCGTGCAGTCAGTCAAGCTGCTTCCGCTAACCGGGTCAGGCAGGTTCTGGCAGCAGAACTGCAGACACAAGGGCGTGGCCGTCGGGGGCGTTCATGGTCATCAGGATTGGGAGACAGCCTGACTTTTTCGGTTCTGTGGCCATCACAATGTGCCGTCAATGCACTTTCCGGCTTAAGTCTGGCGACGGGTGTGGCAATTGTTCGCGCCCTGAAAAGGATTGGTATAAGCGATGTTTCGCTGAAATGGCCAAATGATGTGCTGTCCAGCTCCAGCAAGCTGGCCGGGATATTGATCGAATTACACGGCGACATGCTGAGCCCGGGCACCGTGATTATCGGTATCGGGCTGAACCTTAAACTTTCCAGCGTTACGAAAGATCGGGTTGATCAAAAGATAACCGATATCGCCAGTGTTACCGGAAAAATGCCGGACAGAAATCAGCTGCTGGCAGTTTTACTGAAAGAATTGATCGGGGTGCTGGATATATTTGAACAACACGGTTTTGAGCCTTTTGCTGAGGAATGGGTGCAATGTCATGCCTATCAGAATAAAGCAGTGCAGATCCGTTTTCCGGATGGCTCCAGCAGGGATGGTATCGCAACCGGCGTAGCCCCGGATGGGGCCTTGCTGGTCAATACCCCCGAAGGTATCGTGCAATTAAGAAGCGGGGAAATCTCCCTGCGCGGATTGGCATAACATGAGCACTTCTTTTGTACTGGCGATTGATTCCGGTAATACTGCCATCAAATGGGGATTGCACGATGGTGAACGCTGGCTGGCTAATGGCAGCACATTGCAAGACCGGCGCATGATGCTGAAACAAAGCTGGACCCGGTTACCGATACCATCGCTTGTACTGATTTCCAACGTGGCAGGGCTACAGGCTGAAAAGGATTTAGCAGTATTACTGCAACCATGGCAGGTACCGCCCAGGTTGATTAGCGCCAAAGCCAGCCAGTGCGGTGTCATCAATCGTTATACCCGCCCGGAGCAATTGGGATGTGATCGCTGGATGGCACTGATCGCCGCACGGCACAGAGTACAGCGCGCGTGTCTGGTTGTGGATATCGGTACCGCCATGACAGCTGATGCACTGGCTGCCACAGGCGAATTCCTGGGAGGTATTATTGTACCCGGGCCGGATACCATGAAACAGGCGCTGGCAGGCCGTGCCGGAACATTCGCCATCCCGAATTCAGGCAGTTTCCAGAATTTTCCGATCAATACTGCAAACGCATTGTTCAGTGGCATGATCCAGGCGCTGACGGGCGCACTGGAACGAATGCATGATCAGCTTTCCAGCTATTCAAACGGGCAGATACCGGCAGAAATCATCCTGACGGGTGGCGGTGCCGCACTTCTGGCTCCCCACATACGTATTTCGCATCAGATTGTGGATAATCTGGTGCTGGAAGGGCTGATTATTATTGCCGGAGAACAGGAATAGCCACCTGCAACACGTTATCTATCAGGACACCATGACACACCCGCTTTTCAGACACGCTGAATTTTTCACAACGGTCAACCAGTTACAGGGCTTACCAAAAACCGCCGGAATTGAAGTTGCTTTTGCCGGGCGCTCAAATGCCGGGAAATCAAGTGCAATCAACACACTGGTGGGAAGGGGACGATTTGCCTTTGTCAGCAAAATGCCCGGCCGGACGCAGCACATCAATTTTTTTCGGCTTGCGGAAGGACGTTTCATGGTTGATCTGCCAGGATACGGTTATGCCCAGGTACCGCTGGCTGTCCGTCAGCACTGGGGACATCTGCTGAGCACTTATCTGCAAACCCGCCAGCCGCTGTACGGCATGGTACTTATCATGGATATTCGCCATCCGCTGACAGAACTCGATCTGCAAATGCTGGACTGGTTCAGGCAGACAGAAAAACCGGTACACATACTGCTGACCAAAGCAGACAAATTAAGCAGGAGTGCGGCACTGGCGACACTGAACAAAGTCAGGCGATTTTTGTCTGCCAATTACCCGTATTGCACCGTCCAGACATTTTCCAGCCTGAAAACAAGCGGAGTGGAGGAAGCCTCGCAATTATTGCAAAACTGGTTTGATGCAGGAGAATCCGGCGTACTGCAGCAGAATAACGCTGAAATCAGCGATCAAAAAAAAACCCCGGCTAAAGGGGATTGAGCCGGGGAGAATCGCCTTGTTTGTAAGGCCTCGCCTCAGGGAGGGAAGGCGAGAGGCAGCAATTACCGACTACCTGCACATAAGAGCAGGCCTCAGTTAATTTAGTTCCATTACATATCAATTTTTTATTTTTAATTAATAAACATGACCTTTCTCAGCCAGTTTCCACAAAAAAGAATGCGCCGTAACCGCCGGGATGATTTCTCCCGCCGTCTTGTTCGCGAAAACCATCTGCAGGCAGATGATCTGATTTATCCGGTATTTGTACTGGATGGCAGTAAGCGCGAAGAACGGGTGGCATCCATGCCCGGGGTTGTCCGGCAAAGTATCGACCTGCTCCTGTTTCAGGCTGAAAAATGCCTGCGTTTGGGAATCCCTGCACTGGCAATTTTTCCGGTAATCGATTCCTCCCTGAAAAACCTGACTGCCGATGAGGCATATAACCCCAATGGTCTGGTACCCCGCACTGTAAAAGAACTGAAAAAACATTTTCCCGAGCTGGGAGTCATCACTGATGTGGCACTCGATCCCTATACCAGCCATGGCCAGGACGGGTTGATTGATGAGAACGGTTATGTGCTGAATGATGAAACTGTCAGCGTGCTGAAGCAACAGGCATTATCACACGCTCAGGCTGGTGCGGATGTCGTGGCCCCATCCGACATGATGGATGGCCGGATAGGTGCTGTTCGCTCCATACTGGACCGTGACCGCTTTATTCATACCCGGATACTGGCTTATTCAGCCAAATATGCTTCCAGTTTTTATGGCCCGTTCCGTGATGCAGTCGGCTCGGCCGCCATGCTGGGATCAGGCAACAAACATACCTACCAGATGGATCCGGCCAATTCAGATGAAGCAATATGGGAAGCAGGGCTGGACATCCAGGAAGGGGCGGACATGATTATGGTTAAACCCGGCATGCCCTATCTTGATATTGTACGCAGAGTCAAGAACGAGCTGGGTGTGCCCACCTTCGTCTACCAGGTGAGCGGTGAATATGCCATGCTGAAAGCGGCTGCCATGAACGGCTGGCTGGATGAAAAAGCCTGTGTTACCGAGGCGCTGCTGTCATTCAAACGTGCCGGCGCCGATGCAATCCTGACTTATTTTGCAATGGAAGTTGCCACCTGGTTGCAGGAACGCCAGTGAAACCGGATTGCCGTACGCCATTAAATGGATCACCCCTGGCACATCACAAAATAAGAATTACCCGGTAATCATTGACGTTGGTACGGGTTGGACCGGTAACAACCAGATCGCCAAGCAGGTTAAAGAAAGCCCAGGCGTTGTTGTTATCCAGTAGTGTGATCGGATCAATGCCGGCCTGCCCAGCCCGGTGGAGGGTATCCGGGGCAATAATTGCACCGGCATTGGTTTCGCTGCCATCGATACCGTCGGTATCGCAGGCCAGTGCATACACCTCTTCCAGTCCGTTGAGCGCGATAGCAAGCGAGAGCAGAAACTCGGTATTGCGCCCGCCCTTACCCGACCCTTTGACCGTTACCGTGGTTTCCCCACCAGAAATCAGAGCGACAGGCGGTTTGGACGGATTACTGTAATGCCGTACTTCCCGCACGATAGCTGCCTGCATTCTGGCAATTTCCCTGGCTTCCCCGGTAACCGTGTCACCCAGAATAAGCGGCGTAACGCCCTGCATACGAAAAAACTGAGCGGCTGCCGTGAGTGATTGTCGCGCTGTGGCGATAATCCTGTTTTTTACGTTTCTGAAAACCGGATCTCCCGGCTTGAGGGTTTCATTTCGTCCTGTACGACTGTTTTCCTGCAAAGTCTGCAGAACATGTGGAGAAACGGTAATTGCATAGCGCTCAATCAGTGCCAGCACATCCCGCCAGGTGGAAGCATCCGGTGCACACGGCCCGGATGCAATGGACGAGGGGTCGTTATCAGTAACATCCGAGATAATCAGACTCTGTACCGGTGCCCGACTGGCCGCTGTCAGTCTGCCACCCAGCACGACGGACAAATGCTTGCGCACAATATTGATTTCCTGAATTGCAGCGCCGCAACGCAACAGCTGGCGAGTGATCGATTTCAGTTCATCCAGCGTTACCCCGGGAACAGGTGCGGACAACAGACTGGAGCCCCCGCCACTGAACAACCCCAGCAGCAGATCATCCGGCCCGAGCAGACGTACCGATTCCAGCATGGCGCGGGCAGCCATTTCTCCCTGTGTATCCGGTACCGGGTGGCTGGCTTCAATTACCATGATGCTGTTCGTTGTCAGGCCATGGCGATAAGGGGTAACCACAATTCCTTCCAGAGGATTACCCGCCGGCCAGTTTTCTTCCACTGCTCGCGCCATGGCCGCTGCCGCTTTACCGGCACCGACCACCAGCGTATTACCTTTTGGCGGCTCAGGCAGATGAGACGGGACAATTTTCAGCGGATCAGCCGCGCCAATGGCGGCATGAAAACTATCAAGCAGGAGTTCGCGCGGATTCATGAAGTAATTTGGATTACGCCGGAAAGCAGTGGCTGGAGAAACTGGCCGGTAAAGCTGCCGGGTATTGCTGCCACGGCTTCCGGTGTACCCTCGGCGATGATTCTGCCGCCTCCGGCACCCCCTTCCGGGCCGAGATCAATGATCCAGTCAGCTGTTTTGATCACATCCAGATTATGCTCGATGATGACCACCGTATTGCCGCTATCACGCAAGCGATGCAGGACTTTGAGCAACAGGTCAATATCCTGGAAATGCAGGCCGGTGGTGGGTTCATCCAGAATATAGAGCGTGCGGCCGGTATCGCGCTTGGACAGCTCCAGAGACAGCTTGACACGCTGCGCCTCACCACCGGACAGCGTTGTCGCGGATTGCCCCAGTGTGATATATCCCAGCCCCACATCCAGCAAGGTTTGCAGTTTGCGCGCAATAACCGGAACGGCTTCAAAAAATGTACGTGCATTTTCGACGGTCATTTGCAGGATTTCGTGGATATTTTTACCTTTGTATTGAATTTCCAGTGTTTCCCGATTGTAACGCTGCCCGTGGCAAACATCGCAGGCGACATAAATATCCGGCAGAAAATGCATTTCCACCTTAATGACACCATCGCCCTGACAGGCTTCGCAGCGCCCGCCTTTGACATTAAACGAAAACCGGCCCGGGGTATAGCCGCGTTCACGTGCCTGCGGCACACCGGCGAATAATTCACGCACGGGTGTAAACAGGCCGGTGTAGGTGGCAGGATTGGAACGAGGGGTACGCCCGATCGGACTTTGGTTGATGTCGATCACCTTATCGAAAAAACCCAGTCCGTCGATTTTCTGATAGGCCGCCGGATCAGTCTGACTGCCATACAGATGCCGTGCAACAGCGCGATACAGCGTATCGTTGATCAGCGTGGACTTTCCTGAACCTGAAACACCCGTCACACACACCAGCAGCCCGACCGGCAAATCAAGTGCAACCTGTTTGAGATTATTACCACTTGCGCCACGTATAGTCAGCATTCTCTCCGGATCAGGCGGCGTACGCGCAGCCGGGATGGCAATGGAACGCCAGCCGGAGAGATACTGCCCGGTCAGTGAGGCTGGATTGGCCTGAATGGCCGCAGGTGTGCCTTCTGCAACCACGCGCCCGCCATGTTCACCTGCCCCGGGGCCCATATCGACCACATGGTCCGCCAGCAGAATGGCGTCCTGATCATGTTCCACCACGATGACGCTGTTGCCGAGATCGCGCAGGTGTTTGAGTGTGTCCAGCAAGCGTTCATTATCACGCTGATGCAGTCCGATTGAAGGTTCATCCAGCACATACATGACCCCGGTCAAACCGGAGCCGATCTGGCTGGCAAGGCGGATACGCTGCGCCTCACCACCGGAAAGCGTATCGGCGGAACGATCGAGCGAAAGGTAATCAAGCCCGACATTATTGAGAAACTGCAAACGGCTGGAAATTTCCCGGATGATGCGCTCTGCAATGGCCTGTTTGTGACCTGACAGCTGCATATCATCAAAAAACTGTTTCGCCTGCCGCAGCGGCCAGGCACTGACAGTAAAAATCATCTCGCCATTGACCGTAACATGACGTGCTTCAAGACACAGGCGTGTGCCGGCACATTCCGGACATTCACGCGCATTGATAAATTTGGCCAGCTCATCGCGTACGGTTTGTGATTCAGTTTCCCGGTAACGACGTTCCAGGCCGGGAATAATGCCCTCGAAAGGGTGTGTCTGCTGGTGTGCACGGCCTTGTTCGTTGAGATAGGTAAAAGTGATTTTTTCCTTACCGGAGCCATACAAAACGGCCTGCCGCGCAGCCTCACCCAACTGTTCAAATGGAACTTCCAGATCGAACTGATAATGGCTTGCCACCGCCTGCAACATCTGGAAATAGAACTGATTACGCCGATCCCAGCTGCGAATGGCGCCTGCAGCCAGTGACAGGTACGGAAAAGCCACCACCCGCGCCGGATCAAAAAAGGTAATCTGCCCCAGCCCGTCACATTTTGGGCAGGCACCGGCAGGGTTATTGAAGGAAAACAGACGCGGTTCCAGCTCGGACAAGGCATAACTGCACACCGGACAACTGAATCTGGCTGAAAAAAGATGTTCTTTGCCACTATCTATTTCCACTGCCAGTGCCTTGCCTTCGGCATGACGCAGCGCGGTTTCAAATGATTCCGCCAGTCGCTGCTTGGCATCCGGAGAGATTTTCAGGCGATCAATGACGACTTCGATCGTATGTTTTTTGGTTTTTTGCAGTTTCGGCAATGCATCAATATCGTGCACTTCTCCATCCAGCCGGACACGCACAAATCCCTGTGCACGCAGCTCATCGAACAGCTCTGCCTGTTCTCCCTTGCGCCCGGTGACCACCGGCGCAAGTATCATCAGGCGGGTATCTGCCGGTAACTGCAAAACCTGATCAACCATTTGCGAAACACTCTGTGCCGCCAGCCCGATACCATGTTCCGGACAATGCGGCTCTCCCACCCGGGCAAACAGCAGACGCAGATAATCGTGTATTTCAGTGACGGTTCCCACAGTGGAACGCGGGTTGTGGGAAGTGGCCTTTTGCTCGATGGCGATGGCGGGCGACAATCCTTCAATCAGATCCACATCCGGTTTTTCCATCAGCTGCAAAAACTGTCTGGCATAAGCGGAAAGCGATTCAACATAGCGCCGCTGACCTTCCGCATACAGCGTATCGAAAGCCAGTGAAGATTTACCGGAACCGGATAATCCGGTAATCACAATCAACCGGTTACGCGGCAAATCAAGGTCAACATTTTTGAGATTATGTGTCCGTGCACCACGGATTCGGATGAGTTCCATCGGCTACCTAAGAGTGAGTCAACCTGTTAATATACCTAACTTCCCGGATTTATCACACATACGCTTCATGTCTGCCTCACCCACACCCAGCACAGCAACCAAACTCCCTGAAAAAATGTCCCGCGTGGAAATGCGGGCTTCCGCCAGTCTGGCGGGCGTTTATGCACTTCGCATGTTCGGCCTGTTCATTATTCTGCCGGTTTTTACCTTTTTCGCAAAAGGGCTGCCGGGTGGCGATAATTTCACACTGATCGGCATCGCACTGGGTGCTTACGGGCTGACGCAGGCGATCCTGCAAATCCCGTTCGGCTGGCTGTCCGATCGCCTCGGCCGCAAACCGGTCATTTATCTCGGATTAGTGCTGTTTGCGCTGGGAAGTTTTGTTGCCGCCACGGCAGTTGACATTTACGGCGTGATTTTCGGACGAATCATTCAGGGAGCCGGTGCCATTTCAGCTGCAGTGATGGCACTGGCCGCCGATCTGACACGTGAAGAACATCGTACCAAAGCGATGGCGATGATCGGCATGAGCATCGGCGTGGTTTTTGCGCTGTCACTGGTGATCGCTCCCCTGCTGGATCAGTGGGTCGGTGTGCCTGGTATCTTTGTGATTACCGGATGTCTCGCCATACTCGCAATAGGGGTGGTGTACAAAATAGTGCCCGATCCGGTCATCAGCCGGTTTCACTCGGATACTGAAGTAACCGCCAACCGCTTTGGCAGCGTCATTCGCAATGTGCAGCTGCTGCGGCTGAACTATGGTATTTTTGCCCTGCACGCAGTACTGATGGCGCTCTGGCTGAGTATTCCACTATCCCTGAAGGAAACTGGCCTGGCTGCGGCTGACCACTGGAAGGTCTATTTTCCGGTCATGGTGGGTTCCATACTGCTGATCGTACCTGCCATTATTTATGCAGAAAAAAAATCCCGGCTGAAACAGGTTTTTATTGTTGCCATTGCGCTGCTGCTGCTGGCACAAATTTTACTGGCCGTCTTTAATACCTGGTTCTGGGGACTGGTTTTTGCGCTGCTGCTGTTTTTCGCTGCCTTCAATCTGCTGGAAGCCACCCTGCCTTCCCTGATCTCAAAAATCGCACCGGTTGGCGCCAAGGGAACAGCAATCGGTATCTACAGCAGCACACAGTTTCTGGGAGCGTTTGTCGGCTCCGGTTTAGGTGGATACCTGTTTCAGCATTTCGGTTTTTACGCTCTGGCAGCCATGTGCAGTATATTACTGATTTTGTGGCTGATTCTGGCTGTTACCATGCAGGCACCGGCTGCTGTCCGTTCCAAAATGTATCAGGTCAGAAAAATGGATACGGATGAAGCCAGTACTCTGTCACGTGAACTGACAGCGTTACCCGGTGTTTATGAAGCCCTTGTACTGGCCAGTGAACAGGTGGCTTACCTGAAAGTTGATCTCAAGGGATTTGATGAAGAAAAAGTGACTCAGTTACTGGAAGGAAACAAATAGATGGCATCACTGAACAAAGTTATGTTGATTGGCAATCTTGGCCGTGACCCGGAAATTCGTTATATGCCCAGTGGCGATGCCATGGCAAACCTGAATATCGCCACCACCGACACCTGGAAAGACAAAGGTGGCGAAAAACAGGAGCGCACGGAGTGGCATCGGGTAGTCATGTTTGGTAAACAGGCCGAGATCGCCGGTGAATACCTGAAAAAAGGCTCGCAAATTTATATCGAAGGCCGCCTGCAAACCCGTAAATGGACCGACAAATCCAACGTGGAACGCTATACCACTGAAATCGTTGCCGACCGCATGCAGATGCTGGGAGGCCGCTCCGGCGGCGGCAGCAGCGGTAACTATGAACCCCCGGCCGGTGGAGATCAGGAATACACGAATACTCCTCCCGCCAGGGCAGGTACGGGTTTTGATGATATGGAAGATGATATTCCGTTCTGAAATTAACGGGGTTTGCAGGATCGCCAGCCGCCCGGATATTCCACTGTTCTGAGCAAAACTTGTAATAACTGATCCGGCCCGATAATCGCGGCCGGTATCGGATTTATCCGTCTGTAAAGCCGGTACCGCAAGATACAACTTTCGGCACCACCAATATTCTTTTCCCGTCGTCTCTGATGGACGAATCTCATCATCCCGTACATGCGCCGGCATTGCCGAGCGAGCCTTTTGCCTTTCTGCTGCATTTCTTCCGGCATTATTACGGCTGGTGTGTGCTGGTCGTGGTGCTGGAAATCGGTTCATCTGCCAGCAGTATTCTGACACCGTATGCCATCGGCCAGATTGTCGGTGGTGTGACCGATACCCTGACAGCACGGGAACAGATTTTTTCGGCAGTCGCTTTTCCGCTCGGGCTTTATCTGCTGCTCAACCTCGGTGAAGTGATATTCAGCCGCGCCGGTGCCTCCTGCCGCATTGTCGTTGCACCCCGCTTGCGGGCACAGGTGACAAACGAGCTGTATGCCTATCTGCAGCACCATTCGCATCGTTTCCTCAGTAACAACTTCGCCGGTGCGCTGGCTAGCCGCATCTCGGAAACCTCGACCAGCGTCAATATGACATTATGGACGCTGGTATTTGATTTTTTACCGATTGTCGTCACGCTGGCCGTCTCAATCGCACTATTGTGGTTCGCCAGTATCCCCCTCTCGCTATTTACGCTGACATGGGCATTGCTCTATCTGAGTATTTCCTACTGGCTGGCACGGCGCTGCCGGCCGCTGGCGCATAAATCGGCTGAGGCACGCAGCATTACCGTCGGCAAAGTGGTGGATGCCGTTACCAACCTCGCCAGCGTACGGCTGTTCGCCATGCTCGGTTTCGAACGCGGTTACCTGGAAAGTTTCCTGAACAATGAAATTGCCGCTTCACGGCGCTGGCTCTGGTCGAATGAGAAAATACTCTGGTTCCAGTTCCTGCTGGCGCTGACACTCAAGGTGGGTACACTGCTGTTTGCCTTGTGGTTGTGGCAGCAGAACCAGATCTCCGTGGCCGATTTTGTGATGAGCGTCAGCCTCTCGCTGCTGATCATCGGGGAAGTGCGCAATATCAGCCGCCGTTTCATCGATCTGTTCGAATACATCGGCAATATTGCCAACGGGGTGGGCATCATCGTGCGTGAACATGAAATCGTCGATCGCCCCGGCGCGCAGCCGTTGCACATTACCCGCGGCTGCATCGAGCTGCGCGGCATCACCTTCGGCTATTCTCCCGACAATCCGGTATTTGAGAACCTCGATTTGCGTATCGAGGGCGGACAGCGTGTAGGGCTGGTGGGTTACTCCGGCTCAGGCAAATCGACATTGCTCAACCTGATCCTGCGGCTGTACGACCCTCAGCAGGGCAGTATCCTGATCGATGGTCAGGATATCCGGGATGTTACCCAGCAATCCCTGCATGAACAAATCAGCCTGATTCCGCAGGATCCCGGCCTGTTTCATCGCACGCTGCTGGAAAATATCCGCTATGGCCGTCCCGATGCCACACGAGAGGAGATTGAACTGGCCGCACGCGGTGCCGATGCACACGAATTCATCGAACGTATGCCCAATCAGTACGAATCACTGGTGGGTGAACGTGGCGTGAAACTCTCTGGCGGCCAGCGGCAGCGTATCTCCATTGCCCGTGTCATTGTAAAAAATGCACCCATCCTGATCATGGATGAGGCCACTTCCAGTCTGGATTCGATTACCGAACAGGCCATCCAGAACAGTCTGGATACACTCATGCAAAACAAAACCGTGATTGTTGTTGCTCATCGACTTTCCACCATCGCACACCTGGATCGCATCCTGGTATTCAACCGCGGGCGCATCATCGAGGATGGCAGTCACGCTCAACTGCTGGCTGTCAACGGTGCCTATACCCAACTCTGGAGCCGGCAGGCAGATGGATTTCTGGTCGAAGAAACGGAACAGGATAGTTGACGAAAATGATTACAATGACCTGGTCAAGTAAAACCGGACACTCCAGTTAAGCAACATATTTCAACATTTCCCTTTCAGCCTCATATTGGTTTGGACTTTTGTAGCCCAGGTATGAATGCAGTCGCTGGCTGTTATAAAACATGGAAATATACTGCAGCACATCTTGCTGTGCTGCATAGCAGGTCAGGTAGCATTGCCAATGGATTTGCTCCCGTTTAAGGCTACCGAAAAAGCTCTCGGCTACTGAATTATCCCAATGACGTGGTTTAATGAAACCGGACAGCCCAGTTAAGAGAGGATATCCTATGCATTTTCCCTTTGGGTGTGCAGTTGCGAATCAATCAATAGTTCTCACAAAGAATTTTTCGGAGGAATTTATTGATTTCCTGATCTTTGATGCAGGCAAGGTAATAAGTGATAAGAATTTGTTAACTGAAGATTGGTCAAAAATGATTTGGGATCTTCTGGAAATAACGAAAGAGAAATGTGCCAAGCGTGGTCATTCTGGTTTGGGAAAGGGATTCTCTCGTCAAAATACAAAAACATTGGATGCGTGCTTTTTCATAGCTGGAGAAAACCCTCCTGATTATCTGAGGAGTATTGGTAATGGGGGCCAAGGTCGGGATGATGTGCTGGATCAGCCACCTGGGGACGATGATGGAGGGATTTCAGTCTTGTATGTTCAGATATCCGCTGCCGAATCTGATGAAAACACATAATCGGGTAGCCGAGAACTTTTAACCCCCCGCTTCACACCACCCACCGTGCGAGTCCGCAGTGGAACCTTTTTTGCTTGTGCGCTTTTATATGCGGTCGCGAACGCACAGACTCAAGCTGATCTCAATGATGATGCGTGTGGGGCGTATCGAGAAGCGGACAAAAAGCTCGATGCCATCTATCAGCAACTTTTGGAGCAGCATAAAGACGATGCCGACTTCACGACCAGGCTACGCAAGGCGCAGCGTGCCTGGCTGGCGTTTCGGGATGCCGAGCTGGAGGCGATTTACCCCGCTGATAACAAGCGTGAGGAATATGGTTCGATCTACCCAATGTGCAGTTGTTTGGAGCAAGCCGCATTGGTTAACCACCATATTGAGCAGCTTTCGGGTTGGCTCACTGCGGAAGGAGAGAATGCGTACCGAACATCCGGTAGCCAGGCACTCGGTTGGCCTATCCGCCTTCACTTTACGACGAAACTCAGTTCAAACATTAAACGTACCACCAACAATCGCTAATCATCGAGGTTATTTTATGGAACCAGCAGAACTATAATGGGCCCTTATCAGGAGGTGGTATGTCTATAAATGTAAAGTTATCAGAGGATCTGGTTGCTCAAGCCAGACATCATGCGCAGATCCAGCATCGCTCGGTACCCAAGCAAATCGAATACTGGTCGCGGATCGGTAAAATTGCCGAGGAAAATCCCGATTTGCCGTTCAGCATGATTCACGACATTCTGCATGCTGATCAAGAGGAGCCTGTCGGCGAATATAAATTCGGCTGATGCAGCTGCTTGTTACCCCTGTATTCGAGCGTGCTATCAAAAAGCTGCGTCCCCGTCAAAAATCCGAACTGGATGAAGCCGTGCGCACCATCGCTGACCACCCCGAGAGCGGTGAAGCGAAAGTGGGAGATCTGCAGGACATCCGAGTCTACAAATTTCGCTTGTCGAATCAGTTGTGTATGCTGGCTTATCGCGTTCTTGACGAGAGCAGTCTGAAACTGCTGGCCTTTGGCCAACACGAAAATTTTTATCGCGATCTCAAACGCCAAGACAAATAATTTCTTAAGCTATTCCAAGATCAAATAACTGCGAAAAAATTCCAGAAAATACATTGCTGTCGAACTGCGCCTTTAAACTTGATTACTGGATCTTAATAAAATGAATATTCGATTTATCGTCTTTTTTGTCGGTGCGCTTTTATGCGTAACTGCGAATGCGCAAACACAAGCTGATCTCAATGATGATGCGTGTGCAACATATCAGGCGGCAGATAAAAAACTCAACGCTGTTTACCAGCAAGTGTTGAAACAGCATAAAGATGATGCCAATTTCACAGCTAAGTTACGCAAGGCGCAGCGTGCCTGGCTGGCGTTTCGGGATGCCGAGCTGGAGGCGATTTACCCCGCTGATAACAAGCGTGAGGAATACGGTTCGATCTACCCAATGTGCAGTTGTTTGGAGCAAGCCGCATTGGTTAACCACCGTATTGAGCAGCTTTCGGGTTGGCTCACTGCGAAAGAAGGTGATGTGTGCCGGGGCAGCCGGTAAATAGATCCAGCAAGCTGGTTTGACAAAAAAGACCGAGGCTCTCAATTTATCCGGGGGGCGACAAAGCAGACAGCGCACCTGCATTGCTGCTTAAATGCAATCACAGATCGCCCTGTTGCAGCACCTGTTCGTACAGTGCCACGTAGTCGGTTTTGCCGGTGGCGAGCAGCGGCAGTTTGTCTATATACAGAATATTTTTCGGTATCCCCAGTTCTCCCAGGCCATTCTGATTGAAATAGGTGATGATTTCACTGCGATCCGCTTGCTGGTGAGTCGTCACCAGAATAACCTGCTCACCTTTTTTCGTATCAGGAACCTGGATGACGGCATGGCCATAACCCGGCCATAACCGGTTAATCGCTTCTTCCACCGCCGTCAGTGAAACCATCTCTCCACCGATTTTGGCAAACCGCTTGGCACGCCCTTTGATGAAAACATAGCCTTCATCGTTGATTTCAACAATATCACCAGTATCATGCCAGCCCCCCACCGGCGGGATGATTACCCCGGGATTGGCGGCCAGGTAATAGCCCAGCATGATATTCGGTCCGGATACCAGCAGCTTGCCCCCTTGCATAATTCCCGGGACAGGTTCCAGTTTGCTGGAAATACCGGGTAACAGGCGGCCGACCGATCCGGGACGGTTGTGCATGGGCGTGTTCAAACTGAGGATGGGTGCGGTTTCCGTCGTGCCATAGCCTTCAAAAATACGCACACCAAAATTTTCCGACCACAGCCTGCGTGTGCTGTCACGCAGCTTTTCAGCGCCGGCAAATACATAGCGAATGCTGTAAAAATCGTAGGCATTGGCATAGCGCGCATAACCGGCAAGGAAGGTATCCGTACCAAACAGTAAAGTTGCATTGGTATCGTAGACCAGCTCGGGGATAACCCGGTAATGCAGGGGTGATGGATACAAAAAGATCCGGATACCGGACAGCACCGGCAGCAGCGTGCCGCCTGTCAGACCAAACGAATGGAAAATCGGCAGGGCATTGAATACCAGATCAGATGGACCAAAATCAATCCGGGCAGATGCCTGGAAGCGATTGGCCTGCAGATTGGTATGGCTGAGTACCACGCCTTTAGGCACATCTTCCGAGCCGGAGGTGAACAGAACGACTGCCGGTGCATCCGGGTCACGCCGGGCAGCGGTGCAGCGATAACACAATCCGGGCAGCAGCCCGGCCACTCCTCCTGCAAGCTTATGCCACCAATGCATATGCTGTGCCAGATCTTCCAGATAAATCAGCGTGATTTGCTGCACTCTCAAGCTGTCTACCACCCCCTGCAATTTTGCGGCACCAATAAACCGGCGTGCGGTGATGATTGTTCGGATTTGTGCCACCTGGCAGGCGGTTACCAGATTTTTTGAGCTGGCAGAAAAATTCAGCATGGCTGGCACGCGCCCAAACGCATGCAGCGCGAAAAAACAGATCAGGTTACTTACCATGTTGGGCAGCATGATTCCCACGTTTTCCTGCGTGTGGGTATGGCAGCGCAGAACGGTGCCCAGAACGAAGCTGCGCGTGATCAGTTGCCGGTAATTCAGCGGGCGACGTTCCATATCTTCCGCGATAACGTGCTTTCCGCCATGCGTAGCCGCTGCATCAAGCAGGGATTGAAACAGAGTTTGCCGGATGGTATTGCTCTGGAAAGTTGCCGTGGTCATGATGTCATACAGCTTTAGCCCGGCTGCACGGCGACGGCGTTTGCCACGCACCGGCTCCGGCAGATCAAAGCTTTCCGGCGGCATAACGGTTACCGTGATTTCCGGGAACCAGCGTATCCTCACTTTCCCTTTCAGGCGGGAAAAAGGGGTGTATTGGGCACCGGAAAGACTGACCGGGAGTAATTTTGCACCGGCTTTATCTGCAATCATGGCCGGACCTTCATAGATTTTCATCAGCGCCCCGGTCATGGTCAGTCGGCCTTCCGGAAAAATTACCACCCTGTCCCCCTTTCTGACCCGCTCGATCAGTTGACGTGTGGAAAGGGGATTAGTCGGATCCAGCGCGACCGTATCTGCCAGAAACAGAAACGGTCTGACCCACCATTTACGCGCAATGCCGGAATGGATGGCAAAGCACAGGCGCTCGGGGAAGCAGACACTCAGCAACGCCGCATCCAGAAAGGACAGGTGATTGGCCACGATCAGCACCCGCTCTCCTGCCTGCCGGTAATGTTCCAGTCCATTGATTTTCAGGTGATAGAACGTATGAAACCCCCATTGCAGCAGGGATCGGGTCAGCTCATACGGCAGCAGCTGTACAACATAAACTGTAACCACACCATTTAACAGTGCAATGGTAAGAAAAACCTCCGGCACGGTAAAATCCAGCGCCAGCATGATGCTGATACCTATCGAAGAAACCACCATGAACAGGGCATTCATGATGTTGTTGGCAGCAATATCGCGTGAACGGTGAGAAGGTTCGGCACAACTTTGGATCAGGGCATTCAGCGGTACGATATAAAGACCACCACTGATTGAGATGATCAACAGATCAAACATGATGCGCCAGTGAGCAAACGATTCCACAAAGCCCGACACGCCAATGAGCTCCCCGCCGGCTGCGGGTACAAGTGATGTACTGGCGAAATACAGGTCGATAGTGAAAACAGCCATTCCCAGAATGCCCAGAGGCACATAGGTTGCAGCAACCTCACCCTTGAGCAGCTTGTCACACAGCAGCGCACCGATGCCGATGCCTACCGAAAACAGTGTCAGAAACAGCGTGACAACCTGCTCATTCCCGCCAACAATGTCCTTGGCAAATGTTGGAAATTGCGACAGAAACGTTGCACCAAACAGCCAGAACCACGACACGCCGAGAATGGCATGAAACACGATGGTATTTTTGCGCGCCTGATGAATAATGACACGCGTTTCTTCCAGGATATGCCAGTTCACAATCGTATCCGCTGCTGCCGGGCGGACCGGAGGAATGAACAGGCTGAACAGCCAGCCGGCAAAAGCAGCCCCGATCGTCAGGCCGGATACGATCATTCCACCATTTTCCGCCAGGATGAACAGACCACCCGTAATCGTGCCAATCAGAATAGCAACGAATGTACCGGCGCCAATCAGTGCGTTACCGCTGATCAGTTCATCCTGGTGCAACTGATCCGGGAGAATGCTGTACTTGAGCGGGCCAAAAAAAGTAGACTGTATTCCCATCAGAAACAGCAAAACCATTAACAGCGGCATGCTGTTCAGATAAAAACCGACAGCAGCCCCCCCCAGTAACACCAGCTCGGCAAATTTGACATAGCGAATCAGTTGCGCCTTGTCCCATTTATCCGCCAGCTGGCCCGCAGTCGCAGAAAACAGAAAAAACGGCAGAATGTAAATACCGGCTGCCAGTGTCACTGTGATCTGCGGACTCAGCCCCGCATTTTCTGCGGTGGTATAAGTGATCAGAATAACCAGCGCATTCTTGAAAACGTTATCGTTGAACGCATCCAGAAACTGGGTAAAAAAGAGGGGCAGAAAACGCCTGCTCGAAAGCAGCTTCCACTGACTTGAGTGCATAACGAACCCTCCCGGATAGTGATTTCCTGATTATAGGGAACTCCCCCCGGAAACCCTAGCATCATGACAAAACTCTGTCTGCTGTTGACAATAGCATTTCACAACAGGTACCATTGTTTCGTTCTGTCAGACACAATATGTTGTGTTATCGGGTGTTCAGCAGTGTTCAGCCATTTCCTTTCCAGCCACTTGATTTTCGACCATTTTTCGATCAGCAGCACCATCGGATCGCACAGGAGAATTTGACCATGCAACTCGCCACAGAGACGCTTTCTTCCCACGCCACTCACCAGAAAAATTTTATGGAAGAGATGACTGATTTGCCGGCAGTCCGGCAGAATTACTCACAATATAAAGTTATCCGTCGCAATGGTGCCGTGGTGGCATTTGAGCCGGGCAAGATTTCCATCGCGCTGACCAAAGCGTTCATTGCTGTACGGGGCGGGCAAAGTGCGGCTTCTTCCAGTGTGCGTGAGATCGTGGCGCAACTGACCGGAGAAGTCGTACATGCCCTGACCCGCCGGCAGCCGGAGGGGGGTACGTTTCACATCGAGGATATTCAGGATCAGGTCGAATTGGCGCTGATGCGCTCAGGCGATCATGATATTGCGCGCGCGTATGTGCTGTACCGGGAAGAGCGGACGCGTGAACGGGCCAGACAGCAGAAGGAGCAACCTGCTTCAGCACAGATAGCCGTGTTGCATGTTGTGGAAAATGGACAAAGGATTCCGCTTGATTCCGCCCGGTTGAAGGCACGCATCGAATCGGCCTGCCAGAATCTGGGCAATGTGGCTGATGCCGGGCTGATCGTCAAGGCGATGCTTAAGGATTTATATGATGGCGTACCTGCAGGGGAAGTCAGAAAATCAGCCATCCTGTCTGCGCGCGCACTGATCGAGAAAGAGCCTGCCTACAGTTTTGTGACGGCCAGGCTTTTGCTCGACAATATCCGTCACGAGGTTCTGGGAGAAGAAGTGGCGCATGAAGCCATGCAGTCACGTTATGCCGAGTATTTTCCTGAATTTATCCGCAAAGGGATTGAAGCCGGATTACTGGACGAGCGTTTGAGCCAGTTTGATCTTTCACAGTTGTCGGAAGCGCTGGTGGCGGATCGTGATCTGCAGTTTGGCTATCTTGGCCTGCAGACTTTGTACGATCGCTATTTTCTGCACGTTTCCGAGCGGCGTATCGAGCTGCCACAGGCGTTCTTTATGCGTGTCGCCATGGGATTGGCGTTAAATGAAATCGATCGTGAGGCACGTGCTGTCGAGTTCTATCACCTGTTGTCCAGATTTGATTTCATGAGCTCAACACCGACCCTGTTCAATTCCGGCACACGGCGCTCGCAATTATCCTCGTGTTATCTCAGCACCGTACCGGACAGTCTCGATGGCATCTATGAAGCCATCAAGGAAAACGCGCTGCTGTCCAAATTTGCGGGCGGGCTGGGCAATGACTGGACACCGGTCAGAGCAATGGGTGCGCGTATCAAGGGCACCAATGGTAAATCACAAGGGGTGGTACCTTTTCTCAAGGTGGTATCGGACACAGCGGTGGCGGTCAATCAGGGTGGCAAGCGCAAGGGGGCAGTGTGTGCCTACCTGGAAACCTGGCATCTTGATATCGAGGAATTTCTGGAATTACGCAAAAATACCGGCGATGACCGCCGGCGAACACATGACATGAATACCGCTGTCTGGGTACCGGATCTGTTCATGAAACGCATGCAGGATGACCAGGAATGGACGCTGTTTTCACCATCCGACGTGCCGGATCTGCATGAAAAATTCGGTAAAGCGTTTGAAGAAGCCTATATCGCTTATGAAGCGCAGGCGGCACAAGGCAAACTGGTGTTACACAAGCGTATCCCGGCACAGCAGCTGTGGCGCAAAATGCTGACCATGCTGTTTGAAACCGGCCATCCGTGGATTACCTTCAAAGATCCGTGCAATATCCGTTCGCCACAAAATCACGTCGGCGTTGTGCACAGTTCCAACCTGTGTACCGAGATCACGCTGAATACCAGCGAAAAGGAAATCGCTGTATGTAATCTGGGGTCCGTCAATCTGCTGGCCCATATCGTCGATGGCAAGCTGGATCAGGTCAAGCTCAAGCAGACGGTTACAACTGCCATGCGCATGCTGGACAATGTGATCGACATCAACTTTTATGCCGTGGCAAAAGCGCGTAACGCCAATTTCCGGCATCGCCCGGTGGGGCTGGGGATTATGGGCTTTCAGGATTGTCTGCATAAACTGGGCATTTCCTATGCTTCTCCGGAAGCGATCGAATTTGCAGACAGATCAATGGAAGCCGTTGCGTATTACACTTACTGGGCATCGACTGAGCTGGCAGAAGAGCGCGGCACTTACGCGACCTACCGGGGCAGTCTGTGGGATCGCGGTATCCTGCCGCAGGACACGCTGGCATTGCTGTACGGAGAACGGGGGGGCCATGTGGAGGTTGATACGTCTTCTGCACTGGACTGGGCACCTTTACGTGAGCGGATCAGGCAGCACGGCATGCGTAATTCCAACTGTCTGGCGATTGCGCCGACTGCAACCATTTCCAACATCATCGGCGTTTCCGCCAGTATTGAACCTACCTATCAGAATCTGTATGTCAAATCCAATCTCTCCGGTGAATTTACGATCGTCAACCAGTGGCTGGTAAATGATCTGAAAAAACAGGATTTATGGGATGAAGTCATGATCGCTGACCTCAAGCATTATGATGGTGCAGTCAGCAAAATTGACCGGGTGCCGGAGCATTTGCGCCATCTCTACGCGACTGCGTTCGAAATCAACCCCCAATGGCTGGTTGAAGCGGCAGCCAGAAGACAAAAATGGATTGATCAGGCGCAATCCCTCAATCTTTATATGGCAGGCGCCTCCGGTAAAAAAATGGATGAGCTGTATCGGCTTGCCTGGTTGCGCGGACTCAAGACAACTTATTACTTGCGTGCGCTGGGAGCAACCACCGCGGAAAAATCAACAGTGCATACCAGCACACTGAATGCGGTCCCTGCACAACATGAACCGTACGCAGCCGGTTCAACCCATACAGCACCCAAGCAATGTGCGATCGACGACCCCGAATGTGAAGCCTGCCAGTAATTACACATCAGAATCCACTGAACATCCAAGGAGCTAAACCATGCTGACTTTTGAAGATGAAATACGCCTGTCAAAAAATAACCTTACCGGCACTGTTCCACCCTCATTTGAAAAAATGGCAAAACCGGAATTTCCGGATAATGAAATACCGACAGAAAATCATCGCCGTGTGTCTGTCGAAGATAAACGTATCATCAACTGCAAGACGGATGTCAATCAGCTCGTGCCATTCAAATACAAGTGGGCGTGGGAAAAATATCTGGCAGCCTGTGCCAATCACTGGATGCCGCAGGAAATCAACATGAACCGGGATATCGCTCTCTGGAAAGATCCCAACGGATTGACCGAGGATGAGCGCCGTATTGTCAAACGTAATCTGGGTTTCTTTGTTACGGCCGATTCACTGGCAGCCAACAATATCGTGCTGGGGACCTATCGGCATATCACCAACCCCGAATGCCGCCAATACCTGTTGCGTCAGGCATTCGAGGAAGCCATCCATACACATGCCTATCAGTACATCGTCGAATCAATCGGCCTGGATGAGGGTGAAATTTTTAATGCCTATCATGAAGTTGGATCGATTCGTGACAAGGATGAATTCCTGATCCCCTTTATCGACACGCTCACGGACCCTTCATTCCGGACAGGCACACTGGAAACTGACCAGCAACTGCTAAAAAGCCTGATCGTATTTGCCTGCATCATGGAAGGGCTGTTTTTCTATGTCGGTTTTGTACAGATTCTGGCCCTTGGCCGGCAAAACAAGATGACAGGAGCGGCCGAACAGTATCAGTACATCCTGCGAGATGAATCCATGCACTGTAATTTTGGTATCGATGTCATCAACCAGATAAAACTCGAAAATCCGCATTTGTGGACACGCGAATTCCGTGAAGAAATCAGCACATTGATGCGCAAGGCAGTGGAACTGGAATATCGCTACGCTGAAGACACCATGCCGCGTGGTGTTCTGGGACTGAATGCGCCGATGTTCAAGGAATATCTGCGTTTCATTATCAATCGCCGCTGCCACCAGATTGGTCTTGATCCGTTATTTCCGGAAGCAAACAACCCTTTTCCATGGATGTCGGAAATGATTGATTTAAAAAAGGAAAAAAACTTTTTTGAAACGCGTGTAATTGAATATCAGACAGGGGGCGTATTAAGCTGGGATTGAGATGCTGATCTGTCGATTGCCAATCTGAAAAATGATGTAGAATACGCGACGGGCCGGCTGGTTCACTTTAAAATTAAAAAATACAGGTGACCAGCCTTTTTTCTTTTCAGAAACCAATTATGCGAGCGAATCGTTCATTTTATTCAGGATGAAGACAAAATCGAATACCTCACTGGCATTGATTGCTGCAGCAATATTAACTTCCCTCCCTGTTACGGCGAATGCCGGCAGAGCTTTAGAAAAAAATGTAAGTATCACCGCCCTGGATACCAGACAGTACCAGGTGCAGTTACACAAGCAGCAAGATGATCTATGGATGCGCGTACGGGCCGGATTTTCCCTGACTGGCACACAAAGCCAGGAAATCAGGCAGCATGAAAGCAATTTCTGTAAAAATCAGCAATTCATAGATCATATTGTTGAACGCAGTCAGCGTTATCTGTTTTATATCCTTGAGGAAGTAGAGCGCCGCCGCATGCCGGCTGAAATTGCACTGCTGCCTATCATTGAAAGCGAGTTTGATCCGGACGCCTATTCCCATAAGCATGCTGCAGGATTATGGCAGTTCGTCCCTTCAACAGGAAAAGCCTTCGGATTGGAGCAAAACTGGTGGCATGACGAACGGCGCGACATTATTGCCGCCACTCAGGCGGCGCTGGACTATCTGCAGATGCTCCACAAAATGTTTGGCAACTGGAAGCTGGCACTGGCTGCTTACAACTGGGGACAGGGGTCACTGAAGAAGGTAATTGATGAAGATCACGGCGGTAATAAATCAGTCCACTACCAGGAAATTGGCCTGCCAGCTGAAACCAGAAACTATATTTCCAAACTGATTGCCATCAGAAATATCATTGCCAATCCCCGCCGCTATGGCATCAAGCTGAAGCCGATTTCAAACCGGCCCTATTTTGAGCAGATTACAATTACCCAGCAAATCGATGTGCAGCTGGCGGCCAGGCTTGCCGGAATTTCAGAAAATGAATTCAATGCATTGAACCCGGCCTACCACAGACCTGTCATCAAAGCGGAAGATTCTCCGCGCACCCTGCTGTTACCCGTTACCAGCATCAAAACCTTTGTCGATAATCTGGAAAATTATGATAAATCACTGGTATCGTGGCGCATTTACCAGGTTGAAAAAACGGAAACATTGCAGGATTTATCCATCCGGTATCGTATCCCGGCCGGCAAACTGGCTGCAATCAACGGGATTGCTGAACGTGCAGCACTGAAAAAAGGCCAAAAGCTGCTGGTACCACGTGACGGCAGCAGTGCAAGAGAGGTTACGTACCTTGCACTGCATCAGCCCAGGCCCGTAACGAAACGTTCCTCATCGGCAGCAGGGCATGTGATCTATACCGTCAAAAAGGGAGATACGCTCCACGATATCGCCAAACGCTACGGAATTGATGTCAAAACAATCCGTTTATGGAATAAGGGAAGCAATCAGCTCTCCATCGGGCAGAAGCTTACGCTCAAGCTGGCCCCTCTACCCTTTAACAACAACGCTCATTCTTCCTGAACGATCAGCAGCATCTGCCCGGAAAATACATAATCACCCTGTTTACAGCCGATCTGCTGTACGGTTCCACTAACTGGCGCACTCAGGGTGATTTCCATTTTCATGGATTCGATAATGATAACCGGATCCCCGGCACTGACTGTTTGTCTGGTTTCAATTAACAGCTTCCATATTGTACCGGTTACGTCAGAGCTGACAGGATATGCCCCGGCGGGTAAATCCAGCATATGCTGAACACCGGATGAATCCGGTGTCGTCTCAACTTCACTGCTGTCATCCGTTTCTTCCTGTAGATTGCCAAGCTTCCAGCGTTCGCGCTCGGCTTCAAAAGCCTGCTGCTGACGGGCCTTGAATGCCTGAATGCTATCCGTGTGCCGGTGCAAAAATGCTTCGTAGGATCGCAGACTGAAAACAGTATCTTCAGTACGCAGTGAAAAACGTCCGGTAATAAAATCCTGACGCAGTTCAAGCAGCTCCTGTTCTGAAACCGGATAAAACCTGATCTGGTCAAAGAAGCGCAACAGCCATGGCTTGCCTGCAATAAAATCTCTGGTCTGACGGTAGCGGTTCCACATCTGGATGGTTCTCCCGACAAACTGGTATCCGCCCGGGCCTTCCATGCCATAAATACAGAGATAAGCACCACCAATTCCCACCGCATTTTCCGGCGTCCAGGTACGCGCCGGGTTGTATTTGGTTGTAACCAGCCGATGGCGGGGATCAAGCGGGGTCGCAACCGGAGCACCGAGATAGACATCCCCCAAGCCCATGACCAGATAGCTGGCATCGAAAACAATGCGCCTGACTTCTTCGATACTCTCCAGCCCATTGATACGGCGGATAAATTCAATATTGCTCGGACACCAGGGCGCATCCGGCCGAACCGATTGTGTGTACTTTTCAATGGCAAGCCTGGTAGCAGCATCATCCCAGGAAAGTGGCAAATGCACGATACGCGAGGGAATTTCCATTGCGTCGCTCGCCGGCAGGTCTTTCTCGGCCGCAATGAGTTTTTTCAGGAGATGCTCGCGCGCCAAAAGCCGGGAATCAAAATGTATCTGCAGGGAACGAATACCCGGTGTCATATCAAGAATTCCGGGTAAAGCCTCCGTTTCAACAACCTGCTGCAACCAGGCCATCAGGGTATGCACACGAAGGTGCAGTGCGATATCGAGTACCGGTTCACCATATTCAATCAGCAGGTACTTATCGCCGGATTGCCGGTAAATGACCTGCATCTGTCCGTTGCTGGCCGCTATCCGGTGTAATACCGGTGTGTCCGGTTTTGCTGAAAGCGCAGACAGATCAGGTGCTGCATGAATGGAGGAATCTGCAGCCTGAATCATCTGGTCCTGCTGTTTCTCCAGCAACAGCGCCTGTTCCTGTGTCAGCGGATAAAAGCGCACACTATCACCCGGCTTGAGCTGGCCGGTTTTCCACAACTCCGCCTGCACAATTACGGCAGGACAGACAAATCCACCCAGGCTGGGGCCATCCGGGCCGAGGATGATAGGCATATCACCGGTAAAATCGATCGCACCGACCGCATAGGGATTGTCATGGATGTTGGACGGGTGCAGACCGGCCTCCCCCCCATCCTTGCGTGCCCATTGCGGTTTAGGACCGATCAGCCGTATACCGGTACGGCTGGAATTGTGGTGTACCTTCCAGTCGGTGGCGAAAAATTCATCAATATCGGCTTCGGTAAAAAAATCTGGCGCACCATGCGGCCCATACAACACCCCAATCTCCCACCGATTGGTATAACGCGGGATATTCTCAACAGGCAATATCTTTGATTTAACATCTGTTGCGGGCAGGATATGCAATACATCCCCGGCACTCAAGGCTCGCCCGGCATGTCCGCCAAACTGCCCCAGCGTAAAAGTGGAACGGCTGCCCAGATACTCCGGCACCTGGATTCCGCCATGGAAAACCAGATAGGATCGACTGCCCGATTGCCCGATTTTGCCGAAACGCAGCTGCGAACCCGCCCTGATAAAGTGCGATTGCCACTGTTCCAGCGGCTTGCCATCCAGCCAGACATCAATGGGTGCTCCACAGACTGCAATCCGACTGTTGCAGTTAAATTTCAGCGTGGGCCCGGATAGGGTAATTTCCAGTCCGGCTGCACCTTCCGGGTTATCCACCAGATAATTGGCCAGGCGAAAAGCCAGATTATCCATCGGGCCGGATGGCGGTACGCCTACACTCCAGCAACCCATCCTGCCCGGAAAATCCTGCACCGTCGTCTGTACACCGGCATTCAACACATCCAGGGTATGGGGCTGATAGTGAAATCCGGCGAGGAATTGCGTACTGACCCGGCCGCTGCGAAATACTGTTCCGGATAACACCTGCCTGAGGTAATCCAGATTGGTTTCAATCCCATAGAGCGTGGTTTCATTCAATGCGGCCATCAGACGATCAATCGCCTGATCGCGATCATCGGCATGCACAATAATTTTGGCCAGCATCGGGTCATAGAAAGCTGAAACATCACAACCGGCATCCACCCAGGTTTCGACCCGTGCCGTCTCCGGGAATTTGACAGCACTCAGCAAACCGCTGGCAGGCTGAAAATTCTTTGCCGGATTTTCCGCATAAACACGCGCTTGTATGGAAGCGCCCTGCGGCCGGATAGTGAATGATTCCAGAGGAGCTAATTCACCTGCACCCAGCCGGACCATCCATTCAACCAGATCAATACCAGTCACCATCTCGGTAACACCATGCTCCACCTGCAGACGAGTATTAACTTCCAGAAAATAAAACCGGTCAGCCAGGGCATCATAAACATATTCCACCGTACCGGCAGACTGGTACCGGATTGATTCCCCCAGGCACACAGCCGTATCCAGCAATGCTTTCCGGGTTGCAGGCGACAGGCCCGGTGCAGGTGTTTCTTCAATCACCTTTTGGTTGCGCCGCTGCATGGAACAATCCCGTTCCCCCAATGCGATAACTTTTCCACGGCCATCACCAAAAATCTGCACTTCAATATGGCGAGCCTGGTCGATATATTTTTCCAGGAACAGGCCGGCATCACTGAAATTGCTTTGTGCCAGATTTTTGACCGATTCGTATGCATCTATTAATTCCTGCCGGTTACGGCACAGCCGCATGCCAATCCCCCCTCCTCCTGCTGTACTTTTCAGCATAACCGGGTAACCGATCTGATCGGCTTCCTCACAGGCTGTATCCGCGTTCTCCAGCAAGCCGGTACCGGGCAACAGGGGCACGTTGAATTGCTGCGCGAGTGCTCTGGCAGTATGTTTCAGGCCAAAAGTACGCATCTGCTCAGGTGCGGGGCCAAGAAAACAGATCCCTTCTGCAGCACATTGTTCGGCAAACAGCGCATTTTCACTCAGAAACCCATACCCGGGATGGATAGCCTGGGCACCGGTACGGTGTGCCACTTCCAGTATCTTGTCAGCACGCAAATAACTTTCACCGGCAAGCCCTTCACCGATACAAACACTCTCATCTGCATCCAGCACATGGCGTGACAGCGCATCCGCTTTGGTAAAAACCGCTACGCTGCCAATTCCCATACGGCGCAAAGTGCGGATAACACGGCAGGCAATCGCACCACGATTGGCTATCAAAATTTTGGTAAACATGAATTCTCCTTACTGCGGATTTGGCCTGATCAAACAGACGGAAATAAACACAGATTGCAACCGATATGCAGGGGCGGGCCCTGAGCGAAGGAAACAGAGAATACGGAATAAAGCCGGAAATAAAGGCAGGAATAGCAGAAAAGGTGGAAAAGCAGACAGCACATGCGAACCTCCAGATTGTCGGAAAATAGCCTAAATCGATAATGCACTCGGCACTATGCAACCTCCCGGGCTTTTATCCCTCCGTGGAGCTTCGTCACTTCGAAGCCTCAGGCTCTCGGACCAGACACTTTTTGCAAAGCCGGAACCCTAGCCTGAAGTAATTTCAACCAGCTGGCAGCAAAATCCATGGTGACAACTTTGACACTACCGGCCACAGTAGAAACAGCTTTAAGGGTAGCCGATCTTTCTCAAAACGACAACATTCTGTTAAAAACATACCGGCCCCGCGCCGTTATGTTCCTCCTTCCGGTTTTGAAGGGGAATGATCTGACAGTTACAGCAAAACAACGTCAGCAGGATGCGGCCGGCTGCAGGATGCCGGTACCGGAGATACCGTCCAGTCCCCGGTGTATGTAGCAGAATTTACCGGGATTCTGATAGAATCACGGGTCTGTTAAGAATAGTGTCGCTAAAGGAATATCATTATGACTTATGTAGTAACCGAGAGCTGTATCAAGTGCAAATACACCGATTGCGTAGATGTATGTCCTGTGGATTGTTTCCGGGAAGGTCCCAATTTCCTGGCGATTGATCCGGATGAATGTATCGACTGCACATTGTGTGTAGCGGAATGTCCGGTAGAAGCAATTTATGCGGAAGATGATGTACCTGACGATCAGCGCCAATTCATTGCACTTAATGCAGAACTGTCAAAAATCTGGGAGCCCATTATTGAGAAGAAAGATGCGCTGCCGGATGCGGATGAATGGGCATCTGTTTCAAGCAAGCTGGACAAACTGGAGCGCTGACAGGATTTGTCGTTACGAATCCCGCTATCCTTTCCGTCGAATACACCAACAGGGTCAGGAGAACGCCAATCATGAAAACTTTGATCACGTCAGTTATCTTTCTGGTGTTTTTCTGCACACTTTCACAAACAGCCACGGCACAGCACAATATGGTGCAAAGCTACCCGGTTACAGCGAGTGAAAAGCTGGTCAATGGCATTACCAATGCTGCTACCGGCTTTGTTGAACTTCCTAAAACCATCATTCTTACCAGCCGGCGTGATGGGGCTGCCTACGGACTGACCATCGGTTTTGTGACTGGCATTATGCATACGATTGGCCGTACCGTATTTGGCGTACTGGATGCCGCAACTTTCTTTATCCCCACGCAATCAACGGTCCACCCTTCCTATATCTGGCAGGATTTCGATAAAGAAACAACCTACGGGCAATAGTTACCGGTTTTATCTGCGTGCCCGCTTCAGTTTTTCAGCAGTGCCATCAACTTTCTGATTTTCTTAACCCGCTCACTCACATCCGCTATCTGCAGCCGGATATTCAAGCGGTCAGGTCCCGCCAGGCCGTATTCTTTACCACTTTGAATCAGCTGGATAATTTTGGCAGCTTCAACCCGGGGATCAGGCGCAAACTGCACCTGAATATTGTCCGGGCCGGCATCAATGCGCGTAATATCCAATTCCCTGGCTTCAATACGCAAACGGTGGCTGTCCAGTAATGCACGGGCAGGATCCGGCAGCAAACCAAAGCGATCGATCAGTTCCTGATGAATTTCGTTCAGCTCGGCCTCATTGTTACAACCCGCCATACGTTTATATAGAATCAGCCGCTCGTGAATATCACCACAATAACTTTCCGGCAGTAATGCCGGTACATGCAGCCGGATCTCGGCGGAAACACCTAAAGGCTGCTGCATATCCGGTTCGTGACCGGCTTTCAGCGACTTGATTGCCGCATCCAGCAGTGCGCTGTACAGGCTGAATCCGACTTCCTGCATTTCACCGCTTTGTGAATCCCCCAGCACTGCCCCTGCACCACGAATTTCCAGATCATGCATGGCCAGGTAAAACCCGGAGCCAAGCTCTTCCATAGCCTGAATAGCCTCCAGCCGCCTGATCGCCTGTGCAGTCAGCGTAGCCTTTTCCGGTGTCAGCAGATAAGCGTACGCCTGATGGTGTGAACGGCCAACTCTGCCGCGCAGCTGGTGCAACTGTGCCAGTCCAAATTTATCGGCACGGTGAATGATAATCGTGTTGGCGGTAGGTACATCAATTCCCGTTTCAATAATGGTCGTACATAGCAGCAGATTGAAACGCTGCTGATAGAAGTCGCGCATGACATGTTCCAGCTCGCTTTCCCGCATTTGCCCGTGGGCTATGCTGATTCTGGCTTCCGGCAGCAGTTTGGCCAGTTTGGTATACATGTTCTGAATGGTACTGACCTCGTTATAAAGAAAATAAATCTGGCCACCCCGTTTCAGCTCGCGCAAACAGGCTTCGCGAATGATTCCTTCTGCATAAGGGTGCACAAATGTCCGGATCGCCAGCCGCCGCTGCGGTGCAGTGGCAATCACTGAAAAATCCCTCAATCCTTCGAGTGACATCGCCAGAGTACGCGGAATCGGTGTTGCCGTCAGTGTCAGTACATCCACTTCGGTACGAAGTTTTTTAAGCTGCTCTTTCTGGCGCACCCCGAAACGATGTTCTTCGTCGATGATAACCAGTCCGAGGTTTTTGAATTTAACCTTGTCCTGAATCAGCTTATGCGTGCCGATGATAATGTCAGTCGTTCCCTGCTCCAGGCTTTTCAGTGCTTCAGACTGTTCTTTGGCAGAACGAAAACGTGAAAGCTCGGCGATCTTCACCGGCCACTGTTCGGCAATCAACCCGAAACGATCAGAGAAATTCTGATAATGCTGCTCTGCCAGCAGTGTGGTTGGGACCAGTACCGCCACCTGCCTGCCATCCGCAATCGCGATAAAGGCTGCCCGCAAGGCAACTTCCGTTTTACCAAAACCGACATCACCGCAAATCAGCCGATCCATCGGTTTGCCGGACACCATATCCTGAATGACAGCATTAATGGCAGCAGCCTGATCCGGTGTTTCCTCAAAACCGAAGCCATCAGCAAAGGCATTGTAATCATGCTGGCTGAAACGAAATGTATGGCCTGTACGTGCAGCGCGCAGCGCATACAGATTCAACAGTTCAGCAGCCGTATCACGCACCTGTTGCATTGCTTTGCGCTTGGCTTTTTCCCACTGACCGCTTCCGAGTTTATGCAGAGGGGCTGCTTCTGGTGCTGCACCACTGTAGCGGCTGATGAGATGAAGCTGTGTGACCGGCACATACAGCTTGTCCCCCCCCTGATATTCCAGAGCAAGAAATTCACTGGACTGGCCGGAACCGTCTCCACTCATTTCCATATTGACCAGCCCGAGATAACGCCCGATACCGTGTTGTTCATGTACGACCGGGCTGCCGGGTTTAATTTCAGACAGATCACGCAAAATGGAATCAGCTGATGTGGTTTTGCGGGCTTCGCGCGCACGTTGTCCACGCACATGCGCGGCATACAGCTCATTTTCAGTAACCAGTGCCTGATTTTCTTCAGACAGAATAAAGCCGCCATACAAAGGGGCGACACTCAGCATGCAGGGCGCAGTATCCGACTGAAATGCTGCAAAATCTTCGCACAGTTTCAGTTGCAGGCCATATTCACGCAGATACTCAGCCATAAGCTCGCGCCGCCCGATGCTTTCTGCCAGCAGCAAAACCCGCCCGCCATTCTGTGTAAACGTATTCACAAAAGTGGTCAGCTGCTCAATGGGATTGGCAGCACGACGGTCCACGTGCACAGAAGGCAGAGCGCGAGTGAAAGATCTGTCAGCATCTGCCTGCTGCCCGGGCTGTATTTCAATGCGGGCATAGGATTTGAGATGACCATAAAACCGGTCTTCCGGCAAAAACAGATCTATTGGAGAAAGCAGAGGCCGATCCGGATCGCCGCGCATCAACTGGTAGCGTGAACGAGTATCCTGCCAGAAGTTATCAATAGTGGCGGCAACACTCCCATGCAGACACACGCGGGAAGGTTGCGGCAAATAATCGAACAACGTGGCGGTCTGTTCGAAAAAAAGCGGCAGATAGTATTCGATACCGGCCGGAATATTACCTTTGCTGATTTCCTGATAAAGCCTGCAACGTGTGGGATCACCCTCGAATTTCTCGCGGAAACCGGTACGGAACCGGCTGCGCCCACCTTCATCAAGCGGAAATTCCCGTGCCGGCAGCAGCCGGATTTCCCTGACCGGATAAATACTGCGCTGGGTATCCACATCGAAGGTACGGATTGATTCGATTTCGTCATCGAATAAATCAATACGATAAGGGAGCGAACTGCCCATCGGAAACAGATCGATTAACCCTCCGCGAATACTGTATTCCCCCGGTGAAAGCACTTGCGATACATGGGAATACCCCGCCAGTGACATCTGGTTGCGGAATACCGGCAAATCCAGCGTGCTGCCCTGGCTGACAAAAAATGAATGTGCTGCCAGAAATTCCCGCGGCGGCATCCGGTACAACGCCGTCGTAACCGGTACGATCAATACATCGCAGGCATTGTGTGTAATCTGGTAAAACGTGGCCAGACGCTCCGAAACCAGATCCTGGTGAGGCGAAAAAATATCGTATGGCAGTGTTTCCCAATCCGGTAACAGACTTACGCGCAAATCCGGCGCAAAAAATGGAATTTCTCCCAGTAATCGTTGCGCATCCAGCGCATTAGCCGTGATAACGGCCAGCATCTGCCCGGTCTGATCCTGTTTTGCCAGTCGGGCCAGTGCACAGGCATCACCGGAACCTTCAAAACCGGCGTAATGCCGTAACTGCTCCGCAGAAAATGAATTGGATCTGGATAACATGATTTTACAAACGAGGTGTGAATTGCTCAGAAATATGACAAATAAGTGGCTGTGAAAAGTGCGCCTGCCAGGCCGGTAATAATGGCGATTGTCCCCGCGAAGCATCGCCTGGTCAGCACCGTGTTACCTGTAAAAAAAATCAGCCCCAGTTTGAAAATGAGGTTGGCAATGATCCCAAGCGTAATTGCAGTGACCACTTCCACGATTTCCAGCCTGCCAAGCCCGTGCAAACGCAAACTGCTCAGCGTGATTGCATCTACGTTGGTCAGACCTGAGATAACCGCCACGGCATACAATCCACTGCTGCCGGCAATATCAGACAGCCATCCGCTAAAAAATAAAACAACCGCATAAATCAGGCCGAATCCGATGGCAGTAGTCAGTTCTGCCGGATTTTTGGTATCGGGCATGGGAACGGTTTGCTGCTGGCTGAATGTGCGCCACCAGAACAATGAGGCAATCAGCCCCAGAAAAAACCCTCCTCCCAGAACCGGCAGCAGATAAGGAAAAATTTCCGGAGAAATCATTTCAGTAATCAGCGCCAGCCGAACCAGCATAACCAGATTGGCCAGCAGAATCACAACGACAGCCAGGCTGGTAATATCAGGCTTATCCACGTTACGGCGTGTAAACACCAGTGTAGTGGCTGTGCTGGAAACCAGTCCGCCCAAAATACCCAGCAAAACCGCACCATGGCGCTGGCCAATAAAACGCAGGGCAATATAGCCCACCAGACTGACCCCCGAGATCAACACGATCATCAGCCAAACCTGATAGGGGTTAAAGGTATCGAAAGGTCCATAATTTTTGTCAGGCAGAATCGGCAGGATGATGAAACTGAGCACTGCGAACTGCAAAATTGAAATCAGATCCTTGCGGGTCAGGTTTTGTGAGATACCCTGCAATTCAGTTTTGAAATACAGCAAAATGGTTGTGATGATTGCCAGCATGACAGCCAGCCTTGACTCTTCATACCACACCATGGCGCCTAACCCGTAACAAATAAGTACAGCGGTTACCGTGGTGGTACCGGGATCTTCCGGCAGGTCCCGCCTGTCCCGATAAGAGGCAATCACCATGATGCCAACCAGTAACAAACCGCAGATCAGCAGCCATGGCGTCTGCGCCTTATGCGACAGCATGGCAGCCAGTGTGCCAAACATGGCCACCAGCGCAAAGGTACGCAGCCCTGCCCTGGCTGATGGACTGCGTTCACGTTCCAGGCCAATCAGCAAACCGATAGCAAGACTGGTGGCAAACCGGGCGAGATAACCGCGCTCCTGCGAGAGCAGAAACAGATCATCCATACTGCGCCTGGCCCGATGCAAACCAGTGTTCCAGCAATAACTGCATCCGTGTGCTTCCATTGTATTCGTTCACCTGCACCCGATAAACTGCATCAATTTCGGCGGGCAGTCGTTCAGCACAGAAAAACAAAATTCCGTCATACACCTGTGCGGTACCGGCTTTTCGCAATTTCAGCTTCAGGTGCTTTTCCCCGACGATACGCTGATTCTCAACCCGAAAACAGCCATTAAAACTGGGTTCAGGAAAACCCTGCCCCCATACCTGATCCGACAGATATTGCGCCAGCTCCAGAGTCAAATCCGCCTCTTCCAGCATACCGTCAGTTTCAATTACCTGTATCAGATCAGCCGGTGTCAGCAGGGATTGTGCCACCTGCTCAAATGCGGTGCGAAACAGCTCGAAATCCTGTTCGTGTATTGTCAGACCGGCAGCCATGGCATGGCCGCCAAATTTAATGATCAGCCCGGGACAGCGCTTGGCAACCAGATCCAGCGCATCACGCAGATGCAGGCTCAAGATCGATCTGCCGGAACCTTTAATCTCACCATCGCCACCCCGGGCGAAAACGATCACTGGCCGGTGCAGCCTGTCCTTGACACGTGAAGCAATCAGACCAATGACACCCTGGTGCCAGCCGGAGTCATACAGGCACAAGCTGTAAACGGACTGGCCATCGTTATTTGCCGGCGTATCGGGCAAATTCAGGGAATCAATTACGCCGCCCAGTTTATCCATTGCCTCATCACGCATACCGGACTCGATTTCGCGACGCTGGCGGTTCAGCTCATCCAGTTCACCGGCAAGGCGCAGTGCACGTGATTCGTCATCCGTCAGCAGACACTCGATTCCCAGTGACATATCATCCAGCCGCCCGGCGGCATTCAGTCTGGGTGCAAGAATAAATCCCATCTCATAAGCAGCGGCACGGCGGAAGTCTCGCCCGGCTGCCTTGAACAAAGCATGAATACCGGCACAACAAAACCCGTTACGAATGCGCTGCAACCCCTGTTGTACCAGGATGCGATTGGTTCCTTCCAGCCTGACTACATCGGCAACCGTACCCAGCGCAACCAGATCAAGCAGGCTGGCGAGATTGGGCTCTTTACCGGCTGCGGCAAAAGCATCCCGTTCACGCAATTCTGCCCGCAGCGCCAGCATGACATAAAAAATTACACCAACACCGGCGATATGCTTGTCAGGAAAAGGACATCCCGGCTGATTGGGGTTGACGATGACGGCTGCATCCGGCAGCCGGTCACCCGGCAAATGATGATCAGTGATGAATACCTGCATCCCCAGACGGTTGGCTTCCTCTACGCCTTCCACACTGGCGATACCGTTATCCACTGTAATCAGGATATCAGGAGAAGGCATCCGATCAGCGGCCAGGCGCACGATTTCCGGTGTCAATCCATAGCCGTATTCAAAACGATTGGGTACAAGGTATTCCACCATGGCGCCAAACTGGCGCAACGCGCGCAGGGCAACGGCACAGGCAGTGGCTCCATCGGTATCATAATCCGCAATCACAAGTAAACGCTTTTGTGCGGCAATGGCATCGGCCAGTAACACGGCAATCTGTTTACTGTTTTTCAGTTGCTCGAACGAAGCCATTCGGGAAAAAGTGGTTTCAAGCTGGCTCGGGTGAGCTATACCGCGAGCAGCAAAAATACGTGCAAGTACGGATGGCAGGCCATGTGCACTCAGTATCTCGTATGCATCGGCGGGAATTTTACGGGTAGTAATGTTGGCCATAATGCCAGCATTTTATCACCAGGCTGTAACTGGCCGTAGCTGCGGGGAGAACGAAGGAAAAAAACAGGAGTATTTCGCTGCGGTAATGCAACTATCGGGTTACCGCAATACTCCTGCTGCTTGCCAAATTTGTATCTGTTATTTACTTGGGTGCGACTACACCGGATTCACCGGTTGCCTTGGCGGCACGTAACACAGGATAAAATTGTGTGAAGACCATGTCTGTCTTCGCATTTTCCTTGTGACAGGCAGCGCAATCAGCAGTGGGCAGGTTTTTAGCTGCAGCAACCAGCGGAGTGCCGGGAACATAGAAAATATAGAAAGCCCAGTTACCCGGCTCACCCGCAAAGCGCCCGGAATCTTTGACAGACGCTTCCAGGCCGATGTAATCCCCCATGAAATAGCCGTTACCACTGCCCGGGCCTTTACGATCCCCCACGCTGACCAGCTCCTTCACGGTCATTGTTCCATCCCGGAATTCACCTGTTTTTTTCCAGTGGGCATAGCTTTCCGGATCGACATAAACTGTTCTGATTTCAGTAAAAGGTGCCTTCCCGTCATTCAGCTCATTGGGTGTTACCTGAGTGCCAACCATCACCCATTCACGGTAGTTTTTCGGTAACAGCAGTTCACCCTTGTCGTTAAATTCGGCTACACCGGCAGCCAGTGTACTGCCAGCCATAACTGCCGAAAGGATCAGGCCACTCAAACCATTTGCCAGTTGTTTCTTAAAACGCATAAAGATCTCCTTTTAGTGGATTGACAGCGTAATTGTTCCTGCTTCAGCCAGGCTGAGGTACTCTCCGGTTGAAGGCATGACACAACTTACGCCAGGTTGGTTGTAAACAGGTTTGCCAGCGCAGTGCCCGGATCCGGCGCGCGCATGAATGTTTCTCCAATCAGAAAAGCATAAACATGGCGGGAAATTATCATTTCCACATCGGCAGGTGTGCGGATACCGCTTTCGGTAACAGCGATTTTCCCGAATGGAATACGTTTAACCAGTTGCAGCGTAGTATCCAGTGTTGTTTCAAAAGTCCGCAGATTACGATTGTTGATCCCGATCAGCGATGTTGTCAGCTGCAGCGCCAGATCAAGCTCATCCGCATCGTGTACTTCCACCAGCACTGCCATCCCCAGCGCCTGTGCGATGGCTTCGAGCTTACGCATCCGTTCCAGTGCACTGTCACCCTGATGGATAGTGGCATCCTGCTGGAAAACCGGTGAAAGAAATGCAGCAACAATCAGCAGAATACAATCTGCCCCCATCACGCGCGCCTCATAAACCTGATATTCATCCAGCAAAAAATCTTTGCGCAGTACTGGCAAATCGCATGCTGCGCGTGCCTGCTGTAAAAAATCGGCACTTCCCATGAAAAACAGTTCATCTGTCAGGACGGACAAACAGGCTGCGCCATTTTTGGCATAACCGGCCGCAATTTCTGCCGGAACAAAATCTTCTGGAATCACATTCTGTTCAGGAGAATTTCCCGTGTACCCTGTTGCCTGTATTACATGAGCTTCTGTACGCCCGCGCAGCAGGCCCTTGCTTGGACTGGCCCGTTTAATTTCTGCAATGACGGCAGCCCGGTTCCGGCTGACCCGCCGGTATATCGCCTGGAAAAAATCACGCGGAGCAGGCATGCCTGCTGCTTCTTTATGGATTTCTTCCAGTGATTTTTTTACTTTGGCAGCTGTGATCTCCTGCTTTTTTACGGCAAGGATGCGATCAAGAATATCTGACATACAAACTAATCTGTTAACCGATTGGAAAATTCAATCAACGCCTGCATTTTCTGTTTTGCAGCACCACTGATCAGCATATCGCGAGCTATTTTCACACCCTGAATCCAGGAATCCGCTTTTCCCGCGACATAAATGGCAGCACCAGCATTAAGCAGAACAATATCCCTGGCGGGGCCGGAACGATTATCCAGTACGGATAAAAGCATATTCCGGGCCTCTTCCGTGCTGTCCACCTGCAACGATGCGATATCGGCGCGTTCCAGATCAAAATCTTCCGGTTGTACACTATATTCCCGGATTTTGCCTGCATTGAGCTCGGCGATTCTGGTCGGGCCGGATATCGTGATTTCATCCAGCCCGTCACTGCCGTGCACGATCATGGCATGCCGGCTTCCCAATCGCAGCAGCACTTGTGCCAGCACGCTGGTCAGATCAGGGTTGAATACACCCAGTAACTGATTTTTAGCACCTGCCGGATTGGTCAGCGGCCCCAGGATATTGAAAATCGTACGCACGCCCAATTCGCGCCGAACAGGGGCCGCATGTTTCATGGCATGGTGAAAATTGGGAGCGAACATAAAACCGATACCGACTTCGGTGATGGATTGGGCAATCTGATCGGGTGTCTGATTAAGGTTAATGCCGATAGCTTCCAGCACATCCGCACTGCCCACTTTGCTGGAAACGGAGCGGCCGCCGTGTTTGGCGACCTGTACACCTGCAGCAGCGGTTACAAAAGCAGAAGCGGTTGAAATATTGAAAGTGCTGCGTCCGTCCCCGCCGGTGCCGCAGGTATCGACCAGATGACCCGAATCAGCCACTTCGATACGCACAGCCAGCTCGCGCATGACCTGAGCAGCTGCACTGATTTCACTGATACTCTCCCGTTTCATGCGCAACCCGGCAACCAGGGCGGCTGTCATGATCGGCGATACATTTCCCGACATGATCGCGCGCATCAGCTCAACCATTTCCTCGTAAGGGATTTCACGCTGCTCAAGAATTCGGGCAAGAATTATCTGCGGGTTCACGCGTTACACAGATTCGAAGAAGACGGTTGAATATGGTTACCTTGAAGGAAATTACCCAGCAGCTGGTGGCCATGTTCACTTAAAACCGATTCGGGATGAAACTGCACGCCCTCAACAGGCAATGTGCGATGCCGCACGCCCATGATCTCGCCATCCTCAGTCCAGGCAGAAATTTCAAGACAGTCGGGTATACTCGAGCGTTCAATCACGAGTGAATGGTAGCGGGTCGCCGTGAATGGATTTGGCATCCCCTGGAAGACACCTTTGCCATCATGAAAAACCGGTGAAGTTTTACCATGCATAACTTTTCCGGCACGTACAATTCTCCCGCCAAAAGCCTGGCCAATGCTCTGGTGACCCAGGCATACGCCCAATATAGGAACCTTTCCGCCAAACCGGCTGATCAGCTCTATCGAAATACCCGCCTCATCGGGCGTGCACGGGCCCGGTGAAATGACAACACCGGCAGGATTCAGCTGCTGAACGGCTTCCAGTGTAATTTCGTCATTTCGAACAACCATGACTTCCTCGCCCAGCTCACCCAGGTACTGCACCAGGTTATAGGTAAAGGAATCGTAATTATCAATCATCAACAACATGAGGGGTAAAATCACTATTTGTTGGAATTCAGGGAAGTCGGACACTGCGGAAAAACCGGAGAAATGGCCGAAGGCTTCTTACCCGGGTATTTTCGCCCAGGTTGCATGAAAGGTAAACCTGCACTATGAAAATTTCTACCGATGTTTCATCACCCGAGCAAACACGCCGGAAAACCGGGTCCAGATATAAGCCGAAATCATTTCTGTCCTGGATTTTAATGGGGTTTTTCATTGTCGGACTGCCGCTGATCGGCGCGCTGATATACAGCGCCGTGCGCATTGATCAGTTATCCGAACAAAGCCGGAACAACATCTACCAGGCCACACAAATCACGAATGGCATCAGCGTTATCATCGGTGAGATCATGGCAATGGAGCGAAGTGTACAGCATGCGCTGGTACTGGATGATGCTTCCCTGCTGGAAGGCTATTTTCTCGCCCATACCAAGTTTGAAAACATTACCAATCATCTTGCTGCTATTTCCACCCGCCCGGAACAGCAACTGCCGTTAGAAAAAATGCGTTTGCTCGAACTCAGCCTTTTCAGGGAAATGCTGAGCTTAAAAGAGCATCCGCAGGAACTGCAGTATCTGCTTGAACGTTTTGCAATGCTGCTCTCACTGACGCAGGAATTTTCCACCAACAGTTTCCATATCATCGAGCAAAACGTGGGGAGTATGGATGAAATTGCCACACAAACCCGCTCCCTGGTCGAATGGGAATTACTGACCCTGGTTCCACTGGTTATTTTTCTTGCGCTGAGTTTATCTGTATTCATTGCTCGCCCGGTTCGCCAGATCGATGAAGCCATTGCGCAAATGGGCCGGGGTGATCTTACTCAGTCTATTCGTGTCAACGGGCCGCAAAACCTCGTTTATATCGGGGAACGGCTGAACTGGCTGCGGCAGCGTTTGCTCAAGCTGGAAAGCCAGAAAATACAGTTCTTTCGTCATATTTCTCATGAATTAAAAACACCACTGACCGCTATTCGTGAAGGTGCAGATTTACTGGCGGAAGGTGTTACGGGAGAACTCAATCAAAAACAGCAGCTTATCGCAGGAATCCTCCATACCGGCAGCATGCAGCTGCAAAGACGGATTGAGGATCTGCTGAATTTCAGTGCACTTCAGGCAGAAATTATCACGCTCGTTAAACAACACGTTAACCTGAAGCAGATCATTCATTCGGTGATACAGGCACAAAATCTTTCTGTTCTGAGCAAAAACCTCAAAATCAGGCTGGATTGCCCGGAGTTATCCCTGAAATGTGACAAGCAGAAACTGGATATTATTTTTGATAACCTGCTTTCCAATGCAATCAAATTTTCTCCGGCAGGCAGTCTTATTGAGATAGTGGCGTCGTACAATAGCGACAATGTGCAAATCGACGTACAAGACGCTGGCCCGGGCGTGGATAGTATTGATGGAAACCAGATATTCGAACCTTTTTACCAGGGCCGCAATACGCCGTCTGAAAGCTCTGTCAGAGGTACCGGCCTGGGTCTGGCAATTGCAAAGGAATATGCAATTGCGCACGGCGGAAATATCGAGCTTATCCAGGAGGCCGGAAAACACGGCGCCCATTTCCGGCTAACGTTACCCCTTAATCATTCTGAATCTATAACATGACAAGTATTCTCAAATTATCAACCCCCTTCCCGAATACCCTGATTCTGTCCGCTCCATACCTGCCAAAGTTACCAAAACTGCCAATGCTGCCAAAAGACACGTTCAGCAGGATTCCGGCAAGCCTGATCCGGATGGCAGGGTATCGGATCAGTCTGGTGATAACAGGACTGATCGTTCTGTCCGCAGTGCTGGCAGGGTGTGTGCATCCGCCAGCCCAACCCGTACAGGTGCCTGTCAGGGAGGAAATCCATATCATCCGGGAGTCGGAAAACAGCCTGAGTGAACTGATGCATTACTATGATTCGCTGCAAGGCATGTCTAAAGCCGCACTTTTGAAAGAATACAAATATGCAAACAGCCACTATCGGGAAAGTACCGATATACAGCAGCGGCTTAAATTGCTGCTGTTGCTGACCTTGCCAAACACCGGCTTTCAAACCACACAAGGGGCGCTGAAACTGATGGAAACACTTCCTGAACAGGTTGAACCCTCCGCACCGGATACGATAGCCTTCAAAAAACTGCTGGTAACGTTACTCAAACAGCAGCGGGCTGCGAAAGTGCAAATCGAAAATCTGACTGAAAAATTACATTCATCCGAAGCAGAAATCAAAACATTAAAGAGTAAAATCAACGCAATTAAAAATATTGAAAAACACCTGATGCGTAAAAATACGCTTTGACCCGTACATAAAATGACGCAAAACAAAAAAATTCTTTTAGTGGATGATGACAGGGATCTGCTGGAGCTGCTTTCCATCCGCCTGACTGCTGCCGGCTATGAAACCATGCTTGCGGACAGTGCCGAAGCAGCAATCAATTATCTTGACATTTCCCGCCCGCACCTCGTTATCAGCGACATGCAAATGGGTGGTCTGGATGGGATGGCACTGTTTGATCACATTCATCGCAACATTCCCACACTGCCGGTCATTATCCTGACGGCTTACGGCACCATTCCGGATGCGGTCACAGCAACACAACGCGGAATTTTTGGCTACCTCACCAAACCTTACGATCCAAAAATCCTGCTGAGCCAGGTGGAACGTGCGATTGATATGGCACCAGCCGTTGAGACGCTTCCCGGAAAGGAGCCGGTATCTTCATGGCGTAAAGCCATCATTACCCAAAGTGCGGTCATGGAAGATCTGCTGGCCAAAGTAGACCGGGTAGCCCAAGGAGATGCCAGCGTACTGCTGTCCGGTGAAAGCGGCGTCGGCAAGGAACTGTTTGCCCGTGCCATCCACCAGGCATCCCGGCGTTGTGATCAGCCGTTCGTCACCATCAATTGTGCCGCCATTCCGGAACAGTTACTGGAATCCGAACTGTTCGGCCATGCTAAAGGGGCTTTTACCGGTGCGGTGCGGGATCACAAGGGATTATTTCAGCAAGCCGAAGGAGGCAGTTTATTTCTGGACGAGATTGGCGATATGCCTTTACTGCTCCAGGCAAAACTGCTGCATGCGCTGCAGGAAAGGGTTATCCGGCCAGTAGGCTCCCCACAAACGGTTCCGATTGATGTACGCATTATTTCCGCCACGCACAGGGATCTGAAATCCGAAATCGAGGAGGGAAATTTTCGTGAAGATCTGTACTACCGGCTGTTTGTAGTGGGATTGTCGATCCCCTCACTTGCCCAGCGCAATGAGGATATCCCCCTGCTGGCCAATCATTTTCTGCGCGTATTTGCGGAGAAGCATCAAAAGGAGGTTAACGGGTTTTCTCCAGAAGCAACCAGCTTTTTACTGGCTTCTTCCTGGCCCGGTAATATTCGCCAGCTGATGAATGTCATTGAGCAAAGCGTCGTCATGAGTGCCGTTCCGCTTATTTCCGGTGAGCTGGTTCGCGACGCCATGCACAAGGATGAAGAACAGATGACCTCATTTGAAGATGCCCGCAGGCAGTTTGAAAGAGATTATCTGGTCAAGGTGCTGAAGATCACATCTGGTAATGTGACTCAGGCAGCCAAACTGGCCAAGCGTAACCGTACCGAGTTTTACAAGCTGCTGCAACGGCACCAGCTGGATTTCACACTTTACAAATCATTGCAGGAAAAGGCCTGATATCCGGTTATCTTATCGGGTTAATGGCGGAAATTTTGCGATAACTTCAATCGTTACACCTTCCCGCAATACTTTTAGCGGCAGCCAGGTGCCCGGCGCCTGACGTTTAACCGTAGCGACAACCTCGCCGCTTTCCCTGATTGCACTGCCAGCCATTCCCAGAATCACATCGCCAGCCTGCAGTCCGGCAGATTCAGCAATACTGCCTGGCTCAACCTGCAGCACGAGTGCTCCACCGGTTTTTTTACTGAACTCAAAACCGATACCCAGGCGCTGATGCGAAGACGTACCTGGTTCCGCAGCAAACGGGGCCAGCCCGAATACCGCATCAGCATAGCCTTCAACCAGCGATTTACAGGATCGACCGGTATCCCATGGCAGCAATGAACCCGTTTTTTTCACACCCAGATCTTTTAACTGATGCGGAACCCCGAATCCTCCAAAAATATGCCCGGATCCCATAATGCCAACTACCAGCGGCTTCTTATGCCTGTCATACCGGTTCAGCGTGGCATGAATTTCCTGTGCCATTGCCCGGTCCCATAACTGCTGACTGACAACAAATCGCAGAAAATCCGCATCATACAGGCCAGGTTTCTGCTTATTACCGGCCGTTTTATGGCTGGTGCGATTATGCTGCTGATAAATTGGCAGCAGAAATTCCAGGTATTCCGGCACAGGTGGCGCGGGACGGGTGATACCTTCCCTGTCTTTTTCCGGCACACTGTCAAATCCCTTTGCCGTAACAGCCTGCCGCAAGTGCATATCGATGTTGAGTGCGCGCATCGGGATACGATTCATTCGTGCAAAATGGAACAGGGGCAGATACAAACCGGCATCGGTACTCCAGACAGACTGCCATTCTGAACGCAATAAAAATTCGGATTCTGTCAGTTCACCCGCCACCCATTGATCCAGCACTTTCTGCACCCGTCGTGGAAACATCTCAAAGCCAATCACCATATCCGGACGTACCGCATGCAAAGCAGCCAGCATCTGTAACTGCCAGCGATGATGTTCGGGGTTGATATGGGTTTCACCCAGCAACACGACTGATTTGTCTTTCACTGAAGCCAGCACACTGGCCAGAGTTACCTCTCCCCTGCCGGGAACCACCCAGTCTGCCACCGGCACACACTGGTTCTGTGACTGGTTTTGTATCACCTGTTCACTGGTGTCAGGCTTTTTTTCCGATCCGGCCCGGGCAGAAACATTGGAAATAACGGTTACCCCTCCCAGCAACAGCAAACTGCTTATGGCTAATCGCCAGCCCGGTCTGAAATCAATCATGGTTATTTTTCCTGGTAATCAGTAAAAACGGGTAATAAAACCTATCACCCCGAATCAGTCCACCCATTTGCGGGCGTTCCGGAACATTCTCATCCAGGGTGAATCCTCTGGCCAGTCGTCGGGGTGCCAAGAATGCTGAACGGTACGGAAAATCCGTTCGGGATGCGGCATCAGGATGGTTACCCGGCCGTCGGTCGAAGTCAGACCGGTAATACCTGCGGGTGAGCCGTTAGGATTCAGCGGATAAGTTTCCGTCAGTACACCCCGGTTATCGACAAACTGCAGTGCAACATAGGCCCGAGCCGCAAGCAGCTGTTCATTATCACGGAACTGTGCATAGCCTTCACCATGCGCAACCGTAACTGGCATAGCGCTGCCGGTCATGCCGTCAAAAAACAGGGAAGGGCTGTTCCCGATTCTAACCATGACGAAACGCGCTTCAAACTGCTCGGAACGGTTACGTCCAAAACGTGGCCAGTGCGCTGTTCCCGGAATGATTGCCTGCAGGTGGCTCATCATCTGACAGCCATTGCATACACCCAGCGCGAAGGTGTCCGTGCGGGAGAAGAATGCGGCGAATTCATCCCGTGCCCGGTCGTTGAACAGAATGGACTGCGCCCATCCACGGCCTGCACCCAGTACATCACCGTAAGAAAATCCACCACCGGCAATCAGCCCTTTGAATTCAGACAGCGCAACTCGCCCGGACAGAATATCGCTCATGTGCACATCCACGGCATCAAACCCGGCACGATCAAACGCTGCTGCCATTTCCACATGGCCGTTTACGCCCTGCTCACGCAAAACAGCAACTGCCGGACGGCTGACAAGCAGATTCGGCACAAAAACAGGATCGGTGAGTGAAAACGTCAGCTGCGCATACAACCCCGGATCATCCGTATCCAGAATCCGGTCAAATTCCTGGCGGGCGCATTCGGGATGATCCCGCAATTTTTGCATATGGAAGCTCGTTTCCGACCAGAGACGCTGTAACACCGCACGTTCTTCCTGGAAGACCACTTTATTGCCACACATCAGGCGAATAACATCCTGTCGGTTATCCTGCTGATCTCGCTGGTTCGGGCTGCCAATAACGTGGCTCACCTGCTGCAATCCTGCATCCGCCAGAACTGCCATTACTGCATCATGGTGGCGAGCCCCGATCTGGATAACAGCACCAAGCTCCTCGTTAAACAAGACCGATAGCACCTGTTCATCTGCATCATCCGCCATGCCGGAGATCAGCGGATCCAGTGTGATGCTGATACCGCAATGTCCGGCAAAGGCCATTTCGCATAAGGTGGCGAACAGACCGCCATCGGAACGATCGTGATAAGCCAGCAGCAATCCGCGACTATTGAGTATCTGAATGGCATCAAAAAAGGCTTTGAGCTGTGCCGGATTTTCCAGATCAGGGGCATCACTGCCCGATTGAGCATAAACCTGTGCCAGTGCTGACCCACCCAGCCGATTCCTGCCCTTGCCAAGATCAATCAGAATCAGCCCGGTTTCGCCTTTATCCGTGCACAATTGCGGTGTAAGCGTCTTGCGTGCATCGGATATTTTGGCAAAGGCAGAAACAATCAGTGAAAGCGGGGCAACCACTTCTTTCTGCCGCATCTGCTGTGTATCGTGCCAGGCTGTTTTCATCGATAACGAATCCTTGCCTACCGGAATGCTGATTCCCAGGGTGGGGCACAATTCCATTCCCACGGCGCGCACAGCGTCGTACAGCGCCACATCCTCACCCGGGTGGCCGGCTGCCGCCATCCAGTTGGCAGATAACCGGACCATCCCCAGATCAGCAATCGCAGCAGCAGCCAGATTGGTTATGGCTTCTCCCACCGCCATGCGTGCCGAGCCGGCAGCATTAATCACCGCCAGCGGCGTGCGTTCCCCCAGTGCAAACGCTTCTCCCAGATACGTTTGAAAACCACTGGTTGTGACCGCAACATCGGCCACCGGCACCTGCCACGGGCCAACCATCTGATCCCGTGCCGTCTGACCGCCAACGCTGCGATCACCAATTGTGATCAGAAAGGATTTATTCGCCACGGCAGGCAAGCGCAGCACGCGACTGGCAGCCTCTTGCAAGCGGATAATGCTTTTATCCAGCGGGGCAGGTGCAGGGGAAATACGCTGTACATCGCGTACCATTCTGGGCGGTTTGCCCAGCAATACGGGTAAAGGGATATCTGCCGGACGGATGGACGAGCATTCATCAGTCACAATCAGTTGCGGCTCTGCCAGCGCCTCACCTACCACGGCAAAGGGGCAGCGCTCACGTTCGCAGATTGCCTGGAACAGGGGAAGGGATTCCGGATGAATGGCCAGCACATAACGCTCCTGTGATTCGTTACACCAGATCTGCATGGGTGACATGCCCGGTTCATCGGAAGGCACTGCACGCAGATCAAACCGGCCACCGCGTTCAGCGCCATGCACCAGTTCCGGCAAAGCATTGGAAAGCCCGCCCGCACCCACATCATGGATAGCCAGAATCGGATTGGGCTGCCCATTACGGGCCTGTTGCCAGCAACGATCGATCACTTCCTGCGCACGCCGCTGCATTTCAGCATTACCGCGCTGCACCGAATTGAAATCGAGTGCTTCTTCATTGGTGCCGGCATCCATGCTGGATGCCGCACCGCCCCCCAACCCGATTGCCATGCCCGGCCCACCCAGGTGGATCAGTAAGGTGCCTGGCGGGAAAGGTTCTTTCACGGTGTGCGAGGCAGAAATCTGGCCGATGCCGCCAGCCAGCATGATGGGTTTGTGGTAGCCGCGCATCTGGCCGCTGACTTCCACTTCATAAGTACGGAAATACCCTGCCAGATTGGGGCGGCCGAATTCATTGCTGAATGCTGCACCACCAATCGGGGCAGTCAGCATGATGTCGAGTGCGGAAGCAATATGCCCCGGTTTGCCATAATCACCCGCTTCCCAGGGCTGGATCGCTTCGGGAATACGCAGGTTGGAAACACTGAATCCGGTCAGGCCGGCTCTGGGTTTCGCACCAGAACCGGTTGCCCCTTCATCTCGGATTTCTCCTCCCACACCGGTTGCAGCACCCGGAAAAGGGGAAATCGCTGTCGGATGATTATGTGTTTCTACCTTGACCAGCCAGTGAGTGAACTCCGGTTCGTATCCGTATCTGTTCCCCCGTCCGGGATAAAACCGCTCAATGGTTTCCCCTTCCAGAATCGCAGCATTATCCGAGTAGGCCACAATCGTGTGCCGGGGATGGCTTTGGTGCGTATGCCGAATCATGCCAAACAGCGAATGTGGCTGCGGAACACCATCAATTACCCAGTCAGCATTGAAAATCTTGTGGCGGCAATGCTCCGAATTGGCCTGCGCAAACATCATCAGCTCAACATCGGTCGGGTTACGCTCAATGCGGGCGAAATACGCCAGCAGATACTCAATTTCATCGGGCGACAGCGCCAGCCCCATTTCCCGGTTGGCCTGCAACAGGGCGTCCCTTCCTCTGCCCGTTATATCAATTTCACCCAGTGCACCCGGTTCGGAATGGTGAAACAGGACGGTTGCTTCTGACAATGAGCACAGCACCACTTCAGTCATGCGGTCATGCAAACAGGCGCCAATTTGTGAAATCTGCTCCGGCAACGGTGTCATCCGGCAGTGAAGCGTATAGGAAATACCGCGCTCCAGCCGTTCGATGCTGTTCAGACCGCAGCAACGGGCTATGTCAGTGGCTTTGGAAGACCAGGCAGAAATCGTGCCGGGACGAGGGACAACCAGTAACAGTTCACTGTCCGGAGAAGGCTGCACTCCGGTTTCATCGGCATCCAGCAGCTGCTGCAACCGGCTGATTTCGTCCGGCGTCAAATCACGCCCGGCCTGGCAGAAGTAGCGGTAATCAGCAGTAATGGCAGAAATTTGCGGTACGATTGCCTGAACTGAGTGAAGCAGACGTTCCAGACGAAAGAGAGAAAGCGCATTGCGCCCGCAAAATTGCAGCATTGGAATTTGCCCGTCGAATAAAAACCATGATTTTACACGAGTAACCTGCCGCCAGATTATTGGCGGGAGAATACCGCTTTCATGAAGTTTGCCGGGGCAGGATCTTTATTTTGCAATCGTGATTGGCATACCCGGCGGTTTGGTGTCGGTTACTGTCATCCGGAATAAAACATAAAGCAGCTGAAAAGCATTCCGGTTCCAGTGTGCATCCGCGCCTGTCGTATCCACTGCGTAATACTTGCCGTGTGAACGGGCGAATATATCAACACCATCCGGCAATTTACCGGTAACAATCATTCCCAGGGTCTGCACGGGATTTTCATTTCCGGTAATGGGCGGAGTACGCGGATCTTTTTCCACGTAGTACTCTTTTTCCTCTCCCAGCGCATGGCTGAGAAAATTAAGGATCGTATGAAAACTTCTGAGCCGGAATGTACCCCGGATCGGCCATTCTCCACCCGGATAGCCTGGCCGGATATCAAAAGCAACATCATTTTCGATCCACGGATTGATCAGATCGTCCAGATCAGCCCGTTCCTCACAGCAAAGAATATTAGGGTCATAATTGGTAATAAGGATGGGGCCAGGCAGCTGTTTGCTCAGTGTATAGGTATGCTTTTCCCGGTCATGGTTTACGGCAAAATCATTTTCGATGGCATAAAAAAGTCCTTCAGCCGAAACACTGCTATCTGCAATTTCCCAGCTGCGTTCATATACCAGCGGTTCGGCATACAGTTTTTTCTGATCCTGGATTGCTGAAAGGTGCAGGACGATGCGCCGAAATGTTTCATACCCGACACGATCTGATGGATTATTGCGATAAGTCGCTCGGGTCTGATGAACGTGCTGCCGGTAACGCATCCGGCGCTCCTGCTCCCGGGTAAGCTGAAAATCCGGAGCAGGCCGGTCTGCTGCAATTCGATCAGATTTGCCTGCCTTCCTGCCCCCACCCTCCCAATCCTCTTTTTTTGCATCACAGTGCAATCTGCGCGGATGATGTCCCCGCCCGTCAGCAGCAGGTGGTATACCCCGGGCCGCAGGATAGGGTTCGGGATCATGCAAATGAACTTCCTGGGCCATCATTCGCAGCATCAGGTCAATATCGTAGTGCTGGCGCAGCAGGAGCATCAGCTTGTGCTGACTGAAGGGGGTCAGCAGGCGTTTGGTAAATTCATCACCTGCAATCGGATCAATACTGAAAGTAGGATTTTCTGAAACCCCGCCACCAAAAACAGGAGCCAGCAGGCCGCCACGCTCTCCGGTCAGCGCCGGTGTGGCGCCTGCGTTCGCACTGAAACTGAATGTTGCTGCAATACTTGAAACCCGCGTGAAATGGATCGGTTCGTGGTGCTGTGCACGCGCCAGGTTGACCAGAAGCAGCTTTGATTCCGACTGGATGGCAGCCTGATCGTAAAGTTCCACCGCCCGATTCAGTGCAATCGGAGACAAACAGCCTGAAAGCGTTGTAACAGTGAAAACAGCCAGAACGGTACGCATTTTCACTCTTTCATCGTTTCCATATATTGCGCATGCAAATGCCGGAGCAGGACGAGCAAAACTGCACTGACCGGCAATGCCAGCAAAATCCCGATAAAACCAAACAGCTGGCCAAACGCCAGTAATGAAAAGATCACCGCCACCGGGTGCAGACCGATACGTTCCCCCACCAGCCGGGGCGTAATCAGCATACTTTCCAGCAACTGTCCTGTTCCCACCACCGCCCAGACAGTCAGTACGCCGCTCCCGTCCTGAAATTGCGTAATGGCGGCAAAGGTCGCCAGTGCCAGTCCGGTAATGGTTCCCAAATAGGGGACGAATACCAGGATTCCGGATATCAGCCCGATCGGTAAAGCAAACTCCAGCTTGACCAGCCATAACCCTGTCACATAATAAACACTCATGATGGTAATCACCGCTGTTTCTCCACGCATGAATTCAGCCAGTACGCTATCTGTATCCCGCGCCAGGCTGAAAACCTGTTTTTGCCAGACGGGGGGAATCAGTTCGCCCACCTGTTTAACCAGGTTGTTCCAGTCCCGTAACAGGTAAAACAGCACAACCGGCACCAGCACCAGATTCATCAGAAACGCCAGCAGGATCAGGCCGCCACTTTTCAGCGATGGCAACACCTGCGCAGCCACGCCGCCAGCACTTTTCCAGTGCTCCGCCAGCATCTCTTTGAGGGAGGCAATATCAATCTGAAGCTCGATGTTGAAATTATTTTCCAGCCAGGGAATAAACTGGTTTTTCACCAGATCCAGAAAAAACGGAACCTGTTCAATCAGCCGTGCCACTTCTTTTTCAAACAGGGGAAACAGAATCAGCACCATGGCAATAAATATTCCCATTGTCATGAGCATGACGAAAATTGTACTTAGCGTTCTGGGGATTTTTCTGGCTTCGAGCCAGGTAACCAGCGGATTACAGATATAGGCAATGACTGCTGCCAGAAGGAAAGGGGTGAGAATCGGGCTGAGCAGGTAGATCAGCGCGCTGATCGTGCCAATCACTGCCAGATACCAGAGAAAGCGGGAATCCTGGGAATATTTATCGTTCATTTACGGTAAAATCACGCTTCAAAAGCTGCACTCTAGCCTTAACCCTGCGAGAACTCAACTTGACTTCCCCCAACTCACCCCCAGACACAAACCCGATTTCCTACCGCTCATCCGGTGTTGATATTGATGCCGGCAACCGTTTGGTGGAAATTATCAGGCCATTGGCAAAGCGGACACTCCGCCCGGAAGCATTGGGAGGAATCGGCGGATTTGGCGCATTATTCGAAGTTCCCAAAAAATATCGTCAGCCGGTGCTGGTATCCGGTACCGATGGGGTCGGCACCAAACTCAAGCTGGCTTTTCAATACGCACGGCACGCAACCGTTGGTATTGATCTGGTGGCAATGAGTGTGAATGACATCCTGGTGCAGGGTGCCGAGCCATTGTTTTTTCTGGATTATTTTGCCTGCGGCAGACTGGATGTGGACACTGCCGCACAGGTGATCCAGGGAATTGCCCGCGGCTGTGAGGATGCCGGTTGTGCGCTGATCGGGGGAGAAACCGCAGAAATGCCCGGCATGTATCCTGAAGGGGAATATGATCTGGCCGGCTTCGCTGTCGGTGTCGTGGAAAAAGATCAGATTATCAACGGCTCCGGCATCAGGGCAAATGATGTCGTGCTGGGCATTGCCTCCAGCGGCCCGCATTCCAACGGTTTTTCACTGATTCGCAAAATTCTTGAGCTCAATGCAGTACAGCCCGATACCCGGCTGGGCGAAACCAGCCTGATTGATGCACTGCTGATGCCTACCCGTATTTATGTGAAATCCCTGCTGGCGCTGATGGCCGAATTGCCCGTCAAAGGGTTGGCACATATTACCGGCGGCGGGCTGCTGGAAAATATCCCGCGCGTTCTGCCCGACGATGTCACGGCACACATTGATCGCAGCACATGGGTGCGTCCTCCTCTGTTCGACTGGCTGCAGCAGCACGGTAACGTTGCTGAAGAAGAAATGCAGCGCGTTTTCAACTGTGGTATCGGTATGATTGTCATTGTTGCACCGGAACATGCCGGGATCGCCGCCAGAATCCTGCGCAATACCGGAGAAACCGTATGGCAGGTCGGTACCATCCAGTCCCGCCAGCCGGGAACCGCACCGATTATTATCATTTGAAGGAAAGTGTCATGGCGTCAGTGGTTATCCTGATTTCCGGACGCGGCAGCAATATGCGGGCGCTACTGGAAGCCGGTCTGCCGGTCGCAGCGGTCATCAGCAACAACCCGACAGCAGAAGGACTGTTGTTTGCCCGGTCACACGGCATTCCGACCCAGGCAATCAATCACCGCACCTTCCCCGACCGGGAAGCTTTTGATACCGCACTGGCCGCAATCATTGATACCTACCAGCCCGATCTGGTCGTGCTGGCGGGATTCATGCGCATCCTGTCGACATTTTTTGTAGATCATTATCAGGGCCGGCTAATCAACATTCACCCTTCTCTGCTTCCGGCATTTCCCGGGCTGAACACTCACGAACGTGCGCTGGAGGAAGGCGTCAGAATCCACGGCTGCACGGTGCATTTTGTTACATCGAAACTGGATTACGGCCCGATCATTATTCAGGCCGCCGTACCCGTGTTAACCGGAGATACGTCTGCAACACTTGCCGCCAGAGTGCTCGCACAGGAACATCGTATTTATCCGCAGGCAGTGCGCTGGTTTCTGCAGGGGCAACTTGCCCTGACGGGAAATCGTGTCGAAATCTCATCAGCCAGTGATGGGCAGACAGTTTTATGTTCACCCGAAATCAAATTATGAAACGACTGTTAACCCTCGTGCTGTGCTTATGGGCAGGTATTGCCGCCCGGGCGGAAAATCTGCCTGAACGTATTGATATCGAGTACACCCTCAATGGCAGCATCGGGCAGGGTAAAGCGCACGAAACACTGCTCCTGCGGAAGGAAAACGGCGTTCAGCACTACGCTATCAACAGCGAGGCTTCAGCCAGCGGATTGCTCAGGCTGATCAAGCGCGGCAGCATTCACCGCCACAGCGAAGGAACAATCATGCCGCGCAAAGGGATGAAACCATTGCGCTTTACTGATCAGCGTGGCGGAAAACCGGCACGTGAAGTCGAATTTGACTGGAGCGGAAAACATATTATTTACCGCCGTAAAGGCCTGGAAATAGTACAAAATCTGCCGAACGGGACACTCGATGAATTAAGCTTTGGTTACCATTTCATGTTCACTCCACCACCCGGCAAGACACTGGTCGTGCATGAAACTGATTACCGCATCCTGCAGCAAAACCATTACACCGTTACCCGCGAGCTGCTGGATACCCCCATGGGTAAACTTTCTACGATCGTGCTGACAAAACAGCAGGATCAGGACAATCCATCCAGAAAAAAAATCTGGCTGGCCACCGCACATCATCTGCTGCCTGTTCGCATTATTTCCACCGAAAAAGATGGACTGGAAATTGATCGTATTGTCACAAAAATCGACTACACACCCGCAAACAACACCACCCGGTAATTCAAACTGATCATTTATGCGACTCACTCCTGAACAACTGAAATTACTGATTGCTGCCGTGCGTAAAGTATTACCCCTGCCCGCCCCTGCCGATGTACTGTTACGGCAATTTTTTCAGGATCACCCCCTGCTGGGACAAAACGACCGGAGCATGATTGCGGAAACAGTGTTCGGCCTGTTGCGGCGCCGTTATTTTCTGGAAAAACTGGTTGGTAAAGCAACCGCCCGTGAACTGGTACTGGCTTATCTGACAAGATTTCAGGGTATGAATCTGCGGGAACTGGCCCCGCTCATCCGGGAAGTTGAGGTGAAATGGATCCAGCAAATCAAAGCTGTTAAGCTGGAAGAACAGCCGCTTTTCATCCGTGCGGAGTTTCCGGAATGGCTGGTGGAAAAATTACAAAAATCCTGGTCAGATGAAGCAATTTTACGCATGGGTCAGGCGTTGCAACAGCCAGCACCGCTGGATCTTCGCGTCAACAGTCTGCTTGCCGGACGTGAGGAAGTACTGGATGAACTGGAACAGCAGGGAATCGAAGCACAGCCTACCCCCTTTTCCCCGGTTGGCATTCGCGTTACCGGAAAACCCGCCATTAACCGGAATACATTGTTTCTGTCCGGAAAAATCGAAGTACAGGACGAAGGCAGTCAAATTCTGGGGTTTTTGCTTGCCCCCAAACGCGGTGAGATGGTAGTGGATTTTTGTGCAGGAGCAGGCGGCAAAACATTGCTGCTGGGAGCACTCATGCATTCACACGGGCGCCTGTATGCTTTTGATGTCTCCGAGAAACGGCTCAACAACCTTAAACCGCGCCTCAAGCGATCCGGGCTGTCAAACGTGCACCCGCAACGTATCGATAGTGAGCGGGATATCAAGCTGAAACGGCTGGCTGGCAAAATTGATCGGGTATTGGTAGATGCGCCCTGCAGCGGACTTGGCACTTTGCGCCGCAACCCCGATTTGAAATGGCGGCAAAGTCCGGAAAGTATTGAAGAATTACAAAAGAAGCAGTTAGCCATTCTTACAGCAGCTGCCAGTTTACTCAAGCCCGGGGGGCGCCTGGTTTATGCTACCTGCAGCCCGCTTCCGGAAGAAAACCAGCAGATTATCGGGCAGTTTCTGGCAGATCACCCGCAGTTTTCCGCACACCACTGTGGAGAACTGCTTGCACAGCAAAAAATCAACCTGCCAGATACCGGTGAATATTTACAGCTCTCTCCGCTTCACCACAATACTGATGGCTTCTTTGCCGCCGTGCTGGAACGTTCAAAATAACAGCACAAAAATAACAGTACCAACAAAAAGGGGTCTTTTCCTTCCAAGACCCCTTTAAGATGCAAGCAGTAACGTACTCTGTTAACGCTGGCGTTTTGCCAACTGCATCATCATTACTTCAGGTCAGCAATACCCGCACCAAAATTGATATGGAATGCCGTGCCATCAATAACGAGTGCCGGAACCGACTTCACACCGGCTTTCTCAGCTTCGGCGATACGTGCTTTATCTGTTCCCAGATGCACTTTCTCAACGGTATATTTTGAAGTGTCAATCGCATCAGCAATCGTATGCTCAGCTGATATACAAACCGGACAACCCGCATGATAGAAAATAGCTTTTGATGCCACGTGTTTCTCCTTGACTAAAGTTCATTAAAACAATATTTCCTGAAGCGAAAACTTCCGGCAATCGGTTGGAAAAAGTAAACCCGCCCTTGCCCGGAAGACCCGCCCCCGGATTTTAACACATTAAATCAATGTAATTACCTGCACCGGGATTTGCAAACGTCATGCCTCAATAAGGCGGGGGGGCTGGCGGATAACCCGGGGGAGGCGGCGGGATATATCTGCCGGAGGAAGAAGATGGATAGGGCATATTTCCCTGATTGACATTTCCCCCCACCCCTTCTGCCAGGCCACCGGGAACCGGCACACGATGGCCATTGGCATACATGCACTGGATATAGGCGATATCAAAACGCTCCTGGCTGATGGAACCTGAAGATTGTGCCGTACCGCTGCCCGCCAGCCCGCCTCCGAGCAACCCCAACCCCGCCCCCACAGCCGCTCCACGCCCGCCACCCAGTGCTGCACCTGCAGCAGCTCCCAAAGCAGCGCCAATAGCAGCACTTTCCATACCGCTGGAAGCAGCTGAGTTCCTCGGTGTTTCATAACTGGTTTGCTGACTGGCAAACTGGCGGCATAAATAATCATCGTTACGAAACTGATCGAAGCTCTTGCCAGCCCCCGGAAGCACCATCACGCTGGGCCCAAGCGGCACATGTACACACGCCGCAAGTGAAACTGCCATTGAAAGCACAATCAATCTGGAAAAATAGCGCATTACATACTCCTGCATTATTGGGCGGGTTGGGGAGGAACTTTTATCCAGCCACCGGGGCAACGTTCCACATCCGGGTAATAGCCAGCGGGATTTTCACAATAGTACCAGTAACGGGTAACAGCAGGCGCCGGGGGAGGGGCCGGCCGCACGGGCTGCTGGATATAAACCGGTGGATCAGCCGGAACAACCACAACCGGAGGATATACAACAGGAGGATAAGCGGGCCAGTAAAAATGGCTGTCAGGATAGCTGTATGGCCGGTAATATGGCTGGCGGTAATAGGAATAGGGCCGCCCGTAGTTAAAATTTCCATAAATTCCAACTGGGTAACTGTAGTGGCCATAAGCACCGTAAGTGCTTGCCAGACCGATACCCAGAGAAAAATTTCGCCTGCCTGAATAATGGTCACGGTAATGATTGTGAGATCCATGCGAATACCCACGGCTATGTCCCCAGGAAATACTGCTTCCTGTCATGCCGGCCAGAACCAGAGACAAACCAAACCAGCTTAGCCTTTTCACTCAGCCCCCCTTATCCATGATAAATTTCTGCCCAAACCCGTACGCCTGTATGCTGTCTTGTTAGGCCACGCCTTCTGATAAAGGTTTCACACGCCACCCAGTATACGCCGTCCTGAAAAAACACATAGCCGGGGGACAATGGCTGGTGTTTTCAGGTTCAATCAACTATTGCTTAAATTACTTAATTATCTGATCCGGGAGATGTCTGATGGCAGGATTGTTTAGTGCGCTCTCACGCGCCATGGTGAATCTGTTCAACCCTCGCATGTTATGGCTGTGGAGCTGGCCAATGCTGGTATCCGCCGCTTCCTGGTGGCTGATCGGCATGTACCTCTGGACGCCGTTATCCGGCTGGGTATTAACCATCATCCCGGCCGACACACTGCAAAACTGGCTGGAATCCTCTCGCCTGCAGGCCGTCGCTGACAGTATGGAGAATCTCATCAATATCATCCTGTTTGTCACACTGGCGATCACCACCAGCCTGGTCATCACGGCACTGGTCACCATGCCGGCACTGGTCAATTTTGTCGCAAAACGCTACTACCCTGATCTGGCCAGAATGCGGGGCGGCACCGTAGCCGGCAGCTTGCGCAACGTCATTTCAGCAATCGTCATTTTCTTCATTCTCTGGATAGCCACTATTCCTTTATGGTTCACCGGAATCGGTCTGCTGGCCCCTTTGCTGGCTGCAGCCTACCTGAACCAGCGGCTGTTCTTCTACGATGCCCTTTCAGAACACGCTGACAGTACCGAACTGAACAAACTGTCATCTGCCAACCGACCTGCGCGCTGGGGCCTCGGACTTTTAACCGGCCTGCTGCAATTTGTACCCTTCCTGAATTTTTTTTCCCCCACCTTTACAGCACTCGCATTCGTACACTTTGAACTGAGTCGACTGGAAAAATTACGCCGCACGGCAGACTGATCTTCAAGTCATGGCTCAGCTGGATTGTTTCACGCCTGCGGCAGTCATAATGACGCCGTTTCCCGTCATTACGAAGAGCAACGTGACGTGGTGATCCAGTTAATTAGCCGTGTAACCGGGACGCTGCGAATTCTGTAAAATTTTTCGACAGCGTTGTGCTCTGGATTGCTTCATCGGCCTCGTCATTTCGTAAAGACAACGGAGAATGAATGGGAGAAACAGGAAGCAGGAAAGATAAGTGTGCCTAATAAAAAACCCCAATAAAAACGCCGGATAACCGGCGTTTTTATTGGTAACTGTCAGTTTACAATCAGGCCAGCCTGCGGCGACGGCTCAGACCCAAACCCAGTAACCCGGCACCAAACAGCAGCATGCTGGCAGGTTCCGGTACTTCATTGGGTCCTTCACTGCCACCCCCAATATTACCTGTACCCACATAATGGCTCAAGCGCCCAATATTACAGCTATCAGGGGCTCCATTAAGGCCACAATTTCCTCCTGTCAGGAAATTTACCTGTTCATTTGTCCATACAAGCTTGGTCAAATCTTCTATATTTTTGAAAACATAATGATCAGCTAAAGCCGAGTTTCCAGGGACACCCAATTTCAGCATAAAGAAGCCTGGTGTACCCGGCGCAACGTCAAGATACCTTGATTCATTGTCATCTGTATTTACAGTAAAGCCACTTTCAACTTTAAAATTCATTGTCAGGGTGCTATCGCCCGTTACCTGTTTTATCCAAGCGAGCTCGGTTGCATCACCAGAGTTACTCAATCTGGCAGAACCTAATAATGTATCAACCTGATAAACAGGCCCAGCCTGGGCAACTGAAGCGCTCATCATTACTAATACAGCGGCTGAGGTTGCTATTGCTTCCTTAAATAATTTCTTTTTCATAATTTTCCTTTTCATTAAAACGAATCACCTGCTTTAGTAAAAGCATGAAACATGCCACAATAGTATCCGATTGATTTTATTAAATTTTTATAGGGAGAATGAGAGGGGAAAAATGTAAATTTTTCTGACAGAACCATCTGTCTTTACCATGTTTACCATGGCAACGACGCCGTCACTGATTTTCCAGGCGCCCGCGCAGCGGTAAAAGGCCCTTATAGCGCTGTTGCTGATGGACGTTACAGATAAAAAGGCGTAAAAACCGGCAAAAAAGCAGCGGGTATCGCTGTCAGATAAAGTTTTCTCCAGTCAGGCCGATACCAGAAGAAACTGGTCGGAAAAACATAACATGACGTATGGAAAACTGAAACTTCTGATTATTGGCCATTCTGATGCTGATGCAGCACAGTTATCTGCCGATTTTGCCTGCAATGGGATACAGCTCACCTGTCAATGTGTAAACAGCCTGTCTGATGTCCAGACAGCACTGGATGCCTCCAACTGGGATGCAGTCATTGCCGAATACGCGATGGCCGGGTTTGATGCCGTGCAGGTGCTGGATCTGCTGGAAATTCGTCATCAGATCATTCCTTTTATTCTGTACACATCTGAAATGGATGAGCAGGCAGTACTTTCCGTATTGCGAAACGGGGCAAATGACTGCGTGATAAAAGGGCATTCCATGCAGCTTATGCTGGCGATTCAACGTGCACTGGAATATCTCGACCTGAAGCGCAGAAAACGCCAGGCTGACAGCCATATTTACCGCATGACCTATTATGATGAGCTGACCGGCCTGCCCAAACACAGTCTCTTTTACGAAAAAGCAGCGTCCATGCTGCCGGATAACATAAATGACAGCCTGGTTGCCGCCGTTTATTTCATCAATATCAACCGCCTGTCGCACATCAACAGTAAGTATGGCTATAGTCTCAGCAACAACCTGATACAGCAGCTGGCAAGCCGGCTATCCATTTACTCTGACAAGACTTGTATCCAGGCACGTATTGAAGGGGGTAATTTTGCCGTCCTCAAAACCGGTTTCGTGAATACCGATCAGGTACAGGCCTTTGCCAACCAGTTACTGGAACTGATTACGACACCATTCACTGTTAATCAGCTGGAATTTTATCTCACTTCAAATATCGGCATCAGCCTCTACCCGCGCGATGGCCAGGATATTGAGGTGCTGCTTGCCAACGCTGAGAGCACGTTATCCTTCACTAAAAGAATCTGGCGCAACACGTGCAGGTTTTATGCCAGAGAGATTGGCGAGGCTTCATCGCAGAAAATAAAAATCGAGCAATCACTGCAGCGCGTCATTGATGAAAAGGAATTTGTGCTGTACTACCAGCCAGTAGTCCATACCCAAACCGGCAGCATTATTGGAGCTGAAGCACTGGTCCGGTGGCAGCATCCTGAGCTGGGGCTGCTTTCACCGGATAAATTTGTCGCACTTGCGCCAGAATCCGGCTCTATTGTCAAAATTGGCAAATGGGTCATACACGAAGCCTGCAGACAGGCTAAATTCTGGCAGGACAGCGGACACGGACCCCGGTTTATTGCAGTCAACATTTCCGCCATAGAGCTGGATCAATTGCAGTTAATCAATCATGTTGCCGAAGCATTACAGGCAACAGGGCTTGATCCTGCCAGGCTGGGGCTGGAAATCAGCGAATCTGTCCTGATGCAGGATATTGAAGGAAGCATCAAAATTGTGAATGAACTGAAAAGAATGGGCATTCACATTGTGATGGATAATTTTGGCACAGGCTATTCTTCCCTTAACCATCTGCGACGCCTGCCCATTGATACCATCAAGATTAGCCAGGCACTGGTTCAGGGCATTGCCAGCCAGTCTGATACATCCACCATTATTGCAGCCATCATCACGCTGGCCAGGAATATGGGCCTGCAAATATGTGCCGAAGGTGTTCAGTCACAAATACAGCTGGATTTTCTGCACAAGGTAAATTGCCATCACGTTCAGGGATTTTTGTTCAGCCCGCCTGTACCCGCAGAAAATCTGCTGCCGCTTATCGAACAGCGCAAAACCGGAACTTTTGCCTGATCCGGACGTTATTAACCTGGCCCTTGGGCAGGGAAAATTGCTTTATTATTCCTGTTGCCGGGCAGCAGGATGCCGGGCAAGTAAATTTTACCCGGCTACCAAAATCGCCGGACTACCAGGTCGTCAACAATATTTTTCAGGGGTAATAATGATCGACACAAAAAAATTATTGAGTTTTGCACTCTCAGGGTGGCTGGCTTTATCCATGAACACCCAAGCGGCCGAAGAACCGGCAGCATCGCACCACACAAATGCAGCAGATGTCACCACACTGGAAAAAACAGATACCCAGGTGGGCACAGGTGAGGAAGCCGATATTGGCAAAACGGCCAAGGTGCACTATACGGGCTGGCTGTACGATGCAGCAGCTGAGGGCCACAAAGGCAGAAAATTTGATAGCTCTTATGATCGGGGCGATACTTTCGCGTTCATGCTTGGCGCGGGGAGAGTGATCAAAGGATGGGATCAGGGCGTACTGGGAATGAAGGTGGGTGGCAAACGCACGCTGGTTATTCCTTCTTCAATGGCGTATGGCCCGCAGGGCGCCGGGCGTGTTATCCCGCCCAATGCCGCACTGGTATTTGATGTGGAGCTGATCGGTCTGGAATAATAAAGAAACCTCTGCACGAGCCCCGCATGGTCGTGCAGAGATTACCGGGAATAAAAGCTGACAGAAAAAGAAACAGCAGCACCCTGCCGGGTTTTTATACCGACTGTCTGTAATGCCAGGGCCGGCAAGATCCTTTCACTTACTTCCACCCGGGTGAAGATTTTTGCAGGTTTTTGACCAGCTTGTGGTAACAGGCCATTCGCCGTGAATCAAAGATACCTTCCTGTGCCGCCTGCAGTAATCTACAGCCCGGCTCTGAAACATGCCGGCAATCCCGGAACTTGCACTGTTGCAAAAAGGGACGAAATTCGATAAATCCCCATGCCAGCGCGTTTTCATCCAGCTGCTGCAGGCCAAACTCCTGAAAGCCGGGTGAATCAACGATGCTGCTGTCTGCATCGAGATGAAAAAGGCGAACGTGGGTAGTGGTATGCCGCCCGCCATCGAGTGCATCAGAAATTTCTGCAGTTGCCTGCTGTGCCAGCGGAACAAGTGCATTGAGCAGTGTTGATTTACCCACACCGGATTGCCCTGCCAGCAAACTGGTTTGCCCATTCAGGAATGGAACAAGGGGTTGAACAGAAGCTTTTGCGCTGACTTCGAGCATGGGATAACCCAGTTCACGGTAGAACAACAAATTGCGGGCAACAGTCTGTTTCTGCGCATCCCGGTCAATCAGATCAACCTTGTTCAGCAGGATAAGTGGCTTGATTCCCTGATTTTCAGCTACGATCAGGCAACGATCCAGCAGTTCCGGATTGCAGGTTGGAACCACCGCCAGCACAAAAATCAGCTGCGTAACGTTGGCTGCAATCAGCTTTTCACGGAAAATTTCACTACGATAAAAAAGACTGGATCGCGGCAATGTGGCTTCAATGATGCCCTGATCACCGGCAACAGACAGTATTTCAACGTGATCGCCGCATACGATTCCCTTCCTCTTGCCACGTACAACACAGGAGTAAATGGTACCGGGTGCTGTTTCCACTTCAAAATGGCGGCCGTAAGCGGCTACAACCTGGCCGGTCAGGACTGCACCGGCCTTTTTCCTTTTAGCGGACCCGACACTCAAAGTTTGAACAGCGCATCGATTTTTGCAGCACAGATGAAGTCATTTTCTGACAATCCGCCAATGGCATGTGTCGTATATTCGACCTGACACCGGTTATAGCCCACTGTCATGTCGGGGTGGTGATCCTCTCGATGGGAAATCCAGGCCGCCGCATTAACGAAAGCCATGGTCTGATAATAGTTTTTGAAGGAAAAAACCCGGCTGATTTTACTGTCTGCCAGTTGCCAGCCCTGTTCCAGCTGTTTCAGCAGATTTTCAGCTTCTTCTTTGCCCAGCGGCGGAATTCCACCCTCGCACGGTTTGCATGTTCGATCCGTTAAATCACAAACCTGAGTCATGCTGTGGCTCCTGTTGTCATTATTTTTCTGAGATGCGCAACACGAATTGCTGCCGGCGGGTGTGAATCATAAAAAGCCGAATGCAGCGGATCAGGGGTCAGTGTAGCCGCATTATCCTGATACAGCTTGACCAGCGCCCGGATCATATCTGCAGCGGAAGCCTGACTGGCCGCATACTCATCTGCCTCAAACTCGTGTTTACGTGACAAAATGCTGGACAGCGGCTGCAGCAGAAAAGTAAATACCGGCATCACCAGGAAAAACAGCAACAGCGCCATGGCGGTTGCAGGTACAGCAGCCACATGCACTCCCAGCCCTTCATAAAACCACGGTTGCTGCATCAGATAGCCCAGTATCCACAGGAACAGCAGGCTGACCGCAAACGACAGCACAATCCGCTTGATGACATGGCGACGCTTGAAATGCCCCAGTTCGTGCGCCAGTACCGCTTCGATTTCTTCCGCTTCCAAACGGCTCAGCAGCGTATCAAAGAACACTATTCGCTTGGTTTTGCCAAAACCGGTGAAATAGGCATTGCCATGGCTGCTGCGACGTGAGCCATCCATGACGAACAGCCCGCTGGATTCGAAACCGCATTTTTGCAGCAGCTTTTCAATACGGGTCTTGAGTGAATCATCCTGCAGCGGCGAGAATTTGTTGAACAGCGGCGCAATCCAGTTGGGATAAACCGCCAGCAAGAACAAATTGAAACCCATCCAGATCAGCCAGGTATAAAACCACCAGTTATCCCCCGCTTTTTCCATCAGCCACAGTACGACCAGCAGCAGCGGCGCACCCAGCAGCGCACCCAGCGCATACTGTCTGACCAGATCGGTAAAAAACATGCCCGGGGTCATTTTGTTAAACCCGTACTGCTGCTCTATTACGAAAGTACGATAATAACTAAAGGGGATTTCAATTGCGCTCAGCAGCGCCACGACGCTGAAAATCAGCACCATCCCGTGCCACAGCGAATCACTGAACCGGTCAGCCCAGAAACCGGACAGCCACTCCAGTCCTCCACCCAATGTAAGTACCAGCAACAAACCGGCGTGAAGCAGGATACCCGGGTAGCTCAGGCGTACCTTGGCACAGGTATAATCTGCCGCTTTCTGGTGAGCAGATAAATCAATCTGTGCGGCAAAATCATCCGGAACCCGGCTGCGATATGCCGTTATATGACGTATGTGCCGGGCGGACAGCCATAACTGCACCATTGTCGTTACTATCAGCGCAAGAAAGAAAACAAGGGTAAACGTGTGCATAAAAAACCTGAAAAGTTATGTTGCTGAAATGTCACTCGGCCGGCATTTCATTCTTCACTTCTGATTACCGGAAAAACAGAGAAAAACAGACCGAACACGACGGGTATACTTGTGTGTGACACAATCCAATTCTGAAAATTCACGCAACTGGCATTTTGAATTATGGCACAAGACAATAACAACCTCATCTGGATAGACATGGAAATGACCGGCCTGGATTCAAGCACAGACCGGATTATCGAAGTTGCGCTGGTTATCACGGACGCACAGCTCAATACGGTGGCAGAATCACCTGTGCTGGTTGTTCACCAGACAGACAGCATTCTTAACGGCATGGATAAATGGAATCAATCCACTCATGGCAAATCCGGCCTGATCAACAAGGTCAAAGCCTCAACGCTGAACGAACCCGAAGTGGAATCGCGCATGCTGGCCTTCCTGGAACCTCATATCCCGGCCGGCACGTCACCCATGTGTGGCAATTCCATTTGTCAGGACAGACGCTTTCTGGCCAGATCCATGCCGAAACTGGAAGCTTATTTTCATTATCGCAACCTGGATGTCAGCACGCTCAAGGAACTTGCCAGGCGCTGGAAACCGGAAATTGTCCAGGGATTCAGCAAACAGGGCAAACATGAGGCTCTGGCTGATATTTACGATTCAATAGAAGAGCTTAAGTACTACCGCCAGCACTTGTTCAATATCTGAAAAATCTGAATTTCATCTGTACCGGGAGACAAAAACGTATGGCACAACGCACCACATTTACCCTGACTGTCCGCCCCAAAATTCCCGCGCGGCTGGCCCGCCTGGAAGAACTGGCGAATAATCTCTGGTACAGCTGGGATCGGGCCACCCGCGCCCTGTTTTCCTGGCTTGATCCGCAACTGTGGGAAGCGGTTGGACACAGTCCCAAGGCTTTTCTCAGACGGGTGGATGAATCATCACTGCTTCAGGCAGCAGAGGATCTGACTTTTCTCAGCCATTACAACAGCGTCCTGTCCGCTTATGACTCCTATCACTCGGAACCTTCCCGCTACCAGACCCACAACGGAATTGAAGCACGCGATCAGGTAGCCTACTTCTGTTTCGAGTTCGGTTTTCATGAGAGTCTGCCAGTTTATTCCGGTGGCCTGGGTATTCTGGCAGGCGATCACTGCAAAGCCGCAAGTGATTTGTGCCTGCCTTTTGTAGCGGTAGGGCTGCTTTACCGGCAAGGTTACTTTTTTCAGACGATTGATGGCCAGGGCAACCAGCAGCCTGTTTACTGTGATTCAGATTTCGAGGATTTGCCGGTAAAGCCGGCACTGCATGATGATGGCTCTGAAGTTCACGTGCCAATCCGTTTCCCCGGCCGTGTTGTAACCGCCAAGGTATGGCGGGCACAAATCGGCCATGTCAGTTTATATCTGCTGGATACTGATTTACCGGACAACGCTGAATATGATCGCCTGATTACCCACCAGCTTTACGGTGGAAACAAAACCATGCGTATCGAGCAGGAAATCGTTCTGGGCATAGGAGGCGTGGCTGCGTTAAGGGCAATGGGTATTAAACCCACGGTCTGGCACAGCAACGAAGGCCATGCCGCCTTCATGATGCTGGCACGCGCCCGTGAACTGGTGCAACAGGGACTGGATTTTGCCAGTGCCGCGGAAGCGGTTGCGGTCAACACCATTTTTACCACCCACACCGCTGTCCCGGCAGGTCATGACCATTTTCCCGAAGACATGATGCAGCTCTACTTCGAAGCGCTCTATCATGAACTGAAAATTTCCCGGGAAGAATTCCTGGCACTGGGCCATACCGCAAACAATCATGATTTCAACATGACCGCGCTGGCCATTCGCATGTCACGCATGCACAACGGAGTCAGCAGAATCCACAGGGATGTCTCGGCTCGTATTTGCCAGGATATGTGGCCACAGATCGAACCGGAAGAAAATCCGATTGGTTATGTCACCAATGGCGTCCATGTGCCGACATTCCTGGCGCAGGAATGGGTGGATCTGTTTGATCGCCGTCTTGGCCCTCAATGGCGATACAAGCAGCATGATCCCGAATTCTGGTCACGCATTCACGAGATTCCCGACCATATCTTCTGGAGCGTGCGGCAAAGCCTGAAGTCACAAATGTTTTACGGTATCCGCGCACGGCTGGCTGAACAGAATTTACGGAATCACGGCTCCGAAGCACATCTGGAACGCCTGCTCAAATTTGCCGACCCGATCAATCCGAATATATTGACACTGGGCTTTGCGCGCCGCTTTGCCACCTATAAACGTGCCACCCTGCTGTTTCAGAATCTCGACTGGTTACGCAAACTTCTGCTTGATCCGGTCAGACCGGTACTGCTGATTTTTGCCGGAAAAGCTCACCCGGCAGATTTGCCCGGACAAAGCCTGATCCGGCACATTCACCAGGTTGCTGACATGCCGGAATTCAGAGGGCGCATTCTGCTGGTGGAAGGCTATGATCTGCGCCTTGCCCGGCGACTGGTATCGGGCGTGGATATCTGGCTGAACAATCCGATCTACCCGCTGGAAGCCAGCGGAACATCCGGCATGAAAGCAGGCATCAATGGCACGCTCAATCTGAGCATACTGGATGGCTGGTGGGGAGAAGGTTTTGACGGCAAAAACGGCTGGGGAATCAAACCTGTTTCTGAAGCCACAGAAGATGCACAGCGAGATGCTGAAGAAAGTCGGTCTTTCTACGAAATTCTGCAGGATCAGGTTATTCCGCTTTACTACAGCCACAGCAAGTTCGGCTATTCGGTTGAATGGGTCAAAATGGCTAAAAACTCGATGGCATCCCTGCTGCCGCGCTACGGAACCGGTCGCATGGTAAGTGAGTATGTGCAAAAATTTTATACCCCTGCGAGCCGGCAAGGTGCCGGTTACAGCCAGGATAATTTTGCCGTTGCTAAAAACGTTGCTGCCTGGAAAGCAAGAATCAATGTGGCGTGGAATGGTGTAAGCCTGCGACGGCTCGACACACCTGAAAAACAGCTCGAATTTGGCGGTGCACTGGGTTTCAGGCTCGCAGTAAAACTGAACGGCCTGCAACCTGAAGACGTTGTGGTGGAACTGCTGCTTTCACGGCAGTACAACAAAACCCGGCTCAATCAGTTCAAGCACTTTCGATTGGAATGTACCGGCACGCTCGGCCCGAATGAACACCAGTTCGAACTGAACCATGTACCGGAGCTGTGCGGCAGACAGCAATATTACCTGCGCGTATACCCCTACCACCCGTTACTCACCCACCCTCTGGAAATGGGCAAGATGGTATGGTTATGAAGTGAATACGAAAATGGAAATAAAGTTGAAAATTGTCATGCTGTTAAGGCAACAAACAAAGCAGTCAACCGGGGTTTTTAGGATGATTACTGCAGCATGAGCAGAAAATTATCAATCAGACGAATCTGACCCAGCCGTGCCGCACCCAGTATGGCCAGCCTGGAATCATCCGCAGAGGCTGGCAGTAACGTGTCTTGCTGCCGCACGGCAATATAATCAACCATCCAGCCGCGCTGGCTCAGTTTTTCAATTGCAAGCTGCTCCAGCAATGGAAAATCCCGCTCACCAGAGGCGATGCTATCCCTGATCTGCCGCAGGTGACGGGCCAGTTCCACTGCCTCCTGCCGCTGAATTGCATCAAGATAATGATTGCGTGAGCTGAGCGCCAGCCCGTCTCCTGCCCGTATTGTTTCACCCGCAATAATCTGCACGGGCAGGTTCAGCTGATCAGCCATTCTGCGAACAATCTGCAGCTGCTGATAATCTTTCTCACCAAATACGGCCACATGAGGCTGCACAATATTCAACAGCTTCAGCACCACCGTTGCCACACCACGAAAGAAACCGGGCCGATACACTCCTTCCAGCGTTTCAGCCATCACCGGGAGCAATAGCTGAAACTCCTGCGAAACAGGGTAGAGTGTTTGCTCATCCGGCATAAAGACGACATCCACACTGCTTTCTTCCAGCAACCGGCAATCATTCGACCGGGTACGGGGATAACGGTCAAAATCTTCATGTGGTGCAAATTGCAGACGATTGACAAAAATACTGACAACCGTGCAACGGGCGTGCTGTTGTGCAATTCTGATCAGTGATACATGCCCGGCGTGCAGATTGCCCATGGTGGGCACAAAAGCAACTGAAGTTTCATACTTCAGCCGTGCGCGCAATGATGCAATATCAGCAATGATTTCCATGTGAATGATCCGCTTTGAACCTGTCAGAACGTATGCTCACGTGCAGGGAATTCTCCAAGCCTGACAGCCTCCACATAATTTCTGACAGCAGTCTGAATACTGTCAGCACCTGTCATGAAATTTCTGACGAAACGCGGCAAAGAACCGGGACTGATACCCAGCATGTCGTGCAGTACCAGCACTTGCCCGGAACACGCTGCACCCGCTCCGATACCGATAGTGGGAATGGAAAGCGACCGGGTGATTTCCCCGCCCAGTGCAGCAGGAACCATTTCCATCAACAGCATAGATACACCGGCTTCCTGCAGCAGCAGTGCATCTTCGCGCAACTGTCTGGCGCCATTTACTGTCTTTCCCTGAACCTTGTACCCCCCCAGCTGATGAACAGACTGTGGTGTCAGTCCGATATGCGCACAGACCGGAATCCCGCGGCTGACAAGGAATCCGGCTGTTTCCGCCATATTCCGTCCCCCTTCGATCTTGACCATCTGCGCACCGGCAGCCATCAACCGGGCCGCGTTCCCGAACGTCTCCTGCGGCGAAATCTGGAACGTGCCAAAAGGCATATCCGCCATGATAAATGCCCTGCGAGTACCGCGCTCCACGCACCGGACGTGATAAATCATTTCATCCAGCGTTACCGGCAGGGTGCTGGATTGTCCCTGTATCACGTTTCCGAGCGAATCTCCCACCAGCAGCACATCTACTCCCGCTTCATCCAGCACGGAAGCAAACGTTGCGTCATAGCAGGTCAGTGCAGCGATTCTCCCTCCCTGCTGACAGGCTTGCTGCAAGGTCGAGATCGTCATCCGCCTGATGTCTGGCTGTCCCATCAATCAACCGGCCCTGACATTGAAATATTCGCGTGCACTGCGCATCTGGTCAATGCGTGTCAGCAGCAGATCAAGATCAGCGAGGTTGTGTGCCAGATCTATATGCTCGCTGTTGATGATCATGACCGGGGCCTCATCATATTCGTGAAAAAAATACATGTACCGCTCGGTCAGGCGTCGCAGATAATCTTCTGATATGCGCTGCTCGAGTACATTACCGCGCTGTTTGATCCGTCTGATCAGAATTTCAGGGGCTGCCTGCAGATAAATCACCAGATCAGGTTTAGGCGCACTAATCGGCATATGTTCACGTATCTGCCGGTAAAGGCCATGTTCAGGTTCACTGAGTGTGACATCAGCGAACAATTGGTCTTTTTCGAACAGAAAATCACTCACCACTGAACGTGAAAAACTATTCTCCTGCTCCATCAATCGTAATTGCTGCATGCGCTGGACCAGGAAAAACAATTGTGTGGACAGATTATGGCGCGGCATGTCCCGGTAAAACTTTTCCAGAAATGGATTCGCTTCCGGCTGCTCCAGCACAAGTGAATAATTCAGCCGGGTTGCCATGTTGCGGGCAAGGCTGGTTTTACCTGCTCCGATCGGGCCTTCAATAACGATATAGCGACAACGCTCAAGATTCATGATGATGCAATACACTCCAGTGATTGACCCGCACATGCTGCAAGACATGCCGCCACTGAACCTCGCCCCGGAATCACACAATCTGCCGCAATTTCCAGCAGAGGCTGCAGCACAAAGGCCCGTTCATGCATGCGCGGGTGTGGCAGAACGAGGCTGGCATCGTCATGTTGCAGGTTTTCGAATAACAGAATATCCAGATCAAGGATACGGGGAGCATTGGGAAAAGTACGCACACGACCACAGGCCTGCTCAATTTCCAGTAAAGCATCGAGCAGATGATGCGGTGTCAGACACGTTTCCAGCTGTACGACTGCGTTGATGAAATCCGGCTGGTCCGTATGCCCCATCGGGGCGGTGCGATACAGAGAAGAACGTTTTACCAGATGCGACTCTTCCAGTGCGGCCAACAGCATAACCCCGCGTCTGACCTGGGAAAGCGGATTTTCCAGGTTACTGCCGAGCGCGACGAAAACCTGGCTGGCGGATTGGGAATGCAAACGGGCTGTCATGAAATTTCCTGATCAGCTGATTCCGCCGGTCCCGCCTCCACCTTCTCGCCAGCCGGTTTACTGCGGCTGCGGCGTTTCCGGCGGCGTCCGGCTGGTGATTCCTGTAACAGCATTGCTTCACGACTGGCATTGTCAGCATCTTTGAATATCTGCCACCATTGCCCCAGCTCTTCGTCAATCTCCCCGCTTTTACAACGCAGCAACATGAAATCATAGGCAGCCGAGAAATGCGGGTGCTCCAGCAGACGGAACGGCTTACGCCCGGCTCTTGCCTGAAACCTTGGCTGCATCGACCAGATATCGTAAATAATACTATCGTGCCTGTGTGGTATGGCCAGCCTGCTGCGCTGGGCAGAAAGCACCTCTCCCATTGATTTATGGAGTGCAGGGGTCGTTTTTTCACCCGCCTGCAGGTGGGTATTCCACACCGCCAATACCTCATGCCACAGTAATGCCGCGAATAAAAAACCCGGTGAAACCGGTTTATCCTGCCGTACCCGTTCATCCGTATTTTTCAGCACCAGCGAAATAAACCGTTCACCCAGAGGCTGCTCCAGAATGACGTCCAGTATTGGCAGCAATCCGTGATGCAGACCGCGAGCACGCAGATCAATTACAGCAGCCAGTGCATGACCGGAAAACAGCAGCTTCAGCATTTCATCAAACAGCCGTGCTGGCGGCACATTCAGCAGCAGTGGCGCCAGATCGCCAATGGGCGCGGCAGTTTTGTCATCAATCCGGATATCGAGCTTGGCGGCCAGACGTACCGCACGCAGCATGCGCACCGGATCCTCCCGGTAACGCTGTTCCGGCTCCCCGATGATGCACAGCCGTTTTGCTTTGACATCCTCAAAGCCATTGAGGTAGTCAATAATCTCCTCTGTCCCCGGATCGTAAAACAGGGCATTGATAGTGAAATCACGACGTCTGACATCTTCTTCCTGACTGCCAAAAACATTGTCATGCAGCAGCCGTCCGGTCTCATCAGTATGAGCCCGCATGTTTTTCGCTACCGCCGCATTATCCGACACCTTGCCGCGAAAAGTGGACACCTCAACAGTTTCACCCCGACTGATAACATGCACCAGACGAAAACGGCGACCAATGATACGAGAGTGGCGAAAGACAGCGCGTACCTCTTCGGGTGTAGCATTGGTAGCAACATCATAGTCCTTGGGTTTCAATCCCAGCAGCAGGTCACGAACAGCCCCTCCCACGACATATGCAGAATAGCCCGCCTGTTGCAGGGTTGTGGCAACTTTTAATGAACCGGGGCTGATACGGCTGCGTGCAATGCCATGCTGCTCGGATCCGATAGTGCGGAATACCGGCCCGGCAGTTACAGATTCATTGGAACTGAAGGAAAAAATACGGTGCAGAAATTTACGGATCATGCCTGGATGTAATTCTTATGTGCGGTAAATTATACACTTGGAGATGATTCCAGCTTTGATGAAAGATTGAAAAACAAGAGCAAAACAGTATTTATCTGTTATTCCCGCCGATAACCCAGTAACCCCTGCAGGATACGCAGAAAGTAGTAGGATGCCCAGTTTAGTGCGCGCCTGATTCGCGACCGGTTTTTCCAGGAATATCGCGAAATGGGGTGAGACTCTGCCATCGCCTGCTGCAAACTGCTGCGCAACCCGGCAGCAAATATCGGATCGCTGACGATGACATTGGCCTCACGGGCCAGCAGCAGACTGAACGGGTCGATATTGGAAGAGCCAACCGTAGACCAGACTCCGTCGATAACTGCCACTTTGGCATGAAGATAGCCTCGACGGTATTCATAGATATGGATACCGGCATTCAGCAGGTGGCCATAGAGGGCGTGCATGGCGTAATGCTGCAGGCGATATTCTGATTTTCCCTGTAATAACAGCATGACCGAAACCCCGCGCTGTGCCGCTCGAACAAGCGCTTCCCGGAAACGCTTGCCAGGCAAAAAATAGGCATTGGCCAGAATGATTTCCCGGTGCGCAGCCGCAATTGATTTGAGATAACAGCGCTCGATACTGCGCCGGTTACGTAAATTATCCCGGATGACGAATGCTGCACGCTGATGCCCGGCTGGCTGATGTCCTGCGGTGACCGGCGAACCCCTGGTCCAGCGTTTTTTGAAATAAACCCATGCAACCAGCATCCACAGATGTCTGGCTGCAGCATGAATTTTTTCCAGCAGCGGGCCGGCAACCTGAACCGCGTAATCAAAACGGGGAAATAACGCATCTGGCTCATAACAGTCATCAATGATATTGATACCGCCCACAAATGCCACTTTTGCATCAATTACCGCCAGCTTGCGATGCATGCGACGCAAACGGTGCCGCCTGAACCGGAACGAGAAAAATTCGGGCCGATAAACCAGCACGCGCACACCGGCTTCGAGCATCTCCCGAATTGCCTGTCCGGGTAAACCGAGAGAACCGAATCCATCAATCAGCAGATGAACAGCCACCCCGCGCTGTGCCGCCCGTTTCAGCGCAGTGGCAATACGGGTACCGGTTTCATCAAGCTGAAAAATATAGGTTTCAAGATGAATTTCCTGCCTGGCGGAATCAATGGTGGACTCCAGCGCCGGGAAATACTCAACGCCGGAATGTAATAAGGTTATCTGATTGCCTTCAACAAAATCAGGCCAGCTCATGTACGCACGATGTTGGCCGACAGTACGGCGTGATCAGAAATACGTGACCAGGGACGATTATGAAAAATCCGGGCATTTTTCACCTGAAACCCTCGAATATAAATCCGATCCAGGCGCAGCAACGGTAAAGCGGAAGGAAAACTGCGCGCTGCCTTTCCATGCGTATGCTGGAACACCTCAACCAGATTCAGGCGACTGGCAAGCAGCGGATTTGCAGCACCGCGCCAGTCATTGAAATCTCCGGCGACAACCAGAGGTGCTTGTGCAGGCACCAGCTGCCGGATACGCCTTTCGATTGCATCCAGCTGCTGGCTGCGGCCCTGTCTGAACAGCCCGAGATGGACGCAAATGCAGTGCAGTGTGTCTTTCCAGCCGGGAATAATCAATTTGCAATGCAACAATCCGCGACTTTCAAAACGATGCGCCGAAATATCTTCATTTTCCCAGCTCACAATGGGAAAACGGCTGAGAATGGCATTACCGTGGTGGCCATGGTCATAAACCGCATTCTTTCCATAAGCAAAATCTGACCATACCGAGTCTGCCAGAAATTCATACTGGGCGTTCTTCGGCCAATCCTGGAAACGGGTAGCGTGCAGCACGTGTTCTCCCACCACCTCCTGCAAAAAAACGATATCCACATTCAGGTTTCGCAGCTGATCGCGCAATTCATGCAGAATCACACGCTGATTGAAAAACGACAGCCCTTTGTGAATATTGTAAGTTGCGATGTGCAGTACCCGCCCGGCCTCATGCTTCTTCCCGTTTTCAGGCAAAAAAACCGGTTTATCGAGATCAGGAAAGGCGCCGGGCATAGGTATTATTTTGAAACCTCCAGCATTTTTTCCAGTGCCTGTTTAGCCAGGCCGGCCTGTGGCTCTGGCACTTTTATCTGGTTGACGACATGTCCTTCTGCCAGGTTTTCAAGTGACCAGGCCAGATGCTGCGGATCGATCCGCGCCATGGTTGAGCACATGCATACCATTGGCGACATGAACTGGACGATTTTCCCCTCTGCTTTGAATTCCCCGGCAATCCGCCCGACCAGATTCAGTTCGGTGCCGACCAGCCAGCGGGTACCGGCTTTTGCTTCCCGGATGGTGTTGATGATGTATTCGGTCGAACCGACATAATCGGATGCCTTGCATACCTCAAAGCTGCATTCGGGGTGAGAAATAACCAGTCCGTCCGGGTGCTGGTTACGGAAACGGAGAATATGCTGCGGCTGGAACATCTGATGAACTGAACAATGTCCTTTCCACAACAGAATTTTGGCTTTTTCAATCTGTTCAGATGTCAGTCCGCCCATGGGCTCGTCAAAATCCCATACCGGCATTTCCTCCGGTGTCAGACCCAGCTTGTAGCCACTCCAGCGCCCCAAATGCTGATCAGGAAAGAACAAGACCTTTTCACGCCGGGAAAACGCCCATTGCAAAATTTTTACAGCATTACTGGAAGTACAGACAATACCGCCATGCTGACCGCAAAAAGCCTTCAGATCGGCACTGGAATTGATATAGGTAACAGGGGTTACCAGTGCATCCGGATCCAGCACTTCTGCCAGCTCACGCCAGGCGCGCTCCACCTTGGCGAGATTGGCCATATCCGCCATGGAACAACCGGCAGAAAGGTCAGGCAATATGGCAATCTGCTCCGGGCCGGAAAGAATATCTGCCACCTCGGCCATGAAGTGCACCCCGCAAAAAACCAGAAATTCGGCGTCGGTCTGCGCGGCAAGATAAGAAAGCCTGAGTGAATCCCCGGTCAAATCAGCGTGGCGGTAAACATCTGCACGCTGATAATGATGTGCCAGTATGATGGCACGCTTCCCAAGTTTCTCTTTAGCCGCAATCACCCGCCGGGCGCATACATCGTCCTGCAGTAACTCGTAATTTTCAAAATCAGTGGCATTTGCTTGCATTGTCAACCCAGCTTTACTTTATTTATCGTAAATGATGACCATAATCACATTGGAACGCTTATTCAAGCATAAAGTGCAAATTGTAAAAATGAAATTGTGCCAATCTTTTTACAGTTTGCTGTAAAACAGCAGAGACAAGTCACGGGTGTCATAACCATTATGTGAGCAGGGTTCTGTTATAATCCTGGAAAACAGCGTATTAACAGTGTGTTGCCTCTTTCCAGTCATATTATCCATCCGGAAATAACCGAAAAAACAATCTATGTTCGTAACGAACTCCAGGCAAGCGATGTTTTAACATGGGGCGCTCATTTTTCCTGAGGCCATCCGTGTGGCTGGTCGTTTTACTCTTGCTCACACTCTGGCTGGACAGCAATTTGCAGCACCCGAATCCGCAACAGGACAGTCATTCGCAACTGGAAGTGGACTACATTATCGAAAACATGAATGGCGTACAGGTTAATCACGATTTGAAGGCCAATCGTTTTTTTTCTGCGGATAAACTGACTCATTATCCGGCGGGAGATATCTCACAGCTGGAGCATGTCAGCCTTATCAGCGTTGAACCGGATAAACCTTTGCTCAGAGTCACCTCCGATCAGGCCGAGCTGACCGAGGGCAGCAATGATATTTTTCTGCGCAAAAATGTGATTATTATCAGAGGAAAAGACGAGGATAAGGATAAAGTAACGATGCTGACCGATTTTTTGCATGTGATCCCGGATACAGATATTGCTAAAACTGATCAGCCTGTTACCGTAATCAGAATGAACAGTACTGCTAGTGCCGTTGGACTGTTCGTAAATAATCAGACTGGAGAGATTCTGCTTCAGTCCAGGGTTACTGCACATGATGACCGCACACCACGTACAAACCGTTAACGGCTGACTTCACCCGCATAATTTTGTTTTCCCGGACCAGACAGAAGACGGACAGGTTTTTTTATTTAATTTTCGTGAGCACCGGTTTATGCAGGTTTTAAGCACGCTGTTAAGTTTGTTCCTTCTGTTTTTGCCAGCCATTGTTTCAGCTGAACGCGCTGATCGCGACAAACCGATTCACCTGGAGGCGGATCGTGCCACGGTAGAGGATTACAAGCGTAAAGGAGAATTCCGGACCAGTGTTTTCATTGGGAACGTCATCATGACCCAGGGAACACTGATTGTACGGGCAGACAAAGTCATCATGAAAGAGGACACAACCGGTTACCGGCACGCCACAGCGTACGGTGATCTGGTCAGCTACCGGCAGAAACGGGATGGTGTCAATGAATATGTGGAAGCATGGAGCAAGCGGGCGGAATATGACGACAAAACCGACAAAATAGAACTGTTCGGCAGTGCCCGTCTGAAACGCGGCACTGATGAGGTAGAAGGCGACTACATTTCCTACGATATTGCGAGTGATTTTTTCCAGGTATTGGGTCAGCCGCAGCCGGAAAACGACAAAAAATCTGATCATCGCGTACGTGCTGTGATTCAGCCCAAAGCAAAACAACCCTCTACTGAAGACGAAAAATAAGCCTGTCCGGGACTGAACTACGGTTGGCTCAGACATATGAGTGAATTACGTGCTGAAAATCTGAAAAAAAATTATCAGGCCCGCAAAGTGGTAACGGATGTATCTTTTTCCGTTCGCAGTGGCGAGGTCGTTGGTTTGCTTGGTCCCAACGGTGCCGGAAAAACGACCTGTTTTTATATGGTGGTCGGACTGGTTCCACTAAATGGCGGGGAAATTTTTCTGGATGAGCACAGCCTGAGCCAGTTGCCCATTCATAAGCGTGCCCGCCTTGGGTTGAGCTATCTTCCTCAGGAGGCTTCTGTTTTTCGCCGACTCACAGTGGAAGAAAACGTCCTGGCCGTATTGGAATTACAAAACCTGCAGCAGGATGAAATTCAGCAGTATCTCGATGAGCTGTTGCACGATCTGCATATCAGCCATCTGCGTGACAGCCTGGGAATGAGTTTATCCGGCGGCGAACGGCGACGGGTTGAAATTGCCCGGGCACTGGCCTCCCGGCCACGCTTCATTCTGCTGGATGAACCTTTTGCCGGAGTAGATCCAATCGCCGTCATGGATATTCAGCGCATCATCAGTTTCCTCAAGTTACGTGGCATCGGTGTACTAATCACGGATCACAATGTTCGGGAAACACTGGGAATCTGTGATCGCGCTTATATCATCAGCGGCGGAACCGTACTGGCAAGTGGCGCCCCTGCTGAAATCATCACAGATGAGCGTGTCAGGGAAGTTTACCTCGGTGAAAATTTCAGGCTCTGAACCATGAAGCCAACTCTGCAGCTCAGGCTTCATGCCGGATTAACACTAACGCCACAGTTACAGCAATCTATCCGACTGCTTCAACTGTCCACGCTTGAGCTTAACCAGGAAATCACACGTCTTGTCCAGGAAAACCCCCTGCTCGAACTGGATGAGGGAGCAGATCGGGAAAGCTATGAAACTGATGGGCAGGATACTTCCTTATCCGCTCCGGAATTATCTGCGGCAGCAGAAACCGATGGCATCGCAGAAACCGGGAAAGAGACAGATCTCCAGAATGATTGGCCAGATGAACCGATACACGCTGACCAGGAACTTTTTTTCGATACCCATAGGCAGGGGGGAGATGAAGATCAGGATTTCTCCCGGTTAATCAGTCACCCCACCAGTCTGCGTGAACACCTGCTTGCACAAATCAGTTTAGGACAATGCGATGAACGCAAAAAGAAAATTGCAGAACTCCTGGTGGACAGTCTCGATGATGATGGCTATCTGTCTCAAGATCTGGGAGAGCTTGCGGGGCTGCTCCCGGCTGAACTGGAAATCAGTGTTGATGATCTGGAATCTGCCCTGGATTACGTTCAGCAACTGGATCCCCCGGGCGTAGGTGCTCGCAATCTGCGTGAGTGTCTGTCCCTGCAGCTCTTGGCATTACCAGACAACACGCCACTGCGGGACGAAGCGCTTAAACTGGTAAATACGCATCTGGAAAATTTCGCTGCTAAAAATTTTCCGTTACTCCGGAGGGTGCTTGGCTGCAATGAAGCCTGCCTGCAATCGATTTATCAGCTGGTTACTCAACTTAACCCCAAACCTGGTGATGATTTCAATGTGACCACAGCACGTCACGTCATCCCTGATGTGATTGTGGCCAGATCAGATAACAGCTGGGTAGTGCAACTTAATTCTGGTTCGGTTCCGCGCCTTCGCATCAATGACTTGTATGCGGGCATCCTGAAACGCCATCGCAGTGAGGCCACTTCGATGCTGATGGGCCAGCTGAAAGAAGCCCGCTGGCTGGTCAGAAATCTTGATCAGCGAACAGCTACGATACTGCGGGTCAGTCAGGCGATAGTCGATCGCCAGCACGCTTTCCTGGAGCAGGGGGAAACAGCCATACGCCCTCTGGTTATGCGCGAAATTGCTGAAATGCTTGAGCTGCATGAATCGACCATTTCTCGTGTCACATCCCAGAAATATATATGGACACCACATGGTATTTTTGAGCTCAAATATTTTTTTGGCAGTCATATCCCGGCAGAAACGGGTGAAGCCCATTCAGCTATCGCTGTCCGCGGGCTAATCAAGCGATTGATCCAGGATGAAAATCGCAAGAAACCGCTCAATGACAGTCAAATCTCACAAATACTGGCGCAACAAGGTATTGTGATTGCTCGCCGCACGGTTGCAAAATATCGGGAGTTCATGCATATTCCCCCGACTAATTTACGCAAAATGCTCTAGCAGACTGTTGAGAAATACAGCAGGAATAGTCATCTTCAACAATCTGCCGGGCACTTCCCTGAAATATCTTTGAATACGATCCTCTCATATAAGGAATAAGGAGAAAGAATGAATCTGAACCTCACCGGCAATCATGTAGAAATTACACCGGCCATGCGCGACTACGTTTTATCCAAGGTTGAGAGGATTACACGTCATTTTGACCATATTATTGATATCAACGTGATCCTTTCAGTCGATAAGCTCAAGCAAAAAGCTGAAGTTACAGTTAACCTTCGGGGAAAAGAAATTTTTGTGGAAGCGGACGGTCTCGATATGTATGCTTCCATTGACAGTCTGGTAGATAAACTTGATCGCCAGATCCTCAAGTACAAGGAAAAAAATATTGATCGACGTGATAACCATGGTGGATTAAAAGATCAGGAATTTGAACAATCCGAGTAAAATATCACGCCTCGCTTATCTGCCAAAAACCCAGCAGCCATGCTGGAACAATATAACGGGGTAATACCGGCACAATATCCTCCAGCTGCTCGGGCTGTGCTGGTACAGCATGGAAGACAGTAATACAAGTCAAATAACCGGCCCCGTTTCCCGTTCAATGTTTTTATACCGCCTGATTTCCAAGGGGTTTGCGTATCTATGAATCTCATTGCTCAATTATTGCCGGAATCCAACATCATTATTGATCTGGATGTAACCAGCAAAAAACGTGTATTTGAGCAGGTTGGTCTGTTATTTGAAAATTCCCTGCATATCGCGCGCACTCAGGTATTTGACAGCCTGTTCGCACGCGAAAAACTCGGATCAACCGGACTGGGCCAAGGGGTGGCCATTCCCCATGGCCGCATTAAGGGATTGCGTGAAGCTGCTGCCGCACTCGTCAGGATGAAAGAGCCGATTCCTTTTGATGCTCCGGATGGCCTGCCAGTCAGCATTGCCTGTATTTTGCTGGTGCCGGAAAAGGCAACTGACCAGCATTTGCTGATACTGAGCGAGCTGGCACAGATGTTCAGCAACAAAAATTTCCGTGAGAAACTGCTCCACGGCCAGAATACCAAAGAGGTTCGTCAGCTCATCTCGGACTGGGTACCAGAACATGTCCCAGGTTAGCATCACACAGCTATTTGAAGAAAATCAGAAAAAACTGGGCTTGCAGTGGGCCGGGTTACCTGCTGCTTTTGACAGACAGCTTGACAGTCTCGAAATAAACAATTCAGCGCAGGAGCTGATTGGTCATCTCAATTTTGTCCACCCGAACTGGATACAGGTGCTGAACCAGACATCCGTCGACTATCTCGAACAGCTTGATGATGCCTCTCGGCAAAAACGACTGAACCAGCTTGCCGGAAGTCAGCTTGTCTGTCTGATTGTGACAGATAATGCGCCAGTCACAGATGCACTCAGACAATTTGCAGATAAACAGTCCATTCCGCTGATTCAGTCCGTTACGACAAGCCTTGAAATTATCTGGGGGTTACAGTCATATCTCGTAAGAATGCTGGCGCCTGCAGTCACTCGTCATGGCGTACTACTGGATGTTCTTGGTATGGGCGTCATGATCACGGGTGAAAGTGGTGTTGGTAAAAGCGAGCTGGCGCTGGAGCTCATCAGCCGCGGACACGGGCTGGTTGCAGATGATGTCGTTGAACTGCATCGTATCGGACCGGAAACCCTCGAAGGTCAGTGCCCGCCACTGCTGCGTGATTTTCTTGAAGTACGCGGACTGGGAATGTTGAACATCCGCACCATCTTTGGAGAAACTGCGGTGCGCCGGCATAAGAACATGAAGCTGATCGTACATCTTGAAAAAACAATTGGCAGCAGTATCAATGCTTACGAACGGCTGCCACTGAGCAACCTCAATGAAGTCATTCTGAACGTCAGCATACGTAAAGTCATTATCCCGGTTGCTGCCGGCCGTAATCTGGCAGTGCTGGTGGAAGCTGCCGTTCGAAATTACATATTGCAACTGCGAGGAATTGACAGCACCCAGGAATTTGTCCGCAGACATGAATCAGAGATGGCGGGTAATACCGCAGAACGTTTTGATGATCCACATAACGAATAAAACAAAGCGCCATTTCCGGCGTATTTCCTGAAAAAAGTATGCGCACAAAGAAAACCATTACTGTTGCCCTGACTGGTGCATCTGGCATGCCATACGGTATTCGCTTACTGGAGATTTTGCTGAAGCAGGGCCACCGGGTTTATCTACTCTATTCACAGGCGGCACAAATCGTAGCACAACAGGAAATGGCGCTGACACTGTCTCCACGCCCTAAAGAAACGGAAGTTTTCTTAAACGGCTATTTTAATGTTGAACCGGGTCTGCTCAAGGTTTTTGGCCGGGAAGAATGGTTTGCGCCTGTTGCATCCGGCTCCAATCCAGCTGATGCAATGGTGATCTGTCCCTGTACTATGGGCACTTTATCGGCCGTGGCAGCCGGTCTGGGACAGAAACTGATCGAGCGTGCAGCTGATGTGATGCTGAAAGAACAGCGTAAACTTATTATTGTTGCCCGGGAAACCCCGTTTTCTGCCATCCATTTGGAAAATATGCTGAAACTTGCGCGCAGTGGTGTGGTGATATTACCTGCCAATCCCGGTTTTTATCACTTGCCTGAGAGTATTCAGGATATCGTTGATTTTATTGTTGCACGCATACTGGACCAGCTCGGTGTAGAACATACCCTGATACCGCGCTGGGGAAATGATGAATAAACTTAATGCTGCTCAGTTTTTCAGCAAAAATGGTTAATTCCTGATCGGTCTGTTTATCGCTGCACAATCAGCCACTGTCAGCGGTACAAGATCAGCACCGGAACCTGGCCGACGTAAAACGGACCGCTCCGTCACAATATAATCCATCGGAATATCGTGTTGCTGCGGATGAATCGTTGGCAGCCGAAATATTTCAAATGCCACTCCAATTGTCAGCGGGCGCGGACTCAGTGCAGCCAGTGTCCGGTCAAAATAGCCGCTGCCATAGCCGAGTCGGTAGCCCCGTTCATCAAAACCAAGCAACGGGATAATAATACTGTCAACAACCATTTCACGGGTGTTATCAGGAGATGGAATTCCGTAAATATCTTTTTTCATCGGTGCTTCCGGCCACCATTCGACAAACCTCAGTGGCTCACCTTTATTAACGACTTCCGGCAAAGCAAGCGTGGCACCACGTGTTCTCAGAAATGTCATCGCCGGGAGAGGGTCGTATTCACCCTGATGTGGCCAGTAAAACCCGATCCGATGCTTTTCCAGAAGGGGGAATCCTTGTGTAAGCGCAACAGTAATAGCATCGCTCCAAAGCGTACGCTGTTCTGCTGATATCTGCTGCCGTAATTTACGTAAACAGGCGCGCTGCTGCTGTTTCCACTGCTGGAAGGCCGGGTTATTTACCATCTATGGATCGTATTTTTAACAGAAGTGTTCTAACCGGAGCGGGTATTGCCCTTTGCAAAGCCTGCTCAATTGTTAACCAGATATAATTATTTTTTTCACTCATCTCTGTACATGCTGACTGATGATGTATCGTTGATTGCAACAACTGTGGCTGAATACTCAGTTTGAAATGCGTAAAAGTGTGCTGTACGCGGGGAAGCTCAGTAAATTTTGTCGCCCGTACATGTAATTTTTTTTCACAGTAATCGGTACTATCCTGATCGACCGGCATTTCCGGAAAACACCACAACCCGCCCCAAATACCGGAAGCAGGTCGTTTCTCCAGAAGAATTTGTTTGCGGTCATCGATAAGAATCAAATGTACCGTTTCTCTAACAGGAAGCACCTTCCTGGGCCTGGGCACCGGCAAATCAGTTGTCAGATTATGCTGGTAAGCAACACAATCTGCTTGTAACGGGCAGTATTGACAACGTGGCCTGCCACGTATGCAGATCAGTGCTCCCAAATCCATCAGTGCTTGTATATAAGATGCAATGATCGGGTGGTAGTGATCCTTTCCGGCGGGCAGCAAGCTTTCTGCCAACTGCCACAGCTGCCCTTCCACCGTTTTTTTACCTGGATATTCTTTGACACCGAAATAACGCGCCAGAATGCGTTTGACGTTTCCGTCAAGAATCGTACAGCGCTCACCAAACGCAAAAGCAGCGATGGCAGCCGCAGTAGAACGGCCAATCCCTGGTAGCTGCTGAAGTGTAGCCGCATCCCGTGGAAAAATACCGCCGTGCTGCTCCATAATGATACATGCAGTGCGGTGTAGATTACGGCCGCGTGAGTAATAGCCCAAACCACTCCATAACGTAAGCACGTCTTCTACCGGTACAGCCGCCAACGACTCAACATCCGGAAAAACCGTCATAAAACGCTCATAGTAGGAAATGACTGTTGTAACCTGTGTCTGTTGCAACATGACCTCAGACACCCATATCGCATAAGGATCTCTGGTACCCTGCCAAGGTAGGGAATGTCGTCCATTCTCAAGTTGCCAGCAAATCAGCCGGCCGGCAAAAGAAGTTGGCGTATTGGCTGGCAAAAGACTACACGGAAAGCTGTCTGCAGGACTATTCAGTTCGCGCAATAACTAATCAGGGTATCTATGGTTAGGATTACCGGTCATCCTTGTTTTCAATATATTTTCCCAACAGCATTGCCTGCAGAATAACAAAAACGAACATCAACCCCATAAAACCAAACAACTTGAAATTCACCCAGGTATCAGTCGAATAGTTGTAGGCCACGTAAAGGTTAACCGCCCCCATCAATGTAAAAAATACCACCCAGCTTATGTTGAGTCGAGTCCACACTATCTCTGGTAATTTAACCTGCTCTTTCATCATAACGCGTATCAGATTTTTACCAAAAATCTGGTTTGCCAGCAGTAGAACAGTGGAAAACAGCCAGTAGAGGACTGTTGGCTTCCATTTAATAAAAGTTTCATCCTGAAAAATCAGGGTGGCTCCTCCAAAAAGGAGGATGATTGCAAGACTCATCCACAGCATATGGTCGACCTTGCGATAACGCAGCCACACCCAACCGATTTGAGCAAATGTTGCTACGATCGCAACCGCAGTCGCGTTGTAAATACCATAAACTTTATAGGTAATGAAAAAAAGGATTATCGGAAAAAGATCAAAAAAAAACTTCATGAAAAACCTTTAAGGTTACCGATAAAACATCGACATCCAACAACAAAGCATATGCGGAATATCAGGGTAAGTACGATCAAGCAGTACATAAGGAAACAGGATTACCCGGGTCAAACTGCTGATCAGCAAGGCCACGCATCACCGACCTTGATGAAAGTATTAACGATGTACGATTATTGAGCAATACTCGCAATGCCTGTAATAAAGCAGCATTATCAGTTTCAAAATAGGCCGTAGTTTCATCGAGAATAACAATACTTGGGTTTTTTAACAGTGCACGAGCAATAAGTATACGCTGACGCTGATCATTTGAAAGCATCCGCGAAGTGTTATCATTTTTAGTCTGCAACCCCTGTGGTAGTTCCCTGATAAACTCCATTGCCAATCCGGCATGGGCTGCTGCTGTTATCGCTATTTCCCTGCTGCAACTAAAACTGCCGTAAGCAATATTTGCCGCAATCGTATCACTCAACAAATCCTGGTCAGGTGAAATCCAGGCAATGTGCTTATATAATTCGGATGAAATTATCTGCCTGGTATCATTACCATCAAGCAAAATTCTACCTGTTGAAGGTTGCGCAAAACCACAAATGAGGTCTGCAAACAATCGATTGATACCCGGATCCTGATTTATCAATACAACTTTTCGCCCGGATGCAATTTCAAGGTTAAAGCAAGGAAGCCGGGGATCAGACTGCCTACCCTGGAAGCTGATTCCTTCAAACTGCAACTTCCCTTTACAATGATTTAAACAAATAATATGGTAATCATCCTCCACAGTTCCAGAAGTCTGGTTCAAAAGAGAAAAAACTACCTGTAATGCTTCATTACATTGTTTTAATAAAAAATTACTATTAACAAGCCGCCATAATGGGAAAACCAGCATGATTCCTGCAGTAACGAAGGCGACCATATCTTCAATAGTCAGCCTGTTCAAGGTATGTTGCTGCAGTAAATAGTAAAAGGATATCGTAAATATCCCTATCAAAAGACTATAAGAGAACAATTCCAGTATTCTTTTTTGCCTAGATTGTATGTACAAAGATGATTGCCATTGATCAAAACTATTCTGAACGTGTCTGACTTGTTGTGCGTAACTGTTATCCAAATCAACAGATCGGCGAAGCCTTAATATTTTGGCTATACTCCCAGATATTTCATGTTGCTTCTGTTCCAGTTTATTTTGCTGGCCAGCATCAAAATAAGATATCTGTCGAATTAAAAAAAAAGAAATAAGGATTGCAGTAATAAATAAGGACATTTCCAAATTTAACCCAACCATCACACTCAATAACCCAATTGCAATCAGGAAATCTCGTGAAAAATTGAGTCCCAGCAGCGTAACGCTATGGCACAGTTTTTCAATCGACTGAAAAAAATATAAAGAAATTATCTCGGTTGTAAAATCAGAAAAGGCCGGAGGCAGGGTCAGCAGTTTTTCAAATATCTCCACACGCAAACCAAGTACGATCCTACTTAGCAGCCGCTCATGAATATAAGCGATGACGCTACTCGTGAAGATAATTGTTAATAAAAGGACAGCAAGTAATATTGGCAGGAATTCCAGCACACGTTGATTACCATCAGATGTCATTTGAGCAAACAGCTGCCCAATCACTAACGGTACCAACGCCACCGAAATGGAAAAAAAGACACCAACAACCAACGTTGGCATCAATGCTTTCCAATAAAATTTATTTTTTGAAAAAAGAAGAATTAGCTGCTCTATTTTACCAGCCGGTTGTTTAACTGGCATTGAAATATGAGAAAACTAAAAGATCAACGCAGCAAAAAACCACCTGATCCAAGTGAAAAAATAAATAAGAATATTTTTTATTTTACAAACACAACTCACTATCAATAAATAAAATACCAAAAAACAGTATATTTCTAGTGACTTGTATGTTGGTATAGAAATAGGGTGCCTGGCGGTGACCTACTTTCACATGTGTAAACACACTATCATCGGCGCTGCTTCGTTTCACTTCTCTGTTCGGGATGGGAAAAGGTGGGTCCAAAGCGCTATGGCCGCCAAGCAAAAACTTGTAATATCAGGTAACTTTACGGCAGTAAAATTACTACCATCAAAATTTAATTTTCAAGATTATAGGATCAAGCCTCACGGTCAATTAGTATCGATTAGCTTAACGTATTACTACGCTTACACACTCGACCTATCAACGTTGTAGTCTTCAACGAACCTTTAGGGGAATTTAATTCCCGGGAAATCTAATCTTATGGCAAGTTTCCCGCTTAGATGCTTTCAGCGGTTATCTCTTCCGCACTTAGCTACCCGGCGATACGACTGGCGTCATAACCGGTACACCAGAGGTGCGTCCACTCC
>WBZO01000242.1_pt1 | contig 134097 bp, 97 predicted proteins | sample 5204261 | NCBI WGS metagenome assembly WBZO01 (sample SAMN12412400, study PRJNA552823) | activated sludge metagenome | isolation source: activated sludge from anammox sidestream of wastewater treatment plant... | place: USA: North Carolina | collected 2017-09 | reverse complement strand
GTCCTGTACGCTGAGTTGATAGCCTTCGAGTTTCCCACGGTCCAGCAACAGCCAGATCTGCCGCTGTCGCCCGCCGACGATCTTCACCTGCCCCACATTGCGGATTCGCTGGAGCCGCTCCTTGACCACGTTGTCGGCCAGGTAGGTCAGTTCACGGATGGGCATGTCGCCCGAGACGACCACAGCCATGATGGGCGAGGCGTCCACGTCGAACTTCTCGACCACCGGCTCTTCGAGGTCATCCGGCAGCTCGGAGCGAACCGTGCCGATCTTCGCGACGACCTCCTGATAGGCGACGTCAATGGGCTTGTCCAACTCGAACTCTACCACGACCTGCGAAACACCGTCGGTGCTGGTGGAGCGCAGGTGCTTGATCGAGCTGATGGTCGAGATGGCCTCCTCGATAATGTCCGTGACCGTCAGCTCGACGGTCTCGGGGTCCGCACCGGGCAGGACCGAGAGCACGGTAATCACCGGGAACTCGACGCGCGGAAACAGGTCGATGCCAATGCGCTGGTACGAGACCAGGCCGAACACAATGATCGCGCCGATCATCATCGAGGTGAAGATCGGCCGGCGAATGGCGACATCAGAGAGTGTCACGAGAGTAGACTCCTAGCCCGCGCTCGAACCCGACCAGGTCAGCGTGCAGAGGGCAACAAGACGCGGTCGCCCTCGCTCAGCCCGGCTCGTATTTCGGCCCACCGGTCGTTGAACAGTCCCACCTCGACCGGGCGCTCGACCGGATGGCCGTCGTTCGAAATCAGCACCGTCCAGCCGCGCGCGGTTTCGCGCAACGCTTGACGCGGCACGACCAGCGCGTCCGCCGCTTCGCCCGTAACCGCCTCGACGCGGGCCAGCAGGCCCGGCCGGAGAATCCCGTTCGGATTGGGGATTACGGCCCGGCAGCGAAACGAGCGCGTAGCTTCGTCGAGCGTCGGAAAGACCACGTCGATGGCGGCCTTGTTTTCGCCCTGGTTTTCGTCCACGCCTTCCGCGTCGAACCGGATCGCCGTGCCGGTCCGCACCCGCGCGAGCAGCTCCTGCGGCAGCGAGAACTCCAGGTAGAGCGTCCCGATCTCCTGGATTTCCAGCAGATGCGACACCGGCGTCGCCGTGACCGGCTCGCCTGGATCGACGATCCGGCGCACGAGCACAGCGTCATACGGCGCGCGGATAGTCGTCTCTTTTAGTCGCTGCTGGGCGTACCGCACCGTTTCCTCAGCCTGCGTGATGCCCACCGTCATCTCGTTGATGCGGGCCTCCTGCTCGCCTACGCGTGACTGGGCCGCGTCGAGCCTCGCCTGCGCCTGCCGGTAGGCGAACAGGGCCGCGTCGAAGCGCTGCTTGGGGATCGAGGGCGTTTCCCCGGAGGGTTTCTCCCACAGGTTCTTCATGCGCGTGTATTCCAGCTCGGCCTCGGCCAGTACGGAGCGGGCGACTTCCACGTCCGCCTTGAGCGTCGTGAGCGTCTCGCGCGTCCACTGCAGCTTGACCGTGGCCGCCTCCAGGTCGGCCTGGCGCTGTTTGACTTCAATCTCGAAGAAGGTGGGGTCGAGCCGCACGAGCTCCTGCCCGGCGCGCAAGACGTCGCCGACATTGACCAGAACTTCTTGCACGCGTCCGGCGACCTGCGGCCCGAGCAGGGTCATCTGACGGGCACGGAACGACCCGACGGCCGGCGTGTACTGGCGGATGGTCTCCCGCCGCACGTCCACCCACGTACCCTGGACGGGGCTGCTGGCCGCTGACGCGCCCGCCGGCGCGGATGCCGGTTGGGCGGACGCGTTGTCTGGCGGTTTGCGACAGCCGGGGGCGAGCAACACCAGCGCCGCCAGCCCGATCACAGGCGCTGCCGAGCGTGGGCGTTCCGAGATGAATGTTTGAATACGTCTGACCATCGCTCGCTCAAACCTCATTCGTGCTTGTCGGGCGGCGGCCCGCCGACGGCGTTCACGAGACGCGCGTATGAGTCGTGGTAGTCGTACAACGACTGGTAGTAGTTCGACCGGGCGCGGGCGAGGCGGTCTTCCTCGGCCAGCACGTCGGCGCTGGTGCGGATTCCTTCGTCGTATTGATCGCGCGTGATGCGCAGGTTCTCTTCGGCCAAGGCGATGCTCTTATGCGCCACGGGAATCCGCTCGGCCGCTTCGCGCACGTTGAGGTACGCCTGCTTGATGTCCAGCACGGTGTCGTCGATGCGATCGGCGTGACGATCGACGGCCTCGGCGATCTCGCGGCCGCGGCGCTGCCGGCGGGCGATGCTCACGCCGCCGTCGAAGATCGGAATCTGCATCGCTACGCCGCCGGAGAGCCACTCATTGTTGAGCAGGAATTCGTCGCTGGACCAGTTGTAATCGGCGAAGGCGAAGATGCGCGGCGCGATTCCCTCGGCCCGCGTGGCGCGGTACTCGTCGCGGGCGATCTCGATCTGCCGGCGGAGCGCCGCCAGGTCGGGTCGCGTGTCGATCGCCAGCATCAGCGACGACGTGAAACTGCCTCGCCACGGCTCGACGTCCAGAACATCGACGATCTCGGTCGGCTGCGTCACGTCCACGCCCATGAGGCGATTGAGCGTGGCCACGGCCAGCTGGATGTTGTTTTCTGCCTGGATCTGCTCCTGCTGCCGCTCCGCGAGCTGCACCTCGGCGGCCAGCACGTCATTGGCGGCCACCAGTCCTTGCGCCAGAAAGTCGCGCGATATCTGAAGCTGTCGCTCGACCACGCGGATCGACTCGTCGACCACGGTCCTGATTTTCTGCGCTTCCAGCACGCGGTAGTACGCCTGGCTGACGGCCAGCGTCACGTCCTGCCGCTCGCGTTCGGCGCCGTAGCGGGCCACATCAACGCGCCCCTCTTCGGCCTGCCGCGTGTATTCCGAACGGCCGAAGTCGTAGATTGGGACGAGCAAGGAGACCTTCCCCGTCCACACGTCGCGCTGGCCGAAGCTTCCGGAGAATCCGCCGCCTTGATTGGCCGGCAGGAACTGTCCGGTCGGCGTCAGTCCGGCCTGCTCGACCAATGAAGTGGCGGCCGACCGGGTGACCGCGTCACGCAATTGGTTACGCAGGCTCGGCTGTGGCCGCTCGATGCCCGAGTCATTGTTGCGCGACGTGAACCGGCCTTCGGCCGTAATCTGCGGCAGTGTCATTGCGATCGCTTCGTTCACGCGGTCGCGAGCGATGAGGATGCGGCGATCAGCGATCGAGAGGCGCCGGCTGTTTCGCAGCGCAACCTGCACGCACTCCTCGAGGGCAAAGACCGGTGGTTCACCCGCGGGTGTGGCCCGCTCGGGCGCCCGGGCGTAGGCGCGCGTCGTCGTGGCTGGCGTGGCGCGCTCGGTCGCGCGCGGCCGATAGGTCGGCGCATCGCGAAGCGGCGTGCATCCGGCCAGCGTAACGAGCGCGATTGAAACCGCAGCACCACAGCGCCTCATGAGGTGCGCCTCCGACCGCCTGCGCCCTTGTACCGCCCGCGTTCCGAATCGCTGAGAATCCCAAGAAAGAACGTGTCAAGAATGCGCCGCGCCTGGACTTCCATCGGCTCCCGCCGGCCCGCGAAGTGATTTGTGAAAATCGTGCCGTAGAGCAGGTCGCTGATCGTCTCCGTGAACTCCTCGACCGGCGCATTGCGCACACGGCCGGCAGCGATGAGCCCGCGAAACAGATCCAGCCATCTCCCGACGTTGGCATCACGATGCTCGAAGTAGGTCGGCTTCTTGCGGTCTTTGAACGCGGCCCGCTCCAGGATCAGAAGTTCAACGCACTCGGGGTGCGCGTCGAAGAACGCCAGGTACGCATGAATCGCGGCCGCGATCTGGTCCAGCGGGTCCGCGTCCGCGTTAACGACTGCATGCACGTGCTCGCGGAGCTGGCGCATGGCACGATCCACGGCCGCCAGGAACAGACACTCCTTGCTCTCGAAGTAGCGGTAAAGCGTCCCCTTGCCAACGCCAAGCTCGTCGGCGACCACTTGGACATCGGTTCGGGCGAAACCGTCGGCGGCGAAGAGCCGCGTGGCCGTCTCCAGGATTTGCTCCTCGCGGCGCGCGATCAATTCGTCATCCTTCGGTCGGCCACGGGGCCGCTTTTGCGTGGCAGGCACGTTCGGAAACCTCCGGCAATTTCATTGACGGACCAGTCCGTCGCTTATATGCTATCGACTTTCCGAGCGGCGTCAACGCCCGAGCCGCCCGCAACTTTTGCAAGGAGTCGCAGGATGAGACGGATGCGAACGTGGCGCTCCAGCGCCCTCGCGGCGGTCATCGCGAATTCGATCCTCTTTCAAGGCTGCCCCTTCGCCGGCCTGCTGGACGCATGCTTCCGCGAGGACACGATCTCGCGATCCGAATACGAGGACATGAATGCGTTCGAGAGGCTCCTCTACGAAGAGAACTCGTGCGGCCGGTACGGGCCCAGGTTCGATTTCGATGATTGACGCCACGCGCATCGGCTGGCCAGGGACGCAGGCACGGATCGCCATCCTTATGGCGACTGGCGCGCTCGTCGGGTGTGCGACCGAGCCGGTCGGCGATGGACTCTTTGCCCCTCCGGCGCAGAACAAGATCCTCTTTTCGCCCGAGGTGCTCGGACTGGCGTTCGATCACGTCGAGTTGCACGTGGATCGGCCCACGCCGCACACCGTCTACGGCTGGTTCATTCCGGCCGACGGCGCTCCGGGGACGGTGCTCATCCACCACGGCAGCCTCTTCAACCGCGGCGCTCTGTTCGACTATTACTCGCTGGTGAATGACCTCGGCTGGAATGTCCTCGTATACGACTATCAGGGTTACGGCGAGAGCAATCTGCAACCCACCTTCGAATCGCTGTTGCCGGACGCGGACACTGCATTGGACTACATTCAGCGGCGCAGCGACCCGCGGACAGAGCGCATCGTGCTCTTCGGCGTGTCGCTCGGCACGCTGCCGACGCTGGCGCAGGCGGCGCGCAAGCCCGACGGCGTTGTCGGCGTGATCCTTCAGGGCAGCTTCGTCCCCGACCTACTGCCGCCGAAGTCGTTCCTCCTGGCCGGCGTCGTACCGCTGCCCGAGGTCCTTGCCCGCCTGCCGCAGGAGCTCGACCCATACTGGAACATCGGACAAGTCACGCTGCCCAAGCTGTTCCTCCAGTCGCCGCAGGACTTGACGACGCCAATCGAAGGCGCGCGTCGGCTGTTTGACCTGGCGGTCGAGCCGAAACAGTTTCTGGAGGTCTTCGGCGGCCACGCCTTGGCACCCGTGCTTGACCCGGACTACCCGGGCTATTTGTCGTCGTTTCTAGACAATGTGTTATCCATACAGCCGTCACCCGGAACTCCGCCGGCGGTGAGTCCCGGCGCGGACTCGGACACGAACGGCGAATCGGGCAAGGAGTGAATTGCATGACTCGACGAACGAAGTGGATGCGCGGCGCTGCGGCACTGGCGGCCGGCGCGACGCTGCTACAGGCGCAGGGCTGCCTGGTCGACTCCAATGTTCTGATCGCCGACCTAACCCAGGCGTTGCTGACCGTGCTGCTGGACACGCTGGTCGGCGCTCTCTCTCAGGCTGTGTGAGCCCGCCAGGCGCATCATGGTACTGCTCGGAGCAGTCGCCGCGGTGGAGCGAGATGCCTGTAACCGCCTTTCCGTTAACCGTGCGGTGCGCGTAAACAGGACGGTCGGCTGTTAACGAGAGAAACGGAGAGCGCGGGGGCCATGCGACGCCCCGGAACGGCCCGCCGGCACCGGACTGGTCAAGAAACGCGCTCTCTCGCGGTCTGGCCCCGTCCGGCCGCTGCCATAAACCCTTGCGATTCCTCGCGTTAAAACGAGCAACCCCGGGCGCTCTCCGGCCCGGCTTTCCGCGTAAACTGGTCGGTCGCCAGACTCGCGACCGATCGTTGATCTCCCCGAGTAGGACTCGAACCTACAACAACCCGGTTAACAGCCGGGTGCTCTACCATTGAGCTATCGGGGATCCCGTGTCATCCAATCGTGCCCCCCGTGCCCCCCGTGCCGCCCCGGGGGCTCCGAGAGGCGAACGCGGTCCGGTTGGAGCCACCATGGGGGCCGCGGTCCGGTTGGAGCCACCATGGGGGCCGCGGGCCGGCTTGGGCGCCGGTTGGCCCGCCAAGGCCGCTCGACCCCGCAGTTCGGGTCACCCGGCGCCCGTATCGGCTCGCTGCCGTTCCGGGCCACCAGGCTTCGGCCGCCGTTCCGGGTTACCGGGCGTCCGTCTCGGCTGACCTGGGGCAGCCGCCTGTCTCGCATAACGTATCATATGCCCCGTTCAAGTCAACTTGCGCCAACCCGCGATGCGCCGGGATGCCTCCGGGCGACCGGCGCCAGCCTCAATCACCGCGGCAGGCTCGTGGGTCAGCATCTCAAGGGTCACCGCCGCCGACAGCCCGGCAGCCTGATGGGTCACCGCCGCCGACAGCCCGGCAGCCTGATGGGTCACCACCGCCGGCAGCCCGGCAGCCTGAAGGGGCACCTCTGGCAGCCCGGCAGCCTGAGGCGTCATCGCAGGCAGCCTCAGGGGTTACCGGCTGCGGGCGGATCGAGGGCGGCCACCTGGCCGATCAGCCGCTCGAGCCGCTGGCGCAGGTCGTCGCGTTCCGGCCCCAGCGCCGCGAGGCGCTCGGCGATGCGGTCGCGGGTCTGCTGAATGGTCAGAGTCGCGGCGGCCGGGTTCTCCAGCTTGCGCTGGGCCAGGACGAGCTGCTCACAGGCGCGCTGGATGCCGACAGGATTGTCCTCGTCCAGGAACCGGGTGAGCGCTTCGCGCAGGAAGGGCTCGGCTTCGGCGTAGCGGCCGAGGTCGTTGAGCACCAGGCCGAGGTTCACCTTGCTGACCGTGATGTGCCGGTGCGTGATCGGCAGCACGCCGATCCGCAGGTCGTGGGCCCGTTGCAGAAGCGACAGCGACTCGGCCAGACTGGCGAGCGCCCCTTGCTCGTCCTGGGCGGTGCGCAGCAGCAGGCCCAGCTCGCGATCGAGCAGGCCGAGCATGTTCATGCTGACGACCGTGCGGAAGTCGTTGTCGCCGAAGAGCGCTTGTCGTGTTTCGAGCGCCGACGCCAGCAACGGGCGCGCCTGGCGGAAGAGCAGGGCGGACTGGTCGACGTACTGGTTGCGGGCAGCGGCGTCGGAGGCAGCGGACGCCAGGCGGGCCGCCTCGCCGGCGCGCTCGCGCAGCAGCGACCCGAGGTTGGCTTCGCTGGTGGCGAGGTCCTCGCGCGGCGCGCCGAGCTCCCGGCGGAGCGTGAACGCTTCGCGCAGGAGGGGTTCGGCCTTGTCGTAGTCGCGCTGCTCGCGATAGAGCTGGCCCAGGTTGTTGAGCGTCGCGGCGACCGAGAGGCTGCGCGTCCCGAGGACCTGGCGCTTCTTTTCGAGCACGTCGAGGTACTCGCGCTCGGCGGCGGCGGGGTCGTTGTCCTGCTTGAGCGACCAGGCGTAGAAGTGCCGCGTTTCCAGCGTGGTCGGGTCGAGCGGGCCGAGCAGGTCGTGGTCGAGCGCGGCGGCCCGTGTGAGATGACGCCTGGCCTCGGCCGCCTTGTCCAGCGTAACCAGGGCGCGGCCGATGGTTCCGCGCACGTCGGCCTCGACTTCCGGGAAATCGGTGAGGGCGTCAAGCTGCTTGTCGGCCTCGACGAGGGTCTCGAAGAGCGCCTGGTGGAGGGGGGTCCATTCGCCGCCAGACGCGCGTTCCGGGTCGATGCCGTGAATGGTGTGCCGCAGCACGCCGGCGACGCGCTCGGCGTTGAGGCGAGCGCGGTTGGAGGATTGGTACATGAGCGTCATGCTGAAGGCGTAGACGATGATGAGCGCCGCGAGGCCGGCGATGCCCGCGGCGCGCGCCCGGTGGCGGCGGGCGAGCTTGGCGGCGAGGTACGACCAGCTCTGTCCCTTGGCGGCGATGGGCAGGCCGGCGGCGTAGCTGCGCAGGTCGCGCGCGAGCTCACCGGCGTTCTGGTAGAAGCGCTCGGCCGGGTCCTTGGCCAGGCAGCAGGTGATGATCGTGTCGAGGTCGGCGTCGATGTTGGGCCGGACGCGCCGCGGAGACGGCGGCGTGGTCTCGCGGATGGTGCGTTCGTTTTGATGCCGGTCGCGGAACTGGCCGGAGAGCTTGTAGGGCTCGGTTCCGGTGAACGCCTCGTACATCATGACGCCGACGGAGTAGACGTCGGAACGGGTGTCGGTCTGACCGGTGAAGTGCTCCGGGGCGGCCCACTTGATCGAGCCGACGAACTGGCCGTCCTCCGTGAGCTGGTGGCCGTCGCTGTCGGAGAGGTCGCGGGCCAGGCCGAAATCGACGACCAGCGGGCGCCCATCGCGATCGACGCGGACGTTCGACGGCTTGACATCGCGATGAATGATGCCTTTCACGTGCGCCGCCTGGAGTCCGTCGCAGATCTCCGCGAATATCCGCAGCAGCTCGCGCCGCGAGTGAATCGGGCGTTTCAGGTAGTCGCCGAGATCCTCGCCGGCGATGTACTCCATGGCGTAGTACAGCACGCCCTGCGATTCGCCACTGTCGTGGATCGTCACGACGTTGCGATGGTGAATCTGGCCGAGGACCTGCACCTCGCGCTGGAGGCGCGCCCGGGCGTGGGCGCCGGCCAGCACGCCGCCGAGCAGCACCTTCAGCGCCACGTCACGCCCGGTGCCGAGCTGCCGCGCGCGAAACACCGTGCCTTGCCCGCCTTTCTTCAGCTCTTCCAGGATTTCGTACCCGGCGATGCTCGGCCGCTGCGAAGATGAGGCGAACCGCCCGGCGCGCCGATCCGGGGCAATCGCCACCAGCGTCTCGTTCAGGTCGCTGCTGCGCAGCGCGAATTCCAGCTCGGGCATCAGGTCCGGATGCGAGCTGCACAGGTCCGACTCCGAGACTTCGCCCCCGGCGGACCGCTGCCGGCGCCACTCGTCGATGACGCGCTGGATCCGCTGCTGCTTGTCCATGGAGCTGATGGCGACGCCTTTGCTGTCCATGCGGCACCTCGCAACAAGAAGAAAACGCCCGTAACTGCAAGGGAGACGCCGCATTATAGCAGGACCGGGCGGCAACGGTCCGAGAGAAAGTGGGTCCGAGTGGAAATCCGCCGTAACCGCTGCCTAGAACTGGATGGAGGCGGGCGTCTGCGCCTCCACACTCTGAAAACGGGCCGATTGGATCGAGCGTTCCTTCAGCTCTCTCTGGGGAAGGGGCTGCGCCGTGACGAGGTTCCTGGTTGCCGCGGTATCGCTGTGCGCCGGCGCCGTTGGCGCACGGGCGCAGCTCGGCATCGTGGACGACATTCCGGGCGTATTCATCGATATATCCAAGGACCCGCGCGCCACGATCCTCGTGCTGGGGGACGATGACGAAGGCTCGTTCGTCACGACCATCGGCAACGCCGTCATTCCCGCCGGAACCGTCTGGGTGGGCAACAACGGGGGGCTGGGCGTTGCGCCGATCAACCAGGAGCTTGAGCCGGTGAATGCCCCGTTGCCGTCGGATGGCGCCTGGGGCGGGGCGCGCTCGCTGCTGCCGCTGTGGGACGACATCGGCAACGACATCGGCCAGGTCGCGGTGATGCAGCAGGACAACCGCGTCATCGTGCAGTGGACCGGCAAGCCGCTGAACGACTCCCTCATCACGTTCCAGGTGCAGATCTTCGACGCCTCGGAGGCCAGCAACCCGATAGCCCAGTTCCTGTACCTCGACATCGACGCCGCCAACGCTGCGGCCAGCGCGACGATCGGCTTCCAGGCGGGCCCCACGCTGAACGACGTGCAGTGGAGCTACAACAGGCCGGGGGCCGTCACCAACGGAACGGTTCTCACGCTCATTCCCGAGCCGAGTTGCCTGACCGGACTGGTGTTCCTGGTGCTCCCGCGACGCCGGCGATGAGCCGGTCGCCGCCGGACGCCGCCGCCCTCGGAGGCATGTCAATGAAGCGGAACATCACGTGGCAGGGTTTCCGGCGCAACCGCTTCCTTACGGGCGCGGCCCGGCTCATCGCCGCGGTTCAGATCATTCTTGCGGCGGTCGGCGCGGCGCTGGGCTCACCCACGGCCAGGGCGCAGGTGATCGAGCCCGACGACTTCACGCCCGGCGCCGACATCAGTCAGGCCTTTCCCGGCGTCACGCTGAGCACGGTGAGCTCGGACCATGGCGACCCGCGCGTGTTCGCGATCGAGCCGCAGGAGGCCGACTGGGCCTCGACCGGCGTGCTGGTGTTCGGGCACTTCGGCGACTACCCGGAGCACTGGGTGACGGACACGTTTACGCCGTTTCGCTACGGGGCGCTGCGGGTCGACCTCGATACCCCCACGACGTTCTTCAGCATCGACGTGATCGGCAATGATCTGAGCGACGCGGGAATCATGTGGGCGTTCGACGCCGGCGGCAACCTGCTCGGCGAATTCGAGACCGGGCCGCTGACGGCGGACCAGGTGTTCACGCTCGTGGCCGAGGGCGTCGGCCCCATCAGTTCGGTCGTTGTCGGCGGCAAGGAGCTGGACACGGTCGCGCTCGATCACATCGTGATTCCGGAGCCCGGGGCCGGGGTGCTGTTGCTGTTCGTGCTGCGGGGGCTGAGGCGCGGCGCCTCGAAGGCGGTCTGAAGCGGACGGTTAACCCGGATTTTGCACGATCGCGCCTTGCTGGTTCAGACCCGGCCGCGGATACTATCGGTCGCGGTCCATGGCGCAATTGCTTAACCCAGTAGCGGAGATCGAGTGCCGGTTCGACGAGGCCGGCGCGCCGTTGTTTCGCCGTCGCCAGGGCGCGCGGTTCGACCTGCACTGTCACTCGACCTTCTCCGACGAACGGCTGCGCTTTCTGCCCGGGCTGGTCTATCACCCCTTGCTGGAGCCCGAGCAGGTCTACGACCAGGCGAAGCGCCGCGGGATGGACTTCGTGACCCTCACGGATCACGACACGATCGACGGCTGCAAGGCCCTGATCGACCGCCGCGGGTCGCTGGCCGACTTCGTCTTCGGCGAGGAGGTCTCGGTCGCCTTTCCCGAGGACGGCACGATCATCCACGTGAACGTCTTCGAGATCGACGAGGCGCAGCACGCCGAGATGCAGCGGCTGCGCGGCAACCTGTACGACTTCGTGCACTACGTCCGGGCGATCGACCGGCTGCACGTGATCAATCATCTCACCTGGACCGCGCAGCGCCGCGTCCTGCGCACCTGGCAGATCGAGAAGCTGCTCGAGCTGTTCGACGTCTTCGAGGGCATCAACGGCACCCGCAGCTACGCCCACAACGCCTTCGCGTGGTCCGCCACCGAGGGCCGCGGAAAAACCCTCGTCGCCGGCAGCGACTCGCACTCCAACCGCGTCGGCACCACCTATACGCTCACGCGCGGCGACACCGTCCACGAGGCCATCCGCAGCATCCGCGCCGGCGATGCCGCCCCGTGCGGCGCCTTCGGCACACCCGAGAAGCTCGCCGAGGACGTCTGGCTCGTCCTGCACCAGGAGATCGAGCGCCGCCTGGCCGCCGCCGGCAGCTCGTGGGAGCGCCTGACCTGCCGCGGCGTGCGCCTGCTTGGCCGCCTCACCTATCCGCTGGTTTGCCGGCGGTATCACCGGCGGCAGAACGTGCTGATCAACGACTTCCTGCGCGCCCTGCCGGCCTGACGGCCCGTCAGCCCTGGGGCCGCTCGCCGCGCGACACGGCCATCCGCACCAGCGACGCGCTGGTTCCGTAGGCCGGGAAGCGGTGGAACTCGCGGCCGTCGTCGCGCATTCCCGCCGACCGGTAGCAGGCGATCGCGTTCTCGTTGTCCTCGAACACAACCAGCGAAATGCGGCTCGCGCCGAGCGCCTCGAGTCCGAATCGCACAAGCTCGCGCACCAGCCGAACGCCGTGACGCCGCCCGCGCTGCGCCGGATCGACGATCAGGTGCCCCAGCCAGTATTCGGCCCGCTCGCCGTTCAGAACATTGATCTCGCCGTACGCCACCGGCGCCCCGCCGACGCCGACCAGCTGAAACGGCCGGCGGCCCGGGGAGGTCCAGCCAAGGACGATCGCGGGGGTGATCGGCGCCGGGCTGTGCGGCGCCAGCCAATACGCCTCGCGCGCGTCACGCACCCATGAGGCCACCAGCGGCGCATAGCGCGGATGGAAGCGCTCCAGGCGCAAACGGAGTGCGGCGGGATGGACCTGAATCGGCTCGGCGGCCATGACGCGTAGACTCAACGGGCCGGTGGCGAAGCGGCGACCGGCGCTCCTGTATGCTAGCGTGCCGCGGTCATCCGGTCAGCCCGGCAATGGCGCCGCCGGTGGGGCGCCGCCGCGGGGCAGCGAGGGAGAATCGTGCAGGAGTTCAGAGGCTACCCCGTGCTCGTGCGGCGCGTGACCGTGCGCGGCCGGGCGTTCGAGCTGGTCGGCCCGGCCAATTACGAAGCGCTCGTTGACGACCCGCGCGTCATCCAGCGCTTCGAGCAGGACGAGTTCCTGCCATACTGGGCCGAGTTCTGGCCGGCGTGCGCGTTGCTGGCGGACCTGGTGGCCGCCTGGCCCGTCGCGGAACGCAGCCTGGCCCCCTGCGTGCTGGAAATCGGCTGCGGCCTGGGCCTCGCGAGCCTGGTTGCCGCCAGCCGCGGGTATCGTGCGATCGCATCCGACTACGACGCCGACGCGCTGGCGTTCGTGAGCGAGAGCGCCCGGCGGAGTGCCGTCGGCGGGCTCGAGACGCGGTGGATCGACTGGCGCAAGACCTACCCCGAGCTGCGCGCGGACCGCATCATTGCCGCCGAGGTGCTGTACGAGCCGCGGAACCTCGAGCCCGTCGCGCGCTTCGTGCACGCTCACCTGACACCCGGCGGCCAGGGCTTCCTGGTGGACGGCAACCGCCAGACGGCGGACGTATTCCCAGGGCTTGCCGAATCCCACGGCCTGGTCGTTGAGACACAACCGGTTTCGCTTCCGAGTCGCGAGATCGTGTTCGGTGGGCCAGGCGCGCCGGGTTTGAGCGGCGGAGCACCGATGAAGGGCCCGCTGAACCGGCAGAAGGGGGGCGCGCATGCAGTCAGCGGGCGGGTGTTCATCGTCCGCAGGCGGACGTAGGTGGGCACGCGTGTCCCCGGTCGAGACGGCCCGCCGTCAGATCGGCCAGAAAGCGATTCAACGGGAACAACTGTGACGGACCGGCGTCTGAAAATCCGGCGACGCGGGTTGACTTTATGCTGAACCCGTGGAAGATTACTGAAGGCTCAGGTGCCGTGAATGTTTACCGGGCCCGTGTGACCCAGGAGGCCGCCCACCGCGAACAGCCGCCCAGAAAACACGGTGAACGCCAGGCGACCAGGCTGGCTGGCCGCAAGCTTCGGATGCCGGAACTGTCCTAATCCATACCATCCATCCCACCGAAGCGTGGCGGAAATGAACGCCACCGCTGTGATCTGGCCCGCAAGAGCCGGTCACGTTTCCATCTGAATGACAAGCCGGGCCGACGTGCCCGACCTTGTGCAATAGTGTGGCGCGCGCCCGCGCAGGCCCGTGCGACGACCGCTCACCGGGCAGTAGCACGCGCGAAGCGCGGGCGCACGCGGCGTCGTGGCACACGCGTACGGAGCGGTGGCACACAGATGGGAGGCTCACCATGCCTGCTGCAAATGCTGTCTGGGGCATCGAGATCGGCCACGCGGCCCTGAAGGCCATGAAGTTGCGAAACGCCGAGGGCGGCCAGGTCGAGCTGCTGGCGTTTGACCTGATCGAGCACCCGAAGATCCTCTCGCAGCCCGACGCCAACCCGGACGAGCTGATCCGGGCGGCGCTTGAGAAATTCGCCTCGCGCAACGAGTGGCGCGGCGACCAGATCGTCATCGGCGTCCCGGGGCAGCAGACCTTCTCCCGGTTCACGAAGTTGCCGCCGGTGGATGAGAAGAAGATTCCGGACATCGTGCGTTTCGAGGCGGGGCAGCAGATTCCCTTCGACATGGATGACGTCGTCTGGGACTACGAGGTGTTCCGCGCGCCGGAGTCGCCGGACGTCGAGGTGGGCATCTTCGCGATGCGCAAGGACCTGGTGCGCAAGCAGATCGAGTACTTCAACGCCCATGGGATGCAGCCGGCGATCATCCAGACGATCCCCTCGGCGCTGTACAACTTCTACTCGTTCGACGCACCGCGGCCGGAGGGGTCGAAGTCGGCCGCGATCCTGGTCGACGTGGGCGCGGCCAAGACCGACCTGATCGTGGTCGAGGAGCACAGCTGCTGGTCGCGCAACATCCCGCTCGGCGGCAACAACTTCACCGAGGCGCTGGTGCGGGCCTTCAAGCTCAGCCCGGCGAAGGCTGAAAGCCTGAAGCGCGGCGCCGCGTCGAGCAAGTACGCGCGACAGGTCTTCCAGGCCATGCGCCCGGTCTTCGCCGAGCTCGTCGCGGAGATCCAGCGCTCGATCGGCTTCTACAGCTCGACCCACCGCGACGTCGAGCTGACCAACGTCGTCGCCTGCGGCAGTGCCTTCCGCCTGCCGGGCCTTCAGAAGTACCTCGAGAACAACCTGACCATCCAGGGCAGCGTCACCCGGCTCGAGAAGTTCAGCCGGCTCCTGGCCACGGAGACCGCCAACGCGCCCATCTTCACCGAGAACGTGATCACGTTCGGGCCGGCGTACGGCCTGGCGCTCCAGGGGCTGGGGCTGGCGCGCATCACGGCCAGTCTGCTGCCCGCCGACCTGGCGCGGGTCGCGATGTGGAAGCGCAAGCAGCCGCTGTTCATCGCGACGGCGGCGACGCTGCTCGTCGGGGCCGTGCTGCCCTGGTCGCGCAACTTCATCGATCAGCAGGCGCTGGCCTCCGGGGCGGACCAGAGCCGGCAGGCGTCCGCGGTCGTTAACAGCGCCCGCGACCTCGAGCGGCGCTTCCAGGCGGCGCAGACGGACACTTCTTCGAAGAAAGCCAACATCGACAAGGTCTTTGAGATCCAGAAGAACAAGGACCTGCTGCCGCGCATCTTCGCCCTGGTCTACGAGGCCACGCCGCGCGTCCCGGAGTTCGAGCGGGCGACCTCCCCCGAGGAGATCCGCAAGATCATCGCCGCCAACCCGGGGCGCCTGGCGCGCGCCGCGCGCAAACAGCTCATCATCGAGTCCATCAACGTCAAATTCAGCAAGAACATCGACGCCCAGGAGCGCGAGCGGCTCCAGACCGCGGCTTTCGCCGCTGCCGGCGGTTTTCTCGACGGCGGCGCCTCGGTCGTGGACGATGCCGGCCCGCGCTTCCGCGGCCACGGCGGGGGTGACGCCGTCTCGGCGTCGTTCGACGGCGGCGGCGGGGGCGAGGCGCCCGGCTTCCTCGTCCAGGTCTCGGGCCGCATGACCTACGCGGGCGGCGAGCCCGTGACGCGGGCGATCGCGCTGTTCGCCAACGAGTATTACGCCAACCTGCGCCAGCTCGGCCGGCGGCCGGGGCAGGGCTTCTACATCCCGGAGGTCGACGAGCGCGCTCCCTACAAGATGAACCTGACCACCGAGGACATTCTGAGTCCCTATGCGCCGCCCGCGGCCGCAGCGGGGCGCCCGTCGTTCGGCGGCACCGGCGCGCGATTCGGTGGAGACATGGTCGGCGGCGACGTCGTCGGAGGGACGCCCAGTTTTGGCGGCGGCGGTGGTGGGCAGGAGCGCGACCCGTTCATTGACCCGGTGACGGGCGAGGATGCGCGGAACGACTGGCGCTTCACCTTCAGCTTCAAGATCAAGCTGGGCGACATGCCCGCCGAGCAGCCGCGGTCGCCGCAGCAGTGACGCGCGGGGCGCGGCGAGGTGAGATCGAACCTCAGGGACAAAAGGGGTTGAGCCATGCAGGCAGCCATGAAATTCGTGATGACGCACCTGGTGTCACTGCTCTGCGGAGCAGCGGCGCTGGTGTTCATCGTCATCGGCGTGATGGGCATGTCGTCCAGAAGCGTCGTGCAGGAGATGAACAAGCGCATCCAGTCGACAGGCGCGGCGGACATCCAGCGCCTGCGCAGCAGCGCCAAGAACCAGGCGATGATCGAGGCCGAGGAGGAGCGCGGCCGGCGCTTCGACGCGGAGTTCGAAGAGACCAAGGCGATCCTCGAGCGCATCAACAAGCGCGAGCCGATCATGGAAGGGGTCTTTCCTCCACCGACGGTCATGACCCCCGAGGCGCAGGTCATGCCCTTCCGCTTCCGCGAGCGCTACAACGAGGCGCTCGCCAAGCTTCCCGTGCCGCTGGTCGGTGGGACGCTGCCGAACCAGGCCGACATCCAGGAAGAGATCGAGAACGTCAAGGACCTCAGGCAGCAGGAGGAGGAGGCTCAACTCGCGCAGGCCGGAAGCGGGCAACCCCCGCCGCCGGCGCCAGGCCCCGGCCCCTCGCGGCTCCAGGCGACGCCGCCGACGCGCGGCGGCCTGCCGACGATCCGGGGCGGCGAGCCGGCGGCCCGCGGCACGGAGCCGAAATACGACCCGATCATCCGGGCCAACGTGGCGAAGGCCAAGAGCATCCGCTGCTACTACGACCCGACGACGTTTCACCGCAGCCCCATCTCGCTCGAGGGGGCCAGCGCCCCGACGGCCGACGAGATGTGGAAGGCGCAGGTGTCGCTGTGGATTCAGCAGGACATCGTCTCGGCGATCGACAAGCTGAACTCCGCCGCCGCCGAGCAGGTCAAGGAGGGCGACGCCTGCGTCGAACACATGCCGGTGAAGCACCTGATGGCGATCAAGGTCGAAGGCTACGTGACCTCGGCCGGGTTGGTGCCGTTTGACTCGCTGACGGGCGCCCGGCCGGCGCAGCAGGTCGAGCCGACCTTTACGGGCCGCGTGAGCGACGACCAGTTCGACGTGCTGCGCGTCGAGGTCCAGGCGGTGGTTGACCAGCGCGACCTGCTGCGCGTCGTGGACGCCATCTCCAAGGAGAACTTCTACACCTGCGTGAAGCTCGGCTGCGCCGCGCCGCCGCCCGATCTGGCGGCCCGCGGCTACCTCTATGGCACCACCCCGGTCGTCATCGCCAACATGACGTTCGAGGCCTACATGGCCCGCTCGATCTACGACCCGATCATGCCCCCGACGATAAGGCAGCAAATATCCGGCGGCCAACCCTGAGCGGCGGTAAGCCGGAAAGGAGAACGAGTCATGAACAACGCTCTCAATCTGCTGGAGGCTCATGTCGAGAAAATCGTCCTCGGCGCCGCCGCGCTGTTCACCCTCTGGCTCGCGTGGGGCTACCTGCTCGGTTCGCCGAACCGCATCAGCTTCGAGGGCAAGCTCCTGGCGCCCGGGCAGCTGGACACGGCCATCCTCGCCAGCGCCCAGAGCCTGGAGTCGGCGGTCCGCACCGCGAAGCCCAACCAGGAGCCGATCCCCGACTTCAGCCGCCAGGTGGCCGACCTGCATCGCAGCGGCATCTTCGCCCCAGCCGCGCCCGACGCGCCGCGGCTGGCCGCTGAGCTGCCGCGAATGGCCCCGTTCTCCACGACCGCCATCCAGGTCGAGGGCCTGGTCGAGGAGGAGAAGGACAATGTGCGCCTCGTGACGCCCTTGCCGCCCACGCGCCCGCTGGCGCGCACCGGTCGCAGCAAGGCGAGCCACATCCCGATCCGCATCGGGGTGGATCAGCCGCTCAGCGCGGCCGCCGCCGGGCCTGCGGCGGATGCGAGCGAGGTGGCCTGGGTCTCCGTCGGCGCCTACTTCGACACGCTGGCCCAGCGCAACGCCATGATCGACGCCGACTACGCCGCCTCGCGCGCCCGGGCCTACGTGGCGACGGTGGACGTGCAGCGCCAGGAAGTCCTGGCGGACGGCTCCTACTCGGAATGGAAGGACGTGCGCTCGACCGCGATGCCCGAGCTGGACATCGTGCAGCCGATCTTCGAGGACGGCACCGGCGCCCTGACCAACAAGGAAGAGATCGACCGCATGTTCGCGGCGATCAAGGCCGAGCAGAAGACCACCATGCAGCCACCCTTCATGCGCGTGCAGGTCGGTGACTTCTGGGAGCCGCCGCTCGAGGGCCTCGATTTCGATGAGGGCGACGAGGTCGCCGAGGAACGGCCGAAGCCAAAGCCCGAGCCGACCAGGCCCGTGACCCCTCCACGCCCACCCCCGGGCGGTGGCGGCCGCATACCCGGCGGAGATGTCGTCGGCGGTGACACGGTGCGCGGCGGCGGCGGCGGCGGCGGCGGTGGTGGCGGCGGCGGCGGCGCGCGAGCCGCCGCAGAGGAGCAGAAACGCAAACAGGCGCTGCGCCTCCAGGCCAACCGCGATTTCGCCCAGGCGCGCCAGGCGTACCAGACCGACCCGCGCCAGGCCATCGCCATCGCCGAGCGCGTGCTCAGCAACGACGCGGCCCCGAGCTCGCTCAAGAGAAAGGCCGAGGCCCTGAAACGCAAGGCCACCCAGAGAATGGAGCGCAGTGCGGCGGTCGCAGCGGCGGGCACGCCCGCGGCGCCGGTCGCTCCGGCCGGCGGCATGCGCGGGGGCGACATCGTCGGCAGCGACATCGTCGGCGACGTGATGCCGGCCGGCGGGATGCGCGGCGGTGGGATGACGATGGCGCCGATGGACGCGACGCCTTCGCTGGCGTACACGGACGCGGAGCGCCAGGCGCCGCTCATCCGCCACCCGGAGAAGGAAGAGCTGATCGGCGTCTGGTACCACGACGACACCGTGGAGGCGGGCAAGACCTACCGCTACCGCATGCGCGTCGTCCTGTGGAACCGCTACGTCGGGCGCATCCGCGCCGTCAAAGACCCGGAAGACGCCAAGAAGCCGCTGGTTTACGGCGAGTGGTCGCTGCCCAGCGAGCCTGTCACCGTAACGCCGTCCGAGTACTTCTTCGTCTCCGGACCGTCGGCGGTCGGGGGCGGGGCCAACGTCGAGGTCTGGAAGTGGCGCGACGGCTTCTGGCTCTCGCAGCGTTTCGACGTCGCCGTCGGCGAGGTTATCGGCGAAGTGCGCACCGTCAAGACCGGCGAGTACGACGCGAATGATCGCGAAGTGCGCGCCGACGTCGACTTCACCACCGGCGCCGTCGTCCTCGGCCTGCGCACCGAGCGCGTCGTCCAGCGCCTGCCCGGCCGCGGCGGCGGCTTCACCCAGACTGCGGCCGATACGCTGGTCCTGACCTACCTCGACCCGGCCGACGGGCAGGTCAAGGAGCGCGTGGCGCTCTTCGACGCGCGCGACGCGATCCGGCAGCGCCTGCGCGAGGAGTCGTTCTAGCGGGCTCCGGCCCCGAACGGGGTCTCACACCGTTCGGGTCGACTCACAAACGGGGCGGCACGCCCCCGCGCGACAGCGGCGGCGTGCCGCTCGTGTCTTGTCCGCTTCTTGGCCACCACCGCCGCCCGCCTTTGACGCTTGCGCCGCGGCGCGGATACGATGCCCGGCTCGCGATCGGCCGATGAACGGTGTGGTCCGGTCGCGCGGAGGAGCCCTCGTGCCGCTGCCCTATAACCAACGCACGTGCTACTGCGGCCAGGTCGGCCCGCGCCTTATCGGTCAATCGGTCGTCCTCGTCGGCTGGGTCGCCGTCCGGCGCGACCACGGCGGCATGGTGTTCATCGACCTGCGCGACCGCGAAGGCGTTGTGCAGCTCAAGTTCAACCCCGAGAGCGACCCCAGGGCCCACGAGGCCGCCGGCCGGCTGCGGACCGAGTTCTGCATCGCGGTGCGCGGGGAGGTGGCCCGGCGGCCGGCCGAGATGGTGAATCCGAGCCTGTCCTCGGGCGAGGTGGAGGTCAACGTCCACGAGATCGACATTCTCAGCGCGTGCGAGACGCCGAAGTTCGAGATCGGCGAGACGCCGATCGCCAACGAAGAGCTGCGGCTGAAGTACCGCTACCTCGACCTGCGCCGGCCGCCGATGCAGCGGGCGCTCATCACGCGCCACCGCATCACCAAGCTGATGCGCGACTACTTCGACGAGCACGGCTTCGTGGAGATCGAGACGCCGTTCTTGACCAAGAGCACGCCGGAGGGGGCGCGCGATTTCCTGGTGCCCTCGCGCATCCACCCGGGGCAGTTCTATGCGCTGCCGCAGTCGCCGCAGCTCTTCAAGCAGCTCCTGATGATGAGCGGCTTCGACCGGTACGTGCAGATCGTGCGCTGCTTCCGCGACGAGGACGCCCGCGGCGACCGCCAGCCCGAGTTCACCCAGCTCGATCTGGAGATGTCGTTCATCCAGCCGCAGGACGTGATGAACATCGTCGAGGGGCTGCTGGCGCGGATCATGAAGCTCGTGCACAACGTCGACGTGCCGACGCCATTCCCGCGCATGAGCTACCAGCAGGCGATGCTCGATTACGGCATCGACCGGCCCGACACGCGCTACGATCTGCGCATCCGCGACGTCAGCGACGTCGTCCGGAAGACCGACTTCAAGGTCTTCCGGACGCCGCTCGAAGCCGGCGGCGTCTGCCGGGCCATCCGCGTGCCCGGCGGGGCCGAGATGTCGCAGCGCGAGATCGAAAAGGACCTCACCGAGTTCGTCAAGGGCAGCGGCGCCGGCGGCCTGCCGTACCTGAAGGTGGGGCAGGCGTCCCCGCCTGACGTCAAGTTCCAGACCGGCGTCGCGAAGTTCTTCTCGCCAGAACTGACGCGGGAGCTGGAGCGCGCCCTGCAATTGCAGCCCGGCGACGCCGTCTTCTTCGCCGCCGACACCGAGGACAACGTCTGCCGCTATCTCTCGCGCCTGCGCGAGGAGATCGCGCGGCGGCGCGGGCTGATCCCCGAGGGCCAGTGGAACTTCCTGTGGGTGGTCGATTTTCCCATGTTCCTGTTCAATCCCGAGGACAAGCGACACTACGCCGTTCACCACCCGTTCACGGCCCCGCTGGATGAAGACGTCCACTGGCTGGAGAAAGACCCGACCAGGTGCCGGGCGAAGGCCTACGACGTCGTGCTCAACGGCATCGAACTTGGCGGCGGCAGCGTGCGTATCCACCGCACCGAGGTGCAGCAGCAGGTCTTCCGCATTCTGAACATGAGCGAGGCCGAGCAGCAGGCCCGCTTCGGCTTCCTGCTCGACGCTCTGCGCCACGGCCCGCCGCCGCACGGCGGCATCGCGCTGGGCCTGGACCGGCTGGTGATGCTGATGATCGGAGCGGACAACATCCGCGAGGCGATCGCGTTCCCGAAGGTGACCAAGACGTTCATCTGCCCGCTGACGGAGGCGCCGAGCCCGGTGTCGCAGGAGCAGCTCGACGAGCTGTCGCTCCGGATCGCGCTGCCCCAGAAGAAGTAGCGGCCGCCGCGGCTAACTGGGGCTCGCCGTCACGGCGCCACCGGCAGGGGGCGAATCTTGATGTTGCGATACCAGACGCGATCACCGTGGTCCTGGAGCGCGAGGTGGCCGCGCGGCATGCGCCCGTAGGACTTCATCGCGGCGAACTTGCTGCCGGCCACGCGCTGCTCCCAGTCCGGACTGCCCAACTCGTAGGCGATCAGCTTCTCGCCGTTGAGCCAGTGCTCCACGTGCTGGCCGCGGACGATGATGCGCGCCTCGTTGAAGAGGCCGACCGGGCGCGTGACGTCCTTCGGCACGGCGTGCAACCCGTAGTTCGCTCCCGCGCTCGTCAGCGAACTGAGCCCGTCACGGTGCTCGGCGTTGTCCAGCACCTGCATCTCCGGTCCCGTTTGCCACACGTACTGGAACTCCGGCCCTTCCGCGACGCGGTAGAAGATGCCGCTGTTTCCACCCGCGGAGATGCGCCACTCTAGCGAAAGCTCGAAGTTGTCGAACTGGTCCTCGGTGACGATGTCGCCCCCAGGGCCCGTCCGCACCAGGCAGCCGTCGATGGCGTGCCAACCGGGCGCCCCGTCGGGCCCGACGGGGATGCTCGGCAGCTTGAAGCCGCGCCAGCCGTCGGTCGTACGTCCGTCGAACAACAGCCGCCAGCCTGCTTTTTCCTCCTCGGGGTTCAGGACGTTCTGCGGCGGCTGCGGCGGGCGCTGGCGCACCTGGCCGGTTGCCTGCGGCAGGGCATTCAGCGTGTACCAGGCTTCGGTCGCCCACGGCCGCTCGCCCTGCTCAGAGATGCACGGCGGCAGCAGCCGCAGGTAGACGATGTGCCCGGTCTTCAGGCCGTCGACCTCGAGAAACACGCGCCGGCGGTCTTCCGACACGCTGGCCGACTTCACCGGATAGACGACGCCGTCGCGCGCGGGAAGGTGCGGCCCGGCGGCGTCGAAGGGCCATTGCTCGACGTAATAGCTGTCGGGCTCCCAGCCGACGCGCGGGTCGAGCGGCAGCGTGAACTCGACTTCGAGCCCATTGCGCAAGGCACGCACGGTGCGCATCTCGAACACGGAATCGCGCGGCGTGACGCGCGGCAGATCCATGCCCTGGTAGCTGAAGCGCACGGCACAGCCCTGCAACTGGCCGTCCACCGTTTCGGGCATGAAGCGGAACACCTCCATCGGCCCGACCAGCAGGTACTGCCCGGCGTAGTTCTCGCTTTCGATCATGCTGATCGTCGGGTTCAGGCCGCCGGGCTTCTCCGGAAAGACCCAGCCGATCAGCGGCCGGGTGGTCTGGGCGCGGCGGTCGGTGGCCGAGCGGAAGCGGCCGAACTTCGTCCACTCGTATTCCTCACGGTCGCGGCCGAGGGCGCGCATGCTGATGAGGTTCTCCATGGGATGAAAGCCGGCCACGTGCCGCCCGTCGCCGGGCAGGCCGCGGCGCAGCGGCGCAATGAGGCGTTTCGGGCCGGGCGCGGTCGCCCGCGACGCGGTCGCGTCGTGCGAGAGGATCTCCGGCGGGATCGGGCGCAGCTCGGCGTCGCCCGGGCCGCGCCACAATAGCCTGAGCGTCTCGCCCCCGGTGTTCTCGAAGTACTCGACGCGCAGCGTGTGCACGCCCGAAGTCAGGTTGAGCCCGGCGCCCTTGGGCTCGGGGCCGTGGAGGCCGTCGTGGTCGATGATGAGCCGGTCGTCGATCCAGAGCCGCGCGCCGTCGTCGCTGACAAGCTGGAGGGTGACATCCGCGCGCTTCTCGATGGTCAGAATGCCCTCGATGTGCACCAGGAAATGGTCCTTGCGCCCGAAGAAGCCGCCTTCCGGGATGTCGATCGTGGGAATGATCTCAACCACGTTGGGAAGCTGGCCGGGGACCAGTTGCGGCAGCGCCTGCATGTCCTGGGCGATGTCGTAGAGCCTGAGCAGCAGCCCGGGCGCGCGTTTCTCGGGCGTAGCGGCGTCCTGGGCGCGCGCCGGTGTCATGGCCAGCAGGCAGGAGACCAAAACGGATGCGGTCAACGGGTGGCTCATTGCGGAGTCCTTTGGCGGTCGAAGCGGTCGGGGTCATTTCCGCGGGGCCAGTCTGCCGCAATCTCTCGCCGGGTGCAAGGGAGTTGGGCCCACCGCAGGCTCTGAAACCATCGCAACGCTGAAAGGTGCGCCGCAGGATATCAGCCTGTGCGCCATCCCCGCATAGATCAGCGGCGCCCCCGGTCCGCGGGGCCGTTTCGTCAACGCGCTCCATCGGCAGTGGCTTATTCGCCGGACCGCGTCTGGCGCTCGACGATCGAGCTCCAGAAGGCGCGCCTCGGCCGTGGCGCGCGGCGGTCGCGGCGAGATTTCGCGGCCGGTTCATGATAGGATTCCCGGTTTCGACGGAGACGGACCATGCCAGTGCCAGACAGCTTCGGGGCGCGCTCCACGTTGCGGGCGGCGTGGGGCGACTACGTGATTCACCGGCTGGCAGCGCTGGAGCGCGCCGGGCTGGGGACGATGGGGCGCCTGCCGTATTCCATCCGCGTGCTGCTGGAGTCGGTGCTGCGGAACGTGGACGGGTTCTCGGTGCTCGACGAGCACGTCCGGGCGCTGGCCGGCTGGACTCCGGCCTCGAGCGGCAGCCAGGAGATCCCGTTCAAGTGCGCGCGCGTGGTTCTCCAGGATTTCACGGGGGTGCCATGCGTCGTCGATCTCGCGGCGATGCGCGGCGCCATGGTGCGTCTCGGCCGCGACCCGAAGCGCATCAACCCGCAGATTCCGGTGGACCTGGTGATCGACCACTCCGTGCAGGTCGATCATTACGCCAGCGCCGGCGCGCTCGACCTGAACGCGCGCCTGGAGTTCGAGCGCAACCGCGAGCGCTACGAGTTTCTGCGCTGGGGGCAGAGGGCCTTCGACAACTTCCGCGTCGTGCCGCCGGCCACCGGCATCGTGCACCAGGTGAACCTCGAGTACCTGGCGAAGGTCGTGCTGCAGCGCGAGGTGAATGGCGAGGTGCACGCCATCCCGGACACGCTCGTCGGCACCGACAGCCACACGACGATGATCAACGGCCTGGGCGTGCTGGGGTGGGGCGTCGGCGGCATCGAGGCCGAGGCCGCCATGCTCGGCCAGCCGATGTACATGCTCATGCCGCAGGTCGTGGGCCTGCGGCTGACCGGGGCGCTGCCCGAGGGGGCGACCGCGACCGACCTGGTGCTGCGCGTCACGGAGATCCTGCGGGCGCACGGCGTGGTCGACAAGTTCGTCGAGTTCTTCGGCCCGGGGTTGAGCAACATGCGCCTGGCCGACCGGGCTACGATCGGCAACATGGCGCCGGAGTACGGCGCGACGGTCGGGTTCTTTCCGGTTGATTCGCAGACGCTCGACTACCTGCGCTTCACGGGCCGCAGCCCGGACGAAGTCGACCTGGTGGAGCGCTACTGCAAGGAGCAAGGGCTCTTCCGCACCGACGCTTCGCCCGACCCGGCCTATACCGAAGTGCTCACGCTCGACTTGGGCGGCATCGAGCCCAGCCTCGCCGGGCCGCGCCGGCCGCAGGACCGCATCGCGCTGTCGGCGATGAAGGCGCAATGGCGCGCCGATCTCAGCACGGTCTTCGGCAAGGCGGCCCGCGACGCCACCTCGACGGTCGACAGCTTCGTCGGCGAGGGCGGCCAGGCCGCCGTAACGGCCGTGCGGTCCTGCACCGACGCCGGCGGCGACGGGACGACCGTCGAGCTGAACGGACGGCGTTTCGTGCTGGACCACGGGGCGGTGGTGATCGCGGCGATCACGAGCTGCACGAACACCAGCAACCCGTCGGTGATGCTGGCCGCGGGGCTGGTGGCGCAGGCGGCGGTAGAGCGCGGCCTGGAAGTGAAGCCCTGGGTCAAGACGAGCCTGGCGCCCGGCTCGCGCGTGGTGACGGATTATCTCGAAAAGAGCGGGCTGAACCGGGCCCTCGACCAGCTCGGCTTCCAGACGGTCGGCTACGGCTGCACGACCTGCATCGGCAACAGCGGACCGCTGCCCGAGGCCATCGCCCGCGCCGTCCAGAGCGGCGACCTGGTCGTCAGCGCCGTGCTCAGCGGAAACCGCAACTTCGAGGCCCGCATACACCCGCTGATCCGCGCGAACTACCTGGCCTCGCCTCCGCTGGTCGTGGCCTACGCCCTGGCCGGCACGACCGACATCGATCTGACGCGCGATCCGCTCGGGACGGACCGCGACGGCCAGCTTGTCTACCTCAAGGACATCTGGCCGACCCAGCGCCAGATCGACGACGCCGTGCGGCGCTTCGTCACGCCCGAGATGTTCAAGCAGCGCTACGCCGACGTGTTCACCGGCCCGCCGGAATGGCGCCGCCTGGGCACGAGCGAAGGCGACGTGTACGCCTGGCGCGCGGACAGCACGTACATCCAGGAGCCGCCGTTCTTCGTCGGGCTCACGCCCAGGCCGGCGCCGATCGCGCCGCTGCGCGGGGCGCGCTGCCTGGTCATGGTCGGCGACAGCGTGACGACGGACCACATCAGCCCTGCCGGCAGCATCAAGCCTGATTCGCCAGCCGGCCGCTACCTTCAGGAGCGCGGCGTGAAGCCGGCGGACTTCAACAGCTACGGCAGCCGGCGGGGGAACGACCGCGTGATGACGCGTGGGACGTTCGCGAACGTGCGGATCCGCAACCTGCTGGCGCCGGGGACGGAGGGAGGCGTGACGTTGTACCTCGGCAAGGGCGGTGCCGCGCCGGCGCCGCAGCAGATGCCGGTGTATGACGCGGCGATGAAGTACAGGGACGAGGGCGTGCCGCTGATCGTGCTGGCTGGCAAGGACTACGGGATGGGCAGCTCGCGCGACTGGGCGGCGAAGGGGGCGCTGCTGCTGGGTGTGCGAGCAGTGATCGCCGTGAGCTTCGAGCGCATCCACCGCACGAACCTCGTGTGCATGGGCGTGCTGCCGTGCGTGTTCAAGAGAGGGCAGACGCGCGAGTCGCTCGGCCTCACCGGGCGCGAGGTCTTCGACTTCGTGGACCTTGGCGACGACCTGCGGCCGCAGCAGGAGCTGCGCGTCGTCGCCACGGACCCCGGCGGGCGCAAGGTCGAGTTCGCGGTCGATTGCCGCGTGGATACGCCGGTCGAGGTCGAGTACTACCGCAACGGGGGCGTGTTGCAGACGGTGTTGCGGAAGCTGTCGCAGTAGACCGCGGCGCGACCTTCAGTGGGTGATCGGCCTCCGGCCGCTCGTTCTGAGCGGGGCACGCTTCCGGCCGGTCCTTCCCGGTCGTTCATCCGGCGCGCTGATCGAGCACCTCGCGCACCTTGATCGCCAGTGACGCCGGCGTGTAGGGCTTGCTGAGCACCGGCGTATCCGCGGGCACGCCGTGATGCGCGACGACGTTCTCGGCGAACCCCGAGGTGAACAGGACGCGCGTCGTCGGGCTGGCATCGCGCACGCGCCGCGCCAGGTCGGGGCCCTTGATCTCCGGCAGCACGACGTCGCTGAGCAGCAGGTCGATCGCGGGTGACTCCTTCAGCCGCGCCAGGGCCTCCTCGCCGTCCGCCGCCTCCACGACGTTGTAGCCGCGCTCGCGAAGCGTTCGGGCCGCGATGCCGCGAACCAGCTCTTCGTCCTCGACCAGCAGGATCGTCTCTGACCCGCGCGCGGCGCTTGCCCGCGCGGGTGATTGCGGCGGCGGCGCAGGCATCGGGGCCCGCGACCTGATCGGCAAGAAGATGCGGAACGTCGTGCCGTGCCCGGGCTCGCTGTAGACCGACATGTGTCCGCCATGCTGGCTGACGATCCCGTGACACGTGGCCAGGCCGAGACCCCCGCCCCGTGTTCCGTCTCCAGCCGCGTAGAACGGCTCGAAGCAGTGCTCAAGCGCGACGGCGTCCATTCCCACGCCGGTGTCGCTCACGGCCAGCAGGCCGTAATGCCCCGGCTCGATGCCCGTGTAGAGCTCGGCGGCGTCGGCGTCGAGCGCAACGGCGGCCGTTTCGAGCACGAACTGTCCGCCGGTGGGCATCGCCCGCTGGGCCGCCAAGGTCAGATTGAGCAGCACCTGCTCGATAAGGCCGGGATCGACCCAGACGCGCGGCGGAACGGGCGCGGCGTGGAATTCGACGTTGATGGTGTCGCCGAGCAGTTGGGAGAGCGTCGGGAAGAGGTCGCGCACGAGCGCGTTGAGGTCAATCTCGCGGTACTCGGTGGTCTGCTGGCGACAGGTGGCCAGCATGTCCGCAGCCCGGTTGGCGATGTCCTGGGCCGCGTCGATGCAGTAACGCAGCGGGCCGTCGCGATCGGTGTACGTCGCCGCCAGGTCGAGCTGCCCCAGGATCGACAGCAGCGCGTGCGTGAACAACCCGGCGCAGAGCTGCCCCGTAGCCTGCTGCCGGGCCGCCCGCCGCGCCTCGCCCATGAGTTGCTGGCGACCGAGTGCGACCGAGACCAGGGCGGCGGTTGCCTCGGCGAAGGCGACCTGCTCCGGCGTGAAGGGGGCCGGGCCGCGCCGGTACAGCGCGAGTAGTCCGTGGCCCGCGGCGTCGCCGATCAACGGCGTCAGCAGGCCGCCGGCGATGCGGTGATTCGCGAGCAGCGCGTGAGCAGGTCCGCAGGCCGGTCCGCAGGCGATCGCGGTGGTTTCGGCCGGGAGCTCGGTCAGGCCGGGAGCGCCCAGCGGGTAGGTTTCGCCCAGCACATCCTGCCGCCAGCCGATGCCGTTCCGCAGGCGCAGGCGGTCGTCGCCGCGGCGCTCGAAGACGGCGCCAAGGTCGGCGGCGGTGCACTGGCAGGCCAGGTGCAGGGCGGAGTCGAGCGTGTCGTCGACGGTGTGGACGAGGGCGTCGGACAACAGCCTGACGAGCCGCTCGTAGTGACCCCGGGCTCGTGCGGAGGTCGAGGCCGGCGGCAGTTGCTGGTTCTCGGTGCCAAGCATGCGCATCACCGATCGTGTAATGGCGCCGGTTCCCCCGCCGACCGGCCGCCGCGGACCGGGCGTCGGGGCCCCTACAGGATATGCTGCTAATCGAACGGACCGGGTGAGAGACCGCACCCCGCACTTGGCGGGGCGGGGCTCGCTGCTGAGAATCGCGGCGCAAGGCGCAACGGATGCGCGGGGCGCCGCTCGGCGGACAGGTCCGGGCGCCGATAATGGAAAAGCGAATCGTCACGATTACCGGCTGTACAGCCTCGGGCAAGTCATCGGTCGCGCTGCGCCTGGCCGAACGGCTCGACGCCGAGATCGTCAGCGTCGACTCCATGAAAATCTACCGCGGCATGGATATCGGCACCGCCAAGCCGTCGCTCGCCGACCGGCAGCGCATCCCGCATCACCTGGTCGATGTCGCTGACCCCTGGGAGAACTTCAGCGCCGCCCGCTTCGTCGAGCTGGCCGACGCCGCCGTTGAGCAGATCCACCGCCGCCGCCGGCCGGTCGTGGCGGTCGGCGGCACGGTGATGTACCTGAAGTTCTTCTATGAGGGGATGTTCGCCGGGCCGCCGGCCGACGCGGCGGTGCGCGACGGCATTCGCCGCCGGGCGCGCGAGGAGGGCCTCGCCGCGCTGCACGCGGAGCTGGCCGGCGTCGATCCGCGGGCGGCCGAGCGGATTCACCGCAATGACCTGCGGCGGATCGAGCGGGCGCTCGAGGTGTACTACCTCACGGGCCGGCCGATCAGCGCGCTACAGGAGCAGTGGGACGGCGGGGGGCTTCGCCGGCCGGATTGGGCGTGGCGGCTGATCGGCCTGCGGCGTGAGCGCGACGCGGCGAGCCGGCGGATCAACGCACGGGTGCGCGAGATGGTGTCGGCCGGGCTGGTCGAAGAGGCGCGCCGCGTTTGGAGCGATCCAAGGGGGGTGAGCACGGCGGCGCGGCAGGCGGTGGGATACGCGGAGCTCTTCGAGCACTTCGAAGGCCGGATGAGCCTCGAAGCGGCGATCGAGCGGATCAAGATCAACTCGCGGCAACTGGCGAAGCACCAGCGCACCTGGCTGAAGCGCTTCGGCAGCATGACGTGGCTCGATGTCGCAGAGGACGATACAGCCGAGCAGGTCGCTGAGCGCGTCCTGGATCTGCTTGCGGCGCCGTAGCGCACCGCGGTCCACGGGCGCCCGGCGCCCTCACGGACCCGGCTCGAAACGCAGACCTTCCAGTCGCCCCCCGTCCGCTCCCCTGAGGCGCGCGCACGCCGCCCAGCCGCCGCCGGCGTTCACGACCTTGAGCATCAGCACGTTCCACCCCTGGTTGAGGCGGACGCTCACCTTGTCCTGCCCGCGCTGAAGCCCGCGCAGCGCGTTATTCGTGTGCACGACCTCGCCGTTGAGCCAGGCCCTCACGCCGTCGTCGCTGCCAAGCTCCAGCCGCGCCTCCTGGGCCGCCGGCGAAAAGACTCGCGCCGCAAGGTAGCCCGCGCGATGCGGGCCGCCGAAGCTCCGGTTCAGGTCGGCCAGCCAGTACTCGCCCGGGTCGTCGCTCCGCGGCTGCGGCTGCCACGAGACCGCCTGGCCGGGCCGCTCCGGCGGGAAGGGCACGTCCATGAGGTCTGGCCCGCTCTTTCCGGCCTGGGTGAACGGTCCGGCGCAACTCCAATGCGTGACGAACCCCTGGAAGTCGTCGACCCGCCGCGTCAGCTCCACCCAGCGCTCCCGCAGCGTCGCCGGAAGCTCGACGGACGCCAGCAGTTGCAGCCCGGCATCCGCCGCCGGCCAGCCGGCCGGCAGCAGGGCCTCTGCGACGCTCAGCACGGCGGCGGCAGCCTCGGCGCGCGTCTCGGCGTCCGCCAGCGAAGGCTTCAGCGCGTCGAAAGCGGCGGCATCAGCGATCTGTCCGAGCCGCGACAGCAGCAGCCGCTTCTCGTCGACGCGCCGCGCGGCGCGCAGCGCATCGGACAGCAGCCCGATGCGGCGGGCGGCGTCGCCGCGGTCGTCGCCGATCAGCCGCGCCGCGGCGCGCAGCAGGCCGACGTGCTCGCGCATGTCCTCGCGCTGCTGCGCCAGGGCGATGATGTCCGGGGCGGCGTCCGGCGACGGCCATACGGCCAGGGCGTCGAGTGCGGAGGCGCGGAGCTCGGCGCGCTTGTCGTCGAGCGCCGCGCGAACGCGCGCCCACGCCTCCGGTCCGCCCAACCGGCCCAGCACGCGCACGAGCGAGCCCTCGAAGCGGTCGTCAGGCGCCTGAGCCGAAAGCAGCGCCGCGACGCGCTCCGAGCGATCGGCTGATCGCCGGCACAGCGCCGAAAGGCTCTCCTCCAGCGCCGTGCGCTCGGCGTCGGACGTCGTTGCGGCAAGGAGCTCGAGCAGCGGCGGCACCTCGTTGTCGCCGCCCAGAACGCCCACGGCGCGGATGGCCGCGACGCGCACCGATGGGTCTGTCTGGCGCGCCGCATCCAGAATGACGGGGAGCTGCTCGCGCGCCCGCCGGTTGGCCAGGGCGTTGATGACCCGCACGCGCAGCGCCGGCGCCGCGGACTGCTGGGCCTCGGCCAGGCCGGCGGAGACGCCCGCGCCGGTCATGCGCGTGAAGCTCTCCTCCAACGCACGCAGTTCGGCGTCGCCGGCGCCTTCCAGGATCATCAGCATCGGCTGAAGCGTGCTGACATCGGCCAGCCGGGCGCATGCGGCGATGGCGGTCAGCCGGACGGACTCGTCCTCGTCCTTCAGCGCCGCGAGCGTGGGAGCAAGACCCGTGGCGTCGCCGCGATGCGCCAAGACGGAGATCAGCGCTGCCCGCGCGTGTGGGGCGGTCGCGCGCGCGACTTGCTGGGCCAGCTCGTAACTGATCGCCGCGCCTTCGAGCTGTTTGGCGATCTCCACGGCCGCGGCGCGCAGCTCGAGGTCGTCGCTGGCCATGGCCGCCGCCAGGTCCGGCGCCGCCGTGGCCCTCAGGGCGAACGCCAGCTCGCGGAGCCGCGCGGCCCGCTCATGCGCCGGACGATCCGCGCCGCCCAGCTCGCGCAACATGGCGTCAGCGGTCGCCAGTTGCCAATCGGCGATCAGCCGGCGCGCGAGGCTCAGCAGCCGCGCCGTCGCCCGGGCGCGTTCGGCGACCGACGCGTCCGCCAGGCCGCGCTCGATCGCCGGCAGGACCCGCTGGTCGCCGATCGCCGCCAGGCCGTCGAGGCTGGCGTTGCGCAGGTCGGCGCTTGGGTTCGTGCTGGCGGCGGCGAACAGGTCGGCGCTGGACTTGTCCCGCAGCGTGACCAGCGCGCCGACGGCCGCCAGCTTGGCGCGGCCTTCCGAGGTCGCCGCCGACTCTCGCAGCGCCCGTCGCGCCGCGTCCGTTCCCAGCAGCACCAGTGCGCCCGCCGCACGATCCGCCGTCTCGTCGCGCCGCAGCATGGCGGCCAGCAGGGGGACGGCGGCGTCGCCGGCGCAGAGCAGCTCGACCTGCTCGACGAGGAAGTCGCACACGCCGGCGGTGCGCTCTTGTTGGAGGAAGCGGCCGAGCGCGGCGATGTATCGCTCACGGAGCGGGACGCCCGCAGGGCACGCGGCGTGCAGAGCGGCGGCGTGAAGGACGAGCCTGGCGGATGTGTCATCGTCGCCGGGCTCGCGCAGCATTTCGCAAAGGCGCAGCAGGTCGTCGGCCGAAAGGGTGTCGAGCAGGGCCAACTGGGCGGCGCGCTGGTTCGCATCCTGGGCGTAGGGCCGCTCGAGCAACTGCGCGACGACGTCGGCAGTCGCGGGCGACGCTCGGCCAGCCGCGCCAAGCACGAGGCAGGCGACGAGCAGGGGGCCGGCGCTGCGCCGTGCCCGGGCTGTGCTCAGGGTCGGGCGAGCGGTCGAAGGCGAGGGGTGCATTGCAGCTCCATAGGGGTCGCTTCCGAGTCCATCGCGGCGGTTGATTCGATCATAGGTGGCGCCGCTTCAATACGACAAGCGCCAGGGCGCCCGCATCGGCGCTTCGAGCAGGGCGTCGGCTCCGTCGTCGTTGATGAACACCTGTGCCTGTGGATTCCAGCGCAACGGCCGCCCGGTGCGGATCGCGATGTTGGCCAGGTTCACCAGCGAGCACGAGCGATGCGCCACCGACTCGTTGCCGCCCGCCTTCTGCCGCGTACGCACCGCCGTCTCGAAATCCACGAGCGGCGGCGGCTCGGGGAGGCCGGCGAGCTGGTCGAAGAGGCCGGGCGGGTCGGTGCGGTAGTTGTCGAACACGCGGCCGTTGGGGCCCTCGATGAAGGGCAGCCCGGCCGGCGAGCTGGGGCCCCACTCGCCGCTTTCCAGCAGCAGCGTGTCGCCGTCGGCGTAGCGGAGGCGCACCGATCCCCAGAGCTGAACGGCGTCGGGGTGCGGAGGCCAAGGCGCCTCGGCGGAGATTTCGATGGGGCCAGTGTCGTCTTTGCCGAGGATGTACTGGATCGGGTCGAGATAGTGCTGGCCCATGTCGGCCAGGCCGCCGCCGTCGTAATCCCAGTAGCCGCGGAAGCTCTGATGGACGCGGTGCGGATGATAGGGCTTGACGGGCGCGGGTCCGAGCCACATGTCATAGTCGAGCTCGGAAGGCATCGCCTGGGGCTTGAGGTTCGTGCGGCCGCTCCAGAGCTTGATCTTCCAGTCGAAGCCGAGCGAGCGGAAGACGCGCACCGTGAGCGGCCTGCCCAGCAGGCCGCTGTCGACCAGCCGCTTCAGCACGCGCGACGCGCCGAACTGGTAGTAGCTCTCGAAGCGGAAGTGCGTGTTCACCTGGAGAATCCGCCCGTAGCGCTGCACGGCGGCGACGTACGCCTGTCCTTCGCGCACCGTGCGCGTGAAGGGCTTCTCCGCCATGATGTCGAAGCCGGCCTGGGCGGCGGCGATGCCCATCAGCGCGTGCCAGTGCGGTGGCGTGGCGATGTGGATCGTGTCGACGTCCGTGCGCTCCAGCACCCGCCGCCAGTCGGTGTAGGCTTCACACGAACGCGCGGCTTTCTTCATCGCGGCGGCGAGATGATCGCGGTCGACGTCGCACACGGCGAGCGTCACGGGCGGCTTGCCCTCTTCGTTGGTGGTGACGTGCCCGGCCAGGCCCATCCCGCCGACGCCGATCACCGCCCGCGTGATGACCTCGCTCGGCGGGGTGTATCCCGGTCCGCCGAGGACGTGTCGCGGCACGATGGTGAACGCCGCCGCCGCGCCCGCCGAGCCGGCGGCTTTCTTGAGGAACGTGCGCCGCGTGATGGCGCGGGTCTTTGGCATGGACTGCTCCCGAACTGGCGTCATCGTGGGTCGAGGGGGCGTCGCGGTCGCTCGCGCGGCCGCCCCTTCGTGCCGCGAGCATTCTACGCCGGGATCGAGGCCCGCGTAAGCGAAGCCTGCAAACGGGGCGCGCGGCAGCCGGCGGCCGGGTACGCCGCGCCGGTGGGGGTCGCGGCGCGCGATTTGCAGGCGGCGGCTTGTACCGCTAGGAATGCGGCTCATGAAGGCGCTGGGTCGTGATCTCCAGGCCGGCCTGACGGTGGCGCTCGTCGCCATCCCGCAGTGCATGGCCTTCGCCGTGATTGCCGGCCTGCCGCCGGTGCACGGCATCTACGCCGCCGTGGTGATGGGCGTCGTGGGGTCGCTGGTCTCGGTTTCGCCCAAGCTGAGCCTCGGGCCGACGGTGACGACCAGCACGATCATCTACGCGGTGCTGGCGACGGCGGCGCCGGGCGATCGGGAAAGCTGGGTGGGCCTGGCCGGCGTGCTGGCGGTGCTGGCCGGACTGGTCACGCTCGGCCTGGCGGCGCTGGGCGTCGGAAAGTTCGTCCGCTTCGTGTCGCGAACCGTGCTCATCGGCCTGGTCGTCGGGACGGCGGTGCTGATCCTTGGAGCCCAGCTCGCGCCGTCACTGGGTGTCGCGTCTTCCGGCAAGTCCACGCTGATCGGAATCCTCCTGGACACGCTGGGCCACGTGCCCGATGCGCGCTGGCCGGCCGTGCTCATGGCGTGCGGCGTGCTGGCCCTGGTGCTGCTGGGAGCGCGCTGGGCGCCGGGCTGGCCGGTGCCGTTCTTCGTGCTGGTCGGCAGCGTCCTGCTCGACTGGGTTCTCGAACGCTCCGGAATGCCACTCAACCTCCGCTCCGTTGGCGAGATTCCGCGCAGCCTGCCGAGCGGGCTGCCGCAGCTTCCCCTGCCGCCGTACAACACCGACCTGCTGGTCGGTGCGGCGGCGCTGGCGATCATCGGCATTATCCAGACGCTGACGCTGGCGCGGGCCTACGCGGACAAGGACGGGCTGCGCATCAACGTGAACCGCGAGCTTGTGGCGCTCGGCGCCGCGAACCTGGCCAGCGGCCTGACCTACGGGTTCGCGGGCGCCGCGAGCTTCGCGCGGACGGCGCTCAACGACCTGGCCGGGGCGGGCTCGCGGGCCGCGGGCATCGTCGCCGCCGTCGGGATTGGAGTCGTGGTGTTCGCCGCGGCGCCGCTGGTGAGCGCGATCAGCCAGGCGGCGACAGCGGGCCTGCTGATCGCGACAGCGAGCACGACGGTGAACTGGCGCGAGTTCCGGCAGGTGCTGTGGCATGACCGGCACGACCGTGCGGTGCTCGTGGTGACGCTCGCCGGCGTGCTCGTCCTGCCGATCCACTGGGCCACGCTGATCGGCCTGGCCGTCTCGGTCGCGATCTTCGTGCAGCGCGCCGGTGAGCTGCGGCTGGTCGAAATGCGCACCGGCGGCGAGGGCAAGTTTCACGAGCGGCCGATCGACGAGCAGACGGGGCAGAACCGGATCACGATGTTGCAGATTGAGGGTCCGCTCTTCTTTGCGCACGCCGACGAGCTCACGGACACGTTGCGGCTGGTCTTCGGGCGCAGGCCGCTGGTGACGATCATCCGCATGCGCCGCACGCAGCAGATCGACTACTCGGTGATCCGCGCGCTGGCGCGCGTGGCCGGCGAGTACGCCGCGCAAAACGGGCGGCTGATTCTGTGCGGCCTGCGCCCGGAGCTGCGGGCGCTGCTGCGGCGCAGCGAGCTGGGGCGCGTCGTACCCCATGACTGCATGCTGGAGATCACGGGGCAGGTCTTCGGCTCGGCCCACCAGGCGATCGCCCTGGCCGAGGGCGCCATCAGGGGCTCGCACGATTCGCGCCCCACGTTCCGCAGTGTCTGAGCGGGGTCTGCCTACGGCGTCGCGGGAGCGCTCGCCGCGGCTCGCTCGGCCGCCGGTTCGGCGAGGATCAGCCCTTCGAGCGTCTGCGGGCTCATCCAGTACTCCATCAGGCGACCATCGACGTAGAGCGCGGGAGAGCGATCGACGCCCAGCGACTCGGCCAGGTCGACGTCGGCCCGGATGCGCTGCGCCACGCGCTCGTCGGCCAGGGCGGCCTCGAAGGCCGCGCGATCCAGCCCGATTTCGACCGCCCAGTCCGCGAAGCGGCGCATCTGGAGCTGCGCCTGCCGCTGATACAGCAGCCGGCTCATTCGCCGCGCCGCCTCGGCGCCGCCGACGATCCGCGCGGCCTCGAGCGCCCGGGCCGCGGCGCAGGCGTTGGGATGAATCGTGCGCTTCACGTGCGGGTTGCATTCGGCGTCGATGGGGTAATGGAAATGCGCGACGCGCAGGCGCGTCGGGTGGCGTTCGAGCAGTCCGGCCAGCGTCTCGTACAGCGTCTTGCAGTGGGGACATTCGAAGTCGCTGAACAGCAGCAGCGTGTGCGGCGCGTGCTCGTCACCGACCCACTCCGGCCGCACGGCGGGCGGCAGCGCGACGGCCGGCCGCCGCTGCATCGCCCACAGCGCGAAGTTCGGATCCTGGATGATCTCCAGGTAGCTCTTCTCCACCGAGCGCGCCCGGGTCGAGAGCATCGCCGTGCTGGTGGCCAGCACGTGCGTCTGCATCACGAAGAACGCCGCGCAGAGTGTGGCCAGCGCCAGCGGCGTCGAGGGGTGCGCCGCGGCGGGCGACCGCTCCTGCCGCCAGGGAAACGCCAGCAGCGCCGTCAGGAAGAGCGCGGCGTTGACGGCATGCACGAACAGGCAGCCGGCGCACCAGCGCCGCAGCTCGCTGGCCATCGCGTTCGTCAGCGTCACGCTGACCAGCAGGCCCGCCCCGAGCACCACCAGCACGAGCAGGTGCCAGCCGAACCGGCTGCGCGTCGTCGGCCCCACGAACGTGAACCACATTCCGACCGCCGCGAAGTACGCCGCGCCCAGCGTGGCCCAGGGCAGGCCGCCGCCGCTCTCGCCTCGGCCCAGGTAGGCGCGGGGCGAGCGCAGGATCGAGAGGCAGTCGCCGTGCGGCCCGTCGGCGGCGTCGCTGCAAAAGGAGTGGAGGATCGGGTTGGTCGCGGCGCCGCCGCCAGTGAGGCTCAGCAGGTCGATGCTGAGCCACCAGCCGAGGGCCGCGAGGGCGACGGCGACGAGGCGCAGCAGGAGGCGGCCGCTTGGGCGGTCCGTAGGGCGCCGCGCCTCGAGAGGCGCGCTGGGTGCCTGCGGGGGTGGCATGCAGTCTCCGTGGGGCGGTCAAGCCGCGCCGGAGCGCATCGTATCCCGCGTGAGGCAAGTGATCGAGTGTCGCGGCAGCGGCCCGATTACCAGCGGAGCTCGCCGGTGACGGGGCAGACGTTGATCGCCGGGTCCTGGAGCGTGTCGAGCAGGTGCGTGTAATAGGCGGCCCAGCGCAGCGTGACGCCGACGTAGGCGCTGAAGACCAGCCAGGCGGCCATCTCGGCGACGTGCCGGCGGCGCAGCCAGAGCAGGATCACGGAGCCGATGAGCACGAGCCCGGCCTTGTAGCTGACCAGCACGTAGGCGGGCAGGTGCAGGATCGCCGACGCGACCGGATTGAGCTCTTCGAAGAAGTGCCGGCGGGATTCACTCAGAGTCGAGCCGAGATCAAAAAGGTTCAGCGCCCAGGTGAGCGCCAGCAGCAGCACGACGCGGCGGGCCCGGGTCGGCCAGCCGAAGAGGACGAGCGGCCGGATCGTGGAAGGCGCGGGCCGGACGACCGCCGCCGTCGGCGAACCCTCGGACGCGATGGCTGACGCACGGAGGCCCGCGATGAGCGCATCCAGGCGATCAGGCGCGATGCGTCGAGCGGCACGAAGCGACTGGATGGCGCACGGGCCTTCGGGGCGGATCACGAACCCCCTCCTGTCCGAACGACAACAGACGAACGGCGAGTGTTCTCATCGGGTGACGCTCCTCTTAACTTGAACTTTACCGTGTGCCCAGAAAGCCCCGGGGGCGGCGTGCCCGTGCACAACCGCCCCCGCGCGCCCAGGCGATGTTTGTTAAGGGACGGTTGAGCGTCCCGGCGTCAGCAGCCTGTCCCATAGCTGCTCAGCAGAACGCCCAGGTCGCTCTGGCCGGTGGCCCCGTCGCCGTCCGTGTCTCCGGGGCAGCCATCCGGGCTCGGCTGGCAGCCAAAGTCACTCAACAGGATCCCCAGGTCGCTCTGGCCAACCTGGCCGTCGCCGTCGAGGTCGGCCGGACACGGGTTCGCGGCCCGGGTGGCGAGCCGCAGGTCGATCTCGTACAGCCCCGGCTGCGTGAAGGCCCAGTTCAGGTGCGCGTGACCGCCGGCGAGCGTGTGAATCACGTCTGTCGCGTCCACGCCGTCGAGGTGCGTTGAGAAGTAGACGGTTGGCGGGCCGAGGCCGCTCTGCCAGAGCGAAACATCGCCGCCGGATGGCCCCCGCACGTCCACAAGCCGGGCGCGCAGCCACCTGGCCGGCACGTCCGCACCGCCGCGAGGGTCCTGCGGGTTCCAAACGCACAGTGCCTCCAGGTCCGATACCGACATTTCCTCCGAGCCGATGCCAAGAAAGAGGATGGCCGGGTTCGGGTTCTGCGGAAGCACCCAGAAGGGCTCGCCCGGCGTGGCGCCGATGAACTCGAAGCCCGGCGGGATCGACGGCAGCGTGACCCGGGCGGCCGAGTTGACGTACAGCAGAGCCTCGTCCGGCTCGGCGTGGATCTCGCCTTTCGGATGATCCTGGTGAACGCCGGGCGCCCATTGCCCGTCCAGCCGCGGGATTTCGAGGTCCGTGTGGAAGAGGTCGAGCACATAGGCGAAGCCCGGGTCGGTGGCCTCAACGCCGAAGTGAAACGTCACGACGGCGCTCTGGCTGAGCGTGCAGGGTTGCGCGGCGGCATGCTCGCCACTGGCCATGGCAAGGGGCGTCAGTAGTGCGGCGAGAACATGGCGCCGCATGCTTCGGTCGTAACGGTCGTACGGCATGGCTGTTCGTCTCCTTTATTCGGTGCGTCTCACGAAAGCTCCCAGGAACACCCTCGGGAGCGGCGGTGCGGCGCGTCCCCTCCGGCGCGCCGCACCACGACTACGGCGGCGCGATGCCCCGCTCCGGCGGCTGCGAAAAGTCGATCCCGCGCTCGGTCCGGCGTTTGAGGTCGGCGGCCTGTGCGGCGACGACATGAGCGTCGGCGTGCAGCAGGTTGGTGGAGCCGCGGGAGTTGTCGGAGGACGCCGGTCCCGTGCGGTAGCGATCGGGCTGGATGTCGGCCCGGATGGCGTTCCACGGCACGTTGGGGGGCGGGTAAAACCAGAGGCGCGAGTGCGTGTGGTCGGCGCTGACGTTGAGCGCCAGATCGTCGGCGCCGACGAAGGTCGTGATGGTGCGCGCCGGGGCGCGCAGCCGGTGCAGGTTCGTGAAGTCCTCGACCGGGCGGCCGAACGCGTCGTAGAGCGGAACGGTCACGTACTCGTTCATCACGTAGCTGGTCCCGCCGTTGGCCAGCCGCTCGCGCGCGTGCGGGTCGGACGGGCAGAGGCGCACGTCGTCCACGTCGGCCAGGTATGGCCGCAGCGTGTGAATCCAGGAGCGCGTCGGCGGAAGGCCGTGCGTGGTCTCAGGCATCCGGCCGCGGTGGTCGTTGGCGTACGCGGCGAGGGCCAGGCCGATCTGGCGCAGGTTGCTGGCGGAGACGGCGCGCTTGGCGCTCGCGCGGGCCGCGGTCAGCCCGGGCGCGAGCAGGGCGATCAACAGCGCAAGGATCGCCACGACGACCAGCAGCTCGATGAGCGTGAACGCGGCTTTGATCGAGACGTGCCCCGCGCCCCGCCGCGGGACGCCGGCGTTATTACTCAGTATTAACAACATAATACGGGGTATTACCAACCGGCCCGACGGCTGTCAAGCGCCGCGGCGCCCGCAGGCGCCGCGGCCGCCCCCGCCCCGCCCCTTCCCGCCCCGTTGACGTTGAATCACGCGGATCGTCTTGGTAGAGTGAGGCGCTTGGGCGTCCGATCCTGGTCCGATCATAAATCGCTTTCGGCCCGCCGTTTGCCAGTGGCCCGCCATCGGGGTGCAAACCCGCTCCCCGCCCGCGGCAGCGGTCGTGAGCCCCGGTCGGCGACCGGAATCGCCGCGGATCGGCGGAAGGGGAACGAATGTTGACGCGAGTCCGGCCCGAACGGCATCGGGCGATGGCGGTTCTTCTCGCGGCCGGCGCCGCCCTCGCGCTGGGGCCCGGCGCGGCGCCGTCGCCGGGCCAGCAGCGCGTCGAGCTGGCCATCGACTCCGGACTCGTCTCCGCCGGGCCGGCCGACCGCCGCGCCGAGCCGCGCGCCGTTTTCTCCACCGTCGTTCGGGCTCCTGACGCGCGCTGGATCCAGTTGCGCTTCGGCGAGGTCCAGCTCGGCGGGCGGACGGCGCGTGGCGACCAGGCCTACCTCGAGATCCGCTCCGCACTCGACGGCGGAACGCAGTTGCTGCGCGCCGAGCACCTCGACCAATGGCAATACGCCTCGGCGTACTTCAACGGCGAGGCCGTCGAAGTGCGCCTCTACGCTTATCCCGGCGCCGGCGATTGCCGCGTCGTCATCGCCCAGGCGCTCGTCGGCGTCGCCGGTGGCGGCCGGGGCGACGAGGGCGAGGGCGGCATCGCGTCGATCTGCGGCCCGGCTGACGACCGCGTGCTGTCGGCCGACCCACGTATTGGACGCGGCTGGACGAATACCGGGCTGCCGCGCTGCACGACGTGGATCTTCAACGACTGCAACCGTTGCCTGATGACGGCCGGACATTGCCGGGCCCAGCAGCTCGTGCAGGTCCACTTCAACATCCCGCTCTCCGACCCCAACGGCAACGAGAACCACCCGCCGCCGGAGTTCCAGTACGCGATCGACCCGGCCTCGTGGAACTTCCTGAACGCGGGCCTGGGCAACGACTGGGCGCACTTCGGCTGCTTTCCGAATCCGAACACCGGGCTGACGCCCTTCGAGGCGGCGGGCGCCTTCGTCGGCCTCACGCTGGAGCCCCCCGCGCCCACCGGCCAGCCGATCCGCGTTACCGGCTACGGCACCATCGAGCCGCCCGCGCCCCCGCCGCCGCTCACCTGGAATCGCGTGCTCTCCACCCACGTCGGGCCCTACACGTCGCTGGCCAACGGCGTCGTCGGCTACGCCGTGGACACGACCGGCGGCAACTCGGGCTCGCCGGTGCTGCTCGAGGGCAGCGGGACGGCGATCGGCATTCACACGCACGCGGCGTGCGATGCGCAGGGCGGCCAGAACCTGGGCACGGCGCTGAGCAACAGCTTTTTTCGCGAAAGCCTAGCGACGCCCAAGGGGGTGTGCGTGCCCGAGCTGACGGTCACGCAGCCGCGGGCCGGGCGCGTCTACTACGGCTCGGCGCCGCAGGCGATCGAGCGGCTATGGCCCGTGCCACTCGGGTTCGCGATCGTGGCGAACCGCGCCCAACTCGACCTCGAGGCCAGCGACGGCCGCTCGTACGTGTCGGCGGTGGACTTCGCCGTCGATGGGCTGACCTGCATCGACGCGACGCCGCTGGGCGACCTGTTCCGCTGCGCGCTGGCGCCGGCGGGCGGCTATCGCGCGATCGTGGCGCGGGCGTTCAATCCGTGGGGCGACCCGGTGCGGGAGGTCAACAGCGACGTCGCCTTCTACAAGACCGGCGACTCAAGCGAGGCCTGCTGGCTGGCGGGCACCATGATCCGCATGGCGGACCTCTCGGAGAGGCCGATCGAGAGCCTGGCGGTCGGTGACTTCGTCCAGGTCTACAGCCTGCTCAATGGCGACGTGACGCTGGCGCGCGTCACCAAGACCTACGCGCACACGCCACAGGAGATGGGCGATCATTTCCTCGTGATCAACCAGACCTGGCGCGTCACGCCGAACCACCTGCTGTGGGCGCGGCCGGGCGGCGTGGGCGTCGGGCGCCTGATGCGCGCCGGGCAGTTGAAGGCCGGCGACCGCCTGGTCGGTCCCGGTGGCGCCAACATCAACATCGTTCAGATCCAGCAGGTGTTTCAGCAGGTCGAGACCTACAACTTCGAGATCGGCGCGACGACGCGCGTCTGCACGCCGTACTACGGCTATGTCGCCCATGGCGCCGTCGCCTACCCGCTCAAGGAGCAGCTCGTCTCGATGGTCGCGCCGCTGCTCTACGGCTACGGCCTGCTTGACCTCGGAACCCTCGGCGCCAGTGACCACCTCGCGCATGCCATCAACAACACCGGATTGGTCGCCGGTACATCCGGCGGACGCGCCTTCCGCTGGACCTACGAGGGCGGCCTGGTCAACCTCGCCCCCGGCGCCGCCTACGCCGTCAACGCCGGAAACATCGTCGTCGGCGTGAGCAACAACCGCGCCACCGTCTGGCACCCGGTGGATGGCCAGCTCGACCTCGGCGCTGGCGCGGCTTACGGCATAAATGACGCCGGCGTCGTGGTCGGGACGAACGGCACGCAGGCGGTGAAGTGGCAGGGTGGCCAGCCGACCATTCTCGGCCCGGGCATCGCCTACGGCATCAACGCCGGCGGCGACGTCGTCGGCCAATCGAGCGGCCGCGCGACGGTCTGGCCGGCGGCGGGCGGGACCATCGACATCGGGCCGGGGTCCGCATTCGCGACCAACGACGCGGGGCAGGTCGTCGGGCAGGTCTCCGGACAGGCCTTCGTCTGGCAGGGCGGCAACACCACGCTCATCACCGCCGGGGCGGCGCGCGACATCAACGCCTCGGGCCTGGTCGTCGGCGAGACCGCCGGGCAGGCGTTTGTGTGGGAGCCGGCCGGCGGGCTGCGGCTTGTCAGCGCCGGTGTGTGGCCGTGGTCGCAGTGGACGCCGGCGGCGGCGCGCGCGATCAACGACACCGGGTACATCGTCGGCAACGGCACGCTGGCGGGTGTGCCGCGCGCGTTTCAGGCCGTGCCGACCGGGCTGGCCTTCGACGTCAACGGCAACGGCGTGCCGGACCTTTGCGAGGTCGGCGGCAGCGACTGCAACAACAACGGCATTCCGGATGAGCAGGACATCGCCCAGGGCTTCAGCCAGGACTGCAACGGCAACCTCATTCCCGACGAGTGCGACATCGCCTACGGCATCAGCGGAGACTGCAACAGCAACGGCATCCCCGACGATTGCGACATCGCCCAGGGCCTGGAGAGCGACTGCAACGGTAACGGTGTGCCCGATCAGTGCGACGTGGACCAGGGACTCGGGGCCGACTGCAACAACAACGGTCTGCTGGACGAATGCGACATCAAGAACGGCCTGGAGCAGGACTGCAACGCCAACAGCGTGCCCGATTCCTGCGACCTGGCCGCCGGCACCAGCAAGGACTGCAACGGCAACGGCGTACCCGACGAGTGCGACATCGACGGGGGATTTGCGCAGGACTGCAACGGCAACGGCATCCCCGATTCCTGCGACCTGGCCGCCGGCACCAGCAAGGACTGCAACGGCAACGGCATCCCCGACGAGTGCGACATCGCCGGTGGATTTGCGCAGGACTGCAACGCCAACGGCGTGCCCGATTCCTGCGACCTGGCCGCCGGCGCCAGCCAGGACTGCAACGGCAACGGCATCCCCGACGAATGCGACATCGCCGGTGGATTTGCGCAGGACTGCAACGGCAACGGCGTTCCCGATTCCTGCGACCTGGCCAACGGCACCAGCACCGATTGCAACACCAACGGCGTTCCCGACGAGTGCGATCTGCTCGGCGGCCAGGGCGCCGACTGCAACAACAACGGCATCCTCGACGAGTGCGACATCCTGAACGGCACCGCGCAGGACTGCAACGCCAACGGCGTGCCGGACTCGTGCGACATCGCCGACGGCACCGCCCAGGACTGCAACACCAACGGCGTGCCGGACTCATGCGACATCGCCAACGGCACCGCGCAGGATTGCAACGGCAACGGCGTGCCCGACTCGTGCGACATCGCCAACGGCACCGCGCAGGACTGCAACACCAACGGCATTCCCGACTCGTGCGACATCGCCAACGGCACGGCGCAGGACTGCAACGGCAACAACGTGCCCGACTCGTGCGACATCGCCAACGGCACCGCCCAGGACTGCAACGGCAACAACGTGCCGGACTCGTGCGACATCGCCAACGGCACGGCCCAGGACTGCAACGGCAACAACGTGCCCGACTCGTGCGACATCGCCAACGGCACGGCCCAGGACTGCAACGCCAACGGCGTGCCCGACTCGTGCGACATCGCCAACGGCACCGCCCAGGATTGCAACGCCAACGGCGTGCCCGACTCGTGCGACATCGCGAGCGGCTCGAGCACCGACCTGAACAACGACGGGGTCCCCGACGATTGCCAGGACTGCAACGGCAACGCGATTCCGGACGACATGGACATCGCCAACGGCACCAGCCAGGACGTCGACGGCAACGGCCTGCCGGATGAATGCCAGTTGCCGGACGCCCCCTCGAATCCGCTGCCGCCAGACGGCGCTACGAACGTCGGCCTCGATCCCGTCCTCTCGGTTCTGGTGACAAGCGACTACGACGGGCCCGTCGACGTGCGGATCTACGGCATCGGCTCCGAGCTCACGCACGCCGTGGACACCGAAAGCCAGTGGCAGCAGGGCGTCTTCGACGCCACCGTCACCGACGGCGCCGGCCGGCTCCTCCTGGGCGAGAACGTCTTCGAGTACGGCGACGGCAGCGACGGCGATCTGGTCGTCTCCCTCGGCACCTTCAACCTCCCGGCCGGAAAGCAGTACCAGAACGTCACCGTGCTGCCCGACGGCGTGCTGAACACCCAGGGCCACACGCTGCGCGTCAAGGGACTCCTGCTGAACTATGGCACCATCGCCGACCTGGCCAGCGGTGGCGCCGGCGGCGCGGGATACCTCGGCGGCCGCGGCCAGGACCCGAAGCAGAATGACAACCCGCCGGGGCCGCTCACGGCCCAGCCAGGCGCCTGCGGCGACGCCGGCCTGCCCGGCGCCCCCGGCGCCGGCCACGGCGGCGCCGCGGGCGGCAGCGGCGGCGGCGGCGGCGGCGCTCAACGCAACATCGGAACCAGCGACGCCGACGGCGGCTGGAACCACCTCGGCCCGGCTGAGCGGCGCGGCAGCGGCGGCGCCGGGGGCCGCGGCGGCGGCGTCGTCCGCATCTTTGCATTCAGCGTTCAGCACTACGGCTCGATCAACGCCAACGGCGCCAACGGACAGGATGGCCAGCGCGGCGGCGACGGGCAGTACTTCGCCGGCGGCGGCATCGACCTCGCCGGCGGCGGCGGCGGCGGCGGCGCGGGCGGCAACGGCGGCGGCGGCGGGCTCGTCGAGCTGCGCTACGCCCAGCTCGTCCAGAACACCGGGCTCATCGAGGCCAAGGGCGGCGCCGGCGGCGCCGGCGGACAGGGCGGCATTGGCAGAAACGTCATCACCGGCGTCGCCGACGGCGCTTTCTTCCAAGGCGCCGCCGGCGCCTGCGGCGGGGGCAACGGCGGTCGCGGCGAGTATCGCGGCGGCTTCGCCAGCACGCCCGGAACGGCCGGCGCGCCCGGCCAGCAAGGGCAGAACGGCTCGGTGTCCGTCCAGCAACTGATTCCGGGCTATTCGTCGATCGGCCGGTACTACTCCGCCTGGCTGTGCACGGGTGAGGGCGCCAACTGGGTCGCCGGGCAGGTTGTGGCCAGCACGCCTCCAGCGACGAGCGTGGCCATCGCGTACAGCGCCGACGGCCAGACCTGGTACAACGACATCCAGGCCGTGCCGATGTCATCCTGCTTGCGCTTCCGCCTCACGCTGACGACCAGCAATCCGCAGGCGACGCCGACGGTCGACCGCGTCGTCATCACCTACAAGCCGCACCTGCTGCTGGCGTCGCACGCCGACGTGCCCAGCGGCACGCGCGCTTCGGCGGCCTGGGCCGGCCTCCTGCCCGATCGCCCCTACTGCTGGTACGCCGTCGCCGATGACGTCGGCGGCAGCGCCGCGTCTGCGGTGTGGTGCTTCGAAACGGGCGACGGCAGCGCCTGTCCCGGCGACCTGAATCACGACGGGCTGCGCAACCAGAGCGATCTCGGCATCCTGCTGGCCGATTACGGCTGCAACGCCGGCCCGGGAGCCTGTCCGGGCGACATCGATGGCGACGGCCGCACCGACCAGTCCGACCTCGGCGTGCTGCTCGCGCTCTACGGCGTGAGCTGTCCGTGATTCTCAGCCGGTGCTGCGCCGCAGCATCGGCTGCGAGCGCCCGTAGGTGAGGCTGCGCCAGAGCCACTCCATCGGACCGAAGCGGAAGACGCGCAGCCACAGCACGCTGAGCGGCACCTGGCACACAAAGATCGCGACGGTCAGCGCCAGGCACGCCGCCGGACCCCAGTATCCGAACTGGCCCAGGCCGAGCTGGAACGAGCCGAAGTCGTAGCGATAGAAGATGAACGTGCAGACCAGCGACTGGAGCAGGTAGTTGCTCAGCGCCATGCGGCCCACGTAGCTGAGCGGATTGAGCCAGTGCCGCCAGCGCGGCTGCTGCGCCAGCAGCACGATCGCCGATGCGTACCCGAACGACAGCACCGGGCCGCCGATCGTCCCCAGCACCGACTGAGCCATCAGCAGCCCGGGCCGCGTGTAGTCCGTGTGGGGCGTCAGCCACGCCATCAGCCCGTTCGCCGCCAGGCCGACCGGCAGGAAAACGGTCAGTCCCATGCCGAATACCCCGCGGTATCGCCGCAGGTCTTCAAACAGCCCGATTCGCCCGGCGTAGATTCCGAGCAGAAACAGCGCCAGGATCTGCGGTGCGATCGTGACCAGGAAGAACCACACGAACGCCACGTCGGTCGCACGCTGCCGCATGATCGCGCCGAAACTCCCGCCGCGATAGGCCGCCAGCGACCGCTCCGTCATCCGCTTGAACTCGCCGCTGTCGTCCCATGCGAGCCCTTGCCGCGCCGGACGCGTCGCCGGAGCCGATGCGGGCGCCGAAAGCGTCACCACCGCCTCCCCGCTTACGGGTGACGGCGCGTCGAGCGCCTGCACGAACCAGAGCAACGCCGCGCCCGCGAGGGTCATCATCATCGGCACAGCCGCGAGCGCCCCGGCGACCACCAGCAGCCAGCGGTTCGGCAGCAGCCGCAGCACCAGCAGAAGGAACCCCAGCACGGCGTAGCAAGTGAGGATGTCGCCGGCCCAGATGAAGAACGCGTGCGCCAGGCCGATCACCAGCAGCACAAGCAGCCGGCGCACGAACCGCCCCGCGAACCCGTCGCCCCGTTGGACACTGCGGCGGTCCTGGATGAACATTCCCAGGCCGAACAGGAACGAGAACAGCACGTAGAACTTGCTCTGCCCCAGCGCCAGCACGCCGTAATGCGCCGCCAGGTCGAGCGCCCCGGTCCAGATCGGTCGCGGGTCGAGGAGCTGCGTGAGCGGCGTGCTGAAGAACGCCATGTTCACCGACAGGATGCCCAGCAGCGCCACGCCGCGCAGCACGTCGACCACGGCGATGCGCTCGCCCTCGCCGATCGGCGCGGCGGACGGCGGCGCCGGAGACTGCGGCTCGCTCGCGGCCGGCGATGCGGCCGGTACGCCGTGCGGCGGCGCTGCGTCGGGCGGCGACGGATCGTGCATGCGGGGATTGTGCGGGCGGACGGCGGTGGCGCACAAGCCCCGCCGGGCGCGCCGGCGCAACGCGCCCAAGCGGCGGACCACAAACTCTTCCCATGGGCCGAACTTCTCCAGTCCGCCCCGGGGCGCAATTCACCACCACCGGCGCTTCGGCTTGCCGCTCGACGCCTCCAGTTGCCCGCCACGCTCCTGCCGGATGCGCTCCAGCAGATCCGTGTCGCTCGCCTTCCCGCCCGTCAGCCGCCGCAGGACGCGCAGCCGCGCCAGCACTTCCGGCGACAGCGCCGATTCGTCGACCGCGCCCGCGTCGCCGTGCCCGCCCTGCGGAGCCGGGGGGCGCTGCGCCGCCGCGCCGGACGCCGTGGCGTCGGCGTCCGGCTGCACGGTGCGCGAATCGAGTGCGGAAGCATCGGCTTCGGTGGCCGCAAGCAGCTCCTCCAGCGCCGATTCGGGCGTCGCATGCGGCGCCGCCCCTTCGGCGGCGGGCGCAGTGACCGGTGTAGGCGCGGCGGCGGCCAAGCCGCCGGATTCGAACGGCTCATCCGCTGCGTTCGCGACGGCGTGCGACGCCGCGCCCGCGGGCGGCAAGGCGACGAGTGGATCCAGTGCACTGCCCGGCACACTGTTGAAGTCGGGCATTTTGGGCCCGGCGGCGCCCAGGCTGGCGGCCATTTCGGAGAAAGCGCGCTGGAAGCGGGCGACCGCTTCGTGGCGCTTGGTGAGCAGGGCCTGCGCGATCTCGATGTCCCTCAGGCGCTGCTCGACCTGGGCCTCGCGCGCCGCGACGCTCTGGGCCGCGGCATCGAGCGCGGCCCGCTCAGCCTCGACCGCCGCGCGCTCAGCCTCGATCGCCCGCCGCTGCTCCTGCTCTTCCTGCTCGCGGCGAGTTAGCTCCGCCGCGCGCTGCTCCAGCTCTGCCAGGCGCGCCTCGCGCGCCTGGACCTCGGCCAGCGCCTGCGCTGCGGCGCCGCGGGCCTGCTCGATCTGCGCCTGCTGCTCGGCGACGGCCGCCGCGGCGGCGGCGAGCTCTGCTTCGCGGGCCGTGAGCTGGCCGCGCTGCTCGTCGAGGGTGGCGATCAGTTGCTGAGCCTGTTCCGTCTGTGATTGAGCTTCGGAGCTGCGACGGGCCAGGTCCTGCTCGGCCTGTTCGAGCTGCGCCTGGCGCTGCTGCAACTGCTGCCAGGCGGCGCGCAGCGCCCCTTGCAGCTCCTCAAGCTGCATGAACGCCGTCGTCAGCCCATCGGACACGCCCGTTAGCGTGGCTCCGATCTGCTCGAACGACGTGATCCCGCCGCTCGGGTCGGCGTGGGCCGCGTTCGGTTCGGCGGACATGGCCGATCGTTCCCCCTCGGCTGGCAGCACCCGCCGGCGGGCTCGATGCCCGCCGTACGTGAGCGGTCGTGGCCCGCGCAGGCCCGAACGCGCTCATCATCGGCTCCGATCGCACCGGACCGATAAGCGACTGGCGTGTCCGACGGCACCGCGCGCGCTCCTTCCTGAACTATCCTCTATTGATGGATTCGTTCGCCGATGCTGCCAAGGAGACTGGCGCAGTTTCGCGCCGCGGCGAAGCGATTACGGCGGGGAGCGAGCCGCGGGTGCCACCCAGGGGCCTTATCGGCCGGCGTCCGAACGACCCGAGCCGCGTCCCGTAAGAGGCATTGGATGGTCCGTGCCGCGCCCGTAAGCGGCTGTTGCATGAACCATCAGAACCCGGGAGGATCGTTCGGCGCAACCGCTTCCTCACGGGCGCGGCCCGGATCGGGTTCCTGTTCTGTCGCAACCGCTTCTTTACGAGCCCGTCCCTGCGCGATTCCAGGAACGGATCGGGCTATCTGGGTTAGCCTCTACTGCTGGAGCCGAAGCAGCGGCGCGAGCGCCAGCTCAAGCGCCACGACGGGGTGCTTCAACCCGTAATTCTCGATCACCTGCGGATGCAGCTCGCCCATCACGCCCAGCGCGGCGCCCTGCGCGTCGTGCACGGACGCCGCCCGGCCCGCGATGAACCCCGGGTGCGCCGCCGGCCGCACGTCGATCGCGGCCGACAGCTCGTGCGCCAGCGCGTCGCAAACCGCGCGTATGTCGGCGTAGCCGACGTGCGTGCCGATCATCGCCGCCGAGACGCGCCGCTCCTCGCGCGCTCCCGTCTCGGCCGACGGGTCTACGCTGCTCACGTCGCCGACCTCGAACAGCCACTGCGGCAGGTCGTAGCGCTTGTTGATGGCGAAAGTCTCCAGCAGGCCGGGCAGCAGCCAGGCGCGGCAGATCGTCTGCTCGACGCTGATCGGGTTCTCGATCCGCACCGCCCGCTCCCGCAGCGGGTCATCCGCCGCCAGCAGCCAGCGGTCGAACGCGGCCGGCTCGCTGCTGAGCGTCAGCGTCATCACCTGGTGAAAGCCGAGGCCGGTCATGATGCGACGGACGACGGCGGAGCGCTCCTCGATCTCGCGCGCGGCGGCGATCGTGACCGTGGGCACGATCGCCGGCGAGAGATGGTCGTAGCCCAGCGCGATCGCGACGTCCTCGACCAGGTCGACCGCGTGCATCACGTCGTTGCGCCAGGCGGGCACGCGGACCTGTAGCGTCTCCTGCGACTCGCGACGCACGCCGTGGCCCATCCGCTCCAGCAGCCCGGCCGCCTGCTCCGAAGTCAGCCGCACGCCGATCGTCTCCGACGCCTCGCGGACGCTCAGTGACATGACGCCCGGGGCCAGGTCGGGCGTGTCGCGGCGGCCGTCGGGGGCGGCGATCGCGACCTGCTCGATCTCGACGCCGGGCAGCACCTCGCGCGCGCTCGTGACGACGATGGCCAGGGCGCGGTCCACCGTGCGCTGCGAAAGCCCCGTGACGTCGACGAAGCACTGCCGCGTCTGCTGCGTGACGCGCGTCGCCTCGCTGTTGATGATCGGGGGCATCGACAGCACCGTGCCGCGTTCGTCGCGCAGCAGCGGATACCGCGTGTATCCCCGCAGCAGGTGGGCGTACGCCTGCCCGGTCTTGTGCCGCTCCAGGATCTGCGCCGGCGTCAGCAGGCTGTCGGCCCGCCGGGCGTCGAAACCCAGCGGAACGAAACGCAGCTCGTCCGGCCGCACCGCGTCGTAACTGAACGACGCGCCCGACAGCTTGTCGAGGTCGTACATGCCGATCGACGCCAGCTTGCGGTCGCGCCCCAGCGCCCAGTGCAGGTCTTCCTGGAGATTCATCAGGAACTTGATCCGCTCGTGGTCCAGCCGCACTTTCCGCAGCACGGCGCAGGCGATGTACGGCCGCCGGCTGCTGTCCTCCGACAGCCGCGGATCGACCTTCACGGTGAGCGCCGGCGGCGCAACGGGGTAGTCGATCAGACCTGGCTGCACTCCGAGGAAGCCGCGGGCGTAGCGCGCCATCCCGCCCACGTCGAAAATATCCGGCCGCACGGCCAGCAGGTTCAGCCGCAGGACGCTCAGGCGGCCGGCGTCGTGCAGCGCGCCGGCGTCGGCGCGGAAGTCCGTCCCGCAGCTCGCGCAGTGCGCCGGCGGACCCTGGGCGTCGGTGCGCTCCAGCACCCGCCCGCACCCGCGACACACGAACTGGTGCGTCTCGGCGGTCTCTTCGACCTCCACGCCCATGTCGTGCAGCCGCTCAACGAGCGCTTCAGCGGAAAGGGGCGCCGCGACGCCGCGATTCACCAGCCGCAGCAGCCCCTCAACAGGCATGTTCACGATCGGCATAGGTCGCCTATCATCGGCCGCCGCGCGCCTCCGTCAACTCCGCGGGTCATGGAAAACGGCTGCGGTCCGGCGCGCCGCCCGGGCGACGGGCGCGTATCAGCCCCCGGCCGAGCGGGCCAGGGCTTTGACGCGGTCGATCTCGCGGCGGCGAGCGTCGTCGTCCGCGCTTGCCCAGAACTCGTCGGGCTGGGCGCGGGTGTTGCAGACGGCGGCGAGGGCCCGGTAGGCCCGGAGGAATCGCGGCGTGGGCTGGCCCTTCAGCTCGCCGGCCAGGTGGCTGGCGGCGCGCGGCTTGCACTTGCGCAGGGCGGCGTTGGCGCGCGGGTAGCGCTCCGCCTGGTCGAGCAGCGCCGCGACGGACGCCTGCGTCGAGAGCTCCGCCAGCACATCGAACGCCAGGTCGCGCACGCCGGTGTCCAGCTTGTCGTTGCGCAGCAGGCGCAGCACGTCGGCGTCGGCGCTCTCGAGTCCGAGCTGGCGGGTGCGCGTCAGCGCCTTGCGCAGGTCGGCGGGCCGGGCCGCCTCCGCGGTGAGCACCGGTCGCACTTCCCGCTGATAGACGCGCTCGACGTGCGCGGCCGCGGCGCCCCGCAGGTGCTCGACGATCTTCTCCGGCTGGGCCGTGTCCGCCGGCGGCAGCTTCAGGATCACGTCGCCGTCGGGCGTGGTGATGATCACGTCCAGAAGCTTCGCCCCGAGCTTGCGCTTCAGGTCCGTCTGGACCTCGGCGTCCGTCTGGCACATGACGAAGTGCCGCTGCGTCAGCGCGACGACCGACGGGTGTCGGAACGCCTGCGCGATCGCCTCGCGGCGGTTGTCGATCTTGTCGCTGCATTCGTTCTTGCGGAAGAAGAACACCAGCGGCTTGTTCGCCTTCCGGGCCTGCGCGACGGCGGCCTGCTCGTTCGCGATCCAGTTCTGCCCCGCGGCCGGCGCCGCCGACGAAACAAGCAGCGCCGCCGCGCAACCCGCCCACAACAACCCGCTCGCCCGCTCCATGATTCGCACCTCTCACCCGTGCCGGATTCGGCGGCGGGATTCTAGCGGGCGGCTCCGGCGGCATCCAGATGATTCTGCGATAGGGTCACTGCCGGTCAGTACGCGATCAGCTTCTCGCGGAGCGCGCCGTCCAGCCGCACGTCCGCCAGCACGCGGGCGATGCGCTCGCCTGCCCGTCCGTCGCCGTACACGCGCGCGGCGGGACGCCGGCGCCGCATGGACAGCGCCTGCCGCAGCGCGCAGCGGATGGCGGCGGGGCTCTCTGCGGCATGCAGCACGCTCGGACCGCCGGCGAGGCGCTGCGCTTGCCGCCGGCCGACGTTGACCGAGGGCGTTCCGGCGAAAGGGGCCTCGATCAGGCCGGCGGAGGAGTTGCCGATGAGCACGTCGGCGTCGATGAGCCGGCGCAGGAAGGCGCCGCGCGGCAGCGAGCGCTGGACTTCGACTTCGCCGGGGTCCGACTCGCGGAGGTGCCGCTCGATCGCCCGCAGAACGCCTTCGTGCCCGCGATCGCTGTTGGGGTAGAGCACGACGCGCCGCAGGCCCTGCCGCCGCACTTCCGCCAGCAGGGTTTGCATGAGCGCTTGCTCGACGGCCGCGGGCCGCCCGTAGGCGTGCTGCACGACGAGCGCGACGTTGGAGCGGCGCAAGGGGCGCGGATGCTGCTGGAGCACGGTGCGCAGGTCGTCGAGCCCGGGGGCGCCGACGAGATGGACGTTCTCGCGCCGCTCACCGAGCCGCAGCACGCGGCGCCGCGCATCGCGGGAGGCGACGAAGTGCAGGTGCGCCAGCTTCGTGATCGCGTGCCGCAGCGAATCGTCGAAATCGCCCAGGGCCACGTCGCCCCCGTGCACGTGCGCCAGCACGCGCCCGGTGGTGACGGCGGCCAACGCCCCGGCCAGCGCCTCGATGCGGTCGCCGAGCACCAGTACGACGTCGCTGGCGCCGCGCTCGAAGAAGCGCGCCAGCCCCGCGACGCCCCGAGCCAGCCCCGCCGCCTGGTCGCCGGCCGAGTCGTCTCCGCGCTGCATGGCGACGCGCGCGTCGACGGCGAAGCCGTCCCGGTGGATGTCGTCCAGCGTGTGGCCGAACCTGGAAAGCAGGTGCATGCCCGTGACGGCGAGCTGCAGCTCCAGCCGCGGCTGCGAGCGGATGCTGTGCAGCGTGGACCGCAGCAGGCCGTACTCGGCGCGCGTGCCGGTGACGACCGCGACGCGGCGGCGCTGACGGGCGCGCGGCGTGCTCATGCGAGCATGTCCCAGGTGATCGGCGCGTCGCGCGGAGCGGCCTGTCTCAGGGTGCGGCCGAGCAACCGGTCGAACTGGTCGGGGGCGATGCCGCCCGCCGGCCGCTTCACCGCCAGACCCTCGGCCGTGAGCTGCGCGCCCGCAGGCAGGTCGCGCGCCGCGACAATGCTCGTGCGGGCCACGCGGCGGACCGGCTCTTCCAGCGGCGTCATGCCCAGCCGGCCCGTACCGAGTGCCGCTTCGCAGGCGCGCACGCGCGCGACGTACTCGCGCAGCCCGGCGGCATCAAGCGACATCGAGTGGTCCGGCCCCGCGGCGGCAGGGTCGTATGTGAAGTGCTTCTCCAGCACGCAGGCGCCGGCCGCGGCCGCCCACGCGCCGCTCTCGACCAGCGTCGTGTGATCGCTGAAGCCGCACGGCACGCCGAACCGCCGGTGCAGCTCGCCTATCGCCCGCAGGTTGGCGGCGTCCGCGGGGGCCGGGTAGCAACTGACGCAGTGCAGCAGCACCAGGCGCTCGCGCAGGCCCAGGCGCTCGAAGCCCGCGACCGCGGCGGCGATCTCCTGTTCCGTCGCCGCTCCGGTCGAGACGATCAGCGGCTTGCCGAGCGCCGCGGCGGCGCGGATCAGCGGCAGGTTGTCGAGGTCGGTGGAGGCGATCTTCACCGCGGGAACGTCGAGGTCGCGCAGGCGCTCGGCGTCGTCCGGACCGAATGGCGTGACCAGGAAATCCACGCCGCGCGCCGCGCAATGTGCCCGCAGCCGCGCCCAGTCGCGCGGCCGCAGCTCGAGACGGCGCAGCATCTCGCGCTGGTCCGCCGGCCGGCGTGTCCCCGCCGGTTCCCCGTCGAACGCGCCGCGCTGATAATCGGCCAGCGGCGCGGCCGCGGTCGCCAGGGCGTCGGCCGAGAAGAGCTGGAACTTCACGGCGTCTGCGCCGGCGCCGGCGGCGATATCGATGAGCCGCAGGGCGGTGTCCGCGTCGCCGTCGTGGTTCACGCCGGCCTCGGCGACGATGTACGCCGGCTGGCCTGCGGCAATGGTTCTCGCACCGATTCGCAGCGCCGTGTCCGCGGTCCGGGGCTCGTGAAAGCGCAAGGCCGCCTCCGCCAGCACCAGGTCGAACGGCTCATCCACGTCGACGGCGTCCTCGGGACGCAGAACGATCGCGCGGCGGTCCGGGCCGAGGAAAGCCTGCCCATCGCCGGGCGTGCGCAGCGCGTCGAACAGCGCCCGCCGCGTCACCACCACGACCGCGCCGTCGTGGTAATAGAGCGGCTCGAGGTCCTGCCGGCGGGAGATGCTGTTCGGGCGGAACTGCGCCATGCGGTCGCCATCCAGCCGGTGCAGCCAGTCCGGATGATGCTTGCCGATCGGCGCCACCGAGCGCACCGAGCTCCCGCCGCTGCGCGCCAGGTGCTCGATGCCGTTGTCGAGTGCGCCCGCCACGCGGTGGGGAATGTTCCCATACAGCACGGCGACGGCGTCGACGCGCCGCTCGTGGCGCCGCTCCCACGCTTCGACGGCGTGGCGGGCGGCGGCGTCGACGGTGGCGGTGTCGGTGGCCAGATCGGCGGGGCGCTCGACGATCTCGATCCCGCGCCGCCTGGCAATGTCCTGCGCGGGCGCCGAGTCGCTGCTCAGCACGACGGCGGAGAGCCGGCGGGCGGCCAGGGCATGGTCGATGGTGTACTCGATCAACGGCCGCCCGCGCACCGGGCGCACGCACTTGCCGGGCAGGCCCTTGCTGCCGGCGCGCGCCAGGATGACGCCAAGCGTGAACATGGCTGCGCGCAGTATCGGTCGAAGCGCCTCCGCAACTGAACGTGGTCTACCCGGTCGGCGGCTCGTTTCGGCCTTGGCGGACCGCCCGGTGGATCACCCAAACCGGCAGCACGCGACCGGTCAGCATCGCCGCCATCAGCCAGACCATCCCGTACTGATACTGATCGATCCCGAGCCCAAGGCCGCGCGTCAGGTTCGGATCCGTTACTGTCCCCGTCACGCCGCTCGTGACGTGCGCCCCGCCGACCGCAGATGCCGCGTCGAGCAATGCGTCGGCGAACGTCGGCGGCGGTTGAAACGCCGAGGCCGTCAGCGCCTCGACCACCAGCAGGCCGAACGCCGTCGCCAGCGATGCCAGAATCAGAAGCGCCACGCACGAACGGCCGGCGGCGGCCAGCGCGGAAGGCGGAAGCCTCGCGACGGGCGGGCGCGCCGGCGTGCGGATCGCCGCCGCCAGCAGCAGCAGGCTCACGCCGCCGCTCGCCGAACCGCCGAGCCCGCCCAGCAGGATCAGCAGCGCCACGACGGCCTTGCTGCCGTCACGCAGATGCCGGCCGCGGATGTCTTCGGTGCTGACGCCGGCGGTCGCGGCGGCGATGCACTGGATCAGGCCGCGGGAGAGCCGCTCCATCACGGGCGCGTCGGACATCGGGCGCACGGCCTGGCGTTCCTCGGCCGCGCCGCGCGCGGCGTCCGGCGGCGGCCTCCCGCGCGGCGCCTCGATGGCGGCAATGAGCAGCGCCGCAAACACGAGAACGGCCCCATACGCCGCCGCGAGCACCAGCACTCGGCGGCGGTCGATCCAGCGGTACGCGAGCGCCGGCACGACGCAGAGCCACACCGGCCAGCCAAGCCCGCCGAGGAGCCCCGCGGCCGCCACCATCCAGGCGGTGCCGCTGTCGTCAACGGGGGGTATGACGCCGAGCGAGGCGAACGCCGCGCCCGCGAGGTAGCTCGACTCCGCGAACGTGCCGGTCGGACAAGCGAAGGTCGCCACCAGGCCGAACAGGCCAACCACGATCGCCTGCACGACGACAAACGCAAGGGCGGCCCACGCAGCGGGCGATCGCACGGCGCCGCCGGGGGGGCTCAGCCCCCGCAGCGCCTGCGCAAAGGCGACGACGAACAGCAGGGCGCCTCCCTGGCCCAGCCACCAGAGCGTCCAGCGTCCGACGGGCGTGTAATGCTGCTCGAGGTCGTGCGTGAGCAGTCCGGCGCCGCAGACGGCGCTCAGCGCGTCAAACGCGCACTGCCAGTAATGGCGCGCCCAGAACCAGCGGTATTGGTCGGGCTCGATGGGGACGCACTCGGGGCGGGCCAGGACGAACGTGCCGGCCGCCGCAAGCGCCGGCAGCGCCAGGCCGAGCCAGATGGGCGGTTTCAGAAGCGTGCGCAATCGTCTGCCCCCTGACCGCGGGCGCGCCTTCAACTCAGCAGCCCGCGCCAGCGCACCAGCAGTTCCCGGGCGGCGTCAAGCGACAGCACACCCGGCTCCAGCTCGCGCAGCTCGCGCACCACCTGCTCCTCCGGCTCCTCGAACAGCCGCAACTGCCGCTTGCGGCGGCGCTGGGCGGCGGCGAGCGCCGGGCGCTGCGACTCCCGCTGAAAGGTCTTCTCCAGCTCGAGCAGCACCTCGTGCGCCCGCTCGATCGCGCTTCTCGGCACGCCCGCCAGCTTCGCCACGTGCAGCCCGTAGCTCCGGTCCGCCGCGCCGGCGACGATCTTGTGCAGGAAGACGACCTGGTCCTCGAACTCGCGCACGGCGACGTTCAGATTGCTCACGCCGTCGAGCAGCTCGGCCAGCTCGGTCAGCTCGTGATAGTGCGTGGCGAACAGGGCCCGGCAGCCGCGCTGCGCCAGGTGCTCGGCGATGGCCCAGGCCAGCGACAGGCCGTCGAACGTGCTGGTTCCGCGGCCCACCTCGTCGAGGATGACCAGGCTGTCGCCCGTCGCGTTGTGCAGGATGTTGGCCGTCTCCAGCATCTCGACCATGAACGTCGACTGCCCGCGCGCCAGCTCGTCCGCCGCGCCCACGCGCGTGAAGATGCGATCGACCAGCCCGAGCGTCATCCGCCGCGCCGGCACCCAGCAGCCGCAATGGGCCAGCAGCGTCAGCAGGGCCACCTGGCGGATGTAGGTGCTCTTGCCCGCCATGTTCGGCCCGGTGATGAGCGCCAGGCAGGCGTCTCCGAACGCGGGCGGTTCCGCAGCCCCGGCTCCCGCGAATTCGCTGTCGGTGGCGGCCGGCGGCCGGCGCGCCTCGCCGGCGGCCGGGCCCGCCGAGAGGCGCGTGTCGTTGGGCACGAACTCGTCGCCCAGCACCTGCTCGATGACCGGGTGGCGGCCGGCGTCGATCTCGAGCGCCGGGTGATCGACGAACTCGGGCCGGCAGTAGCGCCGCTCGACGGCCAGCTCGGCCCAGCCGGCAAGCACGTCCAGCTCGGCCAGGGCGGCGGCTGCGGCCTGGAGCCTGGGGATGTGCGGCGACAGCTCGCGGCGCAGCTCGACGAACAGCTCGTGCTCGAGGTCCTTGACGCGCGCCTCGGCGGAGAGCACGTCGCTTTCGTGCTGCTTCAGCTCGTCGGTGATGTAGCGCTCCGCGTTCTTGAGCGTCTGTTTGCGGACGTAGTCGGGCGGGACGCGGTCGCGGTGAGGATGCGTGACCTCGATGTAGAAGCCGAAGACCCGGTTGTAGCCGACCTTGAGGCTGGCGATTCCGGTCCGCTCGACCTGCCGCGCCTGGAAGCGCGACAGCCACGCCTGCCCGTCGCTGCCGAGGCGGCGAAGCCGATCGATCTCCGGGTGGTAGCCGTCGTTGAAGATGCCGCCCTCGCGCACGGTGAGCGGCGCGTCGGCGCGCAGCGCCTCGCACAGGCGCTGCGCCAGCGGCTCGAGCCCGCTCAGCCGCTCGGCCAACGCTGCGGCCCAGGCTCCGCCCAACGCGCCCAGCCGCTCGGCGATCGGCCGCAGCGCCGCCAGCCCGTTGCCCAGGCTGCGCAGGTCGCGCGGGTGCGTGCGCTGCACGCCCAGCCGACCGACGATCCGCTCGATGTCGCCCATGTCGCGCAGCGCGGCCCGCAGTGCCGTCCGCGCCGCCTTGTCCGCGCGCAGCCTGCCGATCGCCTCGCCGCGCTCCCGGATCGCCGAGGCGCTGCGCAGCGGGTAGCACAACCACTCGCGCAGCCGCCGCGCCCCCATCGGGTTGCTCGTGCGGTCCACCGCCGCCAGCAGCGACCCCTCGCGCGCCTGCGTCCGCAGCGTGCGCTCGATCTCCAGCGAGCGCAGCGTCGTCGCGTCCAGCAGCACGTAGTCGTCCGGCGCCCGCCGCCGCGGCGGCTGAAGATGCTCGCTGGCCGCCTTCTGCGTTTCGTGCACGTAGGCCAGCAGCGCGCCGGCGGCCTGCAACGACGCGTCGAGTGCGTCGAAGCCCCAGCCTTCGAGGCCCGCGGTTTCGAATTGCTCACGCAGCCGGCGGGCGCTCTGCTGCGGGGCGAAGTCGCCCAGCGGCCGCATGGTGCAGGCGACCGCCAGCCGCTCGCGCAGCGCGGCGGCGACGGGATCATCGAGGCTGGTCTCCGGCAGCAGCACTTCGGCCGGCGCGATGCGCGTCAGCTCGTCGGCCAAGCGCGGCAGCGGGCAGTGCTCGACGACGAGCTCGCCGGTGGAGAGCTCGAGCGTCGCCAGGCCGGCCCGCTCGCCCTGCACAAGGACCGCGACCAGCCGGTTGCTGCGGCGCTGATCGAGCAGCGCCTCGTCGGTCAGCGTGCCCGGAGTGACGATCCGGACGACGGCCCGCCGGATGACGCCCTTGGCCTGGCTGGCGTCCTCGATCTGCTCGCTGATCGCCACCTTGACGCCGGCGGCCACCAGCCGGGACAGGTAGCTGTTGAGCGCGTGGTGCGGGATGCCCGCCAGAGGCGTGCGGCCGTTGTCGCGGCTGGTCAGGGCGATCCCGAGCAGCTTGGCCCCGCGCGCGGCGTCCTCGTAGAACAGCTCGTAGAAGTCCCCCATGCGGAACAGCAGCATCGCGTCGCCGACCTGCTGTTTCTGCTCTGCGTACTGCCGCATCGCGGGCGTGAGATCATCCGGCGCAGGCGCGGACGCGGCTGCGTCCGGCGGCGCGGCGGGCGCGGCGGGCGCGGCGGCGGGCGGCTCAGGGGCGGCGACGGTGGTCTGCGTGCGGGCCACACCGCGAATGTAGCCGACGGGCCCCGGCGGCTCAATTTCGGAGGCGCGCAACGCGGCGGAGCAGAGCCACGAGGATCGGCCGGCGAGGCTCCTAGTCGGAGCGCTCGACCAGGCGGTCGATGAGGAAATTGCTCTGCTCGAGCGCCTGGCGGGTGAATTCGCCGAAGTAGCGTTGGACCTGCTCGAACATCGCCGCGAAGCCGGCGGCGTCGCGCCGCTCGACCAGTGAGATCACCTCGGCGGCGGCGGCGCGGAAGGCGGCGGTCATCTGCGGCATGTCGGGGTTACCCATTTCGATCGCGGCGTAGAGGCCGGGCGATTGGGCGAAGTGCCGGCCCGTCATCGTCAGCTCCATCAGGTACGCCGGCGAGGCGAACGCCAGCGTGTCGGCCAGCGGCATGCCCGTCAATGACAGCGCGCGCCCCATCACCTGCGTGCTCAGGTGGTTGAGCACCTGCACCACCCCCATCGTGCGGTCGTGCCGTTCGGCGGTGGTTTCGATCGCGATCAGGCCGCGGGCGCGCAGCGCACGCCGCACCCAGGCGAGCCACTCGTCGCCGCGCCCCGGCGTCAGCGCGATGCGCTGCCCCTGGAGCGAGTGCACCGACGGCCCGAAGAGCGGGTGCGTGCCCAGCACCGATGCCGGGCAGTAATCGAGCATCGCGCGCAGCGGCTCGGCCTTGAGCGACGTGACGTCCATCAGCAGCCCGTGCGCCGGAACGTGCGGCCCGACGGCGCGGATGACCTCCACGGTCGCGGCGATCGGCACGCTGATGATCGTGACGTCCGCCGCCGCCGCCGCCTGCTCTGGGCGCAGGGCCGTGCTGACGTCGGCGACGAGCACGGCGTGGCCGAGGTCGGCGAAGAGCCCGGAGATGCAGCGGCCCATGGCGCCGAGGCCGCCGACCACGGCGATGGTCTTGCGCGGTTCGTCGTCCGCCAGCTCGGCCCGCAGCGACGCCTGGCGGTCGCGGCTGGCCCACAACACGTTGCGGTAGATGCTCTCGACGACGTCGGGGTTCAGCCCGAGCCGCTCGGCGACGGCGCGGCGATCGCTGATGATCTCGCTTTCTCGCGCGCGGTCGCGGATCGGCACGCCCTCGAGCCGCTTGGCCCGGGCGATCTCGGCGACGAGCCCGCCGCGCCGCGCCAACAGTTGCAGCAGCTCGTGGTCCAGGGCGTCGACGCGGGAGCGCAGCAGGGCCAGCGAGGGTGGGTCGTGCGGCTGTGGCTTCTGGGTTCCGGCATCCACGTCAGGGTCGCTTGCTGGTCAACGCCAGGGTAGCGGGTGGTCACGCGACCCGTTCGCTCCGGTGGCGTGGCCTCTTCGGCCTATCGGCCCAACGCCATGCCGGGGTTGACGGCCGGTTGACGGCCGCCGGGCCCGGAGCGCGTGCGCTGCCCGCAGGTCAGCGATAGGGCGCCGGATCGCGCATTCCCAGCCGCTCAAACGCCGCCAGCCGGAGCCGGCAGCTCTCGCAGGCGCCGCAGGCCCGGCCGGCGTCGTCGGGGTCGTAGCAACTGCGCGTCAGGGAGTAGTCGACGCCGAGCTCGAGACCGCGGCGGATGATCGCGTCCTTGCTGAGCGCGACCAGCGGCGCATGGATGCGCGTGGGGCGGCCCTCGACGGCGGCGCGCGTTGCCAGGGCCGCGACCCGCTCGAACGCCGCGATGTACTCCGGCCGGCAGTCCGGGTAGCCGCTGTAATCGACCGCGTTGACGCCGATGTAGAGGTCCTGCGCGCCGCGCACCTCGGCCAGGGCCAGCGCATACGCAAGGAAGATCGTGTTTCGCGCCGGGACGTATGTAATGGGAATCGCCGAGGACGCCCGCGGCGCTGGACGCCTCGCCCCCGGCGCGACGTCGGCTTTCGGGACCGCGATATCCGCCGTCAGCGCCGAGCCGCCGAAGACGCGCAGGTCGATCTCGATGATGACGTGCTCGGCGGCTCCGGCGGCGCGGGCGACGTTCCGGGCCGCCTCGGTTTCGATCGCGTGCCGCTGCCCGTAGCGGAAGCTCAGCGGCAGCGGCGCGAAGCCGTCGGCGACGGCGATCGCCAGCGCCGTCGCGCTGTCGAGGCCGCCGGAGAGCAGAACGATGGCGCGCGGACGTGTCGAGTCCATGGCGGTGCTCAGTCGTCGGTCGGCGGCAGGGGGGTGTCGTCCTTCTCCCAGACGCGTTCGATGGAGATGGCGCGGCCGGTGGTCGAGTCGGCCTCGATGATGACGCCGCTGAGGTGGACGTTGCCCGTAGCCACGTCGAACGGATGGGGCATGCCCGTGTAGAGCGCCTTGATGACGTTGTCGCGGTCGCGCCCGAGCACGGAGTCGTACGGCCCGGTCATGCCGACGTCGGTGATGTAGGCCGTCCCGCCCGGAAGCACGCGCGCATCGGCCGTCGGGACGTGCGTGTGGGTGCCGACGACGGCGGTGACGCGGCCGTTGAGGAACCAGCCGAGGGCGCACTTCTCGCTGGTGGTCTCGGCGTGAACGTCGACGACGATCACCTTGACTTCGCGCGAGATCTGTTCGAGGACGCGCTCGGCCGCGTGGAAGGGGCAGTCGGCCCGGACGTTCATGTACGTGCGCCCCAGCAGCGAGAACAGCGCCACCAGCCGCCCGTTGCGGTCCGGAACGACCGTCCACGCCCGCCCGATCGCCTCCGCCGGCTGGTTCGCCGAGCGCACCGCCCGGTCGGTCGACTCCAGCAGCTCGTACACCTCGCGCCGCCGATACACGTGGTCGCCCAGCGTGCACGCGTCGATCCCCTGGTGCCGGAGCTTCTTGAACAGTTGCGGCGTGATGCCGCTGCCGGCGGCGATGTTTTCGGCGTTGGCGAGGACCAGGTCGATGCTACGTTCGCGCACCAGCCGCGGCACGATGTGCGAGCAGGCGTGCTTGCCGGGACGCCCGACGATGTCGCCGACGAACAGGATCCGCATGCGCGGACCTTCCTAGCGCCGGCGAGCGCTCGCCGCCGGCGGTTCGGCGCCCAGTATACACGCCCCCGCGGCGGGGGGGGGCTGTGGCGGGGCTCGGCGCCTACGGACACGCGGCGCCGTACGCTTCGAGCACGATGCCCAGGTCGCTCTGGTCGGTCACGCCGTCGCAGTTCACGTCGCCGCCGGCGTCGACGCCCATGCAGGCGATGAGAATGCCGATGTCGCTCTGGCCCACCCAGCCGTCGCCGTCGATGTCGGCGGGGCATTTGCTGCGCGGCGGGTCGGCGCGGTAGACGCCGGAGCGGCCGTCGGCGAGCTGGGCGCGGAAGACAATCTGGCCGCGGTCGTTGAGGCCGCGGCTGCTCTCGAAGCTGACGTCGACGACGGTGGAGCCGTCGAGCGCGTCGCCGGTGCAGATGACCTTGTGCAGCACGGGGTCGTAACCGGTGAAGACGCCGGAGGTCGAGCCGTCGGCGAGGCGCGCCCAGAAGACGACATCGCCGAAGCGGTTGACGGAGACGGCGCGGCCGATTTCGGCGTAGGCGCCGCCGCTCTCGACAAGGGGGATGACGTTGCTGCCGGTGCCGCGGTAGACGCCGGTGAGCGGGCCGAAGCCGTAGTCGACGACGGCGCAGAACGCGACCTGGTTGTTGGCGTTCACCGCCGGGTAGGAGAGCTCGACGAAGGGGGGGAAGTCGGTGAAGGCGATGAGCTCGTCGGGCCCGGGGCGGCTGAGGTAAATGGCCACGGCGCCCGATGGATAATGGCAGCGATACGCCACGCGGCCGTGGACGTTGATCGAAGGATAGGAGTAGAACTTGCCTGGCGACATGGTCTCGGCGACGACTTCGATCTCCTCGCCGTCGCCGATGTACATTCCGCGCTTGACCGGTGAGCGCGCCGCGCCGAACGCGACACGCCCGGCCTGGTTCACGCTCGGATCGCCGTAAGGAGCCATCGTCTCAAAGTCGCCCTCAAGCGCGATCGCGGTCAGCCCCGGCTGGTGCACGCTGGCCAGGCGGATGGCCTCGCCCGAGCCATCGGCCGACCAGAACGTGACGTGGCCGGCGTCGCTGATGCCGACGCGACGGTTCAGGCTCTTGAGCGGCGATTGCAGATTGCTCACCAGGTTGAACGACGCGCCGTCCGAGTAGAACACGGCGCGTTGCGCGACGCCCGGCTGCCCCCCGAGCATGATCGAGCCGGCGACCATGCCGCAACGATTGATCGAGGCCGTGCCGAGCGTTTCGACGGCGCCGAAGGTGGTGACGATGCGGACGAAGGTGTAATCGCCCTGGGCCTGTCCCGAGACGGCGATGCACAGCGCCGAGGTCCAGAGTGTCGCCGTAACAACGCACGCCTGCATGCCACCCTCCTCGCCGCCGTGGCGGATGAACCCGCCATCGGCGAACGCTTCGACGGACCAGGGGCCGGACAACGCACGCGACGCGACGGCGAAGAAGTGTTGACCGCGGCCGCCGCCCGCGATTTGGCCCGTAGCCGCGACGACAGTCGTCCTCTACCGGGGCGGATTATACCACGCCGGACGCTGCACAGAAGCCGGAATAACGGACTTTCACGCAAACCAAACGAAAGGACGGGCGAACGCGCTCCCGGGCGTGAAGCGGGCGGGCGGGCCTGCTGGAGCGGGCGCGGGAACGTCAGACCTTCGTGGCGCGGACGACTTCCTCGGGCGTGGTGAGGCCGCGACGGACCAGCCGCCAGCCGTCTTCGCGCAGCAGGCGCAGCCCGTTCTTGCGCGCGACGGGGAGCATCTGCGCGGCGCTCTTGCGCTGCACGATGAGCTCGCGGAGCTCGTCGTCGAGCACCAGCAGCTCGAAGATGGCGCGCCGGCCGGCGTAGCCGCTGTTGCGGCACTCCCGGCAGCCGGCGCCGCGCCAGAGCTTCTCCCCGGACTTGTACTCGAAGTCCTTGGGGAAGTGCGTCACGCTCTCGGGCGTGTACTGGGTCTTGCACTTCTCGCAGATGGTGCGCACGAGCCGCTGAGCCATCACGGCCTCGACCGAGCTCGAGATCAGGAAAGGCTCAACGCCCATGTCGAGCAGGCGCGTCGTGGCGGAGACGGCGTCATTGGTGTGCAGCGTGCTGAACACGAGGTGGCCGGTGAGGGAGGCGTTGATCGCCACCTCGGCCGTCTCGCGGTCGCGAATCTCGCCGACGAGGATCACGTCCGGGTCGTGGCGCAGGAAGCTGCGCAGCGCCCGCGCGAAGTCAAGGCCGATCTTCGGCAGCACCTGCACCTGGTTGATGCCCTCGAGGTAGTACTCGATCGGGTCCTCCACGGTGAGGATCTTGATGTCCTCGCTGACGATCTCCGACAGCGCCGCGTACAGCGACGTCGTCTTGCCCGAGCCCGTCGGGCCGGTGACCAGCAGGATGCCGTGCGGACGGTTGATCAAGTCCTTGAAGCGCTCGTACGTGTCGCCTTCCATCCCCAGGTCGGGCAGCGAAAGCCGGATCGCCGTCCGGTCCAGGATACGCAGCACGACGCCCTCGCCGAAGGCCATCGGTATCACGCTGACACGCAGATCGACCTCGCGGCCATGCACCTTGATCTTGATGCCCCCGTCCTGCGGCAGGCGCTTCTCGGCGATGTTCAGGCCGGAGAGAATCTTGATGCGGCTGACGACGGCGTTCTGAAAGCGGCGGATCTCCGGCGGGACATTGGCGTGGTGCAGCAGGCCGTCGATGCGATAGCGCACGGAGAAGTCGTTCTCGTAGGGCTCGAAGTGGATGTCGCTGGCCCGCTGGTCGATGGCCTCGATCAGGATCTCGTTGACGAGCTTGACGACGCTGGCCTCCTGGGCCATCTGCACGTCGAGGTCGGCCGAGTCGAAGCGCGCCTCGTCGAGAATCTGCACCTCGTCGTCGGCCACCATCTCCGTCAGCACTTCGCCGCCGACGCCGTAGAACGCCTTGATGAGCTTGTGAATCTCGCCGCGGGTGGCCAGGACGGGCTCGACCGGCATGTCGATGCAGGTGCGCACTTCGTCGAGGGCGTACATGTTGTAGGGGTCGCTGGTGGCGACGCGGATTCCCTTGCCGTTCCGCGACACCGGGATCAGTCCGTACTTGTGCACCAGGCGGCTGGGCACCAGCCGCAGCAGCTCGGTGTCGATGTCGCGCTCGGTCAGCTCAACCACCGGGATCGCGAACTGCTCGCTGTAGACCGCGAGCATGTCGCGCTCGCTGACCAGGCCGCTGCGGATGAGCACCTGGTCGATCCGCTCCGACGAGCTCTTCTGCGCGCGCAGCGCCTCGGCGAGCTGGACATCGGTGATCAGCCCCCGAGCAACCAATGCCTCCCCGACCGGCATCTTCCAATCCCTTTCGCACCGCACCCAGCCCCGGTTGCAGGCACGGCCGGCACGCTAACCGTTTGCGCATCAAGCGGTTGCGCGTCGACGGCCACCGCCGGCGCAAACCCGCTCTACCCGTTATACCCGCGAAATCCAGAGCGGTTGCGGGCCGCTGGCCTACTGCCCGCGGCCGATGTAGATCGCCTGGTAGTCGTCGGCCGTGTTGCGCTGGAGGTCGATGCCGGGCGTGCCGACGCGAAAAACAAACGTCGCCGCATCGTTGATGGCGCTGGAGCGGCCCACCCGGTCGACCTCGGGACGATCCTTCAGCACGCCGCTGCGGTCTATGTTGTCCAGGCTGGGCAGCTCGCCCGACAGCAGCTCGTCGAACGTCGCCGCGGGCACGCCGAGCGAAGCATCCGCGACGACGACCAGCTTCTCCCCGGTCCACAGCGCCAACCCAGGCTTCCCGCCGCGCGTGTAACGCAGCAGCGCGTGGCCGGCGTTGTTGATCGAGCCGCCGAAGGTGCTCCAGGTGAGGCCCTGGCCCGCGAGCTGGGCGGGGAGGTTGGCGGCGAGGTCGACCGCGGTCGTGCCGTTCCACAGATACGGCTTCCCGCCCGCCAGGACGACCAGGTGCCCGTCCTCGTTGACGCCGGTGAGGAGGTCTGAGGCCGCCAGGCCGTTGGGCTTGATCTCGGTCCAGCGGTTGCGTCCGTAGAGGATGACGGCGTCGCGCTTGACGTTGTCGGCGCCGGTGATGGTCGTGTCGATGGCGACGTGGCGCAGCGGCCCGACGGCGACGCGTTCGAAACGCTTTCCGGCTTCGCCGACGACAGAGCCGGAGGGCAGGCCGGTCCACGTGCGCCCGGTTCCGTTGTCGATCAAGCGGAAGAGCTGACCGCCGGTGTAGCGGTAGACGCCATGATCGCCGCTGCCGGTCGGCGTGGAGAAGCTGGCCTGGAGGACGACGTCGATGCCGTAGTTCATGGCGGGGAGCAGTTCGATGTCGGTGAAGGTCGCGCTGGCGACGCCCGGGACGGCACGCGGGAACTCCGGCGCGAGCATGGCCTGGGTCTCGATGCCGTTCGAGAAGAACAGGCCCCGGTTGCGGAAGACAAACGTCTGGTCGGTTTTGAAATAGGTGTAGCGATTGGTGAAGATCGCGTAGCCGTCGTCGCTGACGACCGGGTTGAAGAACTCGCAGAGGAACGTGTCGCCCACGTTGCTGAACAGCGAGCGGAAATCGTCGCAGTCGAGAATCTGGAGCATGTGCCCATCGCTGAGCCGGTAGCGGAACAGGCCGTTCGGCAGCGGCGAGCCATTGGTCGCCGCGGTGAAGACCAGCCGGTCGGCGCTGGCCCAGGACAGGTTCGGCGAAAAGCCGTCGTAGCGCACCTGGATGTCGCCGAAGTACGAGCCGCTGTCGAGGCCCGGGGCGCTGCCGACGGCGTTGGGGTCGCCATCGATGACCCGTGAGAGCGCGCCGTTGCTCCAGACATAGAGGCCGGCCGAGCCGCTGCCGCCAGTGTACGCGCCCCAGAAGGCCACGCGGCCCTTGGAGTCGACCAGCGGGTTGCTCAGCCACGTGAACGTCGCTCCCGGCTGGCCAGGGACCGCGTCGCCGCTCTGAACGACCAGCTCGACCGTGGCGCCGGCGATCGGCGTGTTCGGAACGGTCGGCTCCTGCGGGTTTCCGGTGCTGTTGTTCGGATCGTTCCCGCCGCTGTTCGGGTCCGGGGTCGAGCTCGGGTCCGTGGAGCCGCCGGCGGGCGGGAAAGCCGGGCTGTCGCCCGGGGCGAGCAGGTTGATGCGGAGCGTGACGTCGATGGGCAGCTTGAAGTCGGCCAGTTCGGGATAGAACCAGCGGAGCGTTTCGGGCGCGGGCTGGCTCGCACCGAGGCCGCCGCTGAGGATGTATCCGGCCAGCAGCAGGTTTTCGAGGATGCTGGCGGTGCGCGCCGACTCGCGGAGGGCGGCGAATTGCGCGGGGCGAGCCACGAGGGCGAACTTCCATCGGCCGCTGGTCGGCGATTGCCCGAGGAAGTGCAGGCCGACGCCCAGGTCGCCGAAGCCCCGGGCCTGGACCTGGAACGCGTCGTCCTTTGAGCGGGCGGTCGCGCCGGGCTGGGCCGAGAACGCCTGGCCGTCCGGCGACGAGATCGGGCCAATGCCCAGGGTTGCGCCACCGCTCGGCTCGGCGATGATCTCAAGCCGGCGGTCGATCGGCACATCGACCTCGAACTCGGTGGCGACGTTGGGCTGCAAGCGTTCGAGGCTGACGCCGGCGACGCGCTCGCCGGCCGGATCGCCGGCGCCGGGCTCAATCAGCGCGATCGGGTCGATGCAGCCGGCCAGCAGGAGGGCCGCGGCGACCGGGCAGGCACGAGCGAAGAATGACCACCGAACCAAGCGGCTCGGCATCGTGGTCGCGATGAAGATGGACATAGCCTGTAAGCCCCTCGTGAAGCCGGCGGCTTCAACAAGCAGACCCTGCGGAAACGGTGCACCACCCAAGTTTAGTCGGCAAACCTCAAGCCGAGCAATTGGAGGGAGCGGTTTGCGGGACGGTTGCCGGGCGCGGCGAAGGCAGCCGCCCGATAATCGCCGGGCGCTCTGGGGGGCCGTTGACCTGCCCGTCGGCGCCGTTATACTGCCTGATTCCCAATCGGGCCGCGGCCCCTGGGTGAAGGTGCGGGTGCAAGGCATGAAGATCGCGACGAATTCGTACATGGCCAAGGCCGAGAACGTCGACCGTCACTGGTTCGTCGTCGACGCGACGGACCAGGTGCTCGGACGCCTGGCCGCGCGCATTGCGACCGTCCTGATGGGCAAGCACAAGCCCACCTACACGCCGCACGTCGACTGCGGCGACTACGTGGTGGTGCTGAACGCCGGTCAGGTCAAGGTGACGGGCCGCAAGCAGGAAACGACGGTCTACCAGAACTACTCGCGCTACCCGAGCGGTCTGCACGAGTGGACGATGGCCGAGATGCTGAAGCGGCATCCAGAGCGCGTGCTGCACGCGGCGGTGCGGCGGATGCTGCCGAAGAACGCGCTGGCGCGTCAAATGCTGAAAAAGCTGAAGCTGTACGCGAACGACCAGCATCCGCATCAGGCGCAGCAGCCGACGCCGCTGCCCATGTGATACGCAGGAGGATTCCGTGAGCGACAGTCCGAGCCCGACGACCGGTGGGACGATGCAGGACGTGGGCAGCGCCGTGGCCGCGGCGCCCCAGGCGGTCGAGATGCCCCCCCCGCCGACGAGCGGCGTTTTCCTCGGAACCGGACGGCGAAAGAGCGCCGTCGCGCGGGTACGGCTGAGCCCCGGAGCCGGCAAGATCGTCATCAACGACCGCGAGCTCGACGTGTACTTTCACGAGCCCCAGGAGCGGGCCGCCGTGCGGGCGCCCTTCCAGGCGACCAACACCGCCGGCCGGTTCGACGCCGTGATCCACGCGAACGGCGGCGGCCACAGCGGTCAGGCCGGGGCCTGCCTGCTGGCGGTGGCCAGGGCCCTGATGCGCGCGGACCAGCGCTACGAGCCCGCGCTGCGCGCCAAGGGCTACCTGACGCGCGACAGCCGCATCGTCGAACGCAAGAAGTACGGTCGCCGCAAGGCCCGGCGCCGCTTCCAGTTCTCGAAGCGCTGATCCGCCAGCCCTCCGCGATTCCTCACGCCAGGCGCACAGCGCCGGCACACGCCGCGCCGCAAACCCTTGCGTTTCCGAGCGCGGATCGGCGCGCCCGGTGCGGATCGGACCAGCGCCCGGAATCGCCCAGCGCCCGGAATCGCCTCTATTCGTCGTCCGGCCGGTGCTGGATCGCCGGCGGCTCGGTCGTGCCCGGCGTCACCACCGTGACCGGTGCGATCGCCTCCAACTCCTTCTTCAGCTTCTCGGCCGGGCCAACGATCACGACGACGCTCTTGTCCGGATCAACCGTCGATTGCGCCAGCCGCACACAACCGTCCGCCGTCGCCGACGCCACCTCGCGCAGGTAGCGCTCGTAGTAGTCCGCCGGCAGGCCAAAGGACTCGATCTGCCAGAGCTGGCCCGCGACTGCCTGCGGCGTCTCCCGACCGGCGGCGAAGCTGCCGAGGGTGTAGGACTTGGTGTCGCCCAGCTCCTTGTCCGTGGGCGGCGCATTTCGCAGCCGGTCGATCTCCTCGAAGATGGCCTGCACGGCGGCGACGGTCGAGTCGGTCCTGCTGAATGTGCTGACCTGGAAGGTGCCGGCGAAGCGCTGCGCATCCCAGCCGCCGCGGGCGCCGTAGGTCAGGCCCTTCTTCACCCGGATGGTCTCGTTGACGCGGCTGTTGAACGCGCCGCCGAAGTAGCTGCTGGCGACGCGGCTGGTGAACCACTCGGGGTGGTCGCGGGTGATGCCGAGGTGTCCGACGCGGATCTGGCTCTGGACGCCGGGGCGATCGACGAGGTAGATGCGCCGCGGACCGGGATCGGGAATGGCCGGCAAGCTGAATTCGGGCCGGGCCCCCTCGGCCTTCCAGGCGCCGAGCGACTCTTCGGAGATGGCGAGGGCGTAATCGAGGGTGATGTCGCCGGCGAAGATCAGCACGGCCAGGTCGGGCCGGGCGTAGGTCGTCCACCAGGCTTTCAGGTCGGCGGGCTGGAGCGCTCGCACGTCGGTCGGCTCGCCGCTGACGGCGCGGGCGTAGGGGTGCGCGCCGAACAGCCGGCGGCCGAACTCGCGGTCGGCGATGTACGAGGGCTCGTTGGTGCTGACGGCCAGGCCGGTGAGCGTCTGCTTGCGGAGCTTCTCGAACTCGTCGGCCGGGAAGGTCGGGAACAGGACAACCTCGGCCAGGAGCTGCACGGCGCGCTCGATGTGCTCGGTCAGGGCGCTGGCCGAGACGCTGGCGCTGTCCATCCCCGCGCTGCCGCCAAGGTCGATCGCCAGGCGCTCGAGCTCCTCGGCGAGCTGCGCCTCGGTGTAGCGCCCCGTGCCGCGCGTCAGCATGCCGAGCGCCATCGACGCCGTTCCCGCCTTCGCTTCCGTCCACGCGCCCGGCAACAGGCCGAGCTGAACCGTCACGAACGGCAGCTCGTGGTTCTCGACGACCAGAACCTTCAGCCCGTTCGACAACACCCCCGACTTGTAGTCCAGCCGCGGGTCGAACTCGAGCAGTCCGGCGACAGGCGGCTCCTGCGGGAATTCGGCGGGCCGCGCGAGGCCGCGACGCCCCGGCGGCGGCGCCTCGGTCTCCGGCTTGGCGGTGATCGGGGCCTCATCCTCCGGGTGGCTCTTGCGGCCGAAGAGGCTGCCGAGCAGGTTGCTCTGCACCTTGGCTTTCATCGCCTTGTCCGGGTCGAGGTACTGATTCGCGACACGCTGGACGTCGGCGACCGTCACCGCGCGAATCGCCGCCAGGCGCTTGTTCACGTTCGCGACGTCGCCTTCGAGGACGGCGGCGCTGCCGAGCGCCGAGGCCTTGCTGACGACGGTGAGGTTCTCCATGACCAGGCTCTTGAGCGCCTGGTTGCGCGCCTTGGCGAGCTCCTCCTCGCCCACCGGCTCGGTGCGCAGCTTGTCGATGTGCCCGCTGATCGCGTCGAGCACGCGGTCGAGCCGCCCGCCCCAGGGCGTCATCGCCGCGCCCGCTGCGATGAAGCCGTCCTGCTCGACGGCGAAGGCGCCGGCCATCGCCGCGACCGCCAGCTCCTTTTCGGCGACCAGCTCGCGGTACAGCCGGCTGCTCTGGCCACCGCCAAGGATCGCCGTCATGAGCTGGATCGCGTAGTAATCCGGGTGTCCGAGCGGCACGCCGCGAAACACCATCCCGACCACGGGGGCGGGCGCGTTGTCTTCCTTGAACGAGACGTCGCGCGGGCCGTCCCAGGCCGGCTCGCGCACCGTGACGCGCGGCGGATCGGGATAACGCGGAATCCAGCCGAAATACTGCCTGGCGAGCCGCTGCGCGTCGTCGTGCTTCACGGCGCCGACGATGACGAGCGTGGCGTTGTTGGGCACGTAGTAGCGCGTCCAGAAGTCGCGCAGCTCCTGGACGGCGGCCGCCCGCAGGTGCGGGATCCTGCCGATCGGCGTCCACTGGTAGGGGTGCTTACGGAACATCTCGGCGAAGAGCTTCTCGAAGAGCGTGCCGTAGGGGCGGTTGAGGCCGAGCCGTCGCTCCTCCTCCACGACCTTGCGCTCCACGTCGAAGCTCTCCTGGTCGATCTTCAGGAACGCCATTCGCTCGGCCTCGAGCCACAACGCCAGCTCCAACTGGTTGGCCGGCAGCGTCTGCACGTACACCGTCTGGTCGAAGCTCGTGTAGGCGTTGCAGTTTCCCCCGGTGCGGCGGATGAAGTCGAAGTGGTCGGTGGGGCCGAGGCGGTCGGTGCCGCGGAACATCATGTGCTCGAACATGTGGGCGAAGCCCTGGCGCTCGGGGTTCTCGTCCTTGCTGCCGACGTGGTACCAGAGGTGCACGGCGACGATGGGGCATGAGAAATCTTCGAGCGTGATGACGCGCAGTCCGTTATCGAGCACAGCCTGCCGATAATCGAACCCTGCGTTGGGCGCGTCGGCCGGCCCATCGGCCGCGGGCGCCGCGGCCGGCGCCAGCAGGGCGATGGCGGCGAGAAGGGAACAGCAGAGGGCGTTCTGGAATGCGGTTCGGTACATCGCTGGGCTCCATGAGGTCGGTTGGTTCATGCGACAGCGTATCCCTGCGCGTCGCAAGCGGATAGGGCTATCCCCAAACGGGGCCCGGGCGGCGCCAGGCATGTATCCGCGCCGGATGCCGACCGCGCCGGGCCCGTCGGGCGGAGCGCATGCGGCCCAAACCTGCGATTTCCCGTTCGGGACCATGGCCTGTCTCTGACCGACCGCCGGCGCCAACGAGCAGGCTAGCGCCGCTTCACGGGTTCGGATAAACTCGGCGGGAGTTCCTGGACGTGGAGGCCCGCGTGGAAACGCCGCTGCAAACGGGCGAGATGGAGATTCGCGTGCGCTACGCGGAGGTCGACGCGATGGGCTACCTCCACCATGCGCGCTACGCCGTGTACTTCGAGATGGGGCGCACCGAGCTGCTGCGCGCCCGCGGGTTGCGCTATCGCGACCTCGAGGCCCAGGGGCTCTTCTACGTCGTCGCCCGGTTGGACTGCCGCTTTCGAGCGCCCGCGCGATACGACGACCTGCTGCGGCTCACGACCATGACCATGCGCGTGACGCCGGTGCGCGTCGACCACGCCTACCGTCTGCACCACGGCGACCGGCTGCTGGCCGAGGCCAGCTCTACGCTCGTGCTCGTCGGCCGCGACGGCCATCCGATGCGCATGCCCGAGGCGCTGTTTGACGTGCTCTCCGCGCCGCCGAGCGGACCGGCCGGCTGACGCCCGGAATGACGGCGGGAGATCGCCGGCGGGTCGGCGTACAATGGCCATGCGCCTGTCCGCCCCGGGGCCCGTAGCTCAGCAGGATAGAGCAGCGGTTTCCTAAACCGCAGGTCGGAGGTTCGAATCCTCTCGGGCCCGTCGATCGAGTCGCCACGCCCGACAGCCTCGCCCCGGCCGCGCGGCCAGCGACCCGCCGGCCTGCCAAGGCGGGGTGCATCGGTGAGGCTCAGCGCTGCGTGGACTCGGATCGCCGCTCTCGGGGCCCGCCACGGCTGGCGTGATCGGCGCTGCTCGCGTGATCGGCGCCGGCAGCCTGATCGGCGCTGGCAGCCCGGTCGGCGCTCGAAGTCCCGGCGGCGCGCTCGGCCTGGTCGGCGTACCACGCGACCTGGCGCGCGATGCCCAGCAGGATGTCGGCCTCGTTCGCGCTCAGGTCCAGCCGGCCCAGCATGTGCCGGATTCCCAGACGCAGGTGATTCTCATATTGCTGGTTGCGGAAGAACCCGATGCGCTCCAGCGACGCGAAGAGCCGCTCAAACATCACGCGCTTCTGAGCGTCGACGGCGCGGGCGTCGGGCGCGGAAACAGGCCCCGAGCCGCCCGCCGCGGGGCCGCCCGCCAAGGATGTCGCGGTGCGACTGGCCACAAGCAACTCATAGGCGATGATCGTGACGGCGGCGGCGAGATTGAGGGCGGGGTATTGCGGCGCCGCCGGGATTTCGATCACGCGATCGAAGTGCAGCAGCTCTTCGAGTACCAGGCCGCGATCCTCCGGGCCGAAGGCTATGGCGACGCGGCCGGTGGAGGCGGCCCCGATCGCCAGGCGCGCGCCCGCGCGGGCGTCGATGGCGGCGTTTCGGCGATAAAAGCCGCCCTTGGCCGAGGTGGCGAACGAATGCACGCAATCGGCCAGGGCGTCGGGGATCGTCTCGACGATGCGGGCGGCCTCGAGGCGCGGCAGGGCCCGCGCGGCGAAGCCGACCCCCTGAGCGTCGAGATGATCGCAGCGCGGCGCGACGAGCACAAGATCGCTCAAGCCGAAGTTGGCCATGGCGCGGCAGACGGCGCCGACGTTGCCGGATCGGATCGGCCGCACGAGGACAATGCGCAGGCGCTCGAGCATGGACGCATTCTACCTGGACTTTCGCCCAGGGCCGCGGCCCCTCACTCGTTGGCGAGCAGGTGGACGTGCTCGCTGACGCAGCGCCGCAGCACTTCCAGGTTGTACCCGCCCTCCAGCACGCTCAGGACGCGCCCCTGGCTGTGCCGCTCCCCGAGCTCCAGCAGCCGGCGCAGCATCCACACGAAGGCCTCGTCGGTCAGGTCAATATTGGCCAGCGGGTCGGCGGCGTGCGCGTCGAAGCCGGCGGAGATGAGGATAGCCTCGGGCTGGAAGCGGTCGATCGCCGGGATGACGCGGTGCGTGAACGCCGCGTAGTAGTCCTCGTCGGTCGCGCCCGGCATCATCGGGATATTGATCGTGAAGCCCTCTCCCGCGCCCTTGCCGATCTCGTGCTCGTAGCCGGTTCCGGGATAGAGATGGTCCGGGTGGCCGTGAAGGCTGATGAACAGGACGGTCGGGTCGCTCTCCAGCAGGTGCTGCGTGCCGTTGCCGTGGTGCACGTCCCAATCGACGATCGCGACCCGCTGGAGCCCGCATTCGTGCCGCAGGACGTGCGCCGCGACGACGATGTTCCCGAACAGGCAGAAGCCCATCGAGAAGTCGTACTCGGCATGGTGCCCCGGCGGGCGCACGGCGCAGAACGCGCGTTGCAGCCGGCCGTCGCCGATCTGCCGCGCCGCCTCGGCCACGCCACCCGCGGCGAGCAGCGCGATCTCGTAGCTGCACGAGCAGACGCCGCTATCGGGCGTGTCGACGAAGGGCCGGCCGGCGGCACAGGTCTTCTGAACGCGCTCGATGTAGTGCGGCGCGTGCACGCGCGCGAGCACGTCGAGCGCGATCGGCCGCGGCTCGATGCGCGCCGCGGTCGCCAGCTCCCCGGACCATTCGAGCCCGGCCCTGATGGCATCGAGGCGCGCGGGACGCTCTGGATGGCCGAAGCCGGCGTCGTGCAGGCGGTAGCGCGGGTCGAGAAGGAGGCCGAAGCGCGTCATGGCGCTGATCTTCGCCGGAAGACGTTAAGGCATCCAGCCGGCGGGGCGGGTCGGGTCGCGCGGGCCGTGGCCGCCCGGCTGCCAGGCCGCACGCGGGCCGCTTCAGTCCAGCGGATGCTCGCGAAGAAGGGCTTCGAGGCGGGCGCGGTTCTCAGGGGCCAGCGGGCACATCGGCAGGCGGAACTCTTCGGCACAGAGGCCGCGCAACGCCAGGGCCGTCTTGATCGGGATCGGGTTGGTCTCGAGGCTGAGCACGCCCCGCATCAGCGGGTACAGCGCGTGGTGGGCGGCACGCGCCGCCGCCAGCTCGCCGCGCAGGGCGGCGTCGGTGAGGCGCTTCGCGGCGCGCGGGGCGAGGTTGCTGATGACGCTGACGACGCCGACGGCGCCCAGGCTCATCAGCGGCAGCGTGATCGGATCATCGCCGGAAAGCACGTCGATGTTGCAGGCGTTGATGAGGTCGGCGGCGTCGTCGACGCGCCCCGTGGCGTGCTTCAGCGCGACGATGTTGGGGCAGCCGGCCCGCAGCCGCGCAATCGTGGCGACCGAGAGCTCCACGGCGCAGCGGCCCGGGATGTTGTAGAGCATGATCGGAAGGTCGACGGCGCGGGCGATCGCGGCGAAGTGCTCGTACAGGCCGGGCTGCGTGGGGCGGTTGTAGTACGGGTTCACGAGCAGCAGCCCGTCGGCGCCGGCCCGCGCCGCCGCCTGCGAGCGCGCGATCGCGTCCGCGGTGTTGTTCGTGCCGGCGCCGGCGATGACGGGCGTGCGGCCGCGCGCAGCGCGCACGACGCGCTCGATCACGGCCTGCTGCTCCTCTCTCGACAACGTCGGAGATTCGCCGGTCGTGCCGCAGGGCACCAGGCCGTCGACGCCGGCGGCGAGCTGGAGCTCGACGAGGCGTTCGAGCGCGGTGAAATCGACCTGTCCAGCGCGGAAGGGGGTGATCAGCGCGGTGATGGTTCCCTTGAACGTCGGCATCGCGTCATTGTAGGGGGGATGCGCTGGCGCGCGAATTTCGGAATGACGGGCCGGAGGCCGGCCCCCGAGGAGTGCAAGGCGGGCCGGACGCCGGCCGCCAACAGCGATGAACGCGCATCACGGTGGCCCGCGTCGGTCAAGCGGGCCGGGGCCGTCGGGCGGCCCGGGGGCGTCCAGGATGCGGCGGAGACGCCGATCGACCTCCTCCGGGCCGGACTCGCGCAGACGGGCAGCGCGCGTGCGCAGGCCTTCGATGCGATCATCGATGCGCCGCTCGACCTGCCGGCGCAGCTCAGCCTCAAGCGCGGGGCGGGTCTCGTCGTCAGCCTCGTGCACCTGGGCAATGAGCTCGCGCATCGCCGGCGGCTGGGCGAGCGAGTCGAAGTCGGGCGCGAGCATGCGCTCGACCCAGCGATCCGCCTCGGCCGGCCGGTTTGCCGCCAGCATGCCGCCGAGCTCCTCGAAGACCTCGGCTTCGATGCGGAGCGAGGCGGCGACGCGCTCGCGCAGGAAGGCCACGGCCTCGCGGTGCTGCGGCGACTCGCGCGGCCAGCGCGGCAGCGCCTGCCGCGCGCGGCCGATCTCGCGCAGGCTGCGCGAGTGATCGACGATCAGGTCGCCCAGCCGCGGGTTCTGGTCGAAGATCCGCCTCAGGAAACGCAGGCGCGGGGCGCGCTCCGCCAGACGCTGCTCGAACTCCGCCGGATTGCGATCGCGCATCCGCTTCAGGAGCGGGTAAAGATCGGGCAGCGAGCGGCGCGCGAACTCGACCAGCTCGTCGGCCTCGCCCGGCCGCAGCGGCCCCTCGTCCTCAGGCGACGGCGGCAGCGGCAGCCCCAGCGGGAAGCCGGGCGGTCCGTGCTCGCCGGGGCGGCCCTCGTGCGGAGGTCGCGGCGGGCGGCGGTCGCGGCGTTCGCCGGGGGCGCGCTGGGGCGGCTCGCCGGGCGGTCGCTCCTGGGCGACGACAGCCGGCATTCCGACGAGCAGGATGGCCATCACCAGGGACAGGCCGCGGTGTGCGAGCCTGAGGCGTGATCGGGCGGCCGGCTTTCCGAGGGCGTGCATCAGATTCCCAGCTCCACAGCGGCCAGCGAGCGATCGAGGTTGATGAAGAACGCGTCGAAGGCGTCGCCCTCGGGAAGCGCATCGTCGAGGCCGAGCACGACGGCGTCGTCCAGCAGCCGCCCGCTGACGCTGATCGCCGTCGTCCAGGCCTCGAGCGTATCGCCCTGGTCGGCGAAGGGGTCGACCGGATCGGTGCTCGTCGGCAGCGTCAGCAGCGCTACCAGCAGGGCCGCGGCTGGCGCGAGCATCGCCGCGAGCCGCCGCGGCCAGAGCCGGCGGCGGCAGGCGGCGCGGCAGACCGCGTCCGTCAGGGCGCGCAGGCGCTGAGGCGAAGGCGGCGTCTCAGGCAGCGCCGCGAGCAGCCGCATCTCACGTTCGACATGGGCTTCGAGTTGTCGCAAGTCCTGGTTCATCGTCCACATCGCCGCTGAACAACCGTTGATTCTAGCCTCCGTCGCGCTCGGCGCCCGGCTCCGCAACGAGCCGGCGCAAATGCGCCAGGGCGCGGTGCGCCCGCGCCAGGGCCGTCCCGAGTGGCACGCCGAGCAGTCCCGCGATTTCCCGGAACGACAGGCCGGAGTAGTGTCTCAAAAGCAGCACCTCCCGGTCAGCCGGTGAGAGCCTCGCCAGGCCAGCCTCCAGCCGGCGTACGCTTTCCTCTCGCAGCAGCGCCTCGTGCGGCAGGTCGCGCTTGCGATCCGCCACGTCGGCCCCGGCATCGCCCGTGTTCCCGTGCGCGAGGCTGTGCGGGACGCCGCGTCGCCGGTTCTTCCGTGCCTCATCGCGGGCGAGGTTGGCCGCGATGCGAAAAAGCCAGGCTTCGAACCTGCCGCGGTCGTCATAGGCCCCCAAGCTGCTGATCGCACGCAGGAACGTCTCCTGCACCAGGTCCTCCGCCACTTCGCGCACGCCCGTCAGCCGCAGCAGCAGCCCCATGAGCCGTGGGGCGTATGCCTCTACCAGCTCGGCGAGCGCATCGGGGTCGGCCCGGCGAACCCTTCGGAGCATGTCGTCGAGGCGCGCTGGATCCAACCCTGGCCGTCTCCACGTAGCCTAACGGCGTGCGGCGGCGTAAATTGCCGCAGTCTCGGAGCTGCACCGGCGGTTCCGGGAGCGAGCACGAGACCGTGGGCCCCGACGTGCACTCTGCCGGCGATCCCGCCGTGCGGTACCTATAATCGCCGGAGCGATTTGCAGCCAACGGGCCTCGGCCCGTTTTTTGGCGGCCGCCGACGGAGACCGTCTGCAAGGCGAGGTTGGTGCGTGGTCGAACCAGTGCCCGAGCTCCGGATCACGCCGATCAACGATCTCGCGGCAAATCGTGCCGGGACGATGGTCCTGTACTGGATGACGGCGCAGCGCCGCACCACCTGGAATTTCGCCTTTCAGCGCGCGATCGAATGGGGCGTGCAACTCCGGCGTCCGGTCGTCGTGCTGGAGGCCCTGCGCTGCGACTACCGCTGGAGCAGCGTCCGGCTGCACCGGTTCTTCCTGGATGGGATGGCCGACAACGCCGGCCGGCTGCACGGAACGGGCGTGCTTTATTACCCATATGTCGAGCCCTCCCCCGGCGCGGGTAAGGGGTTGCTCGCGGCGCTGGCGCGGCACGCCTGCGTGGTCGTTACCGACGACTATCCCTGCACGTTCCTGCCGAGAATGACCACCGCCGCCGCGCGCCAGATCGACCTACGGCTGGAGGCCGTGGACTCGAACGGCCTGCTGCCGTTGCGGGCAGCGGACGCCGTGTTCACGACCGCGTATTCATTCCGGCGTTTCCTGCAACGGGTGCTGCCGCAGCACCTGGAGCGCCTGCCGGCGCCAGACCCGCTGGCGCGCGCCAAGCTCCCGGCGGCGTGGGACCCGCCGGCGGAGGTCTTGCGGCGATGGCCGGCAGTGAGCGAGCAGGAGCTGCATGCGCCGGCGGGGCTGCTGTCGCGGCTGCCGATCGACCGGCGTGTGCCTCCCTGCGCCACGCGGGGCGGGGCGCACGCGGGTCACAAGGCGTCGCAGTTGTTCCTGAAGAAGCGCCTGGCCGACTACGCCGAGCGCCGGAACGAGCCGGAGGCGGACGCGTCGAGCGGGCTTTCGCCGTACCTGCATTTCGGACACGTTTCGGTGCACCAGGTCCTGGTGGAGCTGGCCGAGCAGGAGCATTGGTCGCCGCGGGCGATCGCGCCGTGCGTCACCGGCAAGCGCGAGGGGTGGTGGGGGATGAGCCGGTCGGCGGAGGCGTTCCTCGACGAGCTGGTGACGTGGCGCGAGCTGGGCTTCAACATGACGTCGCTGCGTCGCGACTACGACCAGTACGAATCGCTGCCGGACTGGGCGCGGCGCACGCTCGATGCCCATGCGCGCGACGCGCGCGAGGCGCTGTACACGCGGGCGCAGTTCGAGTCGGCGGCGACGCACGATCGGCTGTGGAACGCGGCCCAGCGCGAGCTGCTGCGCGAGGGGCGCATCCACAACTACCTGCGCATGCTCTGGGGCAAGAAGATCCTGGAATGGACGCGGTCGCCGCGCGAGGCGCTCGAGGTGATGATCGAGCTGAACAACACGTACGCGCTCGACGGCCGCGATCCGAACTCCTACAGTGGCATCTTCTGGGTGCTGGGGCGCTACGACCGGCCGTGGGGGCCGGAGCGGCCGGTCTTCGGAACCGTGCGCTACATGAGCTCCGAGAGCACGGCGCGCAAGTACCGCCTCAACAACTACCTGGCCCGCCATGCCGAATGACCCGCAGACTCCCTCCCCGGCCGATACCTCCATTGGCGGACTGTCGCGCCGGGCGTGGATGGGCGTGCTCGCCGCCCTCGTCGCCGCCGCGCTCTGGAGCCTCAACGGGCCGCTGATCAAGCTGCTCAACCAGGCCGGCGACGGCGTCGATGGGCTGGCGATCGCGTTCTATCGCTCGCTCTTCGGCGGCCTGATCTTCGTGCCGCTGGCCGTCAGGCGACTGGCGACGCTGCGCGGGGCGGGCTGGGGCTGGCCGCTCGGCTCCGTCGCGTGCTTCACGCTGATGACGGCGGCGTTCGTGATCGCCAACACGATGACGGCGGCGGCCAACGCCATCGTGCTGCAATACACCGCGCCCATCTGGGTAGTGGCCTTGTCGCCCTTGCTGCTGCGCGAGCGGCCGCGCTGGCCGGAGGCGGCGGCGCTGGGGCTGGCGATGGCGGGCGTGGCCGCGATCCTGCTGCTGCAACCGCGCAGCGACCTGGCGGGACTGACGGTCGCCCTGGCCAGCGGCTGCGGCTACGGCGCGCTGACGGTGGCGCTGCGCGGCCTGCGCCAGGTGAGCCCGGTCGTGGTCGTGGCCATGAACTTCGCGGGCTCGGCGCTGCTGCTGGCGGCGCCGACGGCGATCTGGGGAAGCTTCGAGCTGACACTGGGCGAGGCGGGGCTGATCGTCACCATGAGCATCGTGCAGTTCGCGCTGCCCTACCTGCTGTTCTCGCTGGCCCTTCAGCGGATCGAGGCCCACCGCGCCAGCCTCATCACGCTCCTGGAAATGGTCCTCAACCCGATCTGGACCCTGCTGGCGGTCGGCGAGCGGCCGCCCGTCGCCACGCTCGCCGGCGGCCCGCTGGTGCTGCTGGGCGTGGGCGCCTGGATGCTCGCGGCGTCACGCCCTCCGAAAGACGAGGCCGCGCGTGGCGGCGGCGACGTGCGGGCGGATAACGCGTGAGGCGACTCGCCGGCGGCGCCGGGCGGCGCGGCTCAGGCGCTGTCGCGGGTGATGACCTGGAAGGCCTCGCGCTCGCCCTTGCCGCGCAGGGGATAGTCCTTCCGCAGCGGATGATCGACGAAGCCGTCGGGCATCAGGATGCGGCGCAGGTCCGGGTGGCCGCTGAAGCGCACGCCGAACATGTCGTAGACCTCGCGCTCGGTCCAGTCGGCGCCTTTCCAGATGCCGGTCACCGAGGGTACCGTCGGCTCGGGATCGTCGACGAAGACCTTGAGCCATAGGCGGTGGTTGTGCGTCAAGCTCAGCAAAGAGTACGTGACGCCGAACCGGCCTGCGATCCACTCCTGGTCGGGGTAGTTCAGATAATCGACGCAGGTCAGGTCTGAGAGCTGCTCGAAGCGGCAGCGCGGGTCGTCGCGCAGGAAGCGGCACACGTCGAGCAGCCGCCCACCCGGCACACTCACGCAGAGCTGGCCGCTGTCGCGTCCATCGGCGTACGTGACCAGCGGGCGCGGCGCCAGGCCCAACTCCGGAAACTGCTGCTGCAACGCGGCGATGACGTCGGCGACGGCCATACGAAACTCCAACGACCCCGCGGATTCCGAGAACGCAGCGGTCACTGAGTGAGAGTCTAGCGCCGCGTGGCGGGCGCTGCAATCATGGCTTGGTCCATCGGTCCGGCGCTCTGCCCCCGTCAAGCGCCGCACACATGCCCGCGCCGGCTTTACGGGCACTCCCGTCCGTAGTGGGCGAGCACGATGCCCAGGTCGCTCTGATCCGTCCGGCCGTCTCCGTCGATGTCGCCGGCGCCGTCGGTCTCGAAGGAAGCGATGAGAATGGCGAGGTCCTCCTGATCGACCTGCCGATCGCCGTTGAGATCACCCTTGAGACCGACCCAGCGCGCCCAGTAGGGTGACAAATGACCGTCGGCTTCGATGAATTCGCCGCCCGCGATGAGTTCGCCGTTGTGGACCGCGAAGGCACGCACGAAGTCGTCGACACCGGCCCCGAGGCTGCGCCACGTCTGGCCGTCCCACCTTGCGACGTTACGACACGGCTGGCCGCCGGCGGTGCCGAATCGGCCGCCGGCGAAGAGCTGCCCGTTGTAGATGGCGAGCGCCATGACATAGACCTGCTCACCTGGCTGGCCGATGCCGTCGCCCAGCGGCTGCCAACTCGTGCCGTCCCAACGCGCGATATTCCGTGCGCCGAAAGACGTCTCAAACGTCCGGCGGCAATCAGGTCGCCCCGATAGGTGCAAAGGGCATCGACCAACGCGAGCGCGTCGATGCCGTCACCCAGCACGGACCATTCGGCTCCGTCCCAGCGTGCGACGCCGCGGTATTTCTTCGCGCCGATCTGGGGAATCCAGCCGCCGCTGATCAGGTCGCCCTCGAACACTGCGGAGGCTGCGACATAGATATCGTCGCTGTGCCAGAACCCGCCGCCGATGGGGGCCCAATGGGTGCCGGTCCATCCGACCACGCGCGATCCGTCCGGCAGCAGCGTCAGCCCGGTTGCGACAAGCTGGCCGTCGAGCTCTGTGAACAAATGCGGATTTGTTGAGAGCCCGCCGGCCAGGGGCTGCCAGGCCGCGCCATCCCGCCGGGCGACGTTCTCGGCCGGTTGGCCGTCGGCGAAGGCGAACCAGCCACCGACGAGAATGGTGTTCTGGATGGCGACGAGCTCTGTGACGGCGGGGTCGTGGTAGTTTTCGAAGCCGGCGCCCAGCGCCTCCCAGGTGGTCTCGGTCCATTCCAGCACCTGGGCATTCGGCGAGTCCGCGACGGTCAAGTCGCCGCAGACGACCAAGCGACCATCATGGCGTGCGAACGACCACGCCGCGCCGCGTACGCGCTGCTCAGGAGGGCGATCACGCGGGCCAACGGGCGACGTGTCATGGCGTGGTCCCCCGCTTGTCAACGCGTCGGAGACCAACATTGTATGACTCGCGCCGCTACTGCACAATCCCCTTCGTCAGCCGCATGAAGGCGGTTTCGAGATTGACCTCTTCCTGCTTGATCTCGTGGATGCGCAGGTCGTTGGCGAGCATGGCCCGGGCGATGGGGCTGAAGTCGCGTGTCTCGGAGGCGAGGGTGAGGACGACCATCCCGTCGCGGACTTCGGCGCTCTGGACGCCGTCCAGCGCCCCGAGGACCGTGCAGGCGCGTTCCTGGCTGTCCGGGGTGATGACGTGGACGACGGTGCCGACGCGGGCCCGGCGCAGGGCCTCGGAGACGGAGCCCTGGTAGATGAGCTCGCCGCGTTCGAGGATGCCGATGGTGCTGCACAGGTCGGCGAGCTCGGGCAGGATGTGAGAGCTGATGACGATCGTCTTGCCCATGCGGTGCAGCTCCTTGAGCAAGGCGCGCATCTCGATGCGGGCGCGCGGGTCAAGGCCGCTGGCAGGCTCGTCGAGGAAGAGGATCTTCGGGTCGTGCAGCAGCACGCGGGCGATGCTGAGCCGCTGCTTCATGCCGCGGCTGAGCGAATCGACCAGCGCGTCGCGCTTGTAGCTCAGGTCGGTCAGCTCCAGCACGTCGCCGACGATCTGGGCCCGCTTCTTGCCGGTGATGTTGTAGGCGCTGGCGAAGAACTCGAGGTACTCCTGGACGACCATGTCCTCGTACGCCCCGAAGAAGTCGGGCACGTAGCCGATCAGCGGGCGGATCTTGCGGCTCTCGTAGCCCACGACCAGCCCGCAGACGCGCGCCTCGCCCCACGTCGGCTGGAGCAGCGTCGACAGGATGCGGATGGTCGTCGTCTTGCCGGCGCCGTTCGGCCCGATGTAGCCGAAGCACTCGCCCTCCTCGATCTTCAGGTGCAGGTTGTTCAGCGCCACCAGCTTGCCGTAGCGCTTCGTCAGGTTGATGGTCTCGACGATCAAGCCAGCCTCCGCGCTTCCACGGTCTCCCGCACGCCGCCGCAAATCCCGCCAACACCCACACGCGCCGGCGGCGCAGCGACCGCCCAGCCCCACGCCACTCAGCGTATCTCCGACTCCGGCGATTCGGAACCCGGGGACTCGGCCCGGCCCGGCGGCTGCCCGACGTAGGTGATCGGGATGCGCACGCGGTAGAGCGTCAGCCCGCCGCGGTTCTTCAATGGCGACCCGTCCCGCTGGAGCTGCGCCGGACCGGGCAGCCGCGCCCAGAGCAGCGCGACGGCCTGGCCGCGCGTCAGCCAGTGAGAGACATCGCGATCAACCAGGCCGACGGCGTTGAGCGGGTAGCCGATGGAGTCGAACCCGCCGCGGGCCGCGTTGTGCTGATACAGGTTGCGGGTCGAGAGCAGCAGGGCGGCGGCGATGTCGGCTTCGATGGCGTCGAGGGCGAGCAGGCCGGTGGTGCCGACGACGCCGGGGGCCCAGTGCGTGACCTGGACATCCCAGAGCGTGGGGGGCTCTGGGCGGTTGCGCTCGTCGGGCTCGTTGCGCGCCAGCCAGCGCTCCGTGGCCTCGTCGAGCGCGCGATACTCGCGCTCTCCGAGGCGGTCGGCGCGGGTGTTGGGCGGCAGGCTGCCGAGCGAGAGCGCGAGCACACCGGCCGCGGGCGGGACCGCGTTGACGTTTCTATAGAGCGGGCGATAGGGCCGGTTGAGCGTCGAGGCCCGCGCGGGCACGTCTCCGCCGACGTCGTCGCGCAGGCGCGGGTCGATGTAGAGCAGGTAGCCGCCGGCGAGATCAAGGCCCAGGTCGTGGACGAGGTAGCTCTCGGGTCGCAGTCGGCCGTCGTCGCGGCCGGCGACAAGCTGTCCGCGGATCGTGCCGTCGAGGGCGCCGGCCCAGTAGCCCTCGAACTGCTTGAGCGTGGCGCGCATCAGGACGTCCTCGAGCAGGCCGCGCTTCGGCCGCGCCGTGTAGCGGTCGGGCGTCTTGAAGTGCGACGGCTCCATGGGCCCGCGCGACAGGCCGCGCAGATAAGCCGCCGGCGCGTTCGGCTCCGACTCGAGCTGGAGGTTGTCGCGCTGCCGCCCGCTGCTGCGATAGCCGAAGAAGACGGCGCCGCGCGCCGCCGCCGCGCCCGCCTCGACGTCGAGCAGGCTGATCGTCTGTACGTTCTGCCAGCCGCGCGTCAGTTGCACGGTCCCGAGGCTCAGCACGCTGGCCGCGGCGGCGAACACGGCGAAGACGGTCCAGCTCAGGTGCCGGAGGTTCTTGCGATGCAGCCAGGCCCAGCTTGCCAGCGTCGAGACGGCGATGTAGCCGGCGACGAACAGCATGGCCAGAACGAGCAGCAGGCTGCCGAGCTGCTGGAACTCGATCGGCCGCACGACCCGGCTGTAGAGATCGCGCTCGTAGGTCTGCATCAGATACGCCTGCTCGGTCTCGCGCTGCACGAACGCCGGATCGAGCCGCCACACGTCGAGCATCTGCGCCAGCAGCGCCTCGCGCCGCAGTTGCGGAATTGCCCCGGTGAGGTCGCGCAGGCTCGTGGCGCAGACCGTGACGCGCCCGCTGCCGACCGCCTGCGTGAACAGCAGCGGCGCCGGACGGCCGCCGGGCAACTGGTCGGTGAACATCCGCGTCGCGCCGGCGTCGCGGACGACGGCGATGTTGATGGGCCGCTCGAACACGCGGGTCTCGACGGAGCCGTATCGTTGCAGAAAGAACGGCAGCGTCGCCACCTGCTCGGTCGGCGCATCGCCGCTGACCGGCAGGATGGCGCCGAGCGCCGTGCCGCGGATGCGCGGCCACGCGTCGCCGAGCCCGACGATGAGCTGGCCGCCGCAGCGCACCCAGTCGATCAGGGCGGTGAGCTGTGATTGGCTGAGCGAGCCCGGGTCGGGCGTGTCCCAGGCGATCACCTGGGCCGCTTCGAGGCCCCACCAGCGGTCGGGGAGGTTCGCCGCGGGTATCCGCGAGACGACGACGCCGCGGTTGTGCGTGCGTGTGCCGAACTCGCCCGCCGCCGCTCCCTGGCTTTCGAGCACCTGCAAGGCGGTCCACTGCGGCTGGCTGATATCGAGGACCAGCAGGGAGTTCTCGGGCAGCAGGTCGAACAAGGGTGTGTCGGCGCGGCTGATGACGGCTCCGTCCTGGCTGAGCACGTTGATGCGGAGCACCCCGTCGGATCCACCGGCGCCGTAGAGCCAGGCTAGCCGTTCTACGCCGGGCGTGACCACGAGGGGGCCTTCGACGAAACGCACCCGATCGCCGTCGATGTCGATGCACTCGGTCCCCAGGAACACGTCGAGCGGGTCGCTGGTGTTGGCGCGCAGCGACACGACGATCGGTATCCACTGCCCGCTGCGGGCGACATAGCCCGTTGGCGAGACGGCCGGAAAGGCGGCTTGCCGCACGTCGAGGACGACCGGCTGGGCCACGAGCGGGACGGCGGCCAGAACGGCGGCCAGCAGCGACGCGGCGCCGGCGGCCCAATGCGTCCGGGTGCTGCCGGGGCGCGTCTCGATGTCGGAGCGCGGCGTCACGCGCGGCATTATACGGGAGCCTGTTCGGCCACGGCCAACAAGCGCCGCGCGGCGTTTTCATGCGGGCGGCGGGGCGGGTATAACCAGCGCCGCGCCGCCGGGCGAGGGGCCGGCGCCGCGAGTTGGAGAACACGTCATGTCGGCTCGCAGGATGCTCTGGAAGCCGGACGCCGAGCGGGTGCGGCGGTCGCAGATGCACGCGTTCATGCAGCGCATCGCCGCCCGGCATGGTGTCGCCACGGAGTGGGAGGCGCTGCGGCGCTGGTCGATCGAGCGGCGCGAGGTGTTCTGGCCCGAGCTGCTGGAGTTCGCGGAGATTGCGCCGAGCGCGCCGGCGGCGCGGGTTGTCAGCGGCGAAGGCATGCTCGGGACGCGCTGGTTCGAGGGCATGCGGCTGAACTACGCCCGGCACCTGCTGCGCTTCGACGACGACGAGCCGGCGATCATCGCCGAGACCGAGACGCGCCAGCAGCGCGCCCTGTCGCATCGCGAGCTACGCGCGCACGTGGCGCGCTGCGCCGCGGCTATGCGGGCCGACGGCGTGAAGGCCGGCGACCGCGTCGCCGCGTACATGCCGAACATACCCGAGACGATCGTGGCGATGCTCGCAACTGCCAGCATCGGGGCGATCTGGTCGTCGTGCTCGCCCGACTTCGGCGCGCAGGCGGTCGTCGATCGCTTCGGCCAGATCGAGCCGAAGGTGCTGTTTGCGACGGACGGGTACACCTACGGCGGAAAGGTGTTCAGTCTCGAACAGCGGCACGCCGAGATCATCGAGCGGATACCGTCGATTGAGCGGCTTGTGCTGGTGCCGTTCGTGAACGCGGAGCTTCTGGACGCGGATCAGAGAATGGCGGCGGATCAGACACCGCCCACGCGTCCGGCGGTCGGCTTCTCGGCGAACGCCGAGCTGGAGCTAGGCAGCGTTAAGCTCGTGCGCGATGGGCGGACTGTCCGCGAGTACCGGCCTGACCTCTGGGGGCACTACTTGCGAGTCGGGAAAGCGCCGCCGCCGCTCGCGTTCGAGGAAGTCCTCTTCGATCACCCGCTGTTCATCATGTACAGCTCGGGCACGACCGGCGTGCCGAAGTGCATCGTGCACGGCCACGGCGGCACGCTGCTCCAGCACATGAAGGAGCTGATGCTGCACACCGACCTGCGGGGCGGCGAGCGCATTTTCTATTTCACCACCTGCGGGTGGATGATGTGGAACTGGCTGGTCAGCGGGCTGGGCTGCGGCGCGGCGCTGGTGCTGTACGAGGGCAACCCGGCGTATCCGGACGCGCACCGGCTGTGGGAGCTGGCCGAACGCACGAAGCTGCACGTCTTCGGCACCAGCCCGAAGTTCCTCGGCGCTTGCCAGAAGGCCGGCATTCATCCCGGCCGCGACCACGACCTGAGCGCCCTGCGCTGCGTCTGCTCGACGGGTTCGCCGCTCAGCGAGGAGCTGTTCGCGTGGGTCTACCGCGAGGTGAAGGGCGACTTGCAGCTTTCGAGCATCTCCGGCGGGACCGACATCATCTCGTGCTTCATGCTCGGCAACCCGCTGCTGCCCGTCCATGCGGGCGAGATCCAGTGCCGTGGGCTGGGCATGGACGTGCGGGCCTGGGACGACGACGGCCGCGAGGTCATCAACCAGAAGGGCGAGCTGGTCTGCACCAGCCCGTTTCCATCCCAGCCCGTCTGCTTCTGGAACGACCCCGGCCAAAGCAAGTACCGCGGCGCCTATTTCGACCATTTCCCCGGTGTCTGGCGCCACGGCGACTACATCGAGATCACCGACACCGGCGGCGTGATTGTCTACGGCCGCTCCGACGCGACGCTGAACCCCGGCGGCGTCCGCATCGGCACGGCGGAAATCTACCGCTGCGTCGAGGCACTGCCGGAGGTGCTCGACAGCCTGGCCTGCGGCCGCGAGGCGGACGACGACGTGGAGATCTGCCTGTTCGTCGTGCTGCGGCCGGGGCTGACGCTCGACGCGGCGCTCAAGCAGCGCATCCGCGAGGCGATCGCCGCCGGCGCCAGCAAGCGGCACGTGCCGCGGCACATCGCGCAGGTCAGCGGCATTCCGGTCACGATCAGCGGCAAGAAGGTCGAGCTGGCCGTGCAGAAGATCCTGCACGGCGAGGCCGTCACCAACCGCGACGCGCTGGCGAATCCCGAAGTGCTCGACGAGTTCCGCTCGGCCATCCGCTGACGGCCCGGCTGCGGACGCTCAACGTCAGTCGCCCGCCCGCGGCCGGCCATTGCGCGAGCGCACCGGCGACAGGTTGAACGCCGCGCCGCAGCCCGGCCTCGAGCAACGCACCGTGAGCGTCGGCACGCTGGCAAACTCGTCCGCTGTGGTGTTCTGGACCGCGAGCAGCGTCGGCAGAATCGCGTGCGCCGCGTGCGTACACAATCCCGCGGGCAGCGCCGCGCTCACTTCGAACTCCGCCGCAACCCCGCCCGCCGGGCAGCCGCCATCCGCCGGAGGTACAGCGGCGGTGACCCGCACGCAGCGCGGCCCGCGCTCGGAGGCTCCCGGCGCGCTCCGGCTCGCCGGACTGCCGCGTCGGACCTGCGGCGGCGCTGCGCTGCTGCCGCCCAGGCTCGCCGGCGATGCCAGGCCGGTGGGCGGCGCTTCCTTCGGAAGAGGGGCCTTGCCGGGCGCCTCGTCCGCGTCGAAGACCACGACGTCCGCCATGCGGTCCATCGCGAGGTTCGCGAGCTCGTCGGCGCGGCGATTGTGCTCGCGTCGGACGTGCTTCATCGTCCAGCAGGAGACGCGCAGCAGCAGGACCTGGACTTCGTGAAAAAGCTGCTGCAACGTCGGGTTCTTCACGCGGTACTGTCCGGTCAGTTGCCGCACGAGCAGCTCGCTGTCGGAGCAGATGGCGATCGGCTGCGGATCGCAGCGGCTGGCGCGCTGCAAGGCGCGGATGAGCGCCAGGTACTCGGCGGCGTTGTTGGTCTGAGTGCCCAGGAAGTAGCCGGCCTCGTGGATCGGGTGACCGTCTTCGGCGCGGATGACGACTCCGGCGCCGGCTGGCCCGGGGTTGCCGCGCGCCCCGCCGTCGATGTGGATGACCAGGCTCACTTCTTGCCCAGGTAGAGAATGCGGCCGCAGGAGCGGCAACTGATCACGTCGTCGCGGACGGCGAGGGCGTTGGCGATCTCGGCGGTGAGGGATATGTGGCAGCCGTTGCAGATGTACTCGTCGCGACGGGGGCTGGGCCGCAGCACTTCGGCGAGGGCCTCGCCGTCGTAGCGGTCCGAGAGCCGCTGGAAATGGACCAACGTCGCGGGATCGAGGCCGGCGGCGGCGCGCTCGCGCTCGGCCGTGAGCTCGGCGAGGCGCTTCGAGTACGCATTGCGGGTGGATTCGAGCTGGCCGCGCAGCTCCTCGAGCCGCCGCCGCTCCCCGACGAGGGCGGTCTCGTGGGCGCCGAGGGAGGCGCGGGCTTCCTCGACGCGAGCCATGAGTTCGAGCGCTTTGCTTTCGAGCTTGGACAAATCGGCCTTCTCGTTGTTGAGCTGCTGGAGGACGCTGGCGTATTCCTTGTTGGTCTTGACGGAGTTGAGATGCTCGCGGAGCTTGGCGATGTGGCCGCTGCGGGCCTTGATCTCGACGTCCAGGGCGTCGAACTCACGCTGGGCGCGGTTGAGCTGCTCCCGCTCCGCACCGAGCGCGCCCTCGCCCCCCTGGAGCTTGCCCCCCTGGGCCGCGATCAGGCGCTCTTTCGCCTGCAACTGCCGGCGGATGTCCACGATCTGCAATTCGACATTCTGAAGTGCCCTCAGCGCGTCCAGCCTTGCCCCCATAAGCGCGGCCTCCGAAACCTGCGTATGACCATGTCAAGGAGTAAACCATACATTATGCCCCCTGGCCGCCAGTTCCGCAAGCCGCGGCACCTAGCCCGCGCGTGCTTGCCCGCCTTTCGCTGACGCGTCATCCCGGCGGGCACTCACGACAGCCGCGGAAACGAACACCAGGGTCGCCAGACCGTAGCCGACGGCGACAGGCCAGGCGCGCGAGGCGTATGTCCGCGGCGCCGGAAGCGCTTCGGGTACGAATGGCGCGCGGGCCGTGCCGGACGCCGCGGTCGAGGAGGCGGGCGGCCGTCCGCCGGCGGGCGCCAAGCTCGGCGTCCCGTCGCCGGCGGCGGTCTGCCAGACGAAGAACTCGCGGATGACCGTCTGGCCCGCCCGGTGCTCGACCCGGTAGGCGTGGATGGCCCCGACGAGCGTGAGCACCGTGGCGGCGCCGGTCCAGAGCGCCGCCGTCCGGTAGCGCCGCTCGATCAGCGCCACGCCGACAGCGCTCAGAATCAGCGTGACGACGAACCAGCTCGAGTTGGCGCCGGTGAGCGTGAGCAGCCCCGGCAGCCACTGCGTCGCGGGCGTCGGCGCGATCAGCACGTCGATGAGCGAGACGCCGACGCCGGGATAGTCGAAGTACAGGCCGAGATTGACGACGATGATGGCGGCCATGGCGGGGAAGAGGGCGATGGCGACGGCGGGCGCGTGCTCGCGGGGCGTCGCCTGGAAGGCCTGGGCGGTGATGATGAGGCCGATGTAGGCGACGATCGCCGCTCCCGCCTCGATGGGGATCAGCGCGCCGAGCAGCGGCCCGAGCCCGAGCAGGAAGATCGCGGTGAAGAACACGCCGTTAAGCACGGAGTATCCCGACCGCGCGCCGAGCGCCTTCCAGCCCGGGTGCCCGATGTAGATCGTCGTCGGAAAGCAGGAGCCGAACAGGGCGGCGGCGATGCTGCCGACGCCGTTGACGGCCAGCGAAGGGGCGGTGGCGAAGCGGTCGCCGCCGGCCTCGGCCGACTCGATGTTCTGGAGCGATCCGAGGACGTTGATCACGCCCATCGGCACGGAGACGGTCAGGTACAAAAGCACGAGCTGCGGATTCTCGGTGAGCAGCCGCCAGATGTGATCCGCGACGAAGACCGGCGCGATCCACTGCACGCGCGAGAAATCGCCGCTTCCGTCGGCGCCGCGGCCGAGCGCGTCGACGACCGCGGTGCCCGACATCGGCACGCCGCCGAACCAGTCCCCGCCGGCGAGCGTCGCCCCCCAGGCGATGATGGTCCCGGCGAGGACCGCGACGAGACCGCCGGGCAGTCGCCAAGGGAAGCGGAAGCGCGCGTAGTACGCCAGCAGGAGGATCGCGAGGGGCAGGATGCCGACGAGCGGCCGGGTGTAGATGCGAAAGGCAAAGTCGGCGGCGATGAAGGTGATGCCGACCGCGGCCAGAACTCCGAGCAGGGCGGCGCGTGGCGTGGCGCGCCGGAGGCGCTCGGCGGCGAATGCGCCGAGGAGCTCGACCAGGCCGCTGACGAGGCAGGCGACAAGCCCCGCCTGCCAGGCGAGCTCGGCGCTGCCGGTCGAGCGGTAGATCGGCCCCATGATGAAGAGGCAGTAGGCGATCACCGAGGGCGTGTTGATGCCGTAGGGCAGCGCCGTGCAGCCGGGGTTGCCGTCACGCCGCGCCACGTAGCGCGCCTGGATGCCGTAGAAGACGTTGCCGACCAGCAGGCTGATGGCGACCCCGGGGAGGATGCGCTGGAACACCAGCTCATCGGAGAGGCCGGCGACGTAGCGGCACAGGTCGACGATGAGCAGGACCTGCACGAGGTTGTCGACCATGAGGCCGAAGAACCCGTCGAGGTCGCCACGCGTCCAGAGCGGAAGGCGCAGAGGCTTTTCTGACATGCAACACCGCCGGGTCCATCTCGTGCGACTGGGCCGCCATGCATCGTAGTTCGCGCGTTGTTACCCATCAACGGAGGACGGCGGGTGACGGGCCGTGCCGTCCGTCTCGGTGATGAGCCGCGCCGAGCGGCCCCAGGTGAAGTAGTTCCACGCCCATTGCAGCATGACCAGCAGCCGGTTCTCGAACTGGATGAGGTTCAGGATGTGCACGAACAGCCATAGCAGCCACGCCCAGTAGCCGGAGAATCGCACCCAGCCGAAATCCACCACCGCCGCCGCACGCCCGATCGTCGCCATGCTGCCCGGGTCGACGTAGCTGAACGCGGGGAGGGCAGCGCCGTCGAGGCGCGCCCGGATGAGCTTCGCGACGTAGGCGCCTTGCTGCATGGCGACCGGCGCGACACCGGGCAGGGGCCTGCCGCTGGCGTCACGCGCGTGGGCCAGGTCGCCGATGACGAAGATTTGCGGATGGTCTGGAATGCTCAGGTCGGGCCGGACGACGACGCGTCCGGCGCGATCGAGCTCGGCCCCGCACGCCGTCGCCAGCGCCGCGCCAAGGGGCGACGCCTGCACGCCCGCCGCCCACAGCACGACGCGGCAGCCGACAGCCGTCGCCATGTCGCCGCTGCGAATGGTCACGCCGTCGGGGCGCACGTCGCTCACCAGGCTACGCGTGAGGACGGTGACGCCCAGGCGCTCGAGCGAGCGCTGCGCCTTGCGGGAAAGGTCGGGCGGGTACATGGGCAGCACCCGCTCCGACCCTTCCACGAGGAGGATTCGGGCCGACGCCGGATCGATCCGCCGAAAATCGCGCCTGAGCGTCCGGCGGGCGATCTCGGCCAATGCGCCGGCCAGCTCAACGCCTGTGGGTCCTGCCCCCACGACGACGAAGGTGAGCCACTCCCTGATACGCTCGGGAGACGTTTCGAGTTCGGCGTCCTCGAACGCGGAGAGGATCTTGGCTCGTATCCGCGTGGCGTCCTCTATTGTCTTGAGACCCGGCGCCCAGCTCTCCCAGGCGGGGTTGCCGAAGTAGTTGTGCCGCACGCCGGCCGCGACGACGAGCGTGTCGTACGTGAACGCGCAGTCGCGGCCGCCGTCGTGCGCGAGGACGCGCCGGCCGGGGACGTCGAAACCGGTGACATCCGCCATCACGACGCGGCAGTTGCGCTGCCGCGCCAGCACGCCGCGCAGCGGGGCGGCGATGTTCGCCGGCGACAGTCCCCCGGTCGCGACCTGGTACAGCAGCGGCTGAAACAGGTGGTAGTTCCGGCGGTCGATCAGCGTGACGCTGATATCGGCGCCGGCGAGGGACCGGGCACAGTAGAGGCCGGCAAAGCCGCCGCCGACGATGACGACCCGCGGTCGCGGGGAGATGGCGCCAGGCTGGCTCATCGGAAGTCCGCCACCCGGTTATCGAAGGGGGACCAGCGCGGCATCGGCTGCCAGCGGCTTGAGGCGGATGTTGCGGTATGAGACGGCCGTGCCATGGTCCTGGAAGCCGACGTGGCCGATGCGCGGCATCTCGCGGTAGGCCGTCCTGAACTTGTTCTCGCTGCCGTCGGGGTTGCGGCGCGGCTGCGTCCAGTCGTTCAGGTCGAGCGAGATGATGCGCTCGCCGTTCATCGCGGCGGCGATGAAGCTGCCGTGGCAGACGAGGACGACGTGGTTCCATTCGCCGGGTTTGCGCACGGCGTTGACGCGCGGGGCCATGATATCGTAGATGGCGCCGCAGTCGTGCTTTCCGGGCTGGGTCTTGCCGTGGGAATCCAGCACCTGGAGCTCGATGCCGGTCTGCACGGGGTCGGCCAGGTCGCCGGTGCGGAAGAAGATGCCGCTGTTGGCCTGGGGGGCGAACTTGAATTCGAGTTCGAGGACGAAGTCGCCGTAGAGGTCCTCGGTCCAGATGTCACCGCCGCCCTTCCGGAGGAGGGCGCCGTCTTCGACGAGCCAGCTTCCGGGGCTGCATTTCCAGCCGGCCAGGTCGCGGCCGTTGAAGAGTTGGCGCCAGGCGGACCCCGGCGCCCGCGCTTGGGGCCGCGAGCGGGGCTCGGATGGAGCCGGGCGGCGCACGAGGATGTTGCGGAACGCCAGGGGCGAGCCGTGCGACTGGAGCTCGATCGGCCCGGCCGGAAAGATCGGGCGCTGGCGATCCCAGTAGTTCTCCAGCGGCGCGTCGAGCACGACGAGCTGGTCGTTGAGCCAGACGGTGACCCGCTCGCCCAGCATGAGAATGCGAAACTCGTTCCATTCGCCGACGGGCCGGTCGGCGCGCAGGAACGGCTTGCTCGGGTTCTGCTGGTTGTTGTACAGCCCGCCGGAACCCTCCGGCCACTGCGCCGGGTCCCAGATCTGCACCTGCGGCGAGCCGCGCAAGTAGACACCGCTGTCACCGGCCGGTTGTATCTTCCACTCGACGCGCAGCTCGACGTCGTCGAAGTCTTCAGCCGTGCACAGGTGGCTGCCGCCGCCGTCGAAGCGCAGCTCGCCATCGACGACCGACCAGTGCTGGCGCATGAGGTCGTCCGCGTCGGCCTGGGCCGTGGCGAGCTCGTCGGGTCGCATCGCGGCGCGTTTCAGCGGGTCGCCGACGAGACCCTTCCAGCCGGTCAGGTCGCGGCCGTTGAAGAGCGGGCGCCAGGGGGAGGACCCCGGCGCTGGCGCTTGGGGCTCGGATCGGGGCTCGGTCGGGGCCGTCAGGTCGCCGAGCGCGAACTGGAGGCCCGCCAGGTAGTGCTTGAGCACGTCCGCGTGCCAGTACATGTGCTCGTTGTGACCCAGCGAGCAGTAGAACACGCGGCCACGGCCCTCGCTGCGCACCCAGCTTACGGCGAAATCGTTGTCAGCGCGGCGGACGCCGGGCTTGCTCATGTCGGTGCGGTAGTGATCGAGGACCATCAGGATGCGCTGCCGCTGGCGCGAGTACGGGTCGCGGAGCTGGTAGATCTCCTCCTTGAGCTCGAGCGAGCGCCCGCCGAGCGGCGCCGTCAGCGGGTGCTGCGGATCGTCGATGCGGATTACAACCTCGTCGCCGGCGTTCCACGGGTGGCCGTCGAAGTAGCCGCCGATCATCCGCCCGTAGTCCGGCCACTCGTAGAACGTGTCGGTGGCCGAGTGGATACCGGCGAGGCCCTTGCCGCCGCGAACGAACTCCAGCAGGTTCTGCTTGAGGCGCGCGTCGCGTTGCCGCGCGGCGTCGGCCTCGGGCTGCGGCATCGCGGCGAGATTCGGCGGCGTGAACAGTTCGCCGGTCGTGTTCAGCATGCACACGGCGTCGAAGGCCGAGAGCGGCTCGCGCTCGAAGACGGCCGGGTCTTCGGAGTGCGTGACCTCGAAGGCGCCGGTGCGGCGGCCTAGCTGCGCTAGCGCCTCGACCCCGACGGGGATCGAGGCGTGGCGGAAGCCGCGCGTGAGCGTGAAGACAAGGAGGCGCCGGGGTTTGGCCGGCTCGGCGAAGGGCTTTTCCGGCAGCGCGGCGGCGATCTTCTCGCGCGCTTCGGGCGGGGCGGGCTGGTCCTGCGCCGCGCCAGGGCTCGAGGCACCGAGCAGCACGGCGCCGGCGGCGCACGTGAGCGCCATGCTGAAGCATCCGGTCAGGCGTTTATTGAGCCAAGAGGGTTTGGTCATGATGTTCGAGCCTGTCGTAGTGGGAGTGGAAGACCCCGCGCGCCGCCCCCGACACGAGCCGCGAGGGGCACACGAGCCGCGAGCGCATACGAGCGGCGAGCGCATACGAGCGGCGAGCGCATACGAGCCGCGAGCGCAAGCGAGTGGAGTGACGACCGCGCGAACACGCGCGCCGCAGGCGCAAGCAAGCCGCGAGCAAGCACGAGCCGCGAGCGCAAGCGAGTGGAGTAACCCGAGGTCGAACCGCCTCACCGATAGCGCTCGCTCGACTGCCCCTCGAGCACATACGCCACGGCCGCGCTGAGGCTTTTCGCATCGTTGATCCAACGTGTGCTGCCATGCCGCGTCCACACGACCGCGCGCTCGTCGACAAGCCCCGCCTCCCGCAGGCGGCGCGTGCACCACGACTTGAGCTGCGACATCGCCTGCTCAGGCCGAACCTCCTGCGGACACGAGAGTACGACGTGCACGTGGTTGCTGCGGACATTGTACGCGAGGAGCTCCCACGTGCGGAGCCCGCAATGATCGACGATCGTTTGTCGCACGACCTCGCGCTGGGCCGCATCAAGCATCATCGCAGGCGTCACCAGAGACCGCTGTTCGGTGTACGCTCGCTCCGGGTCCGGCGGCAGCAAATTCGTCCCGGGGACGTTATGCCACCGGTCGACCGAGCCGCGTTCGTCTCCGTGAAGCCACGCGCCGTGACAGGTCCATGTCAGGAAGTACGCCAGGGGCGCTCGCACGATCGATCTCCAATGGCACTTGGCAAAGGCGCGCAATCGCGCTCGTGTTTGCGCGATTGTCACTCCACTCGCTTGCGCTCGCGGCTCGTTCTCCCTTGCGGTGTGCGCGTCTGCGCGCGGTCGTTATTCCACTTCCTTGCCGGCGCGCGTGTTCGCGCGGTCGTCACTCCACTCGCTTGCGCTCGCGGCTCGTACGCGCTTGCCGCTCGTATGCGCTCGCGGCTCGTTTGCGCTTGCCGCTCGTTTAGCGCAGGGCGCCGGCCACTGTTTCGCCCAGCGTTGCCGGGCTTTCGCTCACGGCGATCCCCGCCGCGCGCAGCGCCGCGATCTTGCTGTCCGCGGTCCCCTCGCCGCCGGAGATGATCGCGCCCGCGTGGCCCATGCGCCGGCCGGGCGGCGCCGTGCGGCCGGCAATGAAGGCGACGACCGGCTTGCGGACGTGCTGGCGGACGTGGGCGGCGGCGGCTTCCTCGTCGGTTCCGCCGATCTCGCCGATCATGAGGATCGCGTGTGTTTCCGCGTCCTTTTCGAACAGGTCGAGCAGCTCGATGAAATTGAGGCCCTTGACGGGGTCGCCGCCGATGCCCACGCAGGTGGACTGGGCGAAGCCCTTCTGAGTTGTCTGCCAGACGGCCTCGTAGGTGAGCGTGCCGCTGCGCGAGATGATGCCGACGTTCTTCGTGCCGGCGGCGGGCGGCTTGTGGATGTAGCCGGGCATGATGCCGATCTTGGCCTGCCCAGGCGTGATGATCCCCGGGCAATTCGGACCGATGAGACGCGTGCCCTTGTCGTCGAGGAACTTGCGTGCCTTCACCATGTCCAGCGTCGGGATGCCCTCGGTGATCAGCACGACCAGCGCGATGCCGGCGTCGGCGGCCTCCATGGCGGCGGCCGCGGCGGCGGACGCCGGCACGAAGATCAGCGAGCAGTTCGCGCCCGTCTTCTCGACCGCCTCGTGGACGGTGTCGAACACGGGCAGGCCGTGCTCGGACTTCGTTCCGCCCTTGCCCGGCGTGACGCCGCCGACGAAGTTCGTGCCGTACTCGATGCACTGCCGGGTGTGGAAGGCGCCGGCTTTGCCGGTGATGCCCTGGCAGATGACGCGCGTGGATCGATCGACGAGGATGCTCATTTCGTCCCGCCCTGGTTCACTTTCCTTTGCCGCCGGTCTCATGCGGACGCTTCCGCCGAGGATCCGCGGGTTATAGCTCCGCGGTGGGTTATTCTCAAATCATGCGCCGGCGCCGCTCCGGCCGCGTGAAGCCCAAACCCGCGGCCGCAGCCGCGCTGGCCGCGACAATGGCCAGAAAATACGCCGCTGCGCCGGCGGCGCTCATCCAGACGACGGCCAGGCCGAGCGCCCCATAGAGCGCGGCGACCGCGTAACAGATGAGCGCCGTGGCGCGCACGCTGAAGCCGCGCTGCACGAGCTGATCGTAGAAATGGCTGCGATCGCCGGCGAAGATCGGTTTCCTGCTGCGCCAGCGGCGATACAGGGCCAACGCCGTGTCGAAGATCGGCAGCCCGAATACGATCACGCCGCCGACGACCCAGCGCAGCTCTCCGGTTTGCGCGAGCAGCAGGATGCACGCGCCGCAGACGTAGCCAATGAGCAGGCTGCCGGCGTCCCCCATGAAAATGCGGGCCGGGTTGAAGTTGTGATACAGGAAACCGAACGCGGCGCCCGCGAGGCCAAGGGCCAGCGGCAGCACCGCCAGCGTCTCCAGGCGGCCGATGTACGACGCGGGCGCTTCGGCGGCGCCGTCGCCCGCCAGCGCCAGAGCCGCCAGCAGGGCGTAGGCCACACCCATGACGCCCGCTACGCCCGCACAGAGCCCGTCGAGGCCGTCAATGAGGTTCGACGAGTTGCACGCCCCGAGCACGATGAACACGCCGAGCGGCAGCGCCACCGCCGGGCCAAGCCACGCCGGCCACCCGCCGGTACCCAACACCGCGGCAATGGCTTGCGGAAGGTGCAGGCCCGCACCGGTCCCCAGTATCATCAGCACCACGACGAGGCCGCTGATGGCCAGGCGAATCCGCGGCAGCAGGTCGCCGGCGTCGTCGAGCATCCCGAGCAGCACCATCGCCAGCCCGCCGCCGAGGATCGGCAGCATGACGGCGGCCAGGTGCCGAGTCGGCAGGCCGGCGACGCCCGGGGGCAGCAGCAGGGCCAGCGAGGCGGCGGCCATCCACGCCAGTGCGATCGCCAGGCCGCCGAGGTAGGGCGTGGGCCGCGCGTGCGGTTTGAGGAGCTGGTCGGGATGGTCCATGATGCCGAGCCGCCGCGCGAGCGTGCCGGCAAGCGGCGTGGCGCCGAGCGCGACCGCGAGCGCGACGAGCGCGAACGGGGCGTAGGCACTGAGCGGGGCGAGGCTGCTCGGCATATGCGTGGGGACTATAGTCGCTCGGCGGCGGCAAGCCGAGCGCAGCGCGGCTTGCGGCCGCACGCGTCGGTGCGCATGGGGAGCGACCGCTGACCGGAGTTCTCGTCGCATTGGCGGTGCCGACCGGCCGGCATTGGTACAGGTTGCTTACTGAGCCGAGCCGCGCCCGCGAGGAAGCGGTTGAAATGAGGACGCCTGCTGGCGCAACCGCTTCCTCCGGGGGCGCGGCCGGGTTCAAACGGTACCAGCGCCGACCGGCCGGAGGCCGGTTCCCAGAACTCCCGCAGCGCTGTCTGGCCGGCTATACTGCGCGGTTTCCGTGTCGCCAAGGCGGCGAAGCGCGGGGTCTCACTCTGTGGATAGCAAGCCCATGCTGCAAACACCGTTGATTGAATATCACCGCTCCGCGGGCGGCCGGCTGGTGGATTTCGCCGGCTGGGAGATGCCGGTGGTCTACACCAGCATCATCGAAGAGCACAACTACACGCGCCGCCACGCGACGTTCTTCGACGTCTCCCACATGGGGCGGGTCGAGTTCAGCGGGCCGGGGGCGGCGGCGCTGCTGGAGCGGCTGAACACGCGGCGCATCGGCGACATGGCGGTGGGCCAGTGCCGCTACAGCCACATGTGCCGTGAGGACGGCGGCATCCTGGACGACGTGATCGTGTCGCGGCTGGAGGACGGCTACCTGGTGGTGTGCAACGCGTCGAATCGCGAGAAGCTGCTGGCGTGGTGGCAGCAGCAGAGCGCGGGCCAGGACGTCGTCATCACGGACCGGACCTTCGAGACCGGCATGGTGGCGATCCAGGGGCCCGAGGCGCTCGAGACGCTCGACCAGTTGCTGCCGTTCCGCGTCAGCGAGCTGAAGCGCTATCATTTCAAGACCGGCGAAGTGCTCGGAGCCACGTATTACGCGGCCCGCAGCGGCTATACGGGCGAGGACGGCATCGAGATCATCCTGCCCGCGCCGGTCGCGCTGACGGCGGTCAGCCTGATGCTGGAGCGCTCCGCCGAACTGGGCCGGCCGGTGCGCGCGGCCGGCCTGGGGGCGCGAGACACGCTGCGGATGGAAGCGGGCATGCCGCTGTATGGCCACGAGCTGAGCGAGGAGTGGGACTCGATCACCGCGGGGCAGGCGTGGTGCGTCGACCTGAGCAAGGACTTCGTCGGCCGCGCGGCGCTGCAACGCGTCAAGGAGCACGGGCCGGCGCGCGTGATGGTCGGGCTGGAGCTCGATGGCCGCCGCGCCGCGCGGCAGGGCGCGGCCGTGCAGCTCGACGGCCGCACGGTCGGCGTCGTGACAAGCGGTTCTCACAGCCCGACCTTCGACAGGCCCCTGGCGATGGGCTTCGTCGAGCCGCGCCTGGCGCAGCCGGGCACCGCGGTGCAGGTGGACCTGCGCGGTACGCCGGTGGCGGCCCGCGTCGCGAAGCTGCCCTTCTACAAGCGCGGCAAGTAGCGTGCGGCGGGGGCTCTGCTACGGTTTCGGAAGCGAGAGGCCGGAGGCGACGGCGCGGAAGCGCTCGTAGACGTCCTGAAGCGCCTCTGGAATGACGCGCACGTCGCCGACGGATGACATGAAGTTGGTATCGCCGGCCCAGCGGGGCACGACGTGCCAGTGCACGTGGTCGGGCAGGCCGGCGCCCGCGCAGCGCCCCAGGTTCAGCCCGACGTTGAAGCCTTCGGCCTTCACCGCCTCGCACAGCACGCGCAGCGCATCGCGGATGCGCTGCGCGAGCTCGAAAAGCACCGCTTCCGGCAGCGCCCCCATGTCCGGCTGGTGGTCCACGGGCGCGATCATGACGTGGCCGTTCGTGTACGGATAGCGGTTCAGCAGCACCAGCGTGCGCGGGCTCCGCCACAGCACCAGGTTCGCCGCGTCCCGGTCCGGCTGCGCAGCGTAGCGGCAAAGAAAGCAGCCCGGCGTTTCAGTGTCCGGCTGCGCGCCAGGTGTCATCCCGCGGATGTACGCCATGCGCCACGGCGCCCAGATGTTCCCGGAGAACTCCGCCATGGCCTAGCCTCCGCTCCGAGGCGCCAGCCGCATCAGCCGCCGGACGCGCCGCCCGAAGTCAGCCGCGGAATGACGCGGATCGTCTGATAGGCGCGGTGCTCTTCGCCTCGCGCCGTCACGACCAGCAGCCCCAGCGTGTGATCGCCGGGCTCGGTCAGCGTCTTCTGGCCATTCAGCCCGCCGCCAATCGCCTGACCGTTCAGCGTCCAGCGGAACGCGGCCGAGCGCTGCCAGTCCGCCGGACACTCCGCGGAGTAGTGCATGTACAGGGGCTCGATGCCGGTGCGGGGCGTGACGCGGATGGCCACGGTGCCATCGGCGGCGGGCTCGCGGATCGACGCCGGACCGCGGACTCGCTCCGGCAGCGCGGTAACGCCGGGCCGTGCGGCGTAGGCGACCGGGTCGTCGCGTCGCGGCACGTCGGCGTCAGGGACGGCGCGCGCCGTCACGCCGGGCGGCGCGGCGAACGGCTTGAGCTTGCCGGAGAGCAGCGCGATGCCGTCGGCGTTCCCGTCGATGGCCTGGCGCCTGGCGAGCACGGCGGGCGGGCGGTTCGGCTGCACGCCGCTGACGCGGCCGAAGAAGTCGGCGGCGAGGTCCGGCGTGCGCTCATGGCCGAGGTGCCGGATATAGATCCAGGCGACGTTCTTGTAGCCGTTGTGGCCGTACCACTCGACCGCGCGTTGCGACTCCTTCTTGCAGATGGCGAAGTCGTTCTCGGTGTTGATGATGAAGAGCGGGTGATACGCGGAGCGCGGCGCGGCCGACGCGTCCATGACGGACTCGGAGAAGTTCGACTGCCGCACGGCCAGGCAGGTGAAGCGGTCCGGATGGCGGTTCAGCATGTAATGGGCCATGTAGCCGCCGGAGGACCAGCTCGTGGCCAGCACGTTTCCGCGGTCGGCACAGGTGGTCGCGAAGACGTGGTCGAGAATCCTGAGCGTGGCCTGCTCGTCACCCTTGAAGGCCGGGTGCACGGTGCGCAGCGGGAATTGGGCGAACATGTCCGGGGCGCGCAGCTCCGGTGCGACCACCACGAAGCCGAAGCGGTCGGCCTCCTGCTGCCATTCCAGCGCCTGCGGTCGGGCGTTGTCAAAGGGCTTCATGCCGTGGAAGGTCACGACCAGCGGCCAACGCCGGGCGCGCAGGCCGGCCTGGTCCTTTGCCTGCTCGAGGCGCACGTAGTCTTCGGGCAGATACAGGTAGTACCCGCGGCGCGACTCGGGCTCGACCACCCGCGTCAGCCGGCCGTTGCCGCGCGGCTGTGGGACCGCGCAGCCGGCGAGAACGCACAGCAGGCAGAATGGCGCAATCCAGCGCACCCGCATCCACCCGGGACCCATCAACTTGTCCAAGCCAGCCTCCTGAACCCAGTACGACCCGCGACTTCTTCCGCGCCTCGCGTCATCATGCAGGTCGCCGAATCTACCCTAGTTTCTGAACCGCAGCGCGGCCGCGCCCAAAATCTGCCCGGGACTTCGCAACCCTAGGCGTCGCTCTACGTTTATCGGACACCTTCGCCGGAATCCTGCTCGGTGTCGGCGCCGACGCCAAGGTGATCCGCCAGGCGCTGCACGAGATAGGGCGTGGCTCCTGTGAAAAGGCCGTTGATAACAGAGCGCTCCGCAATGTCGACGCACGTGCCCTGCAACAGGGGGAACGTCGCCGCCGTCAGGGCCGCGCGCGCCGCGCGCCTTCGCCAACGCGGCCCTGAAAACGTATTGTAGACGCACGTTCGGTTGTGGGGTGATCTGGACACAGATCATCTCCGATACCGCGCACGACTGGGCCCAGCTGGATTCGAACCAGCGACCAACGGATTATGCGAGCACCTCCCGCGGTTTCCCGCGGGCTCGGACTGTCCCTTCACCCCATGCGCCGATGGGGTGGGCCGCCGTCCAGTCTCTACACACGCCCGCCGAACGCGCGGTCGCGACCGGCGTCCGGCTGCTTGGCTCGGGATCGGCATAAGTCTTTCGACTCGTAGCGTTCCCCGACTTTGACGGCCTGCTAACCCGACGTTGCCGCCGGGAAGACCCTTGCCTGATCGGCGTATCCACGTTGACAACTCCCCGCAGACTTAGCCGCGACCAGGCCCCAAGTCCGCCGCTCTAACCGACTGAGCTATGGGCCCGCCGGGCCGGCGCGCTGACGGCCCGTGGCTCCGCCGATTGTACCGCCGAATCCCCGGCTGCGCAGACGCGTTCCAATCCGGCAGGCGAAACAGGCAGGGCAGGACAGGGCAGGAGGAAAAGGAAGACCGGGGCAGGCGTGCCGACCCCGGTCCTTTGCGAAGCGCTCGTCACGCGCGTCGGCGGCGGCTCAGCGGCGGCGCAGCAGCAGCGCACCGCCAATCGCCAGCAGGCCAAGCGACGCCGGCTCCGGGATGTACTGTCCGGGGTTGCCGATGTCGAGGTTGGTCGACATCCACGAGCCGTAGATGTCGCCCTCGAGGGCCAGCACCCACTGGTACGGGTCGTTGGCGCCGAGCGCGGCCGGCGAAGCCGGATTCCCACTGTTGAAGCGCGCCCGGATGCTGCCGGGGAAGTCCTGGTCGCCGTATCGCAGGCGGTCGACCTGCACCGCGAGGTCGTCATACAGGTTGATCGCGTCGTTGCGCCCGAGGTTGTGCGTGTTTCCGCCGATGATCTTGACCAGCGGCGAGAGGCCCCAGGTCGTGCGGAAGTCCTCGGCGTCGGAGTCCGTGAGGATGACCGACTCGCCCGCGGCGACCGTGCCAAAGGCGCTCAGGTCGACGGAGAAGGGCGTATCGCTGTTGTCATCAAAGCTCCAGCCGGACATGTCCACCGCCGCATCGCCGACGTTGGTGAACTCGATGAACTCGTACAGATCGCCGTTGCCCTGGTACATGTACTCCGTGATGCGCATCTGGCCGCCGGCCAACGCGGCGGTCGCGGTCGCGCCAAGCAGGCAGAAGCCTCCGAATCCGTGCTTCACAGTGCTCCTCCTCTACGATTGAAACGAGTGAGAACCAACAGCCAACACCGCCCGGGAATGTCGCGGGACGATGTGTGGTCCATGCGAGCCGGGCGCTAGAAAAGCGTAAAGCCCGGCTTTTCTGGCGACTTCGGCCATGCCGGCCGGGAGGTGGCCGGCTGAACCGCCGGATGCCGGCCGTCCGCGGCGCTGGGGGGCGTTGCGCACATTTGGCGCAGCGGCGTATAATGCGGGCGAACGTGCGAGACGTGAACAGAAAGATGCAGGCGCGCCATGAAAGTACTGATCGCGGACAAGTTCGAAACCGTCGGCGTCGAGAAACTGCGGGCGATCCCGACCGAGGTGTACGCCGAGGCCGGGTTGAAGGGCGAGGCGCTCGCCGCCCGGCTGCGCGAGCTGGACCCTGACGTCCTCATCGTGCGCTCGTGCAAGGTCCCGCGCGACGTGCTGGCCGCCGGCAGCCGCCTCAAGCTCATCGTCCGCGCCGGCTCCGGCTATGACACCATCGACGTCGCGGCGGCTTCGCAGCGCGGCATCATGGTGACGAACTGCCCGGGGCAGAACGCCGTCGCCGTCGCCGAGCTCACCTGGGGGCTGATCATCGCGCTCGACCGGCGGATTCCGGAGAACGTGATCGACCTGAACGCCGGCCGCTGGAACAAGAGCGCCTTCGCCAAGACGGCCCGCGGGCTGAAAGGCCGCACGATCGGCATCGTCGGCTCCGGGCAGATCGGCTCGGAGGTGGCGCGGCGGGCCGTGGCGTTCGAGATGTCGGTGCTGTATTTCAACCTGGGCCGCACGCGACGGCTGGTGGACATTCCGACGGCGCGACGGGTGGAGCTGGACGACCTGCTGCGGGCCAGCGACGTGGTGAGCATCCACGTGCCGGGCGGGCCGAGCACGAACAACCTGATCGACGAGCGGCGGCTGGGGCTGATGAAGCGCGAGGCGCTGCTGATCAACACCGCCCGGGCGAACGTGCTGGACGAGGCGGCGCTGCTGCGGGCGCTGAAGGAAGGGCGGCTGCGCGGAGCGGCGATCGACGTCTTCAACGACGAGCCGGCGGCCGACGCCAAGGAGTATCACGGCCCGGTGGCCAACGTGCCGAACCTGTACGTGACGCACCACATCGGCGCGAGCACCGAGCAGGCGCAGCTCGCCGTCGCCGACGAGACCGTGCGCATCGTCGAGACGTTCAAGCACACGGGCAAGGCGCCCAACTGCGTGAACATGCGCGAGCCGCTCAGCATGCCGATGCTGGTCGTCCGCCTGCACAACAAGCCGGGCGGCCTGGCGCGCGTCTTCTCCGCCATCGCCGAGGAGCAGATCAACGTCGAGGAGATGGACCACGTGATCTACGACGGCGGCAAGGCGGCTTGCGCGCATATCCGCGTGAACAAGGCGCCGTCGAGCGACCTGCTGGGCCGCCTGCGCGGCGCGCAGGAGAACATCCTCGCGGTCGAGGTCATCCAGGCCGAATAGGACCGTGGCCCGGGCGCCCGGTGCCGGCACGAAGCGCCTGCCCGCGCCGTTCGGCGGCGCTCCTGGCCGCCGCGTGCGGGCGCTATCCCTGGCGTGGAGCGGCCCGGAATCCGGAAAGCCGGTGAAGCTGCGCGACTTATCGGACACATCGCCGGCGATGCAGTTTTTGCTTCCGTCTTCCGCCGGCGCGCGTTAACATGAACTCGATCGGTCAGCATGTCTGTGCCGGCCAGTGCCGGTGTGCCCTGTAGGAGGAGGACATCATGAGACTCGTTTCTTTCTTTCATCATGCGCTGATGTTGTCTATGCTGACGGCCAGCGCCATGGCTCAGGGACGGCTGATCGCCGTCGACAGCAGCCGGGCGCTCTACGAGATCGACATGGCGACCGGCGCCAAGACGTCGATCGGCACCGTCAGCGCCAACGCCGGCACGACCGGCGGACTGGCGTACGACCGCAACAACGACATCATCTACGTCACGTCGACCAGCAATGACTCGGTCTACACGCTTGACCTGGCCACCGGGACGGCCACGCTGATCGGCGCCTACGGCGACTCGGCGATCGTCATGCACGGCCTAGAGTGGGACGAAACGACCAACACGCTGTACGGCGAGTCGTCGCACAACAACGGCCTTTACAACATCAGCATCGCAACCGGCGCGGCGACGCTGATTGGCACGTCGGGGCTCACGTCGTTCTCCAACCTCGTGCATCACTCGGGCGCCGACGTCATGTACCTCACTAACAGTGGGACCGACAGCTTCTATACCGTCAACCGCGCCACCGGCGCGACCACGCTGATCGGCCCGCTGAGCGGCCCGAGCAACCCCAACGGGCTGGCCTACAACTGGGACAACGGCCTCATCTACCTGGTCGACAACACCACCGACAACCTCTACACGATCGATACCGCGACCGGAGCGGCGACGCTCATCGGCTCGACGGGCTCCGGCAACCTGCTGGGGCTGATGTATATCCCCGAGCCCGGCACCTTCGTGCTGGTCGCGCTTGGCCTGGCGCTCGCGATGCGGCGGCGCGCCTGATTGGGTGGGGCCGGCATCCTGCCGGCCGAGCCTGATTGGGTGGGGCCGGCATCCTGCCGGCCGAGCCTGATTGGGTGGGGCCGGCATCCTGCCGGCCGAGCCGTGGCGGATCGCGGGCTGGAAGCCCGCGCCACCCATGTCCTCGCGGGCTGGAAGCCCGCGCCACCCATGTCCTCGCGGGCTGGAAGCCCGCGCCACGCATGTCCTCAGATTGGGTGGGGCGGGCAGCTACCGGCTCACCCCCGCGGGCAGTATCGTCCTGCCTGATGAACATCGTCGTCCTCACCGCCGATGAGCCGCTTTACCTGCCGGCGTTCTTCGCCCGGCTGCTGGCGGCGCGGCGCGACTTCCGGGCGGTGTTCTGCGTACGCCCGCGATACGGTCGGGACTCGGCCCTGACCATGCTGCGGAAGTACGCCGGCGCCTTCGGGCTCTGGAACACGCTGGTCCTCGCGCGCCGCACGCTGGCGGCGAAGATCTGCGACCGGCTGGGCGTTGGCCGGGCGCCGGGGCGTTATTACTCGGTGGAGTCGGCGGCGCGGGCCGCGGGCGTACCGTGCGAACTGATCGAGGACGTGAACGACGCCGGCTTCCTGGAGCGCCTGCGCGCGATGAAGACGGACCTGGTCGTAAGCGTCTCGTGCCCGCAGATCTTCAGGCAGCCGCTGATCGCCCTGCCCCGGCTGGGCTGCCTGAACGTCCACGGCGCGCTGCTGCCGCAGTATCGCGGCATCGCGCCCAGCTTCTGGATGATGGCCAACGGCGAGACGCGCGCCGGCGTGACGGTCTTCCTGGTGAACGAGAAGATCGACGCCGGCGACGTGGTCGTCGTCGAGGAGTTCGACATCCTGCCCCACGAGACGCTCGACGAATTCATCGTCCGCAGCAAGCGCGTTCACTGCGACGCGCTGCTGCGGGCCATCGAGCGGCTGGAGCGCGGCGACCGGGCCACGACGCCGCTGCGAACCGAGGCCGGCAGCTACTTCAGTTTTCCGACGCGGGCGGCGTATCGCGAGTTCCGGGGGCGCGGCCGGCGGCTGTGGTAGCGTTATGGGCCTGGCGCTTGCAAGGCGGCGGGCGGCCCCGCTAGAATCTGGTAGGGTCGCGGAAAACAGCCGATAACGCGACGTCGAAGGCGATCTCGTCTGCGGGACACATACAAGGCAGCCGTGAAGGGCAGTTCGGCCGCAGGGTGCGCACCTGGATATTCGGCGCGCGCCGCGGTCCTCGAACCGGAAGGGAGAAAGGCACCAATGCTTCCACGTGCATGGGCGGGCGTCGTATTCACCTTGCTGGCCGGCGCCGCGGCGCTCGCCGGCGACATCGAGCCGAACCTGGAGAACCTGCTGGTCAACACGCCGCAGGACGAGCACGTCTCGGTGCTGGTCTACCTGCGCGATCGCGTAGACATCGCGGCGCTGGATCGGCAACTGAGCGTGGCGAAGGCCGACCGCGCGACGCGCAACCACACGGTCATCACGGCGCTCCAGTCCCGCGCCGCCCTGACGCAGCGCGACCTCGTCGGCGCGCTTTCCGCCATGCAGCGCGACGGCCGCGTGGCCAGCTTCCAGCCCTTCTGGATCGTCAACGCCTTCCGCGTTGACGCCCGGCCTGAGGCCGTCAGGGCCCTCGCCGTGCGCGCCGACGTCGAGATGGTCTACATCAACTACCCGATCGACCTGATCGAAATGCCCGACAGCGACGCCGTCGCACCGCCCGCGCGGCCGGGCAGCAACGGGCTGTTTGCCGCGCCCGAGATCGGGCTGGTTGTGATCCGCGCGCCGGAGGCCTGGGCCGCCGGCTACACCGGCCAGGGCGTCGTCGTCGCCAATATCGATACCGGCGTCGCCGGCGGCCACGAGTCGCTCGCCAGCCGCTGGCGCGGGCTCCAGTCGGAATACGCCGGGCACCCGGAGTGGGCCTGGCTCGATCCCTACCTCGGGGACAACTCCTTCCCGTATGACCAGAACGGACACGGTACGCACACCATGGGCACGATCTGCGGCGGGGCGCCGGGAGACGAGATCGGCGTCGCGCCTGGCTCGACCTGGATCGCCGCCGCACCGATCGACCGCAGCTTCAGCATTCAGCAGACGGTGACCGACGCCATCGAGTCGTTCCAATGGATGGTCAATCCCGACGGCAACCCCGACACGGTCTGGGACGTCCCCCACGCCTGCGGCAACTCCTGGGGGCTGACCACCTTCCACGGCTACCCGCCCTGCGACCAGCTTTTCTGGAGCTACATCGACGCCAGCGAAGCCGCCGGCACCGCCCAGGTCTTCGCCGCCGGGAACGAAGGCGCCAGCGGCCTGCGCCGCCCGGGCGACCGGGCGATGGACCCGTATCGCAGCACGGCGGTCGCGGCGGTGGACGCGGGGGCGGCGGGCTGGCCGATCGCGAATTTCTCGTCGCGCGGGCCGACGTACTGCACACCGGACGGCAGCGCCGCCATCAAGCCCGACGTGGCCGCGCCGGGTGTGAACGTGCGTTCGGCGGCTCCGGGCGGGGGCTATACGCAAAAGAACGGCACGTCGATGGCGACGCCGCACGTGGTTGGGGCGCTGGCGCTCGTGCTCCAGGCCTGTCCAGACCTCGGCGTCGACGCCGCCAAGCAGATTCTGTACGACACGTGTCTCGACCGCGGGACGCCGGGCAAGGACAACCTGTACGGCTACGGCATCATCGACGTGTACGCGGCGGTGCAGCTCGCGCTGGTTCACTGCAACCCGTGCAGCGGCGACCTGGACGGGGACAAGCTCGTCGGGCAGAGCGACCTGGGAATCCTGCTGGCGAACTTCGGCTGCACCGGCGGAGAATGCACGGGCGACATCGACGGCGACGGCGACGTCGACCAGAGCGACCTGGGAATCCTGGTCTCGCACTACGGCAGCCCGTGCCAGTAGCGGCCTCGGAGGGCGCAAGGAGCGCCGCGGCGGCGCGACTGGCGGACTGCGAAGGACAAAGGAGTTGTTCATGAGCCGATCGATGGCCGCGTTGGCCTCGGCGCTGGCGGCGGTCTGCGTCGCGCACGCCGGCACGCTCGACGGTGACCTGGAGCGGACGATGCGGGAAGCCGGCGAGAACGAAGCGGTTTCGACGCTCGTTTTCCTGGCGGACCGGGTGGATCTCGGCGCGTTGAAGACGGAGCTGCGCGCGGCGCGCGTGTCGTTGGCGGAGCGGCACCGGCGCGTGCTGACCGAGCTCCAGCAGCGGTCCGCGATCGCGCAGCCGGCGCTGCTGGCGCACCTGGCGCAGCTCAAGCAGCAGGGACTCGCCGAGTATGAGGCTTTCTGGCTCGCCAACTGCGTGCGCGTCGACGCCCGGCCCGAGGTGATCCGCGCGATCGCCGCCCGCGCCGACGTCGAGCACGTCTTCCTCAACTACCGCATCGAGCTCATCGAGCCGGTCGCCGCGCCGCCGACTCCCGCCGCACAGAAAACGCCGGCCTACCAGCAACTCAGCATTCCTGAGCCCGGGCTGCTGGCGATCCGCGCTCCGCTCGTCTGGAGCGAGCTGGGCTTCAGCGGCGAGGGCGTGCTGGTCGCTTCGCTCGACTCCGGCGTCGACGGCAGTCATCCGGCCCTGGCCAGCCGCTGGGCAGGCGTCGCCGACCCGCGCTACGCCGGCCACCCGGAGTGGGCCTGGTGGGACGGCATCGGCCAGAACCCCAACTTCCCCTACGACGCGCTCGGCCACGGCACGCACACCATGGGCACGATCACCGGCGGGCCGCCGGGCGACAGCGTCGGCGTGGCGCCGAAGGCGCTGTGGATTTCGTCCACGCCGAACTGGCAGGGCCAGATCGGCGAGTTCGTGTCCGACGCGATCCTGATCTACCAGTGGATGGTCAATCCCGACGGCGACCTTGACACGCACTGGGACGTGCCGGCGTGCTGCTGCAACTCCTGGGGCCTCGTCACGGGCCACGGCTATCCTCCGTGCGACCAGTTGTTGTGGGAGTACCTCGACGCGTGCGAGACGGCGGGCGTCGCGATCCTGTTTGCCGCGGGCAACGAGGGCGCGCAAGGCCTGCGCCGTCCGTCCGACCGCGCGACGACCGACTACGACACCTGCGCCGTCGCCGCCGTTGACGCCAACACGCCCGGTTGGCCGATCGCGAGCTTCTCCTCGCGCGGGCCGACCAACTGCACGCCGACCGGCGATCCGTTCATCAAGCCCAACATCGCCGCTCCGGGCGTGCAGGTGCGATCATCCATTCCTGGCGGCGGCTACGGCCCCAACAGCGGAACTTCCATGGCCACGCCGCACATCACCGGCGTTGTGGCGCTGATGCGGCAGGCGTGCCCGAACATGGAAATCGACGTGATCAAGCAGATCATGTACGAGACGGCCGTCGACCTGGGCGACCCGGGCAAGGACAACAGCTACGGCTGGGGCATGGTCGACGCCTACGCCGCCGTCAAGCGGGCGCTGGAGCTGTGCGCTGCTCCGTGTCCCGGCGACCTCGACGGCGACGGCGACGTCGATCAGAGCGACCTGGGCATCCTGCTGGCGGATTTCGGCTGCGCGGCGGACTGCGCCGGCGACCTCGACGGCGACGGCGACGTGGACCAGGGCGACCTGGGCATCCTGCTGGCGAACTACGGGCAGAGCTGCGACTGATTGCGGCGGAGCCCGATCCGGGCAGCCCCAAGCGCAAGCGCGCTCCGAGCGCCAAGCGCTAAGCGCCGGGGTCGCCTCGGGTGCGTAGGACCGGTTTATGCGCTGGCGCCTGGCGGCTGGCCGGCCGGCACAAATGGCGTTCCGGCGCGCAGGCATTCGCTGAGCCGCCGGTAGATCATGCGCAGGTGCTCGCGCGCGGGCGCTGCGCCAGCCGCGGCCGACAGGCGCGCCGACAGCGTCCCGTGCGTCAGGATCGTGAGCAGCGGCGCACCCCACGCGTCCTCGCCGCCGACCACGGACTCGGCCAGGCGGCGCCAGACCTCCGCGGCGCGCATCGGCCCCCGGCAGCCAAACTGCAACAGGTAGTCCTCGTCTTCGATCAGCCATTCCCCGCCGGCGCGGCTCGTGCCGAGCAGCACGCGCTCCAGCGTCTCGACGGGCCAGGCCCGCTGGGCCGCGGCCCCGGCCCAGCGCTCATGCACCATCGCGCGCAGCACCGCGACGAGCAACTCGACGACGGCCAGGTCGGCCTGCGGACACTCCTGGACGTCGAGCACGCGAATCTCAATCGTGCTGCGGTCGAAGCGCGCGATGGCGCCGCGCGCGTTCAGCCACTCGTGCTGCAACACGCCCTCCGGGTCGTGCGGCGCGATCGCCGCGTACATCGGCCGCAGGATTCCGCGCTCGTACTGCTCGCGCGTGAACACCGGCTCAGGGATGACCCGCCCGGTCACGAGCGGGACCCGCGCGCAATTCCTCCGGTAGACCTCCAGCCGCGTATCCGCCAGCCCGCTCGGCCGGCCATCGACGATCGGCGAGCTGGCCGCCAGCGCGGGCATCAGCGGCAGCAACAGCCGGATGGCGGCGTGCAGCCGGCCGAACTCCTCGTCGCCGGCGAACGGCAGGTTCAGGTGCACGCTTTGCAGGTTCGACCAGCCGTGGCCGCGGCAGTCGAAGACGCGGTTGAAGGCGGCGTAGACCTCGCTGTTGTCGTGCGGCCAGAGCCGCGTCTGGGTGTGCGGGTCCATCCACGGGTGCATGGCGGACGGCAGGAGCACCGCGCCATGAACCGCGGCCAGGGCGTTGACCTGGTGGACGCCGCGCTGGAACGTCTCGGCCAGCCCGGCGAGCACGGGGGCGGGCCGGGCGGTCTTGAGCTCGAGGACGTGCAGGGCCAGCTCGTTGCTCCAGCACAGGCCGTCGCGCTCGACGTCCGAGACGGTTTCGCCCGCCGCGTCACGCAGCACGACGTCGGCGAGCGGGGCGACATCCAGCGTGTCGCGCTGCACAAGCATGTACTCGAGCTCGACGCCGTAGCGCTCGAAGAGGTGGAAGCTGGGCGTGTTCATAAGGCTGCCGGACATCTCCGCGCCCGCGTGGCCGGCCCGTCCTGGCCGGCGGGCGATGGCGGCCCGGTGGTTCAGTAGCCGCCTTCGTTGATGACCTCGTCGGCCACCATGCGGTAGATGCTCATCACCAGTCCGTCGCTGAGGCTCTCCCCCACCGACAGCCGGCCCATCACCGTCACGGCGATGTCCTTGGCGTACTCGGCCGTCTTGTTCCCGTCCATCTTGACGTAGACCCACTCATTCACGCCGGTCGGAATGCCGAAGCAGCACATCATCCGATTGCGAACCAGCAGGAACGACCGGGCCTTGTTCCGCACCACGTCGATCGGCACCATGAACCCACGCAGTGCCACCGGCTTGTCGTTCAACGCCCGAATCTGCGGCGGGATCAGGTCAAGCGTCACCCTGTCGCCATCCACGGAGGACTCCACCGCGTACACGTCGTAGTCGAAACCCGCCAGCAGCGAGAAACCCGCAGGCTTGTACTCGCCCAGCTCCTCGTCCGCGGCAAACTCCGGCGTGTCGGTCATCCCGTACAGCCCGATGCGCATCTCCGCCGGCTGGCCGCCGGCGCCGGCCTCACCGTTTCCGGCGGCGATGGGCGTGCCCGCCGGCGGGGCGTAGGTCCAGCCGTCCGCGGGCGGCAAGGGCGGGCCGTAGGGAATCTCCGCCGGCACCGGGCCAGCCGAGCCGTTCGTCTCCGCCGGGGACGCCTCGGCCGGTTTCAGATCCACGGGCTCGGGTGCGCGAAAGGGCTTGCCGGCGGCCGGGGCCGGCGTCGTCGTCGGCGCGGGCCGATCACAGGCGGCGGCGAGCAACCCGCCGAGGGTCGCGGCCGCGGCGAGGATCGCGAGCCTGGTTGTGCGTGTCCGCTGGTTCATCGTCAACCTTGTCTCGATTTCATTCGAGCCTTGTCGGAGCGGGGGCGGCCGGAGTCGCGCTGCCCCGCTGCAATCGCGATCTGAGTATACCCCGACGGGCAGGCCGATGCGCGCCCGCGGCCGGCCGGTGCGGGTCGCGGGAAGCACCGTGCCGATCTAGAATGGAGCCGTGATCGAGGCGGACGTTGCCGCCCCGGAGCCCTGTCGCATTAGCAGGAGCGGTGTCGCCATGGGGTTCGATAAGTTTGGCAAGGATCCGCAGCTCGACGATTGGTCGCAGAAAATCCGCGACATCATGGACGAGATGCTCAACCGGAGCTTCGTGGATTTTCGCAACGAGGGCGCCTGGCAGCCCGCGACGAACGTCTACGAGACCGCGACGCACCTGCACATCTGCGTCGAGCTGGCCGGCGTCGAGGAGCACGAGATCGACCTGAAGTGCACCGGGCAGCAGGTGGAGCTGCGCGGCCTGCGCCGCTCCCCTGCGCCGCCGGGCGTCGACGGACCGCGCAGCGTCTATGTCCTCGAGATCAACGACGGAGAGTTCCGCCGGGTCATCGGCCTGCCCGAGCCGGTCGAGGTCGAGCAGGTCGAGGCGACTTACTCAAGAGGCTATCTATGGATCCGACTTCCCCGGAAGAAACGCGGCTAGAGCAGCGCCACGGCGAGACCGACGGCGTTGACGAGGCCCAGGCGGAGGAGACCGGGGCGGCCGGCGAGCGCGGCGGCCCGGCGGACGACAACCGCGCGCCGCGCATTCCGCGCGAGCTGCCCATCCTGCCGGTGCGCAACGTGGTCGTGTTTCCCGGGACGGTCATGCCGCTGAGCATCGGGCGCGAGAAGTCCAAGCGGCTGATCGACGCCGTCCTGGCCGGCGACAAGATGCTCGCCGTCTTCACCCAGCGCCACGAGGAGACCGAGGACCCGGGCATCGACGACATCTACCGGGTCGGGACGGCGGCCCAGGTGCTGAAGCTGCTGCGCCTGCCCGACGGGTCCAGCAGCCTGCTGGTTCACGGGTTGCAGCGCGTCGGCGTGGAGCGCTACGTGGCCACGGAGCCCTATTGGCGCGCGATCATCAACGCCCATCACGACCGCGTGCCCAGCTCGCTCGAGCTCGAAGCCCTCGCCTACACGGCCCGGCGCACCGCCGAGCAGGTGATCGAGCTGAGCCCGAACGTGCCCGACGAGGCCAAGCAGATCCTCGCGAGCATCGAGAAGCCCGGGGCGCTGGCGGACTTCCTGGCCGCCAACCTGTCGCTGGGCGTCGTGCAGAAGCAGGAACTGCTCGAGACCTTCGACATCATGGACCGCCTGCGGAAGATCAACGCCACGCTCCAGAACCAGCTCGAGGTGCTCGAGCTCTCGCGCAAGATCCAGGACGACGTGCGCGAGCAGATCGACAAGACCCAGCGCGAGTACTTCCTCAACGAGCAGCTCAAGGCCATCCAGCGCGAGCTCGGCGAGGGCGACGCGCGCACCAGCGAGCTCGCCGACCTGCGCCAACGCATCGACGCCGCCGCCATGCCCGAGCCCGTCCTCAAGGAGGCCAATCGCGAGCTCGAGCGCCTCGGCCGCATTCCGCAGGTATCGCCCGAGAGCGGCGTCATCCGCGACTACCTCGAGTGGCTAATCGACATGCCCTGGAACAAGGCCACTACCGACAACCTCGACCTCAACCGCGCCCAGGAGGTCCTCGACAACGACCACTACGGCCTCGAAAAGGTCAAACGCCGCATCGTCGAAGCCCTGGCCGTGCGCAAGCTGCGTCCCACCGGCCGCAGCCCGATCCTGTGCTTTGCCGGTCCGCCCGGCGTGGGTAAGACCTCCCTCGGCCAGAGCATCGCCCGCGCCCTCGGCCGCAAGTTCATCCGCATCGCCCTCGGCGGCGTCCGCGACGAGGCCGACATCCGCGGACACCGCCGCACCTACATCGGCGCCATCCCCGGCCGCCTCGTGCAGGAGATCCGCAAGGCCGGCGTGAACAACCCGGTCATCATGCTCGACGAGCTCGACAAGCTGGGGGCGGACTTCCGCGGCGACCCGGCGGCGGCCCTGCTCGAGGTGCTCGACCCGGAGCAGAACCACAGCTTCACCGACCACTACCTCGGCGTGCCGTTCGACCTGTCGCACGCGATGTTCATCGGGACGGCGAACTACATGGAGCCCGTCGCGCCGGCGCTGAAGGACCGCATGGAGGTCATCGACCTGCCCGGCTACACCACGCAGGAGAAGCTGGAGATCGCCAAGCGCTACCTCGTCCCGCGGCAGCGCGAGCACAACGGCCTTGGCGACCGGTCCATCACGATAGACGACGCGGCGTTGCTGACGCTCATCGAGGGCCACACGCGCGAGGCCGGCGTCCGAAACCTGGAGCGCCACATCGGCAGCATCTTCCGCGGCCTGGCCGCGAAGGTGGCGCGCGACCTGCCCGCGCCCGACATGATTCGCGTCAAGGACCTGGCCGAGTATCTCGGCCCGCCGCGCTTCGAACGCGAGCAGGCCATGCGCGTCGGCATGCCCGGCGTCGTCACCGGGCTGGCCTACACCCCCGTCGGAGGCGAGATCATCTTCGTCGAGGCGACGCTGATGCCGGGCCGGGGCGTCCTGACCGTCACCGGGCAGATGGGCGAGGTCATGCGCGAGTCCACGCAGGCGGCCCTCGCCATCGTGCGGGCCCGCGCGGATCATTGGGGCATTCCACGCAAGACGCTCGCCGAGAGCGACATTCATGTCCACGTGCCCGCGGCCGCCGTTCCGAAGGATGGGCCGTCGGCTGGCGTGGCGATGCTCGCGGCCCTGTACTCGCTGCTGAAGAACGTCACGGCCGACCCGACCGTCGCGCTCACCGGCGAGATCACGCTGCGGGGGCTGGTGCTCCCGGTCGGCGGCATTAAGGAAAAGGTGCTCGCGGCGCACCGGGCCGGCATCCGCAGCGTGATTCTCCCGGCGCGCAACGAGGCCGACCTGCACGAGGTTCCGCCCGAGGTGCGCCAGGCGCTGCACTTCGTGCCGGTGACCAACATTGAGGAGGTGCTGTCGACGGCGATCCCGGGTTATCGAGCGCCGGACGCCCCTCGTGGCAAGACCGCGGCAGGCCGCCGCGCCGCGCGAGCGCGCGCGCCGGCGTCGCAGCGTGCCGCGGGTGGCAAGCGTCGTGTGAGCCGCGCCCGTTGAGGGCGTGCGCTCAGGAGCACAAGGCCGGGTCGCTGTCAAGGCCAAATCACCTGGCAAATGGCGGATAATCACGATATAACTCGTTGCAGGCGCTGGGATTCCGCTTGCTTGAGGCAGGGGCTTGTCGTACACTAGGGCCTGAAAGCTGCGGAATCACGTCGGCTGAAGAAGGAAGCTGTCCGGCCCGGCGGGTTTGGGCGGCTTAACGGTTGGGTCTGCCCCCTCTCGTGGGGCGGCTTTCTGGGGAACGCGATGACAACGGCTTCCAGCGATGAGAAGACCATCACGAAGAAGGACCTGGTCGATCGAATTGCCGACGCCACCGGGCAGAAACGCGTGCTGGTCAAGCGGATCGTGCAGAACTTCCTGGAGGAGATCGTCGACGAGTTGGGCAAGGGCAATCGCCTGGAGTTCCGGGATTTCGGCGTCTTCGAGCTGCGCGAGCGCGCCGCGCGCATCGCGCAGAATCCCAAGACCATGGAGAAAGTCCGCGTCCCAAGCAAGCGCACCGTCAAGTTCAAGGTCGGCCGCCTCATGAAGGAGCGGCTCCTGGGCGATGCGCACCCCGGCCTGCGGCTCGGCGCCTCCGCCGCCGTCGGAAACAGCCAGGAGACGCTTGCCGCAAAGTCGTCGCCGCAGGTCTTTGGCGCGCAGCACGCCGCCCACTGATGGCGGCCGGCCGCACGGCGCGGCAGCTCCGCCATCGGACCGGGCCGGGTGCAGCAGGACCGGGAAGCTCAGCGCTTCGCCAGCGGCCGTTTGCTCGCAGGCGCGGTCCGGTTCGGGTTGTCGCATAGCTCATGTCCACCCGCTCGCACGGTCTTGACGCCCGGCTGCACGCCTACGTCGTCGAGCAGACCGTCAACGAAACCGACCTGATGCGCCGCCTCCGAGCCGAGACGGCCCGCCTGCCCCAGGGTGAGATGCAGATCGCGCCGGAGCAGGGACAGTTCCTCCGCTGGCTCGTCGAGCTCATCCAGGCCCGCGCGGGCATCGAGATCGGCGTGTTCACGGGCTATAGCGCCCTCTGCGTGGCGCAAGGCCTGCCGCCGGGCGGGCGGCTCATCTGCTGCGACCTCAGCGACGAGTGGACCAGCATCGCCCGCCGCTACTGGCGCGAAGCCGGCGTCGCCGACCGCATCGACCTGCGGCTCGCACCGGCCCTCGACACGCTCGACCATCTCCTGGCCGACCCGGCCAACCACGGGGCGTTCGACTACGCCTTCATCGACGCCGACAAGCGCAACGTTGACGCCTATTACGAGCGCGTCCTGCGGCTGCTGCGCCCGGGCGGCGTGCTGACGCTGGACAACGCCTTCAAGGGCGGACGCGTGGCCGACGCGACGGCGGATGACGCCGACACGCTGGCCTTGCGGGCGCTGAACGCGAAGGCGGCGCGCGATCCGCGCGTCAGTGCGAGCCTGGTTCCGATCGGCGATGGGCTGTTGCTGGCTCGAAAGCGGACGGCCGGCGGCGCGTGAATGGCAATGGCGCGCGCACCGGGAATGTGTGCGCGATCTGGGGATTAGGGATTCGAACCCCAACTAACTGGTCCAGAGCCAGTCGTGCTACCGTTACACTAATCCCCATTCAGCGGCGCCGGGGGCCATCCGCGGCGCCGAGCACAGTAGTCTACGAGCGCACCGGGTTCGGATCAACCGCCGGTGTTCGCAGGGTAGTGTCTCAACTGAATCAAACTGAGACACTACCGTCCGCCGGGCGCGTCGCGCCATCTGGCACACCGCTGGCCGGCGGGAAACGGCGGTTTTTCCGGGAACCGCGCGTTTCCCCGCTTGGCCAAAAACGGGCCACCGCCGGCTACAACCGGCCGTGGCGGATGATCGCGATGAAGAGGGTGACCGCCATCACGCCGGCCACGATGTAGCCGGCCAGGCCGATGATCGGGATTTCGAACCAGAGCGGCGGTATCTGCGAGTGGACGATCAGTGACGAGCCGACGATCAGCGCGGCTACGACGATCGCGAACGAGACGCGGTTGGCGATGCGCTCGTTGGAATCGATCAGGCGGTCGAGGCCGCGGTGCTCGAAGCCGATGCGCAGTTCGCCGCGCTTGGCCAGCCCGAGCAGGTCGCGGACCGAGCCGGGGATCTCGCGCGCCCACCGTGCGAACTCGCCCGTGGTCTCGAGCAGGTCGCGGACCAGCCGCCGCGGGCGCAGGCGCTCGAGCCGCACGCGCCGCACGTAGGGATGGGCTTCGGCCAGCATGTTGAGCGACGGGTCGAGCTGGCCGGCGATGCGCTCGACCGTCGCCGCCGCCTTGATCATCGTGATCAGGTCGGTCGGGATGCGCAGCGCGTGCCGGTTCAGCAGGTCGAGCATCGCGTACAGCAGCCGTCCCAGGTCGAGCTCTTTCAGTTCGTCCACTACCTGGGTGTCCACGAACTCCGCGATGTCGTGCTCCAGTTGCCGCCGGTCCGGCTCCCGCGCGGGCTCGTACTCGGCCAGCCGCAGCAACGCCGCCGCCACGTGCGGCACGTCGCGTTCGGCGACGGCGTAGATCAGCTCGGCGAAGTCCTCGCGGAGCCGGCGGTCAAGCCGGCCCATCAGGCCGAAATCCAGCAGGCAGATCACGTTGCCCGGCAGGGCGAAGACGTTGCCGGGATGCGGATCGGCGTGGAAGAAGCCGTGAACGAAGATCTGCGCGAGCGTGACGCGGGCCCCGCGCTGGGCCAGGACGCGCGGGTTCAGCCCGCGGCGCAGCAGCTCGTCCCGATCCATGATCGGCGCCACGTCCATGCGCTCCATTGTCAGGACGCGCCGCGCCGTTGCCGCCCGCTCGACGCGCGGCACGCGGATCGCTCCGTCGCCGCGGAACTGCCGGCGGAAGCGCTCGAGGTGCCCGGCCTCGCGCAGGAAGTCCAACTCGTGCTCCAGGAGCCGGCTGAATTCCTGCACGACGGCGGTCGGCCGCTGCACGCGCAGCCCGTCGAAGTGCCGCTCGGCCAGCGTCGCCAGGTGCAGGAGGATTTCGAGGTCGGCGGCGATCGTCTCCCGAATGTTCGGCCGCTGCACCTTCACAACCACCGGTCCACCGCCGCGGAGCACGGCGCCGTGCACCTGAGCGATCGAGCCGGCCGCCAGCGGCTGCGGGTCGAAATGCTCGAAGACCTCGGGCAAGGGACGCTGCAACTCTGCTTCGACGATCTCGCGCGCCAGGCTGAATTCGAAGGGGGGCACGTGCTGCTGGAGCTTGCTCAGCTCGTCGATGAACTCCGCGGGCAGGACGTCCGGCCGGGTCGAAAGGACCTGCCCAAGCTTGATGAACGTCGGGCCGAGCTCTTCGAGCACCATGCGCACGCGCTGCGGCGTGCTCAGGGACTCGACGTGCTCATGCCGCGCCCCGCCGATAAGCTGCAAACCCAGCTCGACGTACTGGGCGATGTGCAGGCGATCGAGCAGGTCGGCGAACCCGTAGCGGATCAGCACCGTCAGGATCTGTCGGTAGCGGTTGATGTGCCGGTAGGTCCGCAGCACAACGCCGATCGGGTGTATCTGCATGGCCGGCGAGATTGTAGCGGGTGTTCCCAACGGCCGGGGACGGGGCGGCCCGTGGCGCGTCGCAGCCTCGGCGCGGCTGACGAAGCAAGCACCCCGTCAGAGCTGGCTATCCCGAGCCCGGCCTCAAGCCGGACACATGAGGCTATCCGAAGTCCGGTCAGAGTCGCGAAGGCAAACGAGGGCGGGAGGCCGTGTTCCGCCGCGTCTGGCGGGGGCGAATCTGTCAGAATGGCAGGCGCAAGTTGGGAGGCTGGTGGGTCGGTTTGACGCAACCGTCTTTTTTTAATGGGTTTATGGAATAGGTACGACTTTTGGTTTGCTGGTACCTCGCTTGCATGGAACGCCCTTGGAGTCCGCCGCGCCCGCGCAGGCGCGAGGGCTCAACACCGATTGGAGTCCCGGATGTCCTCGAAAATCATCGGCATTGACCTCGGCACGACGAACTCGGTGGTGGCAGTCATGGAGGCGGGCCAACCGAAGGTTCTCGTGAACGATTCCGGCTCGCGGCTGACCCCCTCGGTCGTCGCCTTCACCGACAAGGGCGAGCGCCTCGTCGGCCAGCGCGCCAAGAACCAGCAGGTCACCAACCCGACCCGCACGGTCTACTCGATCAAGCGCTTCATGGGCCGCCGGCACAGCGAAGTCGCCCAGGAAGAGAAGATCGTCCCATACAAGATCGTCGGCGGCGCCGAGGAGCTGGTGCGCGTCAAGATCGACAGCAAGGAGTACGCCCCCCCCGAGATCTCCGCCATGATCCTGCGCGACCTGAAGGCCACGGCGGAGCGTTATCTCGGCGAGACGGTGGAGCGGGCGGTCATCACTGTGCCGGCTTACTTCAACGACTCGCAGCGTCAGGCCACCAAGGAGGCGGGGCAGATCGCGGGTCTGAAGGTGGAGCGCATCATCAATGAGCCCACCGCTGCCGCGCTGGCCTACGGCCTGGAAAAGAAAGTCAACGCCAAGATTGCGGTCTTCGACCTCGGCGGCGGCACGTTCGACATCAGCATTCTGGACGTGGGCGACAACGTCTTCGAGGTGCTGAGCACGAACGGCGACACGCACCTGGGCGGCGATGACTTCGACCACGAGCTGATCAACTACGTTGCCGACGAGTTCCGCAAGAAGGAGGGCGTCGACCTGCGCAAGGATCCGATGGCCCTCCAGCGCCTGAAGGAGGCCTGCGAGCGGGCCAAGTGCGAGCTGTCGGGCAGCATGGAGACCACGATCAACCTGCCCTATATCACGGCCGACGCCAGCGGGCCCAAGCACCTGCAAATGACCGTCACGCGGGCGAAGTTCGAGCAGCTCATCGAGAAGCTCGTCGAGCGCTGCCGCGGACCCGTCATGCAGGCCATCAAGGACGCCAAGCTCAGCGCCCGGGACGTCGACGAAGTCGTCCTGGTCGGCGGCAGCACGCGCGTTCCCGTGGTCAAGCGCCTGGTGAAAGAGATCTTCGGCAAGGACCCGGACGAGAGCATCAACCCCGACGAGGTCGTCGCCGTCGGCGCCGCGGTCCAGGGCGCCGTGCTCACCGGCGAGAAGAGCGACATCGTCCTGCTCGACGTGACGCCGCTCAGCCTCGGCGTCGAGACGCTCGGCGGCGTGATGACCACGCTGATCCCGCGGAACACGACGATTCCCACGAGCAAGAAAGAGACTTTCAGCACCGCCAGCGACAACCAGCCGGCCGTCGACATCCACGTGCTCCAGGGCGAGCGCAAGATGGCGATCGACAACCGCACGCTCGGCCGCTTCCAGCTCACGGGCATCGCCCCGGCGCCGCGCGGCGTGCCGCAGATCGAGGTGACGTTTGACATCGACGCCAACGGCATCCTGAATGTGAGCGCCAAGGACCTCGGCACCGGAAAGGAGCAGTCGATCAAGATCCAGGCGTCGAGCGGCCTGTCTGATGACGAGGTCAAGCGCATGGTTCGCGACGCCGAGATGCACGCGTCCGAAGATGAGCAGAAACGCAAGCTCATCGACGCCCGCAACCACGCCGACCAGCTTGTCTACCAGACCGAGAAGACGCTCAGGGAGCACGGCGACAAGGTCGATTCGGCGACGCGCGGCGACATCGAGCAGGCGCTCAACCGCCTGCGGGATGCGGCCAAGGCCGACGACGCCGCGGCGATCCAGAGCGCGATCGACAACCTCAACCAGGCGGCGATGAAGCTGGGCGAAGCCGTCTACAAGGCCACCGCGGCCCAGGCGGGCGGAGCAGGCGCGGGCGCCCACGGCGCCGCCGGCGGCGCGGAGCAGCACGCGGGCGCGGGCGTCGGGGCAAAGGGGGAGGACGTGATCGACGCGGAGTACGAGGTCAAGAAAGACTGACCGGCTCTTGCTTGTGGTATCGGCTTCCGGTCGATCCGTAGCGGCACGCGTCGCGCGTTGAGGCCTGACGGCCTTTGCCTGCTGGCGCCACGCCATGGGTGGTATCGGTGGCTTTGCTGGCACAAGGGGCCATGCCAGGCGGCGTGGACGCAAGGGGCAGCTCACGCCTGCTACGCATCCCAGCTCGGATACGCACCCGCCGCGTGCGCACGCCCCAACCGGCGGTAGTTCTCCACCACGTAGCGGATGTACGCGCGTTCCTCATCGCTCACGTCGCGCACCACGCGCGCCGGCGTGCCGAGCGCCAGCGTTCCGTCGGGGATCACCGTGCCCGGCGTGACCACCGCGCCCGCCGCTACGATGCACCAGCTTCCGACGCGGACGTTGTCGAGCAGGGTGCTTTTGATCCCGATCAGCGAGAAGGGGCCGACGCTGCGGCAGTGCACGCAGGCCAGGTGGCCGATGCTGACGTCGTCGGCGATCTCCAGCGGCACCCCGCCGCGCGTGTGAATCACCGTTCCGTCCTGCACGTTCACGCGGGCGCCGATCGTGATCTCGGAGACGTCGCCGCGGATGACGACCTGGTGCATGACGGTGCATTCGTCGCCGAGCGTGACGCGGCCGCCGACGTAGGCCGTCGGGGCGATGTAGACGTTGCGGCCGATCGCCGGGCGGACGGGCTCGGAAGGGCGGCTCGCGTGCGGGTCGGCGGGTGCGGGGGTCATGTCGGACATGGTAGCGGAGGAAGAAGGGACGGGAGCGACCAGCGGCCCGAGGGAGCGGTGGATCGAGGGATCATGGCGCGCGGCGCTTGACGGCGAGCTGGTGCATGCGGCGGCCTTCGCGCAGGTACTTGATCTCGTAGTTGGTCGCGACGCGGGCCGCCTCCACGCCGAACTCCGGGTCGTCGAAGGGCGTCTCGACCAGCAGCGGATGGGTGCGCAGCAGGGCGGAGATCACCTCGAAATACTCGTCGTGGTCGGTCTGCACCGCCCAGTGTCCGCCGGGGATCAGGCACCGCGCCGCCGCCTCGACGAAAACGGGCTTGAAGAGGCGGCGCTTGTGATGCCGCTTCTTCGGCCACGGGTCTGGGTGGTAGACATGCAGGGCGCTGAGGCTGTCGCGCGGGCAGACGACTCGGATGAAGTGGTCGGCGTCCGTGCGCAGCAGGCGCACGTTCGGCACGCCCCAGCGCTGCATGCGATCGACCGCGTAGCGGTAGACCTGGTTGGCCCACTCGATGCCCAGGAAATTGCGCTGCGGGTTGGCCCGTGCCCGGCGAAGCAGGAACGCCCCCTTGCCCGTGCCGATCTCCAGCTCGACCGGCCGCGTGTTGCCGAACAGGCGCTCCCAGGCCATGTCGCGCAGCTCGTCAAGGCCGACGGCGACCGGCCGCGGCGTCGGCGCGGATTCGCCGGGTTCGACTTGACACGGAGCCGGTTCGGTCATGGCCTTCATGATAGCCGCCCACCGGTGACATGCCCTCGTGTACACACCCAGGGCGTGCAGACGCCGGGGGGGGCCGCCGACGGCGGATGCTCAAGCGAGCGCGGCGGATCGCGGCGGCGTGCGGCCGAGCGCCGTTGTGGTAGGATGATACGCGATCGGGCGTCATCACCAGGGACTTATTCGGAGAAAGCCGCCATGCCCCGCCTCTACGATTCGATCACCAGCGCCATCGGCAACACGCCGCTGGTGCGCATCAACCGCATCATCCAGTCGTCGGCAAGCGTGTACGCCAAGCTCGAGTTCCTGAACCCGCTGCTGAGCGTAAAGGACCGCATCGGCGTGAGCATGATCGAGGACGGCATGCGCCGCGGGCTGGTCAAGCCCGACACGCACATCATCGAGCCGACCTCGGGCAACACCGGCATCGCGCTGGCGTTCGTCTGCGCGGCCAAGGGCCTGCGGCTGACGCTCGTCATGCCCGACAGCATGAGCCTGGAGCGCCGCGCCGTGCTCAAGCACATGGGCGCCGATCTCGTCCTGACGCCCGCCGCCGAGGGCATGCGCGGCGCCCTCCGCAAGGCCGAAGAGCTCGTCGCCCAGACGCCGAACGCCTGGATGCCGCAGCAGTTCCGCAACCCGGCCAACGTCGAGATCCACCGCCGCACGACCGCCGAGGAAATCTGGCGCGACACCGACGGCAAGGCCGACATCCTGGTGTCGGGGATCGGCACCGGCGGCACGCTGACGGGCGTCGGCGAGGTCATCAAGTCCCGCAAGCCCTCCTTCCGGTGCATCGCCGTGGAGCCGGCGGACTCGCCCGTGATCACGCAGACGCGCAACAACGAGCCGCCGAAGCCGGGCCCGCACAAGATTCAGGGGATCGGGGCGGGATTCGTGCCGGAGATTCTGCGACTGGACCTCATCGACGACGTGGTGCGCGTCAGCAACGAGGACGCGTTCGCCTGGTCAAGGCGGGCGGCCCGCGAGGAAGGCATCGTGTGCGGCATCAGCTCCGGCGCGGCCCTGTGCGCCGCGGACCAGGTGGCGCGGCGCGCAGACAGCGCGGGCAAGCTGATCGTCGTGGTGCTGCCCTCGGCGGGCGAGCGCTATCTGTCGACGGCGCTGTTCCAGCAGGCGTGACCTTCTCCAGCAGATTCCGGCGGTCATCGTGCTGCTGACGATCGAGAACCTGCGGACCGTCATCGCGGCGACCGGCGTCGACGGCGACGGCCCCGCGGCCGTCGTCGACGGCGTGAGTCTGTCCCTGGCCGCCGGCGGGACCGCGGCGCTCGTCGGCGAGTCGGGCTCGGGCAAGACGCTGACGGCGCTGTCGATCATGCGGCTGCTGCCGGAATCTGCACGCCTGGCGTCGGGCCGGGTTATTTTCGAAGGCCGCGACCTGGTCACGGCCACGGAAGCTGAGCTGCGGCGCATCCGCGGGGTGCGCGCGGCGATGATCTTTCAGGAGCCGATGACCAGCCTGAACCCCGTGCTGACGGTTGGTTTTCAGATCGCCGAGCCGCTGCGCGTGCATCGCGGGATGTCGCGGCCGGCGGCGCGGCGCGAGGCGATCGAGCTGTTGCGGCGCGTGGGCATTCCCGCGCCGCAGCGCCGCGTGGACGCGCATCCGCACGAGCTCTCGGGCGGCATGCGGCAGCGGGCGATGATCGCGATGGCCCTCGCCTGCCGCCCGGCGCTGCTGGTGGCCGACGAGCCGACGACGGCGCTCGACGCGACCGTTCAGGCACAGATCATGGCGCTGCTGGGCGAGCTGCGGCGCCAGACGGGCCTCGCGCTGCTGCTCATTACGCACGACCTGCGCCTCGTGGCGCGCGTCGCCGACGACGTGCACATCATGTACGCGGGGCGGATTGTCGAGTCCGGGCCCGTCGCCGAAGTGCTGGGCGCGCCGCGGCATCCTTACACCGCGGCGCTCCTGCGGACGCTTCCGGGCTGGGGCGGCGATGCGGCGCGCGGGAACGCGCCCCTCGGCGAACCACGGCGGGCGCGCCTGCCGGTGATTCCCGGCGAGCCGGCGCACGCGCATCGGCGTCCAGGGGGCTGCGCGTTTCATCCACGCTGCGAAGTGGGGAAAGACGACGCGCGCTGCCGGGCCGAGGTGCCGCCGGTGGAGCGGCGTGGGGCGCGGAGCTGCGCGTGCTTCAAGGAGCTGTCTTCCGAACGGGTGGGTGCGCTGGTCTGAGCCGAGGGGCATGCAAACAGGCTGGGAGAACGCAGGCGGATCGGCGCAACCGCTTCCTTACGGGCGCGGCTCGGAACGTGGGGCCGGTCGCGAAACGCATCGAAACCCTGCTGACCTGCTGCGCGTCGAGGGACTCAGCGTCCGCCTTCGCGCGCCGGGCCGGGGCGGCGTGGTCCGCGCGGTCGAGGACGTGAGCTTTCGCGTCGAGCGCGGCGGCCGCTTCGGCATCGTCGGCGAGAGCGGCTGCGGCAAGAGCACGCTCGTGCGGGCGCTGCTGCGACTCGTGCCGGCGACCGGCGGGCGCGTGGAGCTCGACGGCGTCGACGTGCTGAGCGCACCGGCGGCGACCCTGCGGACGTTACGGCGGCGGGCGCAGATCGTCTTTCAGGATCCGCAGGCGAGTCTCAACCCGCGCCTGACGGTGGACCTGATCGTCGGCGAGGCGCTGCACGCCCACCGGCTGGTGCGGTCGGCGACGGAGCGGCGCGAACGCGTCGCGCAGCTACTGAGGGACGTCGGATTGCCGGCGGAAGCGCTCGATCGCCATCCGCACGAGTTCTCCGGCGGCCAGCGGCAGCGGATCGGCATTGCGCGGGCGCTGGCGCTCGCGCCCGAGCTGCTGATCTGCGACGAAGCGGTCTCGGCGCTGGACGTGTCCGTGCGGGCCCAGATTCTCAACCTGCTGGCCGACCTGCGAGATCAGCGCGGCATCGCCTACCTGTTTGTCTCGCACGACCTCCACGTCGTGCACGCCTTCTGCGACCAACTGGCCGTCATGTATCTCGGCCGCTTTGTCGAGCAGGGTCCCGCCGCGCAATTGCTGCACGACCCGCGGCATCCTTACACCTCGGCCCTCCTCGAAGCCGCCGGCGTCGGCGCCGGACCGCCCCTGGACCCCGGTGAGCCGCCCTCGCCGTTGTCGCCCCCGGCCGGCTGCGCCCTGCACCCGCGCTGCCCGCTGGCGGAGGATCGCTGCCGGCGGGAGACGCCGGAGTTGCGGTCGATCGGCGAGCGGCTCGTGGCCTGCCACGTGGCCCGCGAGACTGGCGCAGAACGAGGCCCGGGCGTCGCCTGATTGCATTCCAGTTTGCATGGCTGAGCGCCCGATAACTTCAGAGGCGTCTGCGCGCCTTATTGGAATCGGTCCATCGACGGCCCGATACCCCGAAGTGTCGTTTGCCTGAATCCTGGCCCGCAGACACGGGGATGCCCATGCGCCGCTTCATCGCCTTGCACCAGATGTTCGCGCTCGCCGCCGCCATGCTCGCCGGTTGTGCTGCGCCGGACTCCGGCCGACAGTCCGGGCACGTCGGCGCGCAGGGCGAGGCAGCGACGCCGCCCGAAGCGTCCGGACCGGCGGGCCCCGGCGGGCGCGCGGGGCTGATGCGCTTCGGCGCCGGTGGCGGCTCAGATGGCGCGTTCGAGAATCGGCTCATTACGAACGTGCTGCAACATTCGTTCACGGCGCACGGCGCCGATTTCGACCCGCATATCGACGCCGCGGGCCAGTTCGTCGTGTTCGCTTCGACACGCAACTCCGAGCGGCCCGACATCTTCATGAAAGGCGTGGACGGCTACGCGATCACCCAGCTCTCAAGCGACCCGGCGGACGACATCCAGCCGCGCTTCTCGCCAGACGGAACGCGAATCGCCTTCGCGTCGAACCGCAGTGGGAACTGGGACGTCTGGGTGATCGGCCGCGACGGAACCGAACTGACCCAGCTCACGCGCGACCAGGCCGACGAGGTCGCACCCTGCTGGTCGCCCGATGGCCAGCGGATCGCCTTCTGCACCTGGGGCCGACGCTCGCAGCAGTGGGAAATCTGGGAGATCGGGCTGAGCGAGCCGGGAGTGCGGCGTTTCCTCGCGTTCGGCATGTTCCCCGACTGGTCCCCCGACGGGCGGTTCATCGCCTTCCAGCGTGCCCGTCAGCGCGACAGCCGTTGGTTCAGCATCTGGACGATCGAACTGGTGGGCGGCGAAGTCCGGCACCCGACCGAGGTGGTGTACAGCGACGAAGCAGCGTGCGTGGCGCCGCATTGGTCGCCAGACGGCAAGCGCCTCGTCTACTGTGCGATCACGGGAGGGCGCGAGGGATCGGGAGCCGGCACGACGGCGGACCTCTGGGCGGTCGAGACGATCAGCGGCCAGCGCTGGAAGCTGACGGACGGCTCGTCACCTGCGTTCAATCCCGTCTGGGCGTCAAACGAGCGGGTTTTCTTTGTGTCGCCGCGGGCCGGGAGCGACAACATCTGGTCCGTATCCGCTCCCGGACGGGTGGCGGCAGAGCGAGCGGAGCCTGGCCCGGCACACGGGACCCACGAATCCGGAACGGCACACGAGATGGCGTCCGGTGGGTAGTCAGTTGATGCTTGGCTCGCAATAGACGGGATTGCGTCACCAGGGATTGCCCAGGGTTATCGGGGCTAATAGAATCATGGGTTGTCCGACCATACGATCGGCCTATCGGTCCTGGCTAGCCGCTCCGGCCGGTGCGCGAGGTGTCCATGTTGCGGTGACGGCCGCGGTGCTGGCGGGACTGGTTCCGAGCGGCGGCTGCGCGAGTCACAACACAACGCCAGACAGCCCCCGAATCAACGAGCCGACCGTCGTCGTTGTCGCGCCTGTGCTCAACATGAGCAACAGCACCGACTTCGACGCCCTCAAGCTCTCTGACATCGTCGCCGCGGAACTGACGACGTTTCAGGGCGTGGCGGTCATCCCGGTGAATCGTGTGCTCGCGGCTCTGGTCCGGCAGGGACGCGACGCGGTCTTGACGCCGGAGGACGCCCTGGCGATCGCCGACGAGTTCGGCGCCGATGCGACGGTCGTGACGGCGGTGACAGCCTACGACGGCTACACGCCGGCGGTAGGCGTCGTGATGCAGTGGTACTGGCGCAGGAGGGTGATCGCGACGGAGTTTGACCCGGTGGCGGCGTCGCGGCTGGCGAGCGAAAGCACGCCCGGTCCGGAAGCGGTTGCGCATGGGCCCGCTGTGCAGGTGCAGCGCTACTACAACGGCACGGACGGGGCGTTGCAGGGGGAGATCCGGGAGTATGGCGCCAAGCGAGATGGCGCCTTAAGCCCTTATGGGTGGAGACGTTACGTTGTGTCTCAGGAACTCTTCGTCCGGTACTGCATCTGGGACTCGATCCGGACGATGTTATCGCAGGGAGCGTGCCGACGGAGCGTTGGAGGCAACCCGGGATGACGGCAGAGCCCCGACAATTGAGCCTCGTCAAGGGCCGGGAGCGCTACCTGTTTTCGTATCACCGCGGGCAGGAAGCCGAACTTATCGCGTCGTTCGTGCGGCTGGCCGAGGACGCCCGGTGCGGGTTCACCTGGCTGGACGCGGCGATCCTGAGCTTCCAGGTGGAACGTCAGGACGAGTCGGCCGAGGGACCAGCCGATGTGGCGCGGCGCGGCGGCGTGTTTCTTTGACCGGGAATCGAAGTCCGGGATGCGAGCGCAAGACAGAAATCAACGGTAGCCAAGCATGAGCGCCCAACAGTCCATCGTCGAACAGTTCATCACGTACCTGCGTGCGGAGCGGCATTTCTCGGCGCACACGGCCCGGTGCTACGCGGCCGACCTGGACCAGTTCCGGGCGTACTTCGCGCAGCCGAACGGCTCGACGAACGGCGACAATGGCCGCGGCGAGCCGGGGGCGCGGGCGCCGGACCAGCGGCTGTTGAGCGTGGACACGGAGGCGGTGCGCACCTTCATGGCGCACCTGCGGGACAAGAACTACTGCAAGAGCACGGTGGCGCGGAAGCTGGCGACGCTGCGGAGCTTCTACAAGTTCCTGATGCGCCGCAACTACGTCCAGAACAACCCCGTCGCCCCGATCCGCACGCCCAAGCAGGACAAGAAGCTGCCCAAGTTCCTCGAGGTCGAGCAGATCGAGCGGCTCTTCGCCAACTGCGAGACCAACACGCTGCTCGGCTCGCGCGACCGCGCCATCCTCGAAACGCTCTACTCGACCGGCATGCGCGTCAGCGAGCTCATCATGCTCAACGTCGCCGACGTCGACCTCGGCGCCAGCATCGTCCGCGTCCACGGCAAGGGCAAGAAGGAGCGCGTCATTCCGCTCGGCCCGGGCGCCGTCCGCGCCATCATCCACTACCTCGACCTGCGCCGCGCCGCCAACCTCTCGCGCATGGACGCCGACGCCCTGTTCATCAACAAGCACGGCCAGCGCCTCAGCACCCGCAGCGTCCGCCGCAAGCTCGACAAGTACCTCCTCGAGGCCGGGCTCGACCTGTCCGTCAGCCCGCACACGTTGCGGCACAGCTTCGCCACGCACATGCTTCAGCGCGGCGCCGACCTGCGCAGCGTGCAGGAGCTGCTCGGTCACCAGAGCCTCAGCACCACGCAGATCTACACGCAGATCGCCGGCGAGAAGACGCGCGAGGACTACGCCAAGGCCCACCCGCGCGCCTGACCCGGTCCTTCACGACCTCTCCGCCGAGGCGCCCACGGCGCGCCCCGGCTTGACTCGCCTGCGCAGCGCTCGCACAATCGCCCGGCGATGAGCTTTGAAACCCTGAGTTTTCCGCGCGCCGAGGCGGTCTGGAGCGCCCTCGCCCAGCACGTCCGCCCCGGACGCCTGCGCGACCTCGCCATTGAGCAGGCCATCGGCACCGTCCTCGGCGCCGACGCGCCCGCCGCAATCGATTACCCACCCTATGACCGCGCCGCGATGGACGGCTACGCCGTGCGGACCTCGGACGCCGGCGGCGCTCCGGCGCGGCTGAGACTCGCCGGCCTCGTCCCGGCCGGGGCGGCGGCCAGCGCGGCGCTCGAATCTGGCACGTGCATCCAGGTCAACACCGGGGCCGTTGTGCCGGGCGGGGCCGACGCGGTCGTTCCCGTCGAGGACGCCGCGCCGGGCGACAACGGACTCGTGGTCATCAACGAAGCGCCTCGACCCGGACAGCACATCGAACGCCGCGGAGCGATCTGCGCGCGCGGTGACATCCTCGCGCCGGTGGGGACGCGCGTGACGTGCGTGACGGCGGCGGCGCTCGCCGCGGGGGGAGTCGCGCGCGTGCAGGCGTTCGCCCGGCCGCAAGTGGCGCTGGTGACCACGGGCAGCGAGCTGGTGGAGCACGGGTCGCGTCTTCAGCACGGGCAGATTCACGAGACCAACAGCCTGGCGCTGAGCGAGCAGATCACGCGCGCGGGTGGCGAAGTGCTGTACCAGGGCCGCTGCGCCGATGAGCCCGCGGCCCTGCACGCGGCGCTCGAACTCGGCCTGGCGCACGACGTACTGGTCGTCACGGGCGGGATGTCGAAGGGAACGCACGACCTGGCGCCGGCGCAGCTCGAAAGCTTGGGCGTGCAGTGGCTCGTCAGCGGCCTCGACCTCAAGCCCGGGAAGCCCACGCGCATCGGCCGCGGTCCGTCGGGCTGCTGGGTGCTCGGGCTTCCCGGAAACCCGGTGAGCTGCGCCGTCTGCTTCACGCTGTTCGCTGCGCCGCTCCTGGCCGGACTCCAGGGGCTGGCCGTGCGCCCGCCGGCGATGCTCTCGGGCTGGCTCGAGGAGCCGATGAAGTCAAACGGGCTGCGGCCCATGTTTCAGCCCGGCGTATGGCGCACGAACGGCCTCCGCGAGGCGTGCGTCCGGCCGCTGCCCTGGCGCGGCTCGGGCGATCCCTTCGGCCTGGCGCGCGCCAACGCGCTCATCTACCGGCCGTCGAACGCGCCGGCCGCGGTCGAGGGCGAACAGGTCAGTTTCGTGGTGCTGGACACGCCGGCCCTCTGACGGAGCGAGCCCGGTTGCGCGACACGGCGAGACATCCTGCACCGGCAGCGCCCGCGGCAACCAGCGAGGTGCTGCTGAACGTCCTGGGCGCGGGGCTCACGGCGGTGCTGCTGTCACTGGCGCTGCCGCCCTGGTCGCGCTACACGTGGCCGCTGGCGCTGGTCGGGCTGGCGCCGTGGGCGTACGCGGTCTGCCGGACGCAGCGCGCCTGGGCCGTGTACTGGAGCAGCCACCTGCTGGGTTTCGCGTTCTTTCTGGTGAACCTGGCCTGGCTGATGCCTGTAACCGGGCTCGGATTCGTGGCCCTGGCGGCGTACCTGGCGATCTACTGGCCGGCGGCGGCCTGGGGCATCCGCACGGCGCAGCGGTTCGGCGTGTCGGTGGTGTGGTCGCTGCCCGTGGTGTGGGTCGCGTGCGAGTACCTGCGCGCCTGGGTGATGAGCGGCTTTCCCTGGCTGTTCATCTCGCACTCGTTCTATCTGCAACCGGCGCTGATCCAGATCAGCGACCTGGTGGGGGCGTACGGCGTCACGTTCCTGGCGGCGATGGTCAGCGGCGTCGTCGCACAGCAGTTGCTGCTCTTGCGCACGGGCGCGCGGCGCTTCCGCACGCAGTGGCGGCTTGGCGTGCTGGTGACATGCCTGTCGTGGGTCGGCACCGTGCTGTACGGCTACTTTCGGATGACCCAGGTGCGCGCTCTGGAGGACGGGCCGCGCGTCGCCGTCATCCAGCACGACTTCGTCCAGCGCACCGAGCCGCCGATCGTGCCGTCGGAGGCCGTCTTCGCCGCCTACGTCGCGCTCGGGGCGCAGGCGGCCGCCGAGCGTCCGGACCTGATCGTCTTTCCAGAGACCGCCTCGGGCGGCATCCAGAACCTCGAGTTCATCAACACGCCGCTGCACGCCGTCGACGAGTCGGACGCCGGCGCGTACGCGCGCGGGCTCCGCATGCACAGGGCGACCTCGGCGCTGGCCCGCGGAGACTACGCCCCGATCAACGAAGTCCTCTCGGAGTGGGAGGCGCTCTTCCGGCGGATCGCCCCGCACAACCCGGACTACGAGCTGCCGGAGCGCCTGCCGCGCCTGCCGGCGGAGGGCGGGCCGCCGGCGACGGTCGTGATCGGCGCGCTGGCGCTGGAGACGTCGGCGGGGGAAGCGTATCCTAAGAGCAAGCGCTTCAACTCGGCGCTGGTGTATGACCCGAACGGCAGTCAACGGCCGGTGCGCTATGACAAGAACCACCTGGTGCCGTTCGGCGAGTTCGTGCCGTTCCGGCAGCAGCGGTTCCTGGGGCTCGATCTGCACCCGCTGTATCGCTGGCTCAACAGCCTGAGCCCGTTCAGCCAGGGCGGGAAGATCGAGTACTCGCTCTGGCCGGGAAGCGAGCTGACCGTCTTCGACGTCGAGTGCGGCGGCGGGCGGTACCGCTTCGGCACGCCGATCTGCTACGAGGGCGCGATGCCCTACGTGATTCGCGACTACGTGTGGGGCGGCGGGGAGCGGCGCGTAGACTTCCTGCTGAACATCAGCAACGACGGCTGGTTCCTGCACAGCTCGGAGCTGCCCCAGCACCTGGCCGCGTACGTGTTCCGGGCCGTCGAGAACCGCGTCGCCATCGCGCGTTCGGTCAACACGGGCATCAGCGGCTTTGTCACGCCCAACGGCGAAATTCACGACCTGGTGGCGGACAACGGGCGCACGATCGGCCCCGGCGTCGTGGGTTACCGCATCGCCCGGGTGAAGCTGGATCATCGGTCCAGCCTCTATGGCCGGACGGGCGATTGGTTCGCCGGGGCGTGCCTGACGCTGGCCGGGGTCGCTTGGGCGGGGGCCGTGGTCTCGCGCTGGGTGCTGGGGATCAGGAATCGCATGGCGCGCTGGAGGCGCGCGACGAGGAACGACCATGAGACGACTCCCTGACGCCGCTGTGCGCGCGGCCCTGGCCGTCGCGGCGGCCCTGGCCGCTGCCGGCTGCACCGAGCCCAGGAAGATGACGCTGACGCCCGTCGAGCGCGAGCAGCTCTCCGTGCGGGCGCTCGATCTGCTGCTGCGCGCGGCGCGCAGCGACATCGACATCGTGCGCTGCAACGCGATGGAGGCGCTGGTCGAGCTGGCGCCGCGGCCGGCGCTGGCCGAGTTCCGCGCCGCCGCCCAGGCCCAGGAGCCCCCGGTGCGCTTCGCGGCCTTCGTCGCGCTCGGAAAAGTGCGCGACGCCGGGGCCGCGGCCCTGATCGACCTCGGCCTGCGCGACCCCGAGCCGCGCGTGCGCCTGGCGGCGGCGTTCGCGGCGGCGCGGCTGGGAGGGCAGAACGCGGCGGGCGTGCTGGTGAGCGCGCTGAACGAAGACCGGAACGTGTATCACCGGGCGGACGCGGCATTCCTGCTCGGGGAGCTGGGCGAGCCCAAGGCCATTCCGTGGCTGGAGCGCGCCGCGCGCCTCGAAGACAGCCATCGCGTGAAGGTGCACATCTACGCGGCGCTCGCGGCGCTGGGCGATCGCTCGGCCGTGGGCGCGCTGCTGGCGTTCCTGCGCGTCGACACCGAGTCGCGGCTGATCGCCTTGCAGAGCCTGGCGCGCCTCGGCCACCCGGACGCGCGGGACACGCTGCTCTACGAGCTCATGGACGCCAACGAGTTCCTCGAATCGCGCCTCATCGCCGCGCGCGGGCTCGGTGTGCTCGGGTCCCGCGCCGGCTACGCCCTGGCGGCGGGCAACGTCCACGCCACCTTCAAGGACCAACAGGACGTCAACCGCACGTTCCGGATCCGCTCGCTGTCGGCCCTGGCGCTGGGAGACATCGGCGACGGCGAGGCCCTGCCGCTGCTGCACTGGCTCGCCGCGAACGACACCGACGAGCGCACCCAGGTCGCCGCGGCCTACGCGATCTGCAAGATCACGCGCGGCGGCGGCGAGGTGAGCGCCGGAAGCTACTGACCCGAGCGCCACCGAGCGCCGTACGAGCCGCGAGCGCCGTACGAGCCGCGAGCGCCGTACGAGCCGCGAGCGCCGTACGAGCCGCGAGCGCCGTACGAGCCGCGAGCGCCGTACGAGCCGCGAGCGCCGTACGAGCCGC